>Ga0208468_1000002_pt1 | contig 685342 bp, 640 predicted proteins | sample DeeseametaMP0960_FD_184198 | JGI IMG/M metagenome (GOLD analysis project Ga0208468, IMG submission 184198) | Marine microbial communities from the Deep Indian Ocean - MP0960 (SPAdes) | ecosystem: Environmental > Aquatic > Marine > Oceanic | place: East of Madagascar, South Indian Ocean... | reverse complement strand
GGTACTGCTATCCAGTGGGAGAGTAGGTCGCCGCCTTTCTTGACTCCCCTTCCTTTATTGGTAGGGGAGTTTTTTTGTTTATGATTATTATGAAAAAAAGTATAATTAATTCTCTCCAATACACATTAAATAAATCTACAGATTTATTAACACAAATAGATTCAGATAGTTATATAAATAATACTGTTGGTCCTTTTTACTCTAGCGTTGGTTCTCATATTAGGCATACATTAGATTTTTTGAATTGCATTTTATACTCAATTGAAAATAACAATGATATAGATCTTACACTTAGAAATAGAGATGAAACTATTTCAAAAAATAAACATAAAGCGTTAGAAGAAGTAGACTCTATAAAGAATAGATTAGACAATATAAAGAATTTTGAGGATATAGTATATGTTATTGATGATTGTGGTACAGGTAAAATAGGTATTAACTATTCACTGGAATCGATATTAGCCCAAGCAAATAGTCATACTATACATCATTTTGCTAGTATTTCTTTTATATTGCATCAATTAAATATAGATTATGAGATTAAAGGGTTTGGATATAATCCATCTACTCCAATTCCCAAGAGAAAAGGTATTTAATTAAAAAATGCTTTAATTAAAACTTTTAAACCTACTGAAATTAATAATATTGCACCTATCATCATAATTAGTCCTATAACAAGTATGTATACATATAAAGGATGATCTTGGTTATTGAATGAACTATAAACAATACTAGGTCCTAAAAATATTAATGGTAATGAACTTGCTAAGTATTTAATTCCTTTATAAAGGAGTTCTTTATTAGTTTTCATTTTTATTTATTACATTAATAACTTCCCTTACACTTCCATATTTAGTTAATAAAGTTCTAGCCTTTTCTTGAGTACAATTAGTATTTTCAACAACCATTTTTATTGCTCTTTCTATAAGCTTGTTGTTGCTTAATTGCATATCTACCATTCTATTATTTTTTACATAACCCAATTTTATCATTACTGAGGTGGAAATCATATTCAAAATTAATTTTTGAGCTGTTCCTGATTTCATTCTAGATGATCCTGATAAAAATTCTGGTCCTAAAGATACTTCTATAGGATAATTTGAATAATTAGATAATGGACTATTTAAATTACATGATATACTACCCGTTGTAATTTTATGTTCTAAACAACCTTTCATTGCTCCTATTACATAGGGAGTAGTTCCAGACGCAGCAATTCCTATAACTATATCTTTAGATGTGATATTTTTTTTCTTTAAGTCTTTCCAACCTAATTCTGTATCATCCTCCGCAAACTCAACAGCTTTTCTCATCGCTTTATCACCACCAGCCATTAAACCTATTACTAAATTATGATCTACACCAAAAGTAGGAGGACATTCACTAGCATCTACTATGCCTAATCTGCCACTAGTTCCTGCACCTATATAAAATAGTTTTCCGCCTTCACTTAGTTTTTTAGTTATTATATCTACTAATTTTTCAATTTCTGGAATAATCTTTTCAACTTCAAAAGCTACTTTTTTGTCTTCATTATTAATATTAATTAATAACTCTTGTGTACTCATCTCTTCTAAGTTTGAGTATAATGATTCTGCTTCAGTTGTTTTAATAAATTCTTTCATTGTATAATATATTCTACTTCATCAATTTCTGAAGCTCTAAAAAATCCTAATGGAAAATTACTAGATGTGGTTTGGTTTATGATATTTCCTCTTAAAGTTGCTGGTTGTGTTTCGAAAGGGCCACCTATATCTGAGTTTGTTTGTGTTAACAATAAAGACATAAATGTATAAAACCTTTCATTTATTCCATAAGATTTTATAGTTACAGTATCACCAACTTGCAGATCCTCTTCTGTATAATAAGCAAAGACTTGATTTCCGTTTGTAAATTCATCTTCATAAACTTCTAAAATAGGAAAATCTGTTATGTTAGTCTCAAAACTAAAAAAATAAAAATTTTCTGTTTCTTCTGGATCACTATAATTTGGCTTTATTTCAAAATCTTCACCGTTTATTCCTCCATTATCTGTCTGCTCAACAAAATCTATTGGTATTACTGGAATTAATTGAGTTTCTGCTACATATAATTCATTTTCAAATACAATCTGTAACAGATATGTTTCATTTAACATTGGTTCAAAATCATCTGTTTCGTAAGTGCCTAATGTTTCATTTTGAGAAAATCCGAAAACTGTTCCACTTGTATTACTAATTTGTACAGTAGCACCATTGACAGGAGTAGGTTCATCTGAAAAAAATGGTCGAGTTAAACTTAAATAGATTTCCTGATGATTTCCACTAGTTCCCTTAACCCAATTTAAAGATGCATCAATAACTAATTTTGGTTCGCTTTCATTTAATGAAATATCTACGACATCTTCACAAGAGCAAAGACTTAGAATTAAGATTATATATAATATTTGTTTCATTAAAATTTAAAATTATAACTTATAGAAGGCACTATTCCAAATATTGAAAACCTGACGGCTTCATTAACTCCGGTAGTTCTGTTTTCTCTAAAACTTATACTTGCAGCATTTTTTCTATTATAAAGGTTGTAAATACCAAATGACCAATATGACTGCCAGCGTTTATCACTATTAGGGTTTGGAGTAAACTCTGCAGCAATGTCTAACCTATTAAACAGAGGTAATCTGTCTGTATTTCGTTCACCATAAACTGGAATTGTTTGTCCTTCATATTGGTATTGAGACGTAGGAAATGTAGTAGGTTGTCCTGTTTGTAAAAGAAAATTTCCACTAAATGTCCATTTATCATTTAATTTATAAGACGTTGTTATAGAAATGTCATGCGTTTTATCATAATTGGTTAAATACCAATTTCCATTTGAAATACCTGGCTCTATTTCACTTCTTCCTGGTGTCTTTTGTTCACTTTTAGAAAGCGTATAAGATAACCAACCTTGAAATTTACCAAGATTTTTTCTAAACAATACTTCAAGGCCATATGCTCTTGCTTTACCATTAAGAATAACTTGTTCTATAGCATCATTAGCAATAAGATCTGTGCCGTCTATATAATCAATTCTGTTGTTTATATATTTATAAAAAGCCTCAAACTCTAAGCTGTACTCATTCTCATTAAAGTTTTTAAAATACCCAGCAGCAACTTGATCTACTATTTGGGGTTCTACAAATTTACCACTTGGTGTATATACATCTAATGGAGTAGGAGAGCTTGTATTACTAAGTATATGTATATATTGTGCAATGCGATTGTAACTTAATTTTATAGAGCTTTGGTCATTTAATAAATACGATAGTGAAACTCTTGGCTCTAAATTGCCAAAAGATTTAATAATATTATCACGGTTAAAGTTTTCTTCACCTATAGGGTCTGCAGATTCATACACACCTTGTTCTTGATTATATATTACAGGTAAATTATTCTCATATGTAAACAACCGATCTTGGCCTAATCTAAAGAATGCACTATACCTTAAACCATATTCGGCAGTTAGTTTCTCTGTTAAATCGTGTTCTGCAGATAAGTATATTCCGCTTTCTAGGGCATATTTTTTTGTGAGCGTAAATGCGTTTATTCCAGAATCTGTTGTAGATGGTTCAATTTCACCTGGATTAAATTCGTATAATGTGTTTTGTATCCCGTAATTTAATTTTAGGTCATTATTAATATAGTGGTTAAATCCATATTTAATATTTCCATTTCTTATTCCGCTGTTGTATTTAAATTCTGCTAAATCTAATTCTAACCCATAATAATAATCACTGTATATTACAGATAGGTTAGTAAACACATTATCACTAAATACGTGATTCCATCTAAGATTTAAAATGCTATTTCCATAAACATTCTTAAAACTGTCGTTAAGATTAAATACATCTCTACCAAAATATCCTGAAAGTAACAGTGTGTTTTTATCGTCTAGTTTATAGCTTAGCTTGGTATTTAAATCATAAAAATAAGCCAGGTTTTCGTTATCTGTGAGTTTTAAGAATAAATGCGCATAAGAACTTCTTCCTGCGAGTAAAAATGAGCTTTTTTCTTTTTGAATAGGTCCCTCAACTAATAGCCTGCTTGATAAAATTCCTAGACCTCCTTCTGCAGAAAACTTCTTACTATTACCATCTTTTTGATAAATATCTAAAACAGAAGATACTCTGCCTCCATATTTAGAAGGTATTCCACCTTTATATAATTTAATATCTTTTATTGCATCCGGATTAAAAATTGAAAATAAACCGAATAAATGTGAGGAATTATAAATTGTAGCTTCGTCTAATAATATTAAATTCTGATCTGCTGCGCCACCTCTTACATTAAATCCTGAAGCACCTTCTCCTGCATTTGTAACACCTGGTAAAAGCAGAATCGATTTAATAATATCTGGTTCACCTAAAACTACGGGTATTTGCTTTATAGTTTTTATTGAGAGAGAATTAACACTCATTTGAGGAGATCTAATATTTGTACGCTCTACATCTTCTTTAATAACAACTGTGTCTAATGTCTCAGATGATTCAGTTAAGCTAAAATTTAAAGTTGTTTTAGTTGTAATGCTAATATTTTGATTTATAGTATTGTAACCTAAGTAACTTAAAGTTATTGTGTAATTACCTTCAGGGATAGATATTGAATAAAAACCATATGTGTTAGTAACGGTTCCAGTTTGTAATTCATTAATAATTACATTAACACCATTAAGAGTTTCATTACTAGAAGCATCACTTATAGTACCATTTAAGGTAAAGGTTGTTTGACCAAATAGGGTTAGGTTGGTTAAAACCAATAATAAGAATAATAAATGGCGCAAATTTCTTTTTCACCAAAGATACTAAACAACTTAGTTTATAGTCTAAACATTTTATAGTCTTGAGCAGTATTTTTTACAACAGCTTCAGTACGATCAGGATGTGTATCGCTTATAAATAGTTGTCCCAATTCTCCAGTTGAGACTAAAGAGACTATTTGCTCAACGCGTTGTTCATCTAATTTATCAAAAACATCATCTAAAAGTAAAATAGGATTCACCTTACTTTTTGCTTTAATAAAATCGTACTGTGCTAATTTTAAAGCTATTAAAAATGATTTTTGTTGTCCTTGGCTTCCAAACTTCTTAATCGGGTGGTTTTCAATTCCAAAATCTAAATCATCTTTGTGAGTACCAACCGTTGTATATTGGCGTTGTAAATCTTTCTGTAAGCGCTCTTCAAATAAACTAGCTAGGTTTCCTTTTTTAAGTTGACTTTTATAAGAAATAGTCACTTGTTCTTTGTTATTGCTAATTGTTTGGTAGCGTTCTTTAAATATCGGAATGAAACTTTCTAAAAATAGTGTTCTAGTCTCAAATATCTCTGAGGCATAGTTACTTAACTGTTCATTATATACCTCGAGTGTTGAACTTTCAAAAGTTCTATTTGCAGCAAAATATTTTAAAAGAGCATTTCGTTGTGCAAGTACCTTATTATAGCTTATTAGATTATCTAAATAAGTTTTATCGTTCTGAGAAATTATACCATCCATAAATTTACGTCTAGTATCGCTACCTTCAGTAATAAGGTCTCTATCTGCAGGAGATATAATAACTACAGGTAATAAGCCTACGTGTTCACTAAAACGTTCATATGCTTTGCTGTTTCTCTTAATTACTTTTTTTTGGCCACGTTTTGCACTTACAACAATTTTTTCTGTACGGTCTTGCTTAACAAACTCGCCATCTATAACAAAGAAATCTTCATGATGTTTAATGTTTTGGCTCGTTATTGGGTTAAAGTAACTTTTACCTAAAGAAAGATGATATATACTGTCTAAAACATTGGTTTTACCAATACCATTGGCACCAACCAAGCAATTAATCTTAGAATCAAATTCAAAAGTTTCAGATTCAAAATTCTTATAGTTTATAAGAGATAATTGTTTTAAATGCATAAAAAAATGAGGATCAATAGTAAATTAGCTAATGAAGAGGTTATCATATCCTGTTGACAACTTGTGCAAAGTACCAAAAAATGAATGTAATTACACTTTTTAATCTCAATAAAAAGTTTATTTTTGCGCCACAATAAAGTAAATTATGGCAACATATAAGAAGCGTGGATACAAACCTAAGAACAAGGAAGAGCGCGAAGAACAAGTAGAAGATCAGTCAACAACTGCAGAAGTTTTTAACTCTTTAGATGAAGGAGCAAATAAAACCGAAGAGTTTGTTGCAAAAAACCAAAACATCATTTTAATTGTAATAGGTATTATTGCAGTAGTGGTACTAGGTTATTTGGCATATGAGCGTTTTGTGGTAGCACCTAATGAAGAAGCTGCTACTAATGAAATGTATCAAGCACAGAGCTATTTTGATGATGCATTAATAGCACCATCTACTACAAAAGATTCTTTATTTAACTTAGCTCTTAATGGTGGTGAAGGTAAGTATGGTTTCTTAGACATTGCAGACGAGTATAGTAGTACAGATGCAGGTAACCTTGCAAATTACTATGCAGGTATGGCATACCTTAATACAGGAAAATATAAAGAAGCTATTTCTAGCTTAGAAGATTTTTCTAGTGACGATTTAATTTTAGCACCATTAGCTAAAGGAGCTATAGGTGATGCATTTTTACAATTAGACCAAACTGAAGAAGCTTTAGGTTATTATGAAAGTGCTGCTAAAATGAATGCAAATGAGTTTACAGCACCTAAGTTCTTACTTAAAGCTGGTATTACAGCTATCGAGTTAGGTAAGGCAGATGTAGCAGTAAAACATTTAACTGAATTAAAAGATAAGTACGAAACATCTACTGAAGCTTCTCAAGTAGCAGTATACTTAGGGCAAGCTAAAGCGATGCAAAACTAAATCTAGAAGATATTTATGGCAACAGCCGGAAACAATCTATCAGAATATAATAAAGAGACAATCCCAAACGCGAAAGACTTCAAGTTTGGGATTGTTGTTTCAGAATGGAACGACCATATTACAAATAACCTCTTTCAAGGAGCTTTCGATGCTTTTATGGAGCATGGTGTTTTAAAGGAAAACATTGTACGTTGGAATGTACCTGGCAGTTTTGAGCTTATTTACGGCTGTAAAAAGCTACAACAAAGCTTCGAGATGTTAGATTGTATTATTGCTGTAGGAAGTGTAATACAAGGCGAGACAAAGCATTTTGACTTTGTTTGCCAAGGAGTAACAAACGGAATAGCACAATTAAATATAGAGAGTGATATACCTACTATTTTTTGTGTATTAACAGATAATACCGAGGAACAGTCTATAGCTCGTAGTGGTGGTATTCACGGTAATAAAGGTACAGAAGCAGCAATCGCAGCCATTAAAATGGCGCAACTGCGTAAAGATGCAAAATTTTATAAAGAGTAATATATTATAATAGTATATGCAAAAGGCTAACAGTTACTGTTAGCCTTTTTTTATTTACTTTTTTATAGCTTTTTCATAGGTTTCTATCCATTGTGAAACCGTAAACTTTTGAGCTAGTTCTGCAACAAGTTCATAAGGGATATCATTCATTCGTTTAAAACGAATACAGCTTTTACCCATATCTAACTTATATTTAGAATGCTTGGGATATTCATTCACAAACCAATTGTGTATCGTTTTATCGGCATATATACCAGAATGATATAGGGCAACAAAGTTTTTTTGAGAGGCTATATTAATAAACGGTAAGGCCAATTTAGGATCACAATGATAACCATCAGGGTAAGTTGATAATGGCACTACAAATGCAAGCATACCATAACCTAGTGTTTCTTTAAAACCAGTTGGTAAATTATCTTTTATAGTATCTTTTAATTTTTTTACAGCAGCTTGACGATCTTCAGGCAGTTTAGAAATATAATCGTCTGGAGAGTTAGCTTCAATTTTCATTTTAAATATTACTTAAGGAATTCTATTATTAATTATTTATTCACTCTATTCTATTTGTAAGAAAATACTTTCATTCAATTTATGAATATTTTCAAAACTAACATTCATCAAATTTATATTTTAATAATTTAGATGAATTAAAATAGCAGGCTGTATCACTTATAATAGTAAGTAGGTTATTCTTAAAGTATACCTCTAGCTTTAATTTCTAAGTATTTATTAATGGTATTTACAGTAAGATCTTGTGGTGGTGTTAATACAGATTGTATACCGTGTTTCTGTAACTCTTTTTGCATTAGAACCTTATCTGATGCAAATTGTGATGCTATTGTTTTGTGATAAACATCTCCAATTGAAGTAGCATCCTGATTAATCAATTCTTTTAATTCTGTATTTTCAAAAAAGATGACTACTAACACGTGTTGTTTAGCAATGGCTTTCAAATAGGGTAGTTGTCTTTGCAATGCAGTGATGTGCTCAAAATTTGTATAAAGAAGTAATAAGCTACGTTGTGTTATTTTTCGTTTTATATGTGCATAAAGCAGTCCGAAATCAGAATCTAAAAATTTTGTATTTACGTTATATAAGCGTTCTAATACTAAACTTAAGTGTGTTTTTTTAGATAAAGCTTTAACAAAATCACTCAAAACATTGGAGAAAGTAAGTAAACCAACTTTATCATTTTTCTTTAAAGCAACATTACTAAACGCTAATGAGCTATTTATTGCGTAGTCTAATAATTTTAATCCTTCAAAAGGCATTTTCATTACTCTACTTGTATCTATTACAGAATAAACAGGTTGAGATTTTTCATCTTGAAATTGATTAACCATTAATTGGGCTTGTTTAGCTGTAGCTTTCCAGTTTATGGTTCTAACATCATCTCCAGTAACATATTCTTTAATTTGCTCAAACTCCATTGTGTGACCTATACGCCTCACTTTTTTAAGTCCTGTTAAAGCCAATCTATTATCTATGGCTAGAAAATCATATTGCCGCATTTGTATGAAAGATGGATATACTTTTACCATCTGTTCATTATTAAATGTAAACCGTCTTTTTATAAGATTAAGCTTTGTGCTAACATAACAGTTTAAATGTCCAAAATGATATTCACCTCGATCTACAGGCTTTACCAAATATTCAAATGATTTATTTGAATTTGGTTGTACAGTAATATTTTTATTGAAATCTCTTTTTTGAAACTGAATTGGTAACTCATCTACTACTGCTACATCTATTTTAAATTTATAGTTGTTTTTTAGAGTAACTGAGACTGGATTTTCATCACTATTGGAAAATTTATCTGGTAAAAGGCGATTTGCTATTATGCCAGAACCCTTATATAAAGCAACAACATCTAATAAAAAAATAAGACATAACGCTAAGACAACTAACCAGGCTATTGGATAGAGTAGAGGTGCCCAAAACGACACTAAAAATATAGCTGATATGGAAAACAACACATAAAATACGCGCTGGTGAAGGTATAAGGATTTAAAAAATTGAATCACTTATCGAGGAATTTCTACAGATTGTGAAATCATGGTAACAACTTGTTCTGTTGTCATACCTTCCATCTCTCGTTCTGGAGAAAGTATAATACGGTGTCTTAAGACTGGAAATAAAGATTTTTTCACATCATCTGGTGTTACAAAATCCCTTCCTTGTATTGCAGCAAACGCTTTAGAAGCTGTCATTATAGCTAAAGAGGCTCTTGGTGAAGCGCCTAAGTATAAATAAGGATGATTTCTTGTTTTAGATACTATAGTTGCTATGTAAGAAAATATCTTTTCCTCTATTATAATATTTTGAATGTGGCCTTTGTAGGTTATTAGTTGCTCTGGACTTAAAACTGCATTTATTTCTGAAATTGCGTGTACAGCTTTCCTGTTGTGGTGAGTCTTTAAGATGGTAATTTCATCATCTAGGTTAGGGTAGTCAACTGTAATTTTAAATAAAAACCTATCTAACTGTGCTTCTGGCAATGCGTATGTACCTTCTTGTTCAATAGGGTTTTGGGTTGCTAAAACCATAAATGGTGGTTTCATTTCATAGGTATTGCCATCAATAGTAATTTGGCGTTCTTCCATAACCTCGAACAATGCAGCTTGAGTTTTGGCAGGCGCTCTATTTATTTCATCTATTAATACAATATTAGAAAATATAGGACCTTGCTTAAATTCAAAGTCAGAAGTTTTCATATTTAAAACCGAGGTTCCTAAAACATCACTAGGCATTAAATCTGGTGTAAACTGTATACGGCTAAACTCTGTTTTTAACGTCTTAGCAAATAATTTTGCAGTAAGTGTCTTAGCAATACCAGGTACACCTTCAATTAACACATGACCGTCAGATAGTAATCCAACAATAAGTAATTCAACAAAATCATCTTGACCTACAATAACTTTAGACAATTGTGCTTTTAAAGCTTCAATTGCTTGTTGTAGTTCTTGTAGAGGAATTCTTGAATTAAACTCTAGGTTATCTTGGGCAGTTTGTTCTTGAGAATCTGGCGGTAAGTTTTGGTCTTCCATAAATGGTTTATAATTACAGAGCCCTAAATTAAGAAAGTTTAGCTAAAGTTGTTTAGCCATTTGCCTTGAACCTTCATTACCTGTTCAATTACATCTCTTACACATCCTTTTCCACCATATTGATGAGACACATATTTAGAGATGGCCTTAATTTCTGGTACAGCATCTTGTGGGCAGCACGGTAACCCAACCATATGCATTGGGTAACTGTCTGGTATATCGTCTCCCATATAAAGTACCTGTTCTCTCTTTATATTGTCTTTTTCCAGGATAGTATCTAATTGCTCGGCTTTATCGGTAACTTTTAAAAACACATCAGAAACATTAATAAGTTTAAGTTGCATGCGTAAACCTCTAATATCACCGTGAGACATAAAACAAACTTTATAACCTTCACCAATAGCACGCTCAATGGCATAACTGTCTTTAGCATGAACTTGTCTTAGTAACTCTCCTTGAGAGCTAATGAGTAGTGAGTTTTTTGTGAGCACACCATCTACATCAAAAATAAATGTAGTTATGTTGTTTAAAAGCTCTTTATAGCTTGTTTCCATAGTAGGTTAGTATATGTAGAGTTAATTGTTTGTATACGTCTTTATGCTTAGTGTCCTTTAGCTGTTCTAGATGAGATTGTATGGTTTCTTTATCTCCTCGTTTAGCAGGTCCTGTCTGTACATTTTTTGGAGACTGCAACGTTGCTTTTAGAGCAGTTTCGGTAATTAATGGGTGCAGGATTTCAAAAGGAACATTATTGGTATCACACAAATCTTGAGCAACTGTAAACATATAATTACTAAAGTTGTTTACAAATACTGCACTCAAATGTAGTGATTTACGTTGTTTAGAGTCTATATGATATACTTTATTAGACAACGCATTTGCCAAAAGGTTTAATTGCTCTAAGCTTTTTTTTGAATTTGCCTCTATACAAATTGGAACTTCTTGAAAATTAACCTCTAAATCTTTGGAAAAACTTTGTAAAGGATAAAACACACCATAATTAGTGTGCAAAGCAACTTCATCTAATGGTTTTGCACCAGAAGTATGTACCACAATCCCTTTTTTGGTCTTTAGTTTTTGGGCTAGGTTACCTATAACATCATCATTTACAGCTATAATATATAAGTCTGCTTCTTTAATGTCTTCTATATGTGTGGTGGTTTCAACATCTTTAAATACCTCTAAGTTATCTTTAGACCTGTTATAAATTTGTTGCAATGTTATAGTCTCTAAAGAGCGCAAACTTTTATAGAGATGAAATGCCACATTACCAGCACCTAAGATAACTACAGAAAGTTTAGAATTCTTCAAAATAAAAAGTATTGGTACAGCAAACGTTAAGACTACCTAATTAGACTTCAATATTATTAAAATTACGACAGAAATGCCTTAAATTTGCACGGATTTTAAAGAACTTCTCCGCTATGCAAAATAAATTATTGAGCATCCTTTTTTCAACACGTTTAATGGCCTTACTTTTTATCGTTTTTGCGGTAGCAATGGGTGTAGGTACTTTTGTTGAAAGTTATTACAGTACAGAGACCGCAAGGCAATACATTTATAATGCACATTGGTTTGAGGTTATCATGGTGTTATTTGCCATAAATTTCTTCGGAAACATTTTTAGATATAACCTTCACAAGAGAGAAAAGTGGTCTACTCTATTATTACATATGTCTTTTGTGCTTATTATAGTTGGAGCAGGAATTACACGTTATATAGGTTTTGAAGGTATTATGCCTATTAGAGAAGGACAAGCCACAAATAAATTTATGTCTGAAAAAACCTTTTTAACTTTTATGATAGATGGTGAGGTAGATGGCGAAGCATTGCGAAGACGTAAAAGTGAAGAGCTATTACTAGCACCTAAAGGAAATAATGACATTACAATAAACACAGATTTTAAGGGCGATCCTATTTCTTTTAAGGTAGTTAATTACATTCATGGTGCAGAAGAAGGTTTTAGAGAAACAGAAGATGGAAGTAATTATATAAAAATTGTAGAAGCTGGTGGCGGTAACCGTCACGATCACTTTATTAAGGAAGGCGAAGTTGTAAGTATTCATAATGTTCTTTTTGCTTATAACAAACCAACAGATGGCGCAATAAATATTACAGTACCAGAAGATGGTAGTGATTACCTTATAAAAACCCCTTTTGAAGGTGATTTTATGAGAATGGCAGATCAATTTAAAGGTGAAGTTTTAAAAGATTCTGTTCAGAAATTAAACCTGCGTTCGCTTTATAATGTTGCTGGTATGCAGTTTGTATTTCCAGACCCAGTTGTAAAAGGAGAAGAAGGCATTGTTGAAACTGAGCAAAAATCTAAAGGGCAGGCAGATGCTGTAACATTAGAGGTAAAAGCTAATGGAGACACAAAGAATATTCAATTATTAGGGAGTAAAGGACGTATGCCAGACCCTAAGAAATTAGAAGTTGGAGGCTATGATATTTACCTAAGTTATGGTAGTAAGGAATATGAACTTCCATTTGCTTTAATGCTAAAAGATTTTGAGGCTAAAAAATATCCAGGAACAGAAAACAATCCCACACCAAGTTACCAATCTTTTAAAAGTAAGGTAGACATTGTTGACGATGGTGAAAGCGTTCCTTATGAAATCTATATGAATCACGTATTAGATAAAGATGGCTATCGCTTCTTCCAAGCTTCTTTTGATGCCGATGAAAAAGGAACAATCTTATCTGTTAATCACGATTTCTGGGGTACGTGGATTACGTATATCGGGTACTTCTTATTATACTTAGGACTTATGCTAATTTTATTTGATAAAGGTTCTCGTTTTGGCCAACTAAAGAAAATGTTGGATAAAGTAAAAGCTAAAAAACAAGCGTTAACAATTTTACTTGTGCTAAGTACAGCTTTAGGCTTTGCACAAACTACAGATGATGGTCATGATCATAGTGACCCTAATCACGTACACGAAGATGTACAAGAAATAGATCAAGAACGATTAGACTCTCTAATTGTAGCCAATGCAGTAAGCAAAGAACACGCAGAAGAGTTTGGTAAGATGATTATACAAGATGCTGGCGGTCGTATGAAACCAGCAAACACGTATTCATCAGAGCTTTTAAGAAAGTTAAGTAAGGCAGACTCGTACAATGGTCTTACTAGTGATCAGGTTCTTGTAAGTATGTTAGAGAACCCTACAGTTTGGTATAATATTCCATTAATACATGTAGAACGTAAAAACGATTCAATTCGTCATATTACAGGTGTAGATGAAGATGCTAAACTACTACCATTAGCAAAATTCTTTGATGCTACAGGAACATATAGACTGGCACCTTATTTAGAAGATGCCTATCAAGCTCAAAACCCTACATCATTTCAAAAAGATTTTATAAAAACAGACCAAAAGGTAAACTTGCTTTACAGTGCTTTAGAAGGAGATTTATTAAAAATATTTCCAGTTCCTGGTGCAGAAAACAACAAGTGGGTAAGCTATCCAGAATTAAAGGAACATAGCTTTACGGGACGAGACTCGGTATTTGCCTATAATGCGCTACCAATTTACTTAACAACATTAAGACAAGCTAAACAAACGCAAGGTTATGCTCAAGCAACTGAGGTCTTAGAAACAATTAAAAAGTTTCAAAGTAACCATGGTGCAGAAATTATGCCTTCAGACCAAAAGGTTAAAACAGAAATACTTTATAACAAGTACGATGTCTTCAGGAATTTATTCTGGATGTTTATGCTTGCAGGTCTAGTAACTCTACTGTTTGTAATTCTTAAAATATTTTATAATAACAAGTTTATTAATAGCTTGGTATTAATTGGTAAAATAGCCATTATTTTACTATTTATAATACATACTGCCGGCTTAATAGCACGTTGGTATATTTCTGGTCACGCACCTTGGAGTGATGCTTATGAGAGTATGATATATGTGGCTTGGGCTACTATGTTCTTCGGCTTGGCTTTTGGTCGTAAAAGTGATTTAACTTTAGCGTCTACAGCATTTGTAGCTTCAATGATATTAATGATTGCTCATTGGAATTGGATGGATCCTGCAATAGCTAACCTTGTACCTGTATTAGATAGTTATTGGTTAATGATTCACGTTGCTGTAATTGTTGGTAGTTATGGACCATTTACATTGGGTATGATATTAGGTGTTGTTTCACTATTGTTAATGATTTTTACCAATTCAAATAACAAAGCTAAAATGAAACTTAACATACGTGAGATAACCATTATTACAGAGATGGCACTTACAGTTGGTTTAGTGATGCTTACCATAGGTAATTTCTTAGGTGGACAGTGGGCCAATGAAAGTTGGGGGCGTTATTGGGGTTGGGACCCTAAAGAAACTTGGGCATTAATTAGTATTATGGTGTATGCATTTGTGATACACATGCGATTAGTACCTGGTTTAAGGGGTCGCTGGTTTTTCAATTTTATGTCTATCGTTGCGTTTGCAAGTATCATGATGACGTATTTTGGAGTTAACTTTTACCTTTCTGGATTGCATAGTTATGCAAGTGGAGATAAAGTAATAACTCCAGATTTTATCTACTACTCAATTGCAGTGGTTGTTATTTTAGGTGCTTTGTCTTATTGGAAATACAAAAAGCACTATTATAAAGGAGATTATAATAATTAGTTTAAAGTAGGAATAGGAGAGTGTTTAGGCATCAGAAAATAGATGCTTAATAGCTATTGTTATTTTATAAAACATCTTATTTAACTTTCTGCTTAATAATAAATTCTAAATATCTAAAACAACATGTTACATCTTAAATTAGAAACAGACCCACGTTGGGTAACAATTGTAGAAAGTAATTTAGAAGAAATACTTACAGACCACGCTTGGTGCGAACAAAAGGCAGCTACCAATGCAATTACAATAATCACTTTAAACAGTGAGCATGAAGAGTTGGTGACAGAGCTTATAAAACTGGCACAAGAAGAATTAGAGCACTTTGAGATGGTGCATAATATCATAAAAGAACGTGGTTATACTTTAGGCAGAGAACGTAAAGACCATTACGTTAATCAACTTTTTAAGTTTACTCAAAAGGGTGGAAGCAGACAACAAGCAATGGTAGATAGACTTTTGTTTTCTGCTATGATTGAAGCTAGAAGCTGCGAGCGTTTTAAACTACTTTCTGAACGTATTAAGGATAAAGAATTATCTAAATTTTATAGAGAGTTAATGATTAGTGAAGCTGGTCACTACACAACCTTCTTAGGCTTTGCAAGACAATATGGTGAAGGTATAGATGTTGAAAAGCGTTGGAAAGAACTTGTAGAGTTTGAAGGTGAACTAATTAAAAGTTATGGAAAGAATGAAACCATACATGGTTAGTTTTTTTTCTATGTGAGCTAATAAATTGTTAATCTTTTCTCCAGTCTAAATTTAATGTTCTTGTAGCCATCTTTCTTTCAGACTTATAAACAAACTTAATTTTACCGATAAAAGTCCCTTTTGAAAATTTAGATAATAATAAAGACTCAACTTCAGATTTTAGAATTTCATAATCGCTATCATTTTCTAAATAATTTTCTTTCAAGTTTAAAATAACTGAAATATACTTTAAGTCTTCATCACTTTTAATGCTATCGTAAATTAATACATCTGGCTCTAAATACATACCTAAACTTTCAATAAACAATTTTTCAAGCTCACCATTGTCTTGATTGTTTATACTACTTTCATTAACAGAAACTGTATTGTTATTCATCTTAGTTTGTAAACTCTGCAATGGTAACATTAATAATAAAGTAATGCTATAAGCTATTACAAAAGATAGCCCCAAATGAAGTGCATTTAAATTTTCTCTAGTGTTACTTTCGTTAAAATTAATTACAGCTGTACCTGCTAAATAATCTCCAAGTCTTCTTTCTGGATTAATTAATGTAAAGAGCACTTCAATAGGCCAAATAGCTATTGTAAGATTTCTAACTACACAGCGTATAGGCGAAGCTATACTTCCGCTTGTATAATTTATAATTTGAAGTTTCAATGCTCTTTTTGCTATACTTCTTCCTCTAATACAATCTTTACATAAATATATGGCGATCCCAAATAATCCTATATAGCTAAAATCTCCAAGTAAATTAGCTGATGTTGGTTCGTGAGACACCTCAAAAGCATCTATAAAACTTAATGCAATTCCTGGTATTAAAAAGACCATGGCAATTATTGTCATTACAAAATGATCCAGCAACATTGCACCTAATCTTTTGCCTATGCTAAGTTTTTTTGTAGAATTCATTTAAATAGTTTTCAATTTATAATGTAAGAATAAACTGTATTAGTAATCCCACTAATACTGCTATTCCAAAACTAAGCATAGTGCCAATAAGCACATATTCTGTTTTTAGTAGATCTGTATCCTTGTAGCGTAAGATAGATTTTGCAGCGATAAGAAACCCTATTGCTCCAAATTGCCCAATTAGGACAAATATCACCACTAAAATACGTTCTAAGATTCCAATAAGACGCCCTGCTTTTTCTAATTCTTGAGACTGTGGTGTACTTTCAATTTCAAAAGTTGAAAGCATTTCCTTAATAAAGATATTTGTTGGTTTTAATATGAATAAAAAGCCTGCAGTTAGTACTATATATTGTTTTGCAGCTATCACATTTATTACAGGATTAATGTCTGTTAGCGAAAAGAAGGTAAGTGAGACAACAATAAAAAGTATTATATGTAGAAATTGATCTATATAAAAGGCATATCTGCCCAAACTCTTATGGTTATTTAAAAAAGGTTTGCAACCATCGATTATATAGTGGGAAATTCCTATTAGTAAGGCGCCTAATATAAAGTTAAGTTGAAAAGACAACAACCAAGATAGGAGTATGGCGATTAAACCGTGCCAGATTAAAAAACTGCTTTTAAATCCTTTTGTATTTTTATCTGTAGCAAGTCTGTTATTTTGAAATACGAAGTCTGTAAGAAGGTGTGCTATTAATTGCAAGATTAAAAATAGGCTGATGTCCATGCTATAAATTTGAGAACAATGTACTAAAATAATTTAAGGTGGTTTCAATACTATTCCAACCTATACTTGTTGAGTGTTGATTTACTGTAGGTTGCCCTATATCTAAGCGCGTTGAGATTTCATCTTCAGATAAGCCTAATATTTTATGGTAAACAACCTCACATTGTCTAGCTGTAGCGTTACCTATAATTGTATTTAATAGGCTAAGCAAAGCATCCATTTGCTCGTTTAGCATTGTATTATCACTACTAAAAAACAACGTATTCTTTATAACAATTCTCTGTTTACCGTGTGTTGAATTTTCACTTATCATACGACCAGAACGATAAATGGCATCACCATCTATAACACCAGCAGTTTTGTCAAATCTTTCTAATTCCCCATAACCTAAGGCTAAACGAATACCGTGTGATTTAAAAAACTTTATACGATGGTTGTTTTTATAACTTGCATCATTACTAATAGAAATTGCTTTTACAAAGCATTTAATAAGTAAAGCTACTTTTAAAGCATCTTGTGGTTTAGACACTACACACTCTAAATAATCACCTTTTATAATTCTTGAATACGTGTTATATTTAGTTTCAAGTTGATCAATAAGAGTTTTAAGCTGCTGTTCTAACAACTTGCGATCATCTACAGTTAAACTTGTAGAGGATATAATATCTCCAGAAATTACAATTGTTTTTATCATCACTTACAAATATATTAAATATATCGGTACATAAACCAATAAAATACATTTATTGGTATTTAAGCCTATAAGTCATATTTAAGTGTTTTAAAACCAATAAAAATAGTATGTAAGTACCTCAATCATTTTAGTACTAGATATACAGGTTAAAGTACTTGGAATATGTAGAAAATAAATTTATATAAACATCAAACGCCTCATAAAGAGGCGTTTGATGTTAGATTGCTTTTAAGAGAATCTAAATGTTCTGTATTTTCTATAAAAAAAATTACTTTTTAGAGCCTACCATATCTTCTGGCTTAACCCATTCATCAAATTCTTCTGCGGTTACATATCCTAAATTAACGGCTTCCTCCTTCAAGGTAGTTCCGTTTTTATGAGCAGTATTTGCTATTTCTGCAGCTTTATAATAACCAATTTTAGTATTTAAAGCTGTAACAAGCATTAATGAGTTTTTAAGCAATTCATCTATACGTGCTTGGTTTGGCTCTATACCGCTTGCACAGTGCTCTTCAAAAGAAACAGATGCATCTCCTAATAATTGAGCACTTTCTAATAAATTAGATGCCATTACAGGTTTAAAAACGTTAAGTTCAAATTGTCCTTGCATACCACCAACAGCAATAGCCATATCATTACCTATAATTTGAGCACAAACCATAGTTAAAGCTTCACATTGTGTAGGATTTACTTTTCCTGGCATGATTGAAGAACCTGGCTCATTTGCAGGAATATTAAGCTCACCAATACCACTACGTGGTCCTGAAGCTAACATTCTTATATCATTTCCTATTTTATTTAAAGAAACGGCCAATTGTTTTAATGCACCATGAGTTTCAACTAAAGCATCGTGAGCAGCAAGTGCCTCAAACTTATTCTCTGCAGAAACAAAAGGAAGTTTTGTAAAAGAAGCTATATATTCTGCAACGCGAGTAGAGTAACCTTTTGGGGTATTTAATCCTGTACCAACAGCTGTTCCTCCTAAAGCTAGTTCAGCTAAATGTGGAAGTGTATTGTGTAAGGCTTTAAGACCGTGATCTAATTGAGAAACGTAACCTCCAAATTCTTGCCCTAAAGTTAATGGCGTAGCATCCATAAAATGCGTGCGTCCTATCTTTACAACATTCTTAAATTCTTCAGATTTACGTTTTAGCGTATCTCTTAGTTGTTTTATACCAGGAATAGTAACCTCTACAACCTTCTTATATGCAGCAATGTGCATTCCTGTTGGAAAGGTATCGTTTGAAGATTGACTTTTATTTACATCATCATTTGGTAAAAGTGTTTTCTCACCTTCACCAATAGTTTTACCTGCTAATTGGTGTGCTCTGTTTGCAACAACTTCATTAACATTCATGTTACTTTGAGTACCACTACCAGTTTGCCATATAACTAATGGAAATTGGTCGTCATGCTTTCCTTCTAAAATCTCATCACACACTTGTGCAATAAGATCTCTTTTATCTACAGGAAGTACACCAAGCTCACAATTGGTGTAAGCAGCAGCTTTTTTTAGGTATGCAAAACCATAAATTACCTCTAAAGGCATAGAAGCTGGTTTACCTATTTTAAAATTATTTCTCGAACGTTCGGTTTGTGCGCCCCAAAGCTTGTCTGCCGGCACTTTAACCTCACCCATTGTATCTTTTTCTATTCTAAAAGCCATAATAAAAATTTGTTGTGCAAATGTAAGTATTGTGATTGAAAAGCTATTGCAAAAAATAACTCCCATAATTAAAAAATTATAGGAGTCTTAAATGTATTATGAGATAGTGAGATTACTTATTGTCATCATTACTATCATCCATCATTTGCTTTTCTTTTTCCATTTTTAATTTTCTTTTTGCTTGCTGTATAGCATTGGCATCAGATTTTTGAAATGCATTGTCAGCATCAAAAGTACCGTAAGATACTGTATCACCTATTTTTAATTTATAAGTGCCTTCAATTTTTGTTGGGTAAATACGACCAATATTAACTTTCTTTCCGTCATTCATTTCAAAAACTACATAACCTACAGAAGCTTCTTCAAAACGAATTGGCTTACTATCATAAAAGTAATCTGCGTTCGTTTCTACATCCATTGGTAACTTTACAGCACGTTGATTGGTACCATCACCAGCAACTGCAATTTTTTGCTTAGCAGTAGTGGTCATTTTTTTAGTTTTAACTTCTTCTCCAGAAGAGGTTTTAACTTTAGTTTTTACTGTTGTAGTTTCTTCTGTTTTATTTTCGTTCTCTTGAGCTATACCTGTTGCAAATGCACCAAGCGCTAAAAGTAAAAGGATCTTTTTCATCATGTGAAATTTTAAATTATAGAGTAAATGTAACTAGCTACCGTGTTAATTTTAATTAATGGAGTGCTAATCTTTTACTAATCTTTAATTCAAAAAACATAAACATAGCGAGTTAAATTAAAGAACTTCAGTAAGTTGCAAAAATTATAATTAGGTAATTTTAGATTGAAACTTGGGTGTTTATGCAGTTAACTATCTAATAAAAATGTACGCTTTAAAATTTAGAGTAATACCTTATCTTTGCGCCCTAAATTTAATGACTACCATATGAAAGCCGGAATTGTAGGATTACCAAACGTAGGAAAATCGACATTATTTAATTGTTTGTCTAATGCAAAAGCACAAAGTGCTAATTTCCCGTTTTGTACCATAGAACCAAATATTGGAGTGGTAAATGTTCCAGATCCTAGATTAAGAAAACTTGAGGAGTTAGTTAATCCTGAGCGTGTAATGCCTGCAACTGTTGATATTGTAGATATTGCTGGTCTTGTAAAAGGCGCAAGTAAAGGTGAAGGCTTAGGAAACCAGTTTTTAGGTAATATACGTGAGACAGATGCTATTTTGCATGTGTTGCGTTGTTTTGATGATGGTAACGTTGTACACGTAGATGGTAGTGTAGACCCAATTAGAGATAAGGAAACTATTGATATAGAGCTACAACTTAAAGATCTTGAAACTGCAGAAAAGAAACTTGAAAAAGTTAAAAGAGCTGCACGCACAGGTAATAAGGAAGCCCTAAAAGAAGACAGTATTTTAAATACCATAAAATCTAATTTAGAGCAAGGTATCTCTGTTCGAGCTATAGAGTTTTCTGAAGAGGACTATGAGGAATTTGTAAAGCCATTACAGTTTATTACAGACAAACCAGTAATGTATGTTTGTAATGTAGATGAGGCTTCAGCAAACTCTGGAAATGCTTATGTAGACAAAGTAAAAGAAGCAGTTAAAGATGAAAATGCAGAAGTGTTAGTTCTTGCTGTAGGTATTGAAGCAGATATAGCAGAGCTTGATGATTTTGAAGAACGCGAAATGTTTTTAGCAGATATAGGTTTAGATGAGCCAGGTTCTGCAAAATTAATTCGTGCAGCATATAAGCTCTTAAATCAACAAACGTATTTTACTGCTGGTAAAAAAGAGGTAAGAGCTTGGACAGTTAAAGTTGGAGCATCTGCACCACAAGCAGCAGGTGTTATACATACAGATTTTGAGAAAGGTTTTATTAGAGCTGAAGTTATAAAGTATGAAGACTTTGTAAGTTATGGTAGTGAAACCAAAGTAAAAGAAGCAGGTAAATTAGGTGTTGAAGGTAAAAACTATATTGTACAAGATGGAGATGTCATGCACTTCTTGTTTAATGTATAAATCTGAAGACTTTTAATTATAAAAAAATCCCCAAGCTTTATAGCTTGGGGATTTTTGCTTTAAGGATTTATTTACCTTTTCTCTTTTGACCTCGAGTTTTTGGCTTTTTATATTTCTTCTCAATCTTACGTTTGTAAGAACCACCTTCATTACGCTTTCTGTTTTTGTCCTTTTTTTCGTGAAATGCTTTACCTTTTGAAGGTTCCTTCTTTAGAGGGTTATATATTTCTACAGGTTTTTGTTGTTCTTCTGGAGCAAGCTCTTTAGAAATTTCAACATCATTAGGCATCTCAATAGTGTCAACCTTAGTTTCCATAAGTTCCTCTATGGTTTCAAGCCATTCTACCTCACTTTCTGAAGTAAGTACTAATGCAGTACCTTTTTTCTCAGCTCTACCAGTACGACCTATCCTATGTAGATAATTTTCTGGATAGCTTGGTGTATCCATATTAATAACGTGAGAGATATCATCTATATCTAAACCACGTGCCATAACATCTGTAGCAATCATGATACGATGCTCACCTGTTTCAAAAGCTTCAATACTATTAAGTCTATAATTCTGAGTCTTATTAGAGTGAATAACACTAGCTTGATCTGGGAATGTCTTGTCCACTACAGCAAATAAACGGTCTGCAATACGTTTATTAGGAACAAATATTAATGTCTTTTCGTATGTTTCAACATCTTCTAAAAGATGAATAATTAGATTTTGTTTTGTGTAGTAATTAGGAACGTTATAACGGTATTGTTGTATGTTAACTAATGGTGTTCCACTTTTTGCAACAGATATTTTTATAGGATTATTAAAGAATTCAGTAATCATAGAAGAGACTTCATCTGTCATAGTTGCAGAAAACAATATGTTTTGATGCTTTTTAGGAAGTATATCTAAAATGTTAACTAGCTGAAATCTAAATCCGAGGTCTAACATAACATCAACCTCATCAATCACAAGCTTCTGTATGTTTTTTAGTTGTAGTACGTGGCTAACAGCAAGGTCATACAATCTACCTGGCGTAGCTACAAGAACATCACACCCTTCAACTACAGCTTTTTTCTGTGTATTAATATTTGTACCACCATAAACACCTAAAATTCGCATATCATTAAGTGTACAAAGTTTTTCAATTTCTGAAACAACTTGTACAACAAGTTCACGCGTAGGAACAATTATTAAAGCTCTAGGATTTACTTGTCTAGAATAGGGTAGTAGTCTTAGGACAGGTAATGCATAAGCATAGGTTTTACCAGTTCCTGTTTGGGCAATACCAACAACATCTCTACCAGACATAATTACAGGAAATGATTCTTCCTGTATTGGAGTAGGATGTACGATACCTAATTCATCTAAAGCTTTCTGTAAAGAAGGAGATAGGTTTAAGTCTTTAAAAGTAGTGGACACAGTTATATAATTTTACGGTGCAAAGGTACTATAAAGCAATTAGTTTATCTTTTTAATCTTTAGGTAACTTGAATCACCAAAATTATTGAAGTTTGAATTATTGTTGCCGTCTGCAACAACATTAAAATCTATATATCCAGTTGTAGCAGTTATCTCAAAAACAGCTATTTGTGGTATGCTACCTTGAGACGTGTTGGAGTTTGGACTCGTTAATGCAGCAGTAGTGCCTTCATTAGTGTTGTTTAAACGCATTATATAACTTAAAGTAGATGTTTGATTATTCGGTCTAATATTAGATTCAACTTCGTATACACCTCGTGGTAAGGTTAATCTTCTATTAGATGTATTATAAGATGAACCAGTAATATTATTAAAAGATTCTTGACTAAAATTAAATGCAGTATTTACATTTCCTATGGTTGTAGGATTTGTTCTCAACATTATTTGTGTAGTATTCTCAGTAAGCAACTGTTTCCATGAAGAGGCGTTATTATCCCAATACAGGAAACCTTCACTATAATTATTATCCTCTTGGGTAAGATAAATGAGCATACTATGCTGTGAAGCACCAGGATTTGTATTTGGTAGTGCATTTAAACGAGGTATAAGAATACCATCTGTTTCTTTTGGAGTATTTGCATTTACTGGGTTAACATCTAAAATAGCATATGGCTCTAGTTTGTTGAGGCCTAAATCTCCATCTTCTCTAATAGACATTCTTACTTGTTGAGAAATGCTTCCAATAGGTGTTGTATTAACCACAAATCTTGAAGGAGTACTATTGTCTGATGCAGCACCATCTAAATACAGTCTAAAACCACCTACTTATGTAATTTGGTCACCATCGTGAGTTTTAAAGATTACAGAACCAATCTCACCATTTGCAGCTAAGGTATTTGGTGCATCTAAACTACCGCCAGTATTATAAAATATTAGATTGGGCGGATTAGTATTTGCACTTGTAATTTGAAAATCATTATCGCCAGGACCTTTAAATTCAAATCGTTCAACTGGTGTATCCGTGCCTATTCCTATACGGCCATCATCTGTAAACACCATTCGAGTACCATTAGCATCTGCTTGTTTAGCATAAATTAATTGTTGCCCTAATGCATTCTCTCCATCTAACCACTCACCACCAAAAGGAATCCAGTCTGGAATATCATTATCCCAAAAATAGAAACCTTTAGTATCATTACCATCTGTCTGTGATAAAAAGACGATCATACCATCTTGCGAAATACCTGGATTTACATCAGGAAACTTCTCAAGTCTCGGTATTAGTAAACCATCTGTTTCAGTTGGGTTAGCTGAACTAGATGCTGAAATATCTAATATACTTTGAGGATTTATATTACCAATTCCTACTTGACTAAAGCTATTGTCTGCTATAAAGCATAACAAAACAATATAAATATAATTTTTAATCATAAAGCAACTTGGTATTTAGTTGATAGTAAGCTGATTAATTACGATTTAAAGATACTGATAAGATGTTAATATAGTGTTAAAAATTAAGATTTTTTTAAGATTTTCAGATAGCTCATTTAGTTTAATGTTATTACATAATTCATATTTAATTTATTTTGCTTACCAATTAAATATGCCATTTCTTTATATAATGAAAAAGATTCTTTGCTTTGCAGGCTCAAATAGCCGTCATTCTATTAATACCATATTAGTAAATTATGTAGCTAATAAAATTATAGATCACGAGGTTAAAATTATCTCATTATTAGATTATGAATTACCTATGTATAGTCTGGACTTAGAGAATGAGCGTAGTTTCTCAGCAGATTTACAAGTATTACGTAATATAATAAAAGATCATGATGCTCTTATTATTTCAGTTAATGAGCATAACGGAAGTATATCTGCTTTTTTTAAAAATCAATTAGATTGGCTATCTAGACTAGATCGTAATTTTCTGGAAGGTAAAAAGGTGTTATTAATGAGTACATCACCAGGCGCAAGAGGAGCAAAGTCTGCTTTGGAGTTTTGTAAATTGGTACTTCCTAGGTTTGGGGCAGAAATTGTTGAGAGCTTTAGCTTCCCATCTTTTCAAGATAACTTCTCAATTGAGGAAAATAAAATTACAAATGATGTCCTTGAGATGGGACTTAATGATATGTTGAGTACCTTTGAGCATCACATTAATTTATGATCCTTGCGTGTAAATAAAACCTTTACTCTTAAGAACACTTCTCATTTTAAACAACAACTTCTTCAATGGTCTCAAGAGTTTAATGAGGTTGTTTGGTTAGACTCTAATCTGCATACTCAAGCATACTCAGAATATGATGCTATTTTAGCTGTAGATGGTTTTACAGTATTAAAAACAGATGCACAAAATGCTTTCGAAGACCTTAAGACATATCAATCTACTACTAAAGATTGGCTCTTTGGCTATTTATCTTATGACTTAAAAAATGACACAGAGCTTCTTACCTCTAATAATTTTGATGGCTTAAATTTTCCGGATCTTTATTTTTTTCAACCTAAAAAATTATGGTTGTTAAAGGATAACATTTTAGAAGCACACTATCTAGCAATGGTAGATGATGAGATAGATGAAGATTTTAATACTATTAATACACTTCAGCTATTTGAGGAAGTATCATCTAACACCTTAAAAATTAAATTAAGAACCTCAAAAGATGATTACTTTAAAAAGCTAAACAACATTTTAGAGCATATTCATAGAGGAGATATTTATGAAGCTAATTTTTGTCAAGAGTTTTACACGTCTGGACATATAACACCATTAGCAACCTATAAACGTTTAAATGCTATTTCAAAACCGCCATTTGCAAGCTTTGTAAGGTTGTTTAATAATTATGCCTTATGTGCGTCTCCAGAGCGATATTTAAAAAAATCAAAAACTACAGTTGTAAGTCAGCCAATAAAAGGAACTTCTAAACGGTCTAAGGATAAGAATGAGGATAATGCTCTAAAAAGAGCTTTAGAAAACGATCCTAAAGAACGTTCTGAAAATATTATGATTGTAGATTTGGTTAGAAATGATCTATCTAAAACTGCAAGTAAAGGATCTGTGACAGTACAAGAACTTTGCAAAGTCTATACGTTTGAGCAGGTACATCAACTAATTTCTACAGTTACATCTCAAGTAAGTGACAGTTTATCTCCAATTGATGTATTACAAAGTACATTTCCAATGGGAAGTATGACAGGAGCACCAAAGGTAAGTGCCATGAAAATTATTGAAGAATATGAAGACGCTAAACGTGGTTTATACAGTGGTGCTATAGGTTACATAACTCCTAACGGTGATTTTGATTTTAACGTAGTCATTAGAAGTATACTGTACAATGCACAAAAAGCTTACATTTCTTATTCTGTTGGTGGTGCCATTACTGCCAACTCAATACCAGAAAAAGAATATGAAGAATGTCTTATAAAAGCAAAAGCTATGCGAGAAGCCTTACTAAACAACGCATAAATTGTATTTTTACACTTTAATTTTCAAACGTGTTACAAGCCTTTAAATCTCATATAAATACTACGTTTCCCAACCTTAACTCCAATAAATTACTTTTGGCTGTAAGCGGTGGTTTAGATAGTATGGTGTTATTACATCTCTGTAAAGCTTCAGGTTTAAATATAGCTATTGCACACTGTAATTTTAATTTGCGAGGCAAAGAAAGCGATGCAGATACACTATTGGTAAAGAAAGAGGCAGACAGATTGCAAATTACTTGTCACGTAGAGCATTTTAATACAGAATCATACGCTGCGGATAATAAGGTATCCATTCAAATTGCTGCAAGAGAACTACGTTACCATTGGTTTGACGAAGTAATTAAAGAATTTGATTATAATTATGTTTTAACAGCGCATCATTTAAATGATGATGTAGAAACATTTATTATTAACCTTACAAGAGGCACTGGTTTAGACGGTCTTTCTGGAATACCAAAGGTTAACAACACTATAATTAGACCCTTATTACCGTTTTCAAGAGAAGAGATACATAACTACGCTTTAGCTGAAAAAATTATTTGGAGAGAAGATGCTAGCAATGCATCAGATAAATACTTGAGAAACTCGATAAGACATCATATAATTCCAAAACTTGAAGATTTAAACCCTGTATTTCTAGACAATTTTAAGCGCACACAACATCATTTACAGCAGTCCTCAAAACTGATAGAAGATTATACCAATGTGTTATTTAAAACTCTGGTAACACATACAGATAAAGGTTTTTCTATTTCTTTGACTAAGCTTAATGATTTTGAAAACCACGATGCAATTCTATATCAACTTTTAAAAGCATTTAAATTTAAAGATTGGAGTAGTGTGTACGCACTTAAAGACGCACAGTCTGGAAAGCAAATCTTTTCTGAAACACATAGGTTAATTAAACACCAAAATGCGTTATTGCTTTCTGTGAATGAAGCATTACATTTAGAAACTGTTACCGTTGAAGCTGAAGCTAAAACGGTGTCATTTCCATTAGGTACTTTAGAGTTTAATAAGGTTGAAGCCTTAGCTAAACTTAAAAAACATATTGCCTATGTTGATGCAGATGCGTTGCAATATCCGTTAACCATTAGGCGTTGGCAAGCAGGAGATAATTTTCAGCCATTTGGTATGAAAGGAAAAAAGAAGCTTAGCGACTTCTTTAAAGACGAAAAGTTATCTTTACCACAAAAGGAAAATTCCTACGTATTAACTAGTAACAATCGTATTGTTTGGGTGATTGGTCACCGTATAGATCACCGCTTCAGAATAACAAAACTAACAAAACACATAACTCAAATTGTATGGCATTTTTAAAGAACGGCCTTCTATTTTTATTTTTCTTAGTATCTGTGTCTACTCAGGCACAATTTGGAAACACGGAAATTTTTGAACCTGTAGAGTGGAGTACCTCTATTTCTAAAAAAGGAGATATTTATGAGGTAAGTATAAAAGCTATAATAGATGAAGGTTGGCATTTATATTCTCAAAACGAGGTAGAAGCTGGCGGACCAATCCCTACTGAATTTAGTTTTCCCAACGCAGACGGAAACTTTGAGGTTTTGGGTTCAACTAAAGAACCTGAAGGAAAAGAATTATTTGATCCAGTTTTCGAAATGGATATTAAATATTTTGAAGATGAGGTGACATTTACTCAAGATATTAAATTCATCAATTCACCTATTGCTGTTGAGGCTGAGGTGTTTTTTATGGTTTGTGATGACGAGCGTTGCCTTGCGCCACAATCTGTGCCTTTTGTTATAACCTTAGATGGCAGTAAAGCTAATACACCAATAGCCAACGTTTCTCCAGAAGATATCGCCAAGTCTGAAGCATTAGATATAGATGTAAAAGGATTTGAAAACTATGAAGCAGAAGACACAGAAGAAAGTAGTAACCTTACCATTTTCTTTTTAGGTTTTATAGGCGGTTTAATAGCATTGTTAACACCTTGTGTATTTCCTATGATACCATTAACCGTATCATTCTTTACAAAAGGTGCAAAAAATAGAAAACAAGGTTTAACTAACGCAATACTTTATGGCTTATTTATTTTTGTCATCTACTTATTGCTAAGTATACCATTTCACTTATTAGATTCATTAGATCCAGAGATACTCAACAATATTTCAACCAATGTAACGCTCAACGTTATATTCTTTATCATATTTATAGTATTTGCACTATCATTCTTTGGCTATTTTGAATTAACACTACCGCAGTCTTGGAGTGCAAAAATGGACGATAAGGCTAATAGTGTTGGTGGTATCATAGGTATTTTCTTTATGGCCTTAACCTTAGCTATAGTATCATTCTCCTGTACAGGACCAATATTAGGATCTCTCTTAGGCGGTTCTTTAACAAGTGATGGTGGAGCAATGCAACTTACATTTGGAATGGGCGGCTTTGGTTTAGCTTTAGCGTTACCGTTTGCGCTTTTTGCATTATTCCCAAATTGGCTAAACTCATTACCAAAAAGTGGTGGATGGCTTAATACCGTAAAAGTTGTGTTAGGTTTTATTGAGGTGGCATTGGCATTTAAATTCTTGTCTAACGCAGATCTTGTACAACATTGGGGTATCTTAAAACGAGAAATATTTATAGGAATCTGGATAATAGTTGCTATTGGTTTAGCATTGTATTTATTTGGTATTATTCGCTTTCCTCACGATGGTCCTAAGAAAAGGCCTCATAAAACAAGAATAGGATTAGGAATACTTACATTGCTTTTTGCAATGTACTTATTGCCTGGATTAACCAATACGGCATATGCTAATCTTAAACTGTTAAGTGGTTTCCCACCACCATTGTTTTATAGTATTTATGATAAAGAAACAGAAGGTCCTTTAGGTTTAGAAGCTTTTAAAGATTTTGAAGAAGGTCTTGCTCAGGCACGCATTACTAACAAACCAATATTGTTAGATTTTACAGGTTGGGCTTGTGTTAACTGTCGAAAGATGGAAGAGCAAGTTTGGAGTATTCCTCAAGTATATGATCATATTAAAAATGACTATATCTTAATTTCCTTATATGTTGATGATGATAAAGAATTGGAAGCTTCAGAGCAGTTTAAATACATTAAACCAAATGGAAGCTTAAAGACAATTAAAACTATCGGAAATAAATGGGCTACCTTTCAAACACTTAACTTCAAAAACAACTCACAACCTTACTATGTGTTGTTAGATGGTGATTTAAATTTACTTAATAAACCAGTAGGATATACACCAAATGGGACAGAATTTGAAGCTTGGTTGGCAGAAGGACTTAAAACCTTTAATGAGAATTCTAAATAATTTAGTTGAAGCTTAATAGTTAAAAAAGAAGTGTTTATGACTGATAAAAAGAACCCTAATAAAGATCACGACAAACAACGTGATATGGATGAAAAGCGTAAGAACTTAGATCATCAAGATAAGCAAGAACAAAAAGACCGTGAGCAAAAGAAAAAGTAATTGGTCTTAGATATAAAAAAAAGCCTTTCAGAATTTCTCTGAAAGGCTTTTTAAATTTAATTGATACAATCTTATAGATCTTCAACCAGATCACTTTGGTTTCTAAATACAAGTTCATCATCAAACGCATCTATAAGAATAATACTATCTGTAGTTACTTTTCCAGATAAGATTTGTTTAGACAACTCGTTAAGCACCTCTTTTTGAATTGTACGCTTAACTGGTCTTGCACCAAATTGAGGATCAAATCCTTGTTTTGCTAAAAGGCTTATTGCTTCTTCTGTAGCATCTAGAGTAATATTCTGTTTACCTAGCATTTTAGTAACCTGTCGCAACTGCAAGCTTACAATCTCTTTAATGTTATCCTGATTTAAAGGCGTAAACATTACGATATCGTCTATACGGTTAATAAACTCTGGTCTTACGGTTTGTTTAAGTAAACCTAAAACTTCAGTTCTTGCAGCTTCAATAGCAGTAGGAATATCTTTAACCGCATTAAACTTCTCTTCAATAATACCACTTCCCATATTACTTGTCATAATGATAATGGTGTTTTTAAAGTCTGCAATTCGACCTTTATTATCTGTAAGCCTACCTTCATCTAAAACCTGTAATAAGATATTAAAAGTATCTGGGTGCGCTTTTTCAATTTCATCTAACAGGACAACAGAGTACGGCTTACGTCTTACAGCTTCTGTAAGCTGTCCACCTTCGTCATAACCCACATATCCTGGAGGCGCACCAACAAGTCTACTTACTGCGTGACGTTCTTGGTACTCACTCATATCTATACGTGTCATCGCGCTTTCATCATCAAAAAGGTATTCGGCTAGAGCTTTAGCAAGCTCAGTTTTACCAACACCAGTTGTACCTAAGAATAAGAAACTTCCTATTGGCTTTTTCTGGTCTTGTAAACCTGCGCGGCTACGTCTTACAGCGTCGCTTACAGCAACTATAGCTTCTTGTTGTCCTACCACTCGTTTGTGTAATTCATCTTCTAAACGCAACAGCTTTTCACGGTCACTTTGTAACATTTTGGTTACCGGAACACCTGTCCATTTAGCAACAACTTCTGCAATGTCTTCGCTTGTAACTTCCTCTTGTATGAGAGATTTTCCAGATTTTTGAGCTTCAACGTTTTGCTGCAGTTTTTCTAAGCGTTCTTGAGCTTCTTTAATTTTACCATAACGTATCTCTGCAACTTTACCGTAATCGCCTTCTCGTTCAGCGCGTTCAGCTTCAAGCTTAAACTGCTCAATATCTTGTTTGACCTGTTGTATATTGTCTACAACATCCTTTTCATTTTTCCACTGCGCATGTAATTCATTACGTTCTTCCTTAAGGTTTGCTAAATCTGAGCGTAAAGATTTTAACTTAACTTCATCTTTTTCACGCTTAATAGCTTCAATCTCAATTTCCAGCTGCATAACTTTACGATCCAAAACATCTAACTCTTCAGGTTTAGAGTTAATCTCCATCCTTAGTTTAGATGCAGCTTCATCCATTAAATCAATAGCTTTATCTGGTAAGAATCTACTAGTAATGTAGCGTTCAGATAATTCCACAGCAGCTATAATAGCTTCATCCATAATTCTTACTTTATGGTGTGTCTCGTACTTTTCCTTAATACCTCTTAGTATTGAAATTGCACTTTCCGTATCTGGTTCATCTACAATTACTTTTTGAAAACGACGTTCTAAAGCTTTGTCTTTCTCAAAATACTTTTGATACTCGTCTAAAGTTGTTGCACCAATCGCTCTTAGTTCTCCTCTTGCTAAAGCTGGCTTTAAAATGTTTGCCGCATCCATTGCGCCTTGACCGCCACCGGCACCAACTAGCGTGTGAATTTCATCTATAAACAAGACAATATTTCCGTCACTTGAGGTTACTTCTTTAACAACAGCCTTTAAGCGTTCCTCAAATTCTCCTTTAAATTTGGCACCCGCAATTAATGCGCCCATATCTAAAGAGAAAATTTGTTTGTCTTTAAGATTATCTGGAATATCACCAGCAATAATCCTATGAGCTAAGCCTTCTGCAATGGCTGTTTTACCAACACCAGGTTCACCAACCAACATAGGATTGTTTTTAGTTCTTCTAGATAGTATTTGCAGCACTCGTCTAATCTCTTCATCGCGTCCTATAACCGGATCTAATTTTCCAGTCTCTGCACGTTCATTAAGATTAATAGCGTATTTGCTTAAAGAGTTATAAGTGTCTTCTGCACTTTGTGAAGTTACTCTGTCGCCTTGTCTCAATTCTTCAATAGCTAATTTTAATCCTTTTTCTGTAGCACCTTGATCTTTTAATATTTGTGCAATTTTACTGTTAGATTTAAAAATGGCTAATATGAGATGTTCTATTGAAACATACTCATCATTCATTTTTTTTGCGATACTAGAGGCTTCGTTTACAGCCTTTCCTGCTTCTCTAGATAACATAATATCGCCACCACTTACTTTAGGGAAACTTTCGATTTCTTTATCTAAAATTTGAGTGAATAGTGGTACATTAATATTTAGTTTTTTTAATAAAAATGGAGTCACATTTTCATCTACAGTAGCTATAGCTTTAAAAATGTGTTCATTTTCTATTTGTTGATGGCCCATTTCCTGAGCAAGCTGTTGCGCTTGCTGTATGGCCTCCTGTGATTTTATAGTATAATTATTAAAATTCATCTTCTTAAGTTTTATAGCTAGATAAGCAATTGGTATACCATTTAAATACACTGCTAAAATGGCATAAATATTCAATATTTACACGACAAAATGTCATATTGTGAAAATAGTATAGGTTATAAATTTAATGAAAATGCATCAGGGTTTCTAAAACAAGTCATAGTAATACAATTTCATTTCAAGTATGAACCAATAAAATTTTTGTTGTTTATAAAATTATGGTTTGCTGAGATGAAAACTTGAAAAATTACAAATGGCATAGCAATTGACTTATTAAGTATAACTACTTGAAAAGCATGACTTTTCAAATTAATGAGTCAAAAATTAAACGCTACGTGCACAATTTTGTGACATTATGGCGAAACATATACTATGAGCAGAACAAAGTTTACAGATATTGACAGTTTGTCATTGCAGGATTTAGAACAAGATGCTGAGTTAATTCCATTAATGACGCCTGAAGATGAAGAAGAAATTAATAAAGAAAAATTACCAGAAACCTTACCAATTTTACCGCTTAGAAATACGGTGTTATTTCCTGGTGTAGTAATTCCTATTACTGCAGGACGCGATAAATCTATCAAGCTAATACAAGATGCTAATAATGGTAGCAAGGTAGTTGGTGTTGTATCTCAAAAAAGTGAAGAGGTAGAGAACCCAACTGGAAAAGACATAAATACACTTGGTGTAGTTGCCAGAATCCTTAGGGTTTTAAAAATGCCAGATGGTAATACTACTGTAATTATACAAGGTAAAAAGCGTTTTGAGATAGATGAGGTTATAACTGAAGATCCTTATTTACAAGCAACTATTAAGGAAGTTCCAGAAGCTAGACCTGAAAAGGAAAATGAAGAGTTTTCTGCTATTGTAGATTCTATTAAAGAATTAGCACTTAAGATTATAAAGCAAAGTCCAAATATCCCTAGTGAAGCTTCGTTTGCTATTTCTAATATTGAAAGCCCTTCGTTTTTAATAAACTTTGTGTCGTCTAACATGAATCTTTCTGTTGCAGACAAGCAAAAATTGCTAGCTACAAATGATTTAAAAGAGCGTGCTTTAGCTACATTGAAGTTTATGAACGTTGAGCAGCAAAAGCTTGAACTTAAAAATGACATACAAAGTAAGGTGCAGAGCGATATGAGCCAACAACAGCGCGAGTATTTCCTACACCAACAAATGAAAACTATTCAGGAAGAGTTAGGTGGCGTTTCTCATGAGGATGAAGTAGAGGAAATGAAACAACGCGCCAAGAAAAAATCTTGGGGAGAAGATGTAGCTAAGCACTTTAAAAAGGAGATTTCTAAATTACAACGTATGAATCCTCAGGTTTCTGAGTATTCAATACAACGTAATTATTTAGATTTATTCTTGGACTTACCTTGGAATGAGTTTAGCAAAGACAAATTCGACTTAAAGCGTGCAATGAAGATTCTAGACCGTGATCACTACGGTTTAGAAGATGTTAAAAAACGAATTATTGAATATCTAGCGGTTTTAAAACTGCGTAACGATATGAAATCGCCAATCTTATGTTTATATGGTCCTCCAGGCGTTGGTAAAACATCTTTAGGAAAGAGTGTAGCCGAAGCTTTAGGTAGAGAATATGTAAGAATTTCATTAGGTGGTTTAAGAGATGAAGCTGAAATAAGAGGACACAGAAAAACATACATTGGTGCAATGCCAGGTAGGATTATACAGAGTCTTAAAAAGGCAGGAACTAGTAACCCTGTATTTGTCTTAGATGAAATAGATAAAATAGGAACAGGAAATCAAGGCGATCCTTCTTCTGCGTTGCTAGAGGTTTTAGATCCAGAACAAAATAATGAGTTTCATGACAACTTCTTAGAAATGGGGTTTGACCTTTCTAAGGTTATGTTTATAGCAACGTGTAACAGTTTAAATACCATACAACCAGCTTTACGTGACCGTATGGAAATTATAAATGTTACGGGTTATACTATTGAAGAAAAGGTTGAAATAGGTAAAAAGCATTTATTACCTAAGCAGTTAGAAGAACACGGTCTTACTAAAGATCACCTTAAGATAGCAAAGCCACAACTTGAAAAAATAGTTGAAGGTTATACTCGCGAAAGTGGTGTAAGAAGTCTTGAAAAGCAAATTGCCAAAATGGTAAGATACGCTGCCAAGAATATCGCTATGGAAGAAGACTATAGTGTGAAAATCACAAATGATGATGTAGTTGAAGTCTTAGGTTCTCCTAAATTAGAGCGTGATAAATATGAGAACAATGATGTTGCAGGAGTTGTTACAGGTTTAGCTTGGACTAGAGTAGGTGGCGATATTCTCTTTATAGAGTCTATACTTTCTAAAGGAAAAGGTAACTTAAACATTACTGGTAACCTTGGTAAGGTTATGAAAGAGAGTGCAACCATAGCTATGGAGTACATTAAAGCACACGCTGAAGAATTTGGCATTATACCAACTATTTTCGAAAAATATAACGTTCATATTCACGTGCCAGAAGGTGCAACACCTAAAGATGGCCCAAGTGCTGGTATAACAATGTTAACGTCTTTAGTCTCTCTGTTTACGCAACGTAAAGTTAAAAAGAGTGTGGCTATGACTGGTGAAATAACTCTTAGAGGAAAAGTATTGCCAGTTGGCGGAATTAAAGAAAAGATTTTAGCTGCAAAACGCGCAAGGATCAAGGAAATTGTTTTATGTGAAGACAATCGTAGAGATATAAAAGAAATAAAAGAAGAGTACTTAAAAGGCTTGACGTTTCATTATGTGACAGATATGTCTCAAGTATTAGACGTTGCTCTTACTAAGCAAAAAGTAAAAAACGCTAAGAAATTATAGCATTTAATATTTTAAACTGATTAAAGCCACATTATCTTATTACATAGATAATGTGGCTTTTTTTATGCTGTGGTATTAAAAATAATTTTGTTTAAAGCTTCTGTGTTTAGCTTGTGTGCTCCTTGAAACTCCAGGGTTGTAAGCCGTTCACTAAATAGAATTAAAGCTCTTCCTTTTTCATATTCTAATTTTTCATCTGTTAACCATTCATCTTCGTTACCGTAAAGAAGCCAAGCTTTGCCTTTAAATGTTTTAAAGTCTAAGGGTTCTAATTCTTTTGGAATACCTCCAGAATGTAAAACAAGATTATCACATGATATGTTGTATTTAGCTACAAATCTACTTGCTATGGAAACGCCTTGAGAAAACCCTAACACATGAAATTTTACATGACTGTGTTTTTCTAAAATAGGTTTTATTTCAGCTTTATAAATAGCATTAACATACGTAAGCACGTTTTCAGTTTCTACTACAGTATTTTCCTTAGTTAGCCAAGAAGCGCCAACTCTTCTAAAATCTTTACTTTGATAGTATTTACTTGGAGCTTGTGGAGCTATAAAGTAATGGTCCTTAGCATCAAATTCTTCAAACTCTCTTATAAAATATCTGCTTAAGTAACCCATACCGTGAAAAACTAGCCAGATATGTTTAGTGTCTTCTGTTAGTTTATTTAGGGTAGAATAGGAGTTGCTACTCTCATACTTGATTTGCTTTTCCTTAGAATTCATAGCTATAGATTGTATCTTTACAAAGTAAACCAAACGAAATGAAATATTCTAAAGAAGAGGTATTAAGTAGATGTAAAGAAATTTGCAAGAATACTATGATGGAAACTCTAGACATTGAGTTTATTGATGTAGGAAATGATGTATTGGTAGCTAAAATGCCAGTTACTCCTAAGGTTCATCAACCAGATGGCGTTCTTCACGGTGGTGCAATGGTTGCCTTAGCAGAGAGTGTTGGTAGTGCAGCAAGTATGTTATTTCTAGATGCAGAGAAGTATTATATAAGAGGTATCGAGATTTCGGCAAATCATGTAAAAAGTATTCGAGAAGGTGAGGTCTTTGCTTACGCTACCGTAGTTCATAAAGGGCGCACAACACAGCTTTGGGATATCAAGATTAAAGATGTTGAGGATAATTTAATATCAGTAGTTAAACTTACCACAATAGCACTGCCTAAAAATTAATGACACAGTTTAAATCTCTCATAGAAAAAGCAAATAAGCAGCTGAACAATAAATTGCCGTTCACACTTTTTAATCTTCCAGATAGTCCTACAATAAAAAGTTACTTTCAGCTTAATGATACATTACTGCCAACAGTAGATTTTTCTGAAGATGGTTTTGTCTTTGCACCTTTTAACCTTGAGGATACCACTATTTTATTTAAGACTGAACACTGCGAGGTTTTAGAAATTCCATTTTCATTTTCACAATCGTTTAGCAAAGCGTCTGATGTTAGGACTTTAGAAGATAATCAAGCAAAAGGAGCACATATAAAATTAGTAAGTGATGCTGTTGAAACAATAAAGCAAACAGACTTAAGTAAAGTTGTGTTATCCAGACCAATTAGGCACTCAACTGAGAAATCTGCTTTAGTATTATTTGAAGAATTACTTCAATTATATCCTTCTGCATTTACATATATCTGGTATCATCCTAAAGTAGGCTTGTGGCTTGGTGCTACTCCAGAAACCCTTTTCCAGTTAAATGGACTGCATTTTAAAACAGTTGCTTTAGCAGGTACAAAAACTGATGATAAGCTCTTGGAAGATTGGGGAACAAAGGAAATAGATGAACAGGAAATAGTAACTACTACTATTAAGAAAGCGCTTTCACCATTTGCAAGATCAATAACCATTTCTGAGGTAGAAACAGTAAAAGCTGGTAACATCTTACATTTAAAAACTAATTTAGAGGGCTTCTTAAAACCTAATACAAAGCTGAGTGCAATATTGTCCAGCTTACATCCAACACCTGCAGTTTGTGGTTATCCTAAAGACTTAGCATATTCTTATATTACTGAAAAGGAATCTTACGATAGGTCGTTTTACACTGGATTTTTAGGAGAAATAAATAGCGGAGATATTAATAAGAATAACACAGAAAATTTAGCGTATAGAAAGCAACGATTATCTACCAAACTTTTTGTGAATTTAAGATGCCTCTCAATGTTAAATGATACAGTGACAATTTATGTTGGTGGCGGAATTACTGCAGAGAGCAATCCAGAATTAGAATTTATTGAAACAGTAAGAAAAAGTGAAACAATGCTAAGAGCGTTGTAATTTAACAAGCTCAATAGCGCATCCCCAAGCAACTGTAAATCCTGCGCCACCGTGCCCATAATTGTGGAAGATGTTTTGGTAAGTTTTATCCAACTCAAACCTTATAGATGGCCTTTTTGGTCGTAAACCTACAACTTCCTCTAAGATCTCAGGTTGATTTTTAGTTGAGTTAAACTTAGAAAATCTATTTAAAATTAGTTCGGTATCTGTTGGGTCTTCTTTTAGATTCCAATCGTTTTCGTAGTCTGTACCACCAATAATACAATCGTTAGTTCTATTAATAAGATAGGTTAATGCTCCTTTAGTGGTCGAGTCTGCATAAGATGGTAAGTTAATAGGAGCACACCTTAATATTTGTCCACGCATTGGCTTAAGGTCGTTATCGTTACATAACTCTCTTGCGCCTAAACCACTACAGTTAATAACAAGATTATTTAAGTTTGAAGCTTCTTCTAACGTATAAATCTGTTGTTTTATAAATGTGCCGTTATTCGACTTAAAACGCTTAAAAAGGTATGGTAAGTAGTGTAATGGTTCAACTAATGGTACTGTACTAATATGAGCTTGTGTCATTTCATTTAAAAGCTCATCGCTTTTCGCAATTCTCACACTTCCGCTAGGCAATACAGATATCCAATTGGTATTAGATTGCGTATTGTAAACAGTTGTAAATGGTATAAAAGACACGCCGTTATCATTAGTTTGATCCTTTTCATATTCAGAATAGGAGAGTGCTGCCCATTGGTGTGCTTTATGTAATGGTTCAATTTGAAAAGGAAACCATATTGCACCAACTTTAGACGAAAGGGTTTCAGAAAATTTTTCCTTTGCAACAATTGTAACCGCATAGCCAGCTTTTTGTAATTTAAGAGCTGTTGTTAATCCAATAATACCACTTCCGATAACTGTTGCAGATTTCATAAGTTGAGTTGACTTTTTATAGCTTTTCCAGGAAATAAATTATCTTGTAACTCACCAGGTTCAATAAGAATCTTACCATTAATAATTACATAATCCATTCCAGAAGATTTCTGAAATCCTTTTGTATATGTGGCATTATCTTTAATATCATCTAAATTAAAAAGCAAAAGGTCTGCTTATTGAATGAATGAATTCTAAGATACTATTTATTAGTTTTTCAATTAGACTAATTTACTCAAAAACTGAATTGGCGAAAACTATTGCAAGTAGTAAAAGTTTAAATTTCATATTGTTTCTATAATTAATAGTAAACAACTATTTCAATCTTTAGAATATAGCTGCTTGATTAACAAACCATCTATAAAGCTAAAAATTAAAATTCAATTCGTGAAGATTAAAAGGATAAGTAATTAATGATAGGGTAGAAGGATACTCTTTTTTTAATGAAACACTTCAGCTTAAGATTGAAGAAAATCAAAAAAGTAAACTAGTACTTATTTTAAATTCATTTTGGACGTTTATTTATCTACTTTTTTAAAGACATAACCTTCACCATAGTTCATCTTAACGACTTTTTTTGTGATAGAATCTATAGTAAAAGAAGATTTTCCGCCGTTATCAACATCTATAAATTCAGTTTTAGAGACTGGCACAAAAGTAACTTTCATACCATCATTTAAATCATGCAAGACAATTCTGTTTGAGTCGGTACTGTATACATCTAGAAAATAGTTATCCTCTTCTTCTAGTTGATATTTACCTATAATTGCATTTGTCTCCTTTTCACTAAGCTCATATGGAGTTATGTAGGTCGGCTCGAAAACGCTGTTTTCAAACAACGCTGAAAACGATCGGAGTATATCATCATTTAAAGTGTTTCCTTGTTTAGCATTTGTCATTACTGCTATGCCCGTATTTTGATTGTAATGATTTATTAGTATAGATTTATAAGAACCAGGATTGCCGCCTGCGTGAAAAAAGAATGCAGTATCGCCTTCACCACGAACGCCAACACCTAATCCCCAAACTTTAGTGACCGTTAACATTTGCGTTGCTAAATCTTGAGAAATAAACGAATTAGGTTTGCCTTTATAACTGTTTGCAATAGCAATACTAAATTTAGCCAAATCGGTTGGAGTTGTCCACAATCCAGCTGCCGAGAGTTCTGGAAAAATTAAATGCCCTTCAGGATGCATTTTACCAGAATCATCATGACCTAATGCGATATTGTCTTTAGGAAATTGATTAAACGTACTGTGCGTCATCTTAAGTGGACTAAAAACCACATCTTGAAAATAGGATTCAAAATCATTACCAGTAACATCTTGCACCAGCAATTGTAAGATAGCGAAACCACCACCAGAATAACTAAATTGCGTTCCAGGAACTGTACTAATTTCTACTTTTGCAGAGTTTCCTTTACCATTTACAATATCTAACAAGCTTGGCGTAGGACCACCTTTACTATAACCGTGAAAACCTTGCACAGTGGCGCCAGATGTATGGTTTAAAAGTTGTCTTATGGTAACTTTTTTAGATTCGGCAAATTCACTCTCAGCCTTCCAAGATTTTAAATAGGTATTAATATCTGTATCCAGATCTAAGTTATACGTCTCTACTAGTTTTAAGACGCCCAAAGCCGTAATAGCCTTACTAATTGAGGCTGCTTGAAACTTAGTTGCACTAGTAATAGGCTGTGCAGAGTCTTTAGCTATAGTACCATATTGACTAGTCCATACAATGTCTCCATCTTTAAACAAGGCTAAGCTCACACCAGGAACATTATACGTTTCCATAGCTTCACTAATAGTATAGTTTTGGAGAATAGAATCGCCAATAATTACAGCAGGCAAAAGGCCGCTTTCAATGTCACTATATGTTGTTACTGGGTCTTGAGACTTATTTTCGGTTTTATGTTTACAAGAAAGTAATAGAGGACAAACGAATATTAGGAGATATAGAAACTTCATAATGAATTGATTAATAGTTTTCCTAAAGACGTAAGTTCAAGTTGAAGTGTTGCAGCTTAAAGCTGAATGTGTGATCGTCTTAATCATTTTTTTGATCAAATAATAAAAGTCGCTTTAGCAATTTAAGTCTTTAATCTTCATAGTTTCATTGAAAAAAATTCTAGATTTTATAGGATTTCTGGAAAGTGTAGGTGTTTTTAGAAGTAGGCGAGAACAAGCAATTACTTATAGTCATTGTTTTAGGGAGTTATTTTATTCTTTTTCTTTTTCTTTTTTTGAGTCAATCAGTTTAATTAATTTATCCAGCGACGATTTAATTTTGTCCGATTCAGCTTTCTTTAACATCAAATCCGCTTTGTTTTTCATTCCGCTGTAATTTGCGTTTGGATAAAGTTCTATCAAAGCAGGAAAGTAAATGTTTATTCCTTCTGCAAGTTTCGCTTTTCCGTCCTCTGTGAATGCGTTTTCGTTATTTATCTCATCCAGATAAATCAGATAATTTTTTATTAAAGTACTAACGTTTGAGTAAATGTTATTTTCTACTCTTGAAGAATTTGGATCATCTGCATTTTCTTTTATTTGGTCATTTCCTAATTTAAAATATTTTAGCTGAAGTCCTAATCCAAAATGCCAAACAGCAAGCATTTCTTTATCGTATAAATATTGGTCTTTTCTGTCAAGTGCATCATAGATGTTATTCATATCTTTCCACTCACTAAAGAACTTTTCCGCAACTTCGTTTCTGTGCTTAATGCCTAATTCGTTATCATCAAGAACTATATTAAAATTTTGTTGGTCAGTAAGTTTTTCTACTATAATTCTTGTTTGTGGGTCGTCAAAAGTTGGAAGTTTTTCATCTGCTTCATAACCATAATTTAATTCCAAAACTACTTTATCATAATCATTCAAGTCCCAATATCTTTTGTCAATTGGAAATTCATGTTTTTCTGTAGTGCAACTTGTAAGTGTTACGCTTATTAAAGCAAAAAGGATAATTCTAATTTTTGTCATTAAATTCAATTTTTGGTTCTTTATATTCAGACAGTAAATTTAGTAAACTGTCAACTTCTTTCTCGTACCTTTTTTGTTCGCTTAAAACATAACTATGGAAAGTGTTGTAGTCATATTCTGTTTGAAATTTTCGCTCATCTTTATTTGCTTGTCTAATTATTCCCTCGATTTTGTATTCATCAAATCTGTTTAGTTTTGATATTTTTTCTTTTGCTTTTCGTGCGAATAATTCAGTTATTTTAATATGGTATTTCTCGTGCGTTAACAGTTCTTTACTGTTAATATTCTTTTTGTAAACAAATGAACGAGAAGGGTAGAATAAAGACTGAACTTTTACAGAGTTATCATCAATCTCACTATCTATTGTTGTAACTACATATGCAAATCTTTCGTTTCCGTAGAGTGATTTTTTGAAAAACTCAAGTCCTCTAAAATTCTCAAAAGTTATTTGTTCGTATTTGTCAAAAGTTAATGGTTTTTCATAATTCAGAAAGTTGGTATGATTTAAAATTCCAAAACCGATTATTATTGGAACGATTATCAAGACACTGTACTTCAGGAACTTTCTAAATCTCTTTAGGGGTATTTTATTACCTCTTTTACTCTCTTTTATCACTATTCCCAATTGATAAAAAACTGGTGAAAAGTAAATAAGTAATATTAATATAGCTATTAAATTCTCATTCATTCGTTTTGGTTGGCCATAAGTTATTACAATGGTTTTATATATGAGTTTTGGCGTGTCTAGGTACAGACCTTTGCTGATAAAAACTGACTTTAGGAAATCTGCAGGAATTTACAAGAGAGGTCTGACCAAGCCATAGATTATTTACGGTGTTACAACACATATTTCTTTTCTTCATTCCAATCTTTTATAATAGGTATTAATAAAAAATATGAAATTGTAATTAATACTAAAGTGAAAAATAATGCAAAACCTAAACTTAATAAGAACTCACTAATTTTAATTTCCGCGATTTCTTCACTAATTGTATCAAACATACGGGTTTTATAGGTTCCAAAATAATTGAAAATTCCGTGTAAGCATATTGGTAATATTATATTCTTAAATCTTAAATATATTGCTTGAAAAATAAAACCTAATCCAAATGCAAATACAATCTGTACAAATACAGAAATAGCGACAACATCAGGGTTTAACATATTTGTAATGTGTGCAAGAGCAAATATCAAACTTGTAATTGTAATTATTTTTAAAAGAGATTTGCCTTTAAGATTTGATAGAAGTGAATGGAAGATATAAACTCTAAAGAATAATTCTTCAAAAGCTCCAACCAAGAGACAACTTAAAAAGAAAAGTAAATTTTGATTTGATGTAATAGTTGAGTTTGAGTTTTCAATTGATTGCTCTACGTTCTGAAAACTTAAATATAATAGGATTATCCAAATCGGTACTATATAAATACTGTATTTGAAAAGTTGAAACTTTAGAGAGAGTTTTCTTATCAAAAATATAGAAAGAACTACAAATCCTAATTTCAGAATATTTTTCAGAACATAATGCTGTGAAAATTCGGTTTCTATAATTATACTTTTTAAAGCATAACTCAAAAGAAAGTTTGCTGTTAGGATTATAATTAAAATCGAAAGTAGTTTTTTTGTCATATGTGCTGTAACGTGTTTGTATATCATACGTTGCGTGGTTTAAGCACCTAATTTAGCAAATAAAAACTGAATAGAAAATCCGCGAGGATTTTCGTAAGTAGGCTAGAACTAGCAATAAATTATATACGTTGTTGTAGCTAGTTATTTTCAAGATTCGTAATACCTCTTTTTATTAAATGAATTAATTTAGGGTCTAAAACTGAATAAATTTTTTCACCTTTATTTCCTAATTTAGAATCCTCTTCAACCAATTTATATTTAACCATACTCTCTATTCTTGATTGACTCCATCTTGTTTTTTGATTGAATGTTGAATTTAAATCCATTACTGTAATATTTGTCTTTCGAGTTCTAAGAATAATGTTAATCATACTAATAACATCTTTATTCTTACCTGTTCTTGAAGGGTACATTGATAGATAATCATACCTTTTAGCAAATTTTATAAGTCCTCTTGAAACTGATTCACTTTCAAAGACGGTTGTATTATCATTTGAAGTTTGGAAGTCGTAGATGTCAGAAAGACAGGATATTAAATCTCTGGGTGATTTGTTTGATATAGAAATAATGCTTTCTAAGTCTGATTTATGTTCAAAAAGGCTTGAAAAAGTTCTCGTATTACCAGAAAAATATAAAATTCTTTTATCAATTAAAGGCTCCATATTACTCTTTCTCCAGCTTATATCAATTTCTTTAAATTTATCAAAGCGTACTTTTTTAGATAAAATAGGTTTAACTTCTGACCATAAACTAAAAGCAATAGCAATATCATTTTGTAGAAGTAACTCTGTATCTGTTAAAATATCTTCAGTAAAATGAGCAATTTTACTAATATCTTGATTTAAATCTTGGAACTCATCTACTTTATCAAATAGAACAACTGATGATTTGTAATAAGTTTTTTTTGAAATTCTATTTAATCTATTTAATAATTCTTTTAAATGTCTTTTACTTTTTATTAATTCCTTTTCTTGTGAGGTAGCAGAAGTATCTATATTATCCATTTCGGTTAAAAAATCTGTGTAGCTATTATTTGTTTCATAGCTGTTTAGATTTAATGATTCTGCTATTAATTTAGATGTAATAAGAATCCCTGTTCCGATTAAAGAATTTGTTGGTTTTACTATTTTATTATAGAGGTTTATGAACCAATTTTTTGTTTTAATTTTTTTTAAATTTTCATATCTTTCTTCGTATTCTGATTTTGTTAGAGGTTTAAAAAAAAGTTTAATTAGTAAGCAAAGTACTTCTTTGTCTTCTTTATTTAATTTTTTTAGGTAAGTTTTATTTTTATTTAAAAAGAGAGTGTATTTAGTAACAAACTCTTGCAAGATTAAATTAAGTAATTCTATTTTATTATTGTTTAAAGAAATCTCATCAAACCTATCAATTATAATCGTTAAAATTTGAGATTTTTCAAGATCATTTTTTAACTTATGTATTATAGAAGATTTTCCGTGTCCTCTTTGACCCAAAATAAAACGACTTGTACCAGATTTTAAATCATCGAGTAAAGTTTGATAAAAATTAGGTTCATAGAAAATCTCATTATGAAATTCTATTTCTTCTTCTGCAGAAAACTTAGAAAAAGGGTTTTTTAACAAGCCTAAATTATTGTTAAGGATATTAGTCATTCGGTTTTTCTTAATTAGCTACAACGGTTGTGTTTAAGAATAGTAGGGCTGAAAATGTACGCTAACCATTCGGATGAAACACAAGCCGAATTTTTAAATTTTTCTTATTATCTTTTTTCTCAATAAGCCAAATTTAAAAATTTGGCAATCTCGCAAATGTGCCTTTTGTCATTGGGTTAAGCACTCATTGCCCTATTATTTTTATACGTTGTTGTGCAAAGTTTTTATTGGTCTCTTTTTGTAATTCCATCTCTTTTTGATTCAGGCAAAGTATCGTACAAGCTACTTACTTGTTTTGGTAAAGCAATCATATATTCAATGATAACATTAATTAATTCGAAAAGCTTGTTTACAATTTTAATATCATCTGTATCGATTTGTCCAGGATGTACTGCATCATTTCCTGTAACTCTTACAATATCCAATGATTTCTGTACAATCTCTGGAAGCCCCTTTTTTACTAAATCTTTTATGTCCGTATTGATATTTTTTCCCTCTTCTCCAAGTTCCTTGCAAAGTATTTGTATTGATAATCTCAATAGGGCAGCAGCTCCTTTTGGTGATTTATTCATAATTGAAGCAGCTTCCAAATATAATTTCTTTACAGATTCAGGCATTTCAGGGTTCGGAAATGGCGCACTTCCAGTTTCAGGATAGAACATTTTTGTCAAAATCCACAGTGAATAGTCCTGACAATGGTCACATTTCGAAGTTCGAATCACATTTCTGTCAATTTTAACGTCTCCAATATTTGTACTGTGAGATTGAAAATTAAAATCTCTTTGGTTCCAATTCTGTTTAGCTAGTACTCCACAATGAGGGCAAGTAAAAGAGTTTTTAAATACTTCTGGTTGGATATATTTCATTGATAATAGATGGTTTCGTTAAATTTTGCACAACGTTGTTGTATATGGTTTGTTGCGTGTTTTAAGCACCTAATTTAGCAAAGACAAACCGAATAGAAAATCCGCGAGGATTTTCGTAAGTAGGCTAGAACTAGCAATAAATTATATACGGTGTTGTAAACTGGCTTTTATTTCAGTCGTTTAACTCCGACACTATTTCCTTCTACAAGAATTTTGTAATCGTAACCATTTGAATAAATTATAGCATCAGGTCTGTATGAATAATTATAGTCATAATCATACTCACTCTGCTTCCATATTTGTCCATTGTCTAATTCAAAAATTGTGTCTCCTGACCATCCGTTAAAGTCATTTACTATGGTTGCCTTAATAACATCATCTATTAATTCAATTTCTACAAATTGTTTTTGTCCGTCAACAGTTAAAAAATGACTATTCCTATATTCATAAATTGTTACATTGGCCATATATGAATAATGGTACCAATATTTGTAATTTTTTTGAATCCAATATTGACCGTTGTACAAAGGAAAAAGGTTTTCGTCATCAAAACCTTCAAAATCTCCATCAATCCTTGATTTAATTACTTGTTTTCCTTTTGATATTATTTCATTATAATCCATTTACCTAAAGTTTTTTAGGAACTATTCGTCCGCTCTTATTTTCTCTGTATGTATAGCCTGATGATGGAAATGCGACTACTCTGCCATCTTTTCCTTCTCGGTAAGTATATCCGCTTGAAGGAAATGCAACAACTCTTCCGTCTTTTCCCTCTCGATAAGTGTGACCACTTGATGGAAATGCTATTACTCGACCATCTTTCCCTTCTCTATAAGTGTGTCCTGAAGAAGGAAATGCAACAACTTTTCCGTCTTTTCCCTCTCGATATGTATAACCACTCGAAGGAAAGGCGACAACTCTTCCATTTTTTCCTTCTCTATATGTATAACCTGATGAGGGAAAAGCCACAACTCGACCATCCTTACCTTCTCGATAAGTATATCCACTTGATGAAAAAGTAACTTTAACTCCATCTTTTCCTATTCTGTATGTGTCTGCCATATTATTCTTTTAAGTTACAATGTTTGTTTAGCTTGTTTACAACTAGTTTATATCCACCATAAACCTCCGCTTAGCTATACGAATAGTCTATATATGCAGAATTACTAATGGCGCTTATTTATCTTAATAAAATTAAAAGTTTAAAGCATATCTACTTATAAAAACAGCATAACTTATAGTTTAGTTTTTAACAATGCTGTCTTTCACTTTAAAAAATTTTTAAATATTAAATAACTTGGGCGGTACAAATCCAAATTATTTAAACACAAAAAACCCCTAATAGCTTATAAATAAGCAGTTAGGGGTATGTGATGTGAGCCCGATAGGATTCGAACCTATGACCGCCTCCTTAGAAGGGAGGTGCTCTATCCAGCTGAGCTACGAGCCCGTAGCAATTAGCGGGTGCAAAGATAACAATCATTAACTTTTAAGCAACTTGTTTTTGAAAATTTTTTATAAATATGTTACAAATCTTAAAATAGAATAGTTTCGGTATATAATTTGTAATACCTTCAACAAAAAATTTAATATGAAATTAATACTAAGCAGCATTATACTAATGCTATGTTTTACCTTTTCTAATGCGCAAGATGTTGTTGGCATCTGGAAAACAATAGACGATAATACTGGTGAGGCAAAATCACACATAGAGATTTTTAAAAAAGATGGTAAAGTGTATGGTAAAATCATAAAAATTTTAAATCCCGAAGCCAGAGATAGAGTATGCTCAGAATGTGAAGGTGAAGATAAAAACATAAAAATACTGGGTATGAATATTATTAAAGGTCTTGAAAGAGATGGTAATGAGTATTCTGGCGGTACAATTACAGATCCTGAAAATGGTAAAATTTACAAGTCTAAAATCTGGCTTACAGAAGATAATCCTAATCGTTTAAAAGTAAGAGGTTATGTCGCTTTCTTATACAGAACGCAAGAATGGATAAGGCTAGAGTAGTCGCATAATTAATAGCAATGTAAGAAGTTCTGAGCAATCGTTCAGGACTTTTTTAGTTTATAGCGGCGCAACATTTATAAATATGTATTTTTGAAGTTTAAGATCTAAGTTTTTATGGCCTACTTTATAGATGTCATTGTACCATTACCATTAAAGAACACCTTTACATATGCGCTAACTACAGAGGAGTTTGCAAATATTGCAGAAGGTATGCGTGTAGCTGTGCCGTTTGGTAAAACTAAGGTGTATACAGGTGTTGTACTTGCAAAACATACCACGCCACCTTTAAAGTATGAAGCAAAACCTATAGAAGAAATCTTAGACTCTAACCCAACCGTTACTCCAAAACAACTTAAATTTTGGGTGTGGATGGCGTCCTACTATATGTGTAGTTTAGGCGAAGTTTTAAAAGCGTCTTTACCTAGTGCCTTTTTGTTAGAGAGCGAAACTGTTGTCGAGCTAAATAAAGCCGCTAATATTGATTTCTCTGAGTTAGATGATAATGAATTTTTAATTATTGAAGCGCTTCAAAACCAATCACTATTGCGCATTCAGGAAATTATGCAAATCTTAGATAAGCAGCGTGTCTTACCAATTTTAAATAGGTTGGTAGATAAGCAAGCTGTTATCATAAATCAAGAAATATACGAGCAGTACAAACCTAAAGTGGTTAGCTATGTAAGATTAAATGCCATTTATAAGCAAGATGACAAGCTGCATGACTTGTTAGATGAGCTTTCGAGAGCTCCAAAACAACTTGAGGTGATTTTTAAACTATTTGAAACATCTGCTTCTGAAAAGAAATTACAAGCTTCAGACCTTGCTAAATTATGTAATACTTCGTCCAGCGTGATAAAATCGCTAGTTGATAAAGGTATTTTAGTAAGTTACCAAATTCAGGAAGATAGAGTACAATTTGAAGGAGAATCAACGTTAAAAGATATCACATTTAATGCACATCAATTAAAGGCATATAATAGTATTCAGCATTCTTTTGAAACTAATAGTGTTTGCCTTTTGCACGGCGTTACTTCAAGCGGTAAGACAGAGATTTATATAAACCTTATTAAAGATGTACTGGCCAAAGGAGAACAAGTGCTTTACCTGGTGCCAGAAATTGCTTTAACCACACAGCTTATCACGCGTTTACAGTCTTATTTTGGAGAAGAAGTGCTTATTTATCACAGTAAATATTCAGTAAATGAACGTGTAGAGGTTTATAATCACGTAAAGAATAAAACTAAAGGTAAAATTGTAATTGGAGCACGATCTAGCATCTTTTTACCATTTCAGAAGTTGGGACTTATTATTGTAGATGAAGAGCACGAGTCTACATTTAAGCAATACGATCCTGCACCTAGGTATAATGCGAGAGATGCTGCAGTTGTGTTGGCTAATTTATTTAAAACAAAAGTATTATTAGGATCTGCAACACCAAGCATAGAAAGTTATTACAATGCTAAGCATCAAAAATATGGTTTCGTCACCCTAAATAAACGCTTTGGAGATGTGCTGCCTCCAGAAATAGAGTTAGTTAATATTAAGGAGAAGTATAAGCGTAAGGAGATGAGCGGCCATTTTTCAGACCGTTTGGCAGAAGAGATATTAAATACATTAAAACAAGGTGAACAGGTTATCTTGTTTCAAAATAGAAGAGGTTATTCACCATACTTAGAATGCCTTACTTGTGGAGAATCTCCACAGTGTCCTAATTGTGATGTGAGTTTAACATATCATAGCTATAAAAACCAACTGCGTTGTCACTATTGTGGCTACCACATTGCCATGCAGTTAGAATGTATGAAATGCGGAAGTGCAGACTTAACAACAAAAGGCTTAGGAACAGAACAGGTAGAGACAGAATTAAAGGCATTATATCCAGATCACAACATAGGCAGAATGGATCTAGATACTACTAGAGGTAAACATGGCTATGAAAAAATTATCACAGCATTTGAAAATGAAGAGATAGATATTTTAGTAGGGACACAGATGCTAAGCAAAGGATTAGACTTTAGAAATGTTGGCTTAGTAGGTGTTATGAATGCAGATAGCTTGTTAAATTTCCCAGACTTTAGAGCACACGAGCGTAGTTTTCAAATGCTACAACAAGTTGCCGGTAGGGCAGGACGTACAAAAAAGCGCGGTCGTGTTCTTATACAAACCTATAATCCATTTCATCAAATTCTACAGCAAGTTTCCACTAATGATTATGTGGGTATGTATAAGGATCAAATAGAAGAGCGACACCAATATAAATATCCGCCACTTTGTAGACTAATTAGGTTTACATTTAGAAATAAGGATTTTAATAAGGTAAATGAAGCCTCGTTATGGTTTGCAAAATCTATGGCTAATACATTTAAAGAACATGTATTGGGACCAGAGTTTCCACCAGTGTCTAGAATACGAAATGAATATTACAAGAATGTAATTTTAAAAATCCCGAAACAACAATCACTTTCTAAAACAAAAGAAGTGATAGATAAGATTTTAAAAAGCTATACAGCAATAGGGCAGTATAGAGGTGTACGTTGTGTAATTAATGTAGATCCTTATTAATTAGAGCTTAGCGCATCTGCTAAAAGCGTTTTCTTGTGTCTGCTTAATGGTATTTTCTCACCATCAATTTCCACTTCACGACTGTTGTAGCGCTGTATGCGATCTAAGTTTACAATATAGGATTTGTGAATACGAAGAAAGTTTTCATCCTCAAGCTCCTTTTCAAAAGATTTCATTGTTGCTAACACCACAAAAGAATCTGTGTTAGTTACAAACTTCACATAATCACCAAGAGCTTCAATATATTTTAAGCTACCCAACATAACTTTACGTTTCTTAAGGTTGCTCTTTACAAAGATAAAACGGTCATCTTCAACAGAAGATTTGTCATTTTGTAATTTATAAAGACCAATAGCTTTTGCAGCCGCTTTATTAAAACGATCCCTTGTGACAGGTTTGTGAATATAATCTATAGCTTCATAATCAAAAGCCTTGTGTGCATATTGAGTTTTTCCTGTAACAAAAATTATAAGAGGCTTGTTTCTTAAGTCATCTAAAAGATCAAAACCAGAAAGAATTGGCATTTCAACATTAAGGAATAATAAATCGACACCTAAATCTAACAATCCATTTTTAGTTTCTATGGCATTGCTAAACTCTCCAACTAATTGAAGGTTAGGGTGATCTTTAATAAGTTTAACCATAGATAGGCGTTGTAAGCCAGAATCATCTACAACTACACATTTTAATTTTACGTCTTCCAAAGTTTATTTTATTGAGATGTTAGTGTTACTTCTAAACAATATTAACGCATTTTAAGACAATCCGCAAGTAATTTAAATCTTTGGTCGTTGGTAATGTTGATTTTATCGCTTTAAAAGACCAAAAAAAGTCCTGTTTTTATGGTTGTAAATATGTATTTAATACGTATTTTTGCACGCAATTTTAATTTAAATAATTCAATCGTATGAATCATTATGAAACTGTTTTCATCTTGAATCCCGTTTTATCTGATGAACAGATAAAGGAGACAGTTAAGAAATTTGAAGATTTTCTTATTTCTAAAGATGCCAAGATGGTTAACAAAGAAGATTGGGGGCTAAAAAAATTAGCTTACGCAATCCAAAACAAGAAAAGTGGTTTTTATCACTTGTTTGAGTACCAAGTAGCTGGAGAGCACATTGAGCCACTAGAGGTTTTGTTTAGACGTGACGAGCGTATTATGCGTTTCCTTACTGTAAAGTTAGACAAACATGCTGTAGAGTGGGCTAAAACAAGAGTTAAACGTAACAAAGAAAAAGCATAAGCCATGGCAACATCTATTGAGCAACAAGCAAAAGGAAAGAAAGACGGCGAGATTAGATACCTAACTCCGCTTAATATTGAGACTTCTAAGAAAGAGAAGTACTGTCGTTTTAAGAAAAATGGAATTAAGTATATTGATTACAAAAACCCAGATTTCTTAGGAATGTTAGTAAACGAGCAAGGTAAATTGTTACCACGTCGTTTAACAGGAACATCTTTAAAGTATCAGCGTAAAGTGGCGCAAGCTGTAAAGCGTGCAAGACACATTGCACTTATGCCATACGTAACAGATTTATATAACAAGTAAACCCCGATAACATGCAACTTATTTTAAAACAAGACGTTGAGAATCTAGGATTCACAGACGATGTGGTAGAAGTAAAGCCAGGTTACGGACGTAACTTTTTAATACCACAAGGTAAAGCAGTATTAGCAACACCTTCAAGCATTAAATCTTTAGAAGAAACGTTAAAACAACGTGGCTACAAAGAACGTAAAGCTATTGAAGCTGCTAAGTCTTTAGCTGAAAAATTAAATTCTTTAGATTTAACAATGACAGCAAAAGCTGGAGAAGCAGACAAAATGTTTGGAAGCATCTCTAATGCAGATTTGTCTGAGCGTTTAGAAAAAGAAGGTATCGAAATAGACAAGAAGTACATTAGCATTGCTGGTGGAAACATTAAGAGACTCGGACAATATGAAGCGACAGTTCGTTTTCATAGAGAAGTAGTTGAAACTGTAACGTTTGACGTTGTAGGAGAAAACTAGTCTTATCTAGATTACAATTTTAAAAGCCTGCTCTTTATTGAGTAGGCTTTTCCTTTTTAATTAAATTAGTACGATTTAAAACAATTAGACATCATGAAATATTCAAGACTTACAAAAGAACAATTTGAAGAAATGCATGAAGAGTTTATAAACTTTCTTGCAACCCAATCTATAACTGGAGAAGAATGGGAAACCATAAAAAAAGATAAACCAGAGGTTGCAGAAGCAGAGCTAGATGTTTTTAGCGACCTGGTTTGGGAAGGTGTTTTAAATAAAGTAGAATACTTAGAGCACTATTCTAAACAGCAAATCTTCCTGTTTAAAATAGACCAAGTCCAAATTTCGCTTATTGGCGTAAAAGTTAATAATAACGTTATAGATATTACAACTCCAGAAGGCTACCAATGGCTTCAAGAGAATTTGAAAACAGATGCTGTGGATATATACACATCTAATAAAGTACTTAAAGAAGACCGTAATAAAGATATTTTCGCCTTAATACAACAAGGCTCTAATATAACTAAAGGGGAACTTTACAATTACTTTAATGAATTATTAGCGTTAGACTAAAGAAACGCTTTTACATCTTCTTTTAATTGAGCTAGTCCTGCATCTGTAGGTGTAGGACGATCAATTAAATCTGAGAGTATTGTTTCTCTCAGCTTATCAGAGTTTGTTACAGACTCAATCATTGCTGTCTTCCTAATTATTGACATTGTAGCATTTTTTGAAGCTCTAATAACGCCCCAAGCTCTATCACTTAAATATATTTGTTGTGCTAAATTATGCTCAAATTCTTGCTCTATAGTACTAATAAGTAAGTTTTCATAAGCATCTACCTCGTCATTATAAGGTTTAACTCGTAATAATAGGTTTCCTAAGGAGATACGTTCTAAAAATAACGTCATACGCTCATAAGCTTGTAATCTAAGAGGTAAGGCTTCTTTTTGGTTTTCTTTCTGAAGCTCAAAATAGCGTCTTTTATCTTGCTCGGCTTGCCAAGTTTTCAAGAAAAAAAATACGACTAAGCCTACAACTATTGCTGGCGCAGTATAAAATATAAGCTCTAAAATTTTATCAGTATTCATAATTTGGGGTTTAATATCTAACTTCTTCTTTTTGCTTTGCTTTTTTTACATTCTTGGCTTCTTTCTTTGTTTTATAATGACCACCAAGATGCGGACATTCCTGTAAATCTTTCATAGAGGTAAAAGGTACTTTTACTTTATGGTAACCAAAAGATGCTGCCAATGGCTGTATAAGATTTTTATCTCCTAAGCTAACTTCTACATCATCCATAGTTAATTGGCAAGGATGTTCGTACCCACAAGCATGTGTCATCTCTAAAAACTCTTTTCTAAAATTTTTAAAATAAAAGTGAGTTCTTACCGCTTTATCTTCAATGTTTATACCACGTTGTAGCCATTTGTTTTGTGTTGCAACACCAGTTGGACATGTGTTGTTATGACACGCTTTAGCCTGTATGCAACCAATTGCCAACATAGCTTCTCTTGCAACATTTATACAATCTACACCTAAAGAAAAGGCTTTGGCAGCTTGTGCAGGGAATCCTAATTTTCCACTACCTATAAACACAATTTGATCACAAAGTTCTTGTTCATCAAATATTCTGTAAAGTTCAGAGAATCCAAACATCCAAGGTAAGGCAACGTGATCTGCAAAACTTGGTGGTGCAGCACCAGTACCACCTTCGCCACCATCAACAGTTATAAAATCTGGACCTTTACCGGTTGTTTTCATTAATGTTGCTAACTCTTTCCATTGGTCTAATTTTCCTATAGCAGCTTTTATACCTACAGGTAATCCTGTAGCGGTAGCAATATCTTCAACAAAATTTATTAAACCTTCAACACCTTCAAAAGCAGAATGCGTTGGTGGTGAAAGCACATCTTTTCCAAGAGGTACGTGTCGTATTTCAGATATTTCCTCAGTAATTTTTGCAGCAGGTAAAACTCCGCCTTTTCCAGGTTTTGCACCTTGAGACAACTTAACCTCAATAGCTCTAATCTGCGGATTGTCTTTTACTAACGCAATCATTTTTTCCATAGAAAAGCCACCTTTTCCATCTCTTACGCCAAAATAACCTGTACCAAAATGAAAAACAACATCAGCACCAGTTTTGTGATAAGGAGATAATCCACCTTCACCTGTATTATGATAGGCATGAGCAAGATTACAACCTTTATTCATAGACTCTATAGCACGTGCAGAAAGAGAACCAAAACTCATTGCAGAAACATTTATGACAGAACTTGGTCTAAAAGGTCTCGCTCTGTTTTTAGAAGCTCCAATAATTTTTGCACACGGCAAAAAGTATGGGTCTTTATAATTAGGATGATCTTCTGTTACTTTATAAGGAAGCAAGGCGTTGTTTACAAAGATGTAATTGTTTTCAAAAATATCTCTATCTGTTCCAAAGCCTTCATAATTATTTTCATTTTTAGCTGAAGCATATATCCAACCACGCTCAATTCTATTAAAAGGAAGCTCTTCTCTATTATTGGCAACTATATATTGTCTTAATTCTGGACCAATACTTTCTAATGCATATCTAAAATGACCAACTATCGGAAAGTTATGTGTTATAATGTGTTTTTTATTGAAGAATATATCTCTTATTGCAATAAGGGCCAATACTATTATAATGTATAGCCACCAAGGGATTAGGCCTAAGAAATGAAAAAATGCATCCATGTAATTAAAATATCAATCGAAAATAACGGTCTTAAAAGGCTAAGATATTTAAAAAATTAAGAGTAACATCGCTTACAAGCTTGTTTAAAACTATTAGCATTATGAGAAACATTTCAGGCGCATTTTTTATAATTTCACATGTTGAATTAATGCAAGAATTTTGATAGATTATTTAAAAGGATTAAATGACGCACAACGTGCACCAGTACTGCAAAAGGACGGTGCAATGATTGTGATAGCAGGTGCCGGATCTGGTAAAACAAGAGTGCTTACCATGCGTATAGCACACTTAATGAAAAATGGGGTAGACCCATTTAATATTTTGTCGCTTACGTTTACTAACAAAGCGGCAAAAGAAATGAAGAAACGTATTTCTGAAATTGTTGGCGCCAGTGAAGCTAAGAATTTATGGATGGGAACCTTTCACTCCATATTTGCAAAGATTTTAAGATTTGAAGCAGATAAGTTAGGATATCCTTCTAACTTCACTATTTATGACACTCAAGACTCTCAAAGTCTTATTCGTGCCATAATAAAAGAAATGCATCTTGATAAAGATGTGTATAAATACAAACAGGTTTACTCTCGCATTTCATCTTATAAAAACAGTTTAATTACAGTTAAGGCGTATTTTCAAAACCCAGAATTAATTGAAGCAGATGCGATGGCAAAACGCCCAAGATTAGGCGATATATACAAGGAGTATGTAGAGCGTTGCTTTAAAGCAGGCGCTATGGATTTTGATGATTTGTTATTAAGAACCAATGAGCTTTTAAATAGGTTTCCTGAAGTGCTTAATAAATATCAAAACCGTTTTAAATATATATTGGTAGATGAGTACCAGGATACAAACCACTCTCAGTATCTTATTGTTAGAGCACTTTCAGATAAATTTCAGAATATTTGTGTGGTAGGAGATGATGCGCAAAGTATTTACGCCTTTAGAGGTGCCAATATTAATAACATTCTAAACTTTCAACGGGATTATGATAATGTTGAAATGTACCGACTAGAGCAAAATTACAGATCAACAAAGAACATTGTAAACGCTGCAAATTCTATCATAGATAAAAACAAAACCAAACTAGATAAAGTTGTTTGGACTGCTAATGATGAAGGTCCTAAAATTCGTGTAAATAGACTTATAAATGACGGTGAAGAAGGCCGTTTTGTTGCAAGTTCTATTTTTGAGAATAAAATGGAACACCAATTAAGAAATGGTCAATTTGCAATTCTTTACCGTACAAATGCGCAATCTAGAGCAATGGAAGATGCGTTGCGTAAAAAAGATATTCCTTATAGGATTTACGGTGGTTTGTCATTTTACCAGCGTAAGGAAATTAAAGATGTAATTTCATACTTACGTCTTATTGCAAACCCTAATGATGAAGAAGCCTTAAAACGTGTAATAAATTATCCAACTCGTGGTATAGGACAAACTACTATAGATAAAGTTGCTATTGCTGCCAACCACTACAAACGCTCTATGTTTGAGGTTATGGCTAATATAGACAAAGTAGATATTGGCGTAAATACAGGAACTAAAAACAAGCTTAAGAATTTTGTGAATATGATTCACCATTTCCAAATTCTTAATAAAGAAAGCGATGCGTTTAGTGTAGCAGAAGCTGTTGCAAAAAAAACAGGTTTAATTCAGGATCTTAAAAAAGATGGCACTCCAGAAGGTGTTGCACGTATTGAGAATGTTGAAGAACTCTTAAATGGTATTAAAGATTTTGTTGAAGGCCAAGTAGAACTAGCCGATGCAACAGGAAGTCTTGCCGAGTTTTTAGAAGATATTGCACTTGCTACAGATATGGATAAAGAGGTAGGAGATGATGATCGTGTGGCACTTATGACCATTCACTTAGCCAAAGGATTAGAGTTTCCTTATGTATACATAGTTGGTATGGAAGAAGACTTATTTCCTAGTGCTATGAGTATGAATACAAGGTCTGAACTTGAGGAAGAACGTCGTTTATTTTATGTAGCGCTCACTAGAGCAGAAAAACAAGCCTATTTAACCTATACACAAAGTAGATACCGTTGGGGAAAGTTAATAGATGCTGAACCTAGTAGATTTATTGAAGAAATAGATGAACAGTATATTGACTGGATGATACCTCAAGACGATTATAAGTATAAACCACTTGTTAGCCCAGATCTTTGGGGAGACGTAGATAAGAGTAAATTTAGACAAACAAAACCTAAAAAGGGAACGCCACCACCAAGTCACAAACCTACAGATGAGCAATTAAGAAAACTTAGAAGGTTAAGACCTACAGATGCTTCTAAAGAAGTTCAAAAAGCGGCACCAATTTCTTTATCTGAAGGGCAAATGGTAGAGCATATGCGCTTTGGTAAAGGAAAAGTTATTAAAATTGAAGGCGTTGGCCAAGATAAAAAAGCAGAAATAGATTTTGAAAATGGCGGTCTTAAAAAACTGTTGTTACGTTTTGCAAAACTTAAAATGTTAGACTAACTACTAATACAACTCAACATGAATTATATTTTATTTGATGGTGCTCACAGAGATAGTTTATTACCTTTTACATATACAAGGCCAGTTGCCGAAATACGTATAGGAATATTGACTATTAGAGAAAAATGGGAACAGTATTTAGGCATTACTACTACAACAGTTACCGAAGATTATTTGTCTAAAAAATGGCCAATGGTAGAGATGGAGCACAATATTATGATTAGTGCTTCCTATTTACCAAATCCTAATCTTGTAGAGCAGATTAAAAATTTAAAAGTAGGGCAAGCACTTGTTCATGATACAGAGATTGTTGCTTTTTATACGTTAGAGGATGAGGAAAAAGACCTAGAAGACTATCAAACTATTGAAATAGATTCTGCACCAATTACCGTTAAACACACTTGGGATATATTCTCCAAAAATGGTGATGCAATTAAAGAAGATTATAACTTAATTACAGAAGACAGATCTTCTCAACCACTGTCGTCTTCTGTATTTGCAGTAAACCCTAACAATATATTTATTGAAGAAGGTGCTAAAGTTTTTAATGTGTCATTAAATGCTGAAAACGGACCTATTTATATAGGTAAAGATGCAGAAGTGATGGAAGGCTCAATTATACGAGGTCCTTTTGCATTATGTGAACACGCAAGCACTAAACTTGGTACTAAAATATATGGACCGACAACTGTAGGACCACATAGTAAAGTAGGTGGAGAAGTTAATAACTCTGTTATATTTAGTTACAGTAATAAAGGCCACGATGGTTTTTTAGGGAATTCTGTGTTGGGAGAATGGTGTAATATAGGTGCAGACAGTAACAACTCTAACCTTAAAAATAATTACGCAGAAGTAAGACTGTGGAGCTATGAAACAGAAGGATTTGCAAAGACAGGACTTCAGTTTTGTGGATTAATGATGGGAGATCATTCTAAATGTGGAATAAACACAATGTTTAATACGGGTACAGTAGTAGGAGTAAGCTCTAATATCTTTGGCGCTGGTTTTCCTCGTAATTTTGTACCAAGTTTTAGTTGGGGTGGCAGTGCAGGAACACAAACCTATTTAACTAAAAAAGCTTTTGAAGTTGCTGAAATTGTGATGAAACGAAGAGAGATAGAATTTTCTGATGATGATAAAGCAATTTTAGAACACGTGTTCGAAGAAACGGCTAAGTTTAGAAGATCCTAAGTGGTTACCTAACCACTTTTTATTTGATCTTGTTTAAGATTGAAATGCTGAAGCTTAGTACCATTCTCTTGTAAAGAGCTTTATTAGAGTTTGTATGTCTAACGTGACAATAAACCTAATCTTTTCATCGTAGTTGTCTTGAGCAATTTCCCAACCATTATTTGAATATACAGGAAAAAATATTTCAAAATAATCTGCAACTAAGCTTGCTCGTACACCAGTGTCATAAACAAATTTTGGATTACTACCTCTATTTTTAATTAAGCCTGCATCACCATATGCAAATATCCATTTCCAGATGTTTGTGCTTCCATTTAATGTTGTCATCCATTGGTTTGCAAATGCAGGTTCTAGTTTAGACTTAAAGAAACCTTCTGCAGGTATAATTTGTTGGCTAAATAATCCAGATTCTTCACTACGGCCATAATAATTATAGTCGAACAGATAATCTGTTGGCCTGTCTAAAGCAAAGCTAAAGTAGTCTGAGTTAGTGTTGTCATTATATAAAAAAGCTCCAGCAAACACTCTTAAATTAAGTTGCCTGTTATTAAGGAACAACTTTCTATAAGTGGCACTGGCAGAAATCTTACTAAAACTATCAGATAATTGGTAATCTACATAACCCGAAAAATAATTAACTAGGTTAGGGTTACTATAAATATATCTTGCATTAAAAACACCGTAATCTGGCTCATCTACAACGTTTAATTGATCTCTATCTCTTTCAACAGCAACATACCTAAAATTAAGGCGTTGCTTTTCATTATTTCTTAAGTAGGTATCTCTAAAATAAAAGGTTAAGTATGGTGTATATTTTCTATAAAATAAATCATTTGCATAAGAGAATGTAGTACCGCCAACACCATAGCGTACAGCATTTAAATTACTATTGTCAAAATAATGTGTGTTATAGATAGATGCTGAACCAACAATAGTATTACTTCCAAATCCATATTTAGGAGATATTTTGTAGGCTAGATTTTTACTTAATACAGCTTTGTTATACATTTTTAAACCAATAGCTACACCATCATAAATGTTATAATCAAATTCTGGAATAAAGAATGTTTGTGCATATTTGGGATCTTCAATATCCTGTAAAAGTCTAAATTGTATTGGTTTTGCAGTTAGCTTAGATACACTTTTATAATTATCACGCTGATTAAATTCAGGGATTATGCCTTCATAGTTTAAAGCAACACGCTCACTACTGTCTCTAGGTATTGTAACTGTTTGTGTTCCTAAAAAGGGTTCTACCCAATCTTTGGTTATTACTCTGCCATCTTTAATACCATAAAGAGACACAGGCATTTTAGCATTTCTTTTATTCTTTATTGTTACGGTAAGCGAGTCTTTAGTTTTCTTTACACGCTTTATTCTAAAATCTATTTTTTTGTTAGTTCCTACATAGTCTTCAAAATACCAAGATAAATCTTTGGAAGCGTTCTTCTGTAACAACGTCATGAAATCTGTTGAAGAAACTTCTTTTAGCTTAAAGTTTTGGTAAAACTCCTTCATTGTAATCTTCACCTCTTCAGTACCTAAGTAATCTTCAAGATACTCGAAACCTGTTCCAGACTTATAAGCGTTTGCTATATTCTGATTAAACTTTACCAATGAATCTGTAGGCGTAGTTAAAGCTTGATCTAAATTCATACGAGCCATATTCATAAACAAATATGGGTATTGGTCATTAAACTCTAACTCTGCTGCGTGAAACCAACGTATTCCAAAAAAATCACTTAAACTACCTAAGAGTTTCATTTTTGGGTAATACCTATCTACATAATCCATAAGGATTTTAATATGTATACCATCGTGCACCCACTTTTCTTCTCTTGGGTTTAGTAGGAGAGTGTTTTCTAGGTAATTGTTGGTTATGGTTTTTAATAACTTAATTTCATATTGAAAACCATCTGGAAAGGGATTGATAAAATCTGGTAATTGATTTAAGCCATATACTGGGTTGGCTAAATAGTCTTCATTAGTGACAAGTATCTTTTCGTGAGGGTAAGAACCTAATTCTGTATCTAAATAAGATAATATTCTATCTACGGCTAGCGCTTTTGCTTCTTCTGGTAAATCATCATCATCTATATTTGTTTCAATAGAGGTGTAGTCTGTAATAATTTTATCAAAAGTGTTCTCACTCGTTATATACAGTTTGTTCTCAATCCTATTATTTCCTGTAAGTGTTACAATTTTCTTGTCACCATCAACACGTTCAGAAGTATTTAAAGAAGAAGTAACAACCTTATCGTTGGCGACTTCTATAGTTATGGTGATGTTGCTTTTAGGCACAAATTGATCATCTAAATTCTTATGGCTGTAAGCTTTCCACTCTGTAGTATAAACAGAAGGTCTTATATACCAATATCTAAGCTTTAAATCACCATTTTCATAAAAACCATAGCGTGTAAATTTTTCGTCGGGTATTTTAACAGTGTACGTTAATTTAAACTCGAACGAAGCGTTTGGCGCAAGTGGTGTAGGTAAAGTCACCTTAATAATGTCCTGCTTGTCTTTAGGACGTTCCCAAACTAAATCTTGAGACCTAGAGTTTGTTAACTTATGAATAGTGGTATGACCACGTTCTTCTGGCTTGGCAAAATAAAATCTTCGCAGATAGTCTTCTGAAAAACGTTTACCTAATGGTGTTGTTTTATCTGAAAAGCTATTGGCCCAATCTAAAAGGTATATTTCAGATAAAGAATCTGCAGAGGTGTTTACAAAGGTTAGCTCTTGCTGTATTTCTAATTGATGCAAGTCATCATTTAATTTAACATTAAGAGACGTAGCATGTTGTGCAAATAAACTATTTACAGAAGCTACTAAACAAAAAAAGAGGAGAATTTTCCTAATACTCAAAGTGAATTATTTAATCTAAAACCAGTTACTTACTTAACAATACATATGCCATATATGATGATATACGGTATTTTTAGAAGTTAGGACTTAAATTAAACTCATCGTAGAATTTATCTAGGATATCTAAGACTTCGTCTGCGGTGTCTACAACTTGCACAAGGTCCATGTCATGTGCACTAATATTTTGAAAGCTGTCTAACAAGGTATTACGAACCCAATCTACTAAACCACTCCAAAAATCTGTACCAACCAATATTATTGGGAATTTTTGAATTTTAGTAGTTTGTATTAATGTTATTGCTTCAAAAAGTTCATCTAGAGTTCCAAAACCACCTGGCATAACCACGAAACCTTGTGAGTATTTTACAAACATTACTTTTCTTACAAAGAAGTAATCAAAATCTAAACTCTTGTCTGAGTCTATATAAGGATTGTCATGTTGTTCAAAAGGTAAATCTATATTTAACCCTACAGATGTACCGCCAGCTAGGTGCGCACCTTTATTACCAGCTTCCATAATTCCTGGTCCACCACCAGTAATAACACCATAACCGTGTTGTACAATTTTCTCTGCAACATCTACTGCTAGCTTATAATACTTATGGTCTGGTTTTGTACGAGCAGATCCAAATATAGAAACACAAGGTCCTATCTGGCTCATGCGTTCAAATCCATTTACAAATTCACCCATTATCTTGAACAGAGCCCAAGAATCATTTGTTTTTATCTCATTCCAACCTTTATGGTGTTGTTCGTTTGTCATATCAAAAAAAAATCTGTTTCAAAAGGCACTAACCATAACTCTATGGAAACGTAACCTTACGTCTTACATCATATCTAACGCCAAACTTAAGCATTGTTTTATAATTAACACTTTACTGTCTCATAGTTTTTTGAGGTATTCCTATTAAATTTTAAGATTGAATTTTAATTGTTAGTTAAAATTATATTAATTGATTTTTGAAGTGTTGAAAGCCTTTATTAATCACGTATTTTTAAGTAAAACTTAACTATGAAATATATAACAACATTACTTTGTTTTGCAGTGTTAATGAGCTGTAAATCTAAACTTAGCAAAGAGGAAAAAGAAACTATTGCAGAAACAGCATCGCCAGTTACGGTTGAAACCGCAATAGGTCCATTAACACTTGAAGCTCCATTCTCCAGTAAATCTGTAACAAATAATAGTAAGGTAATTGCTTGGCCAGAAGGCCATACACCAATTGCTCCAGAAGGATTTAAGGTCACTCGTTTTGCAGATGAGTTAGAACACCCAAGATGGACTTACATTGCGCCAAATAACGATATTTTCGTAACAGAAAGTAACACTAAAAACAGTGCTAATAGAATTTCACTTTTAAGAGATAATGATAACGATGGTGAAATAGATGAACGTTTTGTTTTTAAGGAAGGCTTAAATCAACCTTTCGGTATGCTTATTATTAATGATACATTTTATGTAGCTAATACAGATGGCTTGTACAGTTTTCCATACAACGAAGGTGATACTAGTTTAAAAGGTGAAGGTACTAAGATTGTTGAGCTTTCAGCTAGTGGTTATAACAACCATTGGACACGAAATATTATCACTAATAAAGCTAAGGACAAAATATACATCTCTGTTGGTTCTGCTAGTAATGTAGGAGAGCAAGGCATGGAAAAAGAAGAACGTCGTGCTACAATTCTAGAAGTTAACCTAGACGGCTCTGGTGAAATTACTTATGCAAGTGGATTAAGAAACCCAGTTGGAATGGATTGGAATCCTGTTACCGGAGAATTGTGGACAGCAGTAAACGAACGTGATAAGTTAGGAAACAACCTTGTACCAGATTATATTACAAGTGTAAAAAAGGGTGGTTGGTACGGCTGGCCTTATAGTTATTATGGACAAATAAATGATCCTAGATGGAAAGACGAACCACACCAAGACTTGGTAGATAAAGCAATAATGCCAGATGTTCCTGTTGGTAACCATACCGCATCTTTAGGTTTAACATTTTATACGGCAGATCAATTTCCTGAAACATATAAAAATGGTGCATTTGTAGGCCAACACGGTTCTTGGAATAGAGCAGAATTTTCTGGATATAAAGTACTGTATGTTCCATTTAACAATGGTAAGCCCCAAAAACCACAAGACTTTTTAACTGGCTTTATTGCTTCAGAAGAAGATAGTACGGTTTATGGTCGTCCTGTTTGTGTAGCTGTAGCGCCAGATGGTAGCCTTTTAGTAAATGATGATGATGCAGGAATCATCTGGAAAGTTTCAGCTAAATAGATTTATAATCGATACCTTATTACCATAGGTTAATTAATGTTGTTAAACTTCAACTAAAGCCTTATAAACAAAAGGCTATGGTAAAATAACAACGTATTTTTAAAGTAAAATTATAAATAATTATATGAGTACTATAAAAGCATACGGCGCCAAGAGTAGTGATGCCGATTTAAAAGAAATGACTATTGAACGTAGAGACGTTACAGATCGCGATGTAAAAATTGAGATTTCCTACTGCGGTGTTTGTCATAGTGATATACATACAGTAAGAAACGATTGGGGTGGCTCTAAATATCCTGTTGTTCCAGGACACGAAATTATTGGTCGCGTTGTAGAAGTAGGAAGTGATGTTTCTAACTTTAAAAAAGGCGAGCTAGTAGGAGTAGGCTGTATGGTAGATTCTTGTAGAGAATGTAGCGCTTGTAAAGACGATCTTGAACAATTTTGTGAAGAAGGAATGGTTGGTACATATAACGGTAAGGATAAACACTTAGGTGGACATACCTTTGGTGGCTATTCTGAAACTATTGTTGTAGATAAATATTACGTACTTAAAGTACCTGAAAACTTAGACGAAAAAGCAGTAGCACCTTTACTATGTGCAGGAATAACAACGTATTCTCCTTTAAAACATTGGAATGTAAAGAAAGGTGATAAAGTAGGAGTTATAGGTCTTGGTGGTTTAGGTCATATGGGTATTAAAATAGCTGCAGCAATGGGAGCAGAAGTTGTAATGATTACAACATCACCTTCTAAAGCAGATGATGCAAAGCGTTTAGGCGCATCTTCAGTCTTAATCTCAAAGAATGAAGACGATATGAAAAAGCACAAAGGATCTTTTGATTTCTTGCTGAATACGGTTCCTGTAAAACACGATATTAATCCTTATATACAATTATTAAAACGTGATTCTACAATGTGTATGGTAGGTGCCATTGAACCTTTAGAGCCAATGCATGGTGGCGGATTAATAATGGGACGTAAGCGTGTTGCTGGTTCTCTTATTGGAGGCATTAAAGAAACACAGGAAATGTTAGATTTTTGTGGAGAACATAATATTGTGAGTGATGTAGAAATGATAGATATGGATACTATTAACACTGCTTACGAAAGAGTTACAAACTCAGATGTGAAATACCGTTTTGTAATCGATATGCAATCTTTGAAAAATTAATTTTTTGTTATTGAATTAATTAAGCCGGTAAGTCTTACTTATCGGCTTTTTTTAGTACTTAATGATAGTTATATTTAAAATCGTACAGGTATAGCAAAACATAAAATAAGCACCTACATTTGTTAAGCCTTAAAAGAAAGGAATCTTTTATGGCTTTATCATTTTGTAATGAAAAGTAATCCGCTTCTTATAATTGTTGCTTTCTTCTCAATCTATGTATTTTGGGGCTCTACCTATGTAATGAATAAGTTAGCTGTTACAGAGTTAGATCCTTTAATGTTAGCATGTATTCGCTTTACAACTGCAGGATCTTTAATTTTTATTATTGCTAAATGTTTAAAATTATCCCTTAAAATTTCTAAGAAACAACTATTGAATTGTGCATTGGCAGGATTTTTATTTCTTGCATACGGTAACGGGATGTTTGTTTGGGCTTTACAATTTGTAGATAGTGGCTTTGCTGCTATTGAAGCGTCATTACAACCTTTACTAATTCTAGTTTTAATGCGAATTGTAGATAGAAAACCTATTAAACTAAAATCTGTTGTTGGTATAATTTTAGGAATTATAGGAATTTATTTATTAGTAAGTCAACAGGAGCTTACTACACAAGAAGGTAGCGTTTTAGGAATGCTAGTAATTTTTACCTGTGTCTTAAGTTGGTGTATAGGTAGCGTCTTTGTTTCTAAAGCCGAACTACCAAAAAACTTTTTTGTAAACACTGGTTATCAAATGCTTCTTGGTGGTTTTATGTTGGGTATAGCAAGTGTAATAACTGGAGAGACTTGGAGCTTTCCTACAACTTGGCAAACCAGTACACAACTTTCTATATTAGGACTAATATTTTTTGGAAGTATAGCCGCATTTACGTCGTTTAATTACTTATTAAAAGTTGTCTCAACAGAAAAAGTGGCAACATCTGCCTATATAAATCCCATAATAGCTATTTTTTTAGGATGGTATTTTTTAGATGAAACAATTACCACTCAGACATTAGTATCTGCAGCTGTATTGCTTACAGGCGTTTACTTTATTAATAGCAGTAAGAAAATAAAAAAAGGAAAAAAGTTTACATAAAAAAAGCGACCCATTATTAAATAGGTCGCTTTTACATTTTTACTTGTATTTAATTAAGATACTAACTCTTTAGCATCTTCTTTTACATTTTTACTAGTGTTAGCAACCTTACCTTTTACTTTATCAAAAGTATCTGTAACAGTATCGCTTACATCACCAGCTGTATCTTTTATTTTTGTACCAGCATCATTAAGTGTAGACTTAATTTTATCCTTTTTGTCTTTCGGTAATTTTTTATATCCTAAAACGGCTAAGGCACTTACACCTAATCCTATTAACGCTGCTATTCCTAAACCTTTCTCTCTCGTATTCATAATCTTCAATTTTTGGTTAATTATAATATGTGTTGCAATAACTTTTATTGCATAGTATATTGGACAAGATTCATACCATAAAGTCTTAAAAATATATAAATGTTGTAGTAGCTTCGCATTATGGAAAAGAAAAAGAATGATCCTTACGCAGCACTGCGATTTAGAGAGTTTAATATCTTCTTATTAGTACGTTTTGCTATGGTGTTTGCGTGGTCTATGCAATTTGTCGTGATAGAGTGGCAGGTTTATAGTATAACTAAAGATCCTTTTTCATTAGGTATTATTGGTTTAATGGAAGTTATTCCGGCTGTCTCTTTGGCATTGTTTGCAGGTCATGTTGTAGATCAAAAAGAAAAGAAAGGATTATTGTTAAAGTGTATACTAGGTTTTTCTGTCATTAGTTTTGGACTATTTCTCATTACCTGGCCAGAAGTAATAGGAGACTGGTCTCAAAATACAGTATTGTATACAATTTATGCATTGGTATTTTTAGGAGGTGTTGTAAGATCATTTATTGGTCCCACTATATTTTCATTATTTTCATTACTTGTTCCTAAGAAAATATATCCTAATGCTGCAACTTGGAGTAGCTCTGTTTGGCAAATGGGTGCAGTTGTTGGACCTGCCATTGCCGGTTTTGCCATTAATTGGATAGGTGTACATTGGTCTATGTGTTTTGTATTTGCATGTTCTTTAGTGGCATTTATAAGTTTAACTCAAATACCTAAGAAACCAATTTTAAATACTAAGATAGGCGAACCAGTTTTTAAGAGCTTAAAGGAAGGATTAAACTTTGTGTTTTCAACTAAGATAATTTTAGGTGCGTTAACATTAGATATGTTTGCAGTTCTGTTTGGTGGTGCAGTAGCGTTGCTTCCTGTTTTTGCGCAAGATATCTTAAAGGTAGGACCAGAAGGCTTTGGAGTATTAAGAGCTGCGCCAGCAGTTGGCGCATTAATCATCATGTTTACCTCTGCTTATTTTCCTCTCAATAAAAATGCAGGTTACAAATTACTAGGTGCCATATTTGCTTTTGGCTGTTGTATAATATTATTTGGAGTGTCTACTTGGTTCTGGGTATCTGTAATTGCATTATTCTTAAGTGGTATAACAGATGGTATTTCTATGATTATAAGACAAACCATATTACAATTGCGAACACCAGATGAAATGCGTGGTCGTGTGGCTTCTGTAAACTCTATGTTTGTTGGGTCTTCTAATGAGTTAGGTGCTTTTGAAAGTGGCTTAACAGCAAAACTTATGGGAACAGTTACTGCTGTAATATTTGGCGGTAGTATGACGCTAATTACAGTAGTTTCTACTGGAGCATTGTTACCAAGTTTGAGAAAATTAGATCTTCGGAAAGATTTAAAAGAACATGAACTTAAAGAATAACCTAATATTCAATACTATAGTCATTAACTACAATGCCTCTAAGGCTATTTATTATTAAGTGATCTAATAGTATGTTTGTACTATAAGTATTAAATAAGTTTTCTGATTGAAACGTGATATTGTCTACATTATGAAAGAATAATCTAGAAACTAAATCAATATTTACATCGTCTCTTATAATATCTTTTTTTTGTGCATCAATTAAAAGATAATACACAAATTGCCGTACAAAATTGAATCTAAAGCTTTCAAATACAGTATCTGCTTTTTGATAGTGTTTTTTCAAACCTACTATAAATGTTGGTTTGAAATTTTTTAAATATTCAAAACAAATTTTGTAAATCCATATGACTTTTTGAAGAGAATCTAAATTATCATCATCAATCTTTTCAGTAAGCTTTGTACGTGCTTCCTCTAACATATGAGTAACACTTTCTGCTACTAAGTCCTCTTTATTAAGAAAGTATTTATATATAGTTTTTTTTGAAACTTGTAATTCACTAGCTAACTCATCTAATGTAAACTTCTTACTACCAATCGTTGTAAAACGCTTAATGGCATGCTCTAGTAATGCAATTTTTTCCATAAAATAAATTTAGTGTGCTATATATTAATGACTATTACAACCTTTAAAGGTTTAATATACAACCCAAACAATTTTCTATTTAACCCAACACATTTATTATGCGTGCATTGTATTTTGGGTTTATTTTGTAACTTGTTAGCGTTATTATAACAATTCAGAAGAAGTTACGAGTTCAATAATGATTAAATTAGATTCTTATATAATTTTTACCACTAAAATTTAGATAACCCAATGAATATTAATAAAGTATTAGTTGCCAATAGAGGAGAAATAGCTATTCGTATTTTTAGAGCGTGTACAGAGATAAACGTAAAAACAGTTGGCGTTTATACTTTTGAAGATCGCTATTCATTACACCGATATAAAGCAGATGAGTCTTACCAAATAGGAGAGGACAACGATCCTTTAAAACCCTATTTAAATAAGGATGAATTAATTAGAGTAGCATTAGAAAATAATGTAGATGCTATTCATCCTGGATATGGGTTTCTTTCTGAAAATGCAGAATTTGCTCAAAAGTGTAAAGACAACGGAATCATATTTATTGGACCTAAAGTGTCAGTTTTAAAATCTTTAGGAGATAAGATTACTGCCAAGCAAGTGGCGTTAGAGAATAATGTCCCAATTATACAAAGTAACTCAAAAGACTTAGACTCTATTGATATTGCTATTAGCGAGGCAGAAGCCATTGGCTATCCTGTAATGCTTAAGGCCGCTTCTGGTGGTGGTGGTAGAGGTATGCGTGTTATAAGAGAAGAAGATGAGTTAAGGCGTGCATTTAACGAAAGTAAACGCGAAGCCTTAAATGCATTTGGAGACGATACCGTTTTTCTTGAAAAATTTGTAGAAAACCCTAAACATATTGAAATCCAGATTGTAGCAGATAATCATGGTAATATGGTGCATTTGTTTGAACGAGATTGTTCTGTACAACGTCGTTATCAAAAGGTGATAGAGTTTGCTCCTTCGTATGATTTAGATACATCTATAAAAGAAGATTTATATAAGTATGCAGTAAAGATTTGTAAAGCGGTAAACTATAATAATATAGGTACTGTAGAATTTTTGGTAGATGATGATGGCTCTATTTATTTTATTGAAGTTAATCCGCGTATACAAGTAGAACATACAGTTACAGAAGTTGTTACTAATATAGACTTGGTAAAAACACAGTTGTTTATAGCAGGAAATTATAAGTTAAGCGATCAACAAATTAAGATTCCTAATCAAGAAGCTGTAAAGGTTAATGGTTATGCCTTACAATGCCGTATTACCACAGAAGATCCTCAAAATGATTTCAAACCAGATTATGGTACAATTTCTACTTACAGAAGTGCCTCAGGATTTGGTATTCGTCTAGATGCTGGTAGTGTGTATCAAGGTGCTACAATATCACCTTTTTTCGATTCTATGTTGGTAAAAGTTACTGCTAATAGTAGAACATTAGATGGTGCTTCACGAAAAATTAGAAGAGCTTTAGCCGAGTTTAGAATACGTGGCGTAAAAACCAATATGCCATTCTTAGATAACATACTAGCTCATGATACATTTAGAAAAGGTGAGGTAACTGTAAACTTTATTAAATCTCATCCAGACTTATTTACGTTTAAAGCACCTAGAAACAGAGCAACAAAATTAGTAACCTATTTAGGAGATGTAATTGTTAACGGAAATCCAGATGTAAAGAAAAAAGATCCATCTAAAGTATTTATAAAACCCGAAGTACCAAAGTTTGATAAGTCTGCCAGCTATCCAGAAGGCACAAAAGATTTACTTACAAAATTAGGTCCAGATGAATTTTCTAAGTGGTTAAAAGCAGAAAAGAAAGTACATTTTACAGACACCACAATGCGTGATGCACACCAAAGTTTACTTGCTACACGTATGCGTACTTACGATATGCTTAAAGTTGCAGAAGGATACGCTAAAAATCATCCAGACATTTTTAGTATGGAAGTTTGGGGTGGCGCTACCTTTGATGTTTGTATGCGTTTTTTACAAGAAAACCCTTGGCAACGCTTAAAATTACTTAGAGAGGCAATGCCTAATGTATTATTACAAATGCTTATTAGAGGTTCAAATGGTGTTGGATATACTGCCTATCCAGACAACCTTATTGCAGAATTTGTAGAGCAATCTTGGAATACTGGAGTAGATGTGTTTAGAATTTTTGATTCTTTAAACTGGATGCAATCAATAGCACCTTGTATTGAACACGTAAGAACTCGTACTAAAGGTCTTGCAGAAGCCTCAATATGTTATACTGGCGATATACTAAACCCTGAAAATAAAAAGTATAACCTTAACTATTATACAAGTTTAGCAAAAGATATAGAAAATGCAGGTGCACATATTCTTGCCATTAAAGATATGGCTGGTTTATTAAAACCTTATGCAGCGTATGAGTTAATATCGGCATTAAAGGATACCATAAATATTCCTATTCACCTACATACTCATGATACATCTTCCATTCAGGCAGCTACTTATTTAAAGGCTGTTGAAGCTGGTGTAGATGTGGTTGATGTAGCTTTAGGAGGCTTATCTGGTCTTACGTCTCAACCAAACTTCAATTCAGTTGTAGAAATGCTTAAGTATCAAGAGCGCTCTTCAACAATAAATACCAAGTCTTTAAGCGAATATTCTCACTATTGGGAAACAGTGAGAGATTATTATTATCCATTTGAGTCTGGTCTTAAAGCAGGTTCTGGAGATGTATATACTCACGAAATTCCTGGAGGACAATATTCTAATTTAAAACCACAGGCGCAAGCATTAGGTTTAGAAGATCGTTTCCACGAAATAACGGCAATGTATGCAGATGTAAATTCACTTTTTGGCGATATTGTTAAGGTAACACCAAGCTCTAAGGTTGTTGGAGATATGGCACAATACCTTGTAAGTAATAACCTTACAATAAAAGATGTATTGGAGCGTGGAGATAGTATATCATTCCCGCAATCTGTAGTTAGCTTCTTTAAAGGTGACTTAGGACAACCAGTTGGTGGATTCCCAAAAGACTTGCAAAAACTTATCTTGAAAGACACAAAAGCTTATACAGAGCGACCAAATTCTCAATTACCAGAATTAGATATAGATAAAGAGTATAAGGAGTTTAAAGACATGTTCGAAAATGATATGAGTAGAACACTGAATATTACAGACTTCTTATCTTACAAACTTTACCCAAAAGTATTTTTAGATGCCTATAACAATCATTTAAAATATGACAACCTGATAAACCTGCCTACTAAAAACTTTTTCTACGGCATGGAGATAGGTGAGGAGATAATTATTGAATTAGATAGAGGTAAAACTCTATTAATTACCTTAGACTCTGTTGGAGAACCTAACGAAGATGGTATTGTAGATGTTTATTTTAGGGTTAACGGCCAAGGTCGTATTGTAAAAATAAAAGACACTTCTGTTAAGGTAGACAAGGTTGAGTATAAAAAAGCTGATAAAGCAGATGATAAAGAAATAGGTGCGCCGTTACAAGGAATGCTGTCTACCATTCTTGTTAAAAAAGGAGATGCTGTAAAAAAGAATCAACCTTTATTTATTATTGAAGCAATGAAAATGGAAACTACAATTACTGCAAATGTAGATGCTACTGTTAAAGAAATTATTCTTAAAGAAAATATTATGGTAAACTCAGAAGACCTAGTATTAACTTTAGAATAATTGGTAATTATTATAAACTAAAAAACGGCTTTGTGAGTCTGTATCACAAAGCCGTTTTCTTTTTTGTTGAAACAATTATTTAATTGCTAACAGAATCTTTTAATTTATCAATTTTCTCAGATAGTTGCCCTTCAACATCGTCATAAGTTTCTTTTATTTTCTTTCCTGCGTTATTAGCACGTTCTTTAAGTTTAGCTTTTTCTTCTGGAGTCATGTTTTTATATTTCCAAAATCCGAATGCGCCTGCTGCCAAGCCTAATAAAGCCAATAATCCTTTTGAGTTTTTCATAGTTATAGTTTTTACTAAAGGTACAAATCAGCTATTTGAGTTTTCATAATAAAAACTCAAAATTATTAGATTTCAAATAACGCTTTAAATACTATTAACAACGGTTTTAATTATAACTTTGTCTAAACGCATTGGGACTAAGCGCAGTTTTCTTTTTAAATATTTTACTGAAATATTGAGGATACTCAAACCCCAAATTATAGGCTATTTCGCTAGCACTCACTGTTGAATTTAGAAGATTATATTTAGCTTTTTCAATAATAAACTTGTGTATGTGGTCTTGCGTGCTTGAGCCAGTTTCCTTCTTTAGCAAATCACTTAAGTATTTTGGAGACATATTTAATGCAGCACCACAATACTGTACAGTAGGAATACCTAATTCCTCTTGTTTATTTAAAGCATAATAATCTTTTAGTAAGGTTTCAAATTTACTCACCAAGTCTTGGTTAAGATTTGTCCTTGTATAAAATTGGCGATCATAAAACCGTATGCAATAGTTTAGCAACAGCTCTAAATTTGAAATAATTAAAGTTTGGCTATGCATATCTATTTGCTGCGTAAACTCCTGCTCAATTGTTGTAGCAATTGCAGATAGTGTATTACGCTCATCATTTGATAAATGAAGCGCCTCGTGAGATGCGTAATCAAAAAATGAATACTTATCTATTTTTTTACCGAGTTCAGATTTTCTAATTAAGTCAGGATGAAAAACGATTGACCAGCTTCCGCTGTTTGTGGGAATATTTTGTTTTTCAACTTCAACAACTTGATGTGGCGCCATAAATATCATAGAGCCTTCTTCAAAATCATATTGATTTCTACCATAGTTGGAAATGGTATAGGCACAACTTTCTTTCAAGCTAATTTGATAAAGACCTAAAGCATATTTAAACTTTTCTAAGTCTTTTTTCTGTAGTTCATTAGTAACTCGAAGCACAGAGATTAAAGGATGTTTAGGTTTTTCTAATCCAAAGAATTTATGAACTTCAGCTATACTATTTATTCTTAAAATATCTTTCATAATAAACTATATTTAAAGTGATTGCCACCATTTATTAAAAGTATTAGTTGAATCATTTATATTAATATGTTCACCAATTTGTGGTGTTATTACTTCAATACCTAAAGCATCAGCTTTTTTTGTAACCCTAGTAATCGGGTCTTTCCAATCGTGTAATGCTAACTTAAAACCAGCCCAATGTATTGGCATAATTTTCTTGGCATTAACATCCAAACCAGCTTGAGCGGTTTCTTCTGGCATCATATGTATATCGGACCATTGTTCATTGTATTGGCCACATTCTAGTAAAGCGATATCAAAAGGACCATATTTTTCACCTATACTTTTAAAATGAGATGCATAACCACTATCACCACTAAAATATATATTTTCTGATGATGATGTAATAACCCAAGAACTCCATAACGTGCTTTGTGAATTATTAAGCTTTCTACCTGAGAAATGTTGAGCTGGTGTACATACTAATTTTAAATTTTCATAAGATACATTTTCCCACCAATCTAGTTCTGTTATTTTAGTTTCAGGAACGCCCCAATATTGTAAGTGTGCTCCAAGACCAAGTGGTACAAAGAAATGCTTAGTTTTTTCTTGTATACTTTTTACTGTTTCATAATCAAGATGATCATAATGATCGTGAGAAAATATAACAGCATCTATTGTTTTAAGCTGTTTTACATTTATTGGCATCTCCTTGTTAAACCTGTTACCTCCTAATAAAGGATGTGGAGCAGCTACGTTACTAAACATAGGATCTAATAAAATTGTTTTCCCTTCTATCTGCAATAAAAATGATGAATGTCCAAACCAAACCAAGCGAGCGCTACCCGTATAGTTTTCAATGTGTTTAACGTCTGTTTTTTTTACTTCCAAGTTTTTCATAGGTCGGCCATTAGGAACTTTAGTAGTGAAGAATTTATAAACTATAGGTATAGTTTCTATAAAACTTAAATCTTTAGGTACAGGATTCGTATTATGAAATTTCCCGTCCTTAAATTGAGCAGACGCAAGGTATTGTTCTTGTCGATCTTCAGAAATATTCCCTCCAAAATTTGGGTAATAGGTGGTAACCAATAGGTAGGATACAACCAATACACCTATAATTGCTATAATTGTTATCATTAGTTTTTTTAAAATTCGTTTAATCATTAGTTTTCAATTAAAACATTAGAAACCTAGATTGATTACCGTTTCCAAAACGTAAAAAAGGTTTAGAGTTTAGTCGTTTTTTAGGATGTATTAATAGTGTTTCTTCTTTTGCAAGTTGTTCTGCTTTATTACCTTTAAGTTTATCCTTTTTCATAACTAAGTATTTTGTGTTTATATACAATTGTTACGTATACATTGCAAAGTTAGAGGAAAACAGAAGGTCAAATTGTACTCTAATTACCTATAGTTGAATACTTATTACTGAAATATAGGATATATTAAATCATTTTAGTGAATTTGTATACTTCTTGTTTTAATTACGACTATTTAAATATTACATACGAGGTGTAAGAATGTATACTAAGTAAAAAAGTTACGTAAATGTCTAAAGATAAATCACAGGAAACTATACCATATTCAATATTAGAATTAGCAACTGTTGGTAAAGGAGTTTCGGTTTCAGATACTTTTAAGAATAGCTTAAAATTAGCGCAAGCTGCAGAAGATTTAGGCTATAAAAGATTCTGGTTGGCAGAACATCATAATATGGTGAGTATTGCCAGTTCTGCAACTTCTGTTTTAATAAGTCATATTGCTGGTGGCACCAAAAGTATACGAGTTGGTTCTGGAGGAATTATGTTACCAAATCACTCTTCTTTAATTATTGCTGAACAATTTAGTACGCTTGCACACTTGTATCCAGATAGAATAGATTTAGGGTTAGGACGCGCTCCAGGAACAGACCAGACCACAGCACAAGCCATAAGACCAGATAGAATGCAAGCTGTGTATCAATTTCCTCAAGAATTAGAGCAAATACAAAAGTACTTTTCTAAAGAAAATGTAAATGCTAAAGTGAGAGTGCCCATTGCAGAAGGTATTAACTTACCAACCTACATATTGGGTTCAAGTACAGATAGTGCCCACTTAGCAGCCAAACTTGGGTTACCATATGTTTTTGCAAGTCATTTTGCGCCTACACATTTATTTGAAGCATTTGAGATATATAGACGAGAATTTAAACCCTCTAAATTTCTTAAAGAACCAAAAACTATTGCTTGTATTAATGTTATAGTTGCAGACACAAATGAAGAAGCAGAACGCATTTCTACATCTATGATACGTATGCTCATAGGAGTTTTAACTGGTAGATTAGATTATATGCAACCACCAACAGCTATGACGCCAGATTTAAAAGCTGTAGTAGAAAACCCTGCATTACAGCGAATGATGGCTTATGCTTTTGCTGGAGACAAAGCAATGGTGTCTGAAAAAACAAAACAATTTTTAGAAGACACACAAGCAGATGAGCTAATGGTAGTATCACATATTTACGATTATGAAGACCGCTTAAAGTCTGTAACTTTATTTGCAGAATTAATGAAAGATCTTAATGCAGTACCAGCTTAAATGCGTTTACGTTTTATAGAGTTAGTTAATGGTTTAAATGTCATAAACAAAAGTGTCCACACTAATAACAGTAATAAGTACCAGGTGTTAGATATTAGGTCTAGATAATCTATAGCGCCTTCTGTAAGACTTAAAATCATTAGTACTTGAGCTCCATAAGGAAGTAAACCTTGAGTAATACATGCAAAAATGTCAAGAATAGATGCTGTTTTTTTGTTGTCTAAGCTATAATCATCATTAATAGTTTTGGCTATTGGTCCTGCTATAATTATAGAAACAGTATTATTTGCTATAGCCAAATTTATACTGCTTACTAGAGCACCAATGCCAAGCTGAGCAGTTGCTTTATTTTTTATTAAAGACTTAATCTTATCCAAAATAAACTGTATACCGCCATGTTTTTCAACTAAAGCTGCTAAACCTCCAGTAAGTAGAGAGAGTAAGAAAATTTCTGTCATACTGGTAAAACCTGTATATGCTAATGTTGTAAACTCAATAATGGTGAAATCTGCATAGGCCAAACCTAAAACTCCTGCAGCAATAACACCTAATAGCAATACTACAAATACATTTATTCCTATAATACTTAACGCTATAACTAACAGGTATGGTAATATTTTTAAAATTGAATACTGTTGTGAGGCTTCTATTACCTCTGTTGGCTGAAATCCGAATCCTTGTATAATAAGTATAATAATGGTTGCAAATGCAGCAGGTAGTGCAATTTTAATATTCTGTTTAAACTTGTCACTCATTTTACATCCTAAAGATTGTGTGGCAGCAATTGTAGTATCAGATATTACAGAAAGGTTGTCGCCAAACATTGCTCCACCAAGTAAGCCACCACAAAGTATTGGTAAGGATACACCACCTTGATCTGCAATACCAACTACAATTGGGGCTAGAGCTACAATTGCACCAACAGATGTACCTGTTGAAACAGATAAGAATGCTGCAATAATAAATACTCCAAAATAAATATATTGAATAGGAATAACATCTAAACCTAAGCTTACTATAGCATCTACACTTCCTGTTGCTTTGGTAACTGTTGCAAAAGCACCCGCAAGCAAATAGATGAGGCACATTGTTAGGATTTTGTCATCTCCGCAGCCTTTAAGTAAAGTATTTATTTTAGCATTTATTGTGTCTTTAAAAAGTATAAATGCGGTTATAATACCAACAATTACTGCGATGGGAGAAGGAAGTGCATAAAAATCTCCCTGATGAATACCTACGCCTAAAAAGGTAAATACAAATACAAATAGTGGGAGTAAAGCTTTAAAACTTGATTTTGGGGATACTAAAGGTGTTTCTGTCATAATATGTTTTATTACAGAATCACAAAAGATGTTAGGAAGCGCAAATGGGTATGAATTAACATTTTTTCCAATTGAATTTGGCTTATCTATTTTAGCACCTTGCTCGTTATTGCAGGTTGCTATCTCTCTTTGAGATTCTTGATAATTAAGGCTTCAAAAGTACATGATAACTCATAGAAATCATATGCTTTTAAAGTAATTTTTAAATGAATTTAAAACCGAAAATATGGTAAAATTATAATGCGCTTAAGAACAAAGCCTTAAGCGCATTTTATTAGAATGTAAGTGAGTTTACTTAAGGGATTCTAACAATTTTTCTGCAACTAACTCAGATGATGCTGGGTTTTGACCCGTAATAAGGTTACCGTCTTGCAATGCATAGGCACCCCAATCTTCTGTTTTAGAATACTCACCTCCGTTTTCTTTAAGCATGTCTTCAACTAAAAAAGGAACAACATCTGTAAGCTGTACAGCTTCTTCTTCTGTATTTGTAAAACCAGTTACTTTTTTACCTTTAACTAAAGGTGTACCGTCTTGAGACTTCACATTTTTTAAAGCTGCTGGTGCGTGACATACAAAAGCTATTGGCTTATTTTGAGAATTAAACGTTTCTATTAACTTAATAGAAGTTTCATCTGTCGCTAAATCCCATAAAGGTCCATGACCACCAGGATAAAATACAGCGTCAAAATCTTCTGCATTTACAGTAGATAGTACTTTTGTGTTAGCAATTAGTTTTTGAGTCTCCTCGTCGTTATTAAAGCGTTTAGTATCTTCTGTACTTGCGCTTTCATCATCACTTTTAGGGTCTATTGGTGCTGCGCCACCTTTTGGAGTTGCAATAGTTATGTTTGCACCTTTATCTTTTAACGTGTAATATGGATTTGCAAATTCTTCAATCCAAAATCCAGTTTTTTCTCCAGTATCTCCTAATTGATCGTGAGATGTTAATACAAATAAAATATTCATAGTATTTTCGTTTTGTTGTGATGCTTCTGCAAGTGTATCAGAAGCGTTTTGTTTAGATTCACTTTTACAACTTGTAGCTGTAATCACTAATGCGATTAGTGTGGTGATTTTTAAAAAATTGGTCATTATATATTAATCTAGTACAGTTACTAATTGTTCTTTAGGTTTTCTAACCTTAACTTGGTTTGCCAACCAATCATTATCTTCATCTCTATATCCTAATGGTAATAATACAGCACTACGTAAACCTTTTTCTCGTAGGCCTAAAATTTTATCTACAGCATCTGGATCAAAACCTTCCATTGGCGTGGCATCTACTCCTTCGTAGGCAGCAGCGGCAACAGCAAGTCCAAATGCAATGTATGCTTGTTTAGAGGCGTGAATAAAATTTTCTTCGGCATCCTTTTGAGGATATGTATTAAGTAACATTTGTCTGTAATTCTCAAAACCTTCATTTTCGTAACCTCTTACAGAGTTTGTCATATCAAAAACTTGGTTTATACGTTCTGCAGTGTAGGTATCCCAAGCAGCAAAAACAAGAAGGTGAGAACTGTCTGTAATAACAGATTGATCCCAAGCTACAGGTTTTATTTGTCCTTTAATATCATTGTTGGTAATTACAATTATCTCGAACGGTTGTAAACCGCTAGATGTTGGAGCTAAACGTGCTGCTTCTAAAATTCTGTCGATTTTGTCTTCATCTACAGTCTTTCCGTTCATTGCTTTTGTAGCGTATCTCCAATTTAATTTATCTAATAACTCCATTATAAAATGTTTATCACGTTTAAAATATTCAACATAAAATCTATTTGCTAATTTGTGTTTTTAGTGAGTTTATATTGATTGTTAGTGCAAATTTATTTCAAATTTTACCACTACATTTATTTTTAACTAACCTTAATTCTTTTGATTAACCTAGGTTAAATTAGACAAGAATAAGTGCTGAAGAAATTGATTACCTTGGTTAAAAATTAAACGAATGTCGTTAAAACAAAATAAAAACAATGCCATTGCTTTTTATGAAATGGCCTACAATGGAAACCCTAAAAAAGCGATTGAAAATTTTGTTGGAAAGGAGTATATACAACACAATCCAGATGTTGCAGATGGAACTTTGGGTTTTATTAATTATTTTGAACGTATGTACGCAGAATACCCTAATAAAAGTATAGAGTTTGTAAGATGTATTGCAGAAGGTGATTTAGTTGCCCTACATACACATCAAACTTGGCCAGATCAAGATGAATATGTAACTATGGATTTCTTTAAATTTGATGATAACGGGAAAATCTGTGAACATTGGGATGCTATACAGCAAATTCCTAAGGTCTCTAAAAATTTAAATACAATGTATTAATATTTTAATTGGCGTTGATACGCGTTGTACCAACGCCAAAATTTTGCATTATTTAAACTTTAGGTACACATTAAACTCTACAGCTTCTGAAATTGTACTGTCTTTTAAATCGTGATTGTAATTAATTTGCCATCGAGATCTATCTATTTTAAATCTTGCGGTCATCGTGTTGTTGGTACCATCTGCTTTAGCTGTAAATTTTACAGGTTTAGAAACATCCTTAATAGTTAACATCGCATCAATTAAATGTTCATTAATGCTTTTATTATATACCACATTTGTAAATTCTATATAAGCTGTGGGATATTTATAAATATCAAAAAAGTCCTCATTCTTTAAATGTGATACCAAACCTTCATTATAGCCACCATCAACATTTTCAATTGTTGTCATATCTATAGTGAAATGACCACCAGTAATGTTTCCGTTTATGGTAATGAGTTTTCCGTCGTTAAACTTAACAAAGCCATGATGACCAGCAATTTTAAAGACATAGTCAGATTTCCAATTTAGTAGACTTTCATCTGTATCTAAATCATACATCTTTTGAGAATTTGAGATGCAAACAGATAGCATCATCACGCCAAGGCAAATAAGTAGTTTATTCATAATTTTTATATTTTAGAGTAAAGCTACTTTTAGGGATATTTAAAAGTGTCAAAAGAATGTAAAAGAAGTGTCAACAGCTGTAAAAATTCAGCAAATTGCGTGTTATTTGCACTATATTATGAAGTTTAGATATCATTATTTTATTCTATTTACAGCAACGTTGTTTCTATTGCTCACTTTGAGTTGTTCCACTAAGGAAAAGCCTGAAGTGTCCTCAGAACATATTAAAGTTGCTTTAAGAAGTGTTGGGCATCAACTATTATTGTTAGAAAACGACAGTACTTCTTTAGTAAAGCCTATTGAGAAAACAAACGCTACTACGTATAAGTTATCTTTTGAACGCTCATTTCAAATAGATCCTGAAGTATTAAACGCTACAATAGATAATGTCTTTAAGTCTAAACTAAACATCCATAATTATTTAGTTGAAGTGGTAGATTGTACCTCGAATGAAGTTGCATATAGTTATGTTACAACAGCTTTTAAAGATGAAGATATAGTGCCTTGTAGTGGTCGTGTTTTACCAAATGATTGTTACACCATTCTAGTAATGCTAACAGAAATACCAGAAAAAACATCTTCAACTAAAACTATAATATTCTACATATTAGTTACATTGGTGTTGGCATTTCTTGTGCTTGTGTTTTATAGTAAATATGCAAGCTATAAAAGAGAGCAGCAAGAAGAACAAAACACAAACTATATAGGTCATTTTAAATTTTATCCAGATCAATTAATTTTGGTTAAAGAAGCAGAGGAAATCCAACTATCTAATAAAGAATGCGAACTACTGGCATTATTTGTAGCTAAGCCAAATGAAGTTATAAAGAGAGAAGAACTTACCAAAAAAGTGTGGGAAGATAATGGTGTTGTAGTTGGGCGTAGTTTAGACACCTACATTTCTAAATTACGAAAGAAACTTGCTTCAGATGCTTCTATACAGCTAATAAATGTGCACGGTGTTGGTTATAAACTTGTAACCAATTAACCACGATCATAAACAAAGAGTATAACTAAATCTCAAATCGTATTGTAGCTCTTAAACTCTATCTATCTTTGCTGTACACAAGAAGCACTTAAACTTTGAGAAAAATGGCTACAGATATAAAAACCCAAAAGGAAATTCTAGATAAGCTTAACATTAAAACGCTTAATCCTATGCAGGAGGAAGCACTGTTAGCAATCACATCTACAGCAAATACAGTATTACTATCTCCAACAGGTACAGGAAAGACCGTAGCTTTTTTATTACCATTAATTAACGACTTAAATAGAGAAATAGAACAAGTACAAGCTCTAATTTTAGTTCCATCTAGAGAACTAGCCATACAAATTGAGCAGGTTATAAGAGAAATGGGCTCTGGCTTTAAAGCTAATGCGGTATATGGTGGAAGGCCATTTTCGAAAGATAAAATTGAACTCTCTCACGCACCAGCTATTTTAATTGGTACGCCTGGTAGAGTAGCTGACCATTTAAGACGAGGAACTTTTGAGACTGCTGAATTAAAGACTTTAGTTTTAGACGAGTTTGATAAGTCTTTGGAAGTTGGGTTTGAAACAGAGATGAAAGAAATTATTGAAGCGTTACCAACTATTGAAAAACGCATCCTAACATCTGCAACCCAATTAGATGAGATACCTGTTTTTGTTGGTGTCACAAAAGAATTAACTATAGACTATTTAGATACAAAACGCTCTAAATTAGAAATTAAAAAGGTTATATCTCCTAATAAGAATAAACTTGAAACCTTAGCTCAACTCTTACATCATATTGGTAATAAGCCTGGTATCATATTTTGTAATTTCAAAGACACTATACGCTTTGTAAGTGACTTTTTATTAGGTGAAGGCATACCTCACGGCTGTTTCTTTGGAGGTATGGATCAAATAGATAGAGAACGTGCTCTAATTAAATTTAGAAATGGAACTCATCAAATTATCGTTGCCACAGATTTGGCTGCACGCGGTTTAGATATACCTGAGTTAAGTTACATTATACATTTTCAGCTTCCCTTAAAAGCAGAAGAATTTACTCATAGAAATGGCCGTACCGCACGTATGAACTCTGAAGGTACAGCATATGTATTGCAATGGAAAGAAGAATATTTGCCAGAATTTATAACCGCTAAGCAAATTATCACACCAGAAGTTAATGTTCCTAAATTAGCTTCAACTTGGGCAACACTGTTTATATCTGGTGGTCGAAAAGATAAAATTTCAAAAGGAGATATTGCGGGACTATTGTTTAAACAAGGACAACTTGATAAACATGAAGTTGGTATAATAGAACTTAAGCAAGACTGTGCGTTTGTTGCTGTACCTGCTAAAAAAGCGCAACAAATAGCAAATAAAACTACAGATACTCGCTTAAAAAAGAAGAAAGTAAGAATTACAGTTTTAGAGTAACAAGAACTTTATTCAAGTATTTGTATAAGTTTATTAGTCTGGATTGCAGGTTTTTCAATGCTCTTTATCAAATCGCTTTTTCTGTCTGATTTTCAAAAGTTAAGCATCTAAAATTAAATGCTTAATACATAAGCATGCAGACTAAAAATAAGCGTACTTTCGCGCCTTCAAAAAAGATAAACTATGAAACGCATTTCAGAATATAAGAAGTTGTTTGGTGTAGAAAAGGAAATAGAGTTAAAGACTTTAAAGAAAAGCTACCGCAACTTAGTAAAAGAATGGCACCCTGATAAATTTCAGAGTGACGATGCAAAAAAAGCTGAAGCCGAAATACAAAGCCGAAAAATTATTGATGGATACCACTTCTTAGTAAGCATGGCACCAGAAACAAAGGCTGCAAATCTTGAGGCTTATACTAAAACTATAACTACAGAGAGTATTGCAGACTACCACCATAAAGGTATGCTGTTAGAAGTAACCTTTACAGACGGCACTACGTATGAGTATTTTGGTGTAACAAAGCCAGTTTATATCAAGTTGGTAAATGCTGGAAACTTAAACCGTTTTGCAAAACGAAACATTTATCCAAAGTTTGTACACAGACAATCTAAGCGTAATTTACAAGACGCCTAATTTATAAAGACACTCGCTGCTATGAGCAAGGCTACAAATAATGAAGATATAAATGCTTGTATTGCAACGTTGCAATCTCTTTTAGAAGACACCAATAGGTTGTTTGATTTACCAGAAGAGCAACGCATAGCTTTATTTAAAGCAGCTGGTGCCTTAACTAGACCAAACCGCGACGAGTTTGATCGCCGTCGAAAAGACGCTAAAAAAGCGGCTAAGCGTAAAATGATTACGCGAGATAAACATGCTAGAAAAGCAACAGGCATAAGATCTGCCAGAGAAGCTTCGGTTTTTGAAGCACCGAAACTACTTACTGCAGCTCCTGATGAACAACTAGAGCTAGAGTCTCCAAGAAACTGTTACGTTTGTAAAAAAGTGTACACCAAGCTGCATCATTTTTATGATACAATGTGTACAGATTGTGGCGATTTAAATTATGCGAAGCGTTTTCAAACAGCAGACCTAACTAACCAAGTTGCCGTAATTACAGGTTCTCGTTTAAAAATAGGATATCACATTACGTTAATGCTATTAAGAAGTGGTGCTAGGGTAGTGGCTACTACACGTTTTCCAGCAGACTCAGCTATCCGATTTTCAAAAGAATCAGATTATAATGTTTGGAAAGACCGCTTACATATACACGGTTTAGACTTACGCCATATCCCTAGTGTCGAAATTTTCTGTAACTATATAGAACAGAAATATGAGCGTTTAGACATTCTTATAAATAATGCTGCTCAAACAGTTAGGCGTCCTTCTGGGTTCTACTCACATTTAATGTTAAATGAAAAACGTTCTATTAATGAGTTGCCAGAATTAGCGCAACCACTTTTAAAAGACCATTCTGAATGTTTAAAGGAACTTTCAGACTTAAGTGTTTCTACAAGTAAAACTAGTAAAAACAATGTCTTGTCGGTAACTTGGCACGGTCCAGAACCTGGTATAGGATTAAGGAACTCTGCAGAACTATCTCAAATCCCTTATAGTTTTGATAATTCTTTAAAAGCTTCTGAAGTATTTCCTGAAGGTGAATTAGATGCAGATTTACAACAAGTAGACTTACGTAAGACTAATAGTTGGCGCCTAAAATTAGGTGAAATTGAAACTACTGAAATGGTAGAAGTACAACTTGTAAATGCAGTAGCTCCTTTTGTATTATGTAATAGGTTATCTAAACTAATGCTTAAGGAAGATACAGGTAAAAAGCACATAATCAACGTTTCAGCAATGGAAGGAAAGTTTCATCGCTTTAAAAAAGAAGATCGTCATCCTCATACAAATATGGCTAAAGCTGCACTTAATATGCTTACACATACATCTGCTGCAACATTAGCTAAATCTGGTATTTATATGAATGCTGTAGATACTGGTTGGGTTACAGATGAAGATCCTGCAGAACTTTCTAAAAAGAAACAAGAAGTTCATGATTTTCAACCACCACTTGATATTGTAGATGGTGCTGCACGTGTAATGGATCCTTTAATTGATGGAATTAACACAGGAAAGCATTGGAGCGGTAAATTCTTAAAAGATTATTTTCCTATAGATTGGTAAACTAACCTTATTTCTTAATAGGTATAGGTTTAAGATGTATAATTCTTAAAGCATCTAGTAGCCTTATTACAAGGTATGTAACATCTATCTCATACCATTTTACACCAAAATTTGCACGACTTGCATATTTGTGATGATTGTTATGATAGCCTTCGCCCATCATTAAAAAATCGAATCTAAATAAGTTCTTGCTCGTATTTTTCATAGCAAAATTTACATAACCATAAATATGACCAAACCAGTTTATGATAACACCATGAATAGGAGCCATTAAAAATGTAATAGGTAGTAATAACCATTGCCACCAAGCAGTTGCAAAGAATGCAAAGAATAAAATGTAGCCAGTTATCCATAATAACCTAGAAATTCTTGAGCTTGCAAACATATCAAAACTAGACCATTGTGGTATGTTTTTAGTAAAACGAGGTTCTACAGCAATGCGCTGTTTGTTTATATCTTGATATATAGTTTTTGTTTTCCACATCATAGCAAATATGTTGGCATCATGTGATGGTGAGTGCGGATCTTCTTCTGTATCTGTATATGCGTGATGCATTCTGTGCATTATTCCATATCCGTAAGCACTTAAATAACTTGCGCCTTGAAAAATCCATGTAAGTATAAATGTAATACGTTCCATTGTCTTAGACATTGTAAACACTTGGTGTGCAGCATACCTATGAAGAAAAAACGATTGAAAAAATAAGCCTCCATACCAAAGTACTAAGACAAACAGAATAACAGCCATAACTTTTTTTTACAAAAGTAATTGCACGTTATATGCCAAACAATGAACCTAAATCAATTAAATTAAAAATTAAAGACGTTTCCTTATCCTACTTAAGGCTTGTGCTGTCACGCCTATGTAAGAACTAATGTATTTTAATGGAATTACTTTTAATAGTTCTGGACGTTCCTTAAAAAGTTTTATATAGCGTTCTTCTGCTGAAAGGTTTAATAAATTTTGTTCACGCTTAGATTTTACCAAAAACAAACGCTCTGCTGTTAGCCGTCCAATTAAATTACCTATTTGTGTTGTCTTATAAACAGCTTGTAAATCGTTATAGGAAATACTTAGCAATGTTGTTTCTGTAAGTGCTTGTAATTGGTAGGCAGAAGGTTGTCGAGTTATAAAAGAATCATAAGCGCTAACAAACTGATTTTTAAACGTAAAGCCAAAAGTAATTTCTTTGTCTGGATCTTCTTTTGGGATAAATAATCTTACTACACCAGTTTCAATAAACGATATGGTATTTTCTATTTCATTCAATTTTAAGAACACATCTTTCTTCGGAATAACACGCCGTTGAAGTTTTGAGGTAAAAAATGCCCAATCTGCAGCAGATATCGATGCAATTTGATCTAAGTATGCTTTAATTTGTTGCACTATAAATAGGAGTAAATTTAGTTAGTAAAGGTAGTTTAAATTGAATCTTATAGGCTGTTCAGATTATTCAATAATCTCACCTTTTTCTTTAGCCACAACTTGTCCCCATTCTGCAATAGCATGTAAAACAGGAGATAAAGTTTCCCCAAATGGAGTTAGAGCGTATTCAACTTTTAAGGGTGGTTTTTTTGTATAAACACGCCTAGTAATTAAGCCATCTTTCTCTAGTTGTTTTAACTGTAAACTTAGTGTGCGCTCTGTAATTGTAGATATAAGCTTATAAAGTTCGTTATAACGCTTCTTGCCACTAGTAAGATATATTAAAATAACGCTTTTCCATTTACCGCCAATAAACTCCATAGCAATACTAGTAGTACAAGAAAAGCTCTTGTCGTTGTAAGTTATTAATCTTTTTTTGTGTTCAACCTCCATAAATATCTTAAATAAGATTCCAAAATTACAACACTAAACTAATGTATACAACTATACTTTTTATAGTTAAAATTATAACATTTAAATTACTGATAATTAAATACATAAAAACTTAACATGTTAAATTTAGGATACTATCATGTTTGACCGTTATTGTGAGATTGCAAGACCACATTTACTTTTGTAGCTATACTTTTTATAGTATAATATAACAACGCATAAAATATTACCAATGAAAGCAATAGGTTATAAAGAGAATTTAGATATAGAAAATGAAAATTCTCTTCAGGACATAGAGTTAGAAACACCAAAAGCACAAGGAAGAGATATACTTGTTGAAGTTAAGGCAATATCTGTTAATCCTGTTGACTATAAGGTGCGCTCTGGAATGAAAGCAGAAGGAGACAAGTGGAAAGTTATAGGTTGGGATGCTACCGGAATAGTAAAGGAAGTTGGAGAAGATGTTAGTCTTTTTAAAGTAGGAGATAAGGTATGGTATGCTGGAGATTTTACACGACAAGGAAGCAATGCAGAATACCAACTCGTCGACGAGCGAATAGTTGGTAATAAGCCAAGCAATTTAAGTTATGCAGAAGCTGCCGCATTGCCATTAACAACACTTACTGCTTGGGAGCTTTTATTTGACAGGCTACAAGTCTCAAAAGATGACGATAGTAAATCTATTTTAATTATTGGTGCTGCAGGTGGTGTAGGGTCAATTATGGTTCAGTTAGCTAAACAGCTCACTAAGCTAAACATCATTGGTACTGCATCTCGAGAAGAAACAACGTCTTGGTTACAAGATTTAGGCGTATATACCGTCTTAAATCATAAACATAAATTAAGTGAGGAATTAGAAAAGCACAATCTTCCTGCTCCAGATTATGTAGTAAGCTTAAATGGCACAGAACATCATATAGATGAGATTGTTAAATTAATAAAGCCTCAAGGTAAATTCGGGTTTATTGACGATCCTAAATCATTAGACGTTATGCCTTTTAAGTCTAAAGCCGTATCAACTCATTTTGAATTTATGTTTACACGCTCTATGTTTCAAACTGAAGATATGATAGAACAACATCATATATTAAACAAGGTATCAGATTTAATAGATAACACCATTGCATTTTAAAGGTGCAGCCTTACATGTGGTATTTATGTTAATACCAATGTTACACGATTTTAAAAGAGAGAAACACGGAGAAATTTTAAAAACTTTGGCAGAAATAAGTAATTCTGGAAAATTAACTCCAATACTAGATGCACAAACATTTTCATTAGAAAACGTTGGTCAAGCCTATGCACATTTAGAAAGCGGGAAAGCTATTGGGAAAGTTGTGGTAGAGAATAATTAAACCCATCAATTTTTAAGATTATAATGATGTGCTTCCGCAGTAGGAAGCACATCTTTCTAACAACAGTATGACACAATTTGAATCTATAAATAATGCATATAACTCAGTATTTAAACCAAATGAGTTAACAGTAGGCGTTGTAGTACCTATTGAAAACTATGCTCAATCTGCAGTACCTACAATGCAAGAGCATTTAAAACGTGTAAAATACATTGAAGAGTTAGGTTTTAAAGCATTGTGGATTAGAGATATACCTTTTAATGTTCCTAGTTTAGGAGATGCAGGCCAAACTTATGATCCGTTTACATATTTAGGCTTTTTAGCAGGTCAAGCTTCTAAAATTGCACTTGGTGTCTCAAGCATTGCATTACCGCTTCATCATCCTCTGCACGTTGCAAAATCTGCTTCAGCTATAGATGTATTGTCTAATGGTAGATTGCTATTAGGTGTGGCATCTGGAGATAGATATGATGAATATCCAGCAATGGGAATTTCATATGAAAATAGGGGAGAACTGTTTAAAGAATCTTTTCAATACATAAGACAGCTTCAGGATAACTTTCCGACAATTAACACAAAAGGTTATGGAAACTTACAAGGTAATATAGATATGTTACTAAAAGCAACTGCTCATAAAATACCGTTGTTAATGACAGGTAGCAGTAGGCAAACGCTAGAGTGGAATGCAGAACATGCAGATGGCTGGATGAATTATCCGAGAGATTTATATCAACAACAACTTACAATTAAATCCTATAGAGATTTGGTTAGTAGTTATCACAATTTCAATAAACCGTTTATGCAACCTATGTATTTGGATTTACAAGAAGATCCTAATTTTAAACCACAACCAATACAATTAGGGTTTAGATTGGGGATAAACTATCTAACAGATTATTTAGACAAGTTGAGAAATATAGGAGTTAATCATTTAGCATTAAATTTAAGATTTAATACCATGGTAATTAACACTACTTTAGAACTAATCTCTAAAGAGGTATTGCCAGAGTTTCATTAATCATCATTACACAATTATGAGTAAAACAATAGTAATAACAGGAAGTACAGATGGTATCGGGAAGTTAACAGCCTTAAAGTTAGCCAAACAGCAACATAAAATTTATGTACACGGAAGAAATAAAGCGAAATTAAAAGAAGTAATTTCAGAATTAAAAGAAGCCTCAGGCAACTCAAATATTAATGGGTTTGTAGCAGACTTTTCTAAAATAGAAGATGTTAAAGCAATGGCTAAACGTATAAATGAAACCATCTCAACATTAGATGTTCTTATAAATAACGCAGGTGTTTTTAAATCAAAAACTGCTAAGAGCGCTAATAATCTAGACATGAGAATGGCAGTAAATTATATTGCTCCTTATGTATTAACCAACGCCATAATCTCTAAGATTGAAGCTTCAGAAGCACCGAGAATTATTAATTTAAGCTCTGCAGCTCAAGCTACTGTTGCTATACCTGTTTTAAAGGGAAATGAGCAAATAGCAGAAAGTGCCAGCTATGCTCAAAGTAAATTAGCTCTTACAATGTGGAGTTTTAAATTAGCTCAAGAATATCCTAACATTACAACTATTGCAGTAAATCCAGGTTCTTTACTAAATACAAAAATGGTAAAAGAAGCATATGGTCAACATTGGTCTTCAGCAGAAAAAGGGCAGGAGATATTAGTTGAGTTAGCTACAGAAGAATTTTATAAAGATAAATCTGGGCAGTATTTTGATAATGATCAAGGAGATACTAAAGGTGAGTTTAATACGGCACATCCAGATGCATACGACGCTCGTAAAGTTGAAGAGCTCATAACACAAACAGAAGCAATATTAGAAAGTTTATAATGCTCAATATGCTTTATAGAATGTAAAGCATACTCATAAATTTCGATTAAATTCGTAAGATGAAAAAAATACTAATCCTGTTTGCACATCCTAAATTTGAGAAGTCTAGAGCCAACTCGGCACTAATTAATCAAATTAAAGATAAGGAAAACGTATATGTTCATGATTTGTATGAACATTATCCCAATTTTCATATTAACGTAGCTTATGAACAGGAACTAATAAACGCTCATGATGTTATTATTTGGCATCATCCGTTTTATTGGTATAGCTGTCCGCCACTTATGAAACAGTGGATAGATATGGTTTTGGAATTTGATTGGGCTTATGGTCCAAATGGTAATGCCTTATTGGGTAAAACCTGTTTAAATGCAATAACAACTGGTGGCTCTAAAGACGTATATTGTTCTCAAGGATATAACAGCTTTACAGTCGAGCAATTTTTAAGACCGTTTGAGCAAACCGCAAACCTCTGTGGTATGACTTATTTACCACCATTTGCAGTTATGGGAACACACACATTATCTGATGAAGCTTTGCAAAAGAATTGCGAAGAATATGATAAGTTGTTAGATCTTCTGCAAGATGAATTTCATTTAGGAGCATTTAAGGATTGTCCTTTTTTAAATGATCTGCCACAGATAAAAAATACATTAACATGACAGGAAGTTTACTATTTCAAGCTATTGTATTTTTGGCAGGTGCAATAATCTGCGTTTCAATTGTTAAACGGTTAGGGTTAAGCTCTGTTTTGGGGTATTTGTTGGCTGGTGTGCTAATAGGACCTTATGTATTAGGTTTTATAGGAGAAGAAGGTGACGATATTTTACACTTCGCAGAATTTGGAGTAGTGGTAATGCTATTTTTAATAGGCCTGGAAATTGAACCAAAAAATTTCTGGAAAATGCGAAAATCTATACTCGGTATGGGTGGTATACAAGTAGGGCTTACCATGGTATTTACCTACGCATTTTTCTATGTAATGGGTTATTCTTGGCAAGTTTCCTTAGTTATTGCAATGGCCGTTGCACTATCATCTACCGCAATTGCCTTACAGACCATCAAGGAAAAAGGACTTATGGAGACTACTTTTGGCTCGTCTTCATTTTCTATACTATTGTTTCAGGATATTATAGTAATCTTTATGTTAGGAGCATTACCATTACTTTCTAATGCATCTTCAGACCCTACAACAAATGATCATAGTAATACTGCTAGTTTAATTGAAAGCTTACCTATTGGTTTTCAAACCTTAGCAATTATAGTGTCTGTAGTTTTAATAGTGTTGGCAGGCCGTTATTTAATAGCACCAATGTTGCGCAAAGTTGCAAAAACTGGTGTTCGTGAAATGCTAATTGCTGCTGCCTTTTTAATTGTTTTCGGCATATCATTCTTAATGGAGTTTGTGGGGTTAAGTCCTGCATTGGGAGCCTTTTTAGGTGGCGTTGTATTGTCTAATAGTGAGTTTAAACACGAATTAGAGAGCACTCTAGAACCCTTTAAAAATTTACTTTTAGGGTTGTTTTTTATGGCTGTTGGTGCTTCAATAAACTTTATTGTTATTGCTAAAAGTCCGTTTACTATAGGCGGTATTTTACTGGCCATCATAGTACTTAAGGCTGCAGTATTATTTATCACAGCACAAGTTTTTAAATTAAAACTAGATCAAAAATTACTGCTTACCTTTAGTTTAGCTCAAGTAGGTGAGTTTGCATTTGTACTTTTATCTTTTGCATTTCAGTTACATATTTTAAACCAAGAACAAATAGATATTATGCTAGTTATAACGGCATTATCTATGTCTTTAACACCAATTATTGGTCTTTTAAATGAGCGCTTACTACTACCGAGGTTTGGCACCAAAGAATCTATAAAACGACCAATGGATCATATTGCAAAATCTCAAAAAATAATATTAGTTGGATTTGGTCATTTTGGAAGTACAATTGGAAGGTTTTTACGCTCTCATGGTGTTGAAGCGACCATATTAGATCAAGATTCTAATAGAGTAGATTTCTTAAGAAAAATGGGGTTTGAAGTGTATTATGGAGATGCCACACGTTTAGATCTGTTAGAGTCTGCAGGTATTGCTGAAGCTAAAATTGTTATTTGTGCCACAAATAAAATTGGCGTTTCCAAAGCTATTAGTTCAATAATTAAAGAGAAGTATCCTCACGTTGAACTTATGATTCGTACTAAAAACAGATATGATGCTTATGAATTGTTAAACCTAGGTCATGAAAATATATACCGCGAAACTTTAGATACATCTTTAGCATTGGCGAGTGATGTTTTAAACAAGTTAGGGTTTAGAAAATATACGCTTAGTAGACAAGTGCAAAATTTTATTAAATACGATGAAACTAGTTTGAGGCGATTAGCAAAAGAGCCTAAACGAGAAGAAGACTACATTTTTAAAGCACGTAAAGAACTAGAAGAACAAGAAAAGCTATTAGAACAAGACTTTAAGCGCGGTGTTGTAGATTATGATAACCATTGGGATGGTGAGCATATACGTAACACTTTAAAAACATCTAAATCTACTTAAATTTATAACCCTCTAACTTGATTAGTTACTTTCAAAAAGCGCAATGATAGCTTCTAAGAATTGTTCTTTTACTTTATCCTTAGATTTTGGATTTTTAGCCACTAGAGTAGTGGTGGCAATTGGCTTATCTTCAGCAGTCTTTGCTATATCGTATACGGCAGCTTCAATAGTATAAGATGTTAATTCCTTTTTATCATACTCAAGATTTTCTGAACCTGTATATCCTAATTTTAAAGGCTGTAAAGAATTCATATAGTTATGTAGCGTGTGTTTTCTTACAGTATCAACCTTAACAGCTTTTTGAGAAGCCAGTAAAACATTGTAAATACCTTTTGCTTTACAGTCTGCCACAAATTCTTTAATCTCTTCTTGAGACGGATTTTCTTTGTATTCTATATCTGGAAATTCATCATGCATTTTAAACATGGTAACGCCTTTGTTGGTTAATGTTGTAGCTACCATATTCTCAAAATCTACCTGTAAAGCTTTGTCTTCTGTATTGGCATACACTAACAAGGTATTAATTTGCTCTGCATTAAAGTCATTGGAAACCCATTGCGTAGGTATTATTTTAGAAGAAGAACATCCTGAAACAACAATTAGTAATAGTAAAGACCAAGTAAGAGTTTTCATAAGATAAGTTTATATGCAAGTTAGTTAAATTGACTAAGAATTGAAAGTAAACCTATAGTCTGAAGTAGAGTTGATAACTTACAATTAACGTGATACAAGTCAATTGAATGATCTAAACGCAATTACCAGATTCTACATTTCATAAAGTACATATTTATGACTAGTAATATTAGTATTAATTTAATTATTCAAACGAATGTTAAACCTGTGTTATATGTATATAGAGATGGTTTTCTTTAGCGTACTTTCAATTTTGATTAATCTTATTACATGACAAACAAAAGAGAGTATTTTGCGAAATTTGGAATTGCTACTAAAGGAATTATATACCTTCTAATAGGTGGTCTTAGTGCTATGACAACCTTAGGTTTAGGCGGAAAAGAAACTGGAAGTTTAGGAGCATTTAAATACTTAGCCAAACAAGTTTATGGCCAAGTTATATTAGCCATAATTGCAATAGGGTTAACAGGTTATGTGTTCTGGAGACTTTATCAAACGTTTATAGACAAAGAAAACAACCCCATTGATTTTAAAACTATAACCAAGAAAATTGGTTTTTTCTTTAGTGCATTGTTTTATGGGTATTTGTCTTATACAGCAATTAAAATACTATTAAATGTAAATTCATCCAATGGCGGATCATTCCAAACATTATTAGACAGTACAATAGGTCAAATTGCGCTTGTTTTAATAGGATTAGGACTGCTAGCTAAAGCTATGTATCAACTTTATCAAGTGTATTCTGGTAAGTATAAAGAAAAGATACAAGAGTTTTGTTTAGATAGTAAAAGACAAAAGCTATTGGTAAATTCAGGACAATTAGGACTTACAACACGTGGAATTGTCATTGCTATTATGGTATACCTAATCTTTAAAAGTATGTTTACATATGGTAAAGGTAACGTTGTAAATAAAGAACAAGCGTTTCAGTTCTTGAAAGGTAACTTTGGAGATGTGGTATTTATAAGCATTTCAATTGGCTTAATAGCATATGGTGTGTATATGCTTATTAAAGCTAAATACTCTAATAAGCTTATAAAACCCTAATTAGACATATTACTTGAATTTGCGTTATATTGATTTGTACTATAATGTTCTGCGTTATGTAACTTTGTTTTGCAAAATAGCAAAGTTTTCTACTCTTTTTCTTTGATTTTTTTCTTCTCAAATAGTTTTTATAAAAGTGAAATGGAATACGTATTTCCCGAAGCGACGATAGGAGTGAAGTGGTAATGTGTATGGAATGGGAATGGTCTATGGGTACAATTATGGACTTAAAAAATTAGAACTTAACAACATAACGGTTAAAAAGCGAACAACCTATTTAATTATTGGTTTGTTATTATGGTTTACTTATGTTTTCCTAATTACAAAAAGTGGAGTTTTGAGTACATTTGAACTGCCTCCTCGTTTTCCAATTTTTTTAATATTACCAGTATTTACTTTTATCGGGATTGTACTTTACAGAAATAGAAATAGCAAAATATTTAAAGTTATCCCACAGTCTTGGGCAATTTATTTACAAACCTTTCGTATTGTTGTTGAAACTTTGTTTGTGGCAACTGTTGCAGCTGGATTATTGCACAAAGAAGCTACTATAGAAGGCTATAATTTCGATATGATTTTTGCCATTACAGCTCCTATTATTGGCTACTTAGTTTTTAATGCGAAAAAGCTACCTAAAAAAGTAGCTTTATATTGGAATTATTTAGGACTAATTGTTCTAGCGTCAGTAATTTTTGTGTTTATAGCGACTATCTATTTTTCTCAATTATGGGGAAGCGATACTCCTCTAGCTCCTTTAGAATTAGTAAATTTTCCATTTACCTTAGTGGCTGCATTTTTAATGCCTTCAGCTGTATTTGTGCATGTTTTTTCGATTATTCAATTAACAAAAAGTAATAGATAAATTAATTGCATTGGTTTGTGAGTAACAAATTGTTTGATAGTTCGTCAAACCAATATCACTAACTTAAAATCTAAATGAAAAAACAACTATCCAATCCAATTTTTATTATCATAATCTTTCTACTAGGTTTTTTCGCAATAAATGCATTAAAAATTGAATGCATAGCGTACCTAGCTGATAAAGGTTATAATACTGTTGACACCAAACATTTGGTCATCATTATTTTTAACACCTTTTATACTTTAGTGTCCTTTTGGCTCATTCGTAAATATCAACTTTTGGATTTAGCTGGATTAGGGAACAAATTCAAATTCAAAAACTGGTTTTTATTGTTGTTTCCTTTGTATTTGGTGCTTATCAACATTCCAGATCCAGGCGATGTAAACCTTGTAAGCGCTACAACATTAAATTATGTGCTTTTAATTTTGTGGAGCCTTTCTGTTGGTTTTTCGGAGGAATTCATGCTTCGAGGTTTTACACAATCACTGCTTTTAACCAAATATGGAAAGACCAAAAAAGGCATTTTTTTCTCGGTTATTGGAGCAGCTATGATTTTTGGATTGTTGCATTTAGTGAAATTCGATAAAGGGCTTTATGGCGAAATTGCACAAGTGTTGTTCGCTACATTTATTGGAACCATGTTTGGAGCTATATTATTACGGACACATAAATTGTGGCCATTAATTTTGATGCATGCTTTAATTGATGTGTTTGGTAATTTAAATAAATTAGAACCTGTAAAAAAAGTTGTTGAAAACCCGATAGTTGAAAATTCAATGTTTGATAGTTTAATTTTGGCAATAATTGTCTTCCCTTGTTTTATTTATGGGCTTATACTTTTGAGAAAAGTGAAGGTTGAGGAAGTTCAAAAAAAGATACATTAGGTTAAAACTTCTAAAATAATACTTGTCCTAGATGTTCCGTATTGCGATATGGTTTCCAGAAAAGCAATTAGGTGTTTATAGTTTCTAAAATACCTTAAAATTCATAGGCAGTCATCGCCTATAATTCTATCATTTAAAGATTGGTATAAGCAAGTTAGTTAACATGACCTCATAAAATTTTGGTAAAACAATAGGTGAGTGGAGCGTCCATATTTTAGGCTATACAATTGCAATTATCCTGTGGATGATTTTAATTGGATACATCTTATAAAGGCAAATTTTAAATTCGTTTGTATTTAACTAAAAATGTCCTCAGGACATTCTCTTAACGCCAAATAGTCTAAAATATAGCATAACGAACAGTAATTGTTTCCAAAGTTTTGTGCAGCCTTGATTTTTTTGTTTCTTCTTTATCAAGAAAAAAAGATAAGAAGACTTTTAAAAAAAGATTAATTTGAATTCTATATAGAACAAGTGCTTAGAATTTTATTTTTCTTAAAATTTAAGCTCTTGTGGCAAGCCACGAGAATCACGTAGAAAAAAATATTACCTATAAATACCCAATTACGAGAATTTTGATAACATCTAAAAGCTAGCTTTTTTTGGCGCTGGCAAAGCGGTTGGAAATTGTGTTTAAAAATAAATGCCATATAAGGCATTTAAATTTTAAAAAGCAATCGAGCGCATTGGCATGCGGCTATTTTACATAACGGCTAATTATAGATACATAATGTTTTATAAACGCTGCGAAGCAAACCGCTTATTAGTTTAATGACCCAAGTTCTAATTATTCTTATGTAAACAAATGCTTCTGGGATATTTTACATAATATTACATTATAGCTATCAAATGGAAATAATGCCTTAAACAAGATAAACAACACTTGTACTATAATTTATATTATGTAAAATAGAGTATTTTGTATTTCAGATATATTTAAAACTGTTTCCTCTATTCTAAAGATTCATTCACAGTTCGCTTTGCCTTACCTGTGTATTCTATATTAGTACGTTGTGAACTTGTAACTAATAATGTGGTTCGTTTATTTGAAAATACAGTTAGGTTTATGGTGTACAACTCAGAGTTTCCCTTTATATCAAATGAGATTTCAACAGCACGTTTTTTATCATTTTCAATAACTTTATAATTATTTGGCTGTGCATTAAAATCTATTGCACCGTTTGATCCAAATCCGCTTCCTATGCGTCGTTCTCCATAAAATGGTAAATGCGCAGAAATGGTATCGTTTGTTACTTTTAAATAATTTGGGTTTCCCTGTAAACTAATTCCTGCCACAGAATTTCCGTTCCCAAGAATATTTGAATTCTGTAAACTGTTTAATCCGCTTGACGCTTGTGGTCTTGCATAATCTGAAAGTATTGTAAAATCTTTTTCAGCTATAAAAGACTTAAGAGTATTATAAGCTTCTTGTTCTTCAATTGTAGGTTCTTTAGCAGTACCACAACCTACTATGCTTAATGCTATTACTATATATACTAACCATTTCATACGTTCTTATTTTACATAATATATATCAAAACTAATACCACAAACATAGGTTAATTTTAAACCTACATAATTTAAGAAGACCTTAAGTAAATTACAAATTTTGAGAGCAAAACATAGAGTATTTTTGCAGGATGCAAAATCAAAAAGCACAATCTCAGTTAGAATTTGTGGCTCTTATGGCATCTTTAATGTCTGTAGTAGCCTTAACTATTGATGCTTTATTACCTGCTCTGGATGTTATAGGTGCTGCAATTGGTGTTACAGATATAGTAAATAACCAATTGCTTATCATCATGATCTTTTTAGGTCTTGGTGTTGGGCCGTTAATCTTTGGTCCGCTATCCGATAGTTTAGGAAGAAAGCCTGTTGTTTATATGGGGTTTGGTATTTTCTTTATAGGAAGTGTTATTTGTGTTCTTGCTAATAGCTTAGAGGTTATGATTATTGGTAGAATATTACAAGGTGTCGGGCTTTCTGCTCCACGTACAATTAGTATTGCCATTATAAGGGATATGTATTCTGGAGATTATATGGCGCGCATCATGTCTTTTGTTACCGTAGTTTTTATTCTTGTTCCTATTATCGCACCTGCGTTGGGGAAATTTATTTTAGATGCCTACAATTGGCAAGGTATCTTTTATGTACAGGTGTTAATAAGCATTTTAGTATGCTTTTGGTTTTGGAGACGCCAACCAGAAACATTAGCTGCGGAGCATAAAAAAAAGGTGTCGACAACAGTATTTACTGAAGGTTTTAAAGAACTCATAAAACATAAACGCACTATTATTTTTACCGTAATCTCAGGGTTTGTCACAGGTTCTTTTATGGTTTACTTAAGTAGCTCCCAACAAATTTTTGAAATACAATACCAGTTAAAAGATGAGTTTCCTTTTATTTTTGCTGGATTGGCAGCTTCAATAGGAAGTGCTATTTTATTAAACAGTTCATTAGTAATTAAGTATGGTATGGAGAAACTTATAAGTACCTCACTCCTAGCCTTTTTTGTTGTGTCTGTTATATATGTATGTGTATTTTATAATAGTCCTAATCCTAGTGTTTGGGTATTGTTAGGCTTTTTTGCGTGTCAGTTTTTTGCCATCGGATTTCTCTTTGGTAATCTTCGTGCTGTGGCTATGGATTCTGTAGGACATATTGCAGGAATTGCTTCTGCTATCACAGGATTTATTTCAACCATTATGGCTGTGCCTATTAGTATATTTATTGGTCGTTATATTAGTGGTACTGCACTACCTCTATTTGTAGGCTTTTCAATTTGTGGTGGTATTTCTCTCCTATTATTGTTTTATTTAAAACGTGAAAAACGCTTACAGCTACAAACCGGCAAAGCTTAATTAAGCTAATACATTTTCAATTTATTTTAAAGCTTTTATAATCCTAAACGCTTATAGTTATATAGAGTTTAGCTGTGTGTTTAATCACTTTTTCTATGCGTTTACAACTACCTTTGTAATAGCTAGTAAAGAATATAAATGTAATCTCATTTAAGATGAAGTTTGGAAAAGTAGACAATCCGGAATTGGTAGATTTCACCTTACCTCCAGATCACTTAGAGACCAAACGTGTTCTTAATTGTACAGTTAACGGAAAAATTAACCTTTATATTGGCTGTGCTAAATGGAGTAAGACAGAGCTTAAGGATTTTTATCCGAAAGGAACAAAAGATGAGTTACCCTATTATAGCACACAGTTTAATGCTATAGAATTAAATGCTTCGTTTTATAGAATTTTTCCGCCAGAACAATTTAAACTTTGGAAAGAGAAGACAACAAAAGGGTTTAAGTTCTTTCCGAAATTAGTTCAGAATATAAGTCACTTTAAACGCTTATCTGAAGATGCCCAACCCTATCTTGATCAGTTTTTAGCAAGTGTTATACAATTGGAAGAAAAACTCGGAATGTGCTTTTTACAGATGCCACATAATTTTGCTCCTAAAAGTATAGAACGACTAGAACCATTCTTACAGAAATTTCCAGAGGATATTCCTCTTGCAATTGAGTTTAGGCATAAAGGTTGGTTTGAAGACCCTAAAGTATTCACAGCATTGTGTGATATTCTTGAAGCTTATAAAGTAACGCTTATAATGACAGATTCTCCAAGACGAAGAGATGTACTTTCTATGCGTTTAACTACAAATACAGCATTTATAAGATTTAACAGCATAAATACTAAACAAGATAAAGTAAGATTAGACCAATGGATGCATAAATTTGAAGCTTGGCAAAAGCAAGGTTTGCAGAATATATACTTGTTTATACATCAAAAGATAAATGAAGATCATCCGTTATTAGCAGCTTATGTTATAAACCAAGTAAATAAAAAATTAGGTACACAGCTTAGTGTTCCAACAATGTTAACTTAAAATATAAACTATGAATTTTCACACCCGAAAATGGATAAAACCTGAAGACCTTAACCCAAACGGCACTTTATTTGGAGGTCGCCTATTAGAATGGATAGATGAAGAAGCAGCACTTTATGCCATTATTCAACTAGAAAACCCTAAAACGGTAACTAAATATATGAGTGAGATTAATTTTGCGAGCTCTGCCAGAAAAGGAGATATCATTGAAATAGGTTTAGAACCAATTAAGTACGGTACCACTAGCCTAACACTTAAATGTGAAGTGCGTAATAAAATGACCTACGATACAATTATTACTATAGATACTATTATAATGGTAGCATTAGGTGAAGATGGAAAACCAAAACCACACGGTAAGACCCAAATAGAATATCAAAAAGACCGTATGGCTAAATAATTAGTCTTTAGGCTCTTTTAGCTGTTGTGCTATACGAACAGGAAATTCTTTTTCGCCACCGTAAAGTTTAATTTCCTGGATATCTGCTGGCATATAGAAACCGTGTTCTTCGAGTGCTTCTTTTACATTTCTTACCACATTTCCCTTGGTAATAAGTGCCATACGCCTAAAATCATAGGTATCTACCCAAAAGAACACCTTTAAGTTTACTGTACTAGTTGCAAGTTCATCTTCTATCACAAAATTTACATGTTCTTCATCTTCAACAACATTGGGTTCTTTTCTCAAAGCCTCTAGTACTACCTTTTTAGCACCTTCAATATTATCTTCATAGGCTATTCCTATTATGAAATCCCATCTAAAAAAGCCGTCTTCTGTATAATTGGTTACAGGTTCTGTAAGGACATCACTATTAGGAATATAAACATCTTTACCGTCAAAGGTTTTAAGTTTTGTATACCGAAATTCTAACTCTTTTACTTTTCCGAAATTATCGCCTATGGCTACAGTATCATTTACATCAAATGGTCTGTTAAACGTAAGTATTATACCTGCTATAAAATTTTCACCTATATCCTTAAAGGCAAAACCTAACACTACAGCACTTGCACCTGCAGCAGTTAAAATACCAGTAGCAATACCACCCAAACCTGCTGCACGTAATCCTATCATTATGGCAACAACTATAAAGAGAAACCGTATAGCTTTTCCTAAAAACTTACTCATTAAAGGATCTTGTGTACGTGCAGAAATACGCCTACGTGAGAAGTTACCTATCCAAGTCCCTATGAATACACCTAAAATTATGATGAGCAAGCCTAACCCTATTGCTGGAAGTTGTGCAATAAACGAATTGTAAAAGTTTACTGTAGACTCTACTATTGTTAATTCATTATTAGTAGTAGTTGCTTGTAATAGTAACATAATTTAAAGTGAATCTTTTATTTAGTTTTTTATTTCATCTATCATCTCAAAGCCTGGCTTTCCTTTAATCTGCTCTTCCATCCTACTCAACTCATCTTTAGTTGGTGGAGGCATTTTTTGTTCGGCTGCCTTTTCTGGCTCAAAAGATAGTGAGGCATAAAATGGAAAATGATCGGAGTTTATATCATTTCCTAAGCCTATTTCTATAACTCTAAAATGCTCAGATACAAACATATGATCTAAAGGCCAGCGCATTAAAGGATTATTTGCATTAAATGTATTAAAAAATCCTCTTCCCTTTCTCATATCTAATAAACCACTTATACGCTGAAATAATGTTGTGGTTTGTGACCACGCCACATCATTAAAATCTCCAGTTACTATAACTGGCAATTCAGATTTAGAAGCTAATTGTGCTGTAAGCATCATCTCCTTATCCCTATCTGATGACGTTGGGTTGTGTTGCGGCATTGGTGGCGTAGGATGTATAGCATACAATTGCACTAACTGTGTGTCGTTTAGCTTTACTTTGGTGTGTATGGATGGTATACCATCATCTACCATAAACATCACTTTAGGGTTAACAAGTTCTTTTCTTGAGTAAAGTAACATACCATAAGTATTGTCTTGTGGTACTTCTACTTGATACGGATATCTCGCATTAACAATAGGAGCAATATTTTTCTGCCAAATTTTATCTGTTTCAGTAAGAATGATAATATCTGCATTTGCTGTTTTAATCTCATCTATTAAAAAACGAGGCTCTTTATTTTTTTGAAGAACATTGGCTACATAAATTTTTAAACTGTCGTGCTGCTCGTCTTCAGTTACATTTCCAATTTCTGTAGAAGACAACGGTGTGTAAGGGTAAATTTTAGAGATCTGAAATATAAAACAAGCTATAATACCGCCTATAATGATATAGTCGTTTAACCATTTATAATCAAATTTTATAAAGTATAATGCTAAAGCTGTCGCTGTAATACAGGTAAGTTGTACGTGTGGAAAATCGAATATTCTTACCCACCAAAAATCTAGTGAGACAAACCTGAAAAGCGTTAATACGATAACGATACAACCAAATATTTTGATTGCGTTGTAAAGATGTTGTTTTGTCATTGGTTAGTTGTAAGTAACACAAATATACTTGTAAGTCGCTCAAATTTCTGCCAACAACTTGTTAATCATTTCTTAGCGCACGTTGTACATCTTTTCCAGATGGCAACTCAAAGATTTCTAAATCAAAATACTCTATGGCTGCAATAAGATGGTCAAAAATATCTGCCATAATAAGCTCGTATTTCTCCCATTGTTTATGGTGTGTGTAGCAAAATATCTCTAATGGTATACCGTGTTCTGTAGGTGCCAAATGCCTTACCATTAAAAATAGATTTTGGTTAATTAATTCATTTTCATTTAGATATGCAGTTGCATAATTTCTAAATACTCCTAAATTAGTTTGATTTCGACCGTTTACAATGTGAGACTTATCTATTTGATGTGTTCTGTTAAAACGCATCACTTCTTTTTGTCTATGCTCTAAATAAGGTGATATAAGCTGAATTTTCTTTAAGCGCTCAATATCTTCATCATTAAGAAATCGAATAGAACTTTGTTTAATAAAAATACTACGCTTTATACGACGCCCTTTTGATTCCTGCATTCCTCTCCAATTCTGAAAAGAATCACTAATGAGACTGTATGTAGGAATGGTAGTATATGTGTTATCAAAATTTTGAACGCGTACAGTAGCAAGGTTTATTTCTGTAACATAACCGTCTGCTCCATATTTGCTAAAGGTTATCCAATCTCCAATCCTAACAATGTCATTAACAGAAATTTGTATACTTGCAACAAATCCTAGGATGGTATCTTTAAATATTAAAAGTATTACTGCAGATACTGCACCAAGAGATAATGCAAACTCTTTGATAGAAGTACCGAATAATTGAGACAATACTAATATTATCCCTATTGCCCAGAGTATAATCATTAATACTTGAACATAGCTCTCTATAGGTTTGTCTGCATACTCTTCTTTGGTTCTTAAATAGTATTTAGTACTTCTTAAAATACTTCTTAACAAGCGTACCGCAAGGAATATAACGTATATGTTAATTATGGTTGTAAAGAAACCTAGCGTTTCTGGAAAATCGTAAACCAAATATGGTAACGCTAATTTTATTAACGTTACAGGAATAATATGTGCTACATACCTCGGAAAGTTGGTCTGCAACATATGATCATCAAAAGTATTTTTACTTTTAATGGTAAATGCTCTAAAACCTTCAACAATTGCCCATCTTAAAAAGCGATCCAGCATATACACTGCTGTTCCAAAAACCAGACAGTTTAATAAAACGCCAAGCATAGTTGCATTTATCACCGTCATACCTTGTGATGTAAGCAAATCTTGAAAAAAGCAAGCGTATTCAGAAAGCGCTTTCTCGTTAATAGACATATTCATAATTTATAATACAAAGATACCAAAGTTTACAAGGAGGCATTACTAATGTATAAATCATTTGTAGGAAAAGGATTTAAAAACACATATAAGATATCTCTATATTTGCAGCATATTTTTAAAGAGATGACACTTACTTATAAGCTTTCAGAAATAGATGACATTGCAGCACAACTTATAGAAATGTTTAAGTATAAAACTATTCTATTTGAAGCAGAAATGGGATCTGGAAAAACTACTTTAATAAAAGCCTTAGCAAGTTGTTTAGGTGTAATTGATATTACAGGAAGTCCAACATTTTCTTTAGTAAATGAATATCAAGGATTAACTGATAAAGTATATCATTTTGATTTGTATAGAATTGAAGATGAAGATGAGTTATATGATATTGGTTTTGAAGACTATCTTACAGACAACGCCTATGTTTTTATAGAATGGCCAGACATTGCCACGCCATTTTTGGAAGATCAAGTACATACCATTAAATTATTAGCAATCAATTCTGATACTAGGCAACTTACATTACAGTAATTTTTCTAACTTTACTAAGTAAGCACTAACCAAGACTCATGAGTAAACCTAGTACACCATTTTCTAAAGCAGAATTATTGCCCCAAGAAGAAAAGCTAGAAGTTAAGAAGCAAAAAGGCGAACTTTTTATAGGTATCCCGAAAGAAAACTCCTATCAAGAAAAGCGAATATGTCTTACACCAGATGCTGTTGCAGCTATAACAGCTCACGGACATAGAGTAATGATGGAGTCTGGCGCTGGTGAAGGTGCACGTTTTACAGATAAAGATTATAGTGAGGCTGGCGCTAAGATTACACAGGACACGCAAAAAGTATTTTCATGTCCTATGATTCTTAAGGTAGAGCCACCTACTCACGAAGAAATAGATATGATGAATCCAGCTTCGGTTCTTATTTCTGCACTTCAACTAAAAACCCAAGATAAATCTTATTTTCAAAAGCTTGCTGAAAAACGTATTACAGCATTGGCATTTGAGTTTATAAGAGATGAAGATGGTACATATCCAGCAGTAAGAGCGTTAAGTGAAATAGCAGGAACAGCGTCTATTTTAATTGCCTCTCAAATAATGAGTGGTCAAAAACCTGGTACAGGACTTATGTTTGGTAATATTAGTGGAGTACCTCCAACCGAAGTTGTCATTATAGGAGCAGGAACTGTCGGTGAGTTTGCAGCACGATCTGCCGTTGGTTTGGGAGCCAATGTTAAGGTGTTCGATAATTCTATCACAAAATTAAGATGTATACAAACCAATATAGGTAGGCCACTACATACCTCTACCCTACAACCAAAGTATTTAATGAAAGCTTTAAAGCGAGCCGATGTTGTAATTGGAGCAGTAAGAGGTAATAATAGAGCTCCTGTATTAGTAACTCAAACAATGGTGGAGCAAATGAAAGCTGGATCAGTTATTATTGATGTTAGTATAGATATGGGTGGTTGTGTAGAAACTAGTGAAATAACTTCTCATGATGAACCTATTCATGTAAAACACGGTGTTATTCATTATGGTGTACCTAATATACCATCAAGATATTCGCGTACAGCTTCTGTTTCTATTAGTAACATCTTTACACCATACCTGTTGCACATTGCCGAAGAAGGTGGATTAGAAGATACTGTGAGGTTTGATAAAGGCTTAAGAAATGGCATTTATTTTTATCATGGTGTACTTACTAACAGGTCTGTTGCAGAGTGGTTTGATCTAAATTATAGAGACATTAACCTACTTATATTTTAATCTGCTGCCAAACCTTACGGTTTGTGAGATATAACCTCTAAATTTGTAACCTAACCTTTAATTTTCTAGTGTGAAACTTATACATCGTGTGAGCTACTATTTAGGTGGTTTTGTTGTAGGCATAATTATCCTCATGTTTTTCTTGGGAGGCAAACGTGCTTCCTGTGACTATGGCCCAGAGTCAAGAGTTTTAAAAAACATAAAGCTTAAAGATCGCATATTTACTAGCGAGGCATTAGCAGAAATGGCAAGAATACAGTTAGATACTTCAGATATTTCAGCGGCATTACTAAACGGAGATGTTATCTTTTCTGAAAGTAATACAAATTTAGACTCTTGTAATATCTATGCAATTTCACATTATAAAGGCGATCAAGAATTTAAATTTAAAGCAGAAAACTGCAAAGAGAAAGCTACAATTAGTAATATAGAACTAGTTGAATAATATTTTTTTTAAGGAGATTAAACCTTTTCTGTAAATAACCGTCTAACCATTAGTAAGATATCTTAAGTACTTGGAAGATCTTCAATCACTTTTTATAACTCAGCTTAAAGACAAGGCCACAAGAGAGACAGCCTTTAGGAAGCTTATGGCCGATTATAAAGAACGGTTATATTGGCATATTCGTAATATCGTTAAGTCTCATGACGATGCAGATGATGTGCTTCAAAATACATTTATCAAGATTTACAGATATATAGATAAATTTAAAGGAGACAGTAAGTTATACACGTGGATGTATAGAATTGCAACTAATGAAGCTCTTACATTTTTAAGCAAACAGGCTAAAAGAAAATCTATAACAGATGAGGAGCTACAAACAAGTCTTATTGAAAATTTAGAAAGCGATGTTTATTTTGAAGGCGATGAGATTGCTAAAAAATTACAAGAAGCAATAGCTACATTACCAGAAAAACAACGCCTAGTATTTAATATGAGATATTTTGAGGAACTAAAGTATTCTGATATCTCAGAGATTACAGAAACAAGTGAAGGGTCTTTAAAGGCTAGTTATCACTTGGCTTCAAAAAAAATTGAAGAGTACTTAAAAACAAATTAAACCTTTTAAGTATATAAGAGTCAAATTAATAATGAAAACGAATAATAAATCACATAACGCTTCAGGTTTTAAAACTCCAGCTAATTATTTTGATGGATTTGAAGACCGTATGTTCTCTAAACTAAGTGCTGAAAATGAACTTAAAGAGAATTCGCCTAATGGTTTTACTATTCCAGACGGTTATTTTAATACTGTAGAAGATAGCGTTTTTGCTAAGCTTAATATTCAGAAAGATGCTGAAGAAACTTCTACATCTAACACACCTACCATTCGTTTAAACTATTGGTATCTATCTGCAATTGCAGCTGTATTAATTGTTTGTATGATGGTGGTTAACATACAAAAAACAAACACTTTAACGTTTGATACTATTGAAATTACAAGTATTGAAGATGCTTTAGAAGAAGGCTATTTAGACATTAGCTTATCTGATATTACATCACTATATGAAAACACAGAACTTACAGCTAGTTTTGATGTAGATGATGATGCCATTTTAGAATATTTAGAAAACAATATAGACGATCAATCATTTTATTCTGAATAATATGAAAACATATATCACCCTATTTATCCTTTTTACATCTGTTGCAGCTATGGCGCAACCAGATAGTAAAGAACGTATCGAAGCTCTTAAAACCGCTTACCTTACAGAGCAACTTGAGTTAACTAGTAAAGAAGCTCAAAAATTTTGGCCTATTTACAATGCATATAGTGAACGATTACATGATCTGTATGTAAGAGAGCACAAAGAGGTTAAAGACGAACTTCGCAATTGTAGTGATGAGCTTTCAGAAAGTAAATCTGCTCAACTTGTAGAAACTTTTATAAGCATAGAAGAAAATAAGGTAAAAGAACGCAGAAACTTGGTTAAAAACCTTGCGCCTGTAATTTCAAAAAAGAAAACAATTAAACTTTTTAAAGCAGAAGATGACTTTAGACGTCGTTTGCTAAAAGAGTATAGAGAAAGGCGTCACAAAGAAGAAGAGGAAAAACGTAAGGAGCAACCTTAATTAAAGGTTAGTTTAGCTACTCTACCTTTACCAGTTGCATATGCAGTTGTAGGGTTTAAAAACCTTATAGAGTAAAAACCTTCATCACTTAGTGTTTTCCATTCTTTTCCTGCATCACTAGTAAAGCTAATCCCTGTAAAGCCTACAGCAACCAATGCTTTACCTTGTCCTTCTGGTACGTATTGTACACAGCTTTTATAACCAATTCCAGAGTTGTTAGCAACTAAAGACCAACTTTTGCCACCATCTATAGTAACAGCTTTGTTTTGAGAGTTGTTATCAGGTTGTGTATAATCTCCACCAACAATAAATCCGTTGGTTTCATCATAAAAATCTATAGAGTAACCACCAGTAGTTTCTTTTCCTTGTATTAAAGGAGTTGTTACTACAGACCAGGTATATCCTCTATCTTCAGTATAAAAAACTCTACTAGCTTTACCACCAGAAATTATCCAAGCCTTGTCTCCTATCACTTTAATATTTGTGTCACTTGCAGCAAAAGCAGCTTCACCATCAAAAGATTGTGGTAAATCTTCACAGGCAATTTTATTCCAAGTTAAGCCACCATCTCTAGTGATAAGTATAGAAAGACAACCATTTGTAGGGTCTCCCATAGCAATACCATCCATAGAATCCCAAAATGCAAGAGAATCATAAAATACAGATTCACCTTCTTCGGTATATACTATAGATATTGTGGCGTCTTTATTTTTATAAGGTAAAGAAATTAACGTTCCAGGATTACCAATTGATAATGCATAAAGCGCATCGTTTACAGCAACACTTCTAAACGCTAAAGTTGAGAAGACAGAATCTTGTTTTGGTGATGGAAAATTAAAGAACATCTGGCTATCATCAAACTTATTGCCTTGTCGTTTTAATACTCCAAAACCGGTATTATACGCTAAGGCTAATGTATCTTCAGCTATAATCTCTAAACCTCTAATACTTAGGTCTTCGTTAGTATATATAACTTCAATATCTACAGATGAAAAGTTAGCAACTTCTTCTGTTGTGGTTTTGCATCCCAATATTAAAAATAAGGTGCAATAAACAATGGTTTTAAAATTAAAATGCATGCTTTAAATATAGGTCTATTCTTATTATAATCTTACCTTTGCAGGCTTAATTTTTTATATATGCGTCTTCACAGAAATCTTGTATTTGCTACTATTGATGCCTTAAGGGACATCTTTAACGAAGGTAAATATGCAGACAAGGAAATAGGAAAAGCTTTAAAACGTGACAAGCGTTGGGGAGCTAGAGATCGTGCTTTTATTGCAGAAACCACTTATGATATTGTAAGGTGGAAACGCCTTTATGCTGAAATAGCTGAAGTTAAAGAACCTTTTTCAAGAGAAAATCTTTTTAGACTTTTTGCTGTTTGGTGTGTACTAAGAGGAATTAATTTACCAGACTGGCCACAGATAGAGCCTACTCCAACACGTCGTATAAAAGGGCGTTTTGATGAGTTGAGCAAGATTAGAAAAATTAGAGAATCTATTCCAGATTGGATGGATGAACTAGGTGAAAAAGAATTAGGAAAAGTTTGGGATAAAGAAATAGCAGCTTTAAATGAGCAAGCTCCAGTTATATTAAGAGCAAATTCTCTTAAAACAGACACACGCAAGCTAAAGAGCTTATTACTTGATGAAAATATAGTAGTTCAACCCGTAAAGGGTTATGATGATGCTCTGCAACTTGTTGAGCGCCAAAACGTATTTACTACAAAGGCATTTAAAGATGGCTTGTTTGAAGTACAAGATGCAAACTCACAATTAGTGGCATCTTTTTTGGATGTTGAAAACGGAATGAGAGTTATAGACACTTGTGCAGGAGCTGGCGGAAAAAGCCTTCACCTTGCAGCTTTAATGGAAAATAAAGGTCAGATCATAGCTTTAGATATTTATGCAAATAAGCTAAAAGAGCTTAAACGCCGTGCAAGAAGAGCTGGCGCTCATAATATTGAAGCAAGACATATTGATAGTACTAAGGTTGTAAAAAAACTCTATAACTCAGCAGACCGTGTTCTTATTGATGCACCTTGTAGTGGTTTAGGGGTTTTAAGTAGAAATCCAGATGCAAAGTGGAAACTTGAGCCTGAATTTTTAGATAAGCTAAGAAATACTCAAGCTGAAATATTAAATAGCTACTCAAAAATGGTAAAGTCTGGCGGTAAGATGGTTTACGCTACGTGTTCTATTCTTCCTAGCGAAAATAATGAGCAGGTAAAAGCATTCTTAAAGCGTGACGAAGGAAAAGATTTTAAACTAATAAAAGATAAATCAATGCTATCATCTACATCAGGTTATGATGGATTTTATATGGCATTATTAGAAAAAAAATAGTTAATTGAAATGAGAAAAAAATTACTTTTTACAGCATTTTGCTGTTTAACTTTAACGCTTGCTGCTCAAGCACCATCGGGTTATTATAATAATGCTCAAGGCCAAACAGGCTATAGTTTAAAAACTGCATTACATAATATTATAGATAATGTAGATGATGCCAATGGGCAACCTTTTCATATGCCACAGTCTTATGGCGACTTATGGGATGTTTATGAAGATTCTGACTCTAGAATAGAAAACGGAAACACTTTTGTTTGGGAAATGTATTCAGATTGTGATTTTGAGTTTGTAGTAGACCAAGATATGGGCTCTGGTGGCGGAAATGAATGTGAGTTTTTTAACAGAGAACACTCTTTTCCAAGAAGCTGGTTTGATAATGATGGGTTACCAATTTTTACTGACCCTTTTCACGTAATACCAGCAGACAAAAAAGTAAACGGTATGAGAGGAAATTTAGCATACGGCGAAGTTTCTAATGTATCATACACATCTAACAGTGGCTCTAAGATAGGCTCTAGCGCATTGGCAGGTCCTACCGGTAATGTTTTTGAACCTATTGATGAATTTAAGGGAGATATAGCAAGACAATACTTTTACGTTGCTACGCGCTACGAAAATTTAATTAGCGGATGGGAAACTAATGATACAGATGGCGACTCTATGCTTGATGGATCTTCGGATCAGGTTTTTGAAGATTGGGCATTAAATATGCTTTATGAATGGCACGTAAATGATCCTGTTAGCGCAAAAGAACTACAACGACAAGAAGCAATATTTGATTTTCAGGGTAATAGAAATCCTTTTATTGATAATGAAGATTGGGTTTTTGAAATTTGGGGAAACTCTTTATCAACTAATACTGTTGTATTGCAAGAGTTTAAAATGTATCCTAATCCTACAAATGGCAACACATTAAACTTTAACTTACCTAATGCTGATAATTCTAAAGTTGAAATTTATTCAATCTTAGGAAATCGTGTGTTAATCACTAAAGGTACTTCTGAAGCTTTTAGAATCAATATAGGTAATCTAGCTTCTGGTGTATATCTTGTTAAAATTCAGCAAGGACAACAGTTTAAAACATTAAAGTTAATTAGACGCTAAGCGTTTAAAACACAAATACTCTTTCATCTTTAGCAATCTCTGTATTTTCGAATACAGAGATTGCTTCGTTTTTAAACATATTGTAATCTGGATATCTAGTACTAAAATGTCCTAAAATTAACAAACCGACATTTGCTTTTTTTGCTATGTGTGCAGCTTCCACAGCGGTTGTATGTTTTGTAAGCTTTGCCAACTCACTATGTTGCTCCAAAAATGTACTTTCATGATAAAGAGCAGTAGCGCCTTGTATTATAGGAACTATTGATTCTGTATACATGGTATCACTACAAAAAGCATAAGACTTCGCTTTTGGAGGATCTTCTGTTAATTCCCTATTGGGTATTATTGTACCATTTTCTAAAACAACGTCCTTTCCTTTCTTAATACCTTTATAATACACTTTGTCAATGTTGTATTCTAAAGCTTTATGAATAACCAGCTTCCTTTCTTTTGGCTGTTCCTTAAAAAGAAAACCATTAGTATAAACCCTATGTTTAAGCGGAATAGATTGAACTATAAATTTTTCATGAGTTAATATTGTTTCAGAGGCTTTACTTTCAAGCTCGTGAAATAATAATTTAAAGTTAGTCCAAGATTTAGATAACTTTAATTGAAGTAATATAATCTCCTTAAGACCTTTAGGGCCAAAAATATGAAGATCTTTTTCACGCTTAAGAAGACTAAATGTTGAAATTAAACCAATTAGCCCATAAAAATGATCACCATGTAAATGTGAGATGAAGATGTGATTTATTCTAGAAAATCTGATTTTATTTTTTCTTAGAGCAGTTTGCGTGCCTTCACCACAATCTATTAATACCATTTGGTTATTTACCTCTAACACCTGCGCAGTTGGGTTTCCTGTAGTTGTAGGTGTAGCGGCATTGCAACCAATTATGGTAAGCTTCATAATTTAATTTTAAAATCCAAGATCACGCTCAATATCTTCCATTTGAATTACATCTTTAGCTTCTTGAAGTGTAGGAACTACCATTAGCTCATCTGGTACTGTATCAATGTTTATAGTGTCGTTTACAATTACAAAAGATTTGTTGTCTCCTCTATGATCGTTAGAAGACTTTAAGAACATTAAAAGTTCTTCTAAAGTTAAAGTGCCATATTTCAGTAAATCGATAATAAGATTTTGATTAGAAAAATGTGCTCTTTTATAGTCTATGAAAGATGCAAAATCTTTAATATCATCTCTATCATCTTCTATGATGTAGAAATTTTCTTCTTTGGTAAGATTCATTATTGTTTAATTTTTGATGCTAATAGGTATATTACAGCCATTCGAATAGCAACTCCATTTTCAACTTGGTTTAGAATAATAGCATTTTCGCTATCTGCAACATCACTAGTCATTTCGACACCTCTGTTTATAGGTCCAGGATGCATTACTACTAATTCTTTGTCTAAAGATTCTATTAAGGACTTATTTATCCCAAATTGTTGTGCGTATTCTCGAGTAGAAGGAAAGTAACTAATATCCATACGTTCATTTTGTACTCTCAACATATTGGCTACATCTGCCCATTGCAATGCCTTGCGTAAATCTGTTTCAACTGAAACTCCTAAAGATTCTATATATTTAGGAATTAAAGTTTTAGGACCACAAACCTTAACCTTTGCTCCAAGTAAATTTAATGCTAAAATATTGCTTAATGCAACGCGGCTATGCAAGATATCTCCAACAATTAACACGTTTTTCCCGTTAACCTCTCCTAATTTTTCTTTAATCGAAAAACAGTCTAACAGCGCCTGTGTTGGGTGTTCATGTGCACCATCACCAGCATTAACTATGCTTGCGTTTATATGTTTAGATAAGAATATTCCAGCGCCAGGATTTGGGTGTCTCATAACAACCATATCTACTTTCATAGATAAGATGTTATTAACTGTATCTATTAATGTTTCACCTTTCTTTACAGAAGATGATGCTGCAGAAAAATTTACAACATCTGCACTGAGACGTTTTTCAGCTAACTCGAAAGATAACCTTGTACGAGTACTGTTTTCAAAAAATAAGTTTGCAATTGTTATATCTCGTAACGAAGGCACTTTTTTAATTGGCCTATTAATTACTTCTTTAAACTGTGTGGCAGTTTCAAAAATGAGGTTTATATCATCCTTGGTAATGTATTTTATTCCCAGTAAGTGGTCTACACTTAATTCACTCATAGCTACTGCTCTGTTTCCTGTAATAAATATATGGTGTCTTCTTGGTTATTTTCTTTCCAATGCACCTTTACTTGTTCTTCATTTATAGCGTCTACCTGTCGTCCTCTATAATCTGGTTGTATTGGTAAGTGTCTGCTAAATCTTCTGTCTATTAATATAAGTAACTCAACATGTCTTGGTCTTCCAAAACTTTGTAACGCAGTTAAGGCTGAGTTAATACTTCTTCCTGTATACAAAACATCGTCTACCAGCACTACCCTTTTGTCTTCAATTAGGAAGTCTATACGTGTTTTGTTAGCTTCAAGTATTTTTGTTGACCTTCTAAAATCATCTCTAAAAAACGTTATATCTAGTTCTCCTAATTTAATATTAGGAATTTTATAATCTTCTTCTAAAAGTGACTTTATGCGTTGTGCTAAATAAATTCCTCTTGGTTGAATACCTATTAAAACGGTTTCTGAAAAATCTTTATGATTCTCTATTAATTGACAAGTCAACCTATGAAGAATAATATTGACTTCCTTAGCATTTAATAATACTTTCTGACTCATAAAGTGTGGTCTTCTATAACACAAAAGTAATGATTTTATTGAAAGTTTACAGCACACAGCCAATACAGACTGTAATTAAAATTGAATTAATAAAAAAAGCCTTTCAGAATTTAATCTGAAAGGCTTTTATGTGCAATAGTTAGCAGAAATTAATTCTTACCTTCCATTTTATCTTTCAACGCTTGTAGTTCTGCGTTAGCATCACCTAGTGTTGGTTTGTCAGCATTTGCTTCAGAAGCTTTCTTAGCAGCTTGCTTCACAATTTTAGCTTCTTCTTCTTTATGTAAAGACATGTGAGATGCAACAACACGCTTGAATTCTTTATTGAATTCAATAATTACGAATTCTGCTTCTTCACCTTTACCTAATTTGCTTCCGTCTTCTTTCTCAAGATGACGTTGTGGTACAAATGCAGTAATATCTTCGTTAAATTCAATAGTAGCACCTTTGTCAACTATGTCAGAAATAGTAGCAGTGTGTTTAGTACCTACTGCAAACTCACCTTCATACTTGTTCCAAGGGTTGTCTTCAATTTGTTTGTGACCTAAGCTTAACTTACGTCCTTCAACATCTAATTCAAGAACAACTACTTCTAATTTATCTCCTACGTTACAGAACTCAGATGGGTGCTTAATTTTCTTAGTCCAAGAAAGGTCTGAGATGTAAATTAATCCATCAATTCCTTCTTCTAATTCAACAAACACACCAAAGTTTGTAAAGTTACGTACAATACCTTCGTGACGTGAACCAACTGGATACTTAGACGTGATATCTGTCCAAGGATCTTGAGAAAGTTGCTTCATACCAAGAGACATCTTACGGTCTTCTTTATCCATAGTTAAGATCTGAGCTTCTACCTCGTCACCAACATTTACGAAATCTTGTGCAGAACGCAAGTGCGTGCTCCAAGACATTTCAGAAACGTGGATAAGACCTTCTACACCTTCAGCTACTTCAATAAACGCACCGTAGTCTGCAATAACAACTACTTTACCTTTTACTGTATCACCAACTTTTAGCTCATCACCAAGTGCTTCCCAAGGATGCTTGCTTAGTTGCTTAAGACCAAGTTGGATACGTGTTTTGTCCTCATCAAAGTCAAGGATAACAACGTTAAGTTTCTGATCAAGCTCAACGATTTCGTTTGGATGGTTAATACGAGACCAAGAAAGATCTGTAATGTGTACCAATCCATCAACTCCACCAAGATCAACAAATACACCGTAAGATGTAATGTTTTTAACAGTACCTTCAAGTACTTGACCTTTTTCAAGCTGCCCAATAATTTCTTTTTTCTGCTCTTCGATATCTGCTTCGATAAGCGCTTTGTGAGATACTACAACGTTTTTAAATTCATGGTTGATTTTTACAACCTTAAATTCCATTGTTTTACCAACGTAAGCATCGTAATCACGAATTGGCTTCACATCTATTTGAGAACCTGGCAAGAATGCCTCGATACCAAATACATCTACAATCATACCACCTTTAGTTCTGCATTTTACAAAACCATTAACGATAGTACCATCGTCGTGAGCGTCATTTACGCGCTCCCAAGCTTTAATCGTACGTGCTTTACGGTGAGATAATATTAATTGACCTTCTGCATCTTCACGCACATCAATCATTACATCTACAGTGTCACCAACTTTAAGATCTGGATTGTAACGGAACTCATTAAGAGAAATTACACCTTCAGACTTAGCGTTAATGTCTATAATAGCATCACGATCTGTAATGTTAATAACAGTACCAGTAGTTAACTGATCATCTAATGTATCAACAAAGTTGTCTTTTACTAATTTTTCAAACTCATCTAGTTTCCCTTCATCGATAGGCTCAATACCTTCTTTGTAGTTTTCCCAGTTAAATTCCTCAAGGAACTTCTCAGGGTTTTCCTGAGCTGGAGAGATGTAATTTGCTTTTTTTGTAGTCTCTTCTGCAGTTGCTGTAGCTTGAGTGTCTACTTGCTCTTCTGAGACTTTTGGAGTTGTTTTTTCTTCAGCCATTGCTGATTAAATAATTTGTATTCTACATTTACTTAGGAAGACATTATGCGAAAAAAGATGTAGAAGTATTAATAAATTGATTTTCAGTATACTTTCAGTCTTCCATTAACTTTCGCTAAAGGTGTGCAAAAATACAATCTTTTTATTGATTATCAAACCACTATTATAATCTATTTCATAAAAAAATCGCTTCCGAAATTAATCTGAAGCGATTCTCAGCTAACAATTATAAAAATTGATTATCTACTCATTAACAGTTTTAAAGTGCTACTTGTATTTCCATCAGAAATATTTACCAAGTAAGTACCAACTGCTAACCTATTTAAGTTAAGAGTTACTGATCCAGAGGTAGCTTGTTGTGTGTGTACTTGCTTTCCTGTCATATCTATCACTCTAATAGTTACTGTATTTGTAATATTAGTAGGAATGTTTAAACTAACATTTCCATTAGTTGAAGGATTTGGGAAAAGCACTGCATCGCTAAGCGAGTTACCAAAATCTTCTACACCTAAGGCATCTTGGTCTTCAAGTGCTCCTATGTCTCTAGCATCACCGAAAACTGCATTTCCTATTTGATCTAAAGAAGTATCTCCTGGATCTCCAGCATTTGCTGCAGCACTAGTACTCAATAACATATGAGTTAATGTAGTACCACCGTTATCTGCTAATGGTCCAATTGCTGGGTTCACATTCTCAATATCATTTGCAGACTCTGGGAAAGCATTACCACTATCATCACCTATTAAATTATAGTCGTTTGAAACAAAAGTACCATCTACATCTGTTCCTGTAGCAGCAGTATTTGTGGCTATAATTGAACCTTTAACTGTAACAGAAGACTCTCCAGATACACCACCACCGTTTGCAGTAGCAGTATTATTTGCAATAGTAGCATTTAGTATAGATGCTGTTCCGTTGTTATAAATTCCTCCACCATTAGATGCCGAAGTGTTTCCTGAAATAGTACTTGCTGTAACATTAAGCGTTGTAGTAGCTTTGTTATGTATACCACCACCTTGAGCAGCTGCACCAGTTGAAACATTATTAGATACTGTTGATGTATTTAAATTTATAGTTCCTGAAGCATTGTTGAATATTCCGCCACCACCATTAGTAGCTGCAGCGCCGTTGGCTGTATTACCATCAATAGTAGTTAATGAAATTGTCATAACTCCAGATCCATTCCAAACACCACCACCTTCATTAGATGCTGTATTACCATTAATAATACTACTTGTAATGTTAGAGTCTGCACCACCTGTAAGGTGTAAACCACCTCCATTTCCTGGTGCACTTCCAGCAATATTGTTATTAAGCTGAACTCCAAATAAAGTTACAGATCCTACTAATGCGCCATCACCTAAATCAACAGTCGAGTTATCTTCGATTCCTCCACCTGCACGTGATGCAGAGTTCCCTAAAATATCAGTATCTGTAACAGAAAGTATACCACCATTTACATTTAAAATACCACCACCAGAACCTGATGTTCCATCAACTACGTTATTTGTAATTGAAGCACCAGATACAGTAAGTGTACCTCCGATATTAAATAAAGCACCACCACCATTGGTTGCGTCTGCTCCACTTGCAATATTTGAATCAAATGAAGTTCCAGTAACTAACATTGTTCCAGACCCATTCCAAAACGCACCACCTTCAGCTGCTGCTAAGTTTCCTGAAGCAGATCCGTCTGTGATTGTATTGTTTCCTGGACCCGTAACGTGGATTGCTCCTCCGTTTCCTGGACCACCATCTGCCGTGAATGCTCCTGCATCCAAGCCTGCCGTGTTGTTCATAAACACAACGTTGGTCAATGTGTTGGTATTCGTGTCTAAAGACCAGTCCTCCAATCCACCACCTGCTCTGCTTGCAGAGTTTCCTGTGATCATTACAGCTCCTGCACTACCGTCTATTGACAATGTAGTTCCTGTAGCCATAAGGATTCCTCCTCCAGAACCTTGTGTTCCTGAGGCGAAGTTGTTCGAGATGATCGTTCCTGCTCCGATGACAACCGATCCGGCTCCATCCTCAGCGAAGATTCCTCCACCACCTACAATCTCCAATGGATCTGCAACAAGGTCTCCCTGCGCATCGTTACCATCTATAGTTGTTCCGGTGATGGTCATCACACCTTGGTTGTTCCATAATCCGCCACCTTCTTTGGAAGCTGTGTTTCCACTTACGGTTCCTCCTGTGATGTTAATAGCACTAGACCCACTTACGTGTAGTCCACCACCGTTTCCAGGAGCAGGAGCAACACCACCAGCATTGTTATTATCTAATGTTACATTAGTTAAATTTACAATACCTGGTACACTTCCTGAATCTGTATTATTTGCTTCAATACCACCACCAGCTCTATTTGCTGTATTATTAGAAATTGTTGTTCCTGTAGCAGTAAATGTTCCGCCTGCATTTAAAATACCACCACCAGAACCAGAAGGCCCTACTGTAGCAATGTTATTTATTATTTGTGTCGTAGCATCTGTTGTTACAGTACCTCCTTCATTGTAGATACCACCACCACCAGATGTTGCTGCAGCAGCACTATGAGCACTGTTTCCATCTATAACAACATCAATAATTGTCATTATGCCAGAGCCATTCCATAATCCACCACCTTCATTAGCAGCTTGGTTATTAATAACTGAACCACCTGTAATATTAGTAGTTGCATCACCACCTACGTGTAAAGCACCTCCATTACCAGGATTAGAATTTAAAGGAGATGTAACACCAACATTATTACTGTCAAAAATTACACCTGTTAAATTAAGGGTTCCGCCAGTATGTTCTATAGCACCACCAGCACGTGTAGATACATTATTAGTGAATGTTGTTTCAGTAATTGTTACAGTACCTCCATTACTTAAAATAGCTCCACCAGAACCTGAAACACCATCTGCAAAATTATTGACTATATTATTTCCTGCTAATACTATAAGATCTCCACCATTGTTGAATATTGCACCACCACCTGTAGTAGGTGCATCTCCACTTGCGATATTATCTGAGAAATTAGGTGTTGGTGTATTTCCTACCGTCATTGTACTTCCAAGTTGATTCCATAGTCCACCACCTTCGTTAGCAGCTATATTTCCTTGAATATTACCTCCATTAATTATTACAGTAGCAATTCCAGAAACGTGTAAACCACCACCATTACCTGGACTTGCTGAAGCATTTGGTGCAACACCAGCATTATTACTATTTAGTGAGACATCTTGTAATGTAAGTGACCCATCTATTATTTCGATACCACCACCAGCACGGTTTGCTATGTTACTATTTACTGTAGTATTTGGATCTGTAACTGTAACATCTCCATCTGTACTTAAAATACCACCGCCAGAACCAGAAGTTCCTGTAGCAGAATTATTATTTACTAAAGTTGCGCCAGAAACTATTAAAGTACCACCGTTGTTGAATAAACCTCCACCACCGTTAGAGCTATCGTTTCCTTGTGCTTCATTACCAGTTACAGTTGAGGCATTTACGGTCATTGTTCCGCCAGCTTGATTCCATAATGCTCCACCTTCTGATCCTGCAATATTATTTATAAATGTAGAACCTGTTACGTTTGTATCACTTATACCTGTATTATGTAATGCTCCACCATTACCAGGTGTACCAGTTGCTTGGTTACCATCAAAAGTTACGTTAGTAATTGTTAATACATTAGGTGTATTAGTTTCAATCGCACCACCAGCACGACCAGCAATATTTCCTGTTAAATCTGAATTTACTAAAGAGAATGTTGTTAAAACACTTTGAGACTCATAATAAATTGCTCCACCACTACCTGAAGCAGCAGTTGCTATATTATTATTAAATTCAGTTCCTGTAATATCTAAGGAAACATCTGAAGCATAAATTGCACCACCACCGCCATCACCAGACGTATCTGATTCTGTGGAGTTGTTATTAAAATCACAATTTACTATAGTTAAAGAACTAGGAGCTACAATATCATTAGCTGATACAAATATAGCACCACCACCATCTACTGTTCCTGAAATTGAACCGTTCTGAATTGTGATTGCTTCTAATGTTGAGGATGCTCCTGCAATAATACCACCATCCATCTGAAAATTAAAAATTCTTCCAGAATTGGAAGAACCATCAATAATTGTATTACCAGTACCATTTCCTGTAATTGTTACATCATCTGTAACTAATATTTCTCCAGAAGTTAGGTTTACTGTAAAGTTTCCATTAAATGTAATAACGTCTGCTCCAGCATTTGCGTTAGCTTGAGCAACTGCGTCTCGTAGGGAACCTGGTCCAGCGTCATCGCCGTTTGTTACAATTTGACCAAAAGATAGGCCAGTAACAAACAACAAGGAAAATGTAAGAAATAAGTTCCGAGTAGTTTTTTGTTTCATAATGAAATGTTGATTTAGTTAAACTTAGTTTAGTACACAGTAGTTTAAAACACTATGCCTTAAAGTATTAACGATTAATGAGGACTGTTGGATTTTCAACATAACTTCTTTAACCTAAGTTTAACTGCTTAACATTTCATTAACACCGATTGGCGATAAAATATGACTAAAACCAGTGTTTTTTGTAAGTATTAACAAATAATACTAACCTGTGTTAATAATCAAGCAATATTTATGATCTGCCCGCTAATTTATCCTTTACAAGTTGTAGTATGGTATGAAATTGGCCATCTAAAGTAAGTTGAGAGTTATCAATTTCAATTGCATCTTTTGCTTTAACTAATGGTGAGTCTTTACGTGTAGTATCAATTAAATCTCTTTCGACAACATTATTATATATGTCTTCATAATTTACAGCATCGCCTCTTTCAATAAGTTCTTTATATCTTCTTTGAGCACGTTCTTCTGCAGATGCGGTCATAAATAATTTTAAATCCGCATCTGGAAATACTACTGTACCTATATCTCTTCCATCCATAACAACACCTTTATCTTTACCTAAGCGCTGTTGTTGGCTTACTAGTTTTTTTCTTACTTCTGAAACAGTAGCTATTGGACTAACAAAATTGGAAACTTTTAAAGTTCGTATTTGATGCTCTACATTAATTGAGTTTAATAACACTTCGGCAAACCCCTTTGTCTCATTGTATTTAAAGGTTATTTCAATATTATCTAATTCATTAATTAGCTTTTCTTTATCAAAAACTGTTTCAGAAATAATATTGTTATTTAATGCATATAACGTTACTGCTCTATACATTGCTCCTGTATCAACATAAATATAATTAAGATGGCTAGCTAATTGTTTTGCAACTGTACTTTTTCCTGTAGAGGAATACCCATCAATTGCAATTGTAATTTTTTTCTGCATTATTGTAAATCTATATTTAAACCAAAAAAGCTTGAGCTAGCTGCGCTGTTATAGCGAGAATAGGCATAATTAAAACGTACTCTATTAAATTTGACACCAAAACCAGCACTTAAGCCTGCAAAAGACCTTTGGTCTACAATTCTTAATTCTTCTCCTCTTCTAAAGCTATAGCCTAACCTAATATTAAAGCCTCCTTTTGGAAAAAGCTCTACTCCTAATATTGTATGTCTTAATACATTATTAAAGAAACCTGGATCATCTTCAATAACATTTCCAGAAAGATCTTCTTCATCTCTATTTGTATTTCTGAAAGCTATTTGCCATTGCTGTAAATTCTCAAAGGTTAAATGCCACTGCAATGGTACTTTTCTTAATTGTTGTGAAATTCCGAAATTAACTTCGAAAGGGATACTTTCATAAGCATCATCATACGCAGTAAATTGAGTACCTATATTTCTAGCAACTGCAGCTATAACTAAATCCCAATCTTCATAAAAATAAGTTACACCAAGGTCTAATGCACCTCCTAAAGATGAATATTGTTCTAATTTTGAAGATATAAACTTTGCATTTGCTCCAATATAAAAATCTGAGTATGGTATATTATAAGCATATCCTAAAGACAGTGCTGCTTCTCCACCACTAAAAGTGTTTGTAGCATTACCATTTTCATCATACCCATCAAAGCTTCCATAGTTTATATAAGTAATACCTGCATGAATAACTTGAGTTCTCCTATCATATAAATATGCATAACTAGCAGTACCATAATTTACATCTGCTATATAATTTACATAGTTAACAGACAATTGGTTGTCCATTCTGAAATTTATATTGGCAGGATTGTAAAGACCAGATGTGGGGTCTTGGTCATATATAGTAATATTCTTTCCACCTAAAGCAGCTTGTCTAGGAGAGTTTATAAGGTTTAGGAATTGATATGTAGACTGACCACCTATCTGTCCATATATAAAATTAATATTTAGGAAACAGAATAATGCAATGGCGGCTAAAACATAATAACGTTGCTGCATAGGCACAAATGTAATTAAAACTACAATTGAAACGTTTAGCTCTAATATTTATTTTAAACAGATATTATTTAAGGAAATTGAATGACTATGGATTATTATTTAACAAGTGCACATAGCATTTAAGCTTTTATAATTGTTAAAGTAAATGTATAATGCATTGCATAATATTTAATTAACATTTACTTAGTGCTTTTTATCTATAAAATTAGCTTTTAACATATTAGCTGTGAAATGTTTCCCAAATTAACTAACTGTTAACATTTTATATTTATAAATAATATAATTTAGCTTGTGTATTAATACGATAAATATTTAATCTCTTATTTAACAATTCAAAAACAATCTCTTATGAAAACTTTTAAAAATTTAGTATTTACTGCAGTTCTTTCAACATTTAGTATTTTAACCGCTACGGCACAATTAACAAATACTGCTACTGCAAATGCCTCTGCAACAATTGTACAAGACTTAACAATTGAAAAAACAAATGATCTTAATTTTGGTGTGGTAATTCCATCTTCTTCAGCTTCATCATTTATATTAGCTCCTGCTGGAGGTTTAACTATAAGTGTTGGTTCTGTAAGTCAAATATTGGGTGATCAAACAGCTGCTAGTCCAGAAGCTGCAGCTTTTGAAGTAACTGGTTCTGGTATCTCTATCTTTACAATATCATTACCTACATCTATAGATATTACAAATGCTAACGACGACACAATGACTGTTGATACGTTTACATCTAGTTTACCAATTGCTGGTGTAACTTTAGGTGGTGTATTAGGTGATTTGAGTGTAACAGAAGATTTTACGGTAGGTGCTAAACTTAATGTAGGTGCAGATCAAGCTGCTGGTTTATACACTGGTACTTTTGATGTTACTGTAAATTACTTATAAATCTACACAACATATTAATTTAAAAAGTACCATCTTTTTTAGATGGTACTTTTTTTTATCTCAACTTATTAATACTTTTATAAACACATCTCTTATTATTATTAATTATGAAACACGCTTTATATATCTTATTCTTATTATTAAGTATACCAAGTTGTTACCCTCAAGGCGATTTATCTGTAGTGCCAAGACGAGTAGTTTTTGAAAATGGAAATAAACGCTCAGAAACTTTATACCTCACAAATAGAGGAAAAGATACCGCTACATATAATTTGTTGTATGTTAATTATAAGGTAGATAATTCAGGTGTATTTAAAAGAGTACCTGAAGACTCTATTGAAAACCCATCAAGTAAAAATTTTAGATTTTTCCCAAGACGAGTAACCTTAGCTCCTAACCAAACCCAAACTGTAAAGCTGCAAATGAGAAATTTTTCAGAATTGGAAGATGGAGAGTATAGATCCCATTTACTTTTTAAGGGTGTGCCTAGAAATAATGCAAGATCAAATGTATTAGAGGTAGACAATGAGGCTGCTATGGGCGTTAATCTTAAAGCAGTTTACGGTTTAACTATACCTAATATTATTAGAAAAGGAGCTTACAATACAACTGTTGCTATTGAAGATGTTAGCTTACCATTTACTGAAAACAATAAAAGAGCGCTCTCTTTTAAAGTTACAAAGTCTGGTAATATGTCTATTTATGGATCAATTAGTATAGATTACCTATATGGTGATGGTAGTTTAGAAAATATAGGAGAAATTCCTGGGATTGCAATCTATGCCAAAAATGATCATAGAGTTGTAAATATGCTCATGCCAGATGAATTTTCTAATTTAAGCGAAGGAAATATACAAATTACGCTAACAAGTAAAGAGGAACGAAATATTAATGATATTATCGCTGAATATGTAATAAAACTCTAATGAATAATTTAAAAGTTCTTCTTTTCTTATTCCTTTGTTCAACTTACACATATAGTTTAGGTCAAACTATACTTGCCCAAAATATAGAACCTTATAATTTTGGCATGTTTACTTTAGGTGGTCAATCTTCTGGAGTTTTAAATTTAACAGAGAATTCTACACTAACCACATCACAAAATATTACAGTTTTAAACCAAAGTACAATAAGTGCCGCTAAATTTTTAGTTACCACAACAAGTGTATTCCCTATTAATGTATCAATATCCACATCAGATGTATATTTGGTGAATCAATTTAATGAGACTATTCTTTTGCAACCAGAATTACCAAATGATGAGTCTTTTAATATATCGGTATTAAATCCACTCACAGTTTCTTTAGGGGCTAGCCTACTCATAAGCAATAATTCGCCAGGGCATTATAATGGCGACGTAGAAGTTATGTTTATAATTAATTCTGAATGAGTAAAACTTTACGCATTATTCCATTCAAAATATTAATTCGAAGTCTCATTCTCTTAGGGTTTGTTTTAATTTCATTATTTCCGTTTCAATCATACTCTCAAATTTCTCAAGATTGTGACGAGGTCATTGTAAGGTTATTTATTGAAGGTTTACGGGATTCTGAAGTGTCTTCAATTATATGTGAAAACAAAACCTATATTTCTATAAATGAGTTGTTTGCAATAACAAAAGTTAAGTTATCTCTCATAAATGATGATGCATCAATAGTTGAAGGTTTTATAAGCTCTCCAGAAGATGTCTATATCATAGATACAGAACAGCAGGAAATTATTTTTAGAGATAATAGATATGCTTTAGGTGAAGAAGACGTGTATTTAAGTCAAGGAAATCTGTATTTAAGTTTAGAACGATTAGATGCTGTTTTTAAATTTGAAAGTAGCTTTATTTATAGAGAACTAGCTATTGTCACAAAAAGTGCTATTGAACTTCCTGCTATGAAAGAAGCTAGGATTTTAGAAAGACGCCTTAATCTTAATAAGATTACAAACACTGTTTATGTAGGAGATACGTTAGCTAGAAGAGAAAGACCTTGGATAGAGTTTGGTGCGCTCACCTATGCAGTTAACACCTCTCAAGTTATAAATGGTAATTCCTTTAACAGGTTTCAAGTCTCCACAGGCGGCCAACTTTTGGGAGGAGATTTAGATGCTAATTTTGTAAGTAACGCACAAACGCCACTTACGTTAAGAAATTTTTCTGCTACCTATAAATATGTCGATAACTCAGACACTAATTTTAAGCAGTTTAGTTTAGGAAATGTTGGTACAAACTCAATCGCTACAAACTTCGCACCTTTAATTGGTGGACAGATCACAAACAGGTCTACTCAATTAAGAAACACTTTTGAATACTACAACCTTACAGAATATACAGAACCCTTTTGGACTGTAGAGCTTTATATAAATGATGTCTTGGTAGATTATACTGAAGCAGATGCCACAGGCCTTTTTAGTTTCTCTATACCTGTAGTTTATGGAAGAACTAATGTCGATTTAAGGTTTTTTGGACGTTTTGGGGAAGAGCAAACACAAGAACGATTTATAAATGTTCCCTTTAGTTTTTTACCGCCAAAAGAATTTGAATATCAAATTACTGCTGGAACATTTGCAGAAGAAACTGGAAGTGTATTTTCTCAAGTAAGAGGAAGTTATGGTGCAACTAGGTTTTTAACATTAAACGCAGGTACAGAATATGTAAAGACAAGAGGAAATATAAGCTTCTACCCTTTTTTATCTACAAACCTTAAAATAAAGAATAACCTTATCTTTTCTTCAGAATATGCTTTAGGTGTAAGATTTAAGAGTACTATAAATTACTTTTCAACGTCTAACTTTAATATTCAGGCAAACTATACAGAGTTAGATGAAAACCAAACTGTAGTATTTCAAGGAGCAAACAGGCAGTTAGATGCTACTGTAGCATTTCCTTTAAGATATAAGTTTATACAAGGGTTTTCAAGATTTAGATTCGATTACAGATCTAACAGAAATGGTAATTATTCTACCAACACTCAATACATTTATAATGGAAAAATATTTGGTCTAAGTTCTAACTTAACTACCAGTATTTTAAAAAATGCTAACGCAAATGCATTATATAGATTAAGAGGATTTACAACCTTTGAAATTTATAACGGGTTTTTAATGTCGCCAGAGATATTATATGAAATCTCACAAAACAAAATTAACTATGCCAGAGTAAGAATTAGAAAGAATTTATATGGAAGAGGATTACTAGATTTTAGTTATACAAGAGAGTTCTTTTCAAATTCAAACTTATTTAGCTTAGGGTTACGATGGGACTTTAACTTTGCTCGTACCGGAGCAAATATTGCTATTAGTGAAGACTTAGTAACCTTAGGGCAAAATATATCTGGTGGTTTACTATTTAATAATTATGACAACCACTTAAGCTTTGATAAAAACATAACTCTAAACAGAGCTAATCTTGTGTTTAAACCATTTTTAGATTTAAACGACAATGATATAAAAGATGAGGATGAACCTGTAGTTGTAGGCCTTGGCGGTAAGTTAAACAAAGGTAGAAATGGAAACCAGATGCCTAATGGAGATTTACAGTTTAATAGTTTAGAGCCCTACATAGATTATTATGTTGAGTTAAATACAGACAACACAGAAAGTGTTGCTTATAAATTAAAATACGATTCTTACAATATTACACTTAGTCCAAATAAAATTACTACTATTGAAGTACCTGTAAAAATATCTGGTGAAGTCGTAGGATATGTCTTCAGGTCTAAAAATGGTACTCAACAACCGTTTAGTCGAATTAAAATAAATATCCTAGATGAAAAATTTAATACTGTAGCAACAGTATTATCAGAATATGATGGTTATTTCTCTTACTTAGGATTATTAAGTGGAAATTACTCTGCAAGAGTTGATAATGAACAACTCCAGAAAATATTTTACTCTACTAAAAGTCCAGTAATTAATTTTACAATAGATAATAGCAAGTACGGAGATATCTTAGACAACCTAGAGTTTTACTTAGATCCTAAAGAACCTCAGTTTGATCTTTATGAGACTATTGTTAAGTACTTTACGTTTTAATGTTACTCGTACCTAAGAGACTCAATAGGATCTTGTTTAGATGCTTTTAAAGCTGGATAACTACCAGAAACTACTGCAATTAAAAAGGTAATACCAGTTGCCCACAAAATAGCAACCCAAGGCGTTACAAAATCAAACTCTGCAGCAGATGCCACAGCATAACCTATAAGAATACCTAATATAATACCTATTAAACCTCCTAATTGTCCAATAATTAAGGTTTCCATAAAAAACTGAGTGGCAATTGTATTACGTTTTGCTCCTAAAGCTTTTCTAACCCCAATTTCTCGAGTACGTTCTGTCACAGAAACCAACATAATATTCATAAGTGCTATTGAAGATCCAAAAATTGTGATTATACTAATAATCCAAGCAGCAATATCTAGATACCCTGTAATTGCAAAGATTTGATTTAATAAGCTATCACTACGCTCTATCCCAAAGTTATTGTCTTGTACAGGACTAAGACCTCTTATATTTCTAAAGGTTATAGTTGCTTCATCTTGAGCACCTTCCATCATTTCTTTATTATCTATTTTCACGCTCATCTCATAGTTTATATTTGGCGCAGTAAAAATAGAACGTGCATTTTGAATAGGTATAAGTACCCTTAAGTCTTGATTGTTACCAAACGTAGAGCCTTTTTCTTCTAAAATTCCTATTACTTTAAATTTTACGCCTCTTATACTAATTGTTTTATCAATAGGATTTATGTCTTTAAATAGAACTTCATAAAAATCAGCTCCTAGAATACAAACGTTGTTATTGTTTTCAATATCGAAGACTGTAAAATTTCTGCCTTTTTCTAATTTAAGGCCAGAATTGTCTAAAAAGTATTCATTTACACCTAATACTCTAACTTCTGGATCTGTTTTTTCGGTTTCAAATCTTACTTCGGCACTTGCTGTACCTGTAAAGGAAATGGAGGTTTGAGAAAATGGATACTCAAATTTTTCTTTAAATTCTTTTACTTCATTATAACTTAAAATAGGATTTACCTTTTGGCGTTCTCCAGGACGACCGCCCATTTGTATATTAAACTCGTACTGTCTTATATTAAATGTATTGGCTCCCATAGCAGAAAAATCGCCACTTATGGTATTTTCAAGTGCAGAAACTGCGCTAAGTATTCCTACAAGTGCAGTAATACCAATAGCAATAATCATTACCGTTAAAATGGTTCTAAGTAATTGGCTTTTAATGCTATCAAAAGCTATTCGTACATTTTCCTTAAAGAGTCCAAACATAGGATTACGGTTCTACTAAATAAAATTCACTCATAAGACGCCATACCAATGATAAAGTTACTTAAATTTTGAAGTTTCTTTAAGTATCTTTGCGCTTTCAAATAATTATGGCACAGAAACCAAGCATACCAAAAGGCACAAGAGACTTCTCTCCTATTGAAGTTTCAAAGAGAAATTACATTGTAGATACTATAAAATCTAAGTTTCAAAATTTCGGTTTTCAACCTATTGAAACTCCAAGTTTTGAAAATAGCGCAACCCTTATGGGAAAATATGGAGATGAAGGCGATCGTCTTATTTTCAAAATATTAAACAGCGGAGATTTTCTTAAAAAAGTAGATGATACTACATATGCTAAAAAAGACAGTCTTGTAATGACTCCTAAAATTTCAGAAAAAGCACTTCGCTATGATTTAACTGTACCCTTTGCTAGGTATGTTGTACAACATCAAAATGAAATAGACTTTCCGTTTAAACGCTACCAGATACAACCAGTGTGGCGAGCAGACAGACCACAAAAAGGACGATTTAGAGAGTTTTACCAATGTGATGCAGATGTTGTTGGTAGTAAAAGTTTATTTCAAGAAGTAGATTTTATTCAACTTTATGACAGTGTTTTTACTGCGTTAAATCTTGATGGTACAACGATAAAGATGAACAACAGGAAGGTGTTAAGCGGTTTTGCTGAAGTTATTGGAGCTAGCGATAAACTTATAGACTTTACTGTAGCGTTAGATAAATTAGATAAGATTGGCGAAGAAAAAGTAAAAGAAGAAATGCTTACTAAAGGTATTTCTGAAGAAGCTATTTCTAAAATACAACCCATATTTAATGTTTCTGGAAGTTTTTCAGATAAAATTGAAACTGTAAAGAGTATCCTTGAATTTTCAGAAATAGGAATGGAAGGTATTAAGGAATTAGAATTTATACAAGAAGCCATATCACAACTACCATTACAAACTGCAACTTTAGATTTAGATATAACTTTAGCGCGTGGGCTAAACTACTATACAGGTGCTATTTTTGAGGTTAGTGCTCCAGAAGGTGTAAGTATGGGAAGTATTGGCGGTGGTGGCCGTTACGATGATCTTACAGGTATTTTTGGCCTTAAAGATATGAGTGGTGTTGGTATCTCCTTTGGTTTAGATAGAATTTACCTTGTTTTAGAAGAACTTAATAAATTTCCTGATACGGTTTCTGAAAATACAAAGGTCCTTTTTGTTAACTTTGGAGAAACAGAGGCATTATATGCTATGCAAGCTATTAAGAAATTAAGGGCTAACGGTGTATCTGCAGAATTATATCCAGACAAGAAAAAAATGGGTAAACAGTTTGATTATGCTAACAAAAGAAATATACCATTTGTTGTAGTTGCTGGAGAAACCGAAATAGCAAATGATTTGTTAGCCTTAAAATCTATGAAAACTGGAGAGCAAGAAGATGTCTCTTTACAAACATTGATTACTAAAATGAGTTAATATGAAACATTTCCTTTTACTTACTGTAATATCATTACTATTTTGGTCTTGCCAGGAGCAAAAGGATTTTAGCACTGTAGATCCTGTAAACTGGAAAAAGAGAGCTATAAAAGATGTTTCTGTACTAGACAGTTTGGAGCAAGGTACAACCTACCTTTCTGTGTATTCTGAAATTTATAGTTTATCTGAACATAGAACACATGATTTAACTGCTACAATAAGTTTAAGAAATACACATAGGAGTGACTCTGTATTTCTTACTAAGGCAGAATATTTTAATACAGAAGGCGATTTAATACGTACCTATTTTACAGATCCTATTTATTTGAAACCAATGGAAACTGTAGAAATTGTTATAGATGAAATAGATAAAGAAGGCGGCACTGGAGGTAATTTCATTTTTGATTGGGTTGTACAACCTAACTCTTCCGAACCATTGTTTGAAGCTGTTATGATTTCTACTTCAGGACAACAAGGACTTTCATTTACTACTGTTGGTAAACGTTTAAAATAAATTACTATGAAAAAATTACTAAGAGCACTTGTTGCATTTTGGGGTGCTAAGAAAATTGGTGGTGGCCGTTGTGGTTGTATTGGTACTATAGTAGTTTTTCTAATCTTATATTGGCTGCTAGGTTACGTTTTCGAAGCATTTTAAACCATTCTTTTCTCTGCATCCTAATAATATACATAACGGCGACTATAATTTTACTGCTTTAATTAGCACACATAAACCGCTACAAGTCTTTGTTTTTAAAAACTCGTATGGAAATCTTAGTATAGATTTTTCTAATCCCGACGCTGTTTATCATTTAAATAAAGCTTTATTAAAACACCATTATAATCTTACAGATTGGGATATTCCCAAACATTTTTTATGTCCTCCAATTCCTGGTCGCGCAGATTATATTCATCACCTTTCAGACCTTATAGATCAAAAACAACAAGTTAAGGGATTAGACATTGGCGTTGGTGCAAATTGCATTTATCCAATTTTAGGGACTCAAATATACAATTGGGATATGGTAGGTTCTGATATTAACAAAAACTCTGTATTGCAAGCAATTAAAAATGTTAATTACACCAAAGGTTTAAGTGAAAAAATTTCAATAAAGCATCAAGAAAACAATGCTAATATTTTTGAAGGTATTATAAATGAAAATGACCGCTTTACATTTACTATGTGCAATCCACCATTTTATACCTCAGAAAAAGATGCAGAGCGTGAGGCTTTAAAAAAGATTAAAAACTTAAACGACACAACAGAGTTAAAGCTAAATTTTGGTGGACAATCTCACGAGCTTTGGTGTAATGGTGGCGAAGCTCTATTCATTAAACGTATGATTAAGCAAAGTGCAGCTTTTAAAGCAAATGTCACTTGGTTTACAACGTTAGTCTCCAGAAAAGAAAACTTGCCTAAACTTGAAAAGCAGCTTAAGAAACTAAAAGCTTCTGTAAAAGTTATAGAAATGAGTCAAGGTCACAAAAAAAGTAGAATCTTAGCTTGGCAATTTTCTTAGTTATGAATGTTGAAAACTCCACACACAAACATTTTAAACTATATAAACCAGACGGTTATCTTAGTCAGTTTATAAATAACAGCAAGAAACGCCGAAACAAAAAACTATTAGGCGAATTATATAATTTTCCTGAAGGCACTATGAGTATTGGTAGGTTAGACGAAATGTCTGAAGGTTTACTCCTATTAACTACAGACGGTAAAGTGAGTGCCGCTGTTACAAGCTCTAAGTACGAAAAAGAATACATTGTACAAGTTAGTGGTGACATTACAGAAGGTGCTATAAATGAAATGCGTAACGGACTTACTATTCCTATTAATGGTAAGCAATATGATACAAAGCCGTGTACAGCATTTAAACTAAATAAAATACCTCAATTTCCTGAACGCCAAAAAGCAATACGAAGCTCTAGACACGGCGAAACTAGCTGGTTATCTATTTCAATTCGCGAAGGAAAATTTAGACAGGTTCGAAAAATGACTGCAAAAGTTGGCTTTCCTACATTACGATTAGTACGTGTACGTATTGGCAACTACCATTTAGAAGACATGCAACCAGGACAGGTTGCTTCTATTAACATTTCACAATAGATATAAAACCAGTATCTTTAGGATAAACCTAAAATAACACTATGTCTAAGCCAGATTTTTCTTCTCTTAAAGCACTTTATTTAAACTGTACATTAAAAAAATCTCCAAGAAAAAGTCATACAAAGGGCTTAATAGATGTTTCTATGAATATCATGAAATCTGAAGGTGTTACAGTAAACTATCATCGTGTAGTAGATTATGATATTGCATATGGTGTTTATCCAGACATGACAGAACATGGTTATGATACAGATGATTGGCCAAAATTATATAAAGATATTATGGATGCTGATATCTTAATTATTGGTACACCTATCTGGTTAGGAGAAAAGTCTTCTGTTGCTACTAAACTTATTGAACGTTTATACGGTATGAGTGGCAAAACTAATAATAAAGGTCAATACGTGTTTTACGGCAAGGTTGGCGGTTGTATTATAACAGGTAATGAAGATGGCGTAAAACACTGTGCTATGGGATTATTATATGCAATGCAACATATAGGTTACAGCATACCACCGCAAGCAGACGCAGGATGGATTGGTGAAGTTGGTCCTGGACCAAGTTATTTAGATGAGGAAGCAGATGCTAAAAACAATGAATTTACTAATAGAAATACTACATTTTTGACGTACAACCTCTTACATCTAGCCAAAGTAATGAAAGAAAATAACGGTTATCCAAAATATGGTAATTCAAGAGAAGATTGGGATAATGGCTCTAGGTGGAATTTTGAAAACCCAGAATACAGATAATGCTAAGTCAATAATGCTTCTATCTATAAATTAGAACAAAAAAAAAACGAGAGCCATTTTAGCTCTCGTTTTAGTTTTATAAAATGTAGGGTTTATAAAAACTCTACTTCTCCAGATCCTAAATTATAATATGCAGGAACTACTTTTAATTTTCCGCTATCAATTGCACCTTTAATGATTGAGCTACGGCTAGCTAACTCATCTACAGTAAGCTTTGCATTTGTTTTCACTACCTCATTAACTTCTGCATTATCATCAGACTTTGCTAACGCTGGAGAAATGTGTGATAATAAATGATTTAAGTTATAACCGTTATCTCCACCATTTACAGCAGCAGTTACAGCACCACAACTCTCGTGTCCTAACACAACAATTACAGGTGTTCCAATATTAGCTACTGCATATTCTATACTAGCAATAGAAGATGTGTTTGCTACATTACCAGCCACACGCACAACAAATAGCTCTCCTAGACCAGCATCAAAAGCTAATTCTGGCACTACTCTACTATCTGCGCAACTTAATACAATTGCGTAAGGTTCTTGACCTCCAGTTAAATCGCCACGGCGACTTTTATCTTGCAGCTTTCTATCAAGCTTATCTTCTGTGTATCTTTTATTCCCTTCTTTTAAGCGTTCTAAAACGCTGTCTATAGTCATCATAAGTTTTTATTTTAAAGTATAAATTTCGGAATTATAGATGTAATTTCAAATTAATCTATATTAGAATTTTATACAAATGTGCATTTCTATTTATTCTATAAAAAAAAGGGAACATTTCTGTTCCCTTTTTTAAAAATTATTTGATAATTAAGCGTGTTGTAACTCGTGCTTACCTTCTTTTACCTCTTCAATTAATTTTGCATTAAATGCTGGTAAATCATCAGGATTTCTACTAGTTACAAAACCTTCATCTACTACAACCTCTTCATCTACCCAGTTTGCACCTGCATTTACTAGGTCTGTTTTAATAGAGTTGAATGATGTTAACTTACGGCCTTTAACCACATCTGCTTCAATTAATAATTGAGGTGCGTGGCATATGGCTGCTACTGGTTTACTTTGTTTAAAGAAATCTTTAATAAAGCTAATAGCCTTATCATCTCTTCGTAAAATATCTGGGTTAATTACACCACCAGGTAACATTAAAGCATTATAATCACTTGCTGAAACATTATCCAATGTTTTGTCTACTGTATATTCGTTAGACCAATTTCCATTATCCCAAGCTTTTATCTTTCCAGACTCTTGACTTACAATATCTACTGTAAATCCTTCATTCTTCATAGCTTCTAAAGGTGACTTTAACTCACTTTCTTCAAATCCATTTGTTGCTAATATTGCGACTCTCTTATTCATCTTCTTATTATTTTGATTAGTAATTAAATTCATCTCAAATATAAGCAGATGTTAAGGCTAAGTGGGTTAATGTTTTGTGAAGCTTATGTTTAAGTTTGTTAAACAATGTTACGAGTCTACACCGTTTTCCAGCTTTTTAAAATCTTCATGATCTTCTTCTGCTTGTTTTTTTTTAAGCTCTAGCTCTTGTAGTTCTTGCTCTAAAGCAGATTCTCCTTGTTCATTTGGCTCTACTTTTTCATTTTTATAAAGCGCATACTCTACAGTAAAACACGCTCCAAAAAATACTATGAGACACGTGTAGTACACCCAAAGCAGTATAAGCACAACAGAAGAGGCGCCACCATAAACAGATGCAGGCTCACTATGCCCAAAATAAAATCCTAATAAATATTCACCTATTAAAAACAAAAGTGTTGTTACAGATGCTCCTAATAAGGTAACTCTCCATTTAAGTTTTACGTCTGGTAAGATTTTAAAGATACTTGCAAACAATGCCGTTATAAATATATAAGAGAATAGGAAATTACCAATATCAAGGGCAATTGCTGTAATGTTTGGTGCAATTTGCTCTACATATTCACTTATAGCACCTATGGTTGCAGAAATTACTAAGGAAACAAGTAGCATAAGACCCACAACTAGGATCATCCCAAATGAGATTACACGATCTATAACCATTCTTAAAATGGTTTGATCTTTCTCCTTTACATTCCATATAAAATTCATAGTACGTTTTAATTGAAAAAACGCACCTGTTGCTCCAAAGAGTAGCGCACCAACACCAAATACAACTGTAAATGCAGAACTGTCATTAAGCGCGGCATTAGCAATCATACCTTCTATAGCTTCTGCGGCGCCATCTCCAATAAGGCCTCCTATTTCTGAAGTAATCCTACCTTGAACAGCATCTCTGCCGAAAAACTTTCCGGCAATGGTTACCACAATCATTAATAAAGAAGGCAATGAGAATAAGGTGTAGTAAGCAATAATTGCACTTTTAGCAAAAGGGTCTATATTATCCCAACGCTTGTAAGTAGACTTTATAAGACTTAAAAATGTTTTAAAATTTACTGTCATTACAAGTATCGTTCTTTTATAACTTCAATATGATGCTTTTCATGTCCTATCATAATAGCAGCAATGGCTCTAGCTGTCATAGCACTACCGTTTGCCGTACCTTTAAAAGAAAAAACATCTTCTTCTAAACTCTGAAACAAAACTAAAGAATGTTGCCGCTCAACATCATACTCCTTAATAAGTTGTGGCATAGATTTATTGTTGGCTCTTGATGGATTTATATAATCATTATGTTCAAAGCCAATTAAAGGCGTCGCATCCATACGGGCAAAACGTAATGCTCGGTAATAAAATATACGTTCTGTATCTATAATATGTTGCAGAATTTCGAGAGGAGTCCATTTGCCATCAGCATAACGGTATAGGTATTTAGACTCGTCAAGTGATTTGAAGAATTTAGTTGTAATCTCTTGTCTTTTATATAATAGCTCTAATAATTCTCCATCTCCAACTTTATCTATATAAGTTTTATAATATGGGTTATACTCATCTGGCTGTATGTCTTGTACTGTCATTTTCTAACTTTTTAGCTACTAAATTAACTAAAAAACCCCCAACATTACTGTTAGGGGTTTTTATAATTAGTAATTACTACTAATTCATTATTCTTGATGTTGAAAAATGCTATGCATTAAACGTTTTTTATCGTTTAAGCTTTCCTCTAGAGAAATCATAGTCTCTGTTCTGTAAACACCTTCGATATCGTCTAATTGATAGATAACATCTTTTGCGTGATTTGTATTCTTAGCACGTATCTTACAGAAGATATTAAACTTTCCTGTAGTTACGTGAGCAACTGTAACAAATGGAATTTGGTTTATGCGCTCCATAACAAACTTAGTTTGAGATGTGTTCTGTAAAAAGACACCAACATAAGCAATAAAAGCATAGCCTAACTTCTCATAGTCCAATGTTAAAGATGAACCAATAATGATACCAGCTTCTTCCATTTTCTTTACACGCACGTGTACCGTTCCAGCAGATATTAAAAGTTTCTTTGCTATATCTGTAAACGGCGTTCTTGTGTTTTCAATCAGCATATCAAGTATCTGACGATCAATATCATCTAATTTGAACTTTGCCATAATTATTTATTTTCTGATTAATTGTGATTAGCCGGCAAATTTAATGAATAATTCGCAATAGAACTTATAAAAGCATTAAGTATTTTTTACAAAACTCAATTTTTTACCATTTATTAACACATTAACAATATCTATTTCTTCTGCAAGTTTTTCTGAAGTATTTATTTGAATATCTAAATCACTGCACTCTAGCTCTTTATGAGCATAATAATCGTTTAAGTCATCAATTTTAGCGATGTAAGGACTAAACGTAATTAAGCCACCATCTAATTCTTCACGATATTGAATAGCTATATCTTTTATTTCTTCTTTAATTGCTACATTCCTAAGTATGATATCGTAAAACTTCTTGTCGTTTTGTGGAATGCTCATATAATCCTCTACGGTTTCAGCCTCATAACTTTTAGTAACTGCACAATTTATTAGCTGAAGCAAGGCTGCATAAATGGCTTTCCTGGTATCATTTCTATCATAAGCTTCCAAATGTCCGGCTTCAAATAAAATAGTAGGTGTACCTAGATTTTGAAACGTGTCTCCAACACAATTAATATTAAAACCATCATCATAACGCCCTATATGTCCTTTAATTAAATGTGACAATGTTGTATTCATAGCAGAGATATACTGCATAGCCACCTTTCTATTTACTGTAATAGAGCGTTCTATATCTTGTGATGGCGACAAAAAAGATACTGCAGCAGTTTTAGGTGTAAGATTTACATTATAAATGGTGCGTTGGTCATGTAAGTTTAAACACAAATGAGGCGTAAATTCTTTATAAACCGCTTTAAGCACTTTACTTTCTGGCTGAGAGCAATCTTGAGCATCTCTATTTAAATCTATTTCGTTAGCATTAAAGCGCATATAAGCCTCACAACCATCTGGATTTAACTGTAATATTATTTTTAAGGTGATGCTTTTAAATATCTCCTCAGTTTCAGCAGAGTCTTTATGAGCGTCTATAATTGATAACAGATCTAACACAGATTTAGTAGTTGTGCTTTCGTTTCCATGCATTTGAGACCAGCCTAATATTTTATAAGGACCAGTTCCTAATGTTATAGAATGAATTGGTTTTCCTAAAACAGAGTGACCTTCTAACGACACTTTTCCAATTGTTGAAAAGCGTTTTAAAGCTGTATTAATTTCATAAGGATGTATATAACGACCCATTATAGGTTTATAAAAATGATCGTTGTAAGACTTCCAAAATAGATGCTGATATATTGTATTATTTTCCACGTTACAAATGTAAACAATGTCTAATTTACATTTGTATACAGATGAAATATTAATTTAGTTTAATTATGTAAACACAAAGAAGGTCGTGATTCTATTATAATTGAGAAATTAATAATGATATATGTTTAATACAAATTAAACATTATATTTCAATTAGTTACATATACTTATATCAACTTTTAATTCAATATAAATATCGTTATTATAGCTTGATTTTGGTTATATCTGTCAATTAGTTTACATTTGTAATGTATATATTTTAAAACTTGAGTTTACAATGGTAAACAGTACTGAATTTACGAAACGACTCGAAAAAATCTTTGAGTATTACGATCTGAGTGCATCTTCTTTTGCAGATAAAATTGAAGTTGGGCGCTCTTCTATTTCTCATATTGTCTCCGGAAGAAACAAACCGAGTTTAGATTTTGTAATGAAAGTTGTATCTACTTTTGATGAAGTAGATTTATACTGGTTATTAAATGGTAAAGGAACATTCCCAAAATCAAATACAACAGTTCAGTCTTCTTCACCACCAAGACCACAATCTTCATTTAGTGATTTTGATACATCACCTACACAGGATTTATTTTCTGATGCAGAACACCATTCAAGAGCAATTGAAAATCACATTACTCCAAAACCTAGTAATATAAAGAGTAACGCTATTGCTAAGATAATTGTCTTATATACTGACGGAAGTTTTGAGGCTTTTGAAAATTAATGCCTTATTTTTGCAAAAAAAGATCCTATGAAGCGTTTTGCAGCTCTTTTAATCTGTTTAATACTTACATCTTGTTATGCTCCAGAACGTGACTGTAAAGCATTTAAAACTGGTACTTTTGAATTTGAAAGTTTTTTAAATGGCGAATTAGTGACCTCGCGTTTTATTAGAAATGATTCTATTGAAATTGATATGTTTCAAGGTAAAAGTGATACTGCTTCAGTACGTTGGGTAAACGACTGTGAATATATACTCACCAATCTTAACCCCAAAAATATGGCAGAAGAAAAGCCATTACAAATTAGAATTATCACCACAGAAAAAGATTCCTATACATTTGAATATTCATTAGTAGGATCTCCAGAAAAGCAGCGTGGTACTGTTACAAGAGTTAAAGAGTAATTAATAGACTAAGTACAATACTTTCTTAAAAGCTTTTGCTCTAAGCCTAAAGTTTTTCCTAAAAATGCCAATACTGTTATTCCTAAATTTTGAACACCTCTTGGGATATTAGGTACATACGTATCCATTTTTTGTAATGCAATTGCCATTAACAATATATTTTTAGGAAGTCCATTTTTATAAACCTTACCATCTTCTGCTAGGCCATACATAATTTGTAAGCCTTCTCTTAATTTTCCAGGTGTATTTACGGTTACTTTAAACACAACTGTCTTATTCGTAGGATTATAAAACTGATGTTTTGTAAATGGAGAAATTTGCCTGGTCTCATTCTCCTTTAAAAGAAAGGGCTTATTATTTATAAATACCTGTAACTCTCCAGAAATAACCTTAAATACTTCTGTAATCTTGGTGTGGTAATGCTTTTGTGTTTGCCCACTTTGCGGCAATAACGTTGTTTTAAATACTAAGGATTCTGCAGATTCAGAAAGAATTTCAATTTCATCATTTAATATAGGGTTAGAGAAAGTAACATTTTGTTTAGCCATTAGTTGTGTGCTGTCTATTAAACGTTAATTCTCTTCAATGTTAATAATCTGCTCTATCCAACTCGTTGTATTGCTAAGTTTAACATCGGGTGTTAGCCCTTTAGTTTCATATTGCGCATATGCTTTTTTATTGTGTTTTGTAGAAAGTGTAATTTTATAATCCATACAAGAGGTTGTTGTTTTATAAGCTTTGTTTCCATATCCATAAGCTAACATACCTCTTGAGTTTTCTCCAACAAGTTTAGTTCGATTGTCTTCTAATAACTCTAATACAGCAAGTTCTGCCGCGCTTGAAGTTTTAAAATTTATAACAACATATATCGTTTTTAAGCTAGAGTTTCGTTTTACATATTTTATTAAAGGTTTGGCTTGTTTTAATGAGCCTCCACCATTATTCCTTAAATCGATAATCAGATTTTCTTTTTCTAATTTTTGTAAAGTTTCATCATAAAATTTATCAGCTTCTTTCATTAAAGCTTTTGTTCTAGATAACGTTTTTATACCAACATAATCAAATGAAGGGTTTAGAGATATATAGTTGAAATTCTCGGCGTGATTTTTATTAAAAAAGTAATTATCTTCTTTATTCCAAAATGTTGAGTGAATACGACCTTCATTTATAGAAATAGTATTCTGATAAAAAAGTAGACCATTTTTATAAAATTCAAAGATTTCAAAAGTTTTTGGTGAAGTCTTTTTTATTCTTAACCTAATTTTTCCTTTGGTCCACGCTTTAGAATTTGAATCTAACGTAATACCTAACCATTCAACTTCTGCGCTTTTTTTAACCAAAATCTTATCACTTCCTGCAAAGTAAATTCCTGAAATACTGTCTGAAGCCGTTAAAGTAGTATCTATATTTTTAGAATAGCTTGGTATATTTACTGGTATATCTTCAGGTACCCAATAAATTTCGTTATGTCGGTCTTTAATAAATGATATGTATTTCTGGATATAGCCTACACAAAAAAACGTGCTTAATGAATCATTTTTAATTTCTTCCTTTATTTGTTCTCGCCATTCTTGTAACTCTATTCTTAAATTAGCTGTAGTTACTTGATCTTTATAGCTTTTAGAGGATTTTATAACCTCAGACACTTCATTTAGTGCTGTCATACAATTACAGTCCTTTTCTTGGCTATAAGCAGTAGTTAATAGTAATGCAAAAGCCCATATGAAATTGTAATTGTACATAATCTGTTTTTAGTTAATAGCTATCATTTTTATTTAAGAGAATTCACTTTAATTCGTTATCCTTTGCCTGTTGTGCTTTACGTTCTGCGTAGGCATATCCTTGTTTCCACCAACTACGCATGAGCTTCTTATTAAATATCAATGAGTTTTCAGTTAGTTTAGATGGTGTGTAATATAAGTTTAGTGTTACTTCCTTATTTATAGCTGCTAGTTTTCCTTCTACAATATTGTGTCTTTCGGTTTGGTCCATCATAAAGCTAAAAAGGCCAACCATAAGTGAAAACGGATTTTTACCTAATATTTTATTGTGTTCCATATTCTCACTTTCTAAAATTATAGCATCAATTTCTGTTGCGCCTCTTCTTATTGCTTCACGTATAGGAATTAAGCAACCAAAACCACCATCTGCATACTCAAATCCGTCTTTTTCAACCAAACTCATAAATGGTACGTAGTTGCAGGAAATCCATATCCATTCACAAAAATCATCATAGGTACATTCTTGAATACTCTTATATTCTACCTTGTTTTTAGTAAGGTTAGATACTGTTACTACAATATCTTTAGCGTTTGTTCGGGCTTTTTGAAATTCGGCTTCAGAAAAATTCTTACGTATAAGTTGTCTTAGGTTTTTACTTTCTCCAAACGTGCGTTTACGTTTTATAAACTGTAATAAAGAATTGACATAGTTTATAGAGACAAACTCTCTATTATCCTTGCGTTTAACACGAAACGGATTTAAACTAAAAATAGAGTTCTGATTAACATTGGTGTATATATTATACAACTTATTTAGATTGCCCAATGCTAAGTGTGGTAACAGTAAACTTCCTGTTGAACTTCCTAGAAACAAATCATACTTTGTATGTTGATGCCTAATAAGGTAATGCGCAACGCCACCAGCATAAGCTCCTTTACTACCACCACCAGAAATTACTAATGCTCTCATTATAATATAGTATCTAAAAATGCATTTTCTTCTTTTGTGAACGTTGCTTTTAGTTGTAGTAAACGTTTTTTGTAATCTGGCTTTTTTATAAGTTCTTTTAAAAGTTCTCGTGAAAACTTTTTAAATCGCCAAACGTGATGTGTTGTAGCATCAACCAAGTTCATTAAACTTTCGTCTGAAAAGGCTTCAATTTGGTATAGGTAATTAAATGCTAGTTCTCTAATCTGGTAACTATACTTAGTATTGGTATACGTTGTTAATTTCTGAAATGTTTCAGATTTATTTGTAGGCTCATAGTTTTGAGTTGCCAAGTTTAAGGTAAGCCAAAGTAGCTCTACGTTATGATCTGAAAAGCCTTTAATTCCTTTTAACTGTTCAAGGTAAGTAACACGTTTATTTGGAAATTGGCTCCAAAGGGCATACAAAGCAAGTTCTTTTGTTTGGTAAGAATCATCTTGTAAAAGTGACTCAAATTCAGACTGCAATGCCTTAGGTATTTCCTTTACATTAGCAACAATTGCCTGTCTTATAAGGCGATTATTAGTGTTATATGCCATACGCATTAGAGACAAAGCTTCCGTATGCGGTTCGTTTGCTAACTGATAAACTATTTCTTGCCCTATATAAGTATTTACTTTTGGTGCAGAAAGTTCTTTAAAAAACAAATCTGCCTTGTCTTCTAATGGGGTTTCTCTTAATGCAGAAATTTTAAAATAGTGCTGCATAAATTCAGATGCTTTTAAACTGTTCAAGGCAGCTTCTGCTTTAAAAGCAGATTGTTCTAACCAGTTGGCTTTAAAAGTACTCAACTCTTTTCCTGAGGCTTGTTCTATTGCAGCTAAGAAATCATCTACTGTAACATTCTTGTACGCGTAAGTGTTTAAATAGTGCTTCACTCCTATTTTAAATGCTAAATCTCCAACGTCTTCCCTCAACATATGTAATGCCCAAGCGCCTTTCTCATAAAAAGTTAATGAGCTTGCCTTAGGGTTTGTTAAAGCTTCTCCTTTGCCACTATCACTTAGTTCTTTAAGACGTTCTGCGCTCTCATAAAGTTTCCAATAGTAATAATCTTCTCCAAAAATCTCTCGTTCAGCCAACAATGCATAATAGGTTGCAAAGCCTTCATGAAGCCAATGGTGTGCACTACTTTTCTCGGTAACTAAATCGCCAAACCATTGGTGCGCTAACTCGTGAGCATTTACATTTACATAATTGCGGTCTATAAATCCGATGTCGTCGGTTACAAAAGCATCGCTAAAAATGGTTAAGCTTGTGTTTTCCATTCCTGCATAGAGAAAGTCTTTAACATACACTTGTTTATAATTTTGCCAAGGGTACGGTACACCTATTTCTGACTCTAAAAAATTGAAAATAGTTGAAGTATGACGGTAAGTTGCCTCAAACTCCTCAGTATCTTTAGGCTCAAAATATAGCTGAATAGGAATACCACTAGCGCTTGTAAGAGATTTGTGATCATAATGTCCAGCAGCTAATGCCACCAAATAACTAGACATTGGTTTCTTCATGTCATAATACCACGTCTTTTTAGTTTTAGTGCTACTAACAGAATCTAAAACACCACTTGCCATTACATTGAGATGTTGTGGAGCTGTTATCGTAAGGTCAAACTCTATTTTATCTGTCATATCATCTATACTCGGTAACCAGTGCGACGTATATTTACCTTGGCCTTGAGTAAAAACTTGATGTTCATTTAGGTCGTTTACAAAATAAAGGGTTTGCTTTGGAGAAGTTGTGTAAGTAATATTGAAGCTATATTCTGAAGGTTTGAAATCTCCTCTAATAATTAACTTCCCGTTATCTATTATAAACTGAAGCGTATCATTTCCAGAAACAACACTTTCAATTGTTTCAATTTTCGAATCTAAATATAACTCATTGGTTTGTTGAAGTATACCTACTATAACTTCAACTTTAGATTTAATTGATTTTGATTCAGGCAGCAATTCAATTTCAGCTGCTATTCTCTTAACATCTTGGGTTTGTGCTAATAAAGGCCATTGTAAAATTGAACAAAAAAATATAGATAATAGGTATTTCATAAACGGAGAACCTCCAACAGGAGATTAATATTTTAATTTATTTCTTAATTAATATTACTTCAAAAAATAGGGTTTCAAACTTTACCTTTAAAACGATTTTTTAAATAATAAATTACAGAAATTGTATACTACAAATCTAGCAAATCAAATCTCAATTACACTTAATTCTGTAATTTAGCGGCAATGAGCAGTCTTCTACAAACTCCCATAGATTATTTAAAAGGTGTTGGTACCAATCGTGCAGATTTACTCCGCACAGAATTAGACATACACACCTTTCAAGATTTGCTCAATTTCTTCCCGTTTAGATATATAGATAAAACTAAATATTATAAGATAAATGAGTTGCAACGCAATTCTGCAGACGTTCAAGTTATAGGGAAGATTACACACATAAAAACTGTAGAGCAAAAACGCGGAAAACGTTTAGTGGCAGATTTTATAGATGATACCGGTAAAATGGAATTGGTCTGGTTTAGAGGTCATAAATGGATTAAGGAAAACCTTAAATTAAACACAGCATATGTAATTTACGGAAAAGTAAACCATTACAACGGAACGTTTTCTATGCCTCACCCAGAAATGGAACTTTATGCAACTCATAAAGAAGAGGTTAAGATAGCTATGCAACCTGTTTATTCATCTACTGAAAAGCTAACCAATAAAGGCATTACCCAACGGTTTATGGGCAAAATGATGCAACAGGTTTTTATACAAACTGGAGCAACTTATGAGGAAACACTTGCCGCACCTTTAAGAGAGGAACTAAAATTAATTAGCAAAACTCAAGCGTTACGAAACATACACTTTCCTAAAAATTCAGAATTACTAGCCAAGGCACAATTTAGGCTAAAATTTGAAGAGCTATTTTATATACAGCTACAAATGCTTTCTAAGAACTTACAACGTAAGCAGCGCTTAAAAGGCTTTCCATTTGATCAAGTTGGTGAGGTTTTTAACGACTTTTACGAGAATCACTTACCATTTGAGTTAACCAATGCTCAAAAACGCGTAATTAAAGAAATTAGAAATGATTTAGGCAGTAGCGCCCAAATGAATAGATTACTTCAAGGTGATGTGGGTTCGGGAAAAACCATTGTTGCACTAATGTGTGTTTTGTTAGCTATCGATAACAATTTTCAGGCAGTTCTTATGGCACCTACTGAGATTTTAGCGCAACAACATTATCAAGGTATAAAAGACCTTGTGGCTCACTTAGATATTAAAGTTAATTTACTAACAGGCTCAGTTAAAAAGAGTGATCGTACCTTAATTCATGAAGCTCTTGAAGACGGCACACTTAATTTACTAATTGGCACACATGCAGTTTTAGAAGACAAGGTGCAGTTTAAAAATTTAGGATTAGCTATTATTGATGAACAGCATAGATTTGGAGTGGCACAACGTTCTAAATTATGGCGTAAGAATACCATACCACCACATATTTTAGTGATGACAGCTACTCCAATACCACGTACTCTAGCTATGAGCGTGTATGGCGATTTAGACATAAGTGTAATCGATGAGTTGCCACCTGGACGAAAAGCCATTAAAACTGTACATAGGTTTGATAGCCATAGACTACGTGTCTTTAGGTTTATACGTGATGAAATTGAAAAAGGCAGACAGGTTTATGTTGTATATCCATTAATACAGGAAAGTGAAGTGTTGGATTACAAAGATTTAATGGATGGTTACGAGAGTATTGTGAGAGATTTTCCTCAGCCAGAGTATCAGGTTTCTATTGTTCACGGCCAAATGAAGCCTGCAGATAAAGATTATGAAATGCAACGCTTTGTAGAAGGTAAAACACATATAATGGTTGCAACCACAGTTATTGAAGTTGGTGTTAACGTTCCTAATGCATCTGTTATGATAATTGAAAGTGCTGAGCGTTTTGGGTTATCCCAACTACACCAATTGCGCGGTCGTGTTGGTCGTGGTGCAGAACAGAGTTTTTGTATTCTTATGACCGGTCATAAACTTAGTGATGATAGTAAAACTCGCCTAGAAACTATGACGCGTACTAACGATGGTTTTGAAATAGCCGAAGTAGATTTAAAACTTCGCGGTCCTGGCGATATGATGGGTACGCAACAAAGTGGTGTTTTAAACCTTAAGATAGCAGATATAGTTAAGGATAATAATATTTTAAAACTAGCAAGAAGTTATGCCTATGCAATCTTAAAAGAAGATCCTAGCTTAAGTGACGACAGTAATGCTATTTATCGAAAAATTTATAAGCTGTTAGGCAAAGACAAAACCATTTGGAAATATATTTCCTAAGAGAGCTGTTTCACCAATTCTTTTAATGACCTGCAACTTAATGTAGGTTTTTTACCTAATGGATAAATAGATTTTTTTTCTCTTTCAATAAAAGCCGTTTGTAATCCTGCTTGTTGTGCACCAATAATATCCCAACCGTGTGCAGCTACTAACATTGCTTGTTCTGCGGAAACATTTAAAGAGTCTAGAACATATTTGTATGTGTTGGCGTGTGGTTTATAAACTTTTACAGCACTAACGCTAAATAAAGCATTAAAATATGCAGAGAGCTCTACGTTCTCAATTTGTTGTTCCAAAGCATCTTTACTACCATTGGTTAATGCTACCAATATAAATCCTTTAGTTTTTAGTACCTGCAATGCTTCTACAACATCTGCGTGAGGTTTTAAATTAAGGATATGGTTTAATATTGTTTTAGTTTCAGCTTCAGATATATGAACGTTAAAATGAGCTTCAACCATTTTTAATACTGCTTTACCGATAGCACCAAAATCGTTATAGGTTTCTTGTATTGTTTCAGCAAAAGAATACATTAATAGTTTATGAAACCAAATTTGGAATGCGGCTTCGTTTCCAAATGCATTATTCATAGCTCTTTCCATTAAAGAAAGGTCTAGAAGTGTTTCATTTACATCAAAAATGAGAAGTTTAGGTGTGTTTTTCATCATTATTATTAAAACTATAAATCCAAGCTGTTACACTTGGATCTATAAAATTTATATTAAAGTTTATACTAGCTGTTTAAGCTCATAATAGCCTTTTCATTTACAAACTCTTTCATACCAAAGCCACCATGTTCTCTACCATATCCTGAGTTTTTAACGCCTCCAAATGGCATGTTAGGTTGTGCTAATCCAAATGAATTAATAAACACCATACCAGTATCAAAATGATTTTTAGCAAGCGCAAAGGCTTTGTCTTCATCTTTAGAGAAGATACCACCACCAAGACCAAATCTACTATCATTGGCAATACGCATAGCATCTTCATTATCTTTAGCTCTAATTAATGACGCAACAGGACCAAAAAGCTCATCATCATAAGCTGGCTGTCCTGGTTTCACATTTTCAAGAATTGTTGCTGGATAGTAAAATCCGTCGCCTTGTGGAAGTTCTCCACCTACAAGAATTTTTGCTCCTTTAGCAACACTTTCTTTAAGCTGTGTATGTATTTTATTACGTAAATCTTCACGTGCCATTGGGCCGATGTCTGAATCTTCATCCATAGGATTACCGTGTTTAATATCCTTCATTCCCTTAACAAATGCTTCTTTAAACTTATCATACACGGCATCTACTACCACAAAACGTTTTGCAGCAACACAAGTTTCTCCATTATTATAAATACGTCCTTCTACACTTGTTTTAGCAGCTAACTCTACATCTGCATCATCTAAAACTAAGTAAGCATCATTACTACCAAGCTCCATTACTGTTTTCTTTAATGCAGCACTTGCTTTTTGAGCAACTACTTTACCTCCTTCTGCACTACCAGTCATCGTAACTCCTCTCACAAGGTCGTTTTCTATAACCTTATCAGACTGTTCATGGTTCATTACTAAAACAGTGAATAAATGTTTTGGCAAGCCAGCATCCTCATAAACTTTCTGTAAGAATTTAGCAGAACCTGTAACATTTTCTGCGTGCTTTAGCAATACTCCGTTACCTGCCATTAAGTTAGATATACTATATCTTACTGCCTGATAGCAAGGAAAATTCCAAGGCTGTATACCATATACAATACCAATAGGAGAATGAGTAATAACTCCTTTTCCTCCTTCAGGTAATTCACGCTCTATATCTTTAAGAACGTCTGCTCCAGTATTTGCAGTATAATCACAAATTCCTGCACAAAGCTCTACTTCTTGCAAACCTTGCTTATAAACTTTACCCATTTCTTGAGTCATAAGCTTGGCATATTCATCTTTACGCTCTTTTAAAAGTTTACCTATAGATTTAAGTACTTTACCACGTTCTTCAAAAGATTTAGATTTCCACTCTGTAAATGCTTCGTGGCATTTCTCTACAGCATTTGTAACATCTTCATCACTCATATAGGTATATTCTTCAATTACCTTTCCTGTATGAGGATTAATAGTGTTAAACCCATTTTCTCTTTCTCTATTTATTATCTCTATTTCTTTTTCTAGTATCATTTTTTCTTTTTTTTAGTTAATTAAAAAGCTAAGTCTTATTAAGTTTTAGCTTGTTGGTATAAGGTCTCTAGTTTTGGCTTCATAATCTATATAGCCTTCAGGACCTTGTGAATAAAAGGTATTAGCATCCCATTCTGCAGTTGGTATATTTTCTTTAAATCGACCTACTAAGTCTGGATTCGATATATATAGTTTTCCAAAAGCAACAAGGTCTGCATCATCATTTTCTATTACTTTATTAGCGGTGTCTTTTGTAAACCCAGTATTTATCATTAATGTCCCTGAATATTTAGGACGGTATCGCTTTGCAATATGCTCTTCTGCATAATCAACATCTGAGACATCTGTAAAAGGCTCAGATAAATGTATGTAGGATAAATCGTATTCTTTTTCTAATCTTTCAATCACATAGTCGAATGTTGGGATGGTATCTTCAACGACTTCCATTCCAAATGTACCGTGTAATGATGGATTAAATCGAGCTCCTATCCTATTCTGCGGAATTACCTGTTTTACAGCATCTAAAACTTCAAAAAAGAAACGCGCTCTGTTTTCTATGCTTCCGCCGTATTGGTCGTCTCTTTTATTACTGAAGCTACTGAAGAATTGATGAAATAGATATCCGTTTGAAGAATGTATCTCTACGCCATCAAAACCTGCTTCAACTGCATTTTTTGCTGCTTGCTTAAAATCATTTACTGTAATTTTTATTTCCTCAAGTGTCATTGCCTTTGGGGTTACAGTATCTTTAAAACCTTCTGGAGTATAAGATTGTGCGTGTGGATTTATGGCTGATGGTGCTACTGGCAAATCACCATCATGAAAATCTGGATGACTCATACGGCCTACATGCCATAATTGTATAAAAATACGTCCGCCAGCATCATGTACACTTTTTGTTACTTTTTTCCAGCCTTCTACTTGTGCTTTAGAGTGTATTCCTGCAGTATGTATGTAACCAACTGCTTGTTTAGATACTTGCGCACCTTCTGTAATTATGAGTCCTGCTGTAGCACGTTGTGTGTAATATTCTACGTGCAAGTCTGTAGGCGCATTTTCATCGTTTACAGCACGGCTACGTGTCATAGGTGCCATTACTGCACGATTAGGTAACGACAAGTCGCCAATTTTATGTGGTTGTAATATAGGTTGATCTTTCATTGTAATTTTTTTGGTTTTACCCAAATATACAATGAAGAACAGCTTGAAATGCTTGACGTACGTTAGCGTAAGCTGTTAAAGATAGTTAAGAGGCTATTTCTAGCTGTTTCCTAATACGGCTTAAGCTTTCTGGTTTTATACCAAGATAGTTTGCTATATGGTAGTTTGCTACACGACTTTCAATTCTTGGATAAGATTTACAAAAATCTATATAGCGTTCTGTTGCAGATTTTTCTAATGTAGATAAGACACGTTTTCTAAGAGACACAAATGCTCCTGCTGTTTTAATTCTGAAGAATCGTTCAAATTTTGGAATACGGATATATAGAGTTTCAAGTATGGCTTTATCTAACTTTAAAACTACAGAGTCTTCAATTGCTTCAACATAGAGTTTAGCTGGTTCATTGTTAAAGAAGGCTTCAAAATCACTAATCCACCAATCTTCAATAGCAAATTGAATAATGTGTTTTTCGCCGTGAGAATCCAGATAGTATGCTTTCAAACAGCCTTTTAGAACATAGAACTCTGAATTTACAACATCGCCAGGTTGAATTAAAAAGTGTTTCTTAGAAACTTTCTCTTCAGTAAACAAGCTTAAAAACTCTGTCATCTCATTTTCTGTGAGATCAATTACCTTATTAACGTGTTGTCTTAATTTTTCACTGGCCATTACACAAATATAGACTTTAGTTAAAATGACTCACGTTAAAAAAATTAAAAAAAAAAAACTGGCGTTGTTTAGCAATTGGGATTTAGTTAAGACCTCCAGAAATTTTCTTCTGATAACGGCCTTGTACTATATCTATAATAACCAATGTTATGATAACAAAGTAGAATGTTCCTTTACTCATTGGAGTAATTTCACTTCCAAAAAACTCCATATGTGCTAAATGGCCACCTTCGCTCATTAGCATAATTCCTACTATAAATAATATAAATAGTCCCAATACTTCATACATACGGTTCTTCTTCAAGAAGGCAGTTACTTTTCCTGCTAACCAAATCATCATAACACCACCAATTACAATTGCTACAGCCATTACCCAAAAGACATCGGTTAATGCAATGGCACTTAAAATTGAATCGAATGAGAATACAAGGTTCATTATAATGATTGAGATAATGATTCTTGTAACACTTTTATGTTTTGAATTATGCTGATCCTCATTGTGCTCTTTAAAAGACATCATATGCCAGATTTCTTTTACTGAAGTATAAATTATGAAAACACCACCTGCTAAAACAATAAGGCTGTGAATATTAAACTCACCACCAACTATACCTTCTAAATGAAAACCAAAAACAGGATCTTGAAACAAATCAATTAAACTTACCAAGACAAAGAGCAATACAATACGTAAAACTATAGCTATTCCTATTCCTAATAAACGCACTCGCTTTTGTTCACTAGGTGGCGCTTGACCGCTTTCCATGGATATATAAAGTAAGTTATCTAACCCTAAAACCATTTGCAAAAGAGTTAGCATACCTAAAGTGATAAAATTATCGAGTGTAAAAAGACCTTCCATTTTAGTTAGTGTATTAGTTGTATAGTTTAGGCCAAAGATACTTTTTAAGAAGACAATTAAAAATAAAAAACCTCTTCGGTGAGGAAGAGGTCTTTATTGATAACTAATTAAGTGGAAAAACTAAACTTAAAACTTATACCCTAAAAAATAATTAGCTATTCTAAAACTTTTAAATAAAAGAGGTGATTTTAATAATACAGGATAAAACTATACTATAATTCTCTATTAAAATACCAAAAATTGAATTTTTAGAATATTTTTATCAAATAATTAAAGAATATTTATTTTTAATAAGAATTATTTGCCAAATTTATGTTAACAATGTAAGCGAATGTATAGATAATTAAAGTTTATGGTTTTAAAAATATAGTGTATAACCCTTAAAATTTTAATTAAAATAAATAGTGAGATAACAAGGCAAACCATAGATAATTAATCCTGAATTATCGAAATTTGCTTTTTAAAACCACTCAACAACTATGCTTACAGTCTGGATTATATTTATCGTATTTATACTTATTTGTCTTGCATTAGATCTTGGCGTATTTAACAAAAAGGCACATATAATAAAGACTAAAGAAGCGTCAATATTTACTGCTGTCTGGGTTTCTTTTGCTCTTGCGTTTAGTGGCGTAATTTGGTGGTTGTTTTCACAAGGTATTGTAGAGAATCCAACAAATCTCACAGCAGATAATGCCGTACTTAAATACATTACCGGTTACCTTATTGAGCTTTCTTTAAGTATTGATAATGTTTTTGTGATTGCTGTAATATTTTCATCTTTTAATATTCCGCAATTATACCAGCATAAGGTGTTGTTTTGGGGAATTTTAGGTGCAATTGTTTTTAGAGCATTAATGATTTTCTTTGGGGTTGCGCTTATTACTAAGTTTGATTGGATAATTTATGTATTTGGCGCCTTCTTACTTTACACAGCATTTAAAATGCTAAAGAGTGACGACAGTCACTTTAACCCAAAGCAATCTTGGATTTTTAAGACTATAAAAAAAGTGTACCCTATCACTACTGCTACAGATGGCGATAAGTTTTTTATTCGCCGTATGGGCATTAAAGCAGCCACTCCTCTATTTATGGCTCTTTTAGTAATAGAACTTACAGACATACTATTTGCATTGGACAGTATTCCTGCAATCCTTGCCATTACAGAAGATCCATTTATTGTATTCTCTTCTAATATCTTTGCAATATTAGGTTTACGTTCTATGTATTTTTTAATTTCCAGAATGCTCGAAAAGTTCAGATATATTAACTACAGTTTAGTTGTTATACTAACCTTTGTAGGCTTAAAAATGATTTTTGTTCATCATATTGAAATACCTGAATGGCTTTCATTAGCTGTAATAGTAGTGGCTCTTGCTGGTGGTATTTTAGCTTCGGTTTTAATTAAGAATTCTCAAGCAAGTGATGTAATAGATGGCTCTAATTAAGCTTATTTACATTTAAAAAAACTTTAACCACATCTTAAAAAAAACCCAAATAGGCTGTAATATTTGCTATGCCTAAGCTTGTCTTGTATCTTAGTATAAAAATATATTATGGAGATTAACTTTAATTATGTGCACGTAAGCGCTAGTGAGCGTTTAGAAGCATTTACGACAGAAAAAATAAATAAATTAGCTAATAGATACGATTTTATAGTAAAGGCAGATGTTTTCTTTAAAAAGGAAAACACATCTGAGCCAGATACAGGTATGATTGCAGAAATTAGATTAAGTGCACCTGGTCCTAGACTATTTGCAGAATCTAGTAATAGTAATTTTGAACACGCTGTTGCAGAAGTTGCCGAACAATTAAAAACGCAATTAGAGAAGCGAAAAGCTTCTATGAAAACGTATTAATAGTTACGATACTAACTAATCCTTAAAAATATAATGGGCGTGATAGCACAAGATAATAAACAAATGAATTTCTATTATTCAGAAGACTCTAGTATAGCCAAACAAGCTCTTGGCTACCTAGAAGCTTCAGATAAGAAAATTCAACTTATAAATATTAACGAAACTAAACTTACCGGTACACAATGGGCAGAATTATCCCAAGGTGTTGGTACTACTATAGACGGATTAATTTCAAAAGACCACCCTAGTGCAAAAGATGTAATTAAAGATGGTGATTTTGATGAACACGATTGGATAGATATTTTAAATAACTGTCCTCAGGTATTTGAGTATCCAGTAGCTATGAATGGGTCGTCTTTTCTTTTGGTAAAAACACCATCAGATATCCTTAAGTTTTACGGTGTAGACAGTCCTGCTTTAAACAAACCAAAACTTGGCGAGGAGCAAGACACTAAACCAGCTTCAAAAAATGATAATTATATCGAGTAATTCATCACTTTTAATAGTTTCAAATTAAACAAAATGCAATTGAACATCTCAATTGCATTTTTTTATTGCAAATTTCATTAGAAATATGACTTTTAATTATTGAATTGCTAGTTATTTAGCATATTGCTGTATTGGTTTTCAGATGCATTTCCATTACCTTTGCATGATAAAATTTGAATCATAATTATGCAAAAATCGCCTTCCACAGCTAAAGATATTTCTTTTGAAGATTTTAAGACAGAAGTTTTAAATGATTACAAGCTTGCCGTAACCAGTAGAGAGTGCAGTTTACTAGGGCGTCGCGAGGTACTTACAGGTAAAGCTAAATTCGGAATTTTTGGAGATGGTAAAGAGGTACCACAGTTAGCATTGGCTAAAGCCTTTAAAAATGGAGACTTTAGAAGTGGTTACTATAGAGACCAAACCTTTATGATGGCAATTGGCGCATTAAACATACAACAGTTTTTTGCAGGCCTTTATGCTAACACAGATTTAGAAAAAGAGCCAATGAGTGCAGGACGCCAAATGGGTGGTCACTTTGCAACTCACAGCTTAAACGAAGATGGTTCTTGGAAAAACTTAATGCAACAAAAAAACAGCAGTGCAGACATCTCTCCTACTGCTGGACAAATGCCAAGACTTTTAGGTTTGGCACAAGCTTCTAAAATTTACAGACACGTAGATGGTATAGATGCTGAAAAATTTTCTGATGAAGGAAATGAAATTGCTTGGGGAACTATAGGTAACGCAAGTACTAGTGAAGGTTTATTCTGGGAAACTATTAATGCCGCAGGTGTCTTACAGGTACCTATGGTTATGAGTGTTTGGGATGATGAATACGGTATTTCTGTTCACGCAAGACACCAAACAACAAAAGAAAATATATCAACTATCCTTAGCGGCTTTCAAAGAGATGACGAGCACAAAGGTTTTGAAATAATGGTTGTAAAAGGTTGGGATTATGCAGCATTGGTAGATACTTACCAAAAAGCTAGCGCACTTGCAAGAGAAAAGCATGTTCCTGTTTTAATTCACGTAAACCAACTTACACAACCACAAGGACATTCTACTTCTGGATCTCATGAGCGCTATAAGAGTGAAGATCGTTTAGCTTGGGAAAAAGAATACGATTGTAACGTACAGATGCGCCAATGGATGATTACTAACAACATTGCTACAGAAGAACAATTGTCTGAGATAGAAAAGGATATTAAAAAGCAAGTAAGAGATGGTAAAAAGGCCGCTTGGTCAGATTTTACCAACATTTCAAAAGCGCCACACCAAGAGGTGTTGCCTTTATTAAAAAATCTTGCTGAATCCAGCTCTAACAAAACATTCATCAACGCATTATATGAAGAGCTAGCTTCTAAAAAAGAACCACTTAAGAAAGATTTGGTATCTTATTCTAGGAAGGCTTTACGCTATACATTTGGAGAATCATCTGAAGCTAAATCTACACTAGAAAATTGGCTTACATCATATATTGAAAAGGTTCAACCAAACTACAGCAGTCACTTAGTAAGTGAAAGCGAATGGAATGTCACAGGTGTTAATGAGGTAAAGCCAACATATGACGATAATTCAGAAGATGTTGATGCACGTTTAATACTTAGAGATAACTTCGACCATATATTTTCTAATCATCCAGAAACATTAATATTTGGAGAAGATACCGGAGAAATTGGTGATGTAAACCAAGGTCTTGAAGGAATGCAGGAAAAATATGGTGAACTAAGAGTTGCAGATACTGGTATTAGAGAAGCAACTATTTTAGGTCAAGGTATAGGTATGGCGCTAAGAGGGTTGCGTCCAATTGCAGAAATACAATATTTAGATTACGTCTTGTATGCATTACAAATCATGAGTGATGATTTGGCTACGTTACAATACAGAACTGTAGGAAAACAAAAAGCACCTTTAATCATAAGAACACGTGGTCACCGTTTAGAGGGTATATGGCATAGTGGCTCACCAATGGGAGCATTATTACATACTTTAAGAGGTATACATATACTTGTTCCGAGAAACATGACTAAAGCGGCTGGATTTTACAACACGCTTTTAGAGGCAGATGAGCCTGCATTAATTGTAGAGTGCCTTAATGGTTACCGTTTAAAAGAAAAAATGCCTACTAACCTAGGTGAGTTTAGAACACCTATTGGTGTGGTTGAAACTGTTAAAGAAGGTAAAGATATAACTTTAGTATCTTACGGGTCTACATTAAGACTTGTACAGCAAGCAGCCAGAGAGCTACAAGAAGTTGGTATAGATGCTGAAATCATAGATACACAATCACTACTTCCTTTTGATATTAATCATGATATTGTTGAAAGTGTGAAAAATACAAACAGACTTCTAGTAATAGATGAAGATGTTCCTGGTGGAGCTTCAGCATATATATTGCAACACATTTTAGAAGAGCAAAATGCTTGGAGGTATTTAGACAGCAAACCAAAAACTCTTACTGCAAAAGCACATAGACCTGCTTACGGTACAGATGGTGATTATTTTTCAAAACCATCAACCGAAGATATTTTTGATGCTGTTTATGAAATTATGCACGAAAGCAACCCAACTCAATTTCCAAAATAGAGCTAACACGTATTATTTAAAGACCTGCCTTATGCAGGTCTTTTTTTTATGGTTAACTTTAGGTCACATAATTAATTGCCTAACCAACCTAAAATGCATTTAAAAACTACACGTTTAACTTATATATTTATTGTTTTGGGTGCCTTTTTTCTGGGACAAATTACTTGGTCTCAAGAACAAAAGGAGGAACAGAAAGATGACCAACCACCTAAAAAAGAATCTCTTTTTGAAGATGATGCTAATTATCAAAGCAATCCAATTGGAGATTTTAATGAAGCCTATTACATTGTAGATCGTTTAAATGAACAAATAGGCTTATCTCCTAGTGAATATAATTTACAGACGCCACAGGCTACCTTAGAGCATTTTATAGTTAGCTGCAGAAACATGGAATTTGATAAAGCTATTTATGCACTTAATTTTAATTTATTTCCAAAATCACTTACAAAAGAAGATGCAGCAATCTTAGCTGAAAAATTATACTTTGTAATAAACCAAAGAGTAAATATAGATTGGGATAATTTATCAGACAGACCAGATGGCCAAATAGACATTAGCACGACTACAAACAGTGCAGTTGCAGGTGCTCCAAGACGTAGTTTGGTATTTGGCGAAGTAGATTATAAAGGCCGTGATATTGTTTTACGATTGCAGCGTGTTAGGTATAAAAATTATGGAGCTTTTTGGTTAATATCTGCTAATACAACAGATAATATTGAGAATATGTACGCTCAATATGGCCCTAGAGAGTTAGATCTTATGATGCCCAATTGGGCACGTGTACAATTTTTAAATGTCCCTGTATGGAAAGTTGTTGGCACTATCCTACTTATTGTAATCGCATATTTTTTAGCAAGATTTATATACTTTCTAGTTTGTAAGATTTGTAAAAACTCAAAAAGATATTGGATTAAAAGCATTTCAGATAAGCTTGCAAAGCCAGTAGCTATCACTATAGCGGTTTTATTTTTCTATATAACCTTAAATAAGCTTATCTCCTTCTCTGGCGCATTGGCAACTGTTATATACACAAGTCTCTTAATTGTAGTTGTAGGATCTATCACTTGGTTTATAATGCAATTTATAGATTACTTAATGCTGTATGTAGCAGACAGAAAAGTTGGTGATGTCTCTGAAGAAGAAAATGAAGAGTCTAGAAAATTACTTACCTATATTTCTGTAGCAAGGCGATTAATTACTTTCTTGGTAATTATAATTGGCGGTTACATCATACTCTCACAATTTAGATCCTTAGAAAAGTTAGGTATCTCCTTATTAGCATCTGCAGGTGTAGCAACAGTAATTATTGGTGTTGCGGCACAAAGTACGTTAGGTAATATTATTGCTGGATTACAAATAGCATTTACAAAACCTGTTAGAGTTGGTGATACTGTAATTATTGATGATGATTGGGGCTACGTAGAAGACATAAAGTTTACATTTATGGTAGTAAGAACTTGGGATTTACGAAGATTGGTAGTGCCGCTTAAATATGTAATTTCAAATACATTTGAAAACTGGTCTATGACAAGCTCACATCAAATAAGGCCTATTTATTTACAAGCTGATTATAGAACAGATGTTTCTAAAGTTAGAAGTAAGTTTAAGGAATTATTGGAGGACCATGAAGATTGGGACCAAGATCATCCACCAGTTGTTCAAGTTACAGATATGAGTGACAAAACTATTACTATAAGAGCCCTTTGTAGTGCAAAAGATGCCTCTTCTACTTGGGATTTACATTGCAGCCTTAGAGAAGATTTGGTTCGTTATATTTGCGACTTAGAAGATGGCGTCTACTTAGCAAAATCCAGAGTTGAAAATGTTGGAAATAGCGGTGAGGTTACTGGCGAAGAATCAATTGATTAATACATTTAAGTAAACAACTATAACTAACTATTATATTGAGATTTACACTTTATATATTTAAAGGGTTACATTACGCATTTATTGTAGCGGTCTTGGCAGAAAGATCTCAAAGTACCTATCATTTAATTGCCTTAATTATAGCCCTATTTCTTATTGCATATACTTATAAGCATACACCAATAAAAAAGGTTACCTATACATTTTCTGATGCATTAAATGTTGTATTTGTATTACTTGGCGCATTGGCAACTTTTGCTCTTAGCGTAGAAACCAGTCTCAATACGGTATTTGTTGCAAGTGCATTAGGACTTTTAGGCGCTTTTATCCCGAAACATAAATTATTTAAAGAGGCACCTGCAGCATTGTATTGTGGTACATTTATAGGAATGACGTCTACTTTAGTTGCAAATGGTTATTTATTCATTGCATTTGCAGGAGCACTTGGCGGGTTGGTTTATATTATTGCCAAACCCTTTTTAAATGGTTTTGGTGGAAAGCTTGGCACAATTGCATTTGGTGGTGTTGCTTTTGCTACATTATTTATATACTTCACAAACCTAGTTTATTAATGTTTGAAATAATACTATTATTAACGGGAACAATTGCAGCTCTCTCAACTTTTATAGCTAATAACACCTTAAAATTAGGAGCCGTAAAAGCTTCTGCTGGCTTATCATTTATAGTCGCACTATTGTGTCTTCTTTTTGATGATATATTTAAAGAAGACTTAGCAATGCAAATACAACTTGTATTTTTTGGAGCTTCCTTTGTAGGTATGGTTTCAAAAGAAATAATTTCTAAACACTATCTCGTAGGTTTAGGTGGTCTTGTATTTTCGGCTATTTACTTAAATACAAGTTATTTTTTTGAAGGTTTTGGTGGTGCTTTAGGTACTACCGCTTGCATTTCTGTAATTATAGTTTTTGGATTACGTATAATTTTAAACAAAAGAAAACAGAAGGCTAACTTCTAAGGCAACCATTTCTTATCAAAGTTAGGTTTACGTTTTTCGAGAAATGCATCTCTTCCTTCTTTAGCTTCATCTGTCATATATGCTAAACGAGTAGCTTCTCCTGCAAAAACTTGCTGTCCTACCATACCATCATCTGTAAGATTCATAGCAAATTTTAGCATTTTTATAGATGTAGGGCTTTTTGCAAGCACTTCTTGCGCCCATTCAAAAGCTGTTTGCTCTAAATCTGCATGTGGAACAACCGCATTAACCATTCCCATTTCAAATGCTTCTTGTGCAGAGTAGTTTCTTCCTAAAAAGAAAATTTCTCTAGCTTTTTTCTGTCCTACCATTTTTGCTAAGTAAGCAGAACCATAGCCACCATCAAAGCTAGTAACATCTGCATCTGTTTGTTTAAATATGGCGTGTTCTTTACTTGCTAAAGTCATATCACAAACTACATGTAAACTATGACCACCACCAACAGCCCAACCAGGAACAACACAAATAACTGCTTTTGGCATAAACCTAATAAGACGCTGTACTTCTAGGATATTTAATCTATGGTAGCCATCTTGGCCAACATAACCTTGGTGTCCTCTTGCCTTTTGGTCTCCACCACTACAAAAACTATACACTCCATCTTTAGAAGAAGGTCCTTCTGCAGATAATAAAACTACACCAATGCTAGTATCTTCTTGAGCATCGTGAAATGCATCTAAAAGCTCTGATGTTGTATGAGGTCTAAATGCATTTCTAACATCTGGTCTATTAAATGCAATACGTGCAACGCCATCACTTTTTTTATAGGTAATGTCTGTATATTCTTTTACGGTTTTCCAATTAGGAGTCATAGTCTTTGGTTTGAGGCTTCAAAAATAATCAATTGAAATTGGATTTAGAATGTTGAATCAAATTTCATTACTTTTCAGTTTTAAAAAACCAACTATTATTATGAGAATCATCATCTTTTTACTTTTTTTAAGCAGTACAGCTTTTCAAGCTCAAAACTATCAATTTTCGGAAGATATAAATATTGCGTGCACGCCTGTTATTAGTCAAGGTCGAACTGGTACGTGTTGGAGTTTTTCGACTTCTTCATTTTTAGAATCTGAAATAATTAGACTAAAAGGTAAACCTATAGATTTATCTGAAATGTATACTGTACGCCAGATATATCCAGAAAAAGCTGAAAACTATATTATGCGCCAAGGTAAAGCTCAATTTAGCCAAGGTGGTTTAGCACATGATGTTTTACATTCTGTCTCTAAATATGGTTTAGTGCCGCAATCTGTTTTTAATGGTCTTGATACAAATGAGACAGAGCATAACCACACAGAAATGATTGCTGTTTTAAATGCTATGTTAGACCGTTATATAGATAACCCTGCAAAAGAACTTTCTCCAAAGTGGAAAATGGCAGTGAGTGGTGTTTTAGATGCTTATCTAGGTACTAAAGTAAAAGAGTTTGAGTATGATGGTACTACTTACACACCAATGAGCTTTTTAGAAATGACAGGCATAACACCAAATGACTATGTAAGTGTAACTTCTTTTAAGAAAGCTCCATTTTATTCTACTTTTATATTAAATATTCCAGATAACTTCTCTAATGGTAGTTTTTATAATGTTCCTCTAGAAGATTTGGTTACAGTAACAGATAATGCGTTAGAGAATGGATTTTCAGTAGAGTTAGATGTAGATGTTAGTGAAGTTACATTTTCATCAAAACATGGTGTTGCAGTAATACCTAACAGTAATGACGACAATAAAGCTATTTTAACAGAAATAAAACCTGAAAAACAAATTACACAAGACTACAGGCAACAGGAGTTTGAAAATTACAACACTACAGATGATCACTTAATGCATATTGTAGGTACGCTAAAAGACCAAAAGGGAAATACATATTATAAAGTAAAAAACTCTTGGGGAACAGATGCTAATCGAAACGCAAATGGAGGTTATATTTATATGAGTAAAGCTTATTTTAAACTAAAAGCTATTTCTGTAACTTTACACAAAGATGCGCTTCCTAAAGCCGTTGCTAACAAACTGAACATGTAATATTATTTACATGATATCATATAAAAAAAGCCCTCGATAAATTGAGGGCTTAATTTTTTAAAACTTTACTTGTATAAGCTTAATAGCTTAGTTCTTGTAAAAGTAAAGTGAAGAAGCAGCTGATAAGCTATTATTTACAGTTGGTGCAACATTACCACCTGCAACAACATCTGTACTAGCAAAAGCTAATACACGGCCACCACCATTATTTGCATCTGCAATAAATACAGTGTTAGATTCTGCATCATATTCTGCAGCAACTGGGTTACCTAAGTTAGTAGCAGCACCAGAAATACGTGTTTGGTCTGTTACAGCAACTGTTCCAGTAACACCTTCACCTGCAGTTGAAGCAGCAGCATTAAATTTAGATGTAAAGTTAGTTACAACGTGAAATCCACCATCTGTATCTGCACCTTCACCAGAAGCAGCTCCAATGTCAGTTAAAATCATAGTTGAGCCATCATAAGCCAAACCGTGAGTTCTTACGATACCTTCAAAAGCTACACGGCTAGTTGCAGAAATTGATGCATCTACTGTATTTGAAGCTAAAAAGTTTGAGAATAATGCAACTTCATTTGTTGTATCAACAACGGCATAAAGATCTGTTCCTACAAACTCGATACCCCATACATCAAAATCTACTTCAACTGTATTTCTTAAAGATAAAGAACCATCTGCATCTCTAGTATATATGCTAAATGAATCACTATCACTATCAGAAACTACATAAAAGTTACCGCTTACGGCAATATCACGAGGACTTGTTGTTGCTAGATTTACCTGTCCATTTACAGAAAGAGTTACAGAACCACCACTAAGCGCTAAAGAAACATCTGTTGCTGTTTGTAATTGAGCGGTAGGTGTTCTAGACGCTTGTACTAAAAAATCACCATTACCATCATAATAAACACCTTCAGCTCCTAAAGAAGTTGTTGTAATTGTAGTAAAAGACGCATTGTTTTCTAAATCATAAACAGTAACATCTCCATTACTATTATTTGTTGCATACAACTCTGTTCTTGAGTCTGCAGTTTGTGGTATATCACCACTGTTATCATCATCATCACTACAAGCAGTAAATGAACCGATTACTAGTGCTCCAAAAAGAAGCGTTTTTAAATTTTTCATGTTTTGGTTTTTGTTATTAAACATTGCTTTTATTTAAGATGTAAAGATAACGAGATGGTTGCGTACTTGTTGCTAAGGATATGTGAATAATTTTCCTACAAATACCACTTATGTATCTTTAAATCAATTATTTAACACTTTAAAACAATTTAAATTTTAACGTTATTTTATGATTTTTGGGAGTAATTTATGAGCTTTTAAATAGGTTTAAGACTTTTTTTCGAAAACAGACAAATTACCTCATAAATATATAAACCGCTTACAAACATTTAACTGTAAGCGGTTTATAATAAAGGGTTTAATTTTATTTAAGATTTAAACTAATTTTAATTAATGTATAGTTTTCTTGTGTTTTCCTTTACGTCTGTCTTTTTCTTCTAATAACAACGCAAGTTCTCTTCCTGTTTGCCCTTTTACAGATGTATTTTCTTGTGCGCGACGAATTAAATATGGCACTACATCTCTTACAGGACCAAACGGAATTAATTTAGCAGAGTTGTATCCATTTGCTGCAAGATTATAACTTATATGATCACTCATACCATATAATTGCGCAAACCAAATACGGCCATCATCTTTGCTAAAGTCTCTGTCTTCTGCCAATTGCATTGCTAAATATGAAGAGACTTCATTATGTGTACCAATAAACAACTCAAAATCTTTTAAATGATTCATAATATAGGTCATAACAGCATTAAAGTTTACGTCTGTTGCTTCTTTATCCTCACATATTGGTGTAGCATAACCTATTTTAGAGGCTCTAGCATTTTCTTTCTCCATATATGCACCTCGAACAATCTTAGCGCCTATTTTAAACCCGTTTGCTTGTCCTCTTTTGTGTAGGTCTTTTATATACTGTAATCTATCCCAACGGTAACATTGTATGGTATTAAAGATAATAACCTTCTCTTGGTTATAAAGCGCCATCATCTCCTCTATTAAATCATCTGCAGCATCTTGCATCCAAGATTCTTCTGCATCTACCAAAACACATACCTCTAAATCATAAGCCGTTTGGCAAAGACGTTTCACTCGATCTTTAATTTTATTCCAAGAATCCTCTTCCTCTGTAGTTAAGGTTTCTTTATTAGTCACTTTTGCCCAAATCTCAAAAGCGCCTACACCAGTAGGTTTAAATACAGCAAATGGCATCTCTGGTTTATCTGCTATAAATTTTATGATGTTTATCTTACGTTGCGTAGCAGCATCAAACTCTGCATCTGTTTCTTTTCCTTCAACAGAGTAATCTAATATACCGTGTAGTTTCTTAGTATAAATTTTACGAATGTTAGGAAGGCAGTCTTCTTCTGTTACACCTCCACAAAATTGATTAAATACTGTTTTCTTAATAAGACCTTCTACAGGTAACCTTAAATTTAAAGATATATTAGTTAAAAATGTACCTACTTTAACCATAATAGGACTGCCAATAGATTTAAACATGAATATAGCACGGTTTAACTCTCCATCTGTCTTTAAACTAAATGCCCTCTTGGTATTGTTAAAAATTTTCGTTGTAATCATTTCTATTTTTTTGACGCACAAATATAGGTATTGCTACACTACTTTTAATTGTTTGTTATATTTTCGAATTAAATTTTGAAAACAACATATGAAACTTAATCCCATAGCTTCTGGCAGCAGCACAGTGTACTTTGGAAATGAAGGATATACAGCTTTAAACAGCTATTTAAAGCAAGAAAATCCTTCAAAGATTTTTATACTTGTAGACTCAAATACACTTCAAGATTGTTTACAAATTTTCTTAGCTCAAATAGAGACAGATATTGTTATTGAGACTATTGAGATAGAACCTGGCGAAACTTTTAAAACTATTGATACCTGTGTAGGTGTGTGGAATGCCCTTTCTGAATTAAATGCAGACCGAAAAAGCGTTTTGCTTAACCTTGGCGGTGGCGTTGTAACAGATCTTGGTGGTTTTGTAGCCTCTACATTTAAGAGAGGTATACCATATATAAATATTCCTACATCTTTATTAGCAATGGTTGATGCCTCTGTTGGTGGAAAAACAGGCGTAGATTTAGGAGTGCTTAAAAATCAGATTGGCGTAATATCACATTCTGAAATGGTTATTGTAGATACAAATTACCTAAAAACACTGCCAGGAAAACAAATGCGAAGTGGTCATGCCGAAATTTTAAAGCATGGATTAATTACTAGCAAATCGTATTGGGACAAGTGTTCAGATTTAAAGAATCTCACCTTAGAGTCTTATGATGCTATTATTTATGAGTCTGTACAGATAAAAAATAATGTTGTAACCAAAGACCCTAAAGAAAAAGGATTAAGGAAGACATTAAACTTTGGCCATACTCTAGGTCATGCTATAGAATCTTATTTATTAGAACACGATACAAAAGACGCTTTATTACACGGCGAAGCAGTTGCTGCAGGAATGATACTTGCATTGCACCTTTCTGAAGCAGAATATGAGTTTCCTAGCCAAGAAAAGGAAGAAATTTGTAATACTTTATTAAGTATTTATGGAAAAATTTCTCTTAACCATGAAGATTATCAGCATATTATTGAATTATTAAAATTTGATAAAAAAAATACGCACGGTAAAATAAACTTTATACTTTTGAAGGGCTTTGGAGAGGCCGTTTTAGACTGCCAAATATCTAATGAAAGATTACTCGAAGCATTTAATTACTATAAAAACTTATAATTCCTAATTTTGGATTATAAAAAGATTTTATACATTTAAACTTAAGACTTTAATAAAACCCTTTGCTATGAAACGTGTCATTGTTGACTATAAAAAACTTACCCCAGAAATTTTGGGAATGCTTGTTGAAAAATATCCTGACGGTTATGATGATGATCAAATAATCTCGTTTAGAAATGCTAAAAATGAGAAGATTGAAGCTGTCGAGGTGAGAACAGAAGACTCTATCTACCTTGTTAAGGTTAGTACAAAACTAGAAAACTCTATGGCAGGTTATGATGTTGATGATTATGATGATGGTGATTTATCTGAACCTATTGTAGAACTAGAACAAAAACCAGGCAAAGATGAATTGGATATAGAAGACGAAGAAACAGATGAAGAAGAAGAGGATTAATCCTCTTCTTTTTTTTTATCGCACTAATTGAATAGTTGCCTTATTACCAGTGGCTAGAGACCAATACCTATCCATTACTACATGACCACTGGAGTCTATAACTTTTAGCTCTGCTGTATTTGGTGCAAACAGGCCCATACTTACGGCCTTAAAATCTAAAATGCTTATACCAGGTTTAATGTCTATTAGCATGACTTTGTAACCTCCAGATAATGTTATATTGCCTTCAACAAGTTCTTTGTTAAGGTAAACTTGTATAATATCTCCATCTACATTACCGTAATCTCTAAAAAACACTTCAACATACTTTGAGGTGGTTTTAATAGTACCTAAATTTCTATCCCCAGTAAAAACCTCTTCAACAGGAAAGTTTTCTTCAGACCATTTTGGTTGTATATCGTAACGTTGGTCTATAAATTTTGATTTCTGAGGTGTCATATCTACCATTTTCTTAGAGTCATCTTTAGAAATAGAACTTTCAGACTTAGGTAACACCGTAAAACCATTATTGGTTTTAGATAAACTTGGAGAAGTTTTGCTTCTTAAGCTACTGTTTTCTGCTTCTTTATTTTCTTCAGCCTTAATAAGAATACCACCAGTATTTCTATCTATTTGAGCCTGTAATGAAGTAAGGCCAACACAACATAACACAGCAATTATAGCTACTGCTTTATTAGAAAAGTCTCTTAAAAGTTGATGCATTGTTAAAGACATAATTGATAGTAATAGTTATTATAAGGTATCAAAAGTAAATTGAGTATATTTAAAAGTCTCAATTTATAATTAGTTATGAAAACAAATATCACACCAAAACTACGCATTCCCTATTGTTATGTTGCAATACTTTTCTTGTTTGTAATAAATATTGGGCAAGCACAAGACTCATTTACAACATATAAAGGAGAAGTTGTTAATGAGGCTAACAATGATCCTTTAGTATTTGCAACACTAAGTGTAGAAGGTACAAATATTAGTACAGTTACCAATTCTGATGGTCTTTTTACTCTTAAAGTACCAAATACAATTAATGATGCAAGGATTGTGGTTATGTACTTAGGGTTTACTCCCAAAACATTCTTGTTATCCTCTTTTAATAAAGAACGTACCAAAATTGGTTTGAGTGAGGTAACTACACAGCTTAATGAAGTTATGGTACAAACTAATAAAAATGCTAAAGCAATAGTTAAAAAAGCCCTTAGTAATAAAGGCGAAAACTATATGAATAGCCCTAAGAGAATGATGGCGTTTTATAGAGAAACTATAAAGAAAAGAAGACGTAATGTGTCTTTAGCAGAAGCTGTTATTACCGTTAATAAAGAATCTTATGATTCTTTTAAATCAGATAAAATTGCACTTTTTAAATCTAGGAAAAGTACAGACTACTCTAAGTTAGATACCATTGCATTAAAATTACAAGGTGGTCCATTAAATGCATTGTACGTTGATGTCATGAAGTATCCTGATTATTTTTTGAATTATGAGGATTTTGATAAATATAAATTCACATTCGATGAGCCTACTATAATTAATGATGAGTTAGTGTATGTAATTAATTTTAAGCAAACTAAAGCGCAAGAAGATGATCCGCTGTATTTCGGCACACTTTATATTAACTCAAATACAATGGCACTTACAAATGCTATTTATAATTTGAATGTAGAGAACAGAGCTGCAGCAAGCGCATTATTTGTAAGGCGTAAACCGTCTGGTGCTAATGTTTACCCAACAGAAGCTGTTTACAGAGTAAACTATAGACAACAAAACGGAAAATGGTATTATGGTTATAGTAACGTACAAATTGAGTTTGTGATAGATTGGGATAACAAACTATTTAACTCTAAATACACCTTACAGAGTGAAATGGCAATTACAGATATTATAGATAACAACTCTGAAACTATTAGAAATAGAGACCGTTTTAAACAATCTGCTATTTTAGTAGATGAAACCTCAGGATTTACAGATCCAGATTTCTGGGGAGCTTTTAATGTTATAGAGCCAGATAAATCGATAGAATCTGCTATCGACAAAATACAGAAACAATTAAGAAAGCTAGAAAAGTCTTAAATCACTATTTAACTTTTATGTATTTAACCTTCAAAATTAATTTTTTGAAGGTTTTTTTCATTTCCACATTAAACCTTTTAATTTTTTAAATGTCATAACCATGTAACAATAGGTACTTTATAAAGTCTTATTAAAAAACTATACCAATGAAATATATTTTTACCTGTTTAGCAATAGTATGCACTATTGCACTTCAAGCCCAAAGTATTAGCGGAAAAGCTACTTATGAAAGTAAGACTACTGTCGATATGGATGGTTTTGGTGGAAGAGAGATGACCGATGATATGAAGAAGATGATTATGGAGCGTATGAAAAGTATGCTCGAGAAAACTTACATTCTTACATTTAATAAAAATGAATCTTTATATACAGAAGAAGAGCATTTAGAAACTGGAGCTTCCGGTGGCGGAATGAGAATGATGATGAACAGTTTTTCTGCTGGTGTTCAATATAAAAACACAGAAACAAATGAACTTGTTGAGGAAAATGAATTCTTCGGAAAGCAATTTTTAATAAAAGATACTATCCAGAATATAAACTGGACACTTACCAAAGAATCTAAACAAATAGGCCAATACATTGCTTTTAAAGCTACAGGAGTAAAAGAATTATCTGACACAGATTTTCAATTTGCAAGACGTCGTGGTGGTAGAGATGGAAACCGAAGAGGTCGAAATGAAAATGATACCGAAAAAAAGCAAGATACTATAGAAGACTCTAAAAAAGACCCGCTTGAAGAAATAGAGATTCCTAAGGAGATAGAAATTACTGCTTGGTACACTCCACAAATACCAACGAGTACAGGACCAGGTGAATATGGTGGTCTTCCAGGATTAATTTTAGAACTTAATGCACATCGTACTACAATACTTTGTTCTAAAATTGAAATGAATACTAAAGATACTTCAGACATTAAAAAACCTACAAAAGGTAAAGAAGTATCTAGAGAAGAATACCAAAAGATTGTAAAAGAAAAAACCGAAGAAATGCGTGCTAACTTTAGAGGTGGCGGTCGCGGTGGCAGACGTTTTTAATCTTACATAATACTTACTAACTCACTCTTACTTATGAAATTTTTAAAATCTATTGCTACAATAGGGCTGCTCCTTGTATGCGTAATTTCAGCACAATCACAAAGTATAACTCTTGAAGGAACTATAAAAGATAGTATTGGTAATCCTTTAGAGTTTGCAAATATAATTGCTAAGATAAAGACCACTTCAGAGGTTGAAACTTATGCCATTACCAACCAAAATGGTAAATACAGAATAGATCTTCCTAAACAAGAAACTTATACATTAGTAGCTAGTTTTTTAGGGTTTGATCCTTCAGAAAAATCTATTACTGTATTAGAAACCTCTCAAGATTCGCAATTAGATTTTACATTATACCCGTTAGCAGATCAATTAGATGATGTAACTATTGTATATGAAATGCCTGTAACTGTTAAAGGCGATACTATTGTGTATAATGCAGATTCTTTTACCAATGGTAATGAACGTAAACTTGGTGATGTCATGAAAAAATTACCTGGTGTAGAAATAAATGATGATGGTGAAATACAGGTTGAAGGAAAAACTGTACAAAAAGTAATGGTCGAAGGAAAAGACTTTTTTGATGGAGATAGTAAACTAGCCACAAAAAACATTCCCGCAGATGCTGTTGAAAAAGTTGAAGTTCTGAGAAACTACAATGAAGTAAACCAAATGCGTGGTTTAGGAAACGATCAAGACAATATTGCCATAAATATAAAGCTTAAAGATGGTAAGAAAAACTTTTGGTTTGGAGAGCTAACAGCTGGTGGCGGATATTCTGATGAAGATGAAAAAGAGCGTTATCTAGTTCAACCTAAGTTATTTTACTACAGTCCTAAATATAGTATTAACCTTATAACAGACTTTAATAATATAGGCGAAGTACCGTTTACCTTTAGAGACTATTTTAAATTTACAGGTGGTTTTAGAAACTTTAATAGAAACGGCGGAACTAACTTCGAGGTTAGTCAAACCGATCTAGGGTTTGCTGTTGCAAAAAACAACAGAGCTAGCGCATTAGAAAGTAAATTTCTTGCAGGTAACTTTAGTTATGCGGTTAATAAGTCTTTAGATATTAGTGGTTTTGGTATACTCTCAGACAATAAAACTAGTATTATAAACAACTCCATAAGGCAGTATATTGCTTCTGGATCTGTAGAAACTACTAATAGTACAAATGACCAAAGGAGCCAATTAGCAATGCTAAAATTAAGCGGTTCTTATAAGCCAAATACTAGCTTACAGGTAGATTACGATGCCTTAATAAAAACATCTATGCAGACAGAAGATAACTCAACACTTTCCATTTTTGATACCAACACCAATAACATCTTAGAAGGAAAAGAAACAAAACCCTACTCTATTAACCAGAATGTAAATGCTTATTACACGCTAGATGAAAAAAATATTTTTGCAGCACAGGTACAACATTTATATCAAGACGAAGATCCGTTTTATAATGCTATAACTGAGTTATTACCGTTTGATGGTATTTTACCTATAGATGAAGACCAAAGCCTTTTTGATATAAATCAAAATAAAATTATTAAAAGCCATAAACTGGATGCTAAAATAGACCACTATTATGTCTTGAATAACTTAAGTAATTTAAACTTCACGTTAGGATCTACGTATAGTAACCAATCTTTTAACTCTAGTATATTTCAAATTTTAGATAATGGATCTCAAAATTTTCTTAATGAAACAGATCCTGTAAACACTGAAGGTGATACAATGCCATTGGTAAATGATGTACAATATCACTTTGCAGATTCATTTTTAGGATTACATTTCAAAGTTAAATCTGGAAGTTTTGTATTCACACCAGGATTAACCTTACACAATTATATACTTCAAACAGATCAATTAAACCAAACTTCTAAAACTACAAATTGGACAGTTTTACCAGATTTAAACGTGATCTATAATATTAAGAAAAGTGAAAACATTCGTTTTAATTATGCCATCTCTAATGAATATACAGATGTAAATAATTATGCTGAAGCTTTAGTATTTAATAATTACAATAGACTTTATGGAGGTAATAGAAATTTAGAGAACTCTTTATCTCATACTTATAACTTAAACTACTTTAACTTCAACTTATTCAACTTTACAAATATTAATGCTGGTTTAAGCTACACCAAACGTATAGATGGTGTAAAAAACAATACAAATATTGTAGCCATTAATCAAGTGTCTACGCCTGTAAACATTGACAGTAATTTTCCAGATGAAACTTTTACAGCATTGGGTAGGTTTAGTAAGACAGTTAAAAAGATAAAATATAATTTAAGTGCCAATGTAAGTTTAAGTAAGTCTTTTAATAATATTAATAATGAGATAAGAGAAAGCGAAAGCTTTACTCAAAACTATAGCGGTAGCATACAGACAAATTTTAATGAAGCTCCAAATTTTGAGTTAGGTTACAGATTAAATGTAAATAACTATAACAATGGTGGTTTAGAACAAACGTTTTATACACAACAACCATTTTCTAGGTTTGATGTAAACTTCCTTAAAGATTTTACATTTGATGCAGAATGGGATTTTTACGATTACACCGACAAGAATGATACTGTAGAAAACAGATATTCTTTTGTAAACGCAAACCTATATTACCAAAAGGGAGATAGTCCTTGGGAGTTTAAATTACAAGCTAGTAATCTCTTAAATACAGAGTTTATTAATAACGATAGTTTTAATGAACAGTTTAATACTACAACACAATATTTTGTATTACCAAGAATATTAATGTTTGTGGTAAAATATAACTTGTAGATCTTACATCTTAAGGAAAAGCGTCTTAAGAGTAGCCTCATTCATCACCTCTTGCCAGTTTTTGCCCAGTGCATTTTCCCAAAGAGGTGTAAGTCCTAATGAAACATCGACCATGGTTTGAAGTTGTTGTTCTGTTAGGTCTTTACATAAACCTTGTGGCAAGGTGATGTTATGTTTGGCTTTCATTTCTTTAAATAGAGCAACACCTTTAGGATAATAGTCTTCTAGTTTATCAAACACAATACAATTACCTATACCGTGCTTTGTTCCTAAAACATAAGACATACCATAACTCATAGCGTGCGCAACCCCAACTTGAGAGTAGGCAATACTCATACCACCATGCCAAGACGCCATCATAAGTTTAGCGCGAGATTCTTCATCTTTAAGATTCCCTAAGAAAATCTCTTTACAAAGATCGTAGGCTTTTTCACCATAACTTTGGCTAAATGCATTTAAATAAGTACCATTTAAAGACTCAATACAATGTATGTAACAATCCATACCCGTATAAAACCATTGGTCTTTAGGTACGGTTTTAGTAAGGTCTGGATCTAAAATTACTTGATCAAAAGGAGTGTAATCTGAATTTATGCCTAATTTCTTTTCTGGTCCTGTAAGCACAGTTGTTCTTGAAACCTCTGCTCCTGTTCCACTTATAGTAGGAATTCCCACATGATATATGGCAGGAGATTTTACTAAATCCCAACCTTGATAGTCTTTAGCCTTTCCTGGATTTTTGAGTAAGATTGAAACCGCTTTAGCTAAATCTAATAATGTACCGCCACCAATACCAATAATACCACTAGGGAGTAATTGAAACTCTTCTTTAAGTTCAGTTACTATTACATCTACCTGTGAAGTTTTAGGCTCATAATCTGCCGAAATATATTTTATGACATCATTGCCTTTTAGCTTAATCCTATTAATAAATGTGTCATTACCCTTAAATACATCATCTACTAGATATACAAAAGGTGCACCTACAGCTCGTTTTTTATTAAGAATTGTAGGTAGTTGATCAAAACAGCCATTTCCAAACATAATACGAGGTACCATCGGAAAGTTTTTGTGTGGATTATTAGCAGTATCAAAATTTGAAACGGCAACTTCAGATTCTTCTACATTATCCTTAGCATTTAAGATACGCTTGGCATTTTCTAAATCTTCTGGAGTATCTATTTCTACACTGGTTGCAGATGTTTCAACCATTTTTATATTCTTACCATTTTCTAAATAGCGAATACATTCAATTTTCTCTGAAGCCTCTAGCCTACCCATTGGTAGCTTGTAAAAATCTAAAAGAGCTTCTTTTCTAAACGCATAAATACCTTTGTGTTTGTAATACGTAGTATCTACATCTTGATCTCTAGGATAAGGAATTGGTGATCTAGAAAAGTACAGTGCAAAATTATTTTCATCTACAATTACTTTTACAGCATTAGGGTTTGTTATTTCATCATTATCCTTAATTACCTTCATTAGAGATGCTAAGTCTATTTTATCTGCATCATCTTGATAAAAAACATTTAAAACATCTTTTAAGCTTTCCTTATCTGTAAATGGTTCATCGCCTTGAACGTTTACCACAATATCTACATCCATGTGTTCTACAGCTTCTGCTATCCTGTCACTACCACACTCGTGTTCTTTTTTACTCATGATAGCCTTACCACCTTGAGAGGTAATTTCATTATAAATAATGTCGCTATCTGTAACAACAAAGACATCATTAAATAAACCAGTAGATACAGCTGCTTCGTAAGTGCGTTGTATTACTGTTTTACCATTAAGGTCTTGCATAAGTTTTCCAGGAAATCGAGATGCAGCGTATCGCGCAGGTATCATGGCGATTACTTTAAGAGAAGTATTGTTCAAAATCATAGCTTTACTTAAGATCAAAAATAAGAATTTTAGCGTGTAACAGGTTTCTTTTTAGAAAAGAGTTTGGTGTAAAGTTTTTTAGCGCTAAAAATGATAATTACAACGAAAACTAAGGCTAATAAAGGAAAAATTAATGCGGTAAGAGATAATGTGGTTGCGCCTATAGTTTCAACAGTACTTATTACAGGATTTGCTATTCCGCCAGTAGTTGCAGAAGATGCTGCTCTAGTTGCGCTCGTGGTACCAGAGATAAATCCTGCGGTGCCACCACCTGCAATAATTGCTAATACCCACATTAATAATGGGTCTACATCTGCCATTGTTGCAAACATGACACAGGTTCCAGCAACTGCTGCCAATGGTACAGAGATAGTATCTAAAAGATTATCAAAAAAAGGAATATAGTAAGCTAAGATTTCAAATACTGTGGCTACAGCCAGAGTTACTATTGTAGTACTATGACCTATCCAAAGCCAATTATCTTGCAACGGGATTACATTGTAATATGCCGCAATACTTAATACTAGTAAAGGTAAAAATACTCTAAAACCTACTGAGGCTGCAAGACCTATGCCCAAACAAATACTTAAAAAAAACTCTAAACCCATAATTAAATATACACTTAAAATGAGTTGTCTTCAAACATTTCATTTTTAAAACCTATAAGATAAAGTTTAGATTTTGCTCTTGTAATTGCCGTATACAACCATCTTAAATAATCTTTATCTATACCATCTGGTAAATAAGGTTGTTCAACAAATACAGTATCCCATTGCCCACCTTGAGATTTATGACAGGTAATTGCATAGGAGAATTTAACCTGCAAAGCATTAAAAAACTTGTTGTTCTTAACCTTTAAGAATTTCTGATATTTGGTTTTAACATCGGCATAGTCTTTCATTACTTCTTGATAAAGCTGGTTAGACTCTTCAAAGGACAGTGATGCGGTGTTAGAGGTTAATGTATCTAACAATACAACAGTTTCAAAAGGCTTCATATTAGGATAATCTACCATTTGTACATTTACTTCAGCAAAACGGAAACCATAAAGTTCTTTTATGGCGAATATCTCAAGTACTTTTACAATATCCCCATTGGCTATAAAACCAGCATCTGTTGTAGGTTTAACCCAGAAATAATTATTCTTTACGACCATAAAATAATCGCCGGCAGATATTTCTTCTTCTTGAAATAAAATACGCTGCCTAATGTTTTGATTGTAAAGATTTGCCCGTTTGTTGGACCTTACAACAATACAAGTATCCTCATGCCCTAATTGCGAGTAAGAATCATTAATGGCATCCATAATTTCATGACCATCAATTAATCGAATCACGTCTCCTTTTTGTGTAATATTAAATTTAAAAGATTCATAAAAGCCATCTTCTAAAATATGTCTTATTTGGGTGGCATTTAAGAGAATGTCACTTTCTATACTTTGCCTTACAACCTCATTAAGCTCAATATGAGTAACTTCTCTATTGTAATCCAACATTAGTTTCTTCTCATCTAATGCAGGACTAATATCTAATTTTACTGGTGGCAACTGTGCAGTATCTCCAATGAGAAGTAAGCGGCATTTAAAACCAGCATCAACAAACTCAATGAGATCGTTTAAAAGTGATCCATTTTCAAAAAGTTTAGCATCACTTGGCATATCTGGAATCATAGAAGCTTCATCGACAATAAAAAGTGTATTTCTATGCTTGTTTGGCCTTAATGAAAAGGTAATGTTGTTATTCTTGCTTTTAGGAAAGTAAATCTTACGGTGTATGGTTTGGGCATTTTGCTTGGCATAATTACCTAACACCTTTGCTGCACGACCTGTAGGCGCAGCTAAAACCACACTTTTTCTAACTTTCCATATATTTTTTACGATTGTAGATGTGATTGTAGTTTTACCAGTTCCTGCAAAACCTTTTAGTAAAAAAAGTTCCTCAGGCTCACTATCTAATATAAATTCTGAAAGCTTTTGTAGTGCGATGTCTTGCCGAGTTGTGGTTTGATGACCAAAATCCTGTTTTAATACGTTGTAAAATTCTTTGGCGTCCATCTAGTGTTAAAGATTCAATAAAAAGTAAAGATAGTAATGGATTTTTCCTAGCGAAACTTTTAGCATTAAAAAAAAATTGTAGATTTGCGAGTACCTTGTTAATAATAAAACAAACAGAAACTAATGAAAATAGTAATTCAACTAGTACTTTGGGCCGTAATAGCTTTTTTAGGATATTTAGTGTTCAACTCTATTTATGAGCCAGTAAAATTCAATAAAATTAAGAACGAACGTTACGCCAAAGTAATTGAAAATCTTAAAGATATAAGAAATGCTGAGCTTGCTCACAAAGAAGTTATTGGTACGTTTGAAGCAGATTATGACAAACTAATACGTTTTATTGATACTGCACAATTTGCTGTAACACAACGTCGTGATACTACGTATTTAGATGAAGAATACAAGAAAACTTACGGTGTAGACCAATATAAAGAAGATGTAGTTATTGATACATTAAGCTTTATTCCTGTAAAAGATTCACTTTATGGTGGTACAGACCGTTACAAGACAATGATGAATATCCCAATTGATGGTGTAGACAAAAAGTTTGACCTTAAAGCTGGTTTCATTACTAAAAACGATGCTAAGATTCCTGTTTTTGAAGCTAAGGTTGCAAAGACATTAATACTATCTGACCAAGATAAAGATTTACTTGCTCAAGAAAGAGAAGTTGTATCTGTAGATGGTGTAAACGGTAAGTATATAAAAGTAGGATCTATGGAAGAAGTTAATACAAATGGTAACTGGCCAAAAACTTATGGCGCAAACGACCAATAATATCATACAAACTCCAAAAGCATTGTCCATCTTGGTTAGCCTCGATGGACTTTCTTTTTGTGTATTATCCTTTGGTAAAATCTCATTACTTTCTGAAGTTAGTTTTGAAAAGCAGCTAAACCCAATCGAAGTTTTAGAACGGTTAAAGAAAGCCCTTTCTAAAGAACAGCTAATCTCTGAACACTTTGAGAAAGTAACGCTTACTATATCTAATGAGCTTTTTACGTGTGTACCAGAAGCACTTTTTAATAAAAACAATCTTACCAACTACCTAAAGTTTTCCAGTAAGCTACTTAAAACAGATTTTGCAGATGTAGATGCACTACCTGCTTTACAATTACATACCGTATATATTCCGTTTACCAATATTACTAACTTTATATACGACCAATTTGGTGCGTTTACGTATAGACACTCTATTTCTGTTTTTGCAGAAGCTATACTTGCTATGCAAAAGGAAAATAGTATTGCTGTTAACGTGACATCACAATATTTTGAATTGGTTGTCATACAAGACAATGCTCTTAAATTAGCAAACCGATTTACCTACAGTTCTAAGGAAGATTTTATATACTATATATTATTTACGTATGAACAACTAAAATTAGATCGAGAAGAAGATATCCTTTATGTTGCTGGCCTAATTGAAGAAGGAGATGATAATTACGAGATGGCATTTAAGTATATTAGACATATAGCATTTTTAGAGTATTCTGGATATGAGTCTGACACGTCTTTAGAGTTACAACCTCATCAACATTTATTAATTCGCCAAGCCCTAATATGAGAATTGTTTCAGGAAAATATAAAAGTAAACGTATAACAGCTCCAAAAAATCTTCCTGTAAGGCCAACTACAGATATGGCTAAGGAAGGTCTATTTAATAGGTTAAACAACTGGTATAGCTTTAGATCAATTAAGGTATTAGACTTGTTTGCTGGTACAGGAAACATATCTTTTGAGTTTCTCTCAAGAGGTACAGAACATATTGTTGCGGTTGATAATCATAACAACTGTTTAAAGTTTATAAATACTATTGCAAAAGAATTGAACGGTGAGATTACCACTATTAAAAGTGATGTCTTAAAATATCTAGAAAAAGCTTCTGGTTCTTTTGAAGTTGTATTTGCAGATCCACCTTATGCCCTACCACAAGAAGATTTTGAAGCCCTAGTACAACTCGTTTTTAAACATAATTGGTTAACCGATAACGGCACTTTAATTGTTGAGCATTCACAACAAACAGATCTTGCACATTTAGAGCATTTTACTGAAGCTAGACGCTATGGCAGTTCTGTCTTTAGTTTCTTTGAAATGTAATGTTCTACTATTCAAAACTTTATAACATATTTAGCGTATTAGATTTTAATGTATCTTTAGGTAAACAACCTTAAAAACTAACACCAATGACAACATCTCACAAACCAAATGTCTTATTCTGGGTAATAGGCATTATTGGCTTAATTTGGAATGCTATGGGCGTATTTCAATTTTTTGCTGAAAACTTTATGAAAGAAACCTTATATGAAGGCTACACTGAAGAGCAAATTGCATTAATGGACAATATGCCCGCTTGGATTTCTGTAATTTTTGCTATTGCTGTATTTTCTGGATTTTTAGGCTGCGTACTTTTGGTAATGCGAAAAAACACTGCCGTTGCTTTATTCTTAATCTCATTAGTAGCAGTAATCATACAGATGAGCTATTGGTTATTTTTCACCAATGCTAAGGAGGTTATGGGTGATGGCGTAGAATATATGCCTATAACAGTAATAGTTGTAGCAGCCATACTCTATTTTTATAGTAAGCACGCTCTAAAAAAAGGATGGCTACTTAAGTAAAAAGTAAAAGGCTAGAAATTATTTTCTAGCCTTTTACTTTATAACCATTTCTTACGTTTAAAATACCAAAGTAACCCGAAGAACACAATTAACATTGCTCCCCAAAGATAAAAGTACCCATACTTAAACTGTAGTTCTGGTATATACTCAAAGTTCATCCCATAAATTCCGGCCATAAATGTGAGCGGTATAAAAATACTAGCCATAATGGTAAGTACTTTCATAACTTCATTCATTTTGTTGCTTATGGTAGTCATATACATATCCATAAGACCCCAAATCATTTCTCTGTAAATATCTACACTTTCATTTACTTGAATAATGTGGTCGTAAAGGTCTCTTAAGAATGTGCTTGTTTTCTCTTCAATTAAAGGACTGTCTATTTTCTCAATTCTATTTACTACTTCTCTTAATGGTAAGGTAGCTCTGCGTATTTTTAGAATTTCTCGTTTTAAATCCTGAATATCTTGAGTTATATCTTTAGTATCTTCTTGTGCAAACAATAAATCCTCAAGAGTTTCTACCTTATCACTTATAGTTTCCATTACTGTAAAGTAATTATCTACCACGGCATCTAATATTGCGAACATCAGATAATCTGCTCCATTGTTTCTTATTCTACCTTTGGAGTTAGCTATTCGGGAGCGTAAGCCATCAAAAACATCGCCATCAGATTCTTGGAAGGTTAATACATAATCTTCTCCCATTATAAGAGACATATGCTCATTTATAAACTCACCATCTTCTCTATGATACATCATCTTAAACACTATAAATAAATAGTTTGCATACTCATCTATCTTAGGTCGTTGTGCAGTATCTACTATATCTTCTAATATAAGTGGGTGTATATTATAATGTTCTCCAAGCTTTTCTATTTCTTCTGTATTATGTAGCCCGTTTATGTTAATCCAAGAAATGTGCTTGGTATTACGTTTATCAAAAGCATCTTCTATACTGTTAGATTCTTTATACTCGTAATAATCTGTTGTATAGTCGAAAACCTCTATTTTAGTAGGCAAACCACTTTTATCTCCAGTATACTCTAAGGTTCCAGGAACTTCATTTTTTTTAGATTTTCTCCCTTTCTTTATATTCATCTTGGGAGCTCTAAATTTTGGCTTCTTCATAAGTATCTTTTATAGCACATTAAAGTTAATGCTAATTTCTATTTTAATGTAACCGATTGTAATATTAGACCACTTGCTTGTGCAATATGCGTAAGTTTTATAAATTCTGTTGAAGTAAGTGTCTTCTTAAAGAATTGCATATCAAATTCACCAGAACCTAAATCGAATAAGGCGCCCATCATTAACCGTATTTGGTGTCTTTTAAAACCTTGGCCCACAACTTTTAACATGTAAGATTTTTCAGGAAAAAAATTTGCTGTATATACTGTGTTTTCTGATAATTCACAAACATCTATAACACCTATGGTTTGTGTGTCTTCGGTTGGTTTATAGGTGTAGTTCTTAAAATCATGTTCGCCTTGAAATAACGCTGCTGCTTCTTGCATTAATTCAATATTTAATGGTTTGTTGTAACAAACCATATAAGGTGCACAAAAAGGATGCATTTTTTCTCCGTACGTAAACAGGTATATATATTCCTTTAGTTTAGGGTGCTGTATTATATTAAAATTAGCATCTGTTTCTTTAATAGAGAGTGCTTTAATATCTTGCGGCAAGTTGACGTTAAAGTCTTTAAAGAATGAATCTACCTCTAAGGGTTTATCATCTATAAACAATTCAACAAACGTATTATTTACAGACACTTTAGCATCTGTACGGCCAGATGCTAGCAATTTAAATTTTTTATGCCCTAATACGTAGGCTAACGTTCTCTCTACCATACGTTCTACTGTATTAACATCTGGTTGTTTTTGCCAGCCGTGAAATCTAAATCCTAAATATTGTAATTGTATGATATAATAATAACGTAAACGCTGCACACTTTTTAATTTGCTCAAAGATATTAAAAGTGAACTTTAGGCTTAACTTATGGTAGTTTATATTATACCAACTTTAATAAAACTTTAGCGCAACAACTACCAAAGGATTATCATAAAGCCAGTATCTTTTTAAAAAAAATATTTTAATGGAAAATTTACAAGATAAAGTAGCATTAATTACTGGCGGAAGCAAAGGTATTGGGTTTGGTATAGCAGAATCATTCTTAAAACAAGGGATGAAAGTTGCTGTTACTAGCAGGTCTTTAACTAATGCAGAAGATGTTGCGAAAGAATTAAATGCTAAATATGAAGGAAAAGCAATTGGTATAAAAGCTGATGTGCGTAATTACATAGACCAACAAGAAGCTGTACGTAAAACTGTAGATACATTTGGATCTTTAGATGTGCTTATTGCCAATGCTGGCTTAGGTCATTTTGGAAGTATTGAAGAGATAACAGATAAAGAGTGGAAAGAAGTAATAGACACCAACCTAACAGGTGTCTTCTACTCTATTAAATCTGCAGTAGATGAGCTTAAGAAAAGTAAAGGTTATTTTATTTCTATCTCAAGTTTAGCCGGAACAAATTTCTTTGCAGGTGGCTCTGCATATAATGCTAGTAAATTTGGTGTTACAGGATTTACACAAGCTGTAATGTTAGATTTAAGACAACACGGTATTAAAGTAAGTACAATTATGCCAGGATCTGTAGCTACACACTTTAACGGTCATACGCCTAATGAAGATGATGCCTGGAAAATACAAAAGGAAGATTTAGGACAACTTACAGTTGATTTACTTAAGATGCCAGAAAATGCATTGCCTAGTAAAGTAGAAATAAGGCCTACTACACCGCCAAGTAAATAAAGATTTATCATATTTTAAAAGACCCAACTGTTTATTTATAGTTGGGGCTTTTAGTTTTATTTTACTTTATGTTTTAATTAATTGAATAACCATCTGCTGTTGTTTGATTAGTACCAAAACCAGCTTCAAATGTTTCTGGATCTGAACCTATAGTTGTTAATGTTACATTTCCTGAGATAGTTGTTTCATCTACATCTATATGTGTTGTTCCAGTAGAAAGAGTTGCCACCCAAGATCCATCTGCATCCGTAGTTAAAGTAAATGTAAACCCATTAGATGAAATTATATTTATATCAACTCCTGCAATTCCAATATCATCACCATTTTGAATACCATCACCATTTAGATCATTAAAAACTTGACCAGTAATATAGGTTTGATCACTATAGCCATCTGGTTGAGATTCTGTAGTTGTATTTGTTGATACATAAATAGTTTCCGGATCACTTCCAAAAGTAACTAATTGAACTTGACTTGGAAAAGAATCTTCAAGAACATCAATAGTTACATTACCAGTAGGAGCTATAGCAGACCAATAACCATTAGCATCTGTTTGTACTGTTTCAGAATAGCCAGAATTATTGGTAAGTAACACATCTATACTAGCAGCATCAAGTTCTCCTACGTCATGTACACCGTTGCCATTTTCATCATAAAAAACATTACCTGTTAGTTCTCCTGTATATTCTTCTACTAGAGTTATAGTTGGATCATTTTCTGTAACAGAATCATTGTCAGATAAATCAAAAATGGTTTCTGAAAGTTGATTTAAACCAGAAACTTGAGCTTGGTTTTCTACTTCACCGTTAGCAAAATCATCTTGTGTGATAGCATAAATACCTTCATACACCCAAATTTCATTTGTTTCTAAAATGCTATTTTCATTGTCATCACCACTGGTGTATTGTATTGCTTGCACTATTTGAGGGTCTGTAATTTCAATATTAGAAATTGGAGAATCTCCTACATTATGTACATAAAATGTATAATCAATAGCATTTGCAAAAAACGCAGATTGCAACCCTACTTTTATTAAAGCGATATCCCCAATAGGTGCTTCTGAAAAATCTTGACAAGAAACTGTTTGTCCTAAAGGTGTTATAGGCTGCTCAAAAGTATTGCTATAATTGGGTGTAGTTAAGTTATTGTCACTATCTACAACTCTGTAAGTAAAATTTATATTGTCATCACAATACCCGTAGTTTAATTGAAAGTTACCATTTGTAATAGGAAAATAAGATGCTTCAGAATTATAGTTTATGAACATATAGCCATTAGTAATTGGCTCATCTTGACAATTTAAGAATGTACCTTCTAATGATGTTTGTAAATAATTAGGTGCATTTGACATAATGATTTCTATTGAATCATCTTGAGAAAATGGACCAATTACACCGCTTAATATACTATCGCACATTTCATTATTTCCACTATTAACAGTTAATTGTTCATTAGCAGGAATAATTCCACATACCATACCATTTTCATTAGTCACTCCATTTGTAGTAGCTTGCAAATTTTCAGAATAAAGATATACAGTTTCATAACTCCTAGGTGTACCATCTTCACCTAAAAGAGTAATACAAAGTGTAACGTACTCAGTTGGTATGTCACAATTCCAGAATGAAAAATGTGCAACGTCTCCTACATACATACCATCTTGCAACGTAGCTTCACCTTCTTCTATCCAATAGCCTAAATCTTCATCAAAATACCATAATGGAATAGTTGACGGAGGATTACCTTGGAATTGTGAAACAGGAAAACGTAATTGTGCAGTAGTATTTTCTGCCAACTGTAACTCTTGACCATTGCTTCCTCTTAACTCCACAGAGATCATCCCGTATGTAATTAAAGCTGTGGCATTTCCGGCGGTAGTTTGTGCAAATAACATTCCTGGCATTTTATCTGCCATATTCTCATCTTCTGTACTTAGATGATTTAGGATTACATTTACATCACCTGTATAAGTCAAACCACTATCATCTACAAAATCTCCAGAAAAACTTACTGAAGAACCGTCTTCTAAACTTACTGTAGCTGTACTACCGGAAGGTATAATTTGAGTGACAGATGCAGATAGTAACATAATCTTTACAAGATTGTTTCCATTTGTAGGAACAATAGCTCTGGAACCATTTACAAAGCCCAGTTTGGAAGCTTTTATGTAAGCAAATTTTGTAAAAACCGTAGCTTGTGGTACAGAGAATACTCCATTTGCATCTGTTGTAATTGTAACATCTCCTATGGTAATTGTAACATCTTCAATAGGCTCTTGCTGTTCATCTATAATTTGTCCTAAAAACCTAGCTGTAATTTCTGGACCCAATTCATCTTGAATTGCTAAAGGTTGTTCACCTTGTCCTCTAGGACCTCTATCGCCATTTAATGTTCGGAAATCATTATCATCATCACATGCCGTTAACACACTAAACGTAAATAAAATTAATGCAATGTATTTTAGCTTCATAAGAGTCTAGTTATTAAGGTGAAGGATTTTAAATATACTTATTAATTCTGTAGTTTGTTTAGCTGTCTTAAACTATCATCTATTTTAAGTTGAAGCATTTTATAATCTTTAGGAGAGTTTACACGTAAATCTAATGCTGCTTGGTATTTTTCTGTAGCTTCAACAAAATCTTTTATGCCATAAAAATAATCTCCAACCAATGTGTAAGCTTCCCATTGATGCGGGTTTAAAAGTATAAGCCGTTGTAATAATGCATCTGGCACAGGTTGGTTAAGTTTTATCTGTTCAGCTATTAAATTGTAAAGCGATTTATAAGACGTATATTTGTTATACGTCTCAGAATTTAGAAAAGGATCTTCTGCTATAACATCTTTTAAATAAGCAACACTAGTAGTTACAGCTACTGTATCTTCAAAACGGACAAAACTTTCTTTAACATCATAAGACACATATTTTCCCATATTATAAGAGTGTGCAGATACCCACAGCTTATAATCTTGTGGTTTAAAAACAATACCGTGGTGTGCTTTTAATTGATTTATTGCACGTTTATTACCAAAGCCTAAAAGAGAATCCTGTAAACCACGCTTTTCTCTTAACACCTTAACTGCTTTTTTAGGAGTCATTTTATCTTCTGCGTTTAAGAGCTCATACATACGCTCAAATCTATGCATGGAGTTGGTATTATAAGTTGCATCTCGATTATAAGGATCATTATAAAATGCATCACTTTGAAAATGATTGGCACAAACTATAGTTGTTGTATTTTCTGCTCTATATACAGCTTGTTGCTCGGCAGACTTTTCAATAATTAAAGCTTCACGTTCTATAGCACTTCCTATTAGGATAGATTCACTTGCAAATACATTAAAACCTTCTGCTATGCGTCTTGCTTCGTAGGTATTTTTAGAATATTGTAATATTTCTCTAGCCACATAACTTATAGGTGTTTGCGCTTCTTTTTCTGTATGAGATAATCCAGAGTTTATTGTTACCGTTACACCATATTCATTCATACCACTTACAACGCCCATAAATCCTGGCCAAGAATAAGTAACAAATCGATGTCCCTTATCTGGTTTTATAAACGTAATAAGCTTGGTTTCATTAAAGGCTTCATTGATATGAAAATCATAATTACGAGCAATTATAAGTTTACCATCAAAAGATTTGTTGCCCCAAACTGCAAAAGATGAGCATCCAGACTCAAAGATTTCTTCAAAGTCATGTGCAATATCTGGCAACGCCTGCAAGTACCATAATCTGTTAATAGGTTTTATAAGTGTATCTAAAGTTTTGTCTGTAAACTTAGCCAAGCCAGATAATTCTCTATAATACTCGTTAGGTAAGCTTTCGTCAATATTAACTGCGTAGGAATTATAAAATTTTGAAAGTTGATTAGTACTATCTTTTCCAGAAGCAGCATTAGTTATTCTTTTTACTAAAGACTGTTCTTGTTTTGTTATAAGTTCGCGAGTTAAACTTCCTGCGGCAAGACCTCTTTGATAGGCGTTGCCTTCTAAATACAATTCCCAAATACCAAATTGGTTTTTGTGTAACTGATTTTTACCTACTCTATAAAATGTATCGTTAACTTTCTCTCTAAGCGTATCGTTAACTGTAATTGTATCAGTAACCTTAGTTGTAGCTACAAAAGGTTTAGCAGTGTTAAAAATAGCTACACTACAACTAATGGTGAAGAATACGAAGACACATAAAATGAAACGTAGTAATAATTTAAGCATCAAGAGATTTAAGAGGTTTTCAAGCTGAAATATACATAATTTAAACTCAAATTAATTTTTACATTTTGTAATTCACTACATTTTTAAAATGGTTTTAATATTCATAAAAGACTAAGAATGTATATATTTAAATATTAACCAAATTTAACCATATAACCATGTTTAAACCTTTCAGAAAATTATTTTATATAAGCTGTTTAACGCTATTTATAACTTCTTCTGTAACACAAGCCCAACGCATAAATACCAAAATATATGATATTATTGATGCGGTTTCTGCTGAACGTATAGAGGCAGATATCACCAAATTGGCAAATTTTGGAACTCGCCATACGTTAAGTGATACCATCTCTAATACTCGAGGAATTGGTGCTGCAAGACGATGGATAAAATCTGAGTTTGACAAGGTCTCCTCTAATTGTAATAATTGCCTAGAAGTGTTTTATCAAAACAATATTGTGAAAGAAGATGGCCGCCGCATTTTTAAAGATGTTAATGTGGTTAATGTTGTTGCTATACAAAAAGGAACAACCTATCCTAACCGCTACGTAATTATGAGTGGTGATATAGATTCTCGCGTAACAGATGCTAATGATGCTACAAGCGACTCGCCTGGAGCTAATGATAATGCAAGTGGTATGGCTGGCACTATTGAAGCTGCACGTGTGTTAAGCAATTATTCTTTTGAAAATAGTATTATCTATGTTGGGCTATCTGGTGAAGAACAAGGATTGTATGGCGGAAAAGGTTTAGCAGAGTATGCCAAGGAAAATGACTGGGATATTATTGGAGTACTTAATAATGATATGATTGGTAATATTGAAGGTGTAGATGGTGTGATAGACAATAGAAGCTTTAGGATATTCTCAGAACCTGTGCCACCAACTGAAACAGAGCGTGAGCGAAATGCAAGACGTTTTTACGGAGGCGAAGTAGATGGCATATCTAGACAGCTGGCACGTTACATTCATAAAACAACTAAAACCTATATGCCAGAAATGAATCCTATGATGATTTACAGGTTAGATCGTTTTGGGCGTGGTGGCCATCATAGACCATTTAACGACGTTGGCTTCCCAGGCATACGTATTATGGAAGCACATGAAAATTATACACAACAACATCAAGACATTCGTACAGAAGATGGTATTGAGTACGGCGATAAACTAAAATTTGTAAACTTTAAATATGCTGCAAAATTAACTGCTGTTAATGCCATAAATTTAGCAAGTTTGGCTTGGGCACCGCCAAGCCCTAAAAGTGTGAGTATTGGTGGTATTGTAGAGCCAAGTGCAAAATTATCTTGGAGCGCTGTAAAAGGTGCCGTGGCCTATAAAGTATATTGGAGAGATACCACTTCTCCTACTTGGGATAACTTTAGAGTTGTAAAAAATGCCACAGAAGTAACTTTAGATGGTATCGTTCTGGATAATTTCTTTTTTGGTGTATCTGCAATTGGCGAACACGGACATGAAAGTGTTGTTGTATTTCCTAACAATATTATGAGATAATATTGGAAAGGCCAGAACTTTATTTTCCCAGAGATGTAGAGTGGCGAGCTTGGCTACAAAACAATTACAATAATTTTCCAAACGGTGTATATTTAATCTTTTATAAATTAGAAAATAACCAACCTTCTATGCGTTGGGAAGAAGCTGTTAAAGTAGCGTTGTGCTTTGGATGGATAGATAGTACTGTAAAAAGCTTGGGACACGGCAAGCGCCAACAATATTTTTGTCCAAGACGAAAAAAAAGTCCTTGGAGTGCTTTAAACAAGTCTTATATAAAAGAGTTAAAAGCTAAAGGCCTTATACACGAAAGTGGTTGGCAGAGTATAGAGCGCGCCAAAGAATATGGCAGTTGGACTATGATGGATGCTGTTGAAAACGGTATCATACCAGATGATCTTAAACGCGCTTTTTCTAAACATGAAAATGCTTTTAAAAATTACGAAGCATTTAGTAAAGGTTATAAAAAAAGCTATCTCTCTTGGCTTAATTCAGCAAAACGAGAAGCTACACGCCAAAAACGCATCACTCAGATTATAAATCTTTGTGAAGCTAATATAAAAACACGCTCTTAAAACTTAAGCGTTAACAACTCATTCCATTGTGTGGTATATCTAGGACTACGTTCTTTTCTTATAAGTTCCCATTCTTCATTTCTAGAACCTAGTAATGCCGACTTTATGGTAGATTTTCCATACTTGGCATTTATAGCATCAAAAGTCTTCATAAAGTCTTTTTGCTTCCAAGATTTAGGGGTTTCAAACAAATTACCTTGCACAAACTCTTTGGGAATAATGCCCGTTAAACAAACACCTACTTTTTTGTAGCGGTAACCTGGCTTATAAATACGATGCAGCGCTTTTCTTGCTTCAGTAATAAGTGTAAAGGTATCATGTGTAGGTACAGATAAGGTTACTGTTGTACTTTTGGAGTACTGCTTGTCTATATCACTATGATAATTAGTATGTATAAAAACTTGCAAATATGTGGCACAAGAGTTTTGTTGCCTCAACGTTTCTGCAACTTCACTTATATAGTAACTACAGGCTTCTTCAATAAGGTCTAAACGCTCTAATTTATGTCCAAAAGACTTAGCTGTGCCTATACCCTTTTTTGTTTTGGGGATTGTTTGTATTTCTAGACACTGTTCTCCTTTTAGCTCTTTCCAAATACGCTCTCCAACTACGGTTAAATGTTTACGCACCCAAGATAAAGACATAGCTGTAAAGTCTAATCCTGTATGTGTACCTAGAGTTTGTAAACGCTCGGCATGCTTTTTTCCAATACCCCAAATGTCTTTTATCTTAGCCCATTGCAAAGCTTCAATACGTTTATCTTCAGTATCTATCACCCATATATAATTAGAGGTTTCAATCTTCTTTGCCATACGGTTTGCCAATTTTGCCAATACTTTAGTTGGTGCTATTCCCACACCAACAGGCAAGCCTGTCTCCTTAAAAATGGTGTCTCTAATTGTCTTGGCCACATCTTCTAAATTAAAGAATGACATACCAGAAAGATCTACAAAAGATTCGTCTATACTGTACACTTCAACCTTTGGAGAAAATCGTGTGAGAATATTCATGACACGTTGAGACATTTCTGCATAAAGCGTATAATTAGAGGAAAAAAATGTGACATTATTTGCTAGAAGTTGATCCTTAATCTTAAATACCGGTTCAAACATAGGGATGTGCGCCAATGCCTTAGCTTCTTTGTTAGCTGCTATAATACAGCCATCATTATTGCTAAGAACCACAACAGGTTTTCCTTGCAAGTCTGGACGAAATACCTGCTCTACAGAAGCATAAAAGCTATTACAGTCTACAAGTGCAATCATCTTATCGCGTGTATTATATAGGTTACAACTCCCCAAAGCATAAATGCATTTGTTTCAGACTGCTTCGGAATTCTAAGAAGGTTAAATTCACCATCTACAATAACTAGTGCTAAATCATTTTCTTTAGCAAGTAGAGATCGATCTATAATAAGTACATCATTTTCAAAAATGAGATGCTCCGGATAGTTTTCCATAATTCTCACATAAAACGTAGCATCTTTGTTACCTATAAGCTCTTTATTCAAATCTATAACTGCTTCTTGATAATGCGTTGCAGGACTAGGAAATCCAGTTTGTTTAGAGACTTCTGCTTGGTGGCGTTCTGCAGGACGTTGTACTTTATGTGCATTAAAAATTTCCATATTACAAAACTACAAAATTGGATTATTTCCTAAAGTTGGATTATTTCCAACTTATGAACAATTTTAAAAATGAACTATATTCGCTCAAAAAAGCGTTGACAGCACATCAAAAAACTCAGAACCTCTTTAAAAACTATGGCATTGCTGTATTGTGTTTCTTAGCATACTTTACCCTAGTAGGCATATTAACTGTGGTGTTTCCTGAGTTACAATTAGATGCTATAAAAGACACCAGATTAGATGCTATGATTAAAGAGAACCCATTAAAGTTCTTTATTCTAGCTGTTATTCTTGCACCTTTATTGGAAGAAGGTGTTTACAGAACTTTAATAGCCCCTAAACCTTGGGAAATAGCATTCTTTTTAGCTTGCTTAACATTACTCTTTGCAGGACGTTTTTTTCCAGAAGATGTTTTATGGTGGCTAAAGTGTATTATTAGCGTGTTGTCTTTAGTTATAATTTATAAATTATTTAGAGAACTATTACCTGTACAACTAACTCAACAAGTCTGTAACATACTAACAAGATTTAAAATTCCTATTGTAATAATAAGTTCTATAATCTTTGGGTTTGCACACGTTTACAACTATGTAGATAGCTTTATAATAACACTGCCTTTATTTATAGCTATTGTGCCTAGAATTATTTTGGGGCTTTTATTTGCTAAGGTTAAAATTGAAAACAATGGGCTACTTTGGGCAATGTATTTACATGCTATAAATAATGGTGTCATTTTTATAATAGCATACCTTAACTATAGCAATCAGCCACTTTAGATTCTGTATATTTGACCCCAAATTCATAGGTTATGGCAAATCGCGAAGCGATAAGTATTTTTCATATGTTAAAGATTGGTGTGGGACCTTCTAGCTCACACACATTAGGACCTTGGCGTGCAGCGCAACGTTGGATAGAAGAACTTAAAGAACAAAAAAAGTTTGATAAGGTTACAAAAGTTCAAGTAGATTTATATGGTTCATTATCACTTACCGGAAAAGGTCATGCTACAGATTTAGCATCACTCTTAGGATTAAGTGGATATGATCCTGTAACTATTCCTATTGAAAGTATTGATGGAGAGATTGCGCAAATAAAATCTACAGGAAAACTTTTACTAAACGGAGAAAAACCTATTGAATTCAGCTTTAAAGACGATGTTATATTCAACAGAAACTTTAAAAAATTTCATCCTAATGGAATGACGTTTAGTGCTGTTTTAGATAACCAAAAAACAACAAATAGTACCTTCTACTCTATTGGTGGTGGTTTTGTGGTTAAAGAGGAACGTAAGCGTGCCAAAAAGAAAGAAGAAAAATTTCAAGACTTCCCATTTCCTATAGATAAGGCTACAGAGCTTTTAGCATTTTGTCATCAAGAGAACAAGAAAGTGTCTGAAATTGTTTTAGAAAACGAACGTTCGCTAAGAACAGACGCAGAAATAGATGAAGAGCTAAAAGCTATATGGAATGTCATGTTAGAGTCTATGTTTGTAGGCTGCCATACAGAAGGTACTCTTCCTGGAGGTTTAAATGTAAGACGCCGCGCCTATGACACTAATAAAAGACTAATTGGTGATAAGCCATATACAACTAAAGAAGAATGGATAGCAGCCATAAGAAGCACCGAAGTTAAGTTTAGAGAAATTTTAAAATGGGTATCTTGTTTTGCGTTGGCAGTTAATGAAGTAAATGCTTCGTTAGGCCGTGTGGTAACTGCTCCTACAAATGGAAGTGCTGGTGTTATACCAGCCGTAATTATGTATTATGCGGTTATTGAAAATCACGATGCTAATTTTGAAGATATCAAGCAATTTTTATTGGTTGCAGGAGAAATAGGTAGCCTGTTTAAAAAAGGCGCAACAATTTCTGCAGCAATGGGTGGTTGCCAAGCAGAGATTGGTGTATCTTCTGCAATGGCTGCAGGTGCGCTAACTGAACTTATGGGTGGCTCTCCAGAACAAGTTCTTATGGCTAGTGAAATTGCAATGGAGCATCATTTAGGAATGACCTGCGATCCTATAGCAGGTTTGGTACAAATACCTTGTATAGAGCGAAATGCAATGGGTGCTATTAAAGCAATTAATGCGTGCGAACTAGCATTGGATACCGATGCTAAAAATGCAAAAGTTCCTTTAGATAAAGTAATTGAAACTATGTGGGAAACCGCAAAAGACATGACTTCTAAGTACAAAGAAACTAGTGAAGGTGGTTTAGCGGTAAAGGTAAATATGAGCGACTGTTAATTCCCGTTACAGCCTTCTCGTGTTCTGGTATCTACAATTGCAATAACTTCCCAGACCCCATTATTCTTAAATAATGTAAAGTTATTTACGCCACAGTGGCTAAATGTTCCATTAAAATAAAACTCATAGGGCGTCCAAGCTAATGCCATAGCACCGTTTACAGCTATTTGATAATCTAAAATACGTTCCTCGAAATTTTGAGAAGCAGGAATACTTTGTATAGATGCTACAAAGGCTTTAAAATTTGTGGCAGGCGTTAACTGCGGGTTTCCAGCTTGGTCATTACTTATACTTCTTAATGTCATTTCAGAATGAGAGACAGACTTTAAAATTGAAGAGTCTTGCTTATGAAAACCATCAAAGAACGTAATGATTGTTTCTTTTACCAAAGCACTTTCATCTACCTGTGCAGAGGCTACTACACTTATTAAACAAACAATTACAAATACAAGATGTTTCATGATATTTACTATTTAGGGTTCTTACTAAATTAGTACTTTTACATGAAACAAACTTAATTTTATGTCTACAGCTAAAAAAGAATATAAACGCATTACCGTAAAAAGCCTAGTTGATATGAAACGTAGAGACGAAAAAATCTCTATGTTAACTGCTTATGACTATACCATGGCCAAAATTGTTGATGCCGCTGGAATAGATGTTATTTTAGTTGGAGATTCTGCCTCTAATGTAATGGCTGGTCATGAAACTACATTACCTATTACATTAGACCAAATGATTTATCATGCCTCTTCTGTTGTAAGAGCTATTACAAGGAGTCTGGTAGTTGTAGATTTACCATTTGGAAGTTATCAAAGTGATCCGAAAGAAGCATTAAGATCTGCAATTAGAATAATGAAGGAAAGTGGTGGTCACGCTGTTAAATTAGAAGGTGGAAAAGAAGTAAAAGACAGTGTGAAACGTATTCTAAATGCAGGAATCCCAGTAATGGGTCATTTAGGGCTTACACCACAAAGTATATATAAATTTGGAACATACACCGTAAGAGCTAAGGAAGAGGAAGAAGCTCAAAAACTTAAAGATGATGCATTAATGCTTGAGAAAGCTGGTTGTTTTGCCATAGTTTTAGAGAAAGTGCCTGCTAAGTTAGCCAAAGAGGTTGCAGAAAGTTTAACCATTCCCATAATTGGTATTGGTGCTGGTTCTGGAGTAGATGGACAGGTGTTAGTGCTTCACGATTTACTTGGGATGACACACGAGTTTAACCCACGCTTTTTAAGACGATACATGAATTTATATGACGACATGAGTTCTGCAATATCTCAATATGTAACAGATGTAAAAGCTGTAGATTTTCCAAATGAAGACGAGCAGTATTAATTGATAATCCATAATTAAAGTTGAAAAGTGTTTTGAAAGTGTTTCAACCTACTTCAGTTAAATTATTCTTTTATGATTGTTGATTAATGAAAACGTACTCAGACAAAAATAATCTCCAAGTTATTTATGAAGACAATCACTTAATTGTGGTTAATAAACGTGCTGGAGATATTGTACAAGGTGACAAAACGGGTGATAAACCATTAAGTGACGTTGTTAAATCTTATATAAAAGAAAAGTACAACAAACCAGGAGATGTATACCTTGGTGTAGTACATAGATTAGATAGACCAACTACTGGTGTCGTTTTATTTTCTAAGACCTCTAAAGCCCTTACCAGATTAAATAAAATGTTCGCTAATCATGAGACCTCAAAAACATATTGGGCTGTTGTAAAAAATAATCCACCTAAAGAAAAGGACAGGTTAGTACATTATCTTAAACGTAATCCTAAGCAAAATAAATCCTACGCTCATAAACACGAAGTTCCTGATAGCAAGAAAGCTATATTAGAATACACCTTAAAATTCAGATTAAATAATTATAATTTACTAGAGGTTAATCTTTTAACAGGAAGGCATCATCAAATTAGATCTCAGCTTTCATCAATAGAATGTCCTATAAAAGGTGATTTAAAATATGGTGCAGACCGTAGCAATCCCGATGGCAGTATACATTTGCACGCAAGGTTTTTAACTATACAGCATCCTGTAAAAAAAGAACCTATTACTTTTAAAGCACCACTTCCAGAAGACGCTATTTGGAAAGCTTGCGAAAACGCATAAAAAAAGCCTCTAAGTTTTACTTAGAGGCTTTTTATTTATGAGGTAATGTCCTTAAAACATTTCACGTCCAGCAAAATGGAAAGCACCTTCTATCTGTGCATTCTCATCACTATCACTACCGTGTACAGCATTCTCACCGATTGATGCAGCATATAATTTACGTATAGTACCTTCTGCAGCGTCTTCTGGGTTTGTAGCACCAATAAGAGTTCTAAAATCCTCAACTGCGTTTTCTTTTTCTAAGATAGCAGCTACTATAGGACCACGAGTCATATATTCTACCAATTCTCCGAAAAATGGACGCTCTTTGTGCACAGCGTAAAACGTCTCTGCATCAGTTTGAGTCATTTGAGTTAATTTCATAGCAACTATACGGAAACCCGCAGATGCTATTTGCTCTAATATTGCACCAACGTGTCCTTTTTCAACAGCATCTGGCTTAAGCATTGTAAATGTTCTAATTCCTGACATTTTTTGATCTTTAAATTTGGTGCAAAAATAAGATATTCTATTTCAAAACCAATAGAATTACACAACTTAATGTAAACTTAAAATAAGATGACACAAGTGCTCTATTTTGTATATTCGCACCTTATGGAAACACAGAAGTTACAAGAGCTTAAGCAGCTCTTAGAAAGCCCAAAGAAAATTGTAATAATTCCACATAGAAATCCCGATGGAGATGCCATGGGATCTACCCTAGCATTATCTTTATATTTAAATTTGAAAGGCCATACTAGTCGCGTAGTTGCTCCTAATGGTTATCCAGATTTTTTAAGCTGGTTACCACACAATGACAGTGTGTTTTTATTTGACAGTCATAATAGGCAATCTAAAGAAGCTATTGAAGCAGCAGACCTAGTTTTTACTTTAGATTTTAATCACCTATCTCGTGTAGGAAATGATATGCAAAATACACTTGAAAGTTGTGGAAAGACATTTGTGATGATAGATCATCACCAACAACCAGACACTTACGCAAAGTTTACTTATAGTGATACCACAATGAGCTCTACCTGTGAAATGGTATATCATTTTATAGACATGTTAGGTGATGCAAACTTAATAACCAAAGAAATTGCAACTTGCTTATATACTGGTATCATGACAGATACAGGTTCATTTAGGTTTAAAAGTACTACCGCAGCTACACATAAAGTAGCGGCTCAATTAATTGCAGCTGGTGCAGAAAACCAAATCATACATCAAAATATTTATGACACCTATACACCAAGTAGACTTAAACTTTTAGGTATTGCTTTAAAAAACATGGTTGTTTTAGAGGAGTTTAATACTGCTTATATTTCGTTATCTCAAGAAGAATTAGATACAAATAATTTTCAAAAAGGTGATACAGAAGGATTTGTGAATTATTGTCTCACCTTATTAAATATAAAATTAGCTGCTATTTTTATTGAAAAGGCTTCAGATAATATCGTAAAAATGTCTTTACGCAGTAAAGGTGATTTTTCTGTAAACGATATGGCAAGAACACATTTTGAAGGTGGTGGCCATACCAATGCAGCTGGCGGAAAATCTGACCTAAGTTTAAAAGAAACCATTGCTAAATTTATTAGTATATTGCCAGACTATAAAGCAGAATTAACAGCGTGAAATATTTAATAACCTTAATACTTGTCGCAGTAATTTTTGGTAGTTGTAAACCTCCAGAAGCAAGACGACCTATAAGTTCTTCTAGTGGAACAACTATTGAGGCTTCTGTGCTAAGAAATAAAAAGCTTATTGCAAATCAAGAGTCTCAAATTAAAAATATTATTTCTAAAGACTCTATTAATACCTATGAAACTTCAAGTAATGGATTCTGGTATTATTTTAAAACACAAGACACTACGTCTCAAAAAATGCCAGAGTTTGGTGATTTAGTAAGCTATGATTATACTATAGAATCTCTTAGTGGCGACACAATTTATTCAGAGGAAGAAACTCCGAGTAAAACTTATGCAATGGACCAAGAGCAATTGGCTAGTGGCATAAGAGAAGGTTTAAAGCTAACTACAGTAGGAGATGAAATAGTCTTGTTATTACCGTCTCACAAAGCTTACGGCTATTATGGCGACAAGAATAAAATAGGAAGTAATATTCCTATCACAGTTAAATTAAAAGTAAAATCAATAACAACTCAAAATAACCCACAAGAATGAAACGATTAACATTTATATTAACCAGCATACTTGCGCTCGCCTTATTTAGTTGCGGAGAAAAGTACCCAGATTTAGAAGATGGTCTTTATGCTGAGTTTATTACCAATCAAGGTACATTTGTTGCTAAATTATACGAAGAACAAGCACCTTTAACCATTGCAAACTTCGTGTCTTTAGCAGAAGGCACAAATACAATGGTTGATAGTACATATAAAGGAAAGAACTTTTATAACGGTCTTATTTTTCATAGAGTTATTAAAGACTTTATGATACAAGGTGGTGATCCTGAAGGTACAGGTCGTGGTGGTCCTGGATACAAGTTTCCGGATGAAACTACAGAATCTCTAGCTCATAACGATAAAGGAATATTATCTATGGCTAATTCTGGGCCTAATACAAACGGAAGTCAATTTTTTGTTACTTTAAAAGCCACACCTTGGTTAGACGGTCGTCATACTATTTTTGGTAAAGTTATGATAGGTCAAGAAGTTGTAGATACTATAGGAAAAGTTGAAACTACTAAACCTGGAGATAAGCCTGTTGAAGATGTTGTAATTAATGAATTAAACATTATTAAAAAAGGTAGTAAATACAAAAAATATGATGGTGCAAAAGCTTATGAAGAAACTTTAAAAAACATTGAAACTTCAAAAATTGAGGAAGCTAAGCGTTTAGAAGAAGTTAAGATGAATAAGGCTAAAGAAATTGAAGCACTAAAAAAAGAAGCTACGACTTATGACAGTGGCTTATCTATGGTAATTACTGCAGAAGGTGAAGGCCCTAAACCAAATACTGGAGATGCAGTTACTGTAAATTATGCTGGTTATTTAGAAGACGGAACTTTATTTGATTCTAACATTGAAAAGATTTCTAGAACATATAACATTTTTAATGCAAACCGTAAGAAAAAAGATGGGTATACACCAATGCCAACACTTTATAGCCCAGATGCAGGCCTTATACAAGGTTTTAAAGATGCAATGCAGATGATGAAAGTTGGAGATAAAGCTACTGTGTTTATTCCTTCTCATTTAGCTTATGGTGAACGTGGTGCAGGACAAGCAATTAAACCAAATACAGATTTAGTATTTGAGTTAGAGTTGGTTGAGATTACACCTAAGACAAAGAAGTAAACTAACTTTTTCTTGAAATAAAAGCTTAGGCGTCTCACATTAGTGAGGCGCTTTTTTAATTAAAAGTATATTTATACGAACCTGCTAAGCCAAGTAAGTTTCTAGAATAGCTTAAAAAATCTAATCCAGTTTTAATGGTAAATTGGCCTACATTTTTTGTTTTATACGTAAGTCCCGCATAAGTATAAAGTGCCTTTCTCTTAGGGATAAAAGGCTGTGCATATGTTCCAAGACTTTCTATATAAGATGCTTTTAATTGTAGCTCAAACGATTTGTAAGATGATAATAAGCCAAAATGATGACCTTGCACCCTACTATTTCCCATAGGGTTATAAAAAGATTGTGGTTGTATAAAAGGTAAACCTATTGTTCTATTCTCATAAGTCCATCCGCTATCATAAATACCATTTCTAAAATAATTGTCATTTCCACTTACTGTACCGAAACCATTTTGATTTTTAGTATGTATATACTCATAGTTTACCGCTTTAAGTATTGAGTTATTAAAGGTTAAATGTGCTCCCCAAATACCATCTGGAAAATTTTTTAAAGCTGTTCCAGAACCATCTTCAAATAAATGTTGGTGGTAAAACTCTAATGTACCTTTATCTAATGTGTAGGTATAAGAAAGGTTATAAGAGCCTAAATGATTTCCTAAAGCGTTAATAACTTCACCTTCTGGAGCATCATCTGATCCTGATCGTTTAGCGAAAAATACATCTATAAAATCTGAAACTTTGCTTGGTTGTTTTCCAAATCTTGGTGAAGTTCCAGCCCATTGTGCAAAATGTTGTATTTCAAAATGAAGCTTACTCTTATCAGAAAGTTTTATATAAGCACCTAAATGTTTATAATGTATGTTCGCTCCTTTTACATAACGATCATCTATAAGTTCATAATGTCCAATTCCCCAATCTAACCCTAGCCAATCCCAAATTTTAATTGGTGCGTTAGCTTCTAATAAAATACCAGGTATAGCTCTTGTATTTCCAGACCAAAGAATATTTTTATTTGTAGATGATATACCATCTAACTCAATATCTTGATGAAAACTACCAATTCTTGCATTTAGCCAAGAGTTTGTATACTGCAAATAGGCATTATCTATTTGTAATGTCTTCCCTGAAGTACCGTTTTGATATAAAAGTCCGGCATTAACCTTAAGATTTGAAGTTTCAGTTAACTTAAATTGGTGAGATGTTTCTCCTAGAACAAGAACATCTGTAGTTGGATCATTTCTGCCAAATTCATTTGTATAAAACCAAAATGGTAAAGTATCATTCGATAAAAATCCACTTGATGTAAAAGATGATTCTGTTTGGTAATTTTGTGCTGAGAGTGATGTTACAACACAAAATAAAGCTAGAACTAATGGCTTCATTGTCTTTAAAATATAAGCAAATGTAATGTTAGTTTTTCGGAACTGTATTGTTAATTTTGTTTCTCTTAATTTATATAGTATTTATGCTTTCAATTTTTAGCCCAAAAACATTTTTACGAGATTTATTAGTCGGTTTCACAGATGTTCATAATCATATTCTTCCAGGAATTGACGATGGTGCAAAGACCGTAGAAGAATCTATTGACCTTATAAACGAACTGAATAATTTAGGGTTTAAAGAATTTATAGCTACACCACACACTATGAATGATTATTACCCAAATACATATGAAACAATAACGAACGCGCACAATACAGTACAACAAGCTTTAACTAAAAAATTATCTAATATAAAAATTGGGTACTCCTCTGAATATATGATGGATTCTCATTTTGAGAACTTATTAGAAGAAAATAAAATTATACCATTAAAGGATAGTTTAATTCTTGTTGAAATGTCCTATTTACAACCACCAATAAATTTAGAAGAAATAATTTATAAAATTGGTGTTGCTGGCTACGAACCTATTTTGGCGCATCCTGAGCGTTATGCCTTTTATCATAAAAATTATGAATATTACAAGACACTAAAGAAATTAGGGTGTAAATTTCAAATAAACATGTTATCCCTAACGTCACAATATGGTGAGTCTGTAACCAAAACAGCCAATAGACTATTAAAAGATGGAATGATAGATTATATAGCTAGCGACACACATCATAAAAGACATGTTTCTAAAATAGGATCCCTTAAATTAAACAAGAACCAAGTAACGTATTTAAAACCTATAATTACAGAAACTAACCTTATTTTCTCGTCTTAAAATCTTAATTTGGATTTTAATTTAGTGAAGAACGTTTCTTTTTCTGCACCATACGTGTAGCCATAACCGTACTTATTTCCATAGCCATAATTAGAAACACTAACATTATTAACTACAAATGCCATATTACGTAATTTCTTCTCGTGGTAAAGTTCAACCGGGAATTTAAGAAGTCTTTTATCTGTATATTCTGCTCTTGTTACATACACAGTAAAGTCTGCATGCTGGCTAATTAATAGTGTATCTGTTACTAACATAGTTGGAGCAGTATCTACAACTACATAATCATACTTTTCTTTAACCTCTTCTAGTAAGTTTTTAAACCTATCTCTCATTAACAACTCAGCTGGATTTGGAGGTATCCTACCAGATAAAATTATACTTATATCTTTCTTGTTAATTTTATAACTATCTGTAACACTTTCAATGGTTACTTTTTCATCATATAGGTATTCAGAAAGACCTTTGCTTTGCTCTGGCCTATCTATGTACCTATGTAATTGTGGGTTTCTAATATCTGATCCAATTAGCAAAACTTTTTTGTCTGAAGTTGATAATGTAAGTGCTAGGTTAAATGCTACAAATGTTTTTCCTTCACCTTTAACCGTAGAGGTAACAAAGATTATGTTTTTCTCTTCACCTTTAATAGACTTTACAAAATAGCTTAAGTTGGTTCTTAATATCCTAAAGGCTTCTGCTAAAATAGATCTGTCATTAGTACCAACTGTTTCACTTTCCTTAGTATCAATCTTAGGAACTTCACCTAAAATAGGAATAAGCTTAGTTTCTTTTTCTACATCTGCCCTATTATGAATCTTATTATCTAATAAGTTTTTAACGTAAATTATAAGGAAAGGAATTATTAAACCTAAAATAAAAGCAGCTAAATAAATAATTTGCTTTTTAGGAAATATAGGAGATCTTGAACTATAAGCATCATCAATAACCTTTGCTGAAGGTGCTGTAATTGCTAAAGAAATTGCAGTTTCTTCACGCTTTTGCAATAGGTATAGAAAAAGATTTTCCTTTATATTTTGTTGCCTAGTAATATCTCTAAAGATTAAAGAGTTTTTAGGAACAGAAGAAATTTTAGAATCTAAAGTATTTTGTTGGTTAACAATGTCTCTGCGTTTTACCTCAAGAGATTTAGTCTTATTATTTAAGCTCGCTAAAATATTAGATTTTATTACATCTATTTGATTATTCAGATTAATTACAATTGGGTTTGATGCAGTACCTGTTTGTAATTGATTATTCCTCTGAATAACTAACTGGTTGTACTCACTTATAGAACTCTCTATTCCTGAATCTGTTACACCTAAATTTGCTGGTAATAAATCTGAAGATCGGTTAGTATCTGTTAAATAATCTTTTATATATTTTATTAATTCAAGTTGAGTTTCTACTTCTACTCTACTTTTTTGAATTTGTCTTATATCTTCAACATAAAGTTGAGCCTCAGAAGGAATATCTGTTATTTTATTTTCTGTTTGAAACTCTTTTTTGTTAGTCTCAACAGAATCTAATTCTTCCTGAATTATTTCTAAACGCTCTGCAATGAAATTAAACGTATTTTCTGATACTAAATTTTTATCTACAATAGCATCATTATTAAATTGCTTAATAATGTTATTTAAAATATCTTCAGATTTTTTTGAATTTTCACTTTGCATTGAAAGTGATATTACACTACTCCGTCTTCCTATATTCTCTACTGTTAAAGCACTTTGATACTTGTTAATAGCGCTAAACTGAGGTAATAATCTAACTATATACTTCTTATTAATCCAAGAATTATTTTCTGAAAGATTTGTTTTATTTGGAACAATTGTAAACTTCCCAAAACCAAGATTAACTACATCACCAAAACTATGTCCACTACTAGTTTCTTTTGAAACTTCTTTAATTTTATATTTAGAATTAGATATAGGCTCTACCTCTAATTGTCGTGAATATCCTTGATTACTTAAAGAATCTTGGCCAATAAATGTAAAATCAAATGGTTGACTATTGTAAAGCTCAACCGTCTTAATATTACCTTCTAATAAGTATTGTGTTGTAAGGTTAAGATCATCAACAACACCAGACATTAAATTTTTAGACTTTAAAATTTGGATTTCATCTTCTACATTTACTGATGAAAATCCTGGTGTACCAGAGCTTAAATCTTCTAATATTGAAGCTTCACCCTTTTTTTCATCCTTAACCAAAATTGTAGCTGAAGATTGATAAATAGGTGTTGCATATCTTAAGTATAAAAATGCACCTGTAAGCGTTATTATAACCCCTAACACAAACCATTTCCATTGAAACAGATACTTATCTATCTCTTCTCTTAGGTTATTATCTTCTTCTTTAAAAATAGGTGAATTTGAGGTGTTGTTCATATTGATTTATCTTGAGATAATAACAATTACTGATAATAATAAAGAGGCTATCGAGAAGAAAATCCCTGTATTTGGATTAGATGCTGATCGCTGTACTTTTGCGTAATTAGGATCTACAACAACTACATCATTTTGCTTTAAGTAATAATATGGTGAAGTAAATAAATCGTTTTTGGTAAAGTCTAACTGAGCAGTTGTTTTACTACCATCTTCATTTTCCCTAATAATTAAAACATCTTGTCTGCTTCCAGAAATTTGCATATCTCCAGCTAATCCGATTGCTTCAATAACAGAAACTTTTTCATTTTCTATATTATAAGTTCCTGGTCTGGCAACATCTCCAATAACAGTAACCCTAAAATTTAAAAGTCTAACACTTACAACGGGATCAATTATAAATTCTGTAAGTTTTTCTGTAACCTTATCTACAACTTGAGTTTTAGTTAAGCCACTAACTTTAATCTCACCTAAACCAGGCATTTTTACAGAACCATTCTCATTAACTAAATAAGCCTGGTTACGCTGAACAGCTACATTTGCACCTATAGCGGTTTCTGTAGAGATTGCAGGCAAATTAAAAGGCTTAGCAGCAGCTTGATCTAATCCAGAAACAGATACAATAATAGATAAAAGATCATTTTTTTGAATAACTAACTTTTCTTGAGCAGCTTCTATAGTTCCTCTTGATTCAATATCCTGAAAATAAAGCACGTCTTTTTTAGAGGCGCAAGAGGTAAATAGCATAGAAAACAGCAATACTCCAATTACTACAAATTGGTTATTAACTGTTAACTTAAAATTTTGTATCATTTTCAGTAATTTTTTGCAAAAATAGACATTCTGTTTATTTAACAGCATTAAAGCTTTTTTATTTTAACGGTGTCCTCATTTATTATCTCGTTAAACGACACCTCTGCATCTAATGACTCATATGATGAATTCTTACTTTTAAATTCTGGAATCATTTTTTTAAGCTTGTGAACCACACGCACATTGTTATGATTATTTGCAGAATTAATAACGCTATCTATGCTGCTTGAGATAAACTCATAGTTATCATTCCTATCTTTAGTAATCATAATTTTTTCATGATGTGTAGGTAGAGTTTTAGCTTCATCTGATAGCAGTTCTTCGTATAACTTTTCTCCTGGCCTTAATCCAGTAATTTTAATATGTATATCCTTGTTTGGTATAAATCCAGCCAACTTTATCATTTTTTTGGCTAAATCCATAATCTTGACAGGTTTACCCATATCAAAAATAAATATCTCACCACCTTTTCCCATAGCACCAGCTTCCAAAACTAATTGACAGGCTTCTGGAATTGTCATAAAATATCTAATAATATCTGGATGTGTTATGGTAACTGGTCCACCTTCTTCAATTTGTCTTTTAAATAAAGGGACAACAGATCCATTAGATCCTAAAACATTACCAAATCTTGTAGTTATAAATTTTGTAGCACATCTATCCTTCAGTTGTAAGTTATAATTTAGAGATTGCACATACATTTCTGAAGCTCTTTTAGAAGCTCCCATAACATTACTAGGGTTTACTGCTTTATCTGTAGATACCATTACAAAGTGACCTATTTTATACTTTGCAGCTAAATCTGCAACTTGTTTTGTTCCAAGTATGTTTGTTAAAATAGCTTCGTGAGGGTTGTTCTCCATAAGTGGCACATGTTTATATGCCGCTGCGTGATAAATAACATCAATATCAAATTCATCAAAAACACTTTGCAAGCGAACGTTATTAGTAACATCGCAAATTATACATTTGTATTTAAGGTTAGGGAAATGCTCATTTATCTCCAGTTGTATTTGATGCAAAGGAGATTCTGCTTGATCTAACACTAATAACATTTTAGGTTTGTATTCTGCTACTTGCCTAACAATTTCACTACCTATAGATCCTGCTCCACCAGTTACTAAAACAGTTCTATTTTTTAACTGATGTTCTTTATTTTTTTTATTTAAAACAATAGGTTCTCTTTCTAATAAATCCTCAATTTGGAGCTTTTGTATTTGTGGAGTATTGCCTTCCTCAAAATTTGATAAGATTGGAGAACTATACATCTTAATGTCATTCTCTAAACACTCATCTACTATTTGCTGCTTTTCTTTTGGATCTATAGCATTGGTAATGATTATAGCCTTAACATTTAATGTCCTTAATGATGGTAAAATAGACTCTTTTACTCTAACAACAGGTTTTTCTAGTATTCTTAATTGTCTTTTAAAGTTATTTCTAGATACAAACCCTTTTACTAGAAAACGTTTTGGGTGTTCCATTTCTAACGCTGCAGCAATAGATATTGCGTTTTCATCTATTCCAAGAATTGCTACATCAATTAGGTCTTCTTCACGTTGTGCTATCTTAAAAAACTCATAGAGTTGTTTAATTGCTATCCTAAATAAAAATAATATTGAAAATGATATAAACGCATACATTATAAGACCGGTAGTAATAAAAATCTTATCACCATAAGTACCTTGATAAAATACATTTAACATAAGACATACAACTGTGGTACTCATTGAAGCTAAAAACAGCTTCAATGCATCCATCATTGAAGAGTGTCTTATAAGTCCTGAGTATGTTTTATATAAAAAGAAGAATACTACATTAAAAGAGATAACTATAGATGCTTGTATTGAATACTCTAAAACATCTAAAGGATTTATTCTAATTCTATTAAGTATTATTATTGATACAATTAAAGAAATACAAATAAGTAATGTATCAATTATTAATACAACCCATCTCGGAAGATATTTAATATTACGAACATTAATCTTGTTTTCACTATAAGACATAATGATTCGTAATGCCTGTTTCAATTTCTCTAACATAAAGCTTAAAACTTAGTGTAAGTTAATTATTTTAATGTAATTATTGAAAATAATTTAATATACCTTCCTTAATTCTATTAATTTCATGTTCTTCTAAATTTGATCCTGAAGGTAAACATAAACCATATTTAAATAAATTCTCCGCAACGTTTGTACCGTAAAATGCTGCATTTGAGAACACTGGTTGCATATGCATTGGTTTCCATAAAGGTCTGCTCTCTATATTTAGGGTTTCTAAGTATACTCTTAAACCTTCTCTTGACTTTCCATTGGTTTCATTTACAATAATTGCAGATAACCAATGATTAGAATAATAGTCTGAATTAGGTTCTTCAAAAACTGTTACATCATCAATCGAAGAAAATAAGTCTTTGTAAAACGAATTCATACGTCGCCTTAGGTTTACATGATCATCTAATACTTCCATCTGACCTCTACCAATTCCAGCACTAATGTTACTCATTCTGTAATTATACCCTATTTGTGTATGCTGATAATGTGGAGCTTGATCTCTAGCTTGTGTTGCCAAGAAAACTGCTTTTTCTTTATGCACCGGTAGTTTTGAAACTAATGCACCTCCACCAGAAGTTGTAATAATTTTATTTCCATTAAAAGATAAAATAGAAATATCACCTAAGGTTCCACAATTTTTATTTTTATAAGTACTTCCTAAAGCTTCTGCGCTATCTTCTATTATAGGAATATTATATTCTTTAGAAATTTCATTTAAAGCATCTGCTTTGTATGGCATACCATATAAGTGAACAGCTATTATTGCCTTAGGCTTTTTTCCTTTTTGTATTCTGTCTTCAATAGCAAATTTTAAATGCTTTGGACAAATATTCCAAGTATCTGGTTCACTGTCTACAAATACTGGTGTGGCTCCTTGATAAATAATAGGATTCGCAGAGGCTGCAAATGTGAAACTTTGACAAATTACTTCATCATCTTTGCTTACGCCTAGTAAAATAAGAGCTAAGTGAAGTGCGGCAGTTCCGGAACTTAATGCGGCTACCTCTACTCCATTTCCTAAATAAGTTTTGATACTTTCTTCAAAATTATTAACGTTAGGGCCTAATGGTGCAATCCAATTTGCATTGAATGCTTCATTTATATAAGAGAGTTCATTGCCTCCCATATGAGGTGAGGATAACCAAATTTTAGAATTCATAGGTAATTAGTTTGTGCCATCAAATGGAGCGGTTGTGGCTTGGTTAGCAGCATTTATATCTGATCCTTTAAACACTTTCTCTACTGTTTTAAGGATGATTTTAATATCAAGACTAAAGCTTATGTTATTAACATACCAAACATCAAATTTAAATTTTTCAGTATAACTAATAGCATTTCTGCCATTTACTTGAGCCCATCCTGTAATGCCTGGTTTTACTATATGTCGCTTATGTTGTTCTTCTGAATAAAGTTTTAAATATGCTGGTAATAATGGTCTTGGACCAACAATACTCATATCTCCCTTTATTACATTTAATAGTTGTGGAATTTCATCTAAAGAAGTTTTCCTTACAATTTTCCCAAAACTTGTTAGTCGTTCTGCATCAGACAACAACCTTCCTTTTGAGTCGGTGTCATCACGCATAGTCTTAAACTTTATTATCTTAAAAATTTGACCATGCTTTCCTGGTCGTAATTGATAAAAGAATGGAGAACCTTGATTTACTATTGCCAATACTAATACTAAGATTATAAATATTGGAAAAGCAAGTACAAAAGCTATTGATGCAGTTAATACATCTAACGATGGTTTAATAAGTTTTTGATACATCATACGGACTGCAAATATAGGTGAAGAATTATCAATAAAAAGGATAAAAAAAGCACCTTTCTAAAAAGAAAGGTGCTTTTAAATTAAGTATGTTGAGTGTTTAGCTATTTCTTAACTTTTTAACACCAAAATAAGCGCCTACTGCTAAGGCTATAGATATAAATCCATCTATTGGTGCTTCTGGCTCATTGTCCAGAACTATACCATCTCCTGGAAGATCTTCTAATTGAGCAAATATTTCTGGGCTAGTAAGAAATATTAATCCTATAACTATTAATATTAATATATTTTTGTTTTTTAAATATGTCATGGGGCGTTTATTTTTTATTAATTATAATTTTTGACGTCAAATTGGATATTCCATTAGACAACTTTACGGTGTAAATTCCATTTTCAAGATTAGATACATCTATAACTGATTTCTTAGTATTAACGTTAAAAGTTTTACTATAAACTTGTTGGCCTATCAGGTTATAAATAGAAACTTCATTAGCAAGAACTAACTCATTAGAATTTTCGATGTATAAAATTCCATTTTTTACAGGATTTGGATACAAATTAAATGAATTATTTGAAACATCATTAGTGTTTAATACTTGTTCTTGAAAAATTATTTTAAAACGATCTACATCACTACTGTCATCATTACCATCAACTACAAATGAAATATAAGTCGTTTCACCAGAGGTTAACTCGGTTAATGTACCTAAATAATTATCAAACAAGTATGGAGTAGCATTATTTAAACCTGTAACAACAGCTCTTAAAGTATACTCTGAAGATCTATAATTTGAAATAGAAATTGGTATCTCATCTGCTTCAGATGGAATAAACCTACTTTGAATACTAACTTGTTTTTCTTCAACAATAGTCGCCATATTCTCATCTATATTAAAAGCTTTTTTAGCATCAAATCCATCTAAATTATTACTGTAATCATTTCCAAATCTTACTGTAAATGCATCAATTGGTCTTCCATTATTAGCTAGTGTTTCAGACTTAAATAATGCGACATTTATTCTAGATGCCTCTAATACCTGTAAACTATTACTGGAATTATCTGTAAAGAAGGTACCATCATTAATTTGGGTTAGACCAACTTTATCTGCTTGTGTTATTGTAAACTCAGGAGTAGATGGAAACTGAGAGTTAATAAATGCAGCTTGACCTGGTTGTAAAAAACGTGTTGCAGCTGTCACAGCAGGATCATCTTCATTTCCTGCGTCACTATCAAAGGTATAATTTGTAGTATCTGCACTTCCATCAAGTACTTCACCAAACATAACTGTTACAAAGGCACCTCTACTACCTATACTTGAATCAAAAATATGATAAAACTCCTGTTCTATTCCTGTTGAGTTATCCAAGGCTTTTTCCATATTTACAGCTGCTTGGTAAGGATTCCCAATTAATGAAGATCCATTTCCTGTAAGTAAATTATCATTTCCAGGATTTAAATCTGTAAATGTATGATCTCCTAATTCTAGTGTACCAGTCGCTCTTAACGTAGTCGCTGTGTGATCTGGATTATTTGTACTTAAATCTGTACTACGATCACCTCTTATTAACACTAGATAACCTTCTCCAATTGTCATTTGATTACTAGTAGTTGTTACTGCTTCATAAGTTGCAACGGTAGCTTGCTCATTTACAGTATACATAGATGGGTTATTAGTGGAAGTGACATCAAAACCAGCTGCAGCTGCTTCTGCAGCTGTTGCTGTTAAAACTTGTGTTGAACCACCAGTAATGTGTGTACCATAAGTTGGAGAAGGATTAATATTATTTGCAATACCTACATCTGAATTATTTACACCTTCTTGCCATTGTTCTTGTATAGTTCCTCCATTAACAGGTGCTGTAAGTAACCTAAAAGAACGAATACCTTGAGGTATGTAACGCTCTACTGTAACTTCCCCAACAATAGATCCTGGTAAAGTTTGTCCTATAACAGCTGTTTGCCCATCTGTACTAGAAAATATAAAATTATCATTAGTGGTTATAACACCATCATTAGGAATTAAACCTGCTAAAAGACGCATAGATGATAAATCTGGAGAAATTTCTAAACTTTGTGATGATCCATTTTCTAAAGTTAAAATATTAACATTTATTTCACCTATATCACTAGTCGATAAGAAATCATGACCCTCTACTCCAACTAACTGTAGATTATTGAAATTAGCAGTACCAGAAATAATTAAATCACCATTTAAATTCACATCACCTTGTGTAGTAAATGTTGCACCTTCAGCAACTGCAATATCTAACGCGTCAAAATTACCTGCGACAGTTGGTGTTCCACTTAATACTTTAATATTACTACCTGCTGTTGCTGGAGAAACTGCATCATCTGGACTTCTCGGCATCCAACCATCTACACTTGTGTATTTAAATTGCTCTGGTGCAGTATCATCTACTAATCTAAAATTATCGAATCCAGAATAACCACTACTTCCGTTATTTTCAATAATTATTTGAAGTGCAACTGTATTTACAGCATCAGGTATTGAAACAATTATAGAGTCTAGAGAATCATCTGGGTCTACACCACCATCGTGAATAGAGACTCTTGGTCCAGCTACACCATCTAATACTAATATATAATCAATATCATCTGCATTGGCATTATACCCTACTGCTTGATAATCAAAAGATAAAACTACACCTGTATTTGCTGTAATGTCTACTTCTTCAAAAGTGATTATAGCTTCACCAGTAGTGCCGTTTGGACTATCTAAATCATTTTCTGCTAAAATATTATTCATAAGACAGAAACTATCAATATCATCAATTTCTGAAGTATCAAAAACACCTAAGTAACCTGTAGAACCAGTATCACCAAAAAATGGAATGTCACTAGAGTAAGACCAAGAAGGCATAGCTCCGTCAAAATTTTGATTTAATGCTGAGTTTAAAATTAATGGATCTTCTACAGTATAGGACAGTTCTGCAGATGTATTTGTATTAGCAGTAGGTAAATTATCGTCTGTTGCTACTATTTCATAATAAACACTTGTCCCATCTGCTTGAGCAGGAATATCTTGCACTGTTGTATAAGTATCACTCATAATTGGCGCTGTCATGTTAATAGAGTTAGTTAACATTCCAGACGTTGTTCCCCAGTTAAGAGTAACAGATACCACATTTGAATTGTCCGTAACATCTGCAGACACACTTACATTATCACTAGAAGTTACCATTGTAGAAGCTGGAGTTTGAACAATGTTTGTTATAATTGGTTCTTCTGGAGCAGTTCCAGATGTCCAACTTATATTATCAATAGCTACTCTATTATCTCCACCACCGCTATTTCCGTTTATATTATTATCAATTCTTATTATAAAATCTCCACTAATATTTATATTTGGAATTGTCGTTGTAATACCAGCTTCACTATCATCATATGGAACTGTACCAACAGAAGAACCGTTAATTGAAACTGTTACAGATCCTGAACCAGTACCAGAAAAAATTTGCTTTACGGTTAGTGTTATTTCGCCTACACCTCCAGAAATAGTACCAGATTCAACGTAAGTATTAGCAGTATCATCGTTTAAGCCAATACCTTGACCCGAAGCATTAAATGTTGCTGCAGAGGTTCTAGAGTTAGTTGCTTCCCAATCTGATCCATTGTCACCTATCCAGTTTCTAGTGTTGTATGAAGTAGGGCTATTTGTTGGAACATTAGAGAAGGTCTCAATACCTTGACTATAACCTAAAGAAACTCCTAGAATAAGGAAAATTAAAAGTATTTTTTTTTGTAATAGTAATTTCATAGCATATTTATTATTAATAATTTTAAAGCATTTAATAAATTAATTATATCTCAAAAATAAAGGTATTTAATTATTATAATAAATGTCTTAGTGTTAAGATTTTATCATCTTTAAAGCAATAAATGTAGAAATAATTTAATAAATAATTAACAATTATAAAATCTTATATTCTAATTTTTAAAAATTATTCCAATAATCTATTATATATGCGTTTTGTCGTAATCCTATTTTTTATAATTCATCACTTAGCTAACGCACAACCTAATACTGATGTCTATCTATTAAATACCGAGACTAGCAATTTGGTAAACATTTCAGACAACAAAGGCTATGATAATCAACCTTCATTTATATCAGACAGTTTGGTTTTGTTTGCTAAATCTAGACAGCAACAGACTGACATTATCTTATATAATATAAATTCTAAGGCTTCTAAATGGATATTTCATACAACTCAAGGCTCCGAATTTTCTCCTGTACAAATACCAAACACTAAAAACATTGCAACTGTAAGACTAGATACTACAGGTTTACAACGTCTTTATAATTATAATACAACTACAAACAAAACAACTCTTGTAAATGATTCTTTAAAAATAGGATATCACGCTTGGAACAATGAACACGAATTAATCACCTATGTATTAGGCAATCCTTCAACTTTAGTATATCTCAACTTAAAAGATCAAACTCAAAAACAGATAGTTGACAATATTGGGAGATCTCTTCAAAAAATCCCCAATTCTAATTTAATGAGCTATACCTCCATAAATACAGACGGTATTCATGAAGTTTATCAGTTAGATATAGAAGATGATTTTAGTAGCTACTATGTCTGCGACCTTCCTATCGGAGTACAAGATTATACTTGGTTAAACCGAGATGTACTCGCCATTGGCAGTGCTTCTTCCCTATTTACCTATGATACGTTTGTAGATGAAGATTGGCAAAGATGGATCTCTTTAAAAGATCATAATATTTCAAACATTACAAGACTAGCCGTTTCTCCTAATGGAAAATTAATAGCTATTGTAGCTGAAGAAACATTTAAAGACAAAAATTAAAATCAATCTGAATATTTATGCGCTTAATTTCCTTTTTTGAAATCTGCTAAAAACTTCTCTAAACCAATATCGGTTAATGGATGTTTTAACAATCCTTCTATAGAAGATAAAGGTCCTGTCATAACATCTGCACCTATTTTAGCACAGTCAATCACGTGCATTGTATGCCTTACAGATGCTGCTAGAATTTGAGTATCAAATCCGTAATTGTCATAAATTAATCTTATTTCGGCAATAAGATTTAAGCCATCTGTTGAGATATCATCTAAACGACCAATAAACGGAGACACATAAGTAGCTCCAGCTTTAGCTGCCAGTAATGCTTGACCGGCAGAAAATACTAATGTACAATTGGTTTTAATACCATTATCACTAAAATACTTAATTGCTTTTACACCATCTTTTATCATAGGTACCTTAACTATAATTTGGTCGTGTAATTTAGCTAGCTCTTCACCTTCCTTTATAATACCTTCATAATCTGTAGAAATTACTTCAGCAGAGACATCGCCATCTACAATCTCACAAATTTTCACATAATGGTTTTTTATGTTTTCAGCTCCAGTAATACCTTCTTTAGCCATTAGTGATGGGTTTGTTGTCACACCATCTAAAACACCAAGGTCTTGTGCTTCTTTAATTTGGTCTAAATTTGCTGTATCTATAAAAAACTTCATCAGTAAAATTTTAAGGTTGAGTAATAGTATTTATTGCTAGTGTAAAATTACAATTTATAATGATTTAGAAGCATTTTTTCAAATAGTTTATCTGGTAAAATATGTTTTAAAGCTACAGAAATACGCTGCATAAATGCACCAACTCTATAATGAATTGTGGGATGCTCTGTTAAGATAACACTATGAACTTTTTTAGCCATTTTTATAGGATCTTCACCGTGATCTACGTGTTCATCCATTATTGCTAGTGTTCTTCCGTAGTTTTTCTCGTAGGCAGACCCTTTTATAACTGGCGCATGAAAACGTCCTGCAGCAATGTTAGTTGCAAAATCTCCAGGTGCTATATTGGTCATCTTAATACCAAATTCTTTTAGCTCCATACGGTATGCTTCTGTCGTAATTTCTAATGCACTTTTAGTTGCAGAATAAATTCCTCGATACGGCAAGCCCATATAACCTGCAATAGATGTTATATTAATTATAGTGCCACTTCGTTGTTTACGCATTTGCGGTAAAACTGCCTTAATTACACGAAGTACTCCAAAATAGTTGGTATCAAATGCAGCTTGTACTTCTTCATCTGGTGTTTCTTCTAAAGGTCCTGTTATGCCTTTTCCTGCATTATTTATAAGAACATCTAACTGGCCTTCAATAGCTATTAATTTAGCTACAGCTTCTTTAATACTTTCAGGTTTCGTAACGTCTAAAGCTAAAAAATGAACACCATTTAAATGGTCTTGCTTAGGAGATCTAGAAGTTCCGTATACTTTATAACCTTGAAGATGAAGATATTCACCTATAGATTTACCAATTCCAGATGATGCTCCAGTAATTAGCACAACGTTTTGAGTAGAGTTTGCCATAACGGCAAATATAATCACTCTTATAAGATTACAATATATAAGCTCCTTAAGAAAACAAGTCTCAGGCAAAAGTAAGCGTTGCTCACTCAACTCTTGTATTGACTCATTCCTGCTTTTAGTCAATCAATCATTACTCTAGTTTTATATAAACTTTTAAAAACCAAGACTATGAAACTATTATTTAAAACTATACTGTTTGTATTAATTAGCTTTTCTCTGCAAGCTCAAAACTCAATGATTAATGGCATTGTATCAGATGAAGCTGGCTTACCGTTGCCAGGTGCAACTATACTTGTAAAAGGAACAAGCAATGGTACTCAATCTGATTTTGATGGTAAATTTAAAATTAAGGCTGAAGAAGGAAACATTCTTGTATTTACATATGTTGGTTTTACAACCAAGAATATAAAGGTTACCCCAAAAGATTTTAAAGACACATTAATGGTTTCTCTTAAAAATGGAGCTCAATTAGATGAAGTTGTTGTGACTGGCTTAAAAAGGAAAGTGTCTGGTTTAAATATAACTAGCAGAAATAAAGTAAGAAAAAGAAATGTTAGAATTTATCTTAGAGGTAACCGTAGTATACCAGTTTCACAAAGAAATCAGCGTCAAGTTAGAAAGCAAGAATCTTATGCGTTAGTTGAAGAGAATACTTTTAAAACAGCATCTGTTTCACCACTTTCTACTTTTTCAATTGATGTTGATCGTGCTAGTTATAGCAACATAAGACGTATGATAAACAATAGCCAACCTATTCCTGTTGATGCAGTTAAGGTAGAAGAAATGATCAATTACTTTTCATATAATTATCCAGAGCCAAAAACTAATGATCCGTTTTCTGTATACACAGAGTTGGTACAGTCACCTTGGAACACCAATACGTCCATTTTAAGAATAGGATTAAAAGGAAAGACTATAAACCTTGATAAGCGTCCTGCGTCTAATTTAGTTTTTCTGTTAGATGTTTCTGGCTCTATGAATTCTTCTAACAAACTACCATTGCTTAAATCTACACTAAAGATATTGGTTGATGAACTTAATGCTAATGATAAAGTTAGCCTAGTAGTTTATGCTGGTGCAGCAGGCTTAGTCTTGCCTCCAACTTCTGGAGCAAATAAAGAGACCATCCTAAATGCAATAGAAAATCTATCTGCTGGAGGTTCTACGGCTGGTGGTCAAGGTATAAAACTTGCTTATAAGGTTGCTGAAGAGAATTTTATTAAAGGCGGAAACAACAGAATTATATTAGCCACAGACGGTGACTTTAATGTTGGAGCCTCAAGTGATAGAGCTATGAAAGACCTTGTGAAAGACCAAAGAGATAATGGCGTATTTCTAACTTGCCTAGGTTTTGGAATGGGTAATTATAAAGATTCTAAGCTAGAAACCTTGGCGCAAAACGGTAACGGAAACTATGCGTACATAGACACCATGCAAGAGGCTCAAAAAATATTGGGAACAGAATTTTTTGGTACTATTTATACAATAGCCAAAGACGTTAAAATACAGGTAGAATTTAATCCGCAACTAGTAAAAGCTTACAGACTTATAGGATATGAAAATAGGTTGTTAGCTAATGAAGATTTTAAAAATGATAAAAAAGATGCGGGAGAATTAGGAAGTGGTCATAACGTTACCGCACTTTATGAAATAATTCCTGTTGACACAGAAAGTAAATATATTAGTGAAGAAAACGCTTTAGATCCTTTAAAATATACTACTTCAACTACGTCTCAACATCAATATGAACTAGCTACAGTAAAGTTACGTTACAAAAAACCAAATGAAGATTTTAGCAAAGTAATGCTTACATCTGTACTTAATAAGCCAATACATATAAATGAAGCTTCAGAAGACTTTAAGTTTATGTCTGCAGTAGCATTGTTCGGAATGCAGTTAAAGCAATCTGAATATATTGAACTTAAGGATAAAAAGGCAGTTATAGCTTTAGCAGAACAAGGGTTACATAATGATCCTGAAGGTTATAGATCAGAATTTGTGAGGCTTGTAAAAAGTTATAGAAAGTAGAAAGAGAATATGTTTCTAAACAAAACAGTAATGCATAAAAAAAGGCAAGTACCTACATCACACCGCTACGACCGAATACCTTTGCTTCGTTCCCGACCTGGAGGATTCAACGGGAGCTGGTTGTGTAGGACTTGCCAGGTGCAAATATACAATGTTTACATATTCTGACAAGTAATTTTATATCTGATTTTCATAACTTCGTCTTCTGTTAAAATTGACGACTATGAACCTTTCAACAAAATTATACATACTACTAAGTTTTCCTTTGTTTTTCCTCTCTTGTAATGATGATGCAACAAGTTATTCGTTACAAATATCAAATTCTGATAATAGCTTAAAATTAGGAGAATCCTTAACTGCAACTATTAAAAATCCTAAAGAAAAAGTAATTGATTCTGTTACCTATACTTTAAACGGTAAATCAATTGCATCTCATAAAAACAATAACCCATTATCTGTAGCGCTAACTAACAATAAGTTAGGAGAACACACGCTGATAGCAACAGTATATTCTGAAGCTAAAGCCACAGATGTAAGTGCTAATTTTAAACTTTTTAATAATAAGCCACCCGAAAGTTATTCGTTCGAGATTATTAATACCTATCCACACGATGCCAATGCCTTTACGCAAGGTTTAGAGTTTTACAACGGTAATTTATATGAAAGTACAGGAAGAAACGGACAGAGTACTATAAGAAAGGTAAATTTAGAAACTGGTGAAGTATTGCAGTCTTCAGACTTAGATATCGATTATTTTGGAGAAGGTATCACTGCTTTAAACGATAAACTTTATCAATTAACTTGGCAAGGCAAAAAAGGCTTTGTTTACGATATTAATACATTCGAGCAATTAGATTCTTTTAGCTACAATGCTAGTAAAGAAGGTTGGGGATTATGTAATGATGGTACTAAACTTTATAAAAGTGACGGTACATCTAAAATTTGGATTCTTAATGCTGAAACGTTAGCAGAAGAAGATTACATACAAACCGTATCTCATAAAACCATTTCAAAAAAACTAAATGAATTGGAATGGGTAAACGGAAAAATTTACGCTAATAATTGGCAGATAGATTTAATTAGCATCATAAACCCTAAAAATGGTGCTATTGAAGGTCTTGTAGATTTTAGATCTTTAAGAAAGCAAGTATCTTCTGCTACAAAAGAAGATGTCCTAAATGGTATTGCTTATAACAAAGAAACCGGTAAACTTTATGTAACTGGTAAAAATTGGGATAAGCTGTTTGAAGTTAAGATTATAAAAAAGTAAGTTCACTCAACCAAATAAGGCAGTCACTAATTCTACATTTAAAAACCTTTGCTCTCTATTTAAGTTTATAGTCTAAACCAAAGACTATGACTCCAAAATTTAAAATTAGCATTCCAGAACCTTGCCACGAAGATTGGTCTAAAATGACTCCTACAGAAAAAGGACGTTATTGTAAAGCCTGTTCTAAAGAAGTAATAGACTTTACACATTTTAGCAATGAGGCGCTACACAAACGTATTACTCAAGGCGAGTCACTGTGTGGTCGTTTTTTACCACATCAATTAGATACACCTTTAACTATAGAGCGTAAAAAAAACTCAATTTCATTTAGTAAAATTGCAGCAACGTTAGCATTACCACTTAGTGTTATATCTACCAATATTAGTAATGCACAAGAGTCTAAGCCCAAGACTGAACAAACAATAAATACCAGTAAAACTTATACGTCCTTAGGTATAGGAATGCAACATAGGCCTTTAAAACCATTAACCTCTACTCTATCTGGTACAGTAACAGATGAAAGTGGTTTACCGTTACCTGGTGTAAATATTATTGTAAAAGGTACAACTCGAGGTACACAAACAGATTTTGATGGTAATTATTCCATTTCAGTTTTTAAAGATGAATTATTGGTATTTAGCTATGTGGGTTTTGAAACTATTGAAAAATCTATAAAATCAAATACAACTACTTTAAACGTGGAACTAGGTGCAGGTGATTTCTTAGGAGGAATTGTTGTTGTTGCAGGTTATGTAACCTATGAAGAAGAAAATGAATACAAAATAGATCCTGAGTTTTTAGAAGAACAAAGAGCTCATAGAGCAAAACTAAAAAAAGCAAGAGAAAATCGTGTGAGATTTATGACACGTAAAGCTAAAGAGCGTAAGGAAGCACGGCAATTAAAAAGAGCTAAACGTAAAGAAGAGAGACAAAAAAACAGAGATTCTTAGATACTATTAAGCTCAGTAAAAAGTTTTACTTTTACTAAAACTTTTTTTGAATGCGTATTCTATACACTTTACTTCTATTTTGTTGCATCATATTTTGGAGCTCTTGCAGAAATGATTTTGAATTTGAACCAAGTACTGGTCAATTAGAGTTCTCTAAAGACACGGTCTATTTAGATACCGTATTTACTAATATAGGATCTAGTACTTATAATTTAAAAGTGTACAACCGTAGTGATCAAGATATACGTATTCCTAATGTACAGCTTAGTCAAGGAGAAAGCTCTAGTTATCGCCTTAATGTAGATGGTGTTGCTGGGAAAGTATTTAGAGATGTAGAAATCTTAGCTAATGACAGTATTTTTGTTTTTGTAGAAACTACTGCAGATATACAGGAACTTTCTCAAAATGCATTAGAATTTTTATATGAAGATGCCATTCTTTTTGATGGTGGAGAAAATACCCAACGTGTAGAGTTAGTAACACTTATTAAGGATGCTGTTTTTCTATTTCCTGAGCGTGATGCAATGACAGGTGAAGTTGAAACCTTGCAACTAGGTACAGATCCTAATGGCGACCCAATTTTAATTGAAGGATTCTTTTTAGAAGACAATGAGTTAACCTTTACCAACGAAAAGCCATACGTAATTTATGGTTTTGCAGCTGTTGGCTCAAACAAGACGTTAACAGTTAATGCTGGTGCACGAGTGCACTTTCACGCTAACAGTGGTATTATTGTCGCAGATCAGGGTTCTATGCAGGTTAATGGAGAATTAAGTACAGATCCAGAACTGTTAGAAAACGAGGTTATTTTTGAAAGTGACCGTTTAGAAACTGCCTATAGCAATATTCCAGGACAATGGAGTACTATTTGGTTAACAGCAGGAAGTACAAACCATAATTTTAATTATACAACTATTAAAAATGGTACAGTTGGTTTATTAATGGACTCAAATGATGGCGGTGAAGATCCTACACTAACTATAAGAAACTCACAAATCTATAATTCATCTAACATTGGGTTATTATCTAGAACTGGTAGCATTCTTGGAGAAAATCTAGTTATTGCAGAAGCAGGACAAAGTGCTATGGTTTTAGAGTTAGGCGGATCGTATGAGTTTAACCACTCCACTTTTGCTAACTATTGGTCACGCAGTTTTAGGCAAACGCCAGCTGTTGTTATTTCTAACACATTTGGAGAAACGCTAGCGGCAAATTTAGATCAGGCTAATTTTTCTAATTGTATAATTTATGGGCGTAATGATGTAGAGTTTGGGTTTTCTAAAGCAGATGAAGCAGCATTTAACTTCAATTTTAAAAATTGCTTATTACGAGCAAATGATCCAAATGGAAATTTAGAAGATGATCCTCTGTATAATTTCTCAGATATGGCATTGTATGACTCTGTTATATTAAATGAACAGCCTTTATTTTTAGATACAGATACTAATAAACTTCAAATAAGCTTAGAATCTCCAGCAAGCGCTCAAGGTGATCAAGCAACGGCAAATCTGGTACCTTTAGACCTTATAGGGACTAACAGAACAACAAACCCAGATATAGGTGCTTATGAAACTATTATGTTTCCAGATGAAAATTAAATCTATGTTTTTAAAAAATATTAAACCTTTAGCAATTTTATTAATTGTAAGCTTCTTTTTAAGTAGTTGTAACAGCAGCCCAAATTTAGATGCATTACCATTACTAAATGGCTATTGGGAAATTGCTTCTGTTGAAACGGATAAAGGAAAAGAGATTGAATATAAATTTAATGAGACAGTAGATTATTTTGAGCTAACTGCTAAAAATGGTGTGCGTACCAAGGTTAAACCCAAACTAGATGGAACCTTTATAAAAACTAATGATGCAGAAGGTTTTACTGCTAAAATGCAAGACGACAAATTGACATTAATTTATAAGACTACTTGGGATACTTGGTCAGAAACCATTTTGTACCTTAACGACTCAAAATTGGTTACACAAAATGACCAAGGAATAAGATATACTTATAATCGCTTTAAAGGATACCTAGATAATGTCGAAACGAACTAATGAACACCTTAGTATTGCAGATGCTCTTAAAGAATTTGTAGACAAGAATAAACTTCAAAAAGGATTAGACAAAGTACAAGTTCGAGACGTATGGAACGACCAAATGGGACCTGCAATTGCTAAATATACAACCAATATCAAATTAGATAGAGATACTTTATATGTACAACTTAGCTCTTCTGTCTTAAGGGAAGAATTAAGCTACGGCAAACAACGTATTATAGATAATTTAAACGAAACGCTTGGTAAAACACTTATTACCAAGCTCATATTAAGATAACTACCCTTACACCATAGATTAATTTTAGTTTATCATTATTTAAACTATAAATTAAATCAATAGTACTCTTCTCAATTTATATTGAAAATTGATAGTTAAATGTTTAATTTTAGTGACATTTGAACCGTTACTTAACTAAAAATTTTAATTATCATGGATAACAACAATTCTAATGTATGGGACATTAACGATCCTAGCGCTGTTGCAAAATGCCCTTTTTTAGGAGGTGCACAATCTAACACAGCAGGACACGGCACAACTAATAGAGATTGGTGGCCTAATGAACTTAAGCTAAATATTTTACGTCAAAACTCTTCTAAATCTAACCCAATGGGTTCAGATTTTAACTATAAAGAAGCTTTTAACAGTCTTGATTATGCAAAATTAAAGCAAGATGTTATTCATTTAATGACAGATTCTCAAGATTGGTGGCCTGCAGATTATGGTCATTATGGTCCTTTTATGATACGTATGGCTTGGCACAGTGCTGGTACTTATAGAATTGGTGATGGTCGTGGTGGTGCAAGTTCAGGAACACAACGTTTTGCCCCTTTAAACAGCTGGCCAGATAACGGTAACTTAGATAAAGCTCGTTTATTATTATGGCCAATTAAAAAGAAGTATGGAAACAAAATTTCTTGGGCAGATTTAATGATTCTTGCAGGTAACTGCGCATTAGAGTCTATGGGCTTTAAAACATTTGGTTTTGCTGGAGGTCGTGAAGACATTTGGGAACCAGAGCAAGATATATATTGGGGTTCTGAAACTGAATGGTTAGGTAATGAAGAACGCTATGCAGAAGGAGATTTAGAAGCACCACTTGGTGCTGCACATATGGGATTAATTTATGTTAACCCAGAAGGACCTAATGGAAACCCAGATCCGCTTGGTTCAGCTAAAGATATTAAAGAAACGTTTGGCCGTATGGCTATGGATGATGAGGAGACTGTAGCATTAATAGCTGGTGGTCATACATTTGGTAAAACTCACGGTGCCGCAGATCCAGATAAATATGTTGGTGCAGAACCTCACGGCGCTCCAATTGAAGAAATGAGTACAGGTTGGAAAAACACATATGGTACTGGTGTCTTAGACGATACTATTACTAGTGGTTTAGAAGGTGCTTGGACTCCTAACCCTATACAATGGGATCACGATTATTTTGAGGTGTTATTAAACTATGACTGGGAACTTTCTAAAAGTCCTGCAGGTGCACATCAATGGATTCCTACAAAAGCTTCTAATGCAAGAATGGCTCCTAAGGCTGGTGATGCCAATGCTAAGCAAGGTCTAATGATGTCTACAGCAGATATGGCACTTAAAATGGATCCTGATTATTTAAAGATTTCTAAGAAATTTCATACAGACCATAAAGCATTCGAAGATGCATTTGCTCGTGCTTGGTATAAGTTAACGCACAGAGATATGGGACCTATTTCTAGATATTTAGGACCAGAAGTACCTCAAGAAGAATTACTTTGGCAAGACCCTTTACCAGCTTCTAACTTTACGCCTTCAGAAGAAGATATAAATTCACTTAAGACTGCAATTTCAGATACAGATTTATCTGTTTCAGAGTTAGTTTCTACGGCTTGGGCTTCTGCTTCTACCTTTAGAGGATCAGATAAACGCGGTGGCGCTAATGGTAGTCGCATTCGTTTAGCACCTCAAAATAGATGGGAAGTAAACAATCCAGAGCAATTACATAAAGTGTTAAATGTATTAAAAGGCATTCAAAATGATTTTAATACAAATGGTAAAGACGTTTCAATGGCAGATTTAATAGTACTTGCAGGATCTGTAGGTGTTGAAAAAGCTGCTGAAAAAGCTGGACATTCTGTTACTGTACCATTTACTGGTGGCCGTACAGATGCAAGTCAAGAACAAACAGATATCGATTCTTTTGGATACCTAGAGCCACAAGCAGATGGTTTTAGAAACTTTATAAAGGATAACCAAAAAGCAGCTGCAGAAGATTTACTTGTAGATCGCGCTCAATTACTTACGCTTTCTATTCCTGAGATGACTGTTTTAGTTGGTGGATTAAGAGTGTTAGGTGCTAACTATAATGGATCTAACTACGGTGTGTTTACAGATAGAAAAGAAGCATTAACAAATGATTTCTTTACAAATTTATTAGATTTCACATATACTTGGAAAGCTATTACAGATGATGATACTGTTTTTGAAGGTAGTGATCGTAGAACGGGTGACAAGAAGTTTGAAGCTACAAGAGCAGATTTAATATTTGGTTCTAACACAGAGCTTCGTGCCATTGCAGAAGTATACGGAACAGAAGATGCAGAAGAGAAATTTGTAAAAGATTTTATTGATGCTTGGACTAAGGTGATGAATTTAGATCGTTTCGATTTATAATAAACACGTAGTATTATACTTAAAAAGGCGATTCTTAATTGAATTGCCTTTTTTTATTAGTATCATCTAAATTCTATATTATCTTTCTTACAATACCACTTAGGTGAGTTTGCATATATAACACAACCACCTAGTTTAATCTTACCTTCATCACTTTCTTTAAAACCTTTAGGTGTAGGCTTTCCGTAGCTTATTGGTATCACATCTTTATTTGAGTCGCATTTAGGACAATATTTAGGAGCTCTATAACTCATTGAGATACATATTTTAAACCAATAATAGAACTTATTAATGTAACTATAAAAAACAACCTCCAAAACGTGGCTGGTTCTTTAAATACAAAAATTCCTACAAGTACAGTTCCCACTGCACCTATTCCTGTCCAAACTGCATATGCAGTACCTATTGGCAGTTCTTGAGTTACTTTTACAAGTAAATACATGCTAATAGCCAAGCAAACTAAAAATCCTGCATACCAATACATACTTTCTGTACCACTAGCCTCTTTAGCCTTACCGAGACAGGTTGCAAATGCAACTTCAAAACAACCAGCAATTATTAGTAAAATCCAATTCATATTATTGACCTGTCAAATTCCATTAAATTGAAAATGGTATTAATAATCGAATCTTTTTCAGCTGAATGCTTTAAGATTATATCCTCACCTTTAGAATTTAAAATAAAAAATGAATTATAGTTAATTTCATGATACTGCTGTTTTTTATTAATCTTGTAGGTTTTAGCTTTATAATTATCCCCAGAAACTCCTATAGTATAAGGCTCGTTAGACCACGATAATAATTTAATGTTATCCCAAATTAATAAAGGTTTGGAGCGGTTTATACTAACTGAATCATCCCACTTTCCATAAACTTTATACATTTCATGAGATAGGTCTTTTTTAGCTTGTTTATGAAAATACCTAATTTCCGACACTTTTAAGAAATCACCAGATTTCAATTTTAGTGTAGTAATTATACCTTCATGCAAAACATAAGTATGATGACTTGTACGACTAGCACAAGCCGTTATGAGCAGCCCTATTATTAATAAATATATGTATTTCATAATCCTAATCAAGCATTTATGTCATAAACCAACAATCGATGGCATCTGTTAACATATGAAACAATAAACCAATACCTATAATTCTAAAAGGTTTCTTGAAAAATAACAAGATAACATAAATAGCCATAGCGTAATAGGTATGAAACCAATGTAAGTTAATGCTACAGCGGTTGGCTTCAAAAATTGGTGTTGCCCACAGATGATCTATATCTACCAACATAGTTGCTAATAAAATAAGGTAGGCTTTTTTCCACTGGGTTTTACAACATAAAAAGGCAATACCTAATGGTGCAATAAAATGTAATGTATAATGAATTATGGTTTGCATCTTCTAAATTAAATCATCTACGTAATTTTTCTTTAAGTGCGTTTATTAAAGCATCTTTCTCTGCAATAACAATTTTTGTGTGTTTTGTATTAAAGAATAAATACAGTAATATACTAACTGAAATTAACGTATTTAAATCATATTCAAAAAAACGTGTTAGTAAATATGAAAGTGCAAATATGGCCAGTGTAATATATGTTCCTGCTAAATAAAATTGTTTCATTAATTATAAAATTTAGTAATCTCTAAATATAGTTTTATGCTGTCACACCACAAAAAAAAGGCTGCCTAAACACTACATTTAGACAGCCTCTTACAAATTTTCGAATTAAAATGACTAGGACGACATTGCCACTACTTGTTGTTCCTTAAGTTGTTTTTTTGTTAAGTCTCTAGTTAACCATCCGCTACGGCCTGCTGTTGCAATGGCATACGGTGTAATCCAGAATAATGTAAATGCATAAAATACACTGTAAGGATATGCCCAAAATGATTCTGAAATACTATGTTTTTTAGCAAAGAAAAATGCTTGCATACTTGAGAACACTAATATACCTGCTAGTGTAGAACACAAGAATAATACTGGATATGTTATAATGAAGAACAACATTAATAATATTGCTGGATATGCCATAGTCATTTTTAACCATTGGTTTAATAACAATATTCTTGTTCCTATTTTAGCACCATCTCTAAAGTTTGAGAATGCAAATTTGCTCATTGCTAAATTTTCTCTAACGTTACTTCTTTCCCAACGTATAAACATCTTGTAAAGGTTTTTATAACGTTCTGGAATGTTTGTATATACATAAGCCTTACGTTGAAATAACACTTTATAACCTTGCTTTAGGATCATATTTGTCATTGCTCTATCTTCTCCAATTTTAGAAACTTCACCCATAAAGGTTTGGCTAATCCAATCTTCCAAGCAATTAAATACTGCTTCTCTTCTATAAGCAGATAATGCGCCAGGTGTACATAAAACAGAACCTAAACGGCTTTGAGCAGATCTTACAAACTCAAAACTAAATGCAAAACTTACATTTAACATTCTAGGAATTAATGCTTTTTTATTGTTTAAAACCTTAACGTTTCCTGCTACAGCACCACAATCTGGATTAACCACAAATGGGCTAGCCATAATACGTAACGTGTCTGTTTTTACTATTGAATCACTATCTACAGTAATAAACACATCTCCAGTTCCTAAGTTAAAACCTCTGTGTAACGCGTGTCTTTTACCCATATTTTTTGGTTGCTGATATATAGCAACGCGGTCGCCCAACTCTGCTTTTGCTTTCTGCATCCATTGCCACGTATTATCCTGACTACCATCATCAATTGAAATTAATTGAAGCTTTTCTACTGGATAATCACTGGCCACAAGACTTTTTAAGGTCTTATATACTAACTCTCCTTCATTGTATGCTGGTACGATTACAGTACACGTAGGAAGCTCTTCGTCTGATACTGATGCTATTGACTTATATTTTAAATATAATGTGAGAATGTATCCTATAAATGCTAGCTTAATTGTTAGGAGTGTAAAACCCATAATCATTATAGCTTGTCCCCAAATTGTATTCATTCGGTCTAAATGTACCTCTTCAAAATAAGGTTGCATTATAAAGAACAACGCTACTGCTCCAAAAAGCAATATAAATGTTCCTGCTAATACTAATGAAGAAGATGAGTTGTTTACAAACTTCTCCACAGGATTAAGGGGTTTAGTTTGCGGTATATTAGGATCTGTTGTTACAGTGTTTATAGAGTGATTCATTATGCGTTTATTGTAAATTCTTAATACTTACATATTACTTGGCAACAGTAGTGCCAATTAAGAAAACGCTTAATTACAACAGCTTATAGAAGAGTAGAAAATTGAATGTGTAAAATTATTATACACTTGTGTATAAAGTGATAGTATTTGAAATACCTAAGGGCAACTAATTTTCAGAAATCATTAAGCTTTAGACTTATGCTTTAAATTAAAGTATGACATAAATGAAGAGAAAATTCCAAAACATATAAAGTTGTAAATGATATAAGTAACATCTATATCATCGTAAGATAAAAATTCAAAACCAGCCATTCCTAATGCATAAATAAATCCGCCAACTAAACCAGAAATAAGTATTGTTTTATAGTGCTTTTTAAAAACTTCTTTTAAACTCATAATTTAGTTTTACAAATTAAAGTGGTTTATAGGTCCACGGCCTTCTCCTAACTGTTTATTGCTGCCATTAAAAATTGCTGTGTTTACATAATTACAGCCTTTAATAACGGCAGACTCTAATGACTCTCCTAAACTTAGGAAAGCGGCGATACTAGAAGACAGGCTACAACCTGTGCCGTGAGTATGATCTGTTTTAATTTTAGGGTTTGTTATAGTGACAATAGTATCATCTTCTACAATATAGAGAATATCCTGAACATGGTTATTTGTAGTACTAACGTGACCACCTTTTAATAAAACAGAAACTGAATAAAGCTTACCTATTTCTTTAGCAGCTTTAGATAACGTATTGGTAGAGATTTTTTTACCTAGTAAAATTTCCGCTTCTGGAATGTTAGGTGTAATTAGGGTAGCCTTTGGTAAAAATGCCTTTAGTCTAGCTATAGCTCCATCTGTAATTAAAGCATCACCAGATGTGGCGACCATTACAGGATCTAAAACAATATGCTTTGCGTTATATTCTACTAATTTTTCTTCCACTATCTGAATAACTTCTGCAGAGTGTAGCATTCCTATTTTTATAGCACCAAAAGAAATATCACTTAACACAGCATCTAGTTGATGTGCAATATGTGCTATTGGTATTGCATGAATATCTATCACACCTTTAGTATTCTGTGCAGTAGTTGCAGTTATAACAGATGCTGCAAAAGCACCACAAGCACTAATACTCTTTATATCTGCTTGTATGCCTGCACAACCGCCAGAATCGCTTCCAGCAATAGTTAGTACACTTTTGTAAGACGTTATATTTTCCATTGCTCTTTATTATAGGCACTATCCCAGAACATCCATTCTAATTGAGAAGCTTTTCTAAATGCAGTATTCATTCTTAGGAGTGTTTTGTCATTTGCATCTTCAGCATACATATTGGTAATATCAATAGCATGATTTACTGATGTTGCAAAATCTTCACCTCCATATGTATTAATCCAATCTTGGTATGGGTTATCCTCTTTGTTAGTTTGGTTTTTAAGAATGTAATCTCCTATTTCCTTATAAATTGTAAAACAAGGTAATACTGCCGCTAAACCTTCTTCGACAGATTGGTTGCAAACCACACGAGATAAGTAACTAGTATACAACTCACACGTAGGAGATGGCTCTGCTATAACAGTATGATTTTTAAGAAAGGTTTGGTGTAAAGCATTTTCAACTTCTATAATACCTGATGCTGCATTTATGAAAAATTGAGTTTCGGAGCTTTCTGTACATTTTACACCAACTTGTGTAAGTATCTTTTTATACTCAGAAAGGTACAAGGCATCTTGTTCTATATAAAATTGAAAAACATCTTTTGGTAAAGAACCATCCATAAGCTGAGTAATAAACTCTTGTGATTTTATAGATTCTAATATAGATTCTGTTTGTTTTCGTACTGTATTAAACCAGTTTAACATACTTTAGTTTTTAATGTTCTTGTTGCTATTTCAGGGTTTTCAGCTTTAGATATTGCAGACACTACGGCAATACCAGTAGCGCCATTTTTAATTATCTCGGTAGCATTGTGTATATGTATTCCTCCTATACAAACTATAGGTTTTTTATAAACTTCACAAATTTTAATAAGTCCTGCAATTCCTAAAGGAGCGTCTAAATCTCTTGTTTTTGTCTGTGTTGCAAAAATAGGAGATACACCTATATAATCTATTTCACTAGCTGCTTGAGCTTGTATTGCTTGAGTAACATTACTTACAGAAAGACCTATAATTTTTGTACTTCCCAACAAGTTTCGTGCTACCTTAAAGGGCATGTCTGTTTGTCCCAAGTGAACACCATCTGCATTTACAGCGAGAGCAATATCTACACGATCATTAATGATTAATGGCACTTTATAAGTTTCACATAGAGATTTAGCTTGTAAAGCTCTGTTGTAAAACGTCTTTGTGTCGCAGGTTTTTTCTCTTAATTGAATACATGAAGCACCACCAATTAAAGCTGCTTCTAAAATCTCGAAAAATTTAATGTCATTTGTAATGCTATCATCTGTTACATACATTAATGACAGGGCAGCATTATTCATTTAAGATTAAGTATTCTGAAAGTTGATCTGAGGTTAAAAGGTGAAGGTTATCTAAAAAGTTCATTTGAAAACTACCAGGACCATTAGATGCTTTCTTAGTAATATCTCCAGTAACACCCATAATAGCCATTGCAGCTGTAGCAGCTAAATGTGTATTGCCTTCAACAGCTATACTCGCACCTACCATTGCTGTCGCAGTACAACCCATACCTGTAATTTTAGCCATTAATGCATCTCCGTTTGAAACTGTACTTACCTTTTCTCCAGTAACTATAATATCTTTTTCTCCACTAATAACAATTGTATTTCCTAATTTTTTAGAGAGTTGTTTAGCAGCTTGTATGGCATCTAAGGAGTTGTGAGTACTATCTACGCCTTTAGTAGACAATGTAGAATTTGTTAACGCCATAATTTCTGAAGCGTTGCCACGTATAACATCTGGTGTATGTGTAGCAATAATTTCTTGAGCAGTTTCTGTTCTGTAAGTAGAGGCTCCTACTCCAACAGGATCAAACACAAATGGTGTTTTTGTTTTGCTTGCTTTTTGAGCAGCTAGTTTCATAGCCTCTACCCAAGTTTTGCTTAAAGTTCCCATATTTATAACTAAAGCTGAAGAAATTGTCACAATATCTTCTACTTCTTCTTTAGCGTGAGCCATAACTGGAGATGCGCCTATAGCAAGTAAAGCATTAGCCGTATTGTTCATAACAACATAATTGGTAATGTTATGTACTAAAGGAGATTTTTCCCTAATGGCAGTTAAAATAGATGGAATTTGATTCATGTCTTAGTGGTTAATTAGTTGGTAAAATTCACTAAGTAAAGAAAAAAACTGTTTGTGTTAATTACAAACTAAAACATAGGTTTTTAAACATTGTATGTAAGATAGAATAGTAACTCAAAAATCAAGGAGTGATTAAACCCTAAAGCTAATCTATCTCATAGTTGAGTTTCATTGTTATTGATGCCGTTTTTTCTCTAGAACTTGTATTATAAGTGCCTCCCCAAGAATAATCTTCATTTGAGTTTTGACCTGTGATTTGAAAGATTCCCATTCTTGCAGATTGTAGTTCGCCAAGGTTTCCGCCAGAGAATTCAGATATTTTTTCTGCTCTTATTCTTGCATCTTCAGTAGCTTTTGAAATCATTTCAATTTTTAGATCTGCTAGTTTTGTATAGTAATAGCGTGGTGGTTCAGAGTAAAACTTCACACCTTGGTTTAATAATTCAGTTATTTCTCTAGACAGTTTTTCTATCTTACCTACATCTTTAGATTCTATTTTAATAGATTGTGTAAGTTCATATCCAACAAATTCTTCGCCTACATAGTTTCCATTTTCAGAATAAACTTGTTTGTTTTTTTGATTTGTTTTTACTGCACTATAAATTAACTGATTGTCATTTATACCTTTAGATGATAAGTAATCATCTATAGTTGCCTTATTTTTCTCTAAGGTTATATAAGCTTGTTTAAGGTTAATGTCCTGTGCTCCGAACCTACCTTCCCAAACTATAAGATCTGAAGAAAAGTCTGCTTTTCCTAAGCCTGTTACTTCTATACTGTTATTTACCTTGTTTCTATCTGCGTAGGCATTTGCTAAGAAGATTGAAGCTACAACTATTGCAATAGCAAAAATAATGGCACTTAAATATTTCATAATACGTGTAAGATTTGGACAAGTAATTTAATTAATTATTACAAACCTTTAAGTTAGCCTTGTGTTAAATGGTAAGAATTTAAAATGAAATGATTTTGGTTTCAATTATTTATTTGCTGAGTAATTGCACTCATCTCCTATCACAAGCTTTTTATCAATTTTTTGAATACTAATAAGTCGTTCTCTAAAGTCTAAATTGCCATCGTAATCTACTAAGTAACGTTCTTTAAAAATTCCATTTGGTATAGAATGCTCTTTATTAAATTCATTATATGCTGTAGTATGAATTAAAAGTGGCAAATGAAATGCTGTACTATCCTCTATAATATAAAATAAGGTTGCAAGTTTATGGCGTTTGGTCTTTTTAGGTTTTATTGATGTAAGCTTATAACGCTTGTAAGACACGTCTTTAAGTAACGTGTCATTTAAATTTATAAAATCATAATGCTTAGTTAGGTAATTAAACCTATTACTTAACTTTTTCACATATTTACAATCTACATTTATAAACTCTGCATTATCAAGATCTTTTTTTAGTGCTTTCACATTTAAAGAAACGCCTAAATTATCTGTAAAAATTAATTTATATGTTAGCGTATCTAACTCTGTAATTTCAGCTCTATAATTATTAAACTTTGAGTTAGTTAAATAATATATTTTAAATGTCTTTCCGTTTTGTAATGTATCTGTAATACCACCTTTTTCTGAATGTTTGTAATAAGTTACATCATACTCTAGAAGATAGTCGAAGTTATAGTGTTTTTGAGAAAAGCTATAAGTTGAAATTAATAAAAGTAAAATTGTAAGGTATTTCATGACAGTGAATGTATTGATTAAAATAAATAGTAACAATACATTGTGGCAGTAATTCTGTTTGCACCTAATTTAACTACTTATCAAGAAATTACCAGTTAATTTGAGCTTTGAGATAAGGACCATGTTGTAAAACAGATGTTCCATTAAATGAAGATTGGTAATACTCGTCACCATCTGGCTCTTCACCTTCAATTGCTGCTGTCAGGAAGAAAAATGCTCTAAAACTATAACCAGCTGCAACGGCAAAAGCAATTTTCTTATTTTCATCTTTAGAGGTATATGCGGCTCCCAATCTTGTGTCTGAAGAAATACCAAACCCCCAAGAACCTTTCTTTTCTGAAGAGATAAAACCATTAGGATTACCATCCTCGCCATTAATACCATTTCTCAATACAGATTCTAATTGATCTTTACCAAAATCACTTGCTTTTATAGTTACAATTCCTGCAATGTTTGCGCTTGAGAAATCAACTCCAAATTTGTTGTCCACAGAAGTTATTCGAGTAAGACGGCCATACATATTATCAATTTTTTGATGAAAGGCGTAAAAATTATAATTGGCCCTAGGATCTACATATTCTATACTTCTAAAATCTCCGAGCTCAACAGATGCTCCAGCAGGTAAGTTTAGTGACGTAAAACCAATACCGTATTGACTTAAATAATATTCATTAGCATCATCAATACCTGGAGAATAAAATAGAACAAAGCTTTTGTAATCATTAGAAAAATCGCCAATTGGAATTGACGGCCCCATATTATCACCTATTTTAACAAATGAATTGTCCAGACTTCCTTGAAAGTTCCCTGTTTCGTAAGAAAATTCTAATTTTTTAATCCCTATACGTAAAGCGGTATTAATGAGATTATCATTTTCGCTATTAAAGTTTACAAAACCACCTATTTTTAACCATTTTGCTAATTTAAAGCTACCTTCAAATTTTGTAAAAAGAGATGCTTTACCATCAATACCATCTTCTAAATCATCTTCTAATGAGTTAAAAGCATCGTAAATTGGTGTAAAATATCTAGCAGTAACACTAAAATAATCATCTCGTTGCGCTACTGCATTAAACTGTATTGATACTAAAAAAAATAATATTACTGCATATTTAAGGTTGGTGTTCATAGTTTGTTTGGTTATGCTCTTTTAAATAAAGCTGTTATCACTAATTAAGACGTATTAAGTGATAAAATTAAAACCAAGGATGTTCTCAAAAAATACCTTAAATTAAGTATATTTTTCTTTTCAGTTTTAAGTAAAGTATTACATCACATAGGAATAAAATCTTCTAAAAACCTTTAGTTATATTAAATAACACATCTCATTGTTAGCCTATAATTTTCAGAAAAACTTTATTAATGCATAATCTATCTTAAGGGCTAATATGTAATGTTTTTCTACACATAAATTGAACTTACTTAGACTTCAAAAACACCTATAAATTGAGTACCTTTGCAGTCTTAAATTATGGCATACCAAGACGATACAATAGAGGTATTTGGCGCACGCGTTCATAACCTAAAAAATATAGATGTTACAATTCCACGAGAGCAGCTTGTGGTTATAACTGGATTATCTGGCTCAGGTAAATCTTCCTTAGCTTTTGATACCATATACGCAGAAGGACAACGGCGATATATAGAAACATTTTCGGCATATGCCAGACAGTTTTTAGGAAGTTTAGAACGTCCAGATGTAGATAAGATAGATGGCCTTTCTCCCGTTATTGCAATAGAGCAAAAAACTACAAGTAAAAGTCCGCGTAGTACTGTAGGAACTATAACTGAAATTTACGATTTTTTACGTTTATTATTTGCTCGTGCTAGTGATGCTTATAGCTACAACACTGGAGAGAAAATGGTAAGCTATAGTGATGAGCAAATTAAAGAGCTTATCACAGAAGACTTTAAAGACCAGCGCATTAATATCTTAGCGCCAGTTGTACGTTCTAGAAAAGGACATTACAGAGAACTTTTTGAAAGTATCGCAAAGCAAGGTTTTGTTAAAGTTCGAGTAGATGGAGAAATTCGTGATATTGTAAAAGGTATGAAAATAGACCGTTACAAAACTCACGATATAGAGATTGTAATAGACCGATTACAAGTTTCTGAAAAAGAAGATATTCAAAAAAGACTTGCAGAGAGTATACATACCGCTATGTATCATGGTGATGATGTTCTCATGGTAATTAAGCACAACGAAAATGAAGCGCGCTATTTTAGTAGAACATTAATGTGTCCTACCACTGGTATATCTTATCCAAATCCAGAACCTAACAATTTCAGCTTTAACTCACCTAAAGGTGCTTGTCCTAAATGTAATGGTATTGGAACGCTGTATGAGGTTAATGAAAATAAGGTGATTCCAGACAGAAGTAAATCAATTAGTGGTGGCGGATTGGCTCCACACGGAAACAAAAAGAAAAACTGGATATTTAAACAACTTGAAAATATAGCAGAACGTTTTGATTTTAAACTAACTGACCCTATTTCTAAAATACCAAAAGATGCTTTAAATATTATTCTTTATGGTGGCAAAGATAGTTTTGAGGTAGAAAGCAAATCCTTAGGTGTTACCCGTAAATATAAAATAGATTTTGAAGGTGTTGCTACTTTTATAGAAAACACATACAACAATAATGAAACAACATCATTAAAACGTTGGGCTAAAGAATATATGGATAAGGTAACCTGTCCTACCTGCGAAGGTTCAAGGTTGCGTAAAGAATCTCTATATTTTAAAGTTAACGCCTTAAATATAGCCGAGTTGGCTAATAAAGATATAAATGAGCTTGCAGCTTGGTTTGATGATTTACCAAATCATCTTTCTGATAAACAGGAACAGATAGCTTCAGAAATTGTAAAGGAAATAAGAACACGCCTTCAGTTTTTAGTAGATGTTGGTCTTACTTACCTTTCTTTAAATCGTGGTAGCAAATCTTTATCTGGTGGTGAAGCTCAACGTATACGTTTGGCAACACAAATAGGTTCGCAATTGGTAGGTGTCTTATATATTCTAGATGAACCAAGTATAGGATTACACCAACGCGACAATGAAAAGCTAATAAATTCTCTTGAAGCCTTACGTGATGTTGGGAATAGTGTTATTGTAGTAGAACACGATAAGGATATGATTGAGCGCGCAGATCACGTGATAGATATTGGTCCTCGTGCGGGAAATCATGGCGGACAAATAATTAGCCAAGGTACACCAGAACAACTACTAAAGGAAGATACGCTTACAGCAAATTATATGTCTGGTAAGATGGAAATTGCAGTTCCAGAAAAAAGACGTGAAGGCAATGGCAAATTTATCGAGCTTAAGGGTTGTACAGGAAATAATTTAAAAAACGTATCAATTAAACTACCGTTAGGACAAATGATTGCCGTAACGGGAGTTTCAGGTAGTGGTAAGAGTACATTAATTAATGAGACGCTCTACCCTATTATGAATGCCCATTATTTTAATGGTGTAAAAAAACCAATGCCTTATAAAAGCATAAAAGGTTTAGATGAATGTGATAAGGTTATCGATATAAACCAAAGCCCTATTGGCCGCACACCACGAAGTAATCCTGCAACATATACTGGTGTATTTTCTGAGATACGTAGCATTTTTTCTAAAACTACAGAAGCAGAAATTAGAGGTTATAAACCTGGTCGTTTTAGTTTTAATGTAAAAGGTGGCCGTTGTGAAACTTGTGGCGGTGGCGGTTTACGCGTTATTGAAATGAACTTTCTGCCAGATGTTTATGTAGAATGTGAAACCTGCCAAGGCAAACGTTTTAATAGAGAAACGCTTGAAATACGCTGGAAAGGTAAAAGTATTGCCGATGTTTTAGAAATGACAATTAATGAAGCTACCGAGTTTTTTGAGAATATTCCTAAAATACACCGAAAACTTAAAACAATACAAGATGTAGGTTTAGGTTACATTACCTTAGGACAACAAAGTACTACACTGTCTGGTGGAGAAGCCCAACGTATTAAATTGGCAACAGAATTATCTAAAAGAGATACAGGAAATACTTTTTATATATTAGATGAGCCTACAACTGGACTTCATTTTGAAGACATTCGTGTTTTAATGGAAGTTTTAAATAGATTAACTAATAAAGGAAACACCGTACTCATAATAGAACATAATATGGATGTTATTAAGATGGCAGACTATATTATAGATATTGGTTACGAAGGTGGAAAAGGTGGCGGAAAAGTAGTTGCTAAAGGTACACCAGAACAAGTAGCTAAAGACAAAAAAAGCTATACAGCAAAGTTCTTAAGACAAGAATTAGCATAGTTTTAAAAAAATGTATGTCTTCAGAAATTTATCTCTAAATTATTTCTCGACACACTTAATTAGCAATGCTTTTATAAAACTGAAAATCACTCGAAATGACATTAAATATTTTATAGTTTCATATAAAAAAAGTAGTCTTTTCGAGTGATTTTAAAGGATGTAAATTTATATGGGTAGCAGTTGTTACTCCTTAAAATTACCGTTAAACACAAACTCAGTTTGTGATTTTCGTTCACGTGTTGTTTTAAGCTCTGTTTCTTTTAAATCTTCACCTAAATCATCAGGGTTGCCACCTTGGTATCCTATTGCTATTCCAGTTGCAACGTGATAATTATCTGGAAAATTAAATTCTTTTTTAGCGCCATCAAAATCAATTCCTGCCATTTGGTGAACAGCCATATTCATAGATGTAGCTTGTAAACTCATTGCCATAGAAAATGCTCCTAGATCATGTAGTGCGTGAAAATTTTCTTTCTCACCATTAGGCATATCTTTCTTAAAAGCTCCTAATGCCAAAACCGGTGCATGTTTTGCCCAACCTTGGTTAAACTCCACCAAACAGTTGTAAATCCTATCATACATTGGAGTACCTTTTATACCATAAATAATAACCCAAGGCTGAAAATTATTTGAACTTGGTGCCCAACGACCAGCTTCAAACAATCGTTTAACTTCTTCTTCTTTAGGTATCTCTTCAGAAAAAACTCTGGGACTCCAGCGCTCTTTTATTAAATCTAATATCTCGTAATCTGTAGGTGTTGTTTTATTTGGTATCATAGTTTTTCTTTTTAAAATACAATCATTTTACTAAAATGAAAACCTTAAAATACACTTTAAAGTTTTTTTAGGCTTTGATTAATCTTTTAGCTTTCGCTCTATAGCTTGCATTGCATCTTCAACCGTTTGCATTTGTTCAATATCATCATTAGAGATTTCAATATTAAACTCATCTTCAATGTCTAAAACAATATCAACTAAATGTGCAGAATTTATATTTAGCTCATTCATTAAATGACTGTTTTTAGTTATATCATTAACCTCAACATCTTCAGGAAGATAAACGGTTATTATAGATTTTAGTTTTTCGTAAATAGTATTCATAAATTAGGGTTCAAATTTTGAAAAAATAACCACGGCATTTACATCTCCAAAACCAAAACTGGCTTTGGCAATATGTTGTAAAGGTGTCTTTTTAGTGGTTTGTAATATAGCATCTTTTGGAATTAGCTTTTGAATATCTGGATGTACATCTGATGCATTTACATTTCCAAAGAGCGTTTGATGCTTTATTTGTAGTACTGTTGCTACACACTCCATACTTCCCGAAGAAGCCAAACCGTGACCAATAAGTCCTTTTAATGAATTTATTGGTGGGAATTTAGCAGCTTCAATTTTTAGAGTTCGTTTCCAGTTATACAGCTCTTCAGAATCTTTTTTAGTAGCTGTTAAATGTCCATTTATAGCGCTTAATGCATCATGTTGAACACGTGATTCTTTTAAGGCCTTAGAAATACAACGTCTTACTGCTTGACCATTTGGTGCTGTCATACTTCCTCCAGCAAGCTGACCTCCAGAATTAAGATGACCACCAGAAATTTCAGCATATATTTTAGCTCCGCGTTTTTTTGCGCTTTCTAAAGATTCAATGACCAATGCTCCAGCACCACTACCAGGTACAAATCCAGAAGCTGTTGCACTCATTGGTCTTGAGGCTTCTGTTGGTTTATCATTATAATCGTGCGGTAAAATACGCATAGCATCAAAACCACCCCAAACATATGGTCCGGAATCACTACAACTACCTACTAAAATACGTTTGGCTTGTCCAGATTTAATACGGTCATATGCCATAAGCACAGCTTCTGTACCTGTAGAACAAGCTGATGAGTTTGTAGTAACTTGATTTCCACAACCCAATTTGCTGTTTAAATAGGTGCTTATACCACTAGCCATAGTTTGTAAAACAGAAGTGCTACCAAGGCGTCTTGTGTTACCTGCATCTATTTTATGGATGGCTTCTCTAAACTTATCTACGCCTAATATGCCTGTCCCGAATATAATTCCGGTATCATAATCTGGCGTATCGTTATATAGTAAATCTGCATCTTCCCAAGCTTCTAATCCAGCTAAAACGCCATAAACAATTCCTGTAGAGTTTAAACCGCGTTGTTCTAATTTTGTAAACCTAGCGTTTATATGTTCTTGTGTAACTTGCGGTTGTGCAGCTATTTGGCAGGTAAAGTTTAATTCTCTTAATTGAGGTATAAACCTGATACCACTAACACCTAATTTGGTGTTTTTCCAAAACTCTGGAATACCGATACCATTTGGAGCACAAATTCCCAAACCGGTAACCACAACACGTTTAGTTTTTTTTGACATCTTAATCTTGTATGAGCATTCCGCTTAATTCGCCTTTACAAACCACCTCATCGTTTTCGTTAAGCATTTTAACTTTACACTTTAACTTGTTAAACCTAAAATAAATTTTTTCAGAAATAACTGTTACAGTTTCTTTTGGTTTTACTGTTTTCAAAAACTCAACATGTGATTCTGAAAATGCTACCAAAACATCTTTTTGCTTAACATCCTTTAATAAGTAAATTCCTAATGAAACCAGTCCTATCTGTGCCATACATTCTGTTAAGATAACGCCTGGTGTAATAGGTAATTCTTTAAAGTGACCTTCATAAAAGTATTCGTCTTCTTTAAAAGTGTAAGCACCTTCAATACCATTATCATCTACCTTGAAAATTTCATCGACAAATAAAAAGGGTTTTGTGTAGGGTAACTTCTCTAATATGTATGTTTTTAATGTACTCATCTTAAATGTTCACCGCCATCTACTTTAATTATATTTCCTGTAATCCAATTGGCTTCATCTTTACTAAGAAGATATACGGCGTTTGCTACATATTCTGGTTTAGTAAGCCTATTGTTAGGGTTACGTTGTAGTGCTAAACTTTTTAATTTATCTGATCCTGGAATCATACGTAATGAGGTAGTATCTGTAACACCAGCTTGAATTGCATTTGCAGTAATTTGAAAAGGTGCAAACTCTACAGCCATTTGTTTTATTATACTTTCTAGCACAACCTTAGCAGCAGAGACTGCACCGTAATTAGGAATCACTTTAGTATTACCTTCACTTGTAAAAGCAAGAATTTTAGCGTGATCTGAAAATAGATTAGCATTCAACATAGCCTGGCTCCAATCTAGCAGACTCGTACCCATAGCATTTATAGTAAGCTGATAATCTTTACTCGACAGGGTTTTCTCTGAGTTTACTAATGGGTTTAAATTGCCTTTAGCAATACTATGAAGCATAAGCTTGACACTGTGTTTTGGTAGTGTTTCAACTAAATGTTGAATACAGTCTTCACGTTTTTCGGGATTTAAGGCATCTGTAGCAAATTCAATAACGGTTACATTTGTTGTGTTTATAAATTCCTGAAATTGAACAAGGTCTGCTTTTCGAGTTCTGTGTACGACTATAATATTAAAACCTTCAGCAGCTAATTTTTTTACTGATGCAAAACCTAAACCTGTTGTGCCTCCTAAAATGAGTGCAAATTGATTGTTTACCATTCTAATAAAATTCGTTGTGCTGTAAAACCTGGACCAAAACTTAACATTAAGCCTTGTTCTCCTTTGGTAATCTCCTTATTCATAAAACGCTCTAAAACAAATAGTACTGTTGCACTACTCATGTTTCCGTAACGCCTTAATGTTTCTCGTGTATCGTCTATATTCTTTCCTAAATTCCCAAATAATTCTTCAACTGTTTGTACTATTTTCTTTCCACCAGGATGAAACACCAAATGGTCTACATGTTCAATAGAGGTGTTATTTTCTTTTAGAAATGGATGAACTATGTTAGGGAAATGCGCTGCTATAGTTTCTGGTACTTTGGGGTCTAAAATCATTTTGAGTCCGCCATTTGTAAGATCAAAACCCATCATATTTGTTTCATCATAAAAATGATACATCTTCTCTCCTACTATTCTTGGTCCTATGTGATTGTCTTCTGAAGATAATAATACACAGGCGGCACCATCTCCAAAAATAGCAGCACTAACCATATTGGCCATCGAATAATCGTCTAATTGAAATGTAGATGTAGGACTCTCTACAGCTATTACCGCAGCACGTTTATTAGGTTGAGACTCCAAAAATTTCTTGGCGTAAATCATACCAGAAATTCCTGCAACACAGCCCATTTCAGTAACTGGTAATCTTACAATATCTTGTTTTAGCTTTAAGTCGTTTATAAGGTAAGCATCTAAGCTTGGTATCATAATGCCGGTACAACTTACCGTTATTATAAAATCTAAGCTTTGTGCATTCCATTTTGCTTTATCTAAAGCTTTTAGCAATGCCTGTTTTCCTAACTTCTTTACTTCGCGTTGGTAAATATTATTTTTATCCTCGAAAGTGGTTTGGGTAAAAACATCTTCAGGATTCATTATTGAGTAACGCTTATCGACAGCAGCACCTTCAAAAACCTTAACTACTTTTCTTTTAAATCTAGAATCTTGGTCGTGTAACCAAACATTAACCAAAGGTATTATGTCTTTAGTTTCTCTATAAAATTCAGGTAGTTGTGTAGCTACAGAAGCTATATGTACACTCATATTGTTTTGTTTGGTTTGATGACCCATAAATACCTGAAAGCCCATTTCCATTGTATGGAGGAAGACGCTTTTAACGTATTTGAAATATGCTGAAGGTCTTGTTTTATAAAACCACGCTTAATTGATATTAAACCATCTATCCTTGCCAGTTGCGTCTTTAGAAATATACGGCTAAAAACATGAAATAATAGATACGCTAGCCTACTTCTTTGTAAATCATTGATAATAATTGCTTTGGTTGTAATTGATACAAATGCTGCTATAAATCGATTGATATCAGCTGTTGTAAAATGATGTAATGTAAGTGTGCACAGTAAGATATCTGTCTCTATGTCTTTAGCTTTGGCTTGAAAAATATTGAGATTCTTATAACGAATTTCAGGGAAATCTTCAGAAAAGTCTTCTGCGATATCTAAACTATTTGTGTTCATATCTATACCAACTAAGCTAACATTGTATTTTTTCTTTCTACAATATGTAGCAACCTCGCGCAACATTGCGCCAGAGCCACAGCCAATATCTGTTATCTTATAATGTGCTTTTGGATTTTTATTTATAATGTTTTCGATTGCATTTATGGTAATATTATTTCCTCCAAGTAATTTATTAACCCGACTTATATCTTTTAAAGCTAATTTTAGAATGCGCTTGTCTAGATTTAAATTATCCATAAGCTCTTCTTGGTTAGAGCGTTTTTTAAATGTCATCATAAGCTTAAAGGTTTACCATGAGTTGTTTTTATAATTTTTTGTAACAACCAAGGCATTCTTGCAATTGTATTGCTCGCTATTTTAGATAAGGAGTTATTTAATAAAATGTATTGAAGAACGCTTCCGAATGCTAAGCGTTTTGAAAATGTCTTTTTCCAAGTTTTAATGTAGTGTTCTTCTATGTCTCTTCTTTCCCAAGTAGTAATGTCTCCTTTTAGGAGTGTTTCTGAAACTAGTTTAGCAGAATGTATTGCCATAGCCATACCGTTACCGCATAATGGATGTATTAAGCCTGCACTATCACCTACCATTAATATATGTTCTTGTACAATAGATTTTTTCTGAAATGAAACCTGAGCTATTGTTAATGGTGCTTCAAAACTCATTTTAGAGGTGTTAAAGAATTGAGCCATATTAGGATTTTCAGAGATTATAGAAGCATTAAACTTTGCAATACCTTTAACAGTCTTAAAACTTTTATATGTTGTAAGGTAACAACAATTAACAGCATTATCCTCAACCATACTCAACCCACAATAACCTCCTTTAAAATTATGTAATTGCACAGAATTTTCATTAAATCCGGTGGTGTTATAGTGCGCTTTAACAGCAAGCCATTTTGATTTCTTTTCAATAAATTTTCTCTGAAGGATTTTATCTAATGTAGAGCGTTTTCCAAAAGCTCCTATTACATATTTAAAGATCATTTCATGCTGAGTAAGCGTAGAAACTTTAAATACATCGCTTTCAAAATTTACTGAAACAACAGTATCTGTTATAACAGTAACACCTAAATCCAGCGCTCTTTTATACAGAATAAAATCTAACGTATACCTACTAATTCCAAAACCACCAAGAGGTAAATTAACTTGAACGTGTTTACCCTTATGAGTGGACCATTGTAATACATTTATATTCTTAATTGTAACATCTTTAAATGTAACACCTAATTGTGCTAAATAAGGCTTCACCTCATTGCTAACATACTCACCACAAACTTTATGATGAGGATAAGATTCTTTTTCAATAAGCGTGACATCTTTACCTTTTAAGGCTAAATGTATTGCTGCAGTAAGTCCAGAAAGACCACCACCAAGTATTCCTATTTTTTCATTTATCACTTAGTGAAGATACGAGTTTGCATAAAAAAACCCGATGCTTGACATCGGGTTTATAATAATTTAAGAAGTGTTTACTAGTTTCCGTCTTGTGCTTCTTTTTCAGCTTCATCTACCATTTGTTCATTTGGTAAGATAGCTAATTGTACACGACGGTTTTTTGCACGTCCTTCTGCAGTGTCATTAGTATATGCAGGTTTAGTTTCACCAAACCATTTAGTTGTAAATCGTCCAGAAGATAAACCTTTACTCGTAAAGTAATTTGTTACAGAGTTAGCTCTATCTCTTGAAAGAGACATATTATACTCGGCAGAACCTGTACTATCGGTATGCCCTACAACTAATACATCTGTGTTAGGGTACTCTACAAGTACATTAGTTAATTTATCTAAGGTTTCTTGAGATTTAGCATTAATATTTGACTTATTTGTGTCAAAATAAACACCACTATTCTCATCGAAGGTTACAACAATACCATCATCAATACGCTCAACTTGAGCTCCTGGAATTTCCTGCTCTATTTTCTGAGCTTGCTTATCCATTTTATTACCAATGATTACACCAGTTGCACCACCTACAACACCACCAATTACTGCTCCAAGTTCAGAGTTGTTTCCGTCTCCTACATTGTTACCAATAATAGCACCTAATATTGCACCACCAGTAGCGCCAATTACACCACCTTTTTGTTTGTTATTTGCATTCTTAGTAGCCTCACAACCTACAAATAATATTGAGGCAACAGCTACTGCTAAAATTGTTTTTATTGAAATCTTCATCGTTAGTTTTTATTTTTTGTTGAAATTCATTCTAATAGTAAATGGTTTTCCATCTAAAGAAACCGTTTGTTCCCAAGTCATTGCAGTATCTGTAAGACTTACAAGGTTTACTCTAAATCCTGTATTACCAGTTTCAGATTTCCCTTTTTCGTTTACAGGTTTCAATAAGAAATCATAATTTCCTGTAGTTTCATTTACTTCTTGTATTGTCCATATAAAATTGCGTTCTCCAGAAGGACAACCTGTATTTGTAATGGTATACGTTCCTTCATTATTATTAGCAACAAAGAACCAGTCACTGTTTTCAAAACACGCTTTTGATGTGTCATTAAAGAGTGTAACTGCAAAGTCTCCAGATGCTCCAGGATATGTAATAGTATTTAAAGTCCAAGCACCTTTAAAGGTTGACTTAGCTTCTTTTACAACTTTACTTGTACCACAGCTAACTAAAACAGTAACTGCAAAACAAAACATTATTAATTTTTTCATTGTATTTTTTTTTATTGGTTAGTCTCTTATTTTCTGAATAATCTACCTACTAATGATAATAGGAATAGAACTATGAAAATAAAGAATAGGATTTTTGCTATACCTTCTGCACCTTCAGAGATTCCTCCAAAGCCAAAGATTCCAGCAACAATTGCTATAATTATAAATATAACTGTCCAGCGTAACATAATTTTTAGTTTTAAATGATTAGTTACACTAAAGGTACGAGAGTTTTGTTTTGTCTAAGTGTTTCTTAGGAATGTTTAACAATAAAGTATTAAATAATGTTAAGCTTTAATAAGCTAACACCTCTAACAACTCGTTAAAGAACCTGTTTTTAGGCAAGTAATTGTTTTCTAGATTCTTAGCAAAAGGTATTGGTGTTTCTAAACTCGCAACACGTTTTACTGGTGCATCTAAGTATTTAAAGCAATCTTCCATTATACAAGCCGATAAATCTGAAGCTATACCTCCAAATTTAGAATCCTCTTGAAGTATTATAACACGACTCGTCTTTTTAACCGATGCATAAACTGTATCATAATCTAAAGGTTGTAAGCTTCTTAAATCAATAAGATCTGCAGAAATATTAGAATGCTCTTCTAAAACTTCTAAAGCCCAATGAACACCTGCACCATAGGTTATAATTGTAATGTTTTCACCTTCTTTTAAAAGCGACGCTTTACCAAAAGGAATTGTAAAGTAATCTGTAGGCACATCTTGTCTAATACTTCTATACAATGCCTTATGCTCAAAAAACAATACAGGATTTGGATCTTCAATAGCTGTAGCGAGTAATCCTTTAGCATCATAAGGAAACGCTGGATATACTACTTTTAAGCCAGGTGTTTTAGTAAACCAAGCTTCATTGGTTTGACTATGAAATGGACCAGCACCAACGCCACCACCACAAGGCATACGTATAACAACATCTGCATGTTGGTTCCAACGGTAATGAGATTTTGCTAGATAGTTTACTATAGGATTAAAGCCAGATGTTGCAAAATCTCCAAATTGCATTTCCATTACTGCTTTCATACCATTTATTGATAATCCCATTGCAGCAGATACTATTGCAGACTCACAAATTGGTGTGTTGCGAACACGGTCTTTGCCAAATTGTTCAATAAAACCTTCAGTTATTTTAAAGACGCCTCCATAATCTGCCACATCTTGCCCCATAATCACAAGATCATCATATCGCTCCATAGATTGTCGTAAGCCTTGAGAAATTGCATCTATAAGTCGTAATTCTTCTGTAGTTTCATTAGGTTTGGTAACCTCAAGTGTAAAAGGTTTATAAACATCATTTAACTCATCATCTTCAGAAGACGATATTACATCTTCTTCAAAAGCTTTTTGTAAATGTGCTTCAATTTCTGCTTTTATAAGCACGTGTTTGTGCTCATCTTGCTCTTCAGTTAAAATACCTTCAGCTATTAAAAAATCTTTATAATTTGAGATAGGATCTTTTAGCTCCCAAGCTTCCATTAAATCTTCAGGAACATATTTAGTACCACTTGCTTCTTCGTGTCCTCGTCTTCTAAAGGTTAAAAATTCAACTAAAACAGGACGTGGATTCTCACGCATACTTTCTGCAAGCGCTGAAACTTTTTGATAAACCTCCAAGATATTATTACCATCTATAATATGACTTTCCATACCATATCCTAAACCTCTGTCTGCTAAATTTTCACATCGGTATTGCTCTGTTGTAGGAGTAGATAATCCGTAACCATTGTTTTCTATGCAAAATAAGACTGGTAAATCCCAAACCGAGGCTACATTAAGTGCTTCATGAAAATCACCTTCACTAGTACCACCTTCTCCTGTAAAAACAGCTGTAATATTCTTTTCGTTTTTTAATTTATGTGCTAATGCAATGCCATCTGCTACTCCAAGTTGCGGACCTAAATGCGAAATCATTCCCACAATATTAAATTCTTGAGTACCAAAATGGAAACTACGATCTCTTCCTTTAGTAAATCCACTAGCTTTACCTTGCCATTGCGTAAATAAGCGGTATAGCGGAATATCTCTATTTACAAAAACACCTAAGTTTCTGTGCATAGGCAAAATATATTCTTCTTTTTGTAACGCTAAGGTCACACCTGCAGAAATAGCTTCTTGGCCAATACCACTAAACCATTTAGATATTTTACCTTGTCTTAATAATATAAGCATCTTCTCCTCTATTAACCTTGGCTTTAGCATAGCCAAGTAAAGTTTTAGGAGTTCCTCATTGCTTAGGTTCTCTTTTGAGTATTTAAATATAGGTGCTGTTTCGGTTGGGTTTGCCATGATATTTATATTGTATACCAAATGTAGAAAAAATGGCATTGTGAAGGTAATTTGAACAAAACTTTATAAGTAAGTTATTCACTATACATTTTATTATATTTGTAGGACTTACAATTATTTTACTATGAACAATATCCCAAGTGTAGATTTAGCCGATTTCTTATCGGATGATCCAGATAGAAAACAAAAATTTGTTAATGAAATAGGTTCTGCTTACGAAGAAATTGGTTTCGTATCACTAAAAAATCACTTTCTAGAAGATGATTTGGTAGATAACCTTTATAAAGAAGTAAAATCTTTCTTTGCTCTACCTACAGAGGTTAAGGAAAGTTATGAAATAGATGGCCTTGGTGGTCAACGTGGTTATATTTCTTTTGGAAAAGAACATGCCAAAGGACGTAAAAAAGGTGATTTAAAAGAATTTTGGCATTTTGGACAAGAAGCAGATGAAGATGCAAACCTTATAGAAGATTATCCTGAAAACGTACAGGTAAAGGAGTTAGATAATTTTAACTCCACTGGTATGCAAGCTTACAAGATGTTAGAGAAAACAGGTATTTATGTACTACGTGCATTAGCATTGTACATAGGTTTAGAAGAAACATATTTTGATCATTGGGCTCGTAACGGAAACTCAATCTTAAGACCTATACATTATCCTCCAATTACACAAGAGCCAGATGGTGCTGTACGTGCTGGTGCTCATGGAGATATAAATTTAATCACTCTACTAATGGGTGCTTCAACAGGTGGTTTACAAGTACTTCGAAAAGATGGAAAGTGGATAGATGCTATTCCTGAAGAAGATGAACTTGTAATTAATGTAGGTGATATGTTAGAAAGACATACCAACAATAAGTTAAGATCTACTATACACCGCGTAATTAATCCACCTAAAGAAGAATGGGAAAATCCTCGTTATTCAATTCCATTCTTTATGCATCCGCGTAGTGAAATGAAGTTAGATTGTTTAGATGAATGTGTTTCTCCAGAAAACCCTAAGCAATATGAAGATATTACAGCTGGCGAATTTTTACACCAACGTCTAGTAGAAATAGGACTTATTAAAAAGTAATATGGACTTAAAAGATCAATTAAAAAACTTATTTCCAGAGCACGAATCTACTGAAGCTGAAGATACAACCAATGATAATGAGGGTTTGTGGATACAGGACGCACCATTACTTTGTAAGTATGAAAAGCGCCGTGGCAAACCTATTACTATAATAGATGGTTATACTGGAGCTCAAGAAGATTTTAAGCAACTTGCCAAAGATTTAAAAAAGAGTCTTGGTGTTGGTGGTAGTTTTAAAGACGATCAAATTATTATACAAGGAGATTACCGTATTGAAATAATGGATATGCTAAAAGACAAAGGTTTTTTAGTAAAACGTGTAGGTGGTTAAACCTTATTTATTAGTATCATAAAGAGTAGCTGTTTTAGATTATACTAAAGGCTACTCTTCTTAGTTTATAACAAAATATGCAAATTCCAGAATCTGAACTTATATTAAATGCAGATGGTAGTATTTATCACTTAAATATCCTACCAGAACAATTGGCACAAACTGTTATTACAGTAGGCGATCCAGATCGTGTAGAAGATATTACCAAACACTTTGACAGTGTTGATGTTAAAGTAAGAAAACGTGAATTTCACACCCAAACTGGCAAGTGTAATGGCAAGTTTATTACAGTAATATCAACAGGAATTGGTACAGATAATATAGATATTGTTTTTAATGAATTAGATGCCTTAGCTAATATAGATCTTAAAACGAGAGAAATTAAAGCTGAAAAAACAGCCTTAGATATTATTCGCGTAGGTACATCTGGAGCAATACAAGAAGATATTCCTATCGATTCGTTTTTAGTTTCAGAACTGGGAATAGGATTTGATACTTTATTACATTATTATGACAGTAAACATTTACAACGCTTAAACCTATCAAAATCTTTAACACAGCAATTAGAATTATCTGAGGAGAAATCTCATCCCTATATCGTTTCAGCAGATCCTGAATTACTTAAAACTTTAGATTCTACAAAACTTATAAAAGGTATTACTGCAACAAACGTTGGCTTTTATGCACCACAAGGTCGTGTATTACGAGCTGGTTTAAGTGATGTTAACTTTATGCAAAAGTTGAAAAATGCACGATTAGATGCACGCAAAATTACTAACTTGGAAATGGAGACTGCCGGAATTTACGGTATGGCTTCCTTACTAGGTCATCGTGCAGTCTCTTTAAACGCTATTCTGGCAAATCGTGCAAATGGTGAGTTTAGTAAGTCACCTAAAGACACTGTAGATAACCTTATTTTATACACCTTAGAAAAACTTACACACTAAATGGCTATTGAAAAAGAGTTAAGGCTCAAAGAAAATATTAAGCACAGAGATGTAAACTGGCTTAGTTTTAATGAGCGTGTGTTACAAGAAGCAGAAGACCAAAGTACGCCATTATATGAGCGTTTAAAGTTTCTTGCCATCTTCTCCTCTAATCTCGATGAACATTTTAGAGTAAGGGTTTCGCAACTTAGACAAATTAAACGCATAGATAAAAGCTTGAGAAAGCGTTTGGCGTTTAGACCTAAGAAGGAAGTAAAAGAAATATTAAAAGGTGTAAAAAGTCATCAAGAACGCTTCGGAACAGTCTTTTTCGATGAAATTATTCCACAATTAAAAGAGCATAACATTCACCTTATAAATTCTGGTGAATTTTCTGAGCCACAATGCAAAGAAGCTTCAGATTATTTTGCAACCAAAATAGCACCAGAACTAAATCCTAAAATTGTCGATTTCAAGACTGATAAAGATGTTTTTCTTCAGAATAACACCATCTATTTTGTTGTCGCATTTGAAAATGAAAAGCAATGCGGACTCTTAAATATTCCTGTTGAAGCTTGTGGGCGTTTTTATACATTTAAGAATCAGGATTCAAAAGATTACTTTATAACGTTTATTGATGATATAGTAAGATCCAAAGTATCTCAGATCTTTCCTAATAAAACAGTAAAAGGAATTTATGAGGTTAAAATGTCTAGAGATGCAGAACTATATTTAGATGATGAATATGAAGGCATCTTAGCAGAAAAAATTTATAACTCGTTAGAGCAACGTACAGAAGGACAACCAACACGTTTGTTGTACGATGCAAAAATGCCTAAAGAATTAAGGAAAGCAATTCGTAAATATTTAGGCCTAGGTAAAATAGATATGATGCCTGGTGGCACCTATCACAATTTTAGTGACTTTTTTGGGTTTCCAGATCCTACAGACAATACAGATCTTCATTACAAACCACTACAACCACTAAAACATAAGTATTTAGAGCCATCTACAGATTATTTTAAAACAATAAAGGAGAAAGACCAATTACTACATTTTCCTTTTATGTCTTTTAGTTATGTGGAGCGCTTTATAGAGCAAGCTGCAGAAGATGAAAATGTTACAGCAATAAAAATATCACTATATCGTGTTGCAGACGAGTCGCGCCTTACAACCGCACTTTTAAAAGCATTAGATAATGGCAAAGCTGTCACCGTATTTATTGAAGCCAAAGCACGGTTCGATGAGAAGAATAATATAGTTTGGGGTCGCAAGTTTGAGGATAAAGGTGCTAAAGTTATTTATAGCTATCCGCGTATTAAAGTACATTCTAAAATATTGATGGTTGAGCGTTTAGAGAACGGCAAAAACAAACGCTACGCCTATATTGGTACAGGAAACTTTAATAGCAAAACCTCAAAAATATATTGTGACCATGCCATCTTTACGGCTCATAAAAAAATCACCAAAGAGCTTTCCAGAGTTTTTGATGTCTTAGAAGGCGATTTAATAATTCCTAGAAACAAACACTTGCTTATTTCTCCATTTACCACAAGACGTGTATTTGAAAAGCTAATAAGACAAGAAATGGATCTAGCACAAGAAGGCAAACCAGCATCTATTACAGCAAAAATGAATAGTCTGGAAGATCCTGCAATGATAGACCTTCTTTATAAAGCAAGCGATGCTGGTGTTATTATAAGGCTATTGGTACGTGGCTTTTCTTGTCTAATACCTGGTAAAAAAGGTTTAAGTGAGAATATTTACATGACCAGTATTATAGATAGATTCTTAGAACACGGTCGTATTTATAAGTTTGGTAATAATGGAGAAGAATTGCTGTATTTTGGAAGTGCAGACTGGATGACAAGAAACCTTGACAGACGTATTGAAGTTCTTACACCATTATACGATGAAGATTTAGCACAAGAATTAAATGACATTCTTAACATTCAGCTTTCAGACAATGTAAAAGCAAGAATACAAGATGCACAAGAAAGTAATACCTTTGTAAAACCTAAAGTTGGTGAGTCGCTAGTGCGATCTCAATACGCTATTTACAATTACCTTAAAGAGAAACATAGTAATGACTAAGTTACGAATTGGAGGTGTTCCAGAACACTTTAACCTACCTTGGCACCTTTGCCTAGATAATGACGAATTTTCTGAAGTTGGTCTAGATATCACGTGGAGAGATTTTTACGGCGGCACAGGACAAATGAGTAAGGCTTTAAGGGATAATGAGATAGATGTTGCCATTATGCTTACAGAAGGTATAGTAAAAGATATTATAGATGGCAATCCTAGTAAAATAATTCAAAAGTATATTGCATCTCCTCTTATTTGGGGAATTCACGTTGCTCAAGACTCTAAGTATACTACCATTGCAGACCTTAAAGACACAACTTGTGCTATTAGTCGTTTTGGTTCTGGATCTCACCTTTTAGCGTATGTAAATGCCCAAAATATGGATTGGGATACAAGTGAGTTAAAATTTGAAGTTGTAAAAAATCTAGACGGTGCTTTAGAGGCGTTACCAGAAGATAAGGCTCAGTATTTTATGTGGGAACACTTTACCACTAAACCCTATGTAGATAATGGTACGTTTAGACGTGTTGGAGATTGCCCTACACCTTGGCCTTGCTTTGTTATTGTAGCCAGAGATGAGGTTATAAAAAATAACACCAAAGATTTAGAAGCATTGTTAGATGTTATAAACAGAACATCTAAAGAGTTTAAGAGTATACCTATGATATCTAAAACACTCTCTAATGCCTATGAGCAAGATGAGAAAGATATTAAAGAATGGTTGGGATTAACACGTTGGAGCCAAGAACAATTATCTGAAACAACTATTACTAATGTACAGGATAAGTTGCTTGAGCTAGAGCTAATTTCAGAAAAGATAGACTATAATTCAATTTGCCATACATTTAAATAACGTTAAGGTTATTTAAATATAACCTGCTTATTATCACTCCTTAAAGCATTTCAGCTTAAATTAACTTCTTTTATCGAAAAGAGAAATTTAGTGCCGTTATTAACGCAACTCTTTTACTTTATTTACATCTAATATTAAAGTAGTCCCCAAAAACAACACATACAAAAACTGTATTCATGACAACATTTTTATGCATTTTAGGAGGACTCATCTTATTAAATTTTCTTCTTATTAAGTTTAGCTGTAACGACTGCGAAAAAGAAAAAAAAGTATCTAATAATCACCAACTGGCAGCAGATAAGTAATTACCAAACTATGGGCTCTTGTCCTGTTTCTATTAAGTAAGCATTTGCTTGTGAGAAATGTTTGTTACCAAACCAATATCCTCTATTTGCACTTAATGGAGAAGGATGACCGCTTGTAAGCACACAATGTTTTTCTTCATTAATCTTTTTGCCTTTCTTTTTGGCAAAACCACCCCAAAGTAAAAACACTACATTTTTTTTAGAATCTGAGATTGTCTGTATAACAGCATCTGTAAATGTTTCCCAACCTCTTTTTTGATGACTACCAGCCTCGTGTGCTCTTACAGTTAATGTTGCATTTAATAATAACACGCCTTGTTTTGCCCAACGCTCTAAATTACCATCTTCAGGAAATGGTGTATTAAGATCTGTTTCAATTTCTTTAAAGATATTTATTAATGAAGGTGGCAAAGCTATTCCTTGTTTTACAGAAAAACAAAGACCGTTAGCTTGACCAACGCCGTGATAAGGATCTTGTCCTATAATAACCACCTTTACATCATTAAATGAACAATGATTAAATGCAGAAAAAATATCCTGTCCTTTAGGAAAACAGGTGTGTTGAGAATATTCCTCTTTCACAAAATCTGTAAGTTCCTCAAAATAAGGCGACTCAAATTCAGATTTCAAAATTGTTTTCCAGCTTTCATCTATATCTACATTCATCTTAAATTGTTTAATTTTGTGATGCCTAAATTTAGGCAATTGCTATGATAAAAATTCACCCAAAAACTTTAAAAGATCTCGAGTTTCACACTGTTTGTACACAAGTACAAGACATTTGTATTACAGAATTAGGAAAGCAGTTTGCTAATGAGCTACAACCTTTTGCTACTAAAGATCTTACTATAAATGCTTTAACAAGAGTACAGGAATATATGAGTTCTTGGCTCAAGGAAAGCACTATTCCTAACCATGGTTATGATGCTATAAATAGAGAGCTACAGTTACTAGGAATAGAGGACTCTGTATTAGAAACGTACAGCTTCAGAAAATTAGCCTCTATTTCAGAAAGTGCCAATATACATCTTAGGTTCTTTAAAAAATTTAAGGAGCACTACCCTACACTATATCAGTTTGTTTCAGAAACAGAATATACAACTGCTATTGTAGATACTATAAATAAGGTGATAGATAAATATGGTGAGCTTAAAGATGATGCTTCGCCTTTATTACAACAAACCCGAAGGCACATATCTATAGTTAAAGGAAAGATAAACAGCAGCTTTACTAGCGCATTATCGCAATACCAAGGTTACGGTTATTTAGATGAGATTAGAGAAAGTGTTGTAGATAATATAAGAGTGCTCGCAGTGCAAGCTATGCATAGGCGTAAAGTAAAAGGTAGTATTCTTGGCAACTCCAAAACTGGTAGTATAGTTTACATACAACCAGAAGCCACACAGCAACATACAAGAGAACTTAACAACCTACAATACGAAGAAAAAGAAGAAATTAAACGCATATTAAAAGCACTTACAGATCTGGTAAGACCCTATAATTTGTTGTTAAGTGAGTACCAAACTTTATTATCTCATATAGATCTTATTTCTGCTAAGGCCAATTATGCAAAGCGATTAAACGCAGTATTGCCAGCAATTTCAGACACTAGAGCGTTAGAGTTAAAAGATGCCTATCATCCATTATTGTTTTTAAACAATGCAGCTAAGGGTGAAAAAACATATCCTCAAGATATAATCTTAAATAAGGACAACCGCATTATTGTAATTTCTGGCCCTAACGCTGGTGGTAAAAGTATCACACTTAAAACAGTGGGATTATTACAAGTTATGCTGCAAAGTGGATTGCTAATACCTGTGCACGAGTATAGCAGAGTCTCTTTATTCAATAAAATACTTACAGATATTGGTGACAACCAATCTATCGAGAATCATTTAAGTACCTACAGTTACCGCTTAAAGAATATGAATTACTTTTTGCGTAAATGTGATGAGAACACTTTGTTTTTAATTGATGAATTTGGTACAGGTTCTGATCCCGAATTAGGTGGTGCTTTAGCTGAAACGTTTTTAGAAGTATTTCACGAAAGAGAATCTTACGGCATCATTACAACTCACTACGCCAACTTAAAGAAGATGGCACAAGAAACTGAAGCTATTAACAATGCCAACATGTTGTTTGATAGTCGAAGCTTAGAGCCTGTTTACAAATTACAAATGGGTGAAGCTGGTAGCTCGTTTACGTTTGAGGTAGCACAAAAAAACGGTATCCCGTACAGTTTAATAAACCGATCTAAGAAAAAAGTAGAACGTGGCAAGATTAGGTTTGATAAGAGTATTGCTAAACTACAACAACAACGCAGTAAACTCCAAAAAACAACTACTGCTTTAGAAACTAAAAAGCAAAAAGCAGCTTCAGAACAAGAAAAGCTAGCTGAAATTAACGATAAGGTACAAGCCAAGCTAGAAAGCTACCAAGAATTGTATGATACACACCAACGTATGATTCACTTAGGGACACGTGTAGATACTATCGCTGAGAAATTCTTTTATAATAAAAATAAGAAGAATTTAAACAGCGAGTTAATGAAGCTCATACAGATTGAAAACTCTAAGCGCCAAAAACAATCTGTAGAAAAAGAGCGCGAAGAAAAACGCAAGCAACAAAAAATAAAGCGCGAAGCTCAAGAAAAGATAAAAACTATAAGAGAGAAGAAAAAGGTAGAAAAAAAGAAAGCTGAAAAGATTGAAGCAGCAAAACCTAAGATCTCTTTAAAGGTTGGAGATAAAGTAAGACTCCAAGACGGTAAGGCAACAGGAACTATAGATAAGATTGAAAAAGATCGCGCTACAGTAAACTATGGTATCTTTACGACAGATGTATCTTTAAACGAACTCGAATTTGTCTCAAGACCTTAACCCAATGCCAACTGAAGCCAATATAGCTTACGGTGATAAAATCATTTTGTTTGATGGTGTTTGCAATCTTTGCAACAACGCCATCAATTTTATAATTACTCACGACAAACACAAGACTTTTAAGTTTGCACCACTGCAAAGCACAATAGGCAAACAACTTATTAAGGAACGTGGTATAGACACTACTCAAGTAGACTCCATTATTTTGGTAGATGTTGGTAGCGCGTATTACTTAAAATCTGATGCTGCTCTGGAAATTGCTAAAGATTTAGATGGCTCCTACTCCTACTTATCCTATTTAAAAGTTTTTCCCTTTGGTTTACGTAATAAGGTGTATGATTATATAGCTAAGAACCGTTACAAATGGTATGGTAAAAAAGATAGCTGTATGATGCCAACACCAGAATTAAAATCTCGGTTTTTAGATTTTTAATTTAACTTCATTACAAGTTAATATTTCTTATTAGCTTTAGGAATAACTAATTGCACACAAATTATTTACTCAGGACAAAGAACATATAATTGACATTCAAATTATTATTATAACCACTTTTATAGAATTGAAATCTCAATTGAAAATCTACATTCAGAATTAAAGAACTATGATTTGAAAAATAGTATATCATTAATAACCTTACTTGTCTTTTGTATAAGTTGCTCAACAAAACACACAATAGTTGATGTTAGTAATAGAATAAACTGGACAAATAACACATATCTAAAGATACAAATAATCATTTTGAGGATGTTCTAGGTACTTGGAAATGGGAAGAAGGAAACAGCTCTTTTGAATTTGAATTTACCAAAATAACTAACTATAATTATGAGGGTATTAACATGGCAATTGATTTTATTCTTGCGAGATACAAATACATTAAAGATGGTGTTCTAGTTGCGGATATTTTAAATAATACTTATAATCCATTAAATTTTAAAGCTACATTAATATTTGTGAATCCTACAGAATACACCTTAATTATTAATGACGTGGTAAGTGACAAAACCAAAAAAGGAGAATTTAAATTAAGCTCCAATGGTTTGGACACAATTGCAACGTTTGGCCTTCGAAATCTAGAAGGAACAGAAACTTATCCAACAAACATTGAATTTAGCTTGCCAACACAATTAACTTTAATCAAGCAACAATAAACTCATCATAATTAAATACCTACAACTGTTTGTTATGAGTATTTAATAGTAACTTACATAAGTAGATATTAACAAGCACTCTAAAATTATGAATAAACTCTTAGTTGTTATAGCCTTACTAACCCTAATTGCTTGCGGGAATTCTGAGCACGAATCTCAACATTCGTTAATAGGAATAGAATTTAAATCATTTTCTGAAATTGCTGAACTTCAAAAATTTTCTAAAGTAAGCGATACGGTAGTTTATGGTACCTATGTAGACCCAAAACACAGTATTCTACATCTAAATAATGATACGCTGAATTTAATTCTGTTTAATAGTGTAGCAATTGAATCTTCTAATACTAAAAAGCTAGTAAAAGTCTTAGATACGTTAGCCATACCAGATTTAAAAAATACTGAGTTTATAACTATTGGCTATTGCCAACTAAATCAAAATATGGACGAAAACCTTATTGCAGTAGTTACAAAAACAGATAGCATGAACATACAACGTATTACAAAGGTTTGGAGAGCTAATACAACTACAAATTCTATTGAGGTTGTAAACAACTTAAATGGCATAAACTGTTTTAAAGAATTTTTCGTACAAAACTAAGCCATTTAGTGCTTAGTTAAACTTAAGCGAGCTTACTTTAAATTACGGAGAATGAAGTCCATTTTTTTATTCTCATTACTATTATTAGCATAAGAATCTGTCACAAATTTACTAGGTGCAGCCAAGCCTAATTCTTGTAGTTTTTCAATAACATCTAAATTTTCTAGAGTTACTTTTCCTGTAAGCATTTTAGTCATCTCACCACCAGAATGGTAAAAATCATATACTTTCTTAAGGCCTGTTAAGTAAAGAAAATCTTTAGTAAAACCACCACCACGATGTACTCGCAATGTAATTTGCCACGCTTCGTGCTTGTCTAACTTATATTGGCTGTAAAGCAAATCGAACGTATCGCTAAAGCTATAACCTTTTATAAGGCTGTCTGCAGCTATAACACGATATGCTAACTCTTTCATACGTTTAAGAGTTAATGAGTTACTCATATACTCACTAAATACCGCTAAGCCTTCTTGAGTTTCGGTATTATTTTTAAATCCGTTTGAAAATACTTTTAAGGGCTGTAGTTTTCCATTAAATGTAGTTACCATATGCACACCAATTTCGTGATTGGCCAGTACTTTTAACTGGTTTTCTGAAAACATATGGTTACGCTTAAGCACCAATGTCTCTGAAGCATTAAGTACCATTGCAGCAGCACTTATATTTGTCGATTTTTTGATAGTAAACCTAAAGTTATAAGCTTTACCAAACGCTTCAAAATAGGCAACAGCATCATCTACATTATAACGAGGCTTCATAACTTCAAGATCTACTTCTTCAGAAAAATGAAGAATAAACTGAGCGTTCTCTACATCGCGTTGTTTTGGTGTACCAAAAACCTTTAAGTTATTGTAATAAAACTTCTTGTCCTGCCCAATATGTTCTATACATGAAATAAGACCAGAATACTCGTATATAATTTCCTCATAAAAATTTCGGATGGTTTCATCTTCAATCTTTTCTAAACGCTGGCTAAAAAACAAGCGTTGCATTTTATAAGGGTTAAATTTAATCTTTCGGTACTTGAAAGATGGCTCGTATGTAAATTTAGACTTAAAGAAAGTTTTCTTCTCTTGCTCAATATTAAGCGGATTCAAATAATTGAGAAGCTCTATATTTTTTACAAGTCTATCTAAATTATGATCTATTTCAAAAAGGTCTGCGTATCCTTTTTTAGCATCTTCTAACAACATATACTCTCGTAATTTTTAGGTTGCAAAGGTACGATAAAACGTATCGGCATGCTGTGGTATCTTATTTTTAAGCTGAGTTGTAATTGCACTTACTACTTCTGGAAAAATAATTCCGGTAAGTTCATCACAATATATTTTACTAAACTCTGTGGCCAACACCAATGTGTCTTGAAAGTGGTTGGTGATATATTTTAAGAAATAACCATTGCCTTGAAACGTATCGTTTATAGCTGCAGTTACAGCAATATTGTTAGGTAGTATTAATTCTGCTAAACTATCACGCCATTGGTTTACCAAGCTACTGTATTTAGAGTTGTTAATATTGGTAGTCCCTAAATTTATTACAGGCACTTCCCTATTCCATCGTTTCCAATTATAGCTGTGCATATCATAAACAATTGCGCAACCAAATTTTGCTTCGATCTTAGAAACTAATGCGTGTACTACTTTGTAAAAATTAGTGTGCTTTTCTAAACTAACCTTATGTTGTTGCTCATCTATTGGTGTCTTCCAAAGTGCCTTTCCCCAAGCATCTTCATATACTGCAATATTTGGATGTCTGTTTAGGTCATACTCAAACCGAGAATCTCTGCCAGCAATTACAATTGGCATGGTGTTTACCATATCTTTAGTACAAGGATCTTCCTCAAACCAACGTTCATATTCAGAATGTGTGCAATTTGCCCAAAGGTCTTTTCTAAAGTTATGACCATCGTGTACGGCACCACATATATAAGGTACGTAATCGTCTATTTTAAGCGTAAAGGAATAATCTATTGAAACAGCTTCAAAACATTCTTCTGCTTCAATTTTTTTAATAATTTCTGGAATGCTAAGTTTTTGCACTAGGTATTGTAATAAGTTATGCTTCGTTTACAGTTTGGCGTAATTTCTTACGACGCTCAAAAGCCGTTACACGTTGTTCTACTTTGTCTTCAACAAAATCTATAACCTTTTCTTGTACTTTAGATTTGTATACCTTATTCATATAGGTAATGCCGCCAGGAGACATTACATTTACTTCGACAAGCATGCCATTAATAACATCAATCCCAACAAAGTACAAACCATCTCTCACAAGCGTTGGCCCAATTCTTCGACACAATTCTTTTTCCTGCTTACTTAGTTGATGCTTTTGTACAGAACCACCAGCACTTACATTACTCCTATGATCTTCAGATCCTGGTACACGTTTCATAGCACCAATTGGTTGACCGTTAAGTAATAGTATACGAACATCGCCTTGGTCTGCTCCTTCAATATAATCTTGAAGAATTACATAGTTTGTTGTGCCATCTTTATTATCTATATAAAAATCTAACAATGAGCTTATACTCTTCATTGCACTCTTTTCAATAAGTATAACGCCACTGCCACCAAAACCATTTAATGGCTTAAGAATCATCTTATCTTGTGGGTGTTCTTTAATTATTGTCTTTAAATACTCTTTATTTTTAGTAACGTGCGTATTCGGAATAATCTTATTGTCTTCATCTTCAAAAACAGCTGTATAAAGCTTATTGTTTGCACGACGTATGCCATCTATATCATTCATTATAAAGACATCATCTTTTACAGAGTCTAAGAAATTAAGCATAAGATTATCTAACGGCGGATTACTCCTAAGTATAATAACATCAAATCCTGCAAGCGGTAGCATTTCCTTTTTAAATGTGGCTTTTGAGTGAAATGATTTTAAGTTGCTAGGCACTTTATCCATACGTTTTAAGACATTGCAAAAACCATAGGCTACACTTTCTCTAATGGTAAGGTTTGCTGGTGTTGTCATCACAACGCCGTGACCTCGTTTTGCAAATTCTTGTAACATTGCTAATGTACTATCATCCTCTGGAGCTTTAATGGTGTCCCAAGGATACATAATGAAACATACGTTCATAATTGGGTTGAGTATTAGTTAAGCTGAAATATAAGAAATAATGAATATTTTATTAGAAAAGGATTAAAAAGATATTGTTATATATGAAAAAAGCTCAACTATTCTTAAAATAATTGAGCTTTTCACTAATGTTGTTGAGACTTAAGAATCCATATCAAATGTTTCTGAAGCACTTTTAGGTTCTTTATAATGTAACATTCCTTCGCCTTTAGCAATTATAGAAGATACTGTTGCGTCTCCAGTTACATTTACAACTGTTCTAAACATATCAAGAATACGATCTACTGGGAAAATAATAGCTATCCAAGCAGGATTTAACCCAACTGAACCTAATACTATAATTAACATCACTAAACCTGCACTAGGTACAGCAGCAGATCCTATTGATGCTAAAGTTGCTGTAAGTACAATAGTTAATTGTTGTCCTAAAGTAAGATCAATCATATGCAATTGCGCTAAGAATACTACGGCTACTGCTTGATACAAGCACGTACCATCCATATTAACTGTAGCACCTATAGGTAAGACAAAGCTTGTTACCTTCTTATCTACACCTAAATTTTCTTCAACACATTCCATTGTAACAGGCAATGTTGCGGCACTACTGGATGTAGAAAATGCTAAGGTTTGTGCTGGACTCATAGATTTAAAAAAACCTTTGTAAGGAATTTGTTTTACAAACAGTTTTAAGATTAATGGATAAATCACAAAAATCATAAGCATTAAGCCTGCGAAAACAGTTAGAGAATACCAGCTTAAGCCTTTAAATATTTCCCAAACTTTACCAATATCATCTCCAGCCATCTTACTCACCACACCAGCTAACAAAGCAAATACAAAGAATGGAGCTGCTTGCATTACAAGGTCTACCATTTTTAGGAAGACTTCCATAATACTATCAACTAATTTAGTAACTGGAGCAGATTTTTCATTAGGAATAAATAATAAACAGACCCCAAAAAACAGTGCAAAGAAAATTATTTGAAGCATTAAACCATTGTCTGTAAGTGCTTTAAAGAAATTCTGCGGAACTAAATCAACCAATGGTTGTAGTGGTCCTGCATCTTTTGTTTTATCTGCAGTTTCCATTTTTTCTGACACTGTAGCATCCTGCAGTTCACTCTTACTTAAATCTGAAATCTTTTGTGCGCGCTCTAAAAAGGCAGGATCTTTAAGATAATTAATGCCATCTTTTATTTCATAACCTTCAGCATCTGCCCAAATTTCATAACTAATACGGTTGTCTATACGGCTTTGCTCATCTACTAAAGCACCTGGCTTAATGATGTTTACCAAAGTTAAACCAAGACCTACTGCTAATATTGTAGTTAAAAGATAGGCACCAAGTGTTTTTCCTCCCATTCTTCCTAAACTTGCAGGATCTCCTATGTTGGCTACACCACTAATTATGGAGAATAACACTAAAGGAACAGCAATTAACTTTAGAAGATTTATAAATATGGTTCCGAATGGCGCTATCCAGTTTACAGTAAACTCACTCCAACCAAGTTGGCTAGAAAGTAAAGCCCAGATAATACCTAAAACTAAACCAATAATAATCTTCCAGTGTAATGCTAATTTCTTCATTAATTAATTTTTAAAAATGGGTTACAATGTAGAGACTTTATCTCTCATCCAAAAATCTGCTAAAACTAAAGCTGCCATAGCTTCAACAATAGGAACTGCTCTAGGTACTACACAAGGATCGTGGCGGCCTTTACCTTCCATAGTTACGTTATCGCCTTCTTTATTTATAGTAGGTTGTGATTGCATTATTGTGGCAACTGGCTTAAACGCAACATTAAAATATATATCCATTCCATTGCTTATACCTCCTTGTATGCCACCGCTAAAATTAGTTTTAGTAGTGTGATCTGGATTAATTTCGTCGTTATGTTGGCTACCTGTCATTGTAGTGCCATTAAAGCCACTGCCATATTCAAAACCTTTTACAGCATTAATAGAAAGCATTGCTTTACCAAGTTCTGCATGTAATTTATCAAAAACAGGTTCTCCTAATCCCATTGGCACATTCTTAATTACACATGTAACTGTACCACCAACGGTATCACCTTGTTTTCGTATATGTTTAATATAGTTTTCCATTTCAACAGCCATCTTAGCATCTGCAACCCTTACAGGATTGTTTTCTATTTCACTAAAATCTACGTCTGTATATGGTTTATCAAGTTTTAATGTTCCTACAGAAGAGGTATACGCTGTAATAGATATTGGTTTAAGTAATTGTTTTGCAATTGCACCAGCTGCAACTCTTGATGCTGTTTCACGCGCAGAACTCCTACCACCACCACGATAATCTCTATGACCATATTTTTGGTCATAAGTAAGGTCTGCGTGAGATGGTCTGTAAGAATCTTTTATATGAGAATAATCTTTAGATTTCTGATTTGAATTTTCAATCATAAAACCTATAGGAGTTCCTGTAGTTTTTCCTTCAAAAATACCGCTTAAAAACTGTACTGTATCTGGTTCTTTACGTTGTGTAACTATCTTAGATTGACCAGGTTTACGCCTATTCATTTCTGTTTCAATGGCATCAAAATCTATAGTTAATCCTGCTGGGCAACCATCTATAATTCCGCCTATGGCTTTACCATGAGATTCTCCGAATGTTGTGAGTTTAAATAGTGTTCCGAAGCTATTGCCCGCCATTATTATGAGTTTTCAACAAATGTAATTTTTTTATTTATAGTTATAAAATCAGCTTAGATAATGTTTCAGTAACATTTACATAAAAATCAACAGTAATTAATAACATTAAAGCACGCATTCCTTAATCTATTTGACTATGTGAGCCTCAACTTGCATTGTAAATTTGTAAAAACTTAATTCATTGAGAAAACGCGTTGTAGAACTTGCTGTTATTTCTGATGTACACCTAGGTACATTTGGTTGTCATGCTAAAGAGTTGCTAAACTATCTTAATAGTATTTCACCTAAAACACTTATACTAAATGGTGATATCATTGACATTTGGCAGTTTAGAAAACGTTACTTCCCTAAATCTCATCTTGCTGTAATACAGAAAATTATAGACCTTTCTACAAAAGGCACCAAGGTAATTTACATTACTGGAAATCACGATGAAATGTTACGCAAGTTTAGTGATATGACTATGGGTAACTTTTCTGTAGTAGATAAATTAGTGATGGATTTAGACGGTAAAAAAGCTTGGTTTTTTCACGGAGATGTGTTTGATGCTTCTATACAAAATGCAAAATGGCTTGCTAAATTAGGCGGTTGGGGCTATGATTTGCTCATCCTAATAAATAGATTTATAAATTGGTTTTTAATTAAACTTGGAAGAGAGAAATTCTCCTTGTCAAAAAAAATTAAAAATAGCGTAAAGAAAGCTGTAAAGTACATTCAGGATTTTGAAGTAACGGCAAGCGATTTAGCGATAGATAATAATTATAAATATGTTGTTTGTGGGCACATACACCAACCACAAATGATTAGAAAAACCAATAAAGTTGGAACCACACTTTACTTAAACTCTGGTGATTGGATAGAAAACTTATCTGCTTTAGAGTATAATGACAAACGTTGGAATTTACTCCTTTATAATGACTTGAATTTAGAAAACATAGACACCAAGCAACTTATGATTTCTAAAAAAAACTCACTCGAAATTACCCAATTACTTACTGCAATTACAATTGTAAAAAAAAGTTGATTTTTAAAAGCAATGCCTATCTTTGCAAAAAATTAAGCAATTATAATGGCGTTCAGACTTTTACCCTTTTTTTTAATATTAGCAATTACACTATCTTGTTCTTCAGACAATGGAGACTTAGAAGCTGTTAATCAGGAAAATAATGCTAATTACTTTCCATTAGCTGCTAATAATACTTGGACATATAATAATGTTCAGGAAGCCGATGGCGAAGACAATATAGAAAGTACAGATGTATTAACTGTAAACTCTACAACTACTATATCTGGAAATTCATACTTTAATTTTTTACAGGATGAAGTTCAAGAAGGTTTTACTACTGCCTTATTTGCAAATGGCGCAGTTAGAAAAGAGAATAATAAACTTATTTATAACGGTACCTTAAATTTTGAATTTGATGGAATAGATCCTATTGAAATTCCTATTACAGATGCAACTGTTTATAATAAGACTGCTGTTGCTGGTATGCAACTTTACGAACTAAACAATACAGTAACGCAAACCATAATGGATATTCCTGTAACAATTAGTTTTACTATACGTACAGAAGATGCAGGACAGTTTGAAAGTTTTAGTGTTGGTACAGAGGAGTTTACAGATGTTATAGCCTCAAAAGTAATTGTAAATGTTGATATCTCTGCAAGTTTTGATATTTTAGGTACTCCAATTGCTATACCTATTTTAATGTCTCAAGACGTTATAAATGCTACAAACTATTATGCAAGTGATATAGGTTTTGTTTATAGCGATGTTGTTTTTCAATATGAATTAGAGGATTTATCTCAATTTAATATCGAATTACCTATTCCTGAGTCTGCAACTATAAACTCTACTCAGAGTATAACAGATTGGAATGTAGTTTTAGAAGATTAATTTAAAGCTTTAAGTAGTAATTGTACGGGATGAAAAGCATCTCTTGCAGTACCATCTTTAATTTGATGCCTACAACTTGTTCCTGTAGCAGCTATAACAATTTCTTTTTTAGCTTTTCGAATTGCAGGAAATAAGGTTTGCTCACCAATTGCCATACTTATATCATAATGCTCCTTTTCATATCCAAATGATCCGGCCATACCACAACAACCACTTGGTATTATTTTAACGTTGTAGTTTACTGGTAAATTAAGCATATCAAAGCTATGCTTTTGGTTTGATAGTGCTTTTTGATGGCAGTGCACATGTAATTTTACCTGAACCTCTTCTGAAGTAAATAAATCACTTGTAATTTCTCCATTATCTATTTCATTTGCTAAAAACTCCTCAATAGTATAACAATGTTTAGAAAGGTTTTTTGCCTGTTGAAGATTATCTGCTAATCTCAGATATTCATCTCTAAACGATAAAATAGCAGAAGGTTCAACCCCGATAAGTGGTGTCTCTTCTGAAATTAAATTAGAAAATATTGAAATGTTTTTGTTGGCTAAAACCTTTGCCTGCTTTAAAAAGCCTTTTGAAATGTATGTTCTACCACTTTCAACATGATCTACAATAACAACATTATACCCTAATTTATTGAGCAATTTATATGTGGCAAGTCCTAACTCGACATCTAGATAATTTGTAAACTCATCTACAAAAAGATAGACAGATTTTTTTCGAGTGCTTTCTTTGGTTGTGGTAATCTGTTTCCTAAACGTTTTATTAGCGATTATTGGAAAACTCCTTTTATCTGAAATTCCTATGAGCGATTTTAATAACCCACTACTCCATTTCGATTTAAATAAATAATTTGATAATCCTGGAAACTTTGATGCATACGAGTTTATAACCGTATTATGAGCAAATAATTTACTTCTCAATGTTGAACCATTAGATTTTTGATATTGATATTCAAATTCTGCTTTTAAAGACGCAACATCCACATTGCTAGGGCATTCACTTTTGCAACCTTTACATGATATACAAAGGTCAAACACCTCTTTAAGTTCCGTATGGTTAAATTTATTTACTTTATTACTTGTCGTTAATATCTCTCTTAGGGTATTTGCTCTTCCTCTCGTTGTATCTTTTTCATCTTTGGTTGCTCTGTAGCTAGGGCACATTGTACCTCCAGAATTTACAGAAGTTCTGCAATCGCCACTACCGTTGCATTTTTCTGCAAGCCTTAAAATACCGCCAGTATCATCAAAATTTAATAAGGTATTTATTTGTGGCTCTTTTCTTTCTGGCACATATCGAAGAGCACTTTCCATAGGAGGCGCATCAATAATTTTTCCCTTATTAAAAATATTTTTTGGATCAAATGTCTCCTTTATTGTTCTAAAGAGATTATAACATTCAGATCCTACCATATATTCTATAAACTCTGCTCGTAACCTGCCATCACCATGTTCACCACTCATTGAGCCATTGTAGGATTTCACCAATTTAGCCACATCAGTAGTTATCGCTTTAAACAAATTTACATCTGTTGCTTTCTTTAGGTTTAAAATGGGTCTTAAGTGCAACTCACCTGCGCCAGCGTGTGCATAATACACAGCTTGTTGATCGTAACGCTTCATTAAAGCGGTAAATTTGGTAATGTAATTTGATAAATCTTGAATAGCAACAGCCGTATCTTCTATACAAGCAACTGCTTTTTTATCACCATTAAGATTACCTAAAAGCCCTAATCCAGCTTTTCGTAATTGCATGGCTTTCTCTATATCTTCTCCTTTTAAAACTGGTTGTGCGTAAGAAAGTCCTGTTTTAGACAACCTATTTAAAAGGGTTATAATCTGTAAATTAAGATCATCTTCTGTATAATTTCTTAATTCTAAAAGCAAGATGGCTTCTGGATCATCTTTTATAAAGAAACGCAACGGTGCATATTTGTGGCTATCCTTGGTACAGTCTAAAATAACACGATCTATCATCTCACACGTAAATAAATTGTGAGCCATACATGGTTCAACAGCTTTAAGACACGTTGATATGTCTTGAAAATGAGCCGCAATTATTGCTGAGTGTTGTGGCGGAATATCATCTAACTTCAACGTGATCTCTGTTGTAAAGGCTAGAGTGCCTTCACTTCCTGCAAGCAACTTGCATATGTTTAACTTTTTAGTAGAATTAGAAAATATCTCTGTATCTATTAAAGCATCTAAAGCATAACCAGTATTACGACGGTGAATTTCTGGTTTAGGAAAGTTTTTAAAAATTAATTCTTGCTGCTTTTCAGATTTTAGAGACTCGTAAATTGTTCTATAAATATCTCCTTCTAAAGTATCTAATTGAAGTTTTGACTTAAACTCGGTTACAGTCAACTCTTTAAACTCTACCTCACTACCATCAGACAAGATTACTTGCATAGCAACCACTTTGTCTCGAGTTACTCCATATTGAATGGACGTTGTTCCAGAGGAGTTATTTCCTACCATTCCTCCTATCATACATCTGTTAGAGGTTGATGTGTTTGGTCCAAAAAACAAGTTATGTGATGCTAATTCTTTATTAAGATCATCTCTTATAACTCCTGGTTGAACAGTAACTGTTTTATGTTCAGGATTAATATGTAATATTTTAGTAAAATATCTACTAACATCTACAACAATACCACTACCTACGCATTGTCCTGCTAAAGATGTTCCAGCTGTTCTAGGTATAAGTGTTGTATTATGTTTAGTTGCAAATCGTATTAAATGCTGTAAGTCTTTAATAGTTTTCGGAAAAGAAACAGCTAGTGGTAACTCTCTATATACTGATGCATCTGTTGCATATAAATTTTTATAAAGTGTACTATCATAAAGTTGTCCTTCTAGATGTTGGTTAAGTTCTTTTAGCTGATTCTTCAAATTATATGACAGTTTAGCGGTTATTCAAATTTAAGATTTCCTTGCATTATATTAACATGTAGTTGTGACAGGATGCTCTATAACCTTAATAAATTCGCTTTAACTAAAAAAAAGAAAATTATGAAACACATATTTTTAACAACATTCGCTTTAATTGGGTTTGCTTTTGCAACTCAAGCACAAGAGATAAGTAAAAACGCTATCGGTCTTCGATTAGGAGATGGTGATGGTTTTGGAACTGAAGTATCTTACCAACGTGCTGTAGGAAGTAACAACAACAGAATAGAGCTTGACTTAGGTTGGAGAGATAATGAAAATTTTGATGCTATTAGATTAACTGGTCTTTACCATTGGGTATGGAACATAGATGGTGGCTTTAACTGGTATGCTGGTCCAGGTGCTGGTATAGGTAGAGTAGATTTTGATGATGATAGGTTTCCTAGAGATAACCAACCAGATGATGAAACTTATGTATACTTAGCTGGAGATATAGGAATTGAATATAACTTTGATTTCCCTCTATTGTTATCATTAGACTTTAGACCAGAATTTGGTTTTAATGATAATGTTTCTGACGATGTAGATTTTGATATCGGATTAGGTGTTAGATACCAATTCTAATCTTTTAGAATAACGTATTAAAAACTGCTCAACATTTATTGAGCAGTTTTTTTATGCAAAAATGTTATCAATAGCCTTTTGGTATAAGCTTTCGTATTTTGGGACTATTGTATTAATATCAAAAGACTTAGCTACTTTTTTAGCACGTTCCTTAAACTCTTTTAAGGTTTTTTCATCTTTAAAAATCTTAAGTGCATTAGCTGCCATATCATCTATATCACCTACATCACTTAAAAATCCAGACTCGCCATGAATGTTTACTTCTGGCAAACCTCCAGCGTTAGAAGAAATTACCGGAACACCATCGACCATAGCTTCTAAAGCTGCTAAACCAAAGCTTTCTGCCTCAGATGGTAAAAGGAATAAATCTGAAAAACAAAGTATTTTATCTATCTCGTTACTTTGTCCTACAAATATTACTTTGTAAGCAATATCATATTCTTTAATGAGTTGTTCTGCAGCTTCACGTTCAGGACCTTCACCTACTATAATTAACTTGGCTTTAATCGATTGTTGAATTTTGTAAAAAACAGAAACCACATCATTTAATCGTTTTACAGGCCTTAAGTTAGAGATGTGCGTAATTATTTTCTCATCTGCTTCTGCCATTAAATCTCTTTGGCAATCTGTAAACACTTTTTCAGACACATTTGTGTCTATAAAATTATGAACTACATCTATATCCTTAGTCACCTCAAAATGTCTTAACGTGTCTTGTTTTAAACTTTCTGAAACACAAGTAATAACATCACTATTATTAATACTAAATGTAACAGCTGGTTTATAAAAAGGATGATTTCCTACCAACGTTATATCTGTACCATGCAAAGTAGTTACCATTGGTATTGTAATGCCTTCAGACTGCAACATCTTTTTAGCCATATAACCTGCATAAGCGTGTGGTATTGCATAATGTACGTGTAGCAAATCTATACGATGATTTCTTATAACATTTACAAGTTTACTTGAAAGTGCTAGTTCATAAGGTTGATAGTGGAACAACGGATACTCTGGAACATTTACCTCATGAAAATGAACATTAGAGGAAAGTAACTCCAATCTTACCGGTTGTTTATAAGTAATAAAATGAATTTCATGACCGCGTTTAGATAATGCTATCCCTAACTCTGTAGCTACTACGCCGCTACCGCCAAACGTAGGATAACAAACAATTGCAATTTTCATAGGTTGGTTTTAATAGTCTATTGCCTCATAAATAAGACGTTGTAATTTAGTTCTAATATCTTCAGAAATAAGTTTTCTATTAGACGCAAAAGGATAGGTTCTATTACTTAAAAAGATATAAATTAAATTATTGTCTGGATCTGCCCAAGTATATGTTCCTGTAAAACCACTATGTCCAAAGCTACTCATTGGCACACAACCACAGGTTGGTCCTACTTCGTCTAACTGTGGTTTATCAAAACCAACACCACGTCTTACCTCCTTATCTTTATAATAGGTTTTATTAAACTTTTCTATGGTTTCTTCTTTTAAAAATCGTTGACCACCATAATAACCACCATTTAAATACATCTGCATAATTTTAGCAATATCATTTGCATTACTAAACAATCCTGCGTGACCACCAATACCTCCAAGCATTGCTGCTCCTTGGTCATGAACATAGCCTTGTACAACTTGGCGCCTCCATAGCGTGTCATTTTCAGTAGGAACTATTTGCTCTTTACTAAAAGAATTTAATGGTATATATGTAGTGAAATTAGCTCCCAATGGTTCATAAAAATGATCTTGGGTAATGGTATGTAATGAGTTGCCATAGTAGTCTTCTAAATACTGTTTTAAAATATAATATGGTATGTCGCTATACTTATAAGCAAGCCTACTTCGTAACTCACTATCTGCTATCTCCTTATAGATAGAATCATTATAATCATTACGGATATAAAAATTTTCTGCTACTTGAATATTGAAATTAGAATCTGACTTGTCTCTATAGTATTTAACTGATGCTCTTTTAGTAACAGTATCCATTGTATGCAAATAAAACGGTATCCAAGCTGGTAGTTTTGCATAATGAGAAAGCATTTGCTTTATAGTAATATTTTTCTTGTTGCTTTTACTTAACTGAGGAAGAATATCTTTAAGCTTGGTATTAAGATTAATAGTATTGTTTTCTTCCAACTCCATAACCAATGGCAATGTTGCTAGTATTTTTGTTAGAGATGCCACATCATAAAGAGATGAGTCTGTAACTTTTTGAGTCTTCTCATAAGTATGATACCCAAAATTCTTATTGTACACCACTTTTCCATCTTTGGCTATTAACATTTGAAAACCTGGTGTCATTTCCTTTTCTAAGGTTATGTTGATTAAAGAATCCATCTTCTTTAATTTATAAGAATTCATTCCAACACTTTCTGGTAAACCATAAGATAATCGTTTTAAAGATTTTGTCTCATAGCTTGTACCTACTGGAAAATCTAAGCCTACACTTACAGGTAATTTTCCTTTAGCATCTATAGCTCCAAATAACATTTGTGCAGTAACGTTTTGTGCTATCTCACTATTTTGATACGCCATTACAATACCTTCTATATTGGTATTGGTTTTAAGATCTAACATTGCATATGGTCTTGCAAATACATTTAAGATTGTAGTATTGTTTCTTGCAATTTCATATAACCAGACGGTTTCCTTATCTGTAAAATTGTAGCTTTTCCAAGGACTATCATTACTTTTATGTAATCCTACGATAACATAATTGTAGTTTTTTAGTTTTTCTAATAGCTCATCAAGGTGATTTGCTTTTACATGATCTACAGTAGTATATTTATTTAATTGGTTTAAAAATGCAGAACCATCATCATCACCTAAGCTCACGTATGCTATCTTCTTTTTATTAATACGCTTAATAGGTAAAATTGCCTTATTATTTTTTACAACTGTAACTGCATTTTCCATTAAGCGTTGGTAAAGCACATCGTTAGATATGGTATTTAAATCTTCATATAAGAAGGTTTCATTTACCGGCTCGTAATCATTTAATCCTACTTTATATTTAGCAGATAATATTTTTTTAACTGAATGTTCTAAACGTTTCTCTGAAATAAGTTCTTCATAATACGCCTCTTTCAACTTTCCTATTGCAACAGGAATATCTTCAGAAATTAACAGAATATCATTACCTGCTAAAAAGGCTGCTAAATCTGCATCTCCAGGTTCTTTACTGTTTGCCAAGCCTTTCATTTCCAAAGCATCTGTAAATATTAATCCTTTAAACTGAAGCTTTTCCTTAAGCAAATCTGTTACAATAGTTTTTGAAATTGAAGAAGGATAATTAGATCTTGTCTCCAGTGCTGGAACATTTAAATGTGCTACCATGATGCTAGAAACACCTTCGGTAATTATCCTTTTGTAAGGATATAACTCTACACTATCCAATCGTTTAATATCAAAATCTATAGTTGGTAGTGTTTTGTGTGAATCTGTTTCTGTGTCACCATGACCTGGAAAGTGCTTTGCGCTAGATAAAACTCCAGCACTATGCATACCATTCATAAATGCAATTGCTTTCTCTGTAACATTTACCTTGTCCTCACCAAAAGATCTATTTCCTATAATAGGATTATTGGGATTGGTATTAATATCTACAACAGGACCAAAATTCATATGCATACCAATGCGCTTAACGTGTTGGCCTATTTGTTTTCCTGTTAACTCTACAAGTTTATTGTCTTTAATTGCTCCTAATGTCATATTCCAAGGAAATGCATATGTAGAATCTAAACGCATTGCTAAGCCCCATTCTGCATCCATTGCCATGAGTAATGGTATTTTAGCTTGGTCTTGTAGTTGGTTATTTAACTTAGCTTGTCGTATTGGTCCACCTTTTGAAAATATAATTCCGCCAACGTGGTACTTAGCCACAAGAGAATCTAATTCCTTTTTATGTGCAGCTCCTTGATTTGAGAATGCTCGAGGCATAAACAACTGACCAATTTTTTGATCAAGGTTCATAGTGTTATAAACACTATCTACCCATTGTTTTTGTGCTCTTGCATCTTTAGCAACTAATGGATTGTTTTGTTGAGCAAATACTGTTGTATATATAAGGAAAACTGCACATGCAGTAAGGAAACGCGTCATAAATAATTGGTGAAAAATTCAACTTTAAAGATACAAGAATTAGACCGTTTATTATAAAATCTTAAGAATGTATCTGTAAGTTATTAAAAATTATAATTTAACAAATAGTATAGTTTATCATACAATAAAGCCATTTAACTTAAGGAGCTAAATGGCTTAAAAAATTAGAAATCTTATTGTGTTACTAAATATAGTTTTTATTAGAAAAACCTTGAATGCCAAGACTCAATTGCTGGCACTTCCCAATGGTCTTCATACTCACCTTTATTTACAACTAAGTTATTAAAGACTATCGTATTAGCTGATACACCTTTATTTTTTGCTAGTTTTTTAAAATCTATAAGAGACTTATATGTAATGTACTCTCCTTGTTTAAAGGAAACATTCATTTTATCCATAAGGTCTATATCGTAATCTTTTTCCAGCTGCATTATAAAATGCACAGAAGCATCAATTGAACAACCTGTGGCTGCATTGCGCTCTTGATCTAAAGCAATTACAATAAAACGTTTGTACTTAATCTCGAAACCAGCATTTAGGTTTGCACCATGAGCGGTCCACTCTTGAATAAACTTAGAAAGCTTAGTTTCAATTTCTGAAACTTCGTCTTCGGTTAATGTTCTATTGGCTTGATAAATCCAGATTCTTGAATCGTCTGGAAGTGTATTAAAATCTACTAACATAAGTATTTATAAATCATCTGCATTTGCAATCATCTCGGCAACATCCATCACTTCTATTTCGCCTTCAGCTTCACTTTTCACACCATCTGTCATCATAGTATTACAAAATGGGCAACCAGCAGCAATAACATCTGGTTTAACTTCCATAGCTTGTTGTGTACGCTCTATGTTTACATCTTTGTTTCCTGGTTCTGGCTCTTTAAACATTTGGCCTCCACCAGCTCCACAACATAAACCGTTTTTCTTGCACTTACGCATTTCAACAAGTTCTACTTCTAGTTTTCTAAGTAAATCTCTTGGTGCTTCATATACGTTATTTGCTCTTCCTAAATAACAAGGGTCGTGAAATGTTATACGCTTTCCTTTAAACTTACCACCTTCAACTTTAAGGCGTCCTTCTTCCATTAGTGATTTAAGGAATGTGGTGTGGTGCATTACCTCGTAGTTTCCACCTAAAGACGGATATTCGTTTTTAATGGTATTAAAACAGTGAGGACAAGCTGTTACAACTTTCTTTATTTCATAAGCATTTAGAACTTCTATATTAGTTACAGCCTGCATCTGAAATAAAAACTCATTTCCTGCACGTTTTGCGGGATCTCCAGTACAGCTTTCTTCTGTACCTAAGACAGCAAAATCTACATTTGCACGATTTAATAATTTTACAAATGCTTTTGTTATTTTTTTGGCACGGTCGTCAAAACTTCCTGCACAACCAACCCAGAATAAAACCTCTGGTTGTTTGCCTTCTGCCATATATTCTGCCATTGTTGGCACCTTTAGTGTTTCAGACATAATTGTTATTCTTGAAAAACTTGAATTTTAACTTCTTTCTCTACAAGGTCTGTAAATTTACCTTTGTAACGTGTGGCTTTCACCAAATGGTTATCTACCCAATGGTAATTACCACCTCTTGGTTTACCCATTAATAAACTATGGAATTTAAAGCCATGTTTGTTTAACCAGGTTTCTGTAACTTCTCTATGCTCTTCTGTTCTAGAAGTAAAGAAACATATCATATGGCCTTGGTCATACCATTTATTTAACGTTGCCAATGCATCTGGAAAAGGTTCACAAGTTGCCATGCGTTCTGGCTCCTCATTAGGAACATCTTCTGTAATGGTACCGTCTATATCTATAAGATAATTCTTAACACCTTTTGGTAGCACTGGACTTACCTTTTCTCCGGCTTCTACTTTATCGTGTAATAATTTTTCTACGTCCTTCTTTTTCATTGTTCTATTACTCTTTTAGTTCGTCAAAAGCCTCTCGTGGCATTCTTAAATATATTGCCAGTAAATGATCGCCTTTTTTTCGGTATTTAGGCTGAAATCTTGACTGGTATGTAATCTCTAAGCTTTGTTGTTTTAATGCTTCTAATTGATTTTCTGAACAATAATCACAAAATACCTTTTTAACGCTTAATGAATCTACTTGTAATTGGTCATTAACATATAGATTAGTATATACTTTTACTTGTATTGAATCTTTTTGATATCCAAGCTGTGCATATCCTCCAACTGTAATTAGAGAGAAAAGAACACATAACGATATGTTCTTAATAAATGGCATTAACTTTCGTTTGTCCAATTTAAACGGTCCATTTGGTTATAAGGCCAAGGCGCACCGTTATTCTCTATATTTGTCATAGCATTGTTAAGCTCATTTGGCGCTGCACTTTGCTCCATTACCAAATAGCGTCTCATATCCATAATAATACTTAATGGGTCTATTCCTATAGGGCAAGCTTCTACGCAAGCATTACATGTTGTACACGCCCAAAGTTCTTCACGCAAGATGTAATCGTCTAAAAGTTGTTTACCATCATCTTCAAACGTTCCATTTTTATTTATGTTTTCTCCAACCTCTTCAAGACGGTCTCTAGTATCCATCATAATTTTACGAGGAGATAATTTTTTTCCTGTTTGGTTTGCAGGACATTCTGATGTACAACGCCCACATTCTGTACACGTGTAGCTATTGAGTAACTGTACCCAATTTAAATCTGAAACATCACTAGCTCCAAATTTTTCTGGTACGTCATCTTCTGCGCCTTCTGCTGGAGCAGCAAATGGATCTGCATCTGGATCCATCATTAACTTTACCTCATTTGTTACAGCTTCTAAATTATTAAACTCACCTTTTGGTGAAAGCTTAGCAAAATATGTGTTTGGGAAAGCCAATAATATGTGTAAATGCTTAGAGTAGTATAAATAGTTCAAGAAAATTAAGATTCCTACAATGTGTAACCACCAGGCTGTTCTTTCAATTATAATTAGAGTACTTGTTGAAAGCCCATCAAAAATTGGAAGTAAAAATTGACTTATAGGAAAGGTTCCTGCTTTTGCATAATGATCTGCACCATTTAGTTGTAATTGTAAATCTGCACCATTCATTATTAAGAACAATGCCATTAATACCATTTCAAAATAAAGAATATTATTAGCATCATTTTTAGGCCAGCTTGTCATTTCTCTAGCCCAGAAGCGTTTTATTCTTGAAATGTTACGTCTTGTCCAAAATATAATAACACCTACAAGTACTAAAAATGCTAAAATCTCGAACGTAGCGATTAACACATCATAAGCGCCTCCTAAATAAGGTGCAAAAATACGGTGAGTACCAAATAGACCATCTATAATAATTTCAAGAACTTCGATATTAATTATTATAAATCCTAGATATACAATAATATGGAGAATACCAGAGATAGGTCTTCTTACCATTTTAGATTGTCCCAAAGCTAAAAGAGCCATTGTTTTAAAACGTTCGCCTTTTTGATCTGTTCTATCTACTTTCTTTCCAAGTTTGATATTACGAATCATTCTACGCACGTTTCTAGCAAAGAAACCTATGCCTGCAATTAAAATAATACCAAATAATATTTGAGCTAAGATTTGCATAATTATTTAAGAGAGTCTTTTGGTGGTTTATAGTCTTTATTACGTTTACCAAATACTGAGATATGTACGTAACGTTTAGGATTTAACTTAACATCTTGTAAAAGTTGTTCAAGTTGTTTTGTAGCACGATCTAAGTTATCATATACCTTAGGGTCGTTTAATAATTTACCAACTGTACCATCTGTACTGTTTGCTTTGGCTGCAACATTTTTAAGGTCTGCTGCTATCTCTTCAAAATCGTTTACTATGCCTGCAAGGTTAACTTCGGCTAGTGAGTCTGAGAACGAATTAAAATTATAAGACATTTCATCTAGGTTGGTAAATGTTCTGTCTAGCTTAGGTTTATTATCTGTTAATATACCATTTAAAGTTCCAGATGTATTTTCTAAAGATGCCATTGTGCGGTCTAAGCTGGCAAAAGAGTTTCTTAAATTTTGACGCGTATTTGGATTTAAAATCTCATTAAATCCATTTACTAAAGAATCTACACTTACAATAACGTTCTCTATTTTTTTCTGAAGTGGTGTTAGCCTATCATTAACTAATTCTAACAAACCTTCTTCTATCTCACTTTTTAGGGTATCTCCATCTTTAGCCATTTGTCCTTGCTCATACGTAGGTACAATTGCAAGAGACTTACCTCCTATTATACCACCACCATAAATACGAGCAATGCTATTTTTTGAAAACTCAAAATCATTTTCAACAGTAAATGTAATAGCTAAGTTACCTCGAGAATCTGTAATTTGAATATCTGTAACCTTACCTACTTGTAAACCGTTTATAGTTACTTTAGAAGACCTTGCCAGACCTTCAACATCATCATAAACAGCATAAAATGTTCGGCTACCATCCAATAGGTTATTTCCTTTTAAGAAATAATACCCAAATATAAGCAGTGCTATAGCTGAAAGAACTAATACTGCTGTCTTAACTTCTCTAGTAATTTTCAAGGATATATAATACTTTAGTGAACAACAAATGTAGCGATTAATATAGGAACGTAAAGTTAATTAACCTTAGATTTTAAAGCTTCATTTACGTTGATTTTTTTTTCACCCTTAAAGGCTACCACGTATGCCTGCTCATAACCTACAATTTTAGCCTGTTTTACAAGCTCTTGTATTTTTAGATAGTCTGATGTCTTTCCGAAGTAATATTTGTAAAGACCATTTTCCTGATTTCTAGTAATTTGATTAAGCCCTTTAAAGTCATGTTTGTCTGGGTTTAACTTTTTAGAACTTGCAGCAATCTGGACTTTAAAAACGATATCTCCATACACTTCTTCTTTAGTTTGAGATACAGTTTTTGGAGTATTTATTTGGTCTGACACACCTCCAAAAACATCTAAATTTAAAGTTCTTTTATATTCATTTATAGCATTTGCTATAGCAGTTGCTACTTTTTCTTGTCCTTTGGCACTGTTTAAAAAAGCACCTTCTTCTGTATTTGTTATAAAGCCTGTTTCAATTAACACACTTGGCATATAGGTTTTTCTTAAAACTAAGAAACCTGCTTGTTTAACGCCTCTACTTTTTCTCTTAAGCTTATCTCTAAATTGAGATTCTACATTATCTGCCAATAAAATACTTTGATCTAAATATTCTTCTTGCATTAAAGTTAAGCCAATATAGGATTCTGGAGATTTAGGATCAAAACCATCATAGGTCACCTCATAATCTTCCTCTAAATAAATTACAGAGTTCTCTGCCATTGCTACGGCCAAGTTATCATCATTTCTATGCAGACCTAAAACGTATGTTTCTGTTCCATAGGCCTGAGAGTTATGAGCATTACAATGTATAGACACAAACAAATCTGCCTTTGCTGAGTTTGCTATCTTGGCTCTCCCATCTAGTGTTACAAATTTATCTGACTCACGAGTATAGATAATCTCAACATTTTTATCATCTTTCAACTTATTACCTACTAACTTGGTAATAATTAAAGCTATTGTCTTTTCCTTAAGATGATTTTTTAATTTTCCAGGATCTTTACCTCCATGTCCAGCATCTAAAACAACTACAAATTTATTGCTTTGTTTTTGTGCATTTAAACTATTAGAAGTTCCTAAAAGTCCTATTATTAGAATTAATATTGAATAATATTTAAGGTGTCTCATAATTTGATAACGCATAGCTCGTAAGTATTGGTATAAATTACATTTAGAATAAAGATTTGTACTCTAAAAATTATATGTAATTTTGAAGCTTCAAAAAGTAAGCCACTTTTTACAAAAATAGCATATATAGCCTTGCAAACAAACGTACGACACATACTTTCATTATGCGCCTTCATGCTGTTTTCTGCATACGTTTGCCAATCTCAAATAACTGACAAAGAGCTCCTTAAAAGCATTAAAACTCAACGTGACAGTATAGCAAAACGACGAGACAGTATTTTTAATGCAAAATATGGCTCTAAAAATACTACAGCAAAAGCCGTTAAAGTACGTAGCGCATCTAATAATGACAGCCTTACCATAAAAAATGACAGCTTAAAATTTTCTGAATTAAGAAAACTAAACGATTCTATTACTGCTAACTCTAACAAAAAGCGACTTGACAGTTTAAAAATATCTTCAGAGAAACTAGATATCTTGAAAGATACAGTAGATAGTCTTTCTCCTAGATTGACTGATTCTATTAAACCTAAGACGCAATCTCAATCTGCAGGAGATTCTTTAAAAGATGCCACAAACAAAAACGGATCTAATAAAATTGAAGAGAAAGTTAATACTCCTGAGATTAATGAGAAACCAGAAGTTATTCTAACCGAGCCAACACCTACAATTGAAGATGATACGTTAACCAGATCACCTTCTACAGAACCAATACAACTTGAAAATAACTCCAACAGGCAACTTACTATTGATGGTGATAGTATTTCTAGACCATTAGGACAATTACCATTAACAGAAAATGATTCAATAGCTAATGATAGCACCAAAACTGTAGGATTACTAACAGATTTGGTTACCTATAAAGCTAAAGATTACATGCGTTTATCTCAACGTGAAAACAAAATGTATTTGTATGATGAAGCAGAAGTGTTTTATGGAGATATGCAAATTACAGCAGGTCTTATAGTTATAGACAATGAAAAAAATGAGGTGTATGCATATGGAATAAAAGATAGTGTTGGTGAGTATTCTCAAAAACCCGTTTTTACTCAAGGTCAAAATGTAGTTGAGCCAGATTCTATTCGATTTAATACTAAAACTGAAAAAGCATTAGTTTATAATTCTAGAACAGAAGAAGGAAGTTTTAAAGTTAAAGGAGAAGTTACTAAGCGAGAAAATGACTCTGTATACTATATTAAAAACGTAAGGTTCACCACTTCTGAAGATATAGATAACCCAGATTACTATTTTTATGCAAGACGTATAAAATTTGTACCAGAAAAGAAAATTGTTACAGGTCTTGTAAATATGGTTATTGTAGATGTTCCTACACCATTAGGCTTACCTTTTGGGTATTTTCCTTTAACAGAAGACAGAACCTCTGGTTTTATAATTCCCTCTTATGGAGAAGATAACCAACGTGGGTTTTCTCTTCAAAATGGAGGATATTACTTTGCAATTAATGATTATATAGACTTAACAACTACAGGTAGTTATTTCACCAACGGTAGTTATACTTTACAATTTCAGTCTACCTATAATGTGCGTTACAAGTACAGAGGAAACTTTAGTTATAGGTCTGAAAAGCTCTTAAATAGTGAACGTGGTTTTCCAGATTTTTCTGAAGCCAATAATTACAACATACAATGGAGCCATAATCAAGATGCTAAGGCAAATCCATCATCTCAGTTTAGAGCATCTGTAAACTTGGGTAGTAGCAGGTTCTTTCAGCAATCTATAAATCAACAAAATATTGGTAGCAACTTAGTAAATAACTTAAGTTCTTCTGTTTCTTATTCAAAAGTATTTACAGGAGATCCAGAAGTTAATGTTACAGTTGCAGCAACACACAATCAAAACACAGGCACACAAGAAGTAAATATGACGCTACCTACCTTGCAAGCTGGTGTCTCACGTATTTACCCATTTAAACCTAAAGATGGCTCTAGTAAAGGTGCTATCGAAAATATTAATTTTAGCTATAACTTAAGAGGAGAAAATAGGTACACTACTACCGAAGATGAATTTTTTACAAGTGAGATGTTTAAAAATGGGGTGTATGGAGCACAACATACTATACCAGTTACCACTAACTTTAAGCTTCTTAATTACCTTAGTGTTTCTGCAGGATCTAACTTTCAAGAAAATTGGGTGTTCAGAACATTTGATCGATCATACGATAATGAAAATAGAGAAGTTGTTGTAGATACTATTAATGGTTTCGATTCTTATAGAACGTATAATTTTAATACCAGTATAGGTACATCTGTGTATGGTACTTTTAATTTTGGTAAAGACAAAAAGGTACAAGCCATACGCCACGTTATAAGACCTTCTATAAGCTATAACATTAACCCTGGTTTTTCACAGTACTTCGATGAATATGTAATTGAAGGTTTAGATGAAGAAGATGAAGATGAAACAGTAAGGTATACTCGCTTTCAGGGTTCATTATTTGGCGCACCTACAGAAAACTTTTCTAGCTCAATTGGCTTAAGTCTTAACAATGTATTAGAGGCCAAAGTAAGAAATCCCGATTCTACTAAAACTGAAGCTAAAAAAGTTACACTCTTAAACAACCTAAATTTTAGAACATCTTATAATTTATCGGCAGATAGTTTAAGGCTTGCTCCTATTAGTGTTACTGGTAGTATTCCTTTAATGGATAATAAGCTTACAATTAATTTTAATGGAGCTTTAGATCCTTACGCCTTAGATAATAACAACAGAAGAGTTGATACTTGGAATATCGAAAACGGCGGAAGTCTTTTTAGGTTAACAAATGGTAATGTTAGTTTTAACTATAGTTTTTCTAGCGATCAATTTAGTGGAGATGGCAGAGATACAGACCGGCAAGACAACCAAACCCTAAGAAATGGTGGTAGACCAGATGACCTATTTGGAAAACCTATATCTGATAATGGCGACATTTATGACGAAGATGACGAGGAAGACACTGTAAAAGAAAACACCACTGAAAAATTTAATTATAAAATACCTTGGAATCTTAGGCTTGCCTATACCCTAACCTATGCAAACTCTGCTAGGCAAAATGAAATTAGTAGTCAATCTATTTCTATATCAAGTGATTTAGAGTTATCTCCAAAATGGAAAGTTGGTGGCTCTACTTCATTTAATGTACAAGACCAGACTTTTGTGGCCACAAGTTTTAGATTTCAAAGAGATTTAGGTAGTTTTAGAATGTCTTTTAACTGGCAACCATTTAGAGCAAATGCACCTTGGAATTTCTTTATTGGTATTAAATCTAACATACTACAGGATTTAAAATACGAGCAACGTAGACGTCCTGACCAAAACTTATAATTATGAAAACTATAATTACTACAGATAAAGCACCACAACCAATTGGTCCTTATAATCAAGCTGTACTTAATAACGGTATGCTTTATACATCTGGACAAATAGCACTTGATCCTAAGACTGGGCAGTTACATTTAGAGGATATTTCTTCTGAAACCAAATTAGTAATGGAGAATTTAAAGGCTGTTTTAGAAGCTGCAGAAATGAGTTTTGCTAATGTCATAAAATCTACCATCTTTATTAGCGATATGGACAATTTTGGAAAAATAAATAACGTATATGGCTCTTATTTTGATGATGCAACAGCGCCTGCAAGAGAAACCGTACAAGTAGCCCGATTACCAAAAGATGTAAACGTTGAAATTAGCGTTATAGCATCTTTATAAAAAAGGTATCATTCTTGATTACCTTTAAAAAACACTTTTTTTGAAACAATTTATTTACATATTCATCCTTTTAATTGCTGTAACTACAAATGCACAAGAGTTTACTAACGGTGGTCCGTTAGATTTTAAAATCTCTGCTTTAGAAACGCCAATCATAAGTTTTGGTGTAGCAACTCCTCAAAATAAATTCTTTATAAGTGAGGTAGATTTAATTGATCCTGTAAAACCTAAAGAAGTGAATATGCTGGCAGTTATGACTAAAAGTGCCAATGTTAAAAAAAGAGAAGTAGATATTAAATCCTTTGGATCTTTTGGGTCTCAAAAAAGAAAAAGCTCAGTGATCTCTGTTGAAGCGAGAGCCAATGAGCTTAGACCTAATTCTTATAATTTTGGTAATACTGGTGTTCGAAATATATCTTATAAAGATAGTAGATTACCATCTTATTATGGATACTACAGAACACCATACATAGGTTACTAATTTAAAGTAACGTAATAGAATCTACCTTAATATCTATCTTACGTTGCTTATAAAGTGTCCCTATTGCTCTTTTAAAACTCTTCTTACTCATTTGTAAGTGCTTTTCAATCTCTTCTGGAGTAGACTTGTCGTGAAGGTTTAATGTACCACCATTTACACTTAGCACATCTAATATTTTTTTAGAGTTTGGCTCTATACTTCTAAAACCAGGTCGTTGTAATGTTATAGTTAGCTTACCATCTTTACGTACTTTTTTAACCCAACCTTTCATTTGGTCACCTTCTCTAAGATTCTGAAATATATCACTCTTAAAGACTAATGCTTCGTGAATCTCATTTACAATAACGTTGTATCCTAAATCTGTCTTATTTACTACTAATACATCTACTTCATCATAAGGTTCAACAGTAATTTCACTATTATCTGTAAAAGAAAATACTTTACTAGAAGCTACTAACCTATTTGTTTCTAAATCTAAATAACAAAATACTAAATAACGCTCACCTACTTTCATAGGAATAACTTGCTCTCTATAAGGAACAAAAAGGTGCTTTTCTAAGCCCCAATCCATAAATGCGCCTACGTTAGTTACATCTGCACAACGTAAATATGCAAATTCATCTAACTGTATAAGTGGTTTTATATTAGTTGCTACAGGACGTTCTTTAAAATCTAAATAAACAAATACCTCTAGCTCGTCACCAATCTTAAAATCTTCTGGCATGTATTTGTTAGGCAACAAGACTTCGTCTCCATCATCATTTCTCAAAAACAGACCAGGTTCTGTTTCTCTATCTATTACTAGTTTATGGTATTCTCCTATGTTAAGCATCCTAAAAAATTTTCGGCAAAGTTACGGTATTGTTATGACAATAGTTATAGTACTATTGCCAATAAAAAAGCCGTTACTTAAAAATAAATAACGGCTTTTTGTATGTTTAAAACGATCTATTTGTAAACAGATTCTTTTTTAAAGTGTTGAGTAAGCAAGTAATAAACAACTGCTCTGTATTTATTACGATTAGATTTTCCGTATTTTTCAATAACTGAATTTATTGCATCCATAAGTTTAGGCTCATCTTTAAGGCCTAATTTCTTTACTAGGAAATTATTTTTTACAGTCATTAGCTCTTTCTCATCGCTACCAGAGACTGTTGCAGCATCTGCATTGTAAATAGATGGTCCACAACCAATAGTTACTTTAGTAAGTAAATCCATATCTGGAGTTTCACCTATTTTGTTTTTAATATCATCTGCATACTTTGCAATTAAATCATCTCTCTTACTCATAATATGTTTCGTTTTTTGGTTAATTATTAAGCTTCAACAATGTACAAATTTTTTAAAATATATAACACATCTCAATTTTAAGATTTTAGATGTTTAAAATAACCTTTTAATACTTTATCGTTAATTATTCTTGGTGTAAAGATTTCTAACAGTTTTGGAGCGTCTGCTTCATCAAAAAACGTTTCTAAACTATGTTGTATTTCTTCAGTACTAGTGGCGTTCTCGTATTTAAAATTATACATTTTACATAACTGCTTTGCCGTTAGGTTATGAGTAGTTTCAAAATAAGTATTAAATGTTTCTGTTTCTTCGTGACCTGGTAATATTCTAAAAATACCGCCACCATTATTATTTATTAAGATTATTCTGAAAGAACTAGGGATATAAGCATTCCAGAGTGCATTACTATCATAAAAGAAACTAAGGTCTCCAGTTATTAAAATGGTTTGTTTTTTTGAAACTAATGAAGCACCAATAGCTGTAGATGTACTGCCATCTATACCACTTGTTCCTCTATTACAAAATACATCAATTGTTTTGTTTAGCTGAAAGAGCTGTGCATATCGTATGGTCGAGCTATTACTTAAGTGTACTAATGAATTATTTGGCAGTTTTTCTAAAAGACACTTATAAGCTGAAAAATCTGAAAATGGTACTGAATCTTCATAATCTCTCTGAAGCTTTAAACGTTCAGTTTTAATAGCATTCCAGAACTCAAAGTAATTACTCTTTACTGGTTTAGTTAAGGAAGAAAATGTAGTTAAAAAGGTGTTTGGTGAATACTCAAAATGCTTTTCTAAACAAAAATAAGTATCATATGCTTTTTTTGGATCTACATGCCAATGGTGTTTAGGCTGGTAAGTTCTTAAAAATGCTTTAATTTTTTTTGAAACAATTAAACCTCCAAAGGTGAGTAATATGTCTGGCTGTAAAGCTTTGAACAGCTCTTCCTTAGAGTCTTGTTGTTCAATTGGTGCTATTATAGTGTCGATACTCGGGAAAAAATTTGGACGGTGCACGTTTGATGTGGTCTCTGTCATAACTATAACAGATTCATCTTTTGCAAAAGCATCTAAAAACTGCTGCTCTATTGTATTAGGATCTTGTACTCCAATAAGAATTAACTTACGTTGAGAGCTATTCCAAATCTTAGCATACCTACTCAACTCATCTTCTGTAACAGATTTTTCTCTAACATCTGGTGAAACTTTAAAGGGCTCCAAACTTGTTTCTGAAACAGTATCATATAAAGGTTCATAAAATGGTACATTAATATGTACAGGTCCTTGTTCCTCTATGGCTGTATTTAATGCTTTATTTATTTCTTGCTCATTATGCCTATGAGACTCCCATTGTTTTTGTTGTAATTTAATGTCTTTAGGGTATTCTTCTAAAACAGCTTCAGAATATAAGTTAGCAGAGTATAAAATATGATTACCGTATACATTCTTTTGTCTAATAGTTTGGCCATCACCAATATCTATACGTTCTACAGGCCTATCTGCTGATATTACAACTAAAGGAATGTCACTGTAAAATGCTTCTGCAATTGCAGGATAGTAATTTAGTAATGCAGAGCCAGATGTACAGACTAAAGCTACTGGTTGTTTTAATTGTTGTGCCATGCCTAAGGCTAAAAAAGCAGCACAACGCTCATCTACAATACTATACGCTTTAATATCTGGATGCTCCGAGAACCCTATGGTTAGTGGTGCATTACGAGATCCTGGTGAAATAACAACATTAGTTATTCCTTTAGAAATACAAAGTGCGACAACAGATTGCGCAACAGGAATTTTAGAATACTTCATGAGCCACAAAAATACCAAAATACTAGGTATTATTAATGCCACAAGATTATAAACAAACACTAGATATAAAAAAAGCTGCTATTAAAATAGCAGCTTTTATATTCGGTTATGTGGTGTGTCTTAGTTACCCTCAAAAGATTGAAGTTTAGCTTTCATTTCTTTAGCTTTAGCTTCATTATCTAATTGGTAGTAAATATTCATTAAAACTCTAGTAGCTTCAACGTTTTCTGGCTTCTGCTCAATAACACTTTCTAAATATGGTACAGCAGAAAGGTAAATTTGCTTACGTCTTTCTTTTAACTCATCATATTTCTTGAAATCTGCGTTAGATGTTCCAAGCGCATTCATTTGTTCAACCAATGGCTTTTCTTCTTTTAAAATTTCAGCAGCAATGTTAATCTTTGCATCTGTATTCTTAGGGTCTATTTCTGCAGCTTTTTTAAAGTAACCTATTGCAGCTTCACTGTCTCCTAATTTACTTGAGCTAATACCTAAGTTGTAATAAAGTGCAGAGTTGTTTGGGTCTTGCTCTACAACCTTTTCCATAATTTCTTTGTAACGCTCCATATTACCCATTTCGTAATATACGTTAGCTTCTACTTGCATTAAAGCAACATCATTTGGGTTTTGCTCCATTGCCTTTTCTACAGCAGCAATAGCTTCTTCGCTTTTCCCTAAATCATTATAAATTAAAGCTATATTTTTAATTATCTCAGGTTTTTTAGACTCAGATTTTTTGTCTTCTGGCTTAATATATTGTCCAGATCTTACAGCAAGATCACGTTCATCTTTCTGAAAAGTTTCAACTTCACCTGTTTCTTTATTAATAGCAGTATACTCAACTTCAGAACCATCATAGTTCATACTCTCAAGTTCTTTGTAGTATTTAAGAGCAGACTCTAAGTCGTTTCCTGAAACAGATAAAATAGCTGCATTATAAAGGAAAGACGTATCTACAGGGCTTAATTTATAAGTCATATAATACTTTTTTGCTCCTTCAGAAAAACGCTGAGCTTTGTAATCTTCTGTTGCTAAAGCCAAAACTGTATTAGCTGCATTAAGTTTACCGTTTGTAGCTTGCTCCATACCTTCCTCTATCTCTAAAGCTTTATCGTAAGCACTTACAGCTTCTTGAATTTTATCTAGAGAAATTGAACCATCTTTAAAAATTGCCTGACCTTTAGCCGCATAAAAGCGAGCTTTATATTCCTCATCTGCATCTGCTAACATAGGCTCTGCTTGGTTGAGAAAAGTCATTGCTTCACTATAGCTTTCTTTTTCAAGTGCTTTTTCAGCTTTTTTTATCTCTTTTTTTTGAGCAAAAAGAGTTACTCCAAAAGCCATTAAAGCTACTGTTATAATTCTAGTTTTCATTAGTTTTTATTTTGGGTTTATTATTCTTCACTATCGTTTTCAACATCTGTGCCAAGATTCTCCATAGCTTTCTTGCTTTGGTCTTCTTCTATCTCAGCTTCATGTTCTAACTCTTCAACATTATCCTCATCTTGTTTTACTTTGGCTACAGCTGCAATTGCATCGTCTCCTTTAAGGTTAATAAGTCTTACACCTTGCGTTGCACGACCCATAACTCTTAAGTTTTCTACAGATAAGCGTATAGCAATACCAGATTTATTAATAATCATAAGATCATCATCATCTGTTACGTTTTTAATCGCTACCAACTCACCCGTTTTAGAGGTTACAGAAATAGTTTTCACACCTTTACCGCCACGGTTAGTCATACGGTAATCTTCTAAAGATGAACGTTTTCCGTAACCATTTTCTGAAACTACAAGGATATCTGAGTCGTTGTTGTTAACTACAACCATTCCTACTACCTCGTCTGTTTTTTCATCTGCTAAACGAATACCACGAACACCAGAAGCACTACGACCCATTGGTCTTGTCTTGCTTTCTTCAAAACGAATACACTTACCACTCTTAACAGCAAGCATTATTTCGCTATCTCCAGTTGTTAATTTAGCCTCTAAAAGCTCATCATCTTCCTTAATTGTAATGGCATTAATACCATTTATTCTTGGTCTTGAGTATTGCTCTAATGATGTTTTCTTAACCTGACCTTTTTTAGTTGCCATTATGACATAGTGGCTATTTATGTAATCTTCGTCTTTAAGATCCTGAGTACAAATAAATGCTTTTACTTTATCGTCTGGCTCAATATTAATAAGGTTTTGTATAGCGCGACCTTTAGAAGTTTTACTTCCTTCTGGTATTTCAAAAACACGCATCCAGAAACAACGTCCTTTTTGAGTAAAGAAAATCATGTATTGGTGGTTAGTACCAACAAACATATCTTCTAAGAAGTCTTCATTACGTGTTGTTGATGCTTTTTGACCAACGCCACCTCTATTTTGAGTTTTGTATTCTGTAAGTGGTGTTCTTTTAATATAACCTGCATGTGAAATGGTAATTACCACCTTTTCATTTGGTATCATATCTTCAATGCTCATGTCTCCACCAGCATACTCGATTACTGAGCGGCGCTCATCACCATATTTATCTTTAATTTCTTGAAGCTCGTCCTTAATTATCTGCATACGACGCTCTTTCTTATCAAGAATGTCCTTAAGATCCTCGATAGTCTTCATTAAGTCGTCATACTCACTACGTAACTTATCTTGTTCCAGTCCTGTTAACTGGCGTAAACGCATTTCAACAATGGCTTTAGCTTGTATTTCTGTAAGCTTAAAGCGCTCCATTAATTTTTCTCTAGCTTCATCTGCATTAGAGCTTGCGCGTATTAATGCAATTACTTCATCTATATTGTCTGAAGCTATGATAAGTCCTTCTAATATATGAGCACGTTCTTCTGCTTTTCTTAATTCGTACTTAGTACGGCGTACAACAACCTCATGTCTGTGCTCTACAAAATGATGAATCATATCCTTAAGATTCAACATCTCTGGACGACCATTAACTAGTGCAATATTATTTACACTAAATGAAGATTGTAATGCAGTATACTTATATAATGTATTTAGTACAATGTTAGGAATTGCATCTCTCTTAAGAATATAAACGATACGCATACCGTTTCTATCAGACTCGTCTCTAATAGCAGAAATTCCTTCAATTTTCTTTTCGTTTACCAAGTCTGCTGTCTTTTTAATCATGTCAGCTTTATTCACTTGGTATGGTATCTCAGTTACCACAAGACATTCACGACCTTGTACTTCTTCAAAAACAGCTTTACCACGCATTACAACGCGACCTCTACCTGTTTTAAAAGCTTCTCTTACACCGTCGTAACCATATATTGTACCACCTGTTGGGAAATCTGGAGCTTTTACGTGCTCCATTAAACCTTCTATATCTATATCACTATCGTCAATATAAGCGTGTATACCATCTACAACCTCACTTAAGTTGTGTGGTGGCATATTTGTAGCCATACCAACGGCAATACCAGAAGCACCATTAATTAACAAACCAGGTACACGTGTAGGAAGAACAGTTGGTTCTTCAATAGTATCATCAAAGTTTAAGGCGTGATCTACAGTATCTTTATCGATATCTGCCATCATATCATCTGCAATCTTGCGCATTTTCGCTTCTGTATAACGCATTGCGGCAGGACTATCTCCATCTACAGAGCCAAAGTTACCTTGGCCATCTACTAACATATATCTTAAACTCCATTCTTGAGCCATACGAACCATGGCATCATAAACAGAAGTATCACCGTGTGGGTGATATTTACCTAAAACCTCTCCTACAATTCTTGCACTCTTTTTATGAGATGAGTTTGACCGCACACCTAGTTCGTGCATTCCAAAGAGGACACGCCTATGTACAGGTTTTAAGCCGTCTCGTACGTCGGGAAGTGCACGTGACACAATTACAGACATCGAATAATCGATGTATGCAGATTTCATTTCATCTTCAATATTAATAGAAATTAACTTTTCGCCGTGAGCCATAAATTATATTCGTTTTGGTTCTAAAATCTAACACGGCAATTTAAGCAATTCTTGAGCTTTCATAAGGGTTTAGATGAATGTTTTTAGCGTTTTTATTAACAATTGTTAATGACATATTAGTTAATAAGTTGAAGACGATAAATTTTGATTTAAGATTGAAATGTTTTCTATTAGTATTCGTCTTATTAAAAGGAACGGTTTTTGAACATTTCAAGAGTAATTCACTAATTTTAGAGCAGAAAGAACAAGATTTATGGATGATAATTTTTCACCAAGAGTAAAAGATGTAATAGCATACAGTAAAGAAGAAGCCTTAAGGTTAGGCCACGATTTTATTGGAACTGAACATCTTATGCTTGGATTATTGAGAGATGGCGACGGAAAAGCTATCTCTATATTAGATGCACTTGATGTAGATTTAAACCATTTACGCAGAAAGGTTGAAATATTGAGCCCAGCAAATTCAAATATTGCAACGCTCTCTAATGAAAAGAAAAATCTGCATTTAACTAGGCAGGCAGAACGTGCTCTTAAAACAACATTTCTTGAAGCAAAGTTGTTTCAGAGCACATCTATTAACACCGCTCATCTCTTATTATGTATTTTACGTAATGAAAATGACCCTACAACAAAGCTGCTTAATAAGCTTAAAGTAGATTATGATGGCGTTAAATCCCAATTTAAAACTATGTCGACAAATGATGATGACTATATAGACCCAATTAAGGCAGAATCTTTCTCTGATGATGATTCGGGCGATGATGAAACTAAGGACAATCCTTTTGAAAATCCTTCAGCTAAATCTGGCAAAAAATCTAAAACTCCGGTATTAGATAATTTTGGTAGAGATCTTACAGCTATGGCAGAAGAGAATAAACTTGATCCTGTTGTTGGAAGAGGTAAAGAAATTGAGCGTGTGTCTCAAATTTTAAGCAGACGTAAGAAAAACAACCCATTACTAATAGGTGAACCTGGTGTTGGTAAAAGTGCCATTGCAGAAGGTTTAGCATTACGTATTGTACAACGAAAAGTGTCACGCATTTTGTTTGATAAGCGCGTGGTAACTCTTGATCTTGCAAGTTTAGTTGCAGGAACTAAATACAGAGGACAGTTTGAAGAGCGTATGAAAGCCGTAATGAATGAGCTAGAAAAGAATGATGACATTATTCTTTTTATAGATGAGATTCATACCATAGTTGGTGCTGGTGGCGCAACAGGCAGTTTAGATGCTAGTAATATGTTTAAACCTGCTTTAGCAAGAGGCGAAATACAATGTATTGGTGCTACTACTTTAGATGAATACAGACAATATATTGAGAAAGATGGTGCTTTAGAACGCCGTTTTCAAAAAGTAATTGTAGAGCCTACTAACGTAGAGGAAACTATAGAGATACTACAGAATATTAAGAGTAAATATGAAGATCATCATAATGTAACTTATACAGATGAAGCTATTGAGGCGTGTGTAACACTTACCAATAGATATATGACAGACCGCTTCTTACCAGACAAAGCAATTGATGCTTTAGATGAGGCTGGTTCTCGTGTACACATAACTAATATTGATGTCCCAAAACAAATTATTGAGATTGAGAAAAAGCTAGAAGAAGTACGCGACTTAAAAAATACTGTTGTTAAAAAGCAGAAGTATGAAGAAGCTGCTAAATTACGTGATGACGAAAAGAACCTAGAGAAAGAATTAGCTATAGCTCAAGAACGTTGGGAAGAAGAAAGTAAACTTCATAAAGAAGAAGTTAGTGAAGATAATGTTGCAGATGTTGTCTCTATGATGTCTGGCATACCAGTAAATAGAATTGCACAAACAGAAAGCAAGAAACTTTCAAAATTACCAGAGCAAATTAAAGGCAAAGTAATTGGACAAGATGAGGCTGTAGGAAAAGTTGTTAAAGCTATACAAAGAAACCGTGCAGGATTAAAAGATCCTAACAAACCTATTGGGTCATTTATCTTCTTAGGACAAACTGGAGTTGGTAAAACGCAATTAGCAAAAGTACTTGCCAAAGAATTGTTCGATAATGAACAATCGCTCATAAGAATAGATATGAGTGAGTATATGGAGAAATTTGCAATCTCGAGATTAGTTGGTGCGCCTCCAGGATATGTTGGTTATGAAGAAGGAGGACAACTTACAGAAAAAGTAAGACGTAAGCCATACGCTGTGGTATTGTTAGATGAGATTGAAAAAGCACATCCAGATGTCTTTAATATTTTATTACAAATATTAGATGATGGTTATATAACAGATAGTCTAGGACGTAAAATAGATTTTAGAAATACTATAATTATAATGACATCTAACATTGGTGCAAGAAAGTTAAAAGACTTTGGCCAAGGTGTAGGGTTTGGAACTTCTGCAAGAAAAGATCAAGAAGATGCCAATGCAAGAAGTGTTATAGAAAATGCACTTAAGAAAGCCTTTGCACCAGAGTTTCTTAACCGTGTAGATGATGTTGTAGTCTTTAATGCATTAGAGCGTGAAGACATTCACAAGATTATAGATATTGAATTAGAGAAGTTATACTCTAGAATTGGCGGTTTAGGTTATCACTTAACTTTAAGTGATGCTGCAAAAGATTACATCTCCGATAAAGGATTTGATAAACAATATGGAGCAAGACCGTTAAAACGTGCTATCCAGAAATATATTGAAGATGCATTAGCTGAAGAAATTATTAATTCTAGCTTGAGTGAAGGCGACAAGATTTTTATGGATTTTGACGACGATAAAAAAGAGCTTAGCATTAAAATTGAGAAGCCGGCTGAAGAGACAGAGTCTTAATTTTATCTCAATATAATTTTAAGCATACACTTAAAAACTAAAAAATCTGCTTTTCATAGCAGATTTTTTTTTATTCCAATTTTATGACATACTTTCAAAACACTAACAAAAACAGTGCATTAGCCTACTAATTAACTAGGCTTTTAAATTTCATTCAATCAAAATTATAAATTGTTATTTATATAATAATGTTAATGAAATTTGAGTTAAATACACTGCATAACTTATATTATGAAAGTTAAAGAGATAACATTAGACTGCGGTACCTTTTTAATATATGAAGACTATATGGTGGGCACTATATTTGAAGGAGCAGATTTTAATGAAGAGTGTAAATATAAACTTTGGGATATTTGTAAAACAAATTTTGAAAACCGCAGTTTTGGATACATCTCAAACAGGATACATTCGTATTCTGTTGATCCTACAATTTATCTTGATACCAGCAAAAAGTTTGAAAAACTTAAAGCAATAGCTGTTGTTTCAAAACGTAAAATGCATAGGTCTAACTTTCAATTAGAAAAACAGTTCTTTAAATCTCCATTAATGCTTTTTGAAGAATTAAATGAAGCGAAAACCTGGATGGCAGAGCAGTTAAACTATTCAAATAGTAGTTCACTATCTACTTGAAAGTGATGTAAAAACTGTACTGTTGTTTCAATATAATCAGACATAATAGCATCATTCTTAATAAAAGGAACTTCTTCCCTATATGCTTCAACAAATTGTTCTAAAAATTTAGAGGTCTTAAGTGGCTTTCTAAATTCTAAAGCTTGAGCAGCATTAAATAATTCAATAGCCAATATTGTTTTTAAATTATTAGATACCTTTAAAAGTTTAGTAGCAGCATTAGCTCCCATACTAACGTGATCTTCTTGACCATTAGACGAGACAATAGAGTCTACACTACTTGGCGTACATAATTGTTTATTTTGGCTAACTATACTTGCACAAGTATATTGAGGTATCATAAATCCGCTATTTAAGCCTGGATTGTCTACTAAGAAATCTGGTAAGCCGCGCAATCCAGATACAAGTTGATATACTCTACGTTCTGAAATATTTCCTAACTCTGCCAAAGCAATTGCAAGAAAATCCATTCCCAAAGCTAATGGCTGACCGTGAAAATTTCCGCCAGAAATAATTTTATCTTCTGCAACAAATATGTTTGGATTATCTGTAACACTATTAATTTCGGTCTTAAATGTTTTATGCACAAAGTTTATTGTATCCTTGGTTGCACCGTGTACTTGTGGAACGCATCTAAAGGAATATGGGTCTTGTACACTTGCCTTTTCATCTTCAGCAATTTCACTACCTTCAAGAATCTCTCTAATTCTGTCTGCAGTTTTAATTTGTCCTCTATGCGGTCTCACAAAATGTACCAACTCATCAAACGGTGATAAATTGCAATTAAATGCATCCATAGATAATGCGCTTATAACATCTGCTAAGTAACTCATCTTATAAGACTGTAACAGCACATAAACACCATGAGCACTCATAAACTGTGTACCATTTAGCAGTGCTAAACCTTCTTTAGACTGCAAAACTATGGGCTCCCAGTTATTTTTTTCTAATACCGTTGCCGCTTTAACTCTTTTATCATCTTGCCAAACTTCACCTAAACCTAAAAGAGGTAATGCTAAATGTGCAAGTGGAGCTAAATCTCCAGAAGCTCCTAATGATCCTTGTTCAAATATGACAGGTAGGATATCTTCATTAAAAAAATCTATTAATCTTAATACTGTATCTAATTGCACTCCAGAATTTCCGTAGCTAAGCGATTGTATTTTTAAAAGCAACATTAATCTAATAATGTCTTTTTGTACAAGATCTCCAGTACCACAAGCGTGAGACTTTACTAGGTTTTCCTGTAATTCTGACAGCTTATCATTAGATATACTAACATTACACAGCGATCCAAAACCAGTATTAATACCATAAACAGGTGTGTTACTCTCTTCTATCTTTGCATCTAAATACTGCCTAGCCTTTTCTATATTTAACTTTGCTTCATCACTTAAAGCAAGCATTTTATTTTCGAATAATATAGTATGAATTGTATTTAATGTCAGTACTTCTGAGCTAATGTAATGAGTATCTCGCATGGTATGTTTTCTGTTGCTTCAAAAGTCGTATTCTCAAAACACATTTGCAAATACTTCGTTAGTATAAAAGCGAGACTTTTATTACAATTATGTTTGTTACTTTTAAATGATAGTTTACAAACACACCCTAAATGTCCTATTTAAAACCAACTTACTATTTCGATTTTGATAATGACCTCATTCAAAACTTAATTTCTGAGGTAAAGAAGGACGATTCTAAAAATAATCAAGCCATTCGTATTTATACTAAGATAAGAGATGAGTGGTTGTATGATCCATATCATATTAGCTTTTCGAAACAAAAATATCGTGCAAGTCATATTGCTCAAAAAACAACAGGCAATTGTGTTGAAAAATCTATCTTGCTTATTGCTTGCTTAAGAGCTTTAAACATTCCCGCAAGATTACACTTAGGTAAGGTTAAAAATCATATTGCTGTGGAACGTTTAGAGGAAAAATTTGGCACCAATGAACTTACACCGCACGGTATGGTTAATGTTTTCCTTAATAATGAATGGTTAAAAATGTCTCCAGCATTTAATGCTACATTGTGTGAGAAATTTAACGTTGAACCTTTAGAGTTTGATGGTTACACTAATAGTTATTTACAACAATATAATACTCAAGGTGATTTGTTTATGGAATATTTAGAAGACTATGGTCATTTTAATGATGTTCCCTTAAAATTTATGATTGAAAACTTAAAAACTCACTATCCTCATATTTTTAAGACAGAAACACACATTACAGAATTTAAAATCTAAGGTCTATTGAAGAGTTAGTGTATGTATTATGACGAACACACAATTTTATAAATTGAGCTTAATCCCTATCATTTATTTTATAATACTTTATAGCTTATATGTATTTAAAATAAGTAGTGTATTAATAGGTGTTCTTATTGAATTATTTACACTGCCTATGATGGGAATATTAGCATTTGCATTTATATATAGTCTAATTCGCTTAGCCATTAAAAAGAACAGAACTAAACTCTCATATATAGCAACTTTACAGCTATGTATTGCTACAAGTTTGGTTATAGGTAGTTTTTTCTGGTAATTTATGCGTCTTGCTGTTGTGGTGCTTCTTGTTGAAACAAATCTATATAAGCCATCCCTAAAGTGTCTATTAAATCTGAAGCTGTTAAACTTTGGAATCCTGTTCTATTAACTGCAATATCACCAGCAGCTCCGTGAAGATATACTCCAAAAACGGCTGCAACAACAGGATCATAATCTTGAGCTATTAAACCAGAAAGCATACCTGTTAACGTATCACCACTACCAGCAGTTGCCATACCTTGGTTGCCTGTATTGTTAATATAAATATCATCGTGATAAACGCTTATTGTATGTGCATTTTTGCAAACGAGTATTACATCGTGTTTTTTAGAAAAAGATTTTGCCTTGGCAAGCATTTCAAAATCATCATTCCACTCTCCTATTAATCGTTTTAATTCTTTAGGATGTGGAGTTAGAATACTTTTTTTAGGTATATGTTGTAAAAGATCGTTTTTATTAGACAACATATTTATACCATCTGCATCTATTACCATTGGGCGCTCTGTTTTTTCTAAAAGACGCTCAAATTCTTGTATGGTGTTATCACTAGTTCCTGCCCCAATTCCAAAACCGATAACAGTCATATCTGTTGGGCAATCTATATCTGTTAACTCATAGTCAGATGCATCTGTAAATACCATTGCTTCTGGAACAGAGGTCTGTAATACTTGATAACCACATCTTGGGATAAAGGCACTTACCATACCTACTCCAGATTTTAAGCAGGCTTTAGTTGCTAGTACTGTAGCTCCTATCTTACCATAACTACCACCAATAATTAAAGCGTGTCCAAATGTCCCTTTATGAGAAAACTTGTGTCGCGGTTTATAAAGTTGTTGTGCTTCAGCTTTATTTATAAGTTGCATTTGAGATGGCGTCTCCATTAAGTACTGCCTATCTAAACCAATATCTATAACATCTAAGTCACCAACAAACGCACCAGTATCTGCTAAGAAAAATGGAAGTTTAGCACTTTGAAAAGCTATAGTGAAATTTGCCTTTATAACTTCATCTAAAGATTTTGTAGCTTCATCAACAAATAAACCCGAAGGCACATCAATAGCTAAAGTAAACGCTCTACTTGCATTAATATGTTTTACTAAATTGGCAACCCAAGGTACTAACGGCCTGTTTAAACCTATTCCAAAAATTGCATCAACAATAAAATCATTATGAGTTAGTTCTGGAAAATCGTCTTCAGATTTTAAAAGCTCTGGCCATTTATTAGTAAGCTCTTTATACCTATCATAATTAATAAGAAAATCTTTAGATCGTTTATCACTGTAGTTAACAACAAAAGCTTTTACGTTGTAACCGTGTTCCAACAAATGTCTAGCAATGACCAAACCGTCTCCACCGTTATTTCCTATACCGCAAAATATCTTTATTTCCATTTGCGCACCTTGTATACGCTGGTGTATTTGGTTAAACACTAAAGTACCAGCGCGTTCCATTAACTCCGTAGAGGTTAAGGATTGGTTTTTTATGGTTAATTGGTCTGCTTCGTGAAGTTGTTTTGCCGTGAAAAGTTTCATTAATACTGGGTTGGTTCTTAAAATTTAAAAGTAAGCAAAAGTTATGCAAAAATCTAACCTTTAAACTACTCAACATTTTTAAAATCCTATGAAACAATGCTTACATTTGCAAACTGAAAATTAATACACTATCAATGAAAAATACAGCACTTACATCAATTCACGAAGCACTTGGCGCTAAAATGGTTCCGTTTGCAGGTTACAATATGCCAGTTTCTTATGAAGGCGTCACTATTGAACATGAAACTGTTAGAAAAGATGTTGGCGTTTTTGATGTTTCTCATATGGGTGAGTTTTTAATTTCTGGCCCAAATGCTTTGGAGTTAATACAAAAAGTAAGTACAAATGATGCCTCTAAACTTACAGATGGTAAAGCACAATACAGCTGCCTTACAAATACAGAAGGTGGTATTGTAGACGATTTGATTATTTACTGTCTAAATCCAGAAAAGTATCTTTTAGTTGTTAATGCTTCAAACATAGAAAAAGATTGGGATTGGATCTCTATGCACAATACTATGGAGGCAGATATGAAAGATTTAAGCTCAGAATATTCTTTACTTGCAATACAAGGTCCTAAGGCTGTTGAAGCTATGCAATCGTTATCACCATACGATTTAAGTAGTATAAAGTTTTACAATTTTGTGGTTGAAGAATTTGCAGGAATAGAGAATGTAATAATTAGTGCTACTGGGTATACTGGTAGTGGTGGTTTTGAGATTTACTGTAAGAATTCTGAAGTAGAACAAGTTTGGAATAATGTATTAGAAGCTGGTAAAGAATTTGGTATTAAGCCAATTGGTCTTGCTGCCAGAGACACCTTACGTCTTGAAATGGGTTATTGTCTTTATGGTAATGATATAGATGATACCACATCTCCACTTGAAGCAGGTTTAGGTTGGATTACTAAATTCACAAAAGACTTTATTAATAGTGATGCTCTTAAAGCTCAAAAAGCTGAAGGTCCACAACGCAAACTTATAGCGTTCGAGATTGAAGATAGAGGTATTCCAAGACAAGGTTATGATATTGTAGATGAAGCAGGAAATACAATTGGTATAGTAACATCTGGTACTATGTCTCCTTCTTTAAATAAAGGTATTGGTTTAGGTTATGTCCCTAGCAATATGTCTGGATTTGGAGAACCTATTTACATTCAAATACGTAAGAAAGCTGTAAAGGCAACAATTGTAAAACTTCCGTTTTACAAGGGCTAAGTAAGCTGTAAACTACATTTTATATCTCAGATTCTAAAAAAATATTAATTCTTGGAGGCAGTGGCTTTTTAGGTAATGCGCTCTATAGGGAACTACTACCCTATTTTAATACGCATGCTACCTATTATACAGACAATGCTACCTTTGAGTCTAACTTTAAATTTCACCAATGGGATTTAGAGTCTGAAGATGTATCAATATTATTAGAGCAGGTTAAACCAAATGTTATAGTTTCTGCATTAAGAGGTTCTTTTGATGCTCAGGTGCACCAACACCTGTCAATTATAAATTACATTTTAAAAAACCCTTGCAAACTTATTTTCTTATCGTCTGCTAATGTGTTTGATGCCTTTACAAACTATCCGTCTTATGAATATGATAAAACATTATCTGAAAGTGTGTATGGTAGATTTAAAATTAAGATTGAAAATGCACTGTTAAGACTGCCAAATAATAAATATAATATCTGTAGGCTTCCTATGGTTTTTGGGGCAAAATCACCACGATTAATCGAGCTCACAGAACATTATAAAAATAATGTCCCATTTGAAGTATTTCCTAATGTAGTAATTAATGCTACTTCCCACAAAAAGCTAACACAACAATTACACTATATAATTAATAGAAACCGTAAAGGAGTATTTCATTTGGGAAGTAAAGACTTAGTGCATCATGACGATTTAATACAGGATATTTGTAAAGAATTAAAGTTTGAAAACCCATTACTTAAAAGTGTATACAATTCAAACGAAGATCGTTATTTAGCTGTAATGCCAAAAGACAACCTATTGCCTAAAAATTTACAGATGACAATTCAGGAAGTTATTAAAGACTCTGTAATCATCTCGTAATTAATTATTACCTTAACATTAAAATATATATACAATGAAACTTACAGAACAACAAATAGAAAACGCATTAAAAGAATTAAAAGGTTGGGAATTTGGAGATGATGCCATTCATACATCTTTTGAGTTTAATAATTTTAAAGAAGCATTTAGTGTAATGACAAGAATAGCTTTTGAAGCAGAAGCACAACAACATCATCCAGAATGGACAAATGTTTATAATGAACTTTCTATAACGTTAAGTACACATGATGCTGGTGGCGTAACAGAAAAAGATATTGAGATGGCTAAAACCATTGAAGATATAATTGACGCAGACTAACCATACTTACATTTAATTAAACCCTAATTAATGCCAAAAAACTATTTTAAAAGTGCCGTATATCTTGCGGTTGTAACATTATTATGCGCCTGTGCGTCCAAAACCACAAGGTATCTTAATACAGAGGACAAAATGTACAACCCAATTTCTTTAGATACTTTAGGAAGTACTAAAGAGTACCAAAGTGTATACCTATATGGTAATGCAGGCAGCAATAAAAATGGTCCAGATGAGGCATTATTACAAAAGTTCCAACAGTTTACTAAGCAACATTCAACCAAAGACGATTATTTAATTTTTCTTGGTGACAATGTGTATGCCAACAGGCTAAAAAAAGATAACAACAAGGAACAGTTAGACATGTTGTTAAATGTCTTTAAAACCTTTAATGGCACACCATTAATAATTCCCGGAGAAAATGATTGGAATGATAATGGTGTTGAAGGTCTTGAAAAATTAGAAGACTACGTTGAAGAGTTTATGGGTAAAGATGAAAATTATCTTCCAGAAAATGGCTGTCCAATAGAAACTATTGATGTAAGTTTTAATACAGAAATCATTGTTATAGATACACAATGGTATATTGAAGATTGGAGCAAGCAAGCAGAATTTAATGCTAAATGTGAAATAAAAACTAGGGAGAAGTTTATAAAAGTTCTTACAGACGAAGTTAGAAAAGCAAGACACAAAAATGTGCTTTTAGTAATGCACCATCCTGTTTACTCTAACGGTATTTATGGCGGAGAAATTTCTAATGATATTCTATTTAACCCTAAACCAGAAAACTTATTCTTACCAACCATAGGTGCACCTTGGACGTTTATGAGAACTCAAGGAGGTTTGTCTAAACAAGATTTACTCAACCCTTTAATGAACGAGCTAATCTCTGAGGTTAAAACAATAGCAAGACAAGCACCCTTAATGTTTGTCTTATCTGCCCACGAACAATCTTTACAGTATATTATACAAGACAACCTACATCAAATTATTTCTGGTACAGGTGGAAAAAAAGAAGGTTCTAGACTAGGAAAGAATGGTATTTATTCTTCTGGAAAAGCAGGATTTGCTGAGTTAAGATTATATGAAGACAGATCTTCAAGAGTTATTTTTTATGAGATAGATGAGAAAGAGAATATAGTTAAAGCTTTTGATAAAGAGGCCTTTGCCTCTCCAGAAGATTATGACCTCTCACAACTACCTAAAACATATCCAAAAACAGTAAAAACAACAATTTATCCTCCAGAAGAAACTAAGGTAAGTAAACGTTATGAAGAGTTTTTTGGAGAACATTACCGCTATTTATACGGTAAGGAAATTGAAGCACAAGTAGTATTACTTGATACATTATATGGTGGTTTAAAAGTAGAACGTGCAGGCGGCGGAAACCAGACCCAATCTTTAAGATTGGTAGATAAGAATGATAAAGAATACAACATGCGTGCTATTGCTAAAGATGCAGAACGCTTTTTACAATCATCTGGTTACAATGATTTAGATTCTGATGTGTATTTTGAAGACACAATTCCTCTGGAAATTATTGAAGACTTTTATACAGCTTCTCATCCTTACGGTGCATTTGCCATACCAAAGCTTGCTGGTGCTATAAATTTAGGACACACCCATCCAAAATTATTTTATGTTCCCAAACAAAAAACATTAGGAGAGTTTAATGAGTATCATGGTGATCGCTTGTATATGATTGTTGAAAAACCAGATAGCGATTTTAACAACGCACATATGTTTGGTTTTAATAAAGAAGTTGAAAGTACTTCAGATTTATTTGAAGAGCTTAGGAAAGATGAAACGAACGTTATTAATGAGAAAGAATATATAAAAGCAAGAATATTCGACATACTTGTAGGAGATTGGGATAGGCACGAAGACCAATGGCGTTGGGCACTTTTAGAGGACACAGAAAATACTGGTAAAAACGTTTACCTACCAATACCAAGAGATAGAGATCAAGTTTTTGCAAAGTTTGATGGAACATTTATTAAAACATTACAAAGTATAGTATCGAGCACTAAACAATTAGGGTTATATGGTCCAGATATAGAGTTTATAGATCCTTTTAGTGAAAGTGCTTTAAACTTAGACCGTGCGCTACTTCAAAAAACTAGTTTAGAAGATTGGCACGAGCAAATTGAACTCATACAAAAAAACATTACTCCAGAAATTGTTGACAAGGCTTTTAATGATATGCCTGTAGAATCTCAAGATGAAGTAACAGAACAAATTAAGAAAGATTTCTTAGCAAGGAAAGCTAATTTAAAAAGCATAATAGAGCGTTATTATGAGAATATTATAAGTTTTCAAACCTTACTCGGTACAGATAAAGATGATCATTTTATCATAACTAAATTACCCGATGGTAAAATTAACATTGAAGCCTATAGAATTAAAGATGGCAAAGATGAAGATCTTATTTTTAATAGAACGTTTAATGATAAAGACACGCATACCATCTGGATTTATGGCTTAGGAGATGATGATGTTTTTGAAATTAAAGGTGATAACACATCTAAAATTAAAATAACAATTGCTGGTGGTCTTGGTGAAGACACCTATAATTTTAGCAATGGAAAAAATGTAATTGTATATGATCAGGAACACCAAGACAATGTAGTTAAAGAAGAAAACGGTGCAAGATTTAGAATAAATGATGTGTATGAAAACCATATTTATGATCCAGAACGCAGGCCAAGTTCTGGAAGTGTATTTGGGCTAAATGTAGCCTATAATCCAGATTTAGGAGCTGTCACAAAGTTGCTTGTGGGCAAAGAGACACTAAAGTTTGAGCGCAACCCATTTACAAAAAAGTTTGACTTACTTACAACTTACTACCCATTAACACAAGCTGTAAGTTTTGAAGGCTCTGCTCAATTTGCCCATTTATTTCACGATTGGAATCTTAAAATCTCAAGCAGAGTAACCAGCAACAATTATACAGAGAACTTCTTTGGTTTTGGAAACTCTACAGACAATCCGTTTTCTAATTATGATGCTAATAGAATTTACACAAGACATTTTTCTGCAGGCGCATCAACTTACTATAAAGGAGAGTTTGGTAGTGCTTTTGAGATTGGTTTCAACTATTACAATGTAGGTACAGAAGCTTCAGAAGTAATATCTGGAACTGGTATAGGAGAGCAAGAAGACTTTGCCCAAATACATTCTACATATCATTATTTAAGCACAAATAGTAAAGGCTTCCCAAATAGAGGAATGGAGTTTAAAGCTAAAGGCTATTTTTCAGATAATTTATCAAGTTCTCAAACAACATTAGCTGTTGATCCGTCATTAACGTTCTGGAATGCTATAGATTCTTCTAGAGATGTTATTTTAAAAACATCTGCTTCTGGGCAATTACGTTTTGGTGATGCCATACCATTTTACCAAAGCGCAAGAATTGGAGGAGAACACAGCTTAAGAAGTTACAGATTACAACGCTTTACAGGACAACAATCTTTAGTAGGAAATGTGGAGTTACAGTATAATTTTAAACCGCTTAAAACTGTTTTCTTACCTATACGCAGTTTAGGATATTTAGGATATGATACTGGTAGAGTTTGGATAGATGATGAGTCTAATTCAAACTGGCACTATAGTTATGGTGGTGGTATAATATTTTCCGTTAGCGGCCTTACCTCTAACCTATCTTACTTTCATGGCGAAGAAGGTGGCAGATTTGCATTCAATATTTCTTTCGGAATTTAAATTTTTTCAAAATACTTTTCTAAAAGTGTAACAAACTTACAATAGCTGTATCTTTAGTATAAAGCAATTGTTTTTTTGACACTAACCGCCACACATATTAATGAAACATTAGAGCGTTGCCGCAAAGGTAATCAACAAGCGCAGCTTTTAATTTACAAACAGTATTATCGTGCTATGTACAACACGGCATTACGCATTGTGAAAGACGAAGCAGAAGCCCAAGATGTCATGCAGGAATCGTTTTTAAACGCCTTTACTAAACTCGATTCTTTTAAAGGAGATGCCACTTTTGGTGCTTGGCTTAAACGTATTGTTGTAAATAACAGCCTAACAGCTTACAGAAAAAACTCTAAATTCAGTGTGGTTGCTTTTCAAGATGTAGAAGAACGGTTAGATGTTCCTGAAGATCAAGGAATATCTAATTCAGACTCAGAAAGCAGTCCTAAAGTAAAACTCATACTAAATACTATGAACTCACTTAAGGATAATTACAGAGTGATCTTAACATTACATCTTATTGAAGGTTATGACTATGAAGAAATTTGTGACATTATGAATTTAACCTATGCAAATTGTAGGACAATGCTGTCACGCGCAAAAGAAAGTTTACGTTCTAAATTACCAGAACTATGAAAGATGAAGAATTAGATAACGTGTTTAAAGATTTAAATTTTGATGTCTTTGAGCCTGAAGAAAATCATGAGGAAGCGTTTTTAAAAAAGCTAAACGCACAAAGTATAGCACAAGCTAAACACCAAAAGGGTGCCATATTTAATCTATGGAAACCGCTTTTATCTGTTGCTGCCTGTGTATTGGTTGGTGTATTTCTTTTTAAAAGCTACACCTCTCCAACTCACGAAGAAACTGCAGATTTAGCAAGTGTTTCTAAGGAAATGAAACAAACTCAAGATTTTTACAGTGTTCTAATTACATCTGAGTTAAGTAAGTTAGAACAACAACAAACACCAGAAACAAAACAATTAATAGACGATACAATGCGCCAGTTAAATGTTTTAGAAAAAGATTATCAAAAATTAAAAAAAGACCTAGTAGATAGCGGTGAAGACAAACGTGTTATTTATGCAATGGTCACAAATTTTCAACAGCGTACTGCATTACTTCAAAATGTATTAGAAACTATTGAGAACATTCAAAAATTAAAAGAACAAGACAATGAAAGCAATATACTTTAATCTACTACTCATACTGGTTTTTCCAGCATTGGTTTTAGCAAATCCTGTTCATGACAAGAACTGGAAAGGAAAATATACTAAAGAGAAAAAAATTAATAAAGAGTTTTCTGTTACCTCAGATGCATTGCTAAACATAAGTAATGATTACGGCAATATAGATATTACCACTTGGGAAGAAAATAGAGTTGTTATTCAAGTTATTATTAAAACAAATGGAGATGATGAGCAAAAGGTAAGAGAAAAGCTAAATGACATTACAGTTAATTTTGAAGCATCAAGTTCTTATGTAACTGCAAAAACTAAGATTGATAAAAATGAAAGTCAAAGTTGGTGGAGTAGCTGGACTGGCGGCAACAATAGCCACAGTATAAATATGGAAATTAATTATATTATAAAGTTGCCAGCCACAAATGCTGTTACTTTAGAAAATGACTATGGTAATATCTCTATAGACAGATTACTAGGTAACGCCAATTTAGATTGTGATTATGGTAAACTTAATATAGGCGAATTATTGGCTGATAATAATAAAATTTCATTCGATTATAATACGGGTTGCACCTTCGATTATATTAAAAGCGCTACAATTAATGCAGGATACAGTACATATTCAATAGAGAAAGCAGGAAATCTTATTATAAGTGCAGATTACTCTAACGGAAGCATTAAAGAAGTAAAAAACCTTCAATTTAATGCAGACTACGGAAGTTTTAAAATTGACAAAGTAAACAACATTCAAGGTGATGGTGATTATTGCACCGTTAAGTTAGGAGATGTTTTTGGCAATGTAGAGTTAACTTCAGATTATGGGAATTTTATAATAGAACGGCTAACCAAAAATGCTGGAAACGTTAGTTTAAACGGCGACTACGCAGGTATGAAAATTGGGTATGACGCCGCTTATGAATTTACATTTAATGTAAATCTTAGCTATGCTGGCTTTACGGGAACAGATGGTTTACAGTTTACGCTTAAAAATAAAAGCAACTCCAATTCTACATACGAAGGATATAACATTTCTAAATCTGCTAAAAACAATTTATTTATAGATTCAGATTACGGAAGTGTAAAAATGAATCGACTTTAATCAATTATCTAATCAATCATAAAAACGAACACATGAAATTTAAATTAATAATCCTCGCAACACTTTGCTTTAGCTTACAATCTATTAATGCACAATGGTGGTCTAATGGTACAAAAGTAGAAGGCAACGGAACTATTAAATCCGAAAATAGATCTGTAGGTACTTATGATGAAGTAAATCTCTCAGGCTTTTTTGATGTTATTTTAGAACAAGGAACCGAAGGAAACTTAACGGTACAAGCAGAGAGCAATTTATTAGAGTACATTACTACAGAAGTAGAAAATAACGCTCTAAAAATTTCAACTAAAAAAGGGTACAACTTACGTACATCTAAACGCATGCAGGTAATAATTACCGTACCGTTTAAAGATATTGACAAAGTTGCGTTATCTGGATCTGGTGATATTATAGGAAAGGATCTCATAACAGCTAAGAACTTTAAGGCCCTTATTTCTGGTTCTGGTGATATCTCTTTAAGTGTAAAAGCTAAAACTATTGAGACTGCTCTATCTGGCTCTGGAGATATCAAGTTAACCGGTACAACAGATAAATTATCTGCAAAAGTTGCCGGCTCTGGAGATATTTCTTGCTATGATTTGAAAGCAAAAGATGTAGAGGCTAAAGTAAACGGTTCTGGAGATGTAGAAGTTTATGCAAGCAAATCATTATATGCTAGAGTTTCTGGTTCTGGAGATATTGATTATAAAGGAAACCCAGCAAATGTAGATAAAAAGACAAGTGGGTCTGGAGATGTTACAGCGCATTAAAAATTTTTACTCAAATAGTAAAACGCCAACTAAAGTTTTTAGTTGGCGTTTTACTTTTAATATATTTCTAAACTTCCTTTACCTTCTCGTATTACTTCGGCTTCATCACCTGTAAGATCTATAACTGTTGAGGCTATATTATCTCCATAGCCTCCATCTATAACAATATCTACGTGCTTGTCCCATTTTTCTAAAATAAGACTTGGGTCTGTAGTATACTCTATAACGTCATCTTCATCTCTAATAGATGTTGAAATAATTGGATTACCTAGCCCACTTACTAATGCATTGCAAATACTGTTATCTGGCACTCTTATTCCAACAGTCTTCTTTTTCTTAAAGACGTTTGGTAAGTTATTATTTCCTGGAAGAATAAATGTATAAGGTCCTGGCAAACAACGCTTCAATATTTTAAATGTACGCGTATCTATTTGCTTTACATAGTCTGATAGGTTACTTAAATCTTCACAGATAAAAGAAAAATTTGCCTTCTCTAGTTTTATATTTTTTAGCTTAGCAATACGCTCTAAAGCGCTTACATTAGAGATATCACAACCAAGCCCATAAACTGTGTCTGTTGGGTAAATAACCAAAGCTCCATCACGCAATGCATTTACCACTTGCTTAATTTGTTTAGGATTTGGGTTGTCTTCGTATATACGTATTAGTTCTGCCATATTTTTAATTTAATCTCTATTAACTTCACTTTCTAACTTTAAGACGTGGTCTCCATCTTCCTGCTTAATATAAAGTGCTTTATTATTTGTCTCTCCATCTCTAGTAACGTCTGTACCTTTTATGGTTTTAGTTACAGATTTAGTATAAGTTTCTACAACCTTTCCGAAAGCTTCACCACTTCCCCATTTCCAGGTTACACTAGTACCTTCTTTAATCATGTTTAGTCTTTTTCTTTAAAATTACTACAAAATATATAATCATATTAGGTTTTTTATGAAGCTTTAACAGTTGTTACACAGTTTTAGCACGACATTTGATTTAGAGGAATTAAAAAAGAAAAATATGACCATTATAAAATCTATATGTATTGCAGTATCTCTTATGCTGTCTCTTTCATGCAGTTCAGATAATTCTAGTAATACAACTCAAGATCCTGTTACAGAAAATCCTCAAGAAGAACCACAAAACCTTGAAGCAGAAGATATATTTGATGTAAGCTATGGCGACCATCAACAACAGGCTTATGACATATACTTACCTGCAAACAGAACTACAGAAGCCACTAAAGTAATATTATTAATACATGGTGGTAGTTGGACAGCTGGTGATAAAAGTGATATGAATTATTTTCTACCTATTTTACAACCACAACTTTCCGAATATGCAATAGTAAATATGAACTATGTACTTGCTAATGAAACTACAGCTGCATTTCCTAATCAGATAACTGATGTTGGTGCAGTAATAGAACACGTGAAAAATAATGCCTCAGAATATCACATAAATCCAACATTTGGAGTTATTGGTCTTAGCGCCGGCGCGCATATTGGATTGCAGTATACATATGCAGAAGATACTAACCAAGATATTAAAATGGCTTGTAGCGTTGTTGGACCTGTAGATTTTACAGATCCTTATTATTCTGAAAACCCTCAATTTCAATTTGTAAACGATTTGGTAGATGAAGATGCTTATCCTGAAGGTACAAATTTCGAAGAGGTTTTAAGTCCTGCATTACAAGTCTCACAACAAAGTGTGCCTACTATATTATTTTATGGAGAAAGTGATCCTTTGGTACCATTAAGCCAAGCTAATGCCATTAACGATGCTTTAGAAGCAAATAACGTTACACACCAATTAACAACTTATGAAGGTGGTCATGCCAATTGGAGTTTAGCAAGCTATGCAGATTTACAATCTAAGCTTTCAACATTTATTAATGAGCATCTTTAAATACTATCAAGCATAAAAAAAGCTTCCAAAATTGGAAGCTTTTTTTTATTGTATAAAAGAGTACTAATAAAATTAGTCTTCTTTAGTTTCTTCAGCTTTAGCAGGCTTCTTAAACTTAGCATACTTGTTCTTAAACTTGTCAATACGACCAGCTGTATCAAGTAATTTAGCTTTACCTGTATAGAAAGGATGAGATGTTCTAGAAATTTCTAATTTCACTAATGGATACTCAGTACCATCAACTTCGATCGTTTCTTTAGAATTAGCAGTAGATTTAGTTAAAAATACTTCGTCGTTAGACATATCTTTAAACGCTACTACTCTATAGTTTTCTGGATGTACACCTTGCTTCATCGTTGTAATCTTTTTCAGTTTGATTTTTAGAAGTGCAAATTTAGTTATTTTACTTTAATTTGCAAGTAGTTATTGTTATTTTTTTAATGCACTATAAAATACAGTGTGCAATGTAACATATTCCTATATTTGTGTACTAAGATAGTATAACCATTAACACATTATACTCATGGAAAACGCTTACAGAAAATCTGCAACCTCTTACGGCATCACGTTAGGTGTCATCTTATCTTTATTAACAGTAATTGGCTATGCTGTATATCTAGACCTATTTACAGCTTGGTGGTTTGGTATACTAAACATATTACTTATTATTGGCTTCGGAATTTTATCTGCAAAGAAAACAAAACAACTAGTTGAAGGCTACACTACCTTTAAACAAGCATTTACAGGCTATTTTATAACAATTGCCTTAGGAACATTTATTAGTACAGTAGTAAGTTTATTAATATTTAATGTTATTGATACAGATGCTGCTCAAATTTTAAACGAGAAGATTATTGAAAACTCTGAAGCTATGATGCAAAAATTTGGTGCACCACAGTCTGAGATAGATAAAGCAATTGTTGCTATGGAAGAAGATAACCAATTCTCTATGATGAATTACATTAAAGGATGGTTTGGTTTCTTGGTATTTTACGCAGTAGTTGGGCTTATCGTTGCATTAATCTTTAGAGAGAAAGATCCTACCAAAGTATAATTCATGCAGTTATCTATTGTCATTCCGCTTTTAAATGAAGGCGAATCTTTAAACGAACTTTATAATTGGATTGCATCTGTGATGCAGTCCAATTCATTTTCATATGAACTTCTGTTTATAGATGATGGCAGTACAGATAACTCATGGGAAATAATAACTGCGCTCTCCCAACAAGACACAAATGTAAAAGGCATACGTTTTAATAGAAATTACGGCAAATCTCAAGCTTTGCACGCAGGTTTTAAGTGCGTAAAAGGTGATGTGGTAATTACAATGGATGCAGATTTACAAGACAGTCCAGATGAAATTCCAGAATTGTATAACCTTATTATCAAAGATGGTTATGATCTTGTTTCTGGCTGGAAGAAAAAGCGTTATGACTCTAAGCTCACAAAAAACCTACCTTCTAAACTTTTTAATGCAGCCGCAAGGAAAACATCTGGTGTAAAGCTTCACGACTTTAATTGTGGTTTAAAAGCTTACAATCAAGTTGTTGTGAAGAATATTGATGTTTATGGAGAAATGCATCGTTATATACCAGTATTAGCTAAAAATGCTGGATTTACTAACATTACAGAGAAAGTAGTTAAGCACCAAGCCAGAAAATATGGGACAACTAAATTTGGAGCAGAGCGTTTCATTAATGGTTTCTTAGATCTTATTACTATTTGGTTCTTATCTAGATTTGCAAAACGACCAATGCACTTATTTGGCGCATTAGGTGTACTTATGTTTATTATAGGATCTTGTTCTGCAATTTATATTGGTATCTCAAAACTCTATAAACTGGCTCAAGGTTTGCCAGCAATACTCGTTACCAACAATCCTTGGTTTTATATTGCCTTAACTACTATGATTATAGGAACACAATTATTCCTGGCAGGCTTTTTAGGAGAACTTATACTAAGAAGTAAACGCCAACAAGAACGTTATAGAATAGCTGAAACCATAGCGTAATTTACCACATTGGTTTTTCGTATTTTTACACAAAATTTATTGACTCATGACTAACGACCAAGCCATCTTAAAAAAGGCCAACTCTTGGATGACCTCGACTTTTGATGCTGATACTACTGCAAAAGTAAATCACCTAATTACAAATAATCCTACAGAACTTGAAGATAGTTTTTATAAAAATCTTGAATTTGGCACTGGTGGTATGCGCGGTATTATGGGCGTTGGCACAAACAGAATTAATAAATACACTTTAGGAAAAAACACACAAGGCCTTTCTAATTTTATGAAACAGCAGTTTAATGGCGAGCAACTTAAGGTTGTTATCGCTTATGACTGCAGGCATAATAGTAAGTCTCTTGCAAAGACTGTGGCAGATGTTTTTACTGCAAATGGTATAGATGTGTTTCTATTTTCAGACTTGAGAACAACTCCAGAGTTATCTTTTTCAGTAAAATATTTAAACTGTCATTGCGGTATTGTATTAACTGCAAGTCATAATCCGCCAGAGTATAATGGTTATAAAGTGTATTGGCAAGATGGCGGTCAATTGGTGCCACCACAAGATGCTGCTATTATAAATGAAATAGATTCTTTAAAGTATGAAGACATTTTATTTAAAGGACAAGATGAACGCATTACTTATATAGACAGCACTATTGATGAAGCTTTCTTTGCTGCATCTGTAGATAATGGTAGTTTTAATACTTCAAATTCTGCTAAAGAAAATCTTAATATCGTATTCACGTCTTTACACGGTACATCGATAACTGCAATACCACAAGTACTTGAAAGAGCAGGTTATAACAATGTGAATATTGTAAAGGAACAGGCAGAACCTAACGGCGATTTTCCAACAGTAAAATCTCCTAATCCAGAAGAACCTGAAGCCTTAAAAATGGCTACAGATTTAGCTTTAGCTATAAATGCAGATATTGTAATTGGTACAGATCCAGATTCAGATAGATTAGGTATCGCTGTAAGAGATCGTAAAGATCAAATGGTTTTGCTTAATGGTAATCAAACCATGGTGGTAATGACTTGGTTTTTGCTTGAACAATGGAAAAAAGCGGGAAAACTACATAATGATACTTTTGTAGGCTCCACTATTGTCTCTACACCTATGCTAAAGGTAATGACAGAAGCTTATGGTGCTCAATACCATGAAGGTCTCACAGGCTTTAAATGGATTGCTAAAATGATAAAAGATTTACCAGATTTAGATTTTATTGGTGGCGGTGAAGAAAGCTTTGGATTTATGGTTGGAGATTTTGTGAGAGATAAAGATGCGGTAACCTCTACTCTATTAGCGTGTGAGATAGCGGCTCAATTAAAAGCTGAAGGCTCTTCTATACTAGACAAACTTCACGACCTTTACTCAGAATTTGGCTATTATAAAGAAGAATTAATCTCTCTTGTGAAAAAGGGCAAAGATGGTGCAGAAGAAATAAAGCAAATGCTTATCGAGTTAAGAAACAATCCTTTACAAACTATAGCAGGTGAAACTGTTGTAAAGGTGGAAGACTATGCAAACTCTACATCTTTAAACCTTGATACCAAAAAAACGACAGAGATAAATATCCCTAAATCTAACGTTCTTATTTATTATACAGATAAAGGCACTAAAATAGCTGCAAGGCCAAGTGGAACAGAACCTAAGATTAAGTTTTATATAAGTGTAAATAGCTCGTTATCTTCTAAAGAAACTATAGACGAAACTACAGCTGTTTTAAATTCAAAAATTGCTTCAATAAAATCTCAACTTGGATTGAGTTAAATATATTCTATGAATTATTTTAAAAAAATAATGAGGTTTGCGATACCTTATAAACGCTATGCCTTTTTAAATATATTCTTCAATATTTTATATGCATTGTTTAGTGGTCTGGCATTTATGTCACTAATACCAATGATGCAGGTATTATTTGATCCTGAAGATATAAAGGTAACCGAAAAGCCAGTTTATACAGGTATTACAAATATTAAGGATTATGCAGAAAACTCTTTAAACTACTTTATTACAAATGTAGCTGGCACAGACAAAATGCAAGCTTTAATTATTGTAATCTGCTTAGTTCTAGGCTTATTTATATTAAAGAATCTCTTTAGTTATTTTGCCATGTATTTTATCACCTTTTTAAGAAATGGTGTTTTAAAAGACATTCGCAACACATTGTATGATAAGATAACAGAACTTCCTATTTCCTTTTACTCTGAAAAACGTAAAGGTGATACTATTGCAAGAATGACTAGTGATGTTTTAGAAATTCAGCATTCATTTTTATCTATCTTAGAGCTTATAGTAAGAGAACCGCTAACAATTATCTTCACTTTAATATTTATGTTAGCGCTTAGTGTTAAGCTTACCATCTTTGTGCTCATTTTTATTCCGGTCTCTGGATTTTTAATTTCCTTGGTCGGTAAATCTTTAAAGAAAAAATCTGATAGAGTCCAGAAAGAACAAGGTGTTTTATTGTCTGTATTAGAAGAAACTTTAGGTGGCTTAAAAGTGATAAAAGGATTTAATTCTGAAGCGTATTTTACAGAAAAATTTGAAGAGTCAACAAACAGACATTTTAAATTTTTAAATAGCTTAGTTAACCGAAATAACTTAGCAAAACCTGTTAGTGAAGTTTTAGGTATAGGAATTATTTCTGTGCTCCTATATTATGGTGGCCGCTTAGTGCTGGTTGAAGGCAGCTTTGATGGCCCAGAGTTTATCACATTTATGGCATTAGCATACAACATACTAACTCCAGCTAAGGCAATTTCTAAGGCTAGTTATAATGTTAAACAAGGAAATGCAGCAGCAGAGCGTGTCCTAGAAATTTTAGAAACAGAGTCTCCTCTAAAAGATAAACCAAATGCTAAGGATAAAGTAAATTTTACTACCAATATCGATATTAAGAACGTTAACTTTAAGTATGAGAATGACTATGTTTTAAAAGATTTTAGCATTACCGTTCCTAAAGGACAGTCTGTAGCTTTGGTAGGACAATCTGGTAGTGGTAAGAGTACCATAGCCAACCTAGTAACACGCTTTTACGATGTAAATGATGGTGAGATTACTATTGATGGTGTAGACATAAGAGACCTTAAAAAGAAGTCTCTAAGGCATTTAATGGGCTTAGTAACACAAGATTCTATATTATTTAATGACACTATAAAGAATAACATACTATTAGGAAAGCAAGATGCTACAGACCAAGAAATTATTGAAGCTCTTAAAATTGCAAATGCTTGGGAGTTTGTAAAAGACTTGCCAAAAGGTATTGATACTAATATTGGCGATAGTGGTAATAAATTAAGTGGTGGTCAAAAACAAAGACTCTCTATTGCTCGTGCAGTACTTAAAAATCCGCCAATTATGATTTTAGATGAGGCTACTTCTGCTCTAGATACAGAAAGTGAACGTCTTGTACAAAGTGCATTAGAAAACATGATGCTAAACAGAACATCATTGGTTATTGCACACCGTTTATCAACTATTCAAAATGCAGATAAAATTGTAGTCATGCACAGAGGTGAAATTGTTGAAGTTGGCAAGCACGACGAGTTACTAACACTAAATGGAACTTATAAAAAATTAGTAGACATGCAGAGTTTTGAGTAAACCCTTCAAAAACTATTAAACAAAAAAAGGTCTGCTTTAATAAAGCAGACCTTTTTAATTTTATAACAGATTATTTACCAGTTAGTCGTTGTGCTTACTTCTTCAATTGCACCAACATCTGCTAAATAACGCTCAGCATCTAAAGCTGCCATACAACCTGTACCTGCAGCAGTAATTGCTTGTCTATACTCTTTATCTTGAACATCTCCACTTGCAAATACACCAGGAATATTAGTTTCTGTAGTTTTTGGCTTAGTAACAATATAACCTGTATTATCCATATCTATTTGTCCTTTAAAGATATCTGTATTTGGCTTATGGCCAATAGCGATAAAAAGACCTGTAATATCAATAGTTTCTTTTTCGCCAGTTTGGTTGTTTTTCATTCTTAAACCTTCAACAACTTGCTCTCCTAAAACTTCATCAATCTCTGTGTTGTAACGTAAATCTATGTTCTTTGTATTTGTTACTCTATGTTGCATAGCTTTACTTGCACGCATTTCATCTTTACGCACTAGCATTGTTACTTTATTACATATTTTAGATAAGTATGTAGCTTCTTCTGCAGCTGTATCTCCACCACCAACTATAGCCACATCTTGGCCTTTATAGAAGAAACCATCGCACACTGCACATGCAGATACACCACCGCCACGTAGGCGTTGTTCACTTTCTAAACCTAAGTATTTAGCAGATGCTCCTGTAGAAATTATAACAGTATCTGCTTCAATCCACTTATCACCATCTACTTGTGCTTTATGAATACCACCTTTTTCGGTAGCAAACTTTACTTCAGTAATCATACCTATACGCACCTGTGTACCAAAACGTTCTGCTTGTTGTTGTAATTGTACCATCATAGTAGGTCCATCTATACCTTCTGGGTATCCAGGGAAATTATCTACTTCTGTTGTTGTAGTTAATTGTCCTCCAGGTTCCATACCAGTATACATGATAGGGTTCATATCTGCTCTAGCTGCATAAATTGCTGCTGTATATCCTGCTGGTCCAGAACCAATAATCAGGCATTTAATTCTTTCAGTTGTTTCGCTCATAGTTCTTGTAATAGTCTAATACAAAAGTAGGGTTTTGTAGGTAAAACTTACAAAGGGATTATGGTATGTTACTATTATATAATTGTTATATTTTATAATAACATAGGTTAGCATTTATAAAATAAGGCTTAACTAAATTTTAGGACCCAATTTTGGCGGAAGAAGATTATCCTAGATAACTTTGAAATACACAAAAAACTATAATTATGAATTCTACTATATTATTGAATAACAGACCAGAAGGTCGCCCACAAGAATCTGATTTTAAATTTGTAGAAAGCGAGAAACCTTCTGCAAAAGATGGTGAGATTTTATTAGAAACAAAGTACGTTTCTGTAGATCCTTATTTACGCGGAAGAATGAGAGATCAAAAATCATATATAGAACCGTTTGAACTTAATGAGCCTATAACCTCACACATTATTGCTGAAGTTATAGAAACTAAAAACGATAATTTTAAGAAAGGTGATTTAGTAAATGGAATGTTAGCTTGGAAAAAATACCAAACTACTTCTGGAGAACAACTAAATAAAATTGATACAGATTTAGCGCCAGCAACGGCTTATTTAGGAATTTTAGGTATGACAGGTCTTACTGCCTATTTTGGTTTAACTAAAATTGGTGAGCCAAAAGATGGCGAAACCTTAGTTGTGTCTGGCGCAGCTGGTGCAGTTGGTACAGTTGTAGGACAGATAGGAAAAATTAAAGGTTGCAAAGTAATTGGTACAGCTGGTACAGATGATAAAGTTGAGCTTTTAAAAGACAAGTTTGGTTATGATGAGGCTATTAATTATAAGACCACAGACAATATGAAAGAGGCCATAGCTTCTGCAGCTCCTAATGGCGTTGATGTTTATTTTGATAACGTTGGCGGAGATATTACAGATGCTGTTTTAGCTAACATTGCTAGAAACGCAAGAGTGATAAACTGTGGTGCAATTTCAGTTTATAATGATACCGAAACACCTACAGGACCAAGAGTTGAACCTATCTTAATAAAAAATAGTGTGTCTATGCAAGGATTTACAATTGGTAATTACCAGTCTCAATTTAAGGAAGGTATGCAACAATTAGGAAAATGGTTAAAAGAAGATAAATTAACCTATTCTGAAACTATAGTTGAAGGTTTTGATAATATTCCACAAGCTTTTATTGACTTATTTGACGGGAAAAATCAAGGTAAGATGATTGTTAAGGTTTAATCCTTAAAAGACACATTCCAATTTAAATTAGGGTCATAACATATATGGCCCTTTTTTATATATAAAGGAGATTCAAAATTATTGGTGTACAAGCTACCTGTACCTAATCCTTGATACATAGAGGTATCTAGATTATAGGTGAATTGTGAAATTGCATTTAATCCAACATTACTTTCTAGAGCACTTGTTAACCACCATCCAACTTTAAGAGACTTGGCTAATGAAATCCAAGACTTTGAACCTTTAAAACCACCTATTAAGCTTGGCTTAAGAATTATATATTGTGGTTTTATTGTATTAAGTAACTTAGATTTATTTTCTGATTTAAAAACACCTATTAACTCTTCATCTAATGCTATATCTAACGGTGTTTTTTCACAAAGTTTAGCCATCTCTTGCCACTGACCTTGTTGTATAGGTTGCTCTATGCTATGTAATTTAAACTCACTAAGAGTCTTTAGCTTTTCTAAAGCATCTTTAGTAGAAAATGCACCATTGGCATCTACTCTAATCTCTATATCTTTTTCAGAAAATTGAGATCGTATATATTTCAACAACTCTATTTCAGATTGAAAATCGATTGCACCTATTTTTAATTTAATACACTTAAAACCTTCTTTAATCTTAGTTTCTATCTGAGATTTCATAAAGCTTTTTTCACCCATCCAGACCAATCCGTTTATAGGAATACTATCGTTTCCTTTTGTAAAATCTGATGGAAAAAGCTCATATGGATGTTCTGATTCTAAAGACTTAAATGCCATTTCTAACCCAAATTGAATAGAGGGAAACTCTTCCAATTTTTTATATAGTTTAGGCAAACCTAAATGAATATTGCTGCACACCCAGTTTAATGTATACTCATAATCCTTTCTGTCATCTACACTTAAACCTTTTAATAATCCACATTCTCCAATTCCTATAGCATCGCCATTTGTGACTTTTATAAACCATGAATCCTTTGTTTTCAAGATGCCTCTTGAGGTTCCGCTAGCTTGTTTAAATTGTAAGGTATGTTTAAAATATTGCGCTGTCATTCAGAATTATAAATTTTTGTATTTATTGAATTTCCTTAGGGAATATAAGTTTGTAAGAAGTTCCTTTTGAACTAGATTTTACTTTAAGCTCACCATCAAGCTGTCTTGAGAGTAACTCAATTAAACGGTGACCTAAAGAGTTTGATTTCTGGACATCTTTAATATTAAACCCTTTACCAAAGTCTTGAAAGCTTAATGTGTAATGAGTTTCATTTGAGGTTAATGTGATATTAAACTTTACAGATCCGTCTTTAGATTGACCGTATTTAAAGGTATTGGTTAATATTTCATTTACAATAAGACCTATAGGAACCGCTTTTTCTACATCTAACTTATCTATTGATGAAATAATATAGTTAGTAACATCTGTTTTTCCGAAGGATGAAATAAGGTTACTACATAGTTGCTCTACATAATCCTTAAAGGTTATTTCACCAAATTGATCAGATTCATATAATCGTTTATGAATAAGTGCCATAGAGTGTACTCTATTTTGCCCTTCCAGAAAGGCTTTTTTGGTAGCTTCATCTTCCACCGTATTACTTTGCAATCCTAAAAGACTAGAAATTGTTTGCAAGTTGTTTTTTACACGATGGTGTACCTCTTTTAGTAACAGTTCATTTTCTTCATTTTTAATGATTAGCTCATCATTTTGAGTCTTAATCTTTGATCGTGCCTTTACTTTGAAACTGTAATTTTTATAAAAAACTATTATAAGTATAATTAGAGTAACCAATACAAAAATCATTAAAACTGTTTGAAGTTGTTTTAAATCTCGTTTAGCAGCTTGGTTTAATAACTCTAATCGTTGTTTCTTAATTATTGTGCGTTGGGTGCTATTTTCTAATGAAGATAATAACACTATAGATTGATTTTTCTTGCTTATGATATCTAAGGAATCTCGTAAATCAATAAAATTTCTATAGTAAAATGCCGAAGAATCTACTTTATTAAGTTGTTTATAATAATCTCCTCTTAGTTTAAGATATGTAAGGTCTGCATTATAGATCGATTTTTGTCTCTTTCGTTCAAAAACACTGTCTAAAACCTTATTAGCTTCATTAAGATCTTGTTCGTGCAAATAAACTTTAGCCATCAACAACCACTTGTGAATTCTATTATCTACATCATTAATAGTATAGCTTTCTTCAATATCTTCTTTAAGTATAGGGATAGCATTACTAAAATTACCTTGCTCAATATTGCAAGCAATAATGTTACCTTTTAACTGGTTGTAATAAAACTGTTTGGTATATTCTATATACCACGATTTCTCTTCGTAGTCTTTAGTGTTTAAAATTGGCTCAAGAGCTTTAAGCCCTTTTTTAAAATTTGCTCTAGCACTATCAATTTTATAAGCTTTAAAAAACAGCTCACCTAATTTCTTATAGTAAGTCATTTTAGAAAACGAACCATTTTCTGGCTTATAAGCTAAATCTTTAAAATCCTGAACAGCTATATCATAAAGACCAACATCTGCATATAAATCATAAAACGTTTTAATGTATCCTAACCTAATTCTCTCTTCCCTTATTTCAATGGCTTTCGCAAGATCTACATTAGCTCTATATATCTCCTCAAGCATTATTAAAATATAACTGTAGTTCTCAAAACTAAAACTATCTTTCTTAGTTTTTAAAATTTCAAGAATGGGTAATGCCTTACTAAATTTTGTTAGACTATGATAAGTTGATGCTAAAGGAAAACCTATTTTGTCTTTTAGATTAGCATCTATAGCAGTTTGGTAATAATGGTGTTCTAATACAGTCTCCCATTCTTGTGGTGTTAAATAGGTAAAAACAGAAGTGTCTCCTTGGCGCTTATCATACCACATGCCTAGAAGTTTCTCTACATTTTCATGGTGTTTTAAAAGAGTGTCTTTTTTGGTCTCTGACAAAGAAGTGTCTTGCCCCAGTAAATTCTGAAAGCTAAAAATTAAAACAAATAAACACGTTAAAAATACTCTCAACTACTCTACATTTTTAGTAAATATACTCTATTAACTATGCATTAAAAACTAAAAGCTTAACTGCAAAAAGTATTGCAAACAAAAACGTACTTAGTGCTACTTTTTTAAGTTCTGGATCTAAGAGCATAGGTTCTTCTGTTTGTCTAACTTTATTAAAGTGAATAGCCAATATAATAAAGGAAACTAATGGCAGTATACTCCATAATGTATTATAGGTTAAGCAGGTATATACTAAAAAAGATAGCAATGCTAAAATCCCTAAACATTGATGATACACTTTAGCTTTATGCCATCCCATTTTTACAACGAGCGTGTGTTTACCAGAGTTTTTATCACTATTAATATCTCTTAAGTTATTTAAATTTAAAACTGCTGTACTTAAACAACCTATAGTTATTGCAGGAAGGAAAACTGTAAAATTTAAGGTCTTAGTGTAAAGAAAATAACAACCTACAACACTCACCAGTCCAAAAAATATAAACACAAAAACATCTCCTAATCCTTTATAACCATAGGCAGAGTTTCCTACTGTATATTTAATAGCTGCAACAATTGCTGCAATGCCTAATGCAAAAAACACTACAGATAATATAAAATTATCCTTTCCAAAAGCTGTGTAAATAAGTAGCAGTGCCAGTACAAGTGTAATTAAAGATGTAAGAATAATTCCATTTTTCATGGCCTTATGAGATATTAAGCCACTTTGTATTGCGCGTTTAGGACCAATACGCTCTTCATTGTCAGTACCTTTTACACCATCACCATAATCATTGGCAAAATTAGAAAGTACCTGTAAGCCTAAAGTAGTTGCTATAGCAAGCCAAAATATTGAAGATAATATTAAGTTAGAAGAAAATTGAGTTGCTTTAATGCCTAACGAAGCTCCTACTATTATACCTGATAATGATAATGGCAATGTTCTAAGTCTTGCTGCCATAACCCAAGACGTAAATAAAGATGTAGACATATTAATCCATTATTTTTACTAAAAATTCTTTCAAGAGATCTCCGCTTGGTATTGCATTAGAGTCTACGCCCTTACTTTTTAAATCCATAACTCTTAGTAAAGATATAGCCTTACTAGCATCTCTCATTGAGTAATTTCTAGCCGCAGTAATATAATCTTTAGAAAAGTAAGGACTTATTCCTAAAGCTGTTGCCACAGATTTGTCGTTTATATTAGATAAGCTGTGAACTTGTAAAAGTTTGCTAAAAAAACTAAATAACAATGCACTAGTGAGTACAATAGGGTTGTCTTTAGGGTTTTGCGAAAAGTAATTAATTATGCGGTGTGCTTTTAATTTATTCTTCTCTCCTATTGCATTTTGCAATTCAAAATTATTGAAGTCTTTACTTATCCCAATATTTTCTTCAATATGTTCTGGTGTAATTTCTGTACCCTTTGGTAAAATAAGTTTCAATTTATTTAACTCGTTACTTACTTTACCTAAATCTGATCCCAAGAACTCTGCCAGCATATGAGACGCCTTTTGAGTTATACCATAACCTTGAGATTTTAATGTACGTATAATCCAAGGACTAATTTGGTTGTCATATAGTTTTTTACCTTCAAACAATACGCCTTCCTTATTAAGCGCTTTGTATAGTTTTTTTCGTTTATCAAGTTTTTTATACTTGTAACAAACAACAAGTAATGTTGTAGGCTGCGGATTTTCCGCATAGCTTACCAACTTTTCAATAGTTCTAGATAAATCTTGAGCTTCTTTTACAATAATTACCTGTCGCTCTGCCATCATCGGGTAACGCTTTGCATTACTTACAATATCCTCTACAGAAACATCACGGCCATATAGCGTCATTTGGTTAAAACCTCGTTCTTCTTCAGTTAAAACATTATCTTCTATATAATCTGAAATCTGATCTATAAAAAAAGCTTCTTCGCCATATAGAAAATAGAAAGGCTTAAACTTTCTATTCTTTATATCAGTTAGTATTGTTTGTAAATCTTGTAATGCCAAAATTATCTTGTCGTTTGTATATGGTAGTTTACCTTTGTATTGTGATGATGCCACTTAACTTTCCACGCTACGCGTTCCGATTCAAAAGTACCGAAAAAAAGGTGCATATCTTCGATGAGATTCGCAAAAGATTCTTTGTTCTTACACCAGAAGAATGGGTAAGACAACATTGTGTGCAATTTTTAATTGAGGATCTTAACATTCCTAAATCTTATATTAATGTTGAGAAAGAAGTGAAGGTTAATAGTATGTCTAAACGATATGATATTATCTCTTTTAATAAAGATGCCAGTATTCATTTAATTGTGGAGTGCAAAGCACCACATATTAAAATTAACCAAGAAACTTTCGATCAAATTGCAAGATACAATCTCACTTTAAATGCTAAGTATCTTATGGTTACTAATGGGTTACAACACTATTACTGCCAAATGAATGTTGATACCGAATCCTACATCTTTTTAAAAGAGCTTCCAATGTATAATTTGGACTAATTTTTTCAAAAATTTAGAGTTAGCTACACCTCTAATTAACGTTTGTAAAGAATTAAGCTTAAAATAATCCTAAAGTCAATATTTTCTAAATCTCTAAGTTTTTCAATTCTTAACTTTAAAAGAAAAAACTATGACAACCTTAAAATTTAGAGACGGAGACAGTATACCATCAATAGGATTGGGTACTTGGAAATCTGATCCAGAAGATGTAAAAAAAGCTGTTAAAATTGCGTTAGAAAATGGTTACAAGCATATAGATTGTGCCGCAGCTTATGACAATGAAGATGCTGTAGGAGAAGCTTTTAAAGAATCTTTTGAAAGTGGAAACGTTAAGCGAGAAGATATTTTTGTTACATCTAAACTATGGAATAACGCTCATAAAAAAGAAGATGTAATTCCTGCACTTAAAAAGACGCTAAACGATTTAAATCTTGATTATTTAGACCTTTATCTTATGCACTGGCCAGTTGCATTTAAACCAAGTGTAAATGGCTTTCCAGAAAAAGATGAAGACTATTTATCTTTAGAAGAAGCACCACTTCATGAAACATTAAATGCAATGATTGAAGCGAAGAAACAAGGTTTAATTAAACATGTTGGTGTCTCAAATTTTAGCAAAGAAAAGCTAGAAAGCTTAAAAGGTAAAGTTGAAGAAATGCCAGAAATGAATCAAGTTGAGTTACATCCTTACTTACCTCAAAACGATTTATATTCTTATTGTTCTAAAGAAGGTATTTTGCTTACAGGATATTCTCCATTAGGAAGTGGTGACAGATCTGAAGGAATGAAAGCAGATGATGAGCCATCATTATTTGAAGATGATACTATTAAGAAAGTTGCAGAACGAAATAATATTTCAAAAGGTCAAACTTTAATTGCTTGGGCAAAACAACGCGGTACAGCGGTTATTCCTAAATCTACAAATGAAGGTAGGATTAAGGAAAACCTCGAGAGTGATAATATTGAGCTAAGCAAAGAAGACTTAGAAGATATAGCTAATATTGGTAAAAACTACAGATTTATTGATGGCGAATTCTTTGTGACAGAAGGTAACAGTTACTCTAACATTTATGACGAGTAATCCCTAAAGTATTCTTAACTATACTACTAATACTAGCTATTCTCAGTATATTTAACATCTAACCAAAATTTAAATATTATGATTAAGATTTTAGCTTTAGTACTTACCATAGCTGGTGCCATAGGTTTAGTAATTGGCGTTTTAGGAGCTTTTGGAAGTATGAATGTAGGTTTAAGTCCTTGGGCATTATTAATAATTGGTATCGTATTTTTCTTTGCAGGCGTAGGCATGCTTAAAACGAGAAAAGACACAGATCAAATAGATGCTGACAACTAAGCTACATTAGTAAATTATATAAATTAAAAGGGATTCGTATTGAATCCCTTTTTTCATATCTACCATTCAATATTCTGTTTAATTATTTCTTCGTATATTTAAACAAAAAATTGTTTTGAAAAAGAATATTGTATTAATTGGTGGCTCAAAAGGAATTGGTTTAAGTATAACTGAACTATTGCAGGACGACCACAACCTTTTTGTTGCATCTAGAACTACAGGAGAATTAGACACCTCTCTAGTAACACATTTAGAGTTTGATGTACAAAAGGATGACATCACTTCATTAAATTTACCAGATCAAATCGATGGTTTGGTATTCTGTCCTGGCAGTATAAACCTTAAGCCATTTAAAATGCTGAAACCTTCAGATTTTGAAGAAGACATAAACATTAACTTCATGTCTTTAGTCAAAGCTGTTCATGCATTGTTACCAAAGCTAAAAAAGAGTGAGCAAGCTAGTCTTGTATTTTTTAGTACTGTTGCTGTAAAAGTAGGGATGCCATTTCATACCAGTGTAGCAGCCGCAAAAGGCGCAATCGAAGGTTTTGCAAAAGCATTAGCTGCAGAGTATGCACCAACATTTAGAGTAAATGTAATAGCACCATCACTCACAGATACACCACTAGCCGCTCAACTTCTTAATAATGACAAGAAACGAGAAAAAATGAATGATAGGCACCCTCTAAAACGCGTAGGAACAACTGAAGATATAGCTGCAATAGCAAAGTTTCTTCTCACAGATCAAAGTGCTTGGATTACAGGTCAAGTTTTTGGAGTTGATGGAGGTATGAGTACTTTAAACATTAATTAAAATGTCAAAAAAAGTTTCAATATTCTGGTTTAGAAGAGATTTACGCTTAGATGATAATGTAGGGTTTTTAGAAGCCTTAAAAGGCGATTATCCTGTTTTACCCTTATTTATTTTTGATAAAGACATATTAGATAAACTTCCTGAAAATGATGCTCGCGTCACGTTTATTTTTGAAACCCTACAAGAAATGCGTAAAGAGCTACAGGGTGACTATGATAGTAGTTTAGCAATGTTTCACGATACACCTGAAAAAGTATTTAAATCTTTAGTGAAAGATTATCAGGTTCAGGAGGTGTTTACCAACAGAGATTACGAGCCATATGCAAAAGAGAGAGACACAAGTATTAAGGAATTACTAAGCAATAATGATATTTCATTTAATACATATAAAGATCAAGTAATATTTGAAAAAGACGAAGTAGTTAAAAAGGATGGCGATCCTTACTTAGTGTATACGCCTTACAAGAATACGTGGAAAGAGAATTTTAAAGACCACACTTTAAAGATTCATTACACCTCTCAACATTTAGATAATACCGTAAAAAACACAAGACTTCCAAATGTGTCTTTATCTGAAATGGGGTTTAAAAAATCCTCAATTTCATTTCCTGAGTACGATACTTCTCCAACATTAATTGAAAACTACAACGATACTAGAAACTTTCCAGCCAAGGATGGTACATCTAATCTAAGTCCGCATTTAAGGTTTGGTACAGTTGGTATCAGAAAAATATACAAGAAAGCTATAGATGCTAAAGACGAGACATTCTGGAACGAATTAATTTGGCGAGAATTCTTCATGCAGATACTTTATCATTTTCCGGAAACTGTAAATAATGCTTTTAAAAAGAAGTACGACCGTATAGAGTGGCGTAATAATGAAGACGAATTTGAAAAATGGAAAACTGGTACTACTGGTTATCCTTTAGTAGATGCAGGTATGCGCCAGTTAAATGAAACTGGCTTAATGCATAACCGTGTTCGTATGGTAGTAGGAAGCTTTTTGTGTAAACACTTATTAATAGATTGGCGTTGGGGCGAAGCATATTTTGCGGAAAAACTGTTAGATTATGAAATGTCCAGCAACGTTGGTAATTGGCAATGGGTTGCAGGCTCTGGTGTAGATGCTGCTCCGTACTTTAGAATTTTTAACCCAACAACTCAAATAGATAAGTTTGATAAAAATAAAACATACATTAACCATTGGGTTAAGGAGTACAACACAGATAAGTATCCAGAAAAGATGGTAGACCATAAAGAAGCTAGAGAGCGTTGTTTAAATGCTTATAAATCTGCTTTAAATTAAAAGCAACAACAATTTTACTTATACAACTAACCTTCAGTCACTTAATTACTGAAGGTTTTTTTAGTTTATACGCGCCCTCTTTTTAATTAACAAACCTTCACATCATTTAACATAACAATAAGTAATCTGAAATACCAAAGCCATGCAATCTCTGTTATCATGGTTCAAACCAAAAACTAAAACAATGAAAAAAGTTATGGTGCTTTCAGCACTTTCTATAGGAATCTTAGCAACATCATGTGTATCTAAGAAAAAGTATGTTCAATTACAAAACGAATATGACAATACAAGATCTACTTTAACTAAAACTCAAGTTGAAAAAGAAGAGTTACAAGCAAAATACAATTCTATTCAGGATCGTGTTGAAGCTTACAACACTAAAATTAATTCTCTTAAAGACGAGAGTGATGCTAAATTTGAAACAGTTGGTGATGTCGCTGTAATTTCTGAAAATCAGAAAAAGCAAATGAGAAAGACATTGCAAAATGTTGATCCTCAAAAACTAGCTAATGCAAAAACCTTACAAGACTCAATTAACTTAGCTGTAGGTTATAGCTTAACCAAGTCTATGAGAGAGAATTTTGATGGTAACGACGAAGATATTGATGTTAATATCGACGAGACTGTGGTAATGATCTCTGTGTCAGACAAATTATTATTTAATAGTGGTAGTTATAGAGTTAGTAATAAAGCTAATAGCTTGTTAGAGCGTTTAGCTGCTGTTATAAACTCAGAACCAGCTATTGAGGTAATGATTGAAGGTCATACAGATGATCGTACAGTAAAACAAGGAAGTTATATTAAAGACAACTGGGATTTAAGTACAGAACGTGCTACAGCTATTATTAGAAAACTGGCAGACGACTATAATGTTGCTCCAGAAAAAATGATTGCTGCTGGTCGTAGTTCTTATAAACCTTTAGTGGCTAATGACTCTAATGAAAACAGAGCCGCTAACAGACGTACAAGAATTTTAATTCTTCCAAATCTTGATAAGTTCTTTGCACTAATGAGTAAAGAAGGATAATCACAATTCAATTTTAATTTAAAAAGGCTTTCTAAATTTTAGAAAGCCTTTTTTTATTGTGATCTTTTAAAATATATAGTTTTAAGGTAAGCACCTTCTGCAAACGCTATAGGATGATCATCATCGTGAGCTGTTCTATCTATAATTTTATAATTAACACTTTGTTGTTTTAAAGCTTTTTCTGCCATAGCATAAAAATCTTGAGCCTCTACTCTACTGCTACAAGATGCCAATACAAGTATGCCATTTTTAGATACAAGTTGTACACCCATTTTAGCAAGTTGCGCATATTTTTTTAAAGCCTTTTCTACGTCTGTTGCTTTTTTTGCAAAACTTGGAGGATCAATAACTACAACATCAAACTTTCTGTTCTTTTGTATGAGTTGTTGTAGTTTTTCAAAAGCGTCTCCTTCAATTATATGATGTGTACCTTTATGGTCATTTAAAGTTGCATTTTCCTTAGCTACTGCCAATGCCTGTGCACTAATATCCAAACTAGTAACATCTTTTGCTCCTTTAGCTAATGCATGAACAGAAAAACCTCCAGCATAGCTAAACACATCGAGAACAGATTTTCCTTTGCTCAACTCTCCAACACGTTTTCTATTGTATCTGTGATCTAGGAAATATCCTGTCTTATGGCCTTTTATAACATTGGCCTTAAAATTAATACCGTGTTCAAAAAAGTGCACCTCTTCATCTTCTAGGTTTCCATAAAGAATAGATCCATCAGACAAACCTTTAGTTGTTAAGAGTTGGTCAAGTTTTCTACTTAACCTAAGCACAACTGTTTTTACTTGAGTTGTATTAATTAAATGTGGAAGAATATCACTTAAATAAGGTAACCACATTTCAGAATACAGTTTAATAACCAAGACATTTGCATATACATCTGCAATAAAACTTGGCATATTGTCATTCTCCCCAAAAAGGAGTCTGTAAGCGTTTGTGTTGGTATCTAAAAGGTCTAATCGTTTAGCGTAGGCAGTATGTATTTTAGATTCAAAAAAAGAGGAATTTATAGTAGCAGGACTGCCATTGTGTAAGACCTTTATTTTTATGGGAGAATCTATGTCATACAATCCTAAGGCAATAAGCTTATTAGTATGATTGTCATAAATAATGGCCAAATCTCCAGATTTAGGAGAATGACTTTCTTTTACAATACTATCTGAAAATACCCAAGGATGACCTTGTTTAACTAAACCTTGGGCGGTTTTGTTAAGTTTTACAGCAATACGCTGTGTTTTAATTTTTGGTAAATGTGTAAACTGAGAAGCTTCTACCAAAGTTCAAAGTAAATTCCAGAAAGTATAATAGCGATAATACAGATAATAACAGCTACTATTATAATAGTGGCTCCTACTTTAGTTTTAGGTGTATCTTGAAGAATATAATCGTTTTCTTCAAACTCTTGTTTTTGCTTTTTATCTGACATGATGTTGAATTGGTTTTATTGCGCAAATATAAACAACAAAAGGTATAGTTTTTGCGTTATATAACAAAGAAATGAAAACTGTAAAACACATCACATTTTACCGTTTATTAAGTTACTAAATTTAAAATAAAATGTTAAAAATTTGGAAAATCCAAAAATTTAATGCATTATGTGGTGTTAAACGAAAATATCCCTAGAATATATGAGACAACTCAAGATTACCAAGCAGGTTACAAACAGAGAATCTAAATCTTTAAATAACTACCTGCAAGACGTTAGTAAACTAGATTTAATAACGGCTGAAGAAGAAGTTGAGTTAGCACAAAGAATACGAGAAGGTGATCAGATAGCATTAGAGAAGTTAACGAAAGCTAACTTACGTTTTGTGGTATCTGTTGCCAAGCAATACCAAAATCAAGGATTAAGATTACCAGATTTAATTAACGAAGGAAATGTTGGTTTAGTTAAAGCCGCTAAACGTTTTGATGAAACTCGTGGTTTTAAATTTATCTCTTACGCCGTATGGTGGATTCGTCAATCTATACTACAAGCACTAGCAGAACATTCTAGAGTTGTACGTTTACCTTTAAATAAGATTGGTGTTATTAACAAGATTAATAAAACATTCTCTTATTTAGAGCAAGCTTATGAGCGTCCGCCTTCTGCTGCAGAAATTGCAAAGGAGTTAGATATGCCTGTAAGCAAGGTAAAAACTGCAATGAAAAACTCTGGACGTAGCCTTTCTATGGATGCGCCATTTCAAGAAGGTGAAAACGACTCTAACTTATACGATGTATTAAAGAGTGGAGAAAGCCCAAGCCCAGATAATAACTTAATGCAAGATTCTTTAAGTGTTGAGATAGAGCGTGCTCTAGATACCCTTACAGAACGTGAAGCAGATGTTATTAGACTTAACTATGGTCTTGGAGGACAACAGCCGTTAACTTTACAAGAAATAGGTGAAACTTTTGATTTAAGTAGAGAGCGTGTTCGTCAAATTCGTGAAAAAGGAATTAGACGTTTGCGTCACGAAAGTAAGAGTAAGATCTTAAAGAAATACTTAGGATAGTTTTACGACTCTGTTTATTTATAAAAAAGCCGCTTTAAATTAATAAAGCGGCTTTTTTATATTCTATAATTAAAACTCTTAACCTTCTGGATTAAGGATTAAATTAATACGATCCTCTAAATCATCATAGTGGTATTTTGTTAATGTGTTAGACGATCTTGCAGATTTTAACTGGCGTTCTAATAACTTAAGTTCTCCTCTTACTAAAGCGCGCACATCACTTTGATCAACTGTATAATATACCTCGCCATATCTTCCTCTACTCATTTCTTCAGTTAGTAAATATTCCATTTGCTCTACAAAAGCACGTTGTAAGTTTCTTCTATATAAATCTGTTGGCTTTCCAGAAGTAACTTCATTAAAGATTCCTCTTCTAACATCCTGTAACATCTCTAAAGCAGAGTAATATTCATTCTCTGTAGTTTCAGCATTAATTAAGCGTCCTATTCTATCAAAGCTTAATAGATTGTTTAAATGTCTTGTTTGTAAACTACGTAGGCGTTCAAAATAACCAGATTCAGATATATTTTGAACAATAGCTTTATCAATTAGCCATTGTGGTGTCTCAAAAATTGTATTGTGTAACCAAGATACAGACTGTTTTTGCGTGTCTTTATCTACAACAGTATAAACACTACCCTCTTGCTCTGGTGTTTTTAAATTTTCATAAACACCACCAACATTAGTAACTACGTGTCCTATGTAACGAGACATAACCCCTAAAAGTTCTCCATACAGCTCTTCTAAATCTGCATAATCATTAGTTTGATCTGATGTCCACTTTGGTAAATTTTCAGCAACATACTTTAAGTTTTTTATACCATATGTACTTGCTTTTATAGGATTGTTTCCTATAGCTTCAGTTTGAGATTGTGGATCAAAACTACTGCTTTGTTTTCCAAATTTATATTTTGGATCATTTGCTTTTTCAAGTATCCAAGAATTTAAAGTTTGCAATTCTGCTTCTGGAGAATTTGCATTAGGAATAACACGATAACCCCAGTTTGCAGCATAGTGGTCATATGGTCCCATTTGGCGTACAAACCTTATATTTTCATCTCCAGGTTGTGCTATATAGTTATAACGCGCATAATCCATAAGACTGGCAGCTATACCATTGTTTTGAGTAAACTCTCCATCTCTATAATCTTCAACATTATATGCATAGCTGGCTGCCATATTGTGAGGAAAACCTAAGGCATGACCTACTTCATGTGCAATAACTTGACGCATCATCTCTCCTATTTCTTCTGCATTAGTATCTAAAGTTCTAGCTGAAGGATTTGCTGCGCCAGTTTCTAATAAATATCTATTTCTGTAAGACCTAAGGTGGTTATGGTACCAGATAATATCACTTTCTATAATTTCTCCAGAACGAGGATCACTCACACTTGGCCCAACAGCATTTCTGGTGGTACTAGCAACATAACGCACTACAGAATATCTTATATCTTCTGGACTAAAATCTGGATCTTCTTCTTTGGTTGGAGCATCTTTAGCTATAATTGCATTTTTAAAACCTGCAGTTTCAAAAGGTTTTTGCCAATCTTCAATACCTTGTTTTATATAGGCTTTTAAACTCTCTGGCGTACCAGGATCTAGATAATAAACTATTGGTTTAATAGGCTCCACCAATTCTCCTCTCTCATAAGCAGCAGGATCTTTAGGTTCCAATCTCCAACGCCTTATATAAGTTTTCTTATCTGCTTTTAAAGCTTCACTCGAGTAATCTATCTGGCTTGTTGTAAACCAACCTACACGAGGATCAAACAATCTTGGTTGCATTGGTTCTTCTGGCAACAAAATCATAGATTGATTCATTTGAAGACTTATTGACTCTGTAGCTGAGTTTGATGGTGGCTCAGAAGCATTGTAGGTAAAATCCTGTTTAACCTCTATATTTTCAGGGAATGTCTTTATGTTATTAATAAAGCTTCTATCCTTATCTAGATTTTTTACTTTATAAGATTTTCTTAGTCTTGAGCTCAACCCACTTATAGCCTGAACATCTGAAGATAAGAATTTAGTAACATCAATAACCGTAGCTGTACTATCTGCACTCAAGGCTTCAATATCAAACGCATAAAGTGTAGGCTCATAATTATTTACTAAGACAGAATTATTAATTGCTGCAGACGTATCTAAAGCAACTTCTGAGTAGCTTTTTACCTTTAATAAGATTTTGTCCTGAAACCTAACCCAATGTACCACTTGCTCATTAGTTTTACTTCCAGCATTCATATAACCACCACCTAAATTTGATGGTATTTGAGCTATCCTACTTACCCAAAGCATATCTTTTTGCAGGACAGCATTCGGTATTTCATAGTAATATTTTTCACCTATTTGATGAACTTTAAATAGACCATCATCTGTTTTTGCAGCACTCGTAATGACTTTTGAATAAGGTTTTATCTTATCGTCTTTTGAAGCTGAAGATGTAGGTGTATTGGTTGATTTTTTTGTGGTTGGTTTTTGGTTGGCGCACCCTAATACTACTAGTAGCGCGGTTAATACAACTAATGGGTATTTCATTATATAGTAAGATTTAGCCATCTAAGATACCAAAAATTGAGAAAGCTTAAACCACTAAAGAATCATATTTTAGTGAATAGTTGTACTTTAGCTACAAACTACCACCAATGAGAAATGTCCTTTCACTAGTATTATTAGTCTTTATTTCAATAAGTTGTAAAGATATTGAACCTAAAGAACTAACCGAAAATCAACTGCTTGCAAAGGCCATGTCTATTCATTTAGAAGTTATCACTTTAGATACACATTGTGATATAAATATTCGAAATTTCACAGACTCCATTAACTATACACAAAAATTAGAAACACAAGTTAATCTTCCTAATATGAAAGAAGGAGGTTTAGATGTGGCTTGGTTTATTGTCTATACAGGACAAGACTCTTTAAATGACATAGGTTATAAAAACGCATACGATAATGCTATTAGCAAATTTGAAGCTATACATAGGTTAGTAGACAGTATTGCTCCAAACGATATTGCTTTAGCAACAACCTCTAAAGAAGTAAAAGATATACACGAATCAGGCAAACTTGTTGCGATGATAGGTATAGAAAACGGTTACCCAATAGGTAAAGATCTTAGTAACGTCAAGACATTTTACGATATGGGTGCACGCTATATGTCTTTATCACATAATGGGCACAGCCAATTATCAGACTCTAACACTGGAGAAGAAGATGGTGTCTGGTTACATAATGGGTTAAGTGAATTAGGAAAAGAAGTGGTTTCTGAAATGAATCGTGTCGGTATGATGATAGATGTATCTCATCCATCTAAAGAAGCCATGCGACAAATGATAAATTTAACCGAAGCGCCAATAATAGCTTCCCACTCATCTGCCAGAGCACTTTGCGATCATAGTAGAAATTTAGATGATGAGCAGTTACAATGGTTAAAAGAAAATAATGGTGTTGTACAAACCGTAGCATTCAGCAGTTATTTAAATACAGAAAAGCACAATGCATTTAATGACGCTAAGCAAAAGTTATACAAATCAGTTGGACAAAAGATGGGTTTTGAAATCATTGAGCGTGATAGTGTAAGACTTTTAGACAATGAAGCAAGGACGGCATATTATGATAATTATAGAAAAGTTATAAATGCTTCGAAAGAGAAGGTTGAAGCCTTAAAGCAGGAAGTCGCACCTGTAAATGTTTCAGATTTTGTAGATCATATAGATTATCTCGTTGAAAAAATTGGAATTTCTCACGTAGGCATTAGTTCAGATTTTGATGGTGGTGGCGGTATTCACGGTTGGGAAGACGCTTCTGAAACCTTTAATGTAACATTAGAGTTAGTTAGGCGTGGTTATACTCAAAAAGAAATTGAAATGCTTTGGTCTGGAAACTTATTAAGAGTTTTAGATGACGTTGAAGCGGTTGCGAAACGGATTCAAGATGATGATACTCAAGTTGCTGAACTATGAGTAAAAAATATAAAATAATAATCTCGTTAATTTTAACCTTTCTACTATTTATATTTCTTTATTTCTATTTAAATAAAATTTATTTTTTAGTTGTAGTAAGTCTTATTATAATATCTGAAGCCTTTATTTATTTAAAATTTATTAAAAAAATAAATTTTAAGACTAAGTGGCTAAAATTAGAAAAATGGTTTTTAACTTCCGTATTAGGAGCAATAATTATAAGTTGGCTAGGGACTTTTTTGTACGGATATGTATTTCCTAATACTGATGCGGTTTTATTACAAAACCAAAGTACCTTAATTAATAATAATAAAACTATAGTTTCAAAACAAGATAGTATTTATGAATTAGTATCACTAAAGAATGAGGAGATCAAAGTTATCCTATCAAACATTCCGAATAATATATTAAATAATTTAGAAGAACTTGCAGTTAAACAACAAAGAAAAATTGAACAACTCGTTCAAGAAAATTTCACATTAAAACAAAAGCTAGAAGTATTATCTATTGAGGACTTTAATGTTAGCCTCCAAAATGAAATATTTTTACTTTTTAATGAGTATAGGTATAAGGAAGTTATAAGTTTAATAGATGAATTTTTAAATGAAAAACTAGCAAGCATATCAGACAAAGATATTTCAAAAATATACTATCAAAAATCTTTAGCTAACATTGGTTTATTAAATTATGAAGATGCTATTAATGACATTGAAAATGCTCTATTATACGACAACACCAATTTAACTATAATTAAGGAATATGGGAATCTTATAAAATTGTCAAAAAAACAAAATACTCTCACTCCATTAAAAACAATTAAAAAAGATTATTCTCAAGATATAATCATTTCTGCCGATAAAATGAATATTTTTTATAGAGGCGTTCAAAATCCGATCAGTATACCCTTATCACGATTTAACACTAGTGATATTGAAGTTAAATCTAATGTTGGGGAGTTAACTAAAGCTCAAGATATAAATAAATATAATGTTAATGTAACTAACGTAAAAGCCTCTAAGATTGAAATAACAGTGAAAATATCACAAAAAGATATAGACCCAATAATTACTAAACGTACTTTCAGAATCAAAGATATAACAAAGCCAGTTGCAACTTTTAGAGGAGAATATGGTGATGATATAAAAATTAATAGGAATAATGTTCTTGGTGTAGAAATCTCTTATATTTTACCAAATTTTCTTTTTGATTTAAATTTAGAAGTTAATAGTTATAGATTAAGTATACCTAATAGAACTGCTATATTAGTAAGAAGTAACAAAATTGATCAATCTGCAGCTGACCTGATAAAAATGACAACTGCTGGTGAAGAAGTCAAAATTTTTGATATCAATGTAAGTATTAAAGGAAGTAATGACTATAAATTAAAGAATGTTGCACCAATGACTCTTAAAGTTGTCCAATAATTAAAGTGATATACAGCTTATTCTCTTCTTTCTACCAACTTTAATAGTTTTTGATTTTGTTGATTATGCAGTATGAGAAGACTCCTCAATTAAAGAACCTGAAAGCTATATTCATAACGTTTTACTAAAAATGAACTTAGTTAAGTTTTGATTTGTAAACTTGCTTCAGGTTAAATCCCAATACAAGTATTCCAAAAACTATATTAAGTGTCATTAATGAAAATATTGACGCTTCACTTGTCTTCACTTCTACAAAAGCATCATCTTTAAGCGCTAAAGACACACTATATTGGTTTCCTTCATCTAAAATAAATTGATTTTTGTCGCTATCTTTTTTCAGTATCACCAACATTGACTTGCTCTTATGAATGTCCTTAAATACAGTATTTGTAACTTCAATAGCGTTTAAATCTGAAGGTATGCCTTCAACCTCAAAAATCACTTTTGTTTCGTGTCCTAGTCTCACAATACCGTTTTTCAAAACAATATGGTCGTGACCATTAAAGTGCATATGGATATTATCTCTAATATGCTCTAGTACCATAGCTTGAAACTCTTCTGGAGTTTTATAAGGCGTATCTGCAAAGTGAGTCTTCACCTTTTGTTGAAATGCGGTTAACGATGCACTAATTTGCAACACCCAAACATTATTTTTTTTCTCAGCTAAAACGACACTTGAAGCCTCAGTTTGATGAGCAAAACTTGCCATCGAGAACAATCCAAGAATCGCGATTAAAATATAGGTTTTCATCTTTTAAAGTTTTTAGTTAGTGGCGTAAGCACCTTGTAAACCACCAATAAAATTGTTGTTTCCTGCTTCATCAACGTGATAATGATAACCACGAACGTCGTCGTAATGACCTCTTAAGTTGTCTAAATCTGTAGGAGAATCACCATTGGCGTCTTCTAATTCATAAATGCCGTGACCATCTAAGGCATATCCAATTAATGAAGAGTGACCATCTTCTTGCGTAATTTGTGTACTAAAACCTGTAGCTGCGTGATAATGATAACCTTGGTTAACATTAATATGACCTCCAGCATCATCAAAAGGTGCCAATGTGTAAGCTCCAAGTATATTATCTACAGGTGCAGGCGCAGAAAACTCAACGCCGTTTAGAGCAACACCTCGTGTTGGTGGCGCAGAATTTCCAGGTCCTCCAGGTCCACCAGGACCAGTTGCAAACAGAGTTGCTTGAGTTTGAAGAATTGGAGTGATTGGAATTAAAAAAGTTTGTGACAAATCTGTAATGTAAGATGGCAAACATTCTACACAAAAGTTTTCATACTCTTCACCCACATTAGGGTTTGCAGCGTTAATACAGTCTTCCTCAGTTTCTGTGACGAAGATATCTCCATTAGCATCATACATTAACCAGTTATTGTCGTTATAAAATGTTGCCATATTTTCAATAAAAGCACCATCAACATCATACACTTGGCCGTTTTCTAACCAAATGCCGCCTGCTTCGGCACTATCAGAAATATTATCTGGACACCAAGGTCCCATTTGATGGTCAGATGGTGTACTGTTGGTGACTATTTGAAAACAGTTAGTTTCAGTACCATCAGATAATGTACAAGGTACTGTCGTAATACTCACATTATCAGAATCTGTGGTGAAAAAACTAGAATTAACATCGACCACCGTTGTGTCATTAGTTGATATATCATCTGCAGTGCTATCATCGCTTGAACAAGACGTACAGCTAATTAATCCGACTGTCATAAATGCAATTCCTAGAATTAGAAATTTTAAATTATTTAGTTTCATAGTTATTTAGTTTTTAAAGACTTTATCTGCAGAATAAACACTCCACTATTGCTAATGGAGTGTCTTGGCTAATTCAAACAAATTAATAGTGGATATATTAATTTCTTTCTTTTCGTTCTTTACGTTCTGGTTTTGGAGCTTTCTTAAATTCTTCTTCAGATATAAAACCATCTTCATTGGTGTCTATCTTTTTAAAGTCATTTTTAAGTGGTCCTTTTAATTCAGCTTTTGCGAGTTTACCATCGTCGTTCTTATCCATTTCTTTTAAAAGATTGGCATACGTTGGTGGCTCTTTGCGTTCGTTTCTATCATTACCACGTTGTGATTGTGCACAAGTAACAGATGTTAATCCTAGGCTAAAGACCATTGCTAACATTGCAAGATTTAATTTTGAATTTTTCATATTAAAAGTTTTTATGATTCATTATTATGACCACAAATTTGAGGATTAGTTCAATACAGATATCGAGTTTTCAGCGAACCTGCGTGGGTTTTCAGCGAATGCCTAATATTGTCCTTTTAATAGATATTTATTCACTACCAAAACAGCTCATTTTCAAGATTTGCTGAATTTTATTTTCCTTTATTTGTACTATGAAACAATTCTACAGATACCTTTTTCAGGTGCTCGTTTGGTTAGGCATTTGGTCTATACTATGGCTTTCTAGTGGAAGTGACATTAAATTTATTGAAGTTAATGTCTCTGCTTTTGTACTTCAAAGTCTACTTCTTTTTGGCCTCATATATTTTGCAATACCACAGTTACTTTTCAAGAAAAAGTATCTCTATTTCTTTGCGATAAGTTTATCGGCTATTGCATTAGGTATTTACCTTTCCGCCTTAGTAGGTCCACCGCCACCAATTGACAGACCAGGTCCATCTGGTTTAGATAGGCCTCCAACTATTGCTCCTTCTCGCTATTTTATACATCTTTTAATGGTGTCTATGTCTTGCGTGTCTGCCGTGCTTTTAGAGACTTTTATCTTTGCTAAAAAGAAAGAACAAGATACTGTTCTTGCTAAAGCTGAGTTGGTAGAAAGTGAATTGAAGTTCCTCAAAATGCAGATTAATCCTCATTTTCTCTTCAATGCTTTGAATAATATTTATGCGCTTTCTGTAACTAATTCAGAAAAAACGCAAGAGAGTATTAGCACACTTTCTGAAATGCTTCGCTATGTCATTTACGACTGCGAGCAAGCTAAAGTTCCATTATATAAAGAACTGAATTACATTGAAAATTACATTGAATTGTTTAAGCTGAAAAGCAGTAAATCATTCAATATCAAACTAACTAAAAACATTATGAATGAAAGTATTTTGGTCGCTCCAATGCTTTTTTTACCTTACATAGAAAATGCGTTTAAACATAGTGGTATTGAAAAAGGTGACGCTAATTTTGTGAATATTACACTTACTCAAAATGGCAATCATATTGAGTTTATGGTAGAAAACAACAATCCTGAAACGCCAATCTCCACAGATTCACAAGGTGGAATAGGATTACCAAATGTGCAAAAGCGCTTAGAGATATTGTATCCTGAAAAACACGATTTAAAGATTTCTAAAGCTGAAGTATTTACAGTCCATTTAAAACTTGAATTAGAATGAGCAGTATAAGCTGTATTATTATTGATGACGAAGAATTAGCAAGAACGCTACTTGAAACTTATGTAACAAAAGTAGATTTCTTAGAGTACAAAGGGCAGTTTGAAAATCCTTTAGAAGCCTTGTCTTACCTTAAAAATAATTCAGTAGACCTCATATTTTTAGATATACAAATGCCAGAATTAAAAGGTACTGAGTTTGCACAACTCATCTCAAAATCTGATGCACGAGTTATTTTCACAACTGCTTACTCTGAATATGCCTTAGAAGGTTTCGAGCTTAGCGCTCTAGATTATCTTCTGAAACCAATCACCTTTAAACGCTTTTTGAGTGCTGTTGAGAAATTTCCAAAAAGCGACAATGCTTCAGATAATCATCTTGTGATTAAATCTGGTTATGATTTGCATAAGGTGCTTCTAGATGATATTTTATATATAAAGAGCGATAGTGAATATGTAAATTATCATTTAAGTAATGGTAGAAAAATATTAACTAACCAATCCCTAAAAAATTTAGAATCTAAATTACCAGATTCCTTTTTAAGAGTACATCGTTCTTATATAATAAATAAAGGAAAAGTTACAGGGTTAAAAAGTAGAGAACTATTGCTTCTTAATATTAAAATACCAGTAAGTGATAGTTATTATGAAATAGTTAGAAAAAAAATATTTTAATTAAAACTTACCGTTAAAGCTTAAGCGTAGTTTACGCATATACTCTTCTTGTAACCAATTTTTATAGTTCTTGGTATTGTTTATTATACAATATGAGAAAATACGTATTCTATACTCTATATCATCCTTAAGTAGCTTAGCAAGCTCTCTTGCATCAAAAACATCTTCACTGTTTTCAATACACATTTTTGAGTGTTGCTCTATAGATTTTTCAATAACCATCTTAGACTTTCCATGAGACTTCATAATCTTCTCATACTCTGCTCGAACATTAAATGAGATGTCTTCGGTATTTTTAAAACGCTCTCTTAAATCGTCTGGCATAACATATTTAAACTCTCGTTCAATCTCATCATCGCTACGAAGGTGTTCTAAGAAATAGTCTGGAGATTTAAAGATACGATGCCAATCTACAGGTTCACTCCACATACCAAAACGTGCAGCGTTATTACCAAGATCTAAAACTGTAAATTCTTTCTTATCACCAAGCACACGAGAACCACGTCCTATCATTTGATAGTATAGCGTTAATGATTTTGTAGCTCTGTTAAGTATAATTGTTTCAACAGAAGGTTCATCAAAACCTGTAGTTAAAATACTAACAGAAGTTAAGATAGCATCTGGAGTCTCATTAAACCACTTAAGAATAGCTTTACGCTCTTCTTTAGTGTGTGTATTGTCTAAGTGCTCTACTTCGTAACCAGCGCGTTTAAAAGTAGTATAAACTTCTTCTGAAGTACGTATACCATTATTAAAAATTAAGGTCTTTGTACCTTGTGCTTTGGCTTCATAGGCTTGCAAGAGTTTACCTTGCATTACCATATTTCCATAAAGTTCTTCGGAAGATCTTACGGTATAATCTCCTGTCATCCCAACTTGTAATGTTCCTAAATGAACATCATAGCTATAGGTTTTTGCTTTTGCTAAAAATCCTCTTTTAATTAATGAAGGTATATCTTCTCCTACAATTAGATCATCATAAACCTCATACATAGGAAGTTTAATGTTTGAGCTTAAAGGAGTTGCAGTAACACCTAACATAAAAGAGCCTTCAAAGAATTTGAAAAGCTTTCTGAATGAGTTATAGTGAGCTTCATCTATAATTACAAGACCTACATCTTCTACATCGAAAATATCATCTTGTAAACGATTGTTTAGAGTTTCGACCATTGCCACAAAACAATTGTACTTGTCTTGATCTGGAAGCCTTTTAACTTTAGAGTTTACAATTTTATTCTTTACACCAAACTCTTTAAGCATTTTAGAAGTTTGCTTACAAAGCTCTATCCTGTGTGTAAGAATAACTACCTTTTTATTGGTTTGCTCTATATAGCGGCGTACTAATTCTGAAAAAATCACGGTTTTACCGCCACCTGTAGGAAGTTGATACAGGAGATTGTAATTATCTGGGTGCTTCTCGATACGGTCGAAGATTTTCGCAATATCGGTTGCTTGATAATCGTAAAGTTCTTTTTTGTTATTTATTCCAAAAGTTGTGTTTGCCATAGCCATTCTAAAAAACTTTGCAAAATTACAGTTTTTTAATGCTTACGAAAAACAAAACCAAGGTTTCTATAAAAAGAAATTATAATTGCTTTAAAATGAATAAAAAAGGAGATGATTTAATTTTCAAAATCATCTCCTTCAAAAAATATGTTTTTCTAATTAAAGTGGAATATTACCATGTTTGCGTTCTGGTCTTAACACTGTTTTATTTTCTAACATAGCAAAAGATTTAAGAAGCTTGCGTCTGGTATCCTTAGGCATAATCACTTCATCTATAAAGCCTCGCTGTGCTGCCTTAAATGGATTAGCAAAGGTTTCAGCATATTCTGCCTCTTTTTCAGAAAGCTTAAGCTCTGGATCTTCGGCTGCTTTTATTTCACGTCTAAATATAATTTCACTTGCACCCTTTGCTCCCATTACGGCAATTTCTGCAGTTGGCCAAGCATAATTCATATCTGCACCAATGTGTTTAGAATTCATAACATCATATGCACCGCCATATGCTTTTCTGGTAATTACTGTAATTCTTGGTACTGTAGCTTCACTTAAAGCATATAATAATTTAGCACCGTGCAAAATGATACCATTCCATTCTTGATCTGTTCCGGGCAAAAATCCTGGAACGTCCACTAATACTAACAATGGAATATTAAAGGCATCACAAAAACGCGTAAATCGAGCTGCTTTTTTAGAGCTATCTACATCTAGAACACCAGCCAAACTCATAGGCTGGTTGGCTACTATACCAATACTTTTTCCGCCTAATCGGGCAAAACCAACAATAATATTATCTGCGTAGTCTTTATGAATTTCGAAAAAAGAGTCTTTATCTATTATCCCCGAAATTACCGTATGCATATCATAAGGTTTATTAGCAGAGTCTGGTATAATACCTTCTAGTTCTTCTCTAACCTCATCATTTAACTCATAAGAAATAGCTTCTGTTTTTACTTTATTATTTTGAGGTAAGTAGCTTAATAATTGCTTAATCTGCTCAAGACAAACTACATCATTACTAGCGGTAACGTGTGTTACACCAGATTTAGTGGCGTGCGTTCTTGCACCACCTAATTCTTCTGAGGTTACTGTTTCATTTGTAACGGTTTTAACCACATTTGGACCTGTAACAAACATATAGCTACTATCCTGTACCATAAAGGTAAAATCTGTCATTGCAGGTGAGTAAACAGCACCACCAGCACAAGGTCCCATAATGGCAGATATTTGAGGTATAACTCCAGAGGCTTGTACATTTCTGTAAAAAATATCTGCATATCCTCCTAAAGAGCGTACACCTTCTTGAATACGTGCTCCTCCAGAATCATTAAGACCAATAATTGGAGCACCTACTTTTAAGGCGTGATCCATAACCTTACAAATCTTTTCTGCGTGTGTTTCTGATAATGCACCTCCAAAAACAGTGAAATCTTGTGCATAAACATAGACTAGTCTGCCTTGTATTGTACCGTATCCTGTTACAACACCATCACCATAAAACTTCTGTTTGTCCATACCAAACTCTGTTGTTCTATGCGTAACCAGTATGCCCATTTCTTCGAAAGAACCATCGTCTAACAAATAATTTACACGCTCTCTTGCAGTAAGTTTATGTTTTTCATGTTGTTTTTTTATACGTGCTTCGCCGCCACCCAAATGAGCTTGTGCTATTTTTTCTTCAAGTTGTTTTTTTATATTACTCATCCTGATATTACGATTTTGGTAGTCTTAATTGTTTTGAATCTTTTAGGTATTGTCTTAACGCTACCTTAGCTGCCAATTCTGCTTCTTCTGTAAACTGAGCTTTCAGTTTTTCTGGAGAATAGTTGTTTTTTACAAAGTGAGTATTAAAGTTTCCGCTTCTAAATGCATCATTCTCAAACACAAATTTTCCAAATGGCAATGTTGTTTGGATACCTTCTACTTCGTAAGCATCTATAGCTTCAACCATAAGTTGTATTGCTGCTTCTCTAGTTTTACCATAGGTAATTAATTTAGCCAGCATTGGATCGTAATAGATAGGCACTTCCATACCTTCTTCGAAACCGTTATCTACTCTTATTCCATTTCCTTCTGGTAACTTGTAAACTTCTAGGTTACCTACACTTGGAAGAAAATCATTTAAAGGATCTTCTGCATAAACTCTAAGCTCAACTGCATGACCATCAATTTTAAGATCTTCTTGTGTAAAGGATAACGTCTCTCCGTTAGCAACTTTAATTTGCTGCTCAACAAGGTCTATTCCTGTAATAAGTTCTGTTACGGGATGCTCTACTTGTAATCTTGTATTCATTTCTAGGAAGTAGAAATTATGATCATCATCAATTAAAAACTCTACTGTTCCAGCTCCAACATAATCACAAGCTTTTGCAACTCTTACAGCTGCAGCTCCCATGTTTTCTCTCAGCGTTTCTGATAAGACACTAGATGGTGCTTCTTCAACAACTTTTTGATGACGTCTTTGTATACTGCACTCACGCTCAAACAAATGAACTGTATTGCCATGTTTATCGGCTAGTACTTGTATTTCTATATGTCTAGGAGATGCTATATATTTTTCAATAAATACAGAACCATCACCAAATGCAGATTTTGCCTCACTTATGGCTCGTTTCATTTGAGATTCTAATTCTGTCTCTTTTTCTACAACACGCATACCTTTTCCGCCACCACCAGCAGAAGCTTTTATAAGAATAGGAAAACCAATCTCTTTAGCTATGCTTGTAGCTTTATCTACATCTTCAATAGCTTCATCTATTCCTGGAACCATTGGTATATCATAAGATTTTACAGCTTCTTTAGCTGCTAACTTACTTCCCATAACTTCGATAGCATGAGTATCTGGACCTATCCAAACTATACCACTTTCTTTAACTTTTTTAGCAAAACCTGCGTTTTCACTTAAAAAGCCATAACCTGGATGAATAGCATCAACATTTAATGCTTTAGCTTTTTCTATAATTACTTCGCCTAAAAGGTAGGACTCCGACGATGGTGGTGGTCCTAATAAAATAGCTTCATCTGCATAACGTACATGTGGTGAATGCCTATCTGCTTCAGAATAAACGGCAACTGTCTTTATACCCATTTCGCGTGCTGTTTTCATAACACGAAGGGCTATCTCGCCACGATTGGCAACTAGTATTTTTTTCATGATAATGGTTCTAGGGTAAGCAATAAGGCATTTTTCTCAACGGTGTCTGCTGTAGAAACTTCAATAGATTTAATGACACCATCTCTTGGTGAAAGCAGTGAGTTTTCCATCTTCATAGCTTCTAGCACACATAGTGTATCGCCTTCTTTTACACTGTCTCCTTCCTTTACATCTACACTTAAAATAACACCTGGCATTGGTGCAAAAATATCATTCTCTATAGCATCTGCTCCTAAGCTTAATCCCATTTCTTCAATTAGAAGATCGAGATCATTTTTAATGGCTACCTGATATCTATTACCATTTATACGAACTGTATATTGGCGATTAAGTACATCTTTACCTTCTATATGAACAGATTGGGAGGCAGAATCTTCTAAAATATGTTGTTTGTTATTGGGTTGTAAGCTGGTATCTAGGGAATTGACGTCTTGAGCATCTAACTGAAACTCAAACTCATCATTAACCGAGAGTTTATAAGTATTGGTCATAGATCTGTTATTATGATTTAAAGATAATAAGTGCCTACAGATACTACAAATTAATAACCCCTAAAACTATAAACTAACAAAATGAAGTACCATAAATACTATATGGAAAGTTGATTATAAACGCCCAATTACGCTACCACAATCTAACATCGCCTCACCAAAATATGGATTTTTAATTCCCATTTCTAATGCTAGCCATTGTGCACCATTGTTATTGTTTGCCATTGGACATTCTTGAATATAATATGTGGTGTTTTGACTGCTAAACCCTTTTGATATTTTAATTAGATTTTTTGAAAGTCCTACAAAGGCAGAACGCTGTTGTGCCAAAGTTTCTGCCTTTATAAAATTTTGAGTTGTTGTTTCTAAAGCTTTTAAAGCTGAAACATCTTTTAGTTCTTCAGTATTTCGGATACTTTTTAAAAGAATGTTAGAAGCTTGGTGGGCAGCCTTAGTATCTGAGTTTACCAATGCATCTTTTAGAACGATATATTTTATCATGACATCGTTTAAATAACTTGAATCTATTAGTTGTTTATTCATAGTATCTGAACCTGTTGTTGGGTTCATCATAGATTGCTTGCCTTGTAGCTGTGCCGCAGCATCAACTGTGAATGTGCCATTTGTTACTACCTCATCTCCTATTTTTAATCCAGACTGTATTTCATAATTATCATTTACAGTTCTTCCTAATGTAACATTGCGCATTATAAATGTTGGTGATGTAGCAGTGGTTTTAATATATACTAAAGACTGTTCTCCTGTCCATAACACTGCACTTTTAGGCACTGTTATTTGGGTATTATTATCGGTGTCAAGTTTTATTGTGCCGGTAACAAACATACCAGGTTTTAATAAGTCTTCTTTATTATTTAGTGTTGCTCTTACACGAATAGTTCTTGTACTTGTATTTAAAATAGGGTCTATAAAAGACACCTTAGCATTAAATATTTTATTAGGAATAGCTTTAACTACAACACTAATGTCCTGACCTTCTTTTATATCTTGTATTGTAGTTTCATATGCATCAAACTCTGCCCATACGGTACTTAAATTTGCTACTTTAAATATAGGCTGCCCATCCATAACGTGAGATCCTTTGTTTACCATTAGTTCTGTTACTACTCCAGAAACTTGGGCGTAAATTGTAAAACTAGGTTTAGGAATTCCTGTCTTTAACACCTCTGTAAGTTGTGATTCTGGTATCATCCAGTTCATAAACTTATTTTTCACAGCATTATAAAGCTGCGGCTGTGCATCTTTTATTCTGTATGCAGTAATAAGTTCCTGTTGTGCAGCTACAAGCTCCGGAGAATAAATTTTAGCTACTGCTTGTCCTTTTCTTACAGTTTCACCTACAGATGTTACATAAAGTTGATCTACACGGCCATTAAAATGAGCTGGTTGTGTAGCTGCTTTGTCATCATTTGCTTTTATTTTTCCAGACAACTCTATAGATGAGTTACTAGATGACATTTCTCCAATAACTGTTGTTTGTATATTAGCCAACGCCATAGCATTTTCTGTCATCTTAAACTCATTGGGTGCCAATCCTGTTGCAGAGCTTTCAGCTGGAATTAAATCCATACCACAGATTGGACAATCGCCAGGCTCTTGTTGTCTAACTTGAGGATGCATAGAGCAGGTCCAAATCTCTGATCTGTGTTCCTCCAAAGAATGCTTCTCTTCTTTAGAGGTTTTATTTTCTGAAGAAGAGTTTGATGTTGTACCAAACAATAACCAACCTGCAAAAAGCCCTATGAGAACAGCAATGATTAAATATATAACGTTCTTATTCATTGTTTTTAGTTTTTGCTTTCTAGGCGCTTTATCATTTGTTTCATTTCTTCAATTTCTTTCTTCTGTGCTTTGATAATATCTTCTGCCAGCTTTTTAACTTCTGGATCTTTAATTTCAGCTCTTTCACTTGTTAATATTGCTATGGAATGGTGTGGAATCATAGCTCGCATCCAAAGTACATCTCCAATTATAGGTTGTTGAGCACGAACTAACCCTAAAGCTCCAACAAATAAGATAATACTACCTGCTACAATAGCTATGTTCTTTTTTGAGTTTTTATACATATTACGCATAGCTAAAAACATAATTATTGCCATTGTAGAAATTCCTAAACAGGTCATGTAAAAACGCGTTAAGCTAAAGTATACATGATCTATTTGGTAAGTATTTAAATACATGGTAATATACATGGCTATAAATGATGCTATTAACATTCCTATAAACTTAGTGTAATTACCTATTCCTGATTTATTATCTAATTTAGAATTCATAATTTATATAGCTTAAATTGATTTGTTTTTTAATCTTAAAGCGTTCCCTATTACAGAAACTGAACTAAAACTCATAGCCAATGCTGCAATCATTGGTGATAACAACACACCAAAAAATGGAAATAAAATACCTGCAGCAATAGGCACTCCTAAAGTGTTATAAATAAGCGCAAAAAATAAGTTTTGCTTTATATTTTTCATTACTGCCTCGCTTAAATTTCTTGCTTTTACTATACCGTGTAAATCTCCTTTTACTAAAGTTATTTCGGCACTTTCAATTGCCACATCGGTTCCTGTACCCATTGCAATACCTACATCGCTTTTAGCTAATGCTGGTGCATCATTTATACCATCACCAGCCATTGCAACACAATGACCATTAGTTTGCAAACTCTCTAATTCTTTTAGTTTTTGCTCTGGTAGCATTCCTGCTTTAAACGTTGATAGGTTAAGACGCTTTGCAACAGCTTTTGCTGTATCTTCATTATCTCCGGTAAACATTATGACCGAAATTCCTTTTTCTTGAAGTTGAGTTATTGCCTTAGCACTTGTCTCTTTAATTTTATCGCCTATTACTACCAAACCTACAATTGTTTCATTTAAAGAAAGATAAGAAACTGTTTTTCCTTCTTTTTGAAAATCTGCCGCTTTATTAATAGTATCTTTTGATAGTTGTACTTTGGCATATTCCATCATTTTAGAATTACCTAACGCTAAGGCTTTACCATCTAGTTTTCCTTCGACACCTTTACCTGTTACTGCATTAAATGCTGTGACTTTTAATACATCTACATCCTTTTGCTTGGCATAATTTACTGTTGCATCTGCTAAAGGATGTTCACTATTGGTATTAAGGGAAGCTATTAGTTGTAATACCTCAGCTTCTGTATAATTATTATCTAAAGCTACTACAGTTTCAACAGATGGCTTACCTTCAGTAAGTGTTCCTGTTTTATCTACTATAAGCGTATCTATTTTATTCAGTTTTTCTAAGGCTTCAGCATTTTTTATAAGCACACCTTGAGAAGCTCCTTTTCCTACACCTACCATTATAGACATAGGTGTTGCTAATCCTAATGCACAAGGACAAGCTATAATTAAAACTGCAATTGCATTTACTAACGCATAGACATAAGCTGGATTTGGTCCCCAAATTGCCCAAATACCAAAGGTGAGTATTGAAACTCCAACAACTATTGGTACAAAATATCCTGAAACCTTATCTGCTAGCTTCTGAATTGGTGCTTTGCTCCTACTAGCGTCGTTAACCATTTTAATGATTTGAGATAGTAATGTTTCATTACCTACTTTTTCAGCTTTCATTAAGAAAGATTGGTTGCCATTTATAGTACCACTACTAACTTTATCATCTTCTGATTTATCTACAGGTATAGGTTCGCCTGTAATCATAGATTCGTCTATGGAAGATTGCCCTTCGGTAATATGGCCATCTACAGGAATTTTTTCGCCAGGCTTTACTTTCAAAATATCACCTTTCTTTATTTTTTTAATGGCGACTACCTCTTCTTTACCATCAACAATTTTAATAGCTTTATTAGGTGCCAGTTTTAATAGTTCCTTAACCGCAGAATTTGTTTTGCTATGAGCTCTAGCTTCTAATACTTGCCCCATAAGCACTAAAGTTAGGATAACTGTTGCAGCTTCAAAATATACATGTACCGCACCTGAATCTGTTTTAAATTGCGGTGGAAAAACTTGAGGAAAGAGTAATCCAAAAACACTAAACAACCAAGCAACTCCAGCACCTATACCAATTAGAGTAAACATATTGAGATTCCAACTCATTACACTTTTATAAGCGCGCTCAAAAAACATCCAAGTGGCATAAAACACCACAGGCAATGACAGTGCAAATTGTATCCAGTTCCAATAGGTTTGCTCTAGTACTGTGTAAAGCGGATTTTCAGGAATCATTTCACTCATTGCTATTAGAAAAATTGGAAGCGTAAATGCAACAGCCATCCAAAATTTCTTAATGAGCTTTTTGTAATTCTTCTCCTCAGATGTAGCATCTGGTTGTTTTGGAACTAAATCCATACCGCAAATAGGGCAATCTCCTGGTTCTTCCTTTTCTACTTCAGGGTGCATAGGGCACGTCCATTGGTCTGTAGTATGTTGTAGTTTTTGTTCCTCAACCAGATCCATTCCGCAGACAGGACAATCTCCAGGATTCTCATATGTTTTATCACCTTCACAATGCATTGGGCAATAATAAACACCGTTACCATTGTTTGATGTTTTAGGAGATGTTGTTTCTTCATTTTCTGCTGAAGCTTCTTTTTTTTCAAGATGAATACTATAACTACCACCATCTTCTTTTAAGGCCTTTTGAAATGTTTTTAAAGGCAGATGTTTCTCCATTTCTATGTTAGCAGTACCCTTTTCAAGGTTAACAGATACCTGTTTCACGCTTTTTACAGAAGACAATATAGTTTCTACATGAGATTTACACCCATTACAAGACATGCCGTTAATATGATATGTATGTGTCATAATTATAATATTCAGTTACTCCTTATAAATTTAATACGCTAAATTGATTCTTTTAAAGATCCAGCATTTAATCTATTGAATTTTACTATCTATCTTACCGCATTTTAGCATCTTATCTCCAAAATATGGGTTTAGTATTTTTTCTTCTGATGATAACCAATAACCACCAGTATTATTAAGAGCCATTGGGCAATATTGTTTGTAAATAGCACCGCTAGTTATAGATGATGATACCAATTCTTCTATCTCATCAGAAAGTCTTGGCATTTGTGCTCTTGCCTCTTCAAGTGTTTTGGCATTTTGAATTATAGCTACAGTTTTTAGGTCTTCTCCTAACACTTCTTTCAACTCTTTTGCTCCACTATTCGCTTCTTTTAAATTTGAAGCAACCAAGGCATCTTTTACTTTTAAATATGAATTAAATAACTGTTCTGAAGTTTCATTGTTAAACTCTAATTCTTTTGTCTTAGAAAGTTCTTCTTCATTAAGCTCTTTAGATGTATCCTGTTCAACTTTGTTGGTTTCTCCTGCGTCTTTGCAAGCCATTAGATTTAAGACTAAGACTGATGCTATTGCTATTGATTGTAAATTTTTCATAATTAAGATATTTATTTAGTTAAGTAATTTAATGTTGCTGTTTGCAAATAATAGTTTGTGATGCTTTTAATAATTGCTTTTTCAAATTTTAATTGTAATTCCTGTAAGTCGAGAATATCATTAAAGTCTATAATTCCTGTTTCATAGCTTTTGGTTAATATATCTTCTGCATCTTTAGCGTGTTGTAAATTTTTTAATTGTGTTCTGTAATTCATTAGTGCAGTTTCTCTAGCACTTAATGCTTCAGCTAAAACGGCGTTTAATTGGTTTTCTCGTTCTTTACGTTCATTTGTAATTTGCTCTTGGCGTAATTCATTCTGCCTACTCACAGATTTATATTTAGTATTAAAAATTGGAATGGAAACCGAAAGCATAGGCATAAGAATATCTTTACCGTTATCACTAAAGTTTTGAGAAGGTCGCTCTGCAACATTTATATAATCTATACCTACTCCAAAATCTGGAATTCCTTCTTTTTTGTTTAGTGTTTCATTAGAAACTACAGACTCATATAATTTGTCAAATTTTATTAATTCAGGATGTGTGGTTACAGTAGTGTTGCTTACAGACAAACTATCCAAAGGCATTTGGCTTAGGTTTACCACCTTTATTTGAGTATCTACAGGTTGACTTAATAAACTATTAAACTCAGCTTGTTCAGCCTTAAATGTATTTTTCAAAGCTTCAATTTCTTGAAGAAGTTCATTTTTTCGTATCTGTAATTTTAGCAAATCGACTGCTGATGCCTTACCAACTTCTATGTAGGTTAATGCTAGCTCTTCATAAGTTTCAAGTAGGCTAACTTGTTCTCGCAACACATTCTGCATATCCATCGCAGCATATAACTTATAATACGATTGAGATACATTTAGTTTTAGCTGCCTTTTGGCTATAGCTACATTTACATACTTGGCATCCGCCATTGCAGCAGCGTAATTTTTACGAGCTGTTATTGTTCCAAACCAAGGTAACATTTGCCGTGCAGAAAGCTTGAACTGCTGTGGCCCAGTACGCGTTTCTGTTTCACTTATAAAATAACCTACGCTAAACTCAGTATCTGGTAATGTATTTACTTCGTTACGTTTTTCTAGGGCTATTTCGTATTCATTATTAACACCACTAATTTTAGGGTTGGTAGTTTCTGCTTGCTGTAAATACACATCAAGTTGTTGTGCATTGCCAGCAATAGCTAGACATACACTAAATAAAAATATGCTGTTCCTAAAATTCATAGTTAACTTAATTTAGGGTTATTTGGTTGAATATTTTCTTGTTTTGATAAGGCTATTTCTTTTCTCCAACTAAATAAAACCGGTACCACAAATAAGGTCATTAAAGCTATAAGCATTCCTCCAAAACTTGGTATTGCCATAGGAATCATAATATCACTACCTCTTCCTGTTGATGTAAGCACAGGTAAAAGTGCCAGCATAGTTGTAGCTGTAGTCATTAAACACGGTCTAATTCGTTTTTTACCTGCTTCAACAATACTTGCTCTAATTTCATTTTTAGTAGCTGGTTCGTTTTTATTAAAGGTTTGTGTTAAATAGGTTGCCATTACTACGCCATCATCTGTAGCAATTCCAAATAAGGCTATGAACCCAACCCAAACAGCCACGCTAAGATTTATAGTCTTCATTTGAAAGAGGTCTCTAATATTTTCACCAAACACATTAAAATTCATAAACCAATCTTGACCGTAAAACCACATTAAGATAAAACCTCCTGCAAATGCAACTGCTATACCTGTAAATACCATAAATGCTGTAGAGACAGATTTAAATTGAAAATATAGAATCAAGAAAATTATGATTAACGCCATAGGTACTACAAAAGACAGAGTTTTTTCTGCCCGAAGTTGATTTTCATAGGTTCCTGTAAACTCATATGAAATTCCTTTAGGAACGGTAAGCTGCCCTTTTACTATATAATCTCTAATTTTTGCTTGTGCATTCTCTACTACATTTACCTCAGCATAACCGTCTAACTTATCAAAAAGGACATATCCTACTAAAAATGTGTCTTCACTTTTAATAACTTGAGGCCCTTTCTCATATTTAATGCTTACCAGCTCCTTTAAAGGCACTGGTGCTCCATTAGCTACTGGCACATAAATTTGTTCTAAATCTTGTGGCGATGCTCTTTGTGCTCTAGGATACCGTACTCTTACATTATAACGCTCTCTACCTTGTACTGTTTGAGTAAGTGGCGCACCTCCTATTGCAACCTGAAGTACTTGCTGTACCTCTTCTATTGAAATGCCATACCTTGCTAATTGATCTCTTTGAATATCTATAAGTAGATACGGTTTACCAACAATCCTATCTGCAAATACAGCTTGTTGCTTTACACCTTCAGATTGTTTTAAGATTTCTTCCAACTGAATTCCAAAATCTTCAATATCTTTTAAATTTTGTCCTTTTACTTTTATTCCCATTGGTGCCCTCATTCCTGTCTGTAGCATTACCAATCTTGTTTCTATAGGTTGTAATTTGGGAGCCGATGTTATACCTGGAAGATTAGTTACGCTTACAATCTGATTCCAAATATCGTCTGGAGAAGAAATTTCTGGGCGCCAATTTCTAAAATATTCTCCATCGTCATCCTCAATTAAGTCTATGGTCTTTACACGTGTGGTACTCTCATAAACTTTTTGTTTTTCTGAAACTGTTTCAGTATTGATAGTAGAATTTAAATTATGTATTAATGTTCCATTTTTAAGAATAAACAAGCCGTCTTCATCTACTTTATAAGCTTGCATCTTACCTTCAACATTCAGCTTATACTCTGGTTTATATTGTATAATATTCTCATACATAGATAATGGTGCAGGATCTAATGCAGACTCTGTTCTTCCTGCTTTACCAACAACCGTTTCTATTTCAGGAATGCTTGCTACTGCCATATCCAGCTGCTGCAATACCCGTTTATTTTCTTCTATACCTGCGTGAGGAAGTGATGTAGGCATTAATAAAAATGACCCTTCATTTAAAGATGGCATAAATTCTTTCCCAGAATTACGCATTATTATAGCTCCTAAAATGACAATAATTGTAGGAATGCTTAAAAATACAAGCTTATGATTAAGCGTCCATCTTAAAATTGAAGTATAATACTTTTGAAAGAGAGTAAATAGACCTAAGAGTCCGAAACTAATAAGCGCGACGATTATTAGGTTTGTAAAAAAAGAGTGGTTTACTCCTAATGGTCTCCAATATATTGCTAATAATACTACTATTGCTAATACTACACTAGCTATCGTTAATTGATTTGCAGTTTTGTCACTAAGTAATCGCTTAAGCTTTAATATGCTTAGCAGGCCAAATACAACAAGCATAAGGCCTAACCAGTATCCGAATAATACCCCAAACAAACCTATTACTATAAGTGATGCGTTAAGGGCTATTCTGTACGTTACTTTAAATGATCTCTTTTTAAATAGAAATGCTGCAAATGGTGGTATTAAGAATAATGCTACAATTATTGATGCAGTTAACGCCATAGTTTTAGTAAACGCTAAAGGCCTAAATAATTTTCCTTCAGCACCAATCATCGTAAATACAGGAATAAAACTAATTATCGTAGTTAATACCGCAGTCACAATTGCACCAGAAACCTCTGCTGTGGCATTATATATAACTGAGTTTATAGATTGTTTTTCCTTTTGTTTAGCATTTTCATCAAGATGCCTTATGATATTTTCTGAGAGAATTACACCAACATCAACCATAGTACCTATGGCAATTGCTATTCCAGAAAGGGCAACAATATTAGCATCTACATTAAATAGTTTCATGCTTATAAATACCATTAAGACTGCCACAGGTAATAATCCTGAAATAAGTATTGAAGCTCTTAAATTAAATACCATAATAATAATCACTAATATGGTGATAAGTATCTCCAGAGTAAGTGCTTCATTTAAGGTACCTATAGTTTCATTTATAAGTTGAGTACGATCGTAAAATGGTACCACCGTAACTTGAGAAACTCTTCCGTCCTTTAAAGTTTTTGAAGGTAAACCAGTCTGAATAGATTCAATTTGGCTTTTTACATTATTTATAACCTCAAGAGGATTTGCACCATAACGTGCTACAACTACACCACCAACAACTTCTGCACCTTCTTTGTCTAAAATACCACGTCTTGTTTCTGGTCCTAAGACTACATTTGCGATATCTTTTATAGAAATTGAAGTGAAGTCTTTAGAGGTAACTACTGCATTCTCTATATCCTTAATAGATTTTAGGTATCCTAAACCTCTTACTAAATATTCTGCTTTATTTATCTCTAATGTTTGCGCTCCTATATCCCTATTGCTTTGCTTTACAGCTTTCACAACCTGACTTAAGGATATATTATACTGCCGCATTAGTTCTGGGTTTACATCTATCTGGTACTCTTGAACGTAACCTCCAATTGATGCTACTTCTGAGACTCCATTTGCTGAAGACAGTGCGTATTTTACATTATAATCCTGTATGCTTCTTAACTCGTGTAAATCCCAACCACCAGTTACATTTCCATCTTTATCTCTACCTTCTAAAGTATACCAAAATATTTGACCTAAACCAGTTGCATCTGGTCCTAAAGTAGGGTTTACACCATCTGGAAGTAAATTTGAAGGAAGTGAGTTTAATTTTTCTAGTATGCGGCTTCTACTCCAGTAAAACTCTATATCTTCTTCAAAAATGATGTATATACTAGAAAAACCAAACATAGAAGAACTTCTCACAGTTTTAACTCCTGGAATTCCTAAAAGTGAAGATGTTAAAGGATAGGTGATTTGATCTTCAATATCTTGAGGAGATCTACCTTGCCATTTGGTAAATATAATTTGTTGATTTTCTCCTATATCCGGAATGGCATCAACAGCTACGGCATTTTTTGGTATAATACCTGTATCCCAATTAAATGGAGAGGTTACTATGCCCCAACCTATTATAACTAATAATAAGATGAGTGCTACAAGCTTATTTTGTATGAAAAATTTAATGCTTTTATTCAGCATAATTAAAGTAATTAGATAAATATAAATGGTATTAAGACATACCAAGATTTTCCTATTGTTTGAATAATAGGATTCACTTAAAAATTATCTAAACTTTAAATTAAATAGGTGTCATGTAAGACTAAGATGTCCCGCACTATGAGTGGTGGTGCATAATCATCTGTAGGCAAAGGTTGTGAGGTGTCATCAGTATATAAAGCTACATAAGACAATGTATATGCAACTAAAAATTGCTGATCTTCTAAAGTTATTGTATCCCAAGTGATCTTTAAATCATCTTGACCATCTATTACAATTTGCTTGTCTGAGCAACAACGAGATTTTTCGATGTTAACCGAACAAGTTTTAGAAAACGCTTTTTCCATTGCACAAGCTTCAGCTTTATGCAACACAGCCATATCCATTAACATATCGCCACAATAATGTTTATCTACAGTAAAAGATACAGTAGAAAACAACACTAATAGTGTCATTACAATAGCAGATATTTTTTGGAAAAATTGTTTCACACTACAAAAATACAATTTTTAATTTTGACTACTAATAAAAGACTTTAATTGAAAACCTCTTGGTTAATTTACTAAGCAATTAAGGTATTAAATAAGTATATTACTTAAAAATACAATATAAAATGGCATCCTATAAACACAAAAAAGATTCTAACATAGAGCTTTCACAGCTTATGCTTCCTTCTCATTCTAATTTCAGAGGGAAAATTCACGGTGGTTATATTTTAGAAATTATGGATCAGGTAGCCTTTACGTGTGCTTCAAAATATAGTGGTGCATATTGTGTAACTGCTAGTGTTGATACTGTAAATTTTAGAAACCCTATTGAAGTTGGAGAGCTTGTTACTCTAAAAGCATCAATAAATTACGTTGGTAATACATCGATGGTTGTTGGCATTAGAGTAGAGTCTGAAAACATTAGAAACGGCTCTAAAAAACATTGTAATTCCTCATATTTTACAATGGTAGCAAAAGACGATGATGGGAACAATGTAAAAATTCCTGGTTTAATATTAGAGACAGACAATGATATAAGACGTTTTGTAAAGTCTATTAAACGAAAGGAAATGGACCGAAAGCGTGAAGAAGAATTTTCTGATGAAGACTTTAGTAAAGCAAAGTACAAGTCGAAATTAAAAGATTACAACGTAGAAATTAACTCTTGACAGATGTTAGTTAAATATAAATTGCCTGTTTCAAAATAGAGGCCTAATTTTGCATTCAAATTTTAACCTATGCCAAATAGAATAGTTTATTCGCTTATTATCCTTTGCTTAATTGCAACTTCTTCTTTACAAGCACAATTACTATCGCCAACTTCTACGCCAGGTAAAGCAGATAAAGATTACGGTTTTACAATTAAGGAGAAAAAAGAAGAGCGTGAAACACTTTGGCAGTTGTTTAAATATGATGCAAAGAATATATTAGGTGGTGTTGGTTATGCTTACACTAGACCGTTATCTTGGCAAAAAGATGATTTTATTATACTAGGAGCTACTGTAGCTGGAACTGCTGCGTTATATACTTTTGATAACGAATCTAGCCGTTATTTTAGAGATCAGGTAGATGATGTGCCTCAGGTTATTAGGGATTACGGCTTTTATTATGGTAGCCCTCAAAATAATTATATGGCAATGGGTGCTGTGTACTTAACAGGTTTAGTTATAAGAAGTGAAAAAGTAAGACGAGTAGGCGTACTTTTAGCAGCTTCTGCAACCGCTGGTGGTATATTACAACAAGCTGCAAAAATTGGTGTTGGAAGAGCTAGACCAAACCATATTGCAGATAGAGATAGATTTAAACCATTTGATTTAGATGCTGGTGCCGGTTTTCACTCTTTTCCTTCAGGGCACACAGTATTATCTATCACAAACGCACATATTATTGCAAAGCTATTTGAGAGTCCTTGGATAAAAGCTGGTGTATATGTTATTGGTGCCATTCCGCCTATTTCTCGTGTATGGGAAGGCGCACACTGGCTAACAGATGTTGCCTTAAGTACTGTAATGAGTATTGCTATTGTTGAAGCTATAGATAAGTTCTTAGACTCTAAGTATGAGACTAAGCTTACAAAAGGTCCTAGAGAGAAAAGTTTATCTTGGGATTTAAGATTAGGTCCTGGACAATTAGGTGTTGCAGTTACTTTTTAATGCTGTCTTTCTTTACAGTTTTTTCTTCTAACAATACGTGAAGAATATTGGCATCTGTAGCGTGAAATTCATTTGAGATATACAGGGCACCATCCTTACTAAAGGTAATACCTTCAGGTTGCTGAAAATCGTCTGGGTTTAATAACTGTATCTTTTTTACTTTACCTTGTGGAGACAAGATAATAAGCTTAGGATTTACTCCTTCCAACACATAAAACTCTTTTGTTTTGGGGTGTATAGCAATATCTGAAGGTCTAAATGTTTTTTGAACTTTCTTAGTACTAAACTCAGAGAAACTTTTGTCTTTTAAATCTATAGTTACAATTGGGTTTTTAGCCATTTTTTTTGAGTCTAGTGAAAAGGCGTAAACACCTTTATTACGCTTACTTTTAGGGTCTCTATCCTTAGCAATTATTAGTAGCCTATTATTATCTTCATCATAAGCTAAAGACTCTACATTATGTTTAGATTCAAAAATGGTTTGGTAGGTTGTAACGCTTTGTTTTGTTTTTGAGGTATAGTTTGATACTTCAAACAATAAACCATCACTGCGCATAACATAGGCAGTGGAATCTTTTATAGCCAAGCCTTCATAATCTCCACGTTCACCAAAAGCGATAGTGTCAGTAATTTTCATCTCGTGCAGATTGTAATGAAAAATTATTCCGTCTTCATCTTGTACTGCAGCTATTGTACTGTCTTTTACCCAAGAAATTCCTGACACCTCTTTAAGAGCACCTGGTAACTCCCAATTTGTTTCTATGCTATACGTGTAGTCTTCTATGCTTTGTGCATAATAACCGTGTTTACTAAAAAAATAAATAATAATAGCAGACACTGCTAAAATGGCCAAGATAATTGTTACTTCTAAACGTCTCATAGTTTTTTAATTGTAAAGCTACACCTACTTCCTCTTTTGTCTTTTAAGAGTTTTTATTTTAACCTAGCTTGTATAGGTAACCCTTTTACACCTTTCAATATACGATCTTCTAAATTTGTATCATCCTTACTATGTAGTACAGACATATCTCCAGTAGACTCTAAAATTACAGCTTTAACTTCAGAAAAATTTAAAGCGTTGGCTTCTCTCAGCTTTGCAATTAAATCATCTTCACCTACATTCGTTTTCTCCAAGTTTTCATGTAAAATCTCACCTTCGTACATTAACATCATTGGTGCATTTGTAAGTAGTTTACTCAATGTTTTAGACTTTCTTATTGCAAATGAAAATATGGTTTGAAACATAATAATACCAGCTAGAGCAATTCCTCCTTTTAAAAGAGATTGGTTGGTATTCATTATTACTGTGGCAAGAATAGAACCTATTGCAATAGTTGATGCAAAATCAAAACTCGACATCTTTGCAAATGTTCTTAATCCTGAAACTCTTGTAATGAGTATAATTATTCCAAAAATCACTACTAGAGATACGATAACCTTTAGTAGAATAGATAAAGATGCGAATGTCCAAGTTTCCATAGTTCTTAATATTTTATGTTAGCACATGTCAATTTATAATAATGTAATTACTCTTGAAGTGTATCACTTCAACTTTTGAAAATTTTTAACTACCTATTGTTAAAGTATGTTATTATAAAAAAACACAGTCTTGTTTTTGTTTAGTTTTAATTGCTGTTACTTCAACATTATAATATTGGCAATATCTGCAAGACCATTATGAACTCTACACTTACATTATCTATAACCAACCACTCAGTCTATGAGTCCATACTAACTACAATTGGCCATACACCATTAGTTAAATTAAAAAAATTATCTGCGGAATTAGGCTTTCAAATTTATGGAAAGCTTGAGATGACAAATCCAGGTGGAAGTATTAAAGATAGGACATCATTAAACATTATTGAAGAAGAAATTGCCAAAGGGAACATTACTAAAAACACGACACTTGTTGAAAGTAGTAGTGGCAATATGGCCATAGGTTTGGCACAAGTATGTTCTTATCATAATATACCTTTAGTAATTGTTGTAGATCCAAAAGCTAATAAGCATACTTTAAAAATATTAGATGCTTATGGTGTAAAAGTAGATATGGTTGAAAAAGCTAGTCAAAATGGAGGTTATCTTGGTGCTCGCTTACAAAGAGTACAAGAGCTTGTGGCACAACTTCCAAATACTATATGGACAAATCAATATGGAAACAAAGCCAACCCGAAAGCACATTGGCAAACTATGAAAGAGATTTATGAAGATTTACCTGAAGTAGATTATGTTTTTTCTGCCACAAGCACTTGTGGAACTTTAATGGGTTGTGCAGATTTTATTAACTCTGAACATTTAAACACAAAACTTATTGCAGTAGATGCTAAGGGAAGTGTGATTTTTGGAGACCAACCAGAAGAACGACATATTCCTGGTCATGGTGCTGGTTTACCATCTCAATTTTTAGATAAAAATGCCATTCATGATGTGGTTCATATTACAGATAAAGAATGTGTAACTGGTTGTCACAAACTACTTAAATTAGAAAGTATTTTAGCAGGCGGATCTTCTGGTGCAGTTACAACAGCTATAGAAAAATTAAAACATAAAATTCCTAAACACAGTACGTGTGTTCTCATACTTTGTGATCGCGGTGAACGCTATATAGATACAATTTATAATAAAGATTGGGTAGCTCAAAAACTAGGATAATGCAAACTGAAACTTTTCATATAGGAATAGTAGGTTTTGGTCCCAAAGGATTATATAGTTTTGAAAGGCTTCTCGCCTACTTAAATCATTTTAAGGTTGAGACTCAAGTAAACATTCACCTATTTAATGAGTCGTCTTCTTTTGGTGCTGGTTGGGTTTATCATAAGTATCAACCAGAGTATTTGTTAATGAATTATCCTAACCAATTCATTTCATTACAACCAACTTCAAAACCTTCAGCGATTTGTGAGGTGTTGTCATTTTCTGAATGGTTAAGCGAAAAGCAAAAAGAATCAATTATAGAGCTTGATCCAAAAGTGTCTTCTCGTAAAAATGTTGGTGCGTATTTATGTTTTTACTTTGAAAAATTTTGTAGTTGCTTACCTAATAATGTTTCAGTTTATAAACATATTACTTCGATTGAAGACATTAAACAAAAAGGAGATGATTTTAAGCTGAAAACTTCGACTAATAGTAAATTTCCTTTATTAAATTCAATAGTAATTACAACAGGCCATACACCTAGCATTACGAGTAAGGAAGAACTCTTAAATGTCCCAAATAACATACCTTTTGTATATCCTATTGAAAAGAAATTAAGCGTTGTAAATCCACAATCTACCGTAATCTTAAAAGGAATTGGCTTAACAGCTATTGATGCTATTTTAGGTTTAACCGAAGGCAAGAATGGTAAGTTTAGACTAAAGAGCAATAATGAATACTCCTATTTAAAAAGCGGAAACGAACCGAAAATCATTTACCCCTATTCTAGGTCTGGTATTCCTATTATTCCTAGAGGTGAAAGCGCACTCAATTACGAGCAAACTAGCTTTTTCCTAAAAGATTTTATAGCCTCTCAGAATTTTAAACCAGATTCACTCGATTTTGAAACAGATGTTTTACCTATTATAAAACAAGATATTATAGGCGAATTTTACAATACACTATTTCAATTACATAATGTTTCTTATGGGCAATATGAAGATTTTAATGGCCTTAAAAAGCGCATAGAAAAATTTCATAAAGAGCATCCAGAAATTGAAAAATTTGAAGCAGAAAACTTGTTTGCTCCTACTCTAGCTTTAAATGTTGCTTCATTTAAAAATGTGTATGAGTTTTGGTCATTTTGGTGCCTAGAAAATGAGAAAGCTAAAAGCCCATATGTTGCAGCTGCAAGTGCTTGGCGATATTTAAGCAAGGATTTTAATTTACTGTACAGCCAACAAAAGCTTACTAAAAAGTCAAAACAACTATTTCAAACAAAATATTTTGGGTTGTTTAATAAGATCTCATACGGTCCACCATTGGTGAATATTAAAAAAATGCTGGCACTTATAGAAGTCAATATTTTGGACTTCAGTTTTTCTGAAAGTCCAACTATATCTGAAAATACAATTTCAAATTCAAATCAATCTTCAACTTACGATTGGTTAATTGATGCAAGGCTACCGAGAGGTTTTTCAAATTCAAAGTCTGTTTTATTTAATTCAGAAAATTCAGCTAAACTATTTACAACCACTAAGGTTTCAAATACTACACACGAATTACATTGTACAAATACTGGTCATCCTATTAATAAAGATGGTAAACCTTTAAAATCTATCGTTTTATATGGCACTCCTACAGAAAATATCTTGTTTGATAATGATACCTTATCTAGAACACATAACGATACAGTGTCCGGTTGGGCCAAAAACATTGCAAAACATTTAAGTGTAACCACACAACTTATATCATCTTAACATGAAAGATACATTACCAAAATTAACGCCTATTACATCTACTTGGATGGATAATATAATAGAAGATTTTAATCTTCAGGATGCATTATTCAATACATACGGTTCTCCACTGAATATACACAGCTTACCTTCTTTTGAAGATAATATTATTGAATATCAAGAGGTATTAAATGCCTATAATTTTAAGAGCCAATTGTTTTTTGCCAGAAAAGCAAATAAGTTCAAAAATCTTATTGAAGCTGCTGTAAATAGTGGCATTGGTGTAGATACTGCGAGTTATGAAGAGCTTAAACAATGTTTAGATCTTCAAGTAGAATCATCTAAACTCATTTCTACTGCAGCTATAAAAAACAAGGAACTTCTAGAACTCGCTTTAAAACATAATGTAGTTATTATAATTGATAACAAAGATGAACTCGTTGAGATAGAAAAACTGTTGAAATCTTTAGATTGTGTAGCCCAAATTGGTATTAGAGTTTCTGGGTTTGCACATAATAACAATAAACTTTTTAGCCGCTTTGGTTTTGATATTGAAGAGGTTGAATCAATTTTAGATGATTATTTAAATGGTAACCCATCATTTAATTTAAAAGGATTTCATTTTCATTTAGATGGTTACAGTACAGCACAACGTGGTAATGCGTTACACCAAACAATAAGCCTTTTTGAGAGTTATAAATCTACTTTTCCAAATCTGTCTTTTATAGATATTGGTGGTGGTATTTTAATGAATTATCTAAAAAGTGAGACCGAATGGCAAACATTTCAAGAACAATTAAAAGAAGCTATTCTTAAAAAAAGACCAGAGCTAACTTATAAAAATTCTGGATTAGGATTTACCACAAGAAATGGTGTTGTAGAAGGCAAACTAGCGACCTACCCATATTTCAACACGACGACTAAAGCTAATTTTTTAGGTGAAGTTTTAGAAACATTAAATAGCCAAGACATTCCTGTATATAAACGTTTGGAAGACAATGAAATTGAGTTGAGATTAGAACCTGGTCGAAGTTTACTAAACCAAGTTGGAATAACTATGGCACGTGTAGCGCATCGTAAAGTAGATGCACGCGGAAATCACCTTATTGGTTTAGAAATGAATATGTCTCAATTAAAAAGCTCGAGTGCAGATTTTTTACTAGATCCTTTTGTTAGTTATCACAATGAAGATGCAACACAACAACCTATTGAAGCTTACTTCACAGGCGCATATTGTTTGGAGCAAGATGTAATATTAAAAAGAAAAGTGGCTTTAAAACAATTGCCAAGTATTGGTGATGTGGTCATCTTTGTGAATACAGCTGGTTATATGATGCACTTTTACGAAACCGAAGCGCATTTATTTAAACAAGCCCAGAATGTTTCAATTGCTGAAAAGAAGAAATCTTATAATTTAAAAGATTTTAAAGCATAGCATACTAAAAAGTACTACTATGACTATAGATGTAATTTTAAATATCACTTTAATTAGTACAATAGCCATGACGGCTTTTAGTTATTTAATTACGCGTCTTTTAAAAGAGAATCTTGTAGAACCCTATTGGTTAAATGCCATCTTATTTAATAAAAAGCTTTTGTTAAGACCACTAGGATGGTTGGTACATTTCATTACAGGTATAGGCTTTTTTTATTTACTGTATCTTCTTAATTCTATATTCAATTTCGGGTTATTATTAAATGGACTAGCAATTGGAATCATAGAAGGATGCTTAGGTATTTTCATGTGGTATATCGCTTTTAAATTTATTGATAAGCCTGACAATCTTAAACTTAGACTATATTATTATAATTTAATGGGCGCTCATATAGTTTTTAGTTACACTGGTTTAATTTGTCTGAATCAATTTTAAGATAACTTTAAAACTCTCTATAAATACTTTAACAATGTAAAAAGTTGTCGCATTTCATAATCTCGTAAATTTATTAATAAATACTAATCAATAGATTTTACTTATGAGCGATAAAAAAAATTTACAGCCAGATTCAAATAGTAAGACAGACCAATTATCATCTTACACAAAAGATTCTGAAGGAAAAAACTTAACCACTAACCAAGGTTTAAAAGTTAACGATACCAATAATTCTTTAAAAGCAGGAGAACGCGGTTCTACCCTTTTAGAGGATTTTTTATTACGTGAAAAAATAACAAGTTTTGATCACGAGAGAATACCAGAGCGCATAGTACACGCACGAGGAAGTGCTGCACATGGTCATTTTGAACTCTATAAAAGTATTGAGAAATATACCAAAGCAGGCCTCTTTACAGATACCTCCAAAAAAACACCTGTATTTGTAAGGTTTTCAACGGTTGCAGGTTCTAAGGGATCTCCAGATTTAGCAAGAGACGTTCGTGGTTTTGCAGTAAAGTTTTACACAGAAGAAGGTACTTGGGATTTGGTAGGTAATAACATGCCTATTTTCTTCATACAAGATGCTATGAAGTTTCCAGACTTAATACATTCTGTAAAGCCAGAACCAAATAATGAAATTCCGCAGGCAGCTTCTGCTCACGATACGTTTTATGATTTTGTGTCTCACGCTCCTGAAACTTTGCATAACCACATCTGGGCAATGAGTGATAGAGCCATACCAAGAAGTTACCGAATGATGGAAGGTTTTGGTATACATACGTTCAGGTTTATTAATAATGAAGGGAAATCTCACTTTGTAAAGTTTCATTGGAAACCTGTACTAGGTGTACATTCTGTAACTTGGGAAGAAGCAGTTAAAATTAATGGAGCAGATGCAGATTTTCACCGTCGTGATCTTTGGGAAGCTATTGAAGCAGGACAATATCCAGAATGGGAATTTGGTATACAAGTAGTTCCTGAGGAAGATGAACATAAATATGATTTTGACCTATTAGATCCTACCAAATTAATTCCAGAAGACATGGTTCCTGTTGAGATTATTGGTAAGATGACATTAAACAGAAACCCAAGTAATTTCTTTGCTGAAACAGAGCAAGTTGCATTTTTACCTGGTCATATTATTCCTGGTCTAGATTTTACGAATGACCCATTGTTACAAGGCCGTTTATTTTCTTATAGAGACACACAGCTTTCAAGGTTGGGAAGTCCTAACTTTCATCAAATACCAATTAACAGACCAGTAACGCCAGCACACAACAACCAACGCGATGGGCATATGCAAACTGAAATTCCGAAAGGACAAACAGCATATTTCCCTAATACTTTAGGTGGTGGTTGTCCGCATTTAGCCAAAATGGCCGAAGGTGGTTTTACGTCTTACGAGGAACGTATTGATGCCAAGAAAGTAAGAACACGAAGTGAAAGCTTTAGTGACCATTTCTCACAACCAGCATTATTTTATAGAAGTTTGGAAGATTGGGAAAAGAAACATGTAGCAAACGCCTACTCTTTTGAACTTGGTAAGTGTAACCAAAAGCATATTAAAGAACGTATGCTATGGTTAATAAATCAAATTGATGAAGACCTTGCTAATACTGTTTCAGAGAACTTAGGCTTATCTATTCCAGATGATATTGAACAGCCAATAAATCAATCAATTGGTGCAGATGCAGATGTTGAGAAGTTTCAACCTTCTGCTAAAAAAGTGTATCTAGAAAAAGACAAAGCATTAAGTCAAGCTCATACAAAGTTTGATAGTATAGCAACAAGACAAATTGCTGTATTAGCTGCAAATGGCTTTTCTATGGATGACTTTAAAACATTTACCGATGCTTTAGAAGATGAAGGTGCTGTTTGCAAAATAATTGCTCCGCATGGTGGTACAATTAAATGTGACCAAGATATGGATCACGAGGTTGATGCAGCAATATCGACAACCGAAAGCGTTCTTTTTGATGCTATTTTTGTACCTGGCGGAAAAGACTCTGTTGATAAACTACTTAAAACTGGTAAATATTCTAAGTTTATAAGTGAAGCTTTTAAACATTGTAAAGCTATTGCAGTTTGCAATGAAGGTGAAGAATTACTTAAAAACAGTTATATAAAATCTTATGACGATGATAAAGCTGTTTTTGTAAACGGAAAACCTAAAAACTTTATTGATGCCATTGCCCAACATAGAAATTGGGATCGTATGGAAGCAGCATCAGATATTCCAGTATAAACGTTAATCTATTATTTAAACAAAAAAGGCTACCAGTTTGGTAGCCTTTTTTAAGTAATATTTTTAGCCTTAATTCCTGTAAGATTAACGATTTTAACTTGACTTCAAAAGTTTAGAAGATTCCGGTTGTGTGAATTAATAAGAGAATAACTCCACTACCAATTCCAATCTGTATTAAATTTAAGAAACAATAAATACAAAAAAACCTTCAGAAATTAATCTGAAGGTTTTTAAAAAAGTCGGGGTGGCAGGATTCGAACCTGCGGCCTCCTCGTCCCAAACGAGGCGCGATAACCGGGCTACGCTACACCCCGAAAAATATGTTGTGTGCCGGTAATTATAAATTTCAGCGGAGAGACAGGGACTCGAACCCTGGCGACCCTTGCAGGTCGACAGATTAGCAATCTGCTCCATTACCACTCTGGCACCTCTCCAATGTTTTTCTAAGAACTTGCGCTTGTTTCATTAAGCGGATGCAAATGTAAGAGATGCTTTCATTCTTACCAAACCTTTTTTTAATTTTTTTTCTGCAAATTTATAATGACCTTAGAATGAACTTTCTACTCAGGATACTCTATTCTTAAATGATAGATATTGTTAAGTTTTCGTTTTAAAACCTTCTTGATTGTCTGTATTTCCTTAAATGTTATATTGGCATTTAAAAATTGGCCTTCATCCATCTGCTTGTTAATTATTTTTTCAACAAAATTATCAATTAACGTACTAGTAGGTTCTTTAAGACTTTTACTTGCTGCCTCTACACTATCACTCATCATTAATATAGCTGTCTCCTTGCTAAATGGTATAGGTCCAGGATAACTAAAATCACTTACATCTGCATCTTCGTTTGTTTTCTTTTCTTGCATATAAAAGTAATATACAGAGCTTGTACCGTGATGTGTTCTTATAAAATCTATAATACGGTCTGGTAGCTTATTCTTCTTTGCTATCTCAATACCATCTAATACATGATCAATAATAACATTGGCGCTTTCTTGTGGTTCTAAATCGTTATGAGGGTTTACAGATGTGGTTTGGTTTTCTGTAAAGTAGGTTGGGTTTTTCATTTTACCTATATCATGATATAAAGCTCCTACCCTAACTAACATAGCATTTGCTCCAATTTCATTAGCAGCAGCTTCAGCTAGATTGGCAACATTTAATGAGTGGTGAAATGTTCCTGGAGCAGTATTAGACATTTTTTTGAGAAGCTTTGAGTTAGTATCAGACAACTCCAACAAACTCATATCGCTAACCATTCCAAATACTTTTTCAAAAGCATAAATTAAAGGTTGTACAAACAAAGTTGCTAAACCACAAGTAACAAAATACAATATAGTTTCCCAGTTCATAGCTGTTACTGTACCTTCTCTTGTTATAGTAAAGGCAAAATATGCCAAGATATATACTAGAGTTATTTGTGCTACAGAGATAAATAAATTAGCTCGTTTATAAAGTTCAGATACTGTAAGTATGGTTACTATTCCTGCTAAAATTTGCAAAAACATATATTCATAACTATTAGGTACTATAAAGCCTAATAATAAAACTGTTATAACATGTGTAAACAAACCTAATCTCGCATCGAAAAATGCTTTTAAGGTTAATGGTAATATACACAAGGGAACCAAGTACACAAATTCTGGGTTATACTTTACAACCAGCGTTGTAAGCAATACCATAACTAAGACATTAAAGAATATAAATGTTATTTGTGTGTTATTCTCAAAAATCTCAATTCTATACTTTTTAATAAATAGAAGTAACATTAGTAAAGCTAGAGATACTAAAATGGTATAACCAAAAATAACCCAATAGTAACTAGATTGGCTCCATACTTGAGACTCAAATTCTGCTTTTAGGGAGTTTAATATTTTATATTTATCACCTTCAACAACCTCGCCACGAGCAATAATCCTACTACCTTTGGTTACACTACCACGTGTATAACTTATATCTTGTAATTTACTCTCTATTTCTTTACGTGTAAGCGTTTCATTAGCAATAACGTTTGGTTTAACTAAATCAAAAAACAGCTCTACAAATTCTGTTTCATATCTAGAGAGATTGGCTCGCTTAACTTTATTTTTAATATAGGCTCTTAATTCGCTTTGTTTAATAAGACTTCCGTACTCTACTTCAACAGCAGCATTACCTTTTTTTAAGAACACTAAGCGGTCTTCTGCCAAACCGTCTATTTCTTGTAGGATACCTTTTTCATATATATCCTGAAATGTAGTGTTGGTAAATTTCAGAAGTTGATTGCCTTCTGTTCTCTTAATGCTATCATTAAATGTAGTTGAAAAAACTTTTGCAATATTATCTGAAACCTCTTCTACAACTTTATTATCATAGTTATAGTATGGTATTTGCTTTTGTCTTATATCCTCTTTTTCTGAAGCTATCTCTTCATCTGTCTTGAGAATAGCAAAATTAAAAGGTGCATACAAGTTTTCATACTGCCAAGGTTTCCCTTTAGTAATCTCATACTTAAATTTTCCTCCTTTTGGAAAGAGATAAACTATGAACACTGTACTCAGTGCCCATAACATAATCTTAAAAAACAATGCCTGATTCTTATACAGGTTGTCTACAAATTTAGCCATAGTCTTATGCTGATACTCAAAAGTAGTAAAATATTGCGCAGTGTACAGAATAGTTTAGATTTCCTTTTAAAATCACTAAATTCGCAACACAAAAAACAAGACATATATTATGAGTAAATCTGTAGTCATTGTAAGTGCAGCAAGAACACCAATTGGAAGCTTTTTAGGAAGCTTATCTACTGTAACAGCCACTAAACTTGGTAGTGTTGCTATTAAAGGTGCTTTAGATAAAATTAAATTAGATGCTTCAAAAGTTCAGGAAGTATATATGGGTAACGTAGTGCAAGCTGGTGTAGGACAAGCTCCTGCAAGACAGGCTGCATTAGGTGCTGGTATTCCAGAATCTGTACCTTGTACAACGGTTAATAAAGTTTGTGCTAGTGGTATGAAAGCTGTAATAAATGGAGCGCAAGCTATTGCTTTGGGCGATGCAGATATCGTTGTTGCTGGTGGTATGGAAAATATGAGCTTAATACCTCATTATGTACATATGCGTAATGGTCAAAAATTTGGACCTGCAAAAATGGAAGACGGAATGCAAAAAGATGGTTTGGTAGATGCATACGATCAAAATGCAATGGGAACATGTGCAGATCTTTGTGCTACTGAATATGAATTTTCAAGAGAAGATCAAGATGCTTATGCAATTCAATCTTATGAGCGTTCTGCAAAAGCTTGGAGCGAAGGTAAATTTGCAAATGAAGTTGTTCCTGTAGAGGTGCCACAACGTCGTGGAGAACCTGTTGTAGTTAGCGAAGATGAAGAATATAAAAACGTAAGAATGGAGAAAATTCCTTCTTTACGTCCAGCATTTACTAAAGACGGTACTGTTACCGCAGCAAATGCATCTACAATTAATGATGGCGCAGGAGCCGTAGTTTTAATGAGTGCAGAAAAAGCAGAAGAATTAGGCTTAACACCTTTAGCAACTATTAAGAGTTATGCAGATGCAGCGCAAGAGCCTAAGTGGTTTACAACTGCTCCAGCAAAAGCATTACCCAAGGCATTAGATAAAGCAGGAATAACTATTGATGATGTAGATTATTTTGAATTAAATGAAGCATTCTCTGTTGTAGGTCTAGCTAACATGAAGATTTTAGGAATAGATGATACTAAGACCAATGTAAATGGTGGTGCAGTATCATTAGGGCACCCACTAGGATGTTCTGGTGTAAGAATTTTAATCACCCTATTAAGTGTTTTAGAACAAAACAATGCAAAAATTGGAGCAGCTGGTATTTGTAATGGTGGTGGCGGTGCTTCTGCAATTGTAGTTGAACGTCCTTAATACTTTTTAATGCGTTACGGAATTTGTCCTCTTAGCATTGTACCAGTACGTCTGTTTCCAGAAGATTCAAGCGAGATGGTTACGCAGGCCTTATATGGAGATCACTTCAAAATATTAGAAATGCGTAAATCTTGGAGCAGAATTAGGTTTGGCTATGATAGCTATGAAGGTTGGATAGATAACAAACAATTGTTTGAAATATCTGAAGAGATGTATACCACTATTAATCTTGCAGACCCTAAATTATCTGCAGATGTAATGGATTATATTACAACATCTCAACAACTTATATTTCCAATTCCTATTGGTTCTGCTGTTTCCCAATCTGCTTTGTTAGAGCATAAATTTGAGGGCATGACCACAACGCATGAACAAGACAAATCTAAAATAGTAGATACCGCATTTATGTACCTTAATGCACCATACCTTTGGGGTGGCAAAACACCTTTTGGTATAGATTGTAGCGGTTTTACACAAATGGTATACAAACTTAATGGCTTTAAACTTTTAAGAGACGCATCACAACAAGCAACTCAAGGTGAGCCATTAAGTTTTATTGAAGAATCTGAGCCTGGTGATTTAGCATTTTTTGATAATGCAGAAGGACAAATTACACACGTTGGCATTATGATGAAAGACCATTATATAATACACGCACACGGTAAGGTACGTATAGACCGTATAGACCATTCAGGTATTTATAATGTTGAAAAGAATGAACATACGCATAAACTAAGAGTTATAAAGTCCATTGTTTAATTATAGTCAATTGTAACTTTTTCTCTTTCTCCACAACTTATAAATAGTAGATTACCTACATTTAATCTCTATTTATTAAAATGCAAAAACTTAAAGACGCTAAACTTTATAAAGGTGAACTTGTTTCACTTAACACACCATTGGTAAACCGTTACAACCAATGTTTAAAACTTATTGGTATAGCGCCAACAGCATTAACACAAATATCTGTCGATGGTATTGGCTGGTCTCCAGAAGTAGCTGAAGAAAAAGGTAATCTTTATTACTTAAACATTGGAGAAGCAAATACAAATGCAATTATCATCTCTCCAGAACAACACAGCAAACCTGTTTATTTTCCGTTTCATAGTTTTGACAAAGACATTATGTACGGCATCTTTGCTGCACATAAAAAAGCAATTACAGATATAACAAGAGATGGTGCTATTTGTGTAGATTTAGATCAGTTTATTGATGCCTTTTATCATCCTTTAGATCTTTTAAAATATAAAACTATTTCTACTGGTTTTAGGATTTTAAATGACTTAGACAAAAAGCAAGAAGAACAACTTGAGCTTATAGAGACGTTTTATGAAGGTAATAACTTTATAGATGATCAAATGCACATCAAGTTATTAGCTTCAGCCAGAAAACACGGCGATTTAAGACAAAGAAAACTTAAGCTTACTCCTTTAACATATCAAACAACTTCATTTTATACTAAAGCATTTGGAGGTGTATTTGTGCTAAGAGATTTTATACAGACCATTCTTATTTTTGAAGATGATAAAAATTATAAAGAAGCTATAAAAGATACAGAACAAGATGTTCTTATTTATAAAATTACAGATGATGAGTTACTCGATAAACTCATAGATCACAGTATAATTACAAGTGATATTGAAAATGAAGCAAAAACAGAACGTTATGTGCGTATTAAAAAGTTTGTGCTTTCAAGATATTTAACACATACAGATCACCCTATAAAAGACATTTTAGAAGATCATATTCTTTTTAAAAGTTACTTACACAAAATTAATGAGTTGGACAGGAACACCGTGCTTTGTGTAGATAAGTTTGTGGCCAAATCTGCATCTGTAACAGAAACCACAAAAGACCAAAAGCAATTTTTTAAAGCTTTGGCAAAACCTCACAGTTCTTTACAAGATGAACACCTTACTTTAATTTGGAAGTTATTATTAAAGATTGCACCATTAGATATTGTAAACCTTTATTATTTTGAAAAGGAATTGTTTTATGACCATTATAAAAACTGGGATGCTTCATTAAAAGATTGGGCTATAGTCACAATTAAAGAAGACCTTAAAAACCATAGCTTATGACTTTAGAGATTATTGTATTTATTTCTGCTATCTTATTTGGGATTCTTTGGTATTGGAGAGAATCTAGAAGCAACCGTACATTTAGAATGCTAAATAAAATTACACACGCCAAGCATTTACAGATGAAACCAGATGACAGTAAAGGTTTTTTACATCAACAAAACTTTTTACTACGTCTTGTTTACATTTCACTTTTATTTTTGGCAGCGGCATTGGCTGTAATGGCATTAACTCCAATATCAATTGCGAGTGTGCAATTGTTTGTAGCTTGTATTGTAGGAACTTTAATAGGTAGCTATGTTGCCTCTGCAGTATTATTTGCTAATAAAAAAATTACAGAAAACTCAGATATTGTTGAAGATACCTTAGAAGACACTTTCGACAAAGGAAAAACATTTGTAAATGATTTAAGAGGAGAACACAAACCTACACCACAACCTAAAGAGACAGTAAAACAGGAAGAAATAACTCCCAAAAAAAGTGCTAGAGAACGCCTTAGAGATAAAGGCTATTTAGATTAAGCATTACTATATGCACTGTTCCAAATTGCTGTATTAAAGTTTTTACCTTTTGCAAAACCATAATATAATACAATAGCTGCAACAGCTTTAAACATAAAGAAAAACAAAAGAATATACTCTTGTAAAGTTTCTTCCTGCTTAGTTAATAATGACATTGGAAATAAATATGTTGCCAAAATGCTTGTTACAACTATTAATACTAAAAGATTTTCAAACGTTTTAAATGGCCACATAGCCAGTTTTCTAAAAGCGCTCAAGTCATTTCCCCATTTATGTATTAAATAGTAATAACCATTTCCAATTGGCGCAAACAACAAAGGATCATCTGCATTCTTTAATCTAAAGAGTTTAGATGGTGCCATAATCTTAAAGCCGCTTAGCGCTATATTATGTTCTTTTTCAAGAGTTTTAATTTTCAATATGGCTTCAAATGGTACATCGCCTTTAAAATAGTTGCTGTCTAAAAACCGTAATCTATAATCTACACATATCTTCTCTATCGTGTTAATGTGATAAATATTCTTGGTTAAAAGCAATTCTGGATTAAAATTATTTTGAGCGTTTAATGGTTGCTCTGTAAGCTTATTCAATATTTTATCATCTTCTGCTGTAACATTTTCAAAAATCTCAGAAACTACATTAGATATGAATTCATTCCGGTTATTTCTTTCTTTAACCAGCTGTTTTTCAACATTAACCCTTTTCAACATAACAACATATTTTATTTTAAAATTAAAGAAAAGGCTTCAATTTTGAACAGTATATGAGCAAGTTTTGTGCACTTATAAGACATTTTAACTATTGTTAAATTCTTCACAAACCAATACTTTCAAAAAACCTAGTAAGACATATAGACGTTTATTAGATATATAACAACTAAAAATTAAAATAATGAAAATTTCAAATGTATTAAGTGTAGCAGTACTAATGGCTGCAATGTTTGTAGGAACAACATCTTTTGCTCAAGACAAAATGATGAAAGAAGAAACTAAAATGGTTGGTGGTGCAGCAATGTACCCAAGCAAGAACATTGTAGAGAATGCCGTAAACTCTAAAGATCACACAACTTTAGTTGCTGCTGTAAAAGCTGCAGGTTTGGTTGAGACTTTAGCTAGTGAAGGTCCTTTTACAGTTTTTGCTCCAGTAAATGCAGCTTTTGACAAGTTACCAGAAGGAACTGTTGAAACTTTACTTATGGAAGAAAATAAAGCTCAATTACAAGGTGTTTTAACTTACCACGTTGTAGCTGGTAAAGTAAATGCTAGTGATTTAGTAAAAATGATTAAGAAAGATGGTGGAAAACATACAATGAAAACTGTACAAGGTGGTACTTTAACTGCAATGTTAGATGGTGCTCAAGTTAAAGTAATGGATGCTTCAGGAAATGCAGCAACTGTAATTATTGCAGATGTTAACCAAAGTAATGGTGTAATTCATGTAATAGACACTGTATTATTACCAAGCACAAAATAAAAGACCACATCCTATCATATAATTAACCCGAAGCTTAGGCTTCGGGTTTTTTTATGCCTTGTAATAAGGTTATTATTCTTTATATTGCAGTAATGAGAGACCAGAAATTATTAGACTACCTACAATCTTACCTTACGCCAAGACGCCAAGAGCTTTTTAAAAAGGTACTATCGCAACGCACCAATCATTTTACTGTTGCTACAGAAGATGTGTACCAATTACACAATACAAGTGCCGTTATAAGAAGTTGTGATGTATTTGGTGTTCAAAATGTGCATATTATTGAAGAACAAAATGCAAAGAAAATTGACAGGGAAATAGCTATGGGCGCTCAAAAATGGGTAACTATTAACAGGTATCATAGCGTACAAGACTCAATTAAATCACTTAAAGAAAAGGGCTATCAAATTGTAGCAACATCTCCTCATATTGAGTCTCATAATTTAAGAGATTTTGATGTCACTAAACCATCTGCTATCTTCTTTGGAACCGAAAAAGATGGTCTAAGTGAAGAGGTATTAAATCAGGCAGATAGCTATATAAAAATACCTATGGTTGGATTTACAGAAAGTTTAAATATTTCAGTCTCAGCAGCTATTATACTTCAGCATATCACTAACGAGTTAAAACAGTCTGAAGTTGATTGGAAACTAACAGATGAGGAGTTTTTTGACACACAACTACTTTGGACAAAGAATACCATTAAAAGTTCAGATAAAATTATTGAGAGGTATTACGAAAAGGAAGGTATAAAAAAAGCAGATCTATAAGCCGGATTCTGTACTCCTAAAAGAAGCCCTTATCATTTATCTTGAATTATTGTTGCCAATAATCTCTAGCTGCCTACCCTTCAACATTGGGCGCACAACCCTCAAACGTTGATTTACATGACATTGCACCTTGTAGAGTTTACCTGGTTTCACTACAGCTTAACCTGTACATTCTTTCTGTTGCACTTGTCCTCGTCTTAAAAACGGACGGCTGTTAGCCGCTACAATGTGCTATGGTGTCCGGACTTTCCTCTCTATGAAAATTCATACAGCGATAAGGCGATCTGCTTTAGCTTGCAAATATATATTATTGTATGTTCTTAGGACGTGTAAAGGTATCTCCTACCTCTAAAATCTTAGACTTATTTTCATCGTTTACAGTAAACTTTACAGGCACAGTAACATACCTGTCTAAATTAGGATGTAAACGCTGCACCTCAAAATGTAATTGTGGTTCAGAAACCTGTCCTGTTGCACCACTTAGCGCCAAAACGTCTCCTATATTAACATACTGTCCAAGTTTTACAAGTACACTCTCGGCTTGTAGGTGTTGGTATTTAGCAAAAGTACCATCATAATGTAATACCTGTACAAAATTAGCATCACTAGCGCAGCTTTCATCTGGACAACCATTTGTACTATCTTGCTTAATATCTACCACTAAACCACGTCTTGCTACTGTAACCTTAGTACCTGTAGGCATTGCAAAATCTATAGCTTCAATAGTTTTATGGGTGTTACCTTCATCATAAGCTTGTATAACTTTAAAAGCTTTGCCTTCTTCATAGGGCAAGTAATACTTTAAGTTTAAATCGTGTTTTGTATTAAAATTACCTATACTCTCTACCCAAGAATATGTAAAATCTCTATTCTTAATTCTACGTTTAGCTTCCAAGTGCATAATTTTCTTTTCAACACCTGGCCCAATAGTATCTGTAAACTCATATCTATTATCTGTCTTATAGCCATAGACATCAAATTTAACTTTATAAGACATTACATAAGGTTTGGTGTTTTTTACAAGAATATCAAAAGCATAACCAGGTATAGGTACTTTCTTAAATAGTAATGATGTAGAGGTCTCTTGTGCTTGAGCAAAAAGAGAAAAACAGATAAAAGCTAAAACTAGTGTAGTTCTCATTGTGAATAACCTTATAAATAATTGCGATTTGGAAACACAAACTTAGGGTTTCTATTTTTATATTTGCTTATAAGCTTAATTTTATGGAGCATTTTATTGTATCGGCTAGAAAATATAGACCCACAACCTTTGCAGATGTTGTAGGCCAACAAGCGATTACAAATACGCTAGTAAATGCTATTGAAAACAATCATTTAGCACAAGCTTTATTGTTTACAGGACCTCGAGGTGTAGGTAAAACTACTTGCGCAAGGATTTTAGCAAAGAAGATTAATCAAGATGGTACAGATGTAGCAGAAGATGAAGATTTTGCCTTTAATATTTTTGAGTTAGATGCTGCATCTAATAACTCTGTAGATGACATAAGAAACCTTATAGACCAAGTGCGTATACCACCACAAGTTGGTCATTATAAAGTTTATATTATAGATGAGGTACATATGTTATCTCAAGCTGCTTTTAATGCGTTCTTAAAAACATTAGAAGAGCCGCCTAAACACGCAATCTTTATTTTAGCAACCACAGAGAAACATAAGATTATACCTACTATTCTTTCACGTTGTCAAATTTTTGATTTTAAACGTATTACTGTTACAGATGCTAAGCAATACCTTGCAAATATTGCAGAGAAAGAAGGTGTAAACGCAGAAGATGATGCATTACATATTATTGCACAAAAGGCAGATGGTGCAATGCGAGATGCTCTTTCTATTTATGATAGAGTTGTAAGTTTTAGTGGTAACAACCTTACAAGACAAGCTGTTACAGAAAACTTAAACGTATTAGATTACGATACGTATTTTGAAATGACAGATCATATTTTAAATAATAATATTCCTGAAGCATTAGTTCAGTTTAATACCATACTAAGTAAAGGTTTTGATGGTCATCATTTTATTGCAGGAATGGCCTCTCATTTTAGAGATTTGTTAGTGTGCAAAAATCAAGAAACCATACAATTATTAGAAGTTGGCGACCAAACCAAACAACGCTATGTTAAACAGTCTCAAGAAGCTTCTAAAGCCTTTTTAATTGAAGGTATTGAGCTCGCCAATTCTTGTGACCTAAAATATAAAACAAGTAGGAACCAACGTTTACTTGTCGAACTTTGTTTAATGCAGCTTGCCTCTATCACTTTTGATGGAGAAAAAAAAAACCGCAATAGTTTCATAATACCTGCAAGTCATTTTGCTAACAGAGAAACGCCTCCAAAACAAATCTTAGGAAACAGTAAGGTGAAAATTGCTGAAGAGCAAAAAACTATCATACAACAAGAAGAGCATCCTATAACCTCACAAGTTTCAGAGATTTCAGAACGCTTGCAACCTACAACTAAAGACACTTCTACTAATACATTAGAAAAAGAAGATGTAACTACTGGTAATAAAGTCAATAGCGCTCCAAACATAGACCTTGGCGTAGCGCGTAAAAAAACTTCGGCGCTTTCTATGAAAGGCTTAAAGCGCAAAAAAGAAATCTTAGAAAAGAAACAAGAAGCAGATGCCATTGGTAAGGATATGCCTAAGGAAGATTTTACAGAAGAACAGCTGCACGACGTTTGGAAAGCATATATAGATAAGATTAAGACCAAAGGCGGAAAAATAATGGCATCTATCCTAGCTACAGATATTCCTAGAGTAGAAGGAACAAATTTATATATTCAACTTCCCAACGTTACCATGAAAACAGAAGTTGAAAGACACTCCTACCATCTTATGACGTTCTTAAAAAAGGAGCTTCAGAATTATGACATTCAACTTTTTATTGATGTAAATGAAGAAGCTGCCAAAAAGTATGCGTTTACACCAATGGAAAAATACAACAAGCTTAGAGAGAAAAATCCATTAATTGATGAGCTTAGACAAACTTTTGATTTAGATATATAATATGCTTGGTTTAAAACTTCCTACAGATCCTAGATGGGTTAATATTGTTGAAAAGAATATTGAAGACATTTTAACAGATCACGCTTTTTGTGAACAAAAAGCAGCCTCGACAGCCATTAGCTTAATTGTAAGCTTTCCTGAATACACAGATTTAGTACAGGAAATGACTGCTCTAGTAAAAGAAGAAATTAGCCATTTTAAAATGGTTCATGATAAACTAATTGAAAGAGGTTATACACTTGGCAGAGACAGAAGAGACGATTATGTTTTACAGTTATTAAAGTTTTTTCCTAAAGGCGGAAGTCGTACCACACAATTAGTACACAGACTTTTATATGCTGCTTTAATTGAAGCAAGAAGTTGTGAGCGTTTTAGATTACTTTCTGAAACTTTAAAAGATGAAACACTAAGAGAGTTTTACAGAAAACTTATGGTTAGTGAAGCCAATCATTATACAATGTTTCTAGGCTTTGCAAGACAGTATGGCGAAACAAATGAAGTAAATGAGAAGTGGCAATCTTTACTTGATTATGAAGCAGAGATTATGAAAAACCTCAGCAAGTCTGAAACTATACACGGATAACAAAAAAACGTCTGACAACTAATTGCCAGACGTTTTTTAATATTTTAAAATAGTTTTATAACCTGTACCCTAAAGATACCTGTACGTAGCTATTCTTTATATCTTGATCTACATTAAATTCATTTACATCTTCTGTAATATTAGATAAACCATATACATAGCGTGCTTCAATAAAAAAGTTATCAGAAAGGTTAGCTCCTAAACCACCAGACACAGCATAATTTAAATTATTAAAGTTATCGTTTTGGTCTTGTTCCCATTCCCAAATTTTTAAACCAACCTGTGGACCTAAATGAATGTTTAGATAATCTGTAACATTATATTTAAGTAGTAACGGTAAATGTATGTAGTTAACTCTAAACTCCTCTTGTTTGCCACCTTGTGCAGAGTATTGCAGCTCTGGTTGAAATGAAAAAGATCTACTAAAAGGAATTTCAACAAAAAATGCTGCTTGAAATCCAACTCTAGCATCTATCTCATCTATTTCTGTAGCATCACTATTTAAACTAGACACGTTTATTCCAGCTTTAAATCCAGAAAGTACGCCTGTAACACGTTGTGCGTGGATAGAGAATACAGAAAGCAACGTAAACATTGCCGTTAAAAGGAAAAATCTTTTCATAAGAAAACAAGTTAAAATATTGATTATCTAAGTTATGACTAATTTAATGGTATTATTTAATAAACTTTATAACAATCCCATTTTTCTTCTTAATGTCTATTTATAGGCTAAAGATAAGCATAAATATATTCATTTTAAGATAACATTAACAATTGAGATCTATTCTACTTATGATTGTTTTAAGCGATCATTATAAAGAGATTTCACAATACCATCTGCCAGTCCTATTTTAGGGACAAAAATTTTGCTGCTTCTACTCCATTTCATAGCACTTAAATAAATACGCATAGCTGGTATTACCACATCTGCTCTATCTGTATTCATGTTAAGTTGTGTTATGCGCTCCTCATAGGTTAATGAGTTAAGCATTTGATAGTAAGAACTCAAGTAAAAGTAAGATAATGGCTTGCCAATAGTTTTACCACTATACTTGTACACGTGGTTAATGTTACCTCCAGAACCTATTAACTCAATCTTTGTATAAGGCTTAGTGGTTGTTTTAATCCATTTTTCAACATCTTCCCACATCGAGTTTACCACTGTATCATCTAGCAGTCTTACTGTTCCTAGTTTAAATGATTTTGAAGCAATTGTTTTCCCACTTGCGTAAAAAGTAAACTCTGTACTACCACCACCAACATCTACATACAGGTAATTTTTATCAGACTGTATAAGGTTATGTAAATCTGTTGCTGCAATAATTGCAGCTTCATCATTACCATCTATAATTTCAATATTAATCCCAGTTTTTTTAAGAATAGTATTTGCAACTTCTTCACCATTCTTGGCTTCTCTCATTGCAGACGTGGCACAAGCTCTATAAGTTTCGATTTTATGAGAAGTCATGAGCAGCTTAAAGGCCGTCATAGTATCAATCATTCTATCTATATTCTCCTTGGATATTTCGCCACCTAAAAACACATCTGCACCTAATCTAATTGGTACTCTTACCAGACTCCTTTTTTTAAAAATTGGTTCTTTATCTGGTTGCTCTATTATTGTCATCACTAACAATCTTACCGCATTCGAGCCAATATCTATGGCAGCATATGTTCTTATATTTAACACTATATATTTAAGCTTTTATTTTTATTAAGATAATACTCGTAAGTCTTGAACTGACTTCTAATTTTAGGCCCTATTGCTTTTTTATAGGCGTTGTCTTCTTTTGCTGAAAACACGCGTGCTTTTACATTGTCACTCCAACATATGTCGAAAGTATCTAACAGCTCTTGTTTAATATCTTCGTCATAAATAGGACAAGAAATCTCGACTCTGTTATCTAAGTTTCTCGACATTAAATCTGCAGAAGAAATATAGATTTTAGAATCACTTCCTTTTCCAAAGATATATAATCTAGGATGTTCTAAAAATTTATCGATAATGCTTATGGCTTCTATATTCTCACTCATACCTTCCACGCCAGGAATTAGACTGTTAATACCTCTAATAATTAACTTTATTTTTACGCCAGCTCTGCTTGCTTCATAAAGCTTATCAATCATTGGGTAATCACAAAGGCTGTTTAGCTTCATTTTAATTTCTGCAGGCTTGCCTAACCTTGCAAGATTTATTTCATTCTGAATTAATTTTAGCAATCCAGACCTTGTATAATGAGGACTTACCAATAAATGTTTATACCTGCTAACCTTGTAGTTTATTTCAAAGAAGTTAAATACTTTATTTACCTCTTTAAGAATTTTTTGATTAGCAGTAAACAATGTATAATCTGTATAAATCCTTGCAGTAGATTCATTAAAGTTACCAGTACTTATAAAGCCGTAGCGTTTCATACCATCTTTTTCCTCACGTTCAATCACACAAGCTTTACAGTGCACTTTTAAGCCTGTAACACCAAAAATCAACTTTACACCTTCACGCTGCATTTGCTCGGCATACTTAATGTTTGCAGCTTCATCAAAACGTGCTTGCAATTCAATTTGTACTGTAACTTTTTTACCGTTTTTAACTGCATTAATTAATGAGCTGGCAATATGAGATATCTTAGCCAACCTATATATTGTAATCTTTACAGATCTTACAGTAGGGTCTAAAGCAGCTTCTCTTAAAAATTTAACTGTATATGAAAATGTGTGATATGGTGCATATTGCAGCACATCTTTCTCTGATATCTGTTTTAACAAACTTCCCTGAATATTAAAATTTGCTATAGGTAAGGGTTCTACTTTTTCATACAAATACTTACCACCACTTAAACTAGGAAAACTCATATAGTCTCTCCTATTGTGGTAACGACCACCAGGAATTATACTATCATTATTGTCTATACCCATCATATTCATTAAGAAGGTAAGCGTATCTTTTCCTATCTTCTTATCATACACAAAGCGTACAGGATCTCCTTCTACTCTATCCTTAACACTTAATGATATTTTCTCGATGAAACTTTTACTTAAATCACTATCCATATCCAGCTCTGCATCTCTGGTAATTTTAATCATATGCGCAGTGATACTTTCAAAATTAAAGATGTTAAATATGGTTTGAAGATTCGCCCTAATTAAATCGTCTAGAATTATAATTTGTTGTTTACCATCTTTCTCTGGCATAACAACAAAGCGCTCTATATCTTTAGGGATTTCAATTAGTATATATTTTTTTTCACGCTGTGGTTTTCCTATAATTTTTTTTATGCCCTTAGGTTCTTCAACCTCATTCATAACCATCTTTACAGCTAGGTATGCAGCTGTATCTTTAAGTCTAGGAAGTTCAACCAGATCATTTAATACTATGGTAACTAATGCAGGACTTACTTTTTGTAGAAAGTAATTTTTACACCATAGTTGTTGCTCTTCAGACAAGTTAGTTTCATTTAGGAAAAGAATATTTTCCTCTGCCATTTCCTTCTGAATAGCTTTAAGTATTGTTAAGCTCTCGGTTTGCTGCTCAATAACAATTTTGGTTATTTTCTCTAATAAATCTGAAGCTTTTATACCTCCCAAAATGCTTTTAGCACCTTTGCCAGCTAAATCTATTCGCTTTATTGTAGCGTATCTTACCTTAAAAAATTCGTCTAAGTTATTTGAAAAAATTCCTATAAATCTTAAGCGCTCTATTAAGGGTACTTTTATATCTGCTGCTTCCTGTAAAACTCGGGCATTAAATTGTAACCAGCTTAATTCCCGGTTTACATATTGGTTATCGTGCATCTACTTTAAATGTTTTGGGAATATTGTCTTTATTGTTTGTCCTTCTTTAATTTGTGTCCAACGTTCTACTTTAAAGTCTATAATTACAAGGCCTGTTGTTGGTATATTATCTATATACTCACTGCCTATATCATTAGCTAAAAATGTTAAGGCGTTATTATGGCCAAAAACCATTAACGTATCTATACTTTCTTTACACCCTTTTATAATGTGCTTTAGCTCACGTTCGTCGAAAGTGTAAAGTTTAGGATCTACAATAAATTTATCATCTGGAATCTCTAGCGTTGCTTTAAATATGTTAGCTGTGGTGTTTGCTCTTACAGCATCACTAGTTAGTACTAATTCTGGGTTTTTATAACTTTCCTTATAGGCTTTAGAAATAAGTATGCCATCTGTCTTGCCTCTAGATTTTAAAGGGCGTTGCCTATCTGGAAGGTTAGTTTCCCAAGATGATTTACCATGTCTTACTAAAATTAGTCTTTTCATAATGCTAAGGTTCTAGGCGTCTATGACTCCACGTGTTATTTGTATTTGTATAAAGGATCCTATCGTGTAACCTGTTTGGTCTTCCTTGCCAAAACTCGAACGTTTCTGGTTTTATTAAAAATCCGCCCCAAAAATCTGGTTTTGGAATTGGCTTATCTTCAAACTTAGTTTTAAGTTGCTGTAAGCGTTCTTCTATAACTGTTCTAGATGCCACCATACTACTTTGGTGAGATGCCCAAGCACCTAACTGGCTTCCTCTAGGTCTGCTATTAAAATAGGCTTGAGATTTTTCTTCAGAAACCTTTTCAACAGTTCCTTTAATTATAATTTGTCTTTCCAATGGTGGCCAAAAAAAGGACATACACACCTTTGGGTTGTAAGCAATACTTTCTGCTTTTTCTGATGTATAATTGGTATAAAAAATAAAGCCTTCTTGAGAAAACTCTTTAAGCAAAACCACTCTGGATTTTGGAAATCCATCTTTACCTAGTGTAGACAACGTCATTGCATTAACCTCTAAGATATCTTCACAAGCTTCTGCTGTTTTAAACCAGTCTTCAAACTGTGCCAAAGGTTGGTCTCTTAATGCCGTTTCGACCAAGGTATCTTTCTCGTAGGATTGTCTGTAGTCCTCTATGTTTTTCATATAGGTTAAAGATATTAAGAAATAAGTTTTTAGTTATAAAAACAATGTTACATTTTCGTTTAAAATAGACAATGTAAAACTATATCTACTTCAACATTTCTTAAAATAAAAAACACCTGTAATTTATATTTTACAGGTGTTTTAAAATTTATATTAAAATACAGGTGTTACGCATTAACTGCATACATTTTCTCACGCTGTTCTTTTATGTTCTTATCACTCATATACTCATCAAACGTTAAGTAACGATCTATAACTCCAGAAGGTGTAAGCTCCACTACTCTATTTGCTACGGTTTGTGCAAATTCGTGATCATGTGTTGTAAACATTACCGTTCCCTTAAAGTTCTTTAAAGAGTTATTAAATGCTGTAATAGATTCTAGATCTAAGTGGTTTGTAGGCTCGTCTAGCATTAAAACATTAGCACGCATCATCATCATACGGCTTAACATACATCTCACTTTTTCTCCTCCAGAAAGTACGTTACAGGTTTTAAGTGCTTCTTCTCCACTAAAAATCATTTTACCTAAGAAACCTCTTATGTGTACTTCCTCACGTTCTTCTTCTGTTTTAGCCCATTGTCTCAGCCAATCTACTAATGTAAGGTCGCTTTCAAAATACTGTGAATTATCTAATGGTAAGTATGATTGGTTAGTAGTGATACCCCATTCAACTTTGCCAGATTCTGCTTCTTGATGTCCATTTAGTATTTGATAAAATGCTGTAGTTGCTCTAGAGTCTCTAGAAAACACAACCACTTTATCTCCTTTAGCCAGATTTAAGTTAATATTCTTAAACAACAACTCTCCATCTATTGAAGATGATAAGTTTTCTACGTTAAGAATTTGATCTCCAGCTTCTCTCTCGCGTTCAAAAATTATTGCAGGATAACGACGGCTTGATGGCTTAATCTCCCCAATATTTAGCTTATCAATCATCTTCTTACGAGATGTTGCCTGTTTGCTCTTTGCTACGTTGGCGCTAAATCTTCTTATAAATTCTTCTAATTCTTTCTTCTTTTCTTCTGCCTTCTTATTTTGTTGCGAGCGTTGTCTTGCTGCTAACTGTGAAGACTCATACCAGAAAGTATAGTTACCACTGAAGTGATTAATTTTTCCGAAATCTATATCACTAATATGCGTACATACAGCGTCTAAGAAGTGACGGTCGTGAGATACTACGATTACTGTATTTTCAAAATTTGCTAAGAAATGCTCTAACCAAGATATAGTTTCATAATCCAGGTCGTTGGTAGGCTCATCCATAATAAGCACATCAGGAGATCCAAAAAGTGCTTGAGCTAAAAGAATTCTTACTTTTAGTTTACCATCTATATCTGCCATTTTTGTATAATGCAAAGCAGGCTCTATTCCTAAGTTAGATAATAATGCCGCAGCATCACTATCTGCATTCCAACCATTCATTTCTTCAAAATCTACTTGAAGTTCTCCTACGCGTTCTGCATCAGCATCTCCAAAATCTTCTTTTGCATAAATGCTGTCCATCTCTTTCTTAATAGCATACAATGGTTTATTACCCATTATAACAGCTTCTAATACTGGATACTCATCATATAATGTATGGTCTTGCTCTAAAACAGACATACGTTTTCCTGCCTCTAAAGACACTTGGCCAGAAGTAGGCTCAGACTTGCCCGAAATAATTTTTAAGAAGGTAGACTTTCCAGCACCATTTGCGCCAATAATACCATAGCAATTGCCTTGTGTAAACGTTGTGTTAACCTCATCAAAAAGGACACGCTTACCAAACTGTACAGATAAATTTGAAACTGTTAGCATAAACTGTTTAATTTTTCGGCAAAAGTAGTCATATTAAAGAGATTAATAAAAGATTAACGATTACAGATTTCCATTTAACTACTGATTAACAATGTAGAATTTGAAGTAACATTACATTTACCCACAACTAATTTACAAAGTGAGGTCAACATTACTAGTTCTATTTTTATTTACGCTTCTTTTAAATTCTTGCAAATCAGAGAATACTAAAGGATATGCTATTTTTAGTGGTCAAATCGTAAACCCTACAGCTACCAATATATACCTAAAGAAATTTGGAAAGGTTGTAGACTCTTCCAAAGTAGACGATTTTAATAGGTTTTCTTTTAAAATTAATAATCCTGACGATGGCTTATATGAGTTTTCTTATAATAAGGAAAGCCAACTAATTTATATTGAAGAAAATGATAGCATCCTACTCCATATAAATACATTTAATTTTGACGAGTCAATAGCCTTTAGCGGTGAAGGTTACAAGAAAAATAACTTTATTACCAGTTTGTATTTACAAAATGAAATGGCTGAAGATTTCTTAGTTAGAAACAGTGCTTTAAAACCACATCTTGTTTCTGCTAAGATTGAAGATCAACTTAATCGAAATTTAGCGCAGATTGAAAAAATCGCTTCACAGGTAAACTTATCTAAAGACTATTTAAAGTTTGCTAAGAAAGCAGCACATCTTCAATATTATGACCTCAAAGAACGTTTTTACTTTTTCATCTCTAAGTACTACCCAGAAAAAAGAAAGCTCTTTACTAAAGAATATTTTAGCTATAGAGAAGATTTAGAATTTAATGATGAAGAGTTTCAATATTACTATACCAACATTAGACTTTTAGACAACTACCTAAAAAACAAGGTTTTTGATATTTGTATAAAAGAACATACAGAAGTTTTAGATTGTACTAAAAACAATGATTTTAATAATATAAGGCTTAAAGCAAAGCTGCTAGATTCCATCACAGGTTTACCTGTTCTTAAAGACATGTTTTACAATAGGTTTGGAAAACAAGGTGTTTTATTAAGTAATGATACTATAACATCTCAAAAAACTATAAAACTATTAAGTAAATTAGGGTATAATAAAGATGGTATTCAAGAACTTAAAAACCTGTTATATCTTCAAAAATTATTTTTGCCTGGAAGTAATATGGCTTCAGTAAGAATTGTAGATGTAGATAAAAACACATCTACTTTAAAGGAAGTTATTAATAAGCCAACAATATTACACAGTTGGAATATCGATTCTTATTTGCACCACAGTACTAATCACAAGACAATACGCAATCTTAGTGAAAAATATCCTGAAGTAGATTTTATAGGTATTACAACAGATTATGCAAATTTCTCTGAAGACCCAACGTCTGTAAATCCTTGGATTAAGACTATTGAAGAGCATAACTATAATCCAGAAAAGGAATACCATATATTAACATCTCCGATAGCTTCTAAACTGCTAAAGAATTACACCAATAAAGTTATTTTTGTAGATAAACAAGGTACTATTGTCATTGGTGCAACACTTTTAAATGACTCTGATTTTGAGCAAATCATCCTGGAATTACTTAACCAGTAACAAGATCTTCAATTAACATATTTTAACAGTTTTTAACAAAAGTTTGTGTATAATCACGTTAACTTGCATAGTTTATAAAACTTCAACAAATCTTAGAGGTTAAATATGATTAAGAATCTTACTTACGTCCTACTTATTTTAACTGCTTTAGTTAGTTGTCAAAATTCTTCTAAGGATTCTAAGATTGGTAAAACAGATGCTTTTTTAGGAGGACAAATTATTAATCCCAAGGTTAACCACGTTGTACTTCTTAAAAACAATGCTTTAATTGATACTATTTATTTAGATGACAAAGGGCGATTTGAATATATAGTTAAAAACGTTAAGCCAGACATTTATAGCTTTAAGCATTTTACCGAGCAACAACTTGTTTATTTAGAACCTAAAGACAGTATATTAATACGCTTAAATACTTACGAATTCGATGAGTCTATTTCCTTTTCTGGCAAAGGCTATAAGAAGAATAATTTTTTGATAGATATCTTTTTAATCAATGAAAAAAGTGACTCTAAACTTATATCAGAATTAGAAGTTGGTCCTAAAGTATTTGAAAAACATATTAATGAAGATTGGGAATCTCAAAAACTAAAAACTAAGAAATTACTCAGCAAAAGAGGTTACTCTAATGAGTTTAAATATTTAGCAAGACAAGTAGTAAATTATAACTATTACGACATTAAAGAGCGCTACTTTAATTTTATAACTAAGGTTAAACCAGAGTTATTAGATCAATTTAGTGACACCTATTTTGAATATCGTAAAGACGTTAATTTTAATGACGCTCCTTTAAAATCAGATTTTTCTTACTTAAGATTTATTAATAGCTACATAACTAATGCCTACATAAAAAAATGTAAGCTAACTTCTAATGATTGCCAAAATCTCTCTACTCTCGAAAGCTATATTGAAAGAATTAAAATAACAGACTCACTCATTACCTTACCGAGTCTAAAATCCAGATACCTTCAAAATTTTGCAACCTCTAGCATTATAACTGCCAAAAGTGTAGAGGAAATTGATGACATATACAGATTGGTATCTGAGCTTTTACCAAATGAAAAGCAAGCAGAGAAAATTGAAGACTTGGCAAATATGCAAAGAAGCTATCTTTCCAGAAGCACAATTGCACAACGTATTTTAATATCTGCTAATACAAAAGATAGTGTTACTTTAGGCAATGTCGTAACTAAGCCTACAATTATAATGACGTGGACTGGCACCAATGCAGATAATTATAGAGCTTACCATAATAAGATGTATGATCTTCAAAAGATGTATCCAGACCTTAATTTTATAGCAATTAATATAGATAAAGAACCTAAAGGTGAATGGTTAGATATTATTGAAGATTTTGAATACAATACTGCAAAAGAATATAAATTAGCCTCTTTTAAGGAAAGCCAAAGTACTTTGATTAAACTTTCAAGAAGAATATTGTTTTTAGATAAAAATAGTCGAGTTTTACAGAGAAGCATCCACTTTTTAGAACCTGAATTTACAGATGCTATTGACCGATTTATTATTTTAAACAATCAAGCTCAAAAAGATGAAGTTAAAACACCACAGCCTGCTATTTAGCATATTCTTGTGTTTAATTTCTTGTAAAAACGAGGTTTTAAAAGTAAAGGACACACCATCTGCCTATATTATAGGAGAAATTGCTAATCCACACAATAACTATATTACCATTTTACAAACAAATGGTAATGCAGATACTATATTTTTAGATGAACAAAACCAGTTTCAATATAAGTTTGACTCTGCAGCATCTGACATTTACTGGATGAAGCATTTTTCAGAAAGCCAATTGTTTTTTCTTGAACCTGGTGATAGCCTTGGTATCTATTTAAATACCGAAGAATTTGATGAGTCCCTTTCATTTAGTGGAGAAGGCAGTGAAAAAAACAACTTATTAATAAACACGTTCCTAGAAGACGAATACAGTGTAAACTTCATTAAAAAGTCTGAATCTTATCCTCCAAAAGAATTTAAAAAGATTTCAGATAGTATATATAATAACAGAATAAAGGAGCTTAACAGACAACATAAAAAGTTTAAGTTTTCAGATAATTTCTTTTCGTTTGCAAAAACTAGTGCAGATTATCAATATTACTTTCAGAACGAACAATATGTGTATCTTCAAAATAAATACAATAGGTCTAATGTTTTCTCTAATGAATTTTTAAGCTATAGAGATTCCTTAAACTTTAATAGCAAACGGCTTTCAAAGTATTATATCTATTTAAGAACATTAGATACTTATGTAAAGAATATTACAGCAGAACAATGTGTTACTACTAACTCACCAGATGAATGTTACAAAGAAAGTGAACTAACAAACCTGAGAGCTAAACTTGTAACTGTAGATAGTATTATAAAAGAACAAAGTGTTAAACAGCGCTTTATTAAACGTTTAGGTACAGAAGCCTTACTATTATCCAACACTATGGAAGATATGATGGAGACTATGAAGCTAATTCATACTGTTCACCCATCAGTAAAAAACTTAGATTTCTTTAATAATCTAGCAGACTTGCAACGTTCTTTATTTCCTGGAAAATCGATTTCAAGCTTTATTATACAAGATATAAGTGGTAAAAAGGAACCTATTACAAATAGAGTGAAATCTAAAACTGTAATTTATTTCTGGAATAATAATTTTTCTCAACGCTTAACCTCAAAGCATCATAAAATTAACCAAATACGTTTAGAGCATCCAGAATATAAGTTTATAGCTGTAAATACAGACCTTATAGGTTTTGAAGACTGGACAAAGTTATTAGATAATTATAACTATAATAGTAATACCGAAGTTAGACTTGTTGATGCTCCTTTTGAACCTCAACTATACACAGACCTTATAAACAAGGTAATATTTATAGATGAAGATGGTATTATAGTTTCAGGAGATGCTATACTACAAGACACCAATTTTGAAGATAAATTAGATTCTTTTTTCTAGTATTACTCTTCACAGTTAAATGGTATGTCTAAAGCTTTATACCGGTAATTTGCTTTATAACTAAAGTGCCACCATTCTGTTCTAATAGTTAAAAAACCAAATTTAAGAAGCCCTTCTTGAAGTAGTTTACGATTCTCTATTACCTCTTTTGGTAAATTGGTATGATCAATATGTGCTGCTCTTCCAAAGAAATCATAAGGTGTTCCCATATCAAGCTCACAACCTCTCTCATCTACTAAAGTAAGATCTACAGCTGCTCCTCTACTATGTATAGAGCCTTTAGTGTATGGGTTGGCAACATACATAGGGTTAGGGTAAGCATCCCACATTAGCTTCTGCTTAGCTATAGGCCTATAACAATCATATAATTTTATAAAATAACCTAACTCACAAAAATATTGATTGGCTAAATAAAGTGCTTCTGCTACATCTGGCTGTAAATAGCAATTAGGACAATCGTAAAAAGCAGATTTTAAAAAATTATTAGCTGTTGCATAACGTATGTCATAAAAAAATTCATCACTAGTTGATTTCAGGTTTACTAAAGTGTCATCAATAGTGCTTTGAGCTTGAAATGAATTGATGGTGAACAATGCACTACAAACAGTTAAACAGATTTGTTTTATGATTAATCTCACTAAAATAAATGGTAATTTTAAGCTTTAAAAAATAAAAATGTCTGCAAAGAAAATTCTTTCAATTGGTATTATATTAATGGTCTTTACAAGTTGTGCAACTAAAAAGTTTAAAGATATAAGTTATACAGAACATCACGATTTAAAACCTTTAAAATTAAATGTCTTTACACCCAGATCATCTAAAAATGAGCTTAAAGACGTTATCATCTTTATATATGGCGGAAATTGGAACAGTGGCAATAAAGATATGTATGGTTTTATGGGAAGGCAATTTGGCAAGGAAGATATTATTACAGTAATTCCAAACTACACTTTAAGCCCAAATGCTAATTATAATACAATGGCACAACAGGTTACTAAAGCTATTACGTGGACATATAATACTATTGAAACCTATGGTGGTAATCCAGAACGGATTTTTATTACAGGTCACTCTGCAGGAGCACATTTAGCAGCATTGGCAACAATGTCTCCAAAGTATAAAGGAGAAACATCTAAAATTAAAGGTATAATCTTAAATGATGCAGCAGGCTTAGATATGTATAGTTATCTTAAAGAAAACCCACCAAAAGAAGAACCAGATAATTATGTAACCACTTGGACTACAAATCCTAAACTATGGAAAGAAGCTTCTCCACTTTATCACATAGATACTGAAACACCTCCTATTTTTACCTATCTAGGTACAAAAACCTATCACTCTATTATTGAAGGAAATAGAATATTTAGAGAAGAGTTACTCAAGGTACAACCCGAAGCAAAACTTATTAAATTAGATAAAAAACACGTACCAATGATTGTGCAATACTTTTATCCTTGGAATAAAAGAGCTAAAGAAATTAAAGCATTTATGAATGCTAATTAATTACAGGTACTTTTTATCCATCCAGAACGTACCAAATGGAATAATACTACACACCAAGACAATAAGGAAAATCTTTATATTCCAGTTTAAAATTTGTTTCATAAAAACTGCTAAAGCTATATAGAGTAAGAAAAGAACACCATGCGCCATACCAATTACCATATTAGCTTCTGGCATATCCCAAATATATTTTAGGGGCATTGTAACAAATAATATAAGCAGGTATGAAATACCTTCTAAATAGCTAACAATTTTAAATGTTTTCAACATAATTATACCAAACTAAAGATAGCTAGAGCGTAAAGGTAAAATCTTACAAAACGCAACAACCCGAATAATAAATAACTTACAAATGGATATTTAATCATACCAGCAGCAATACTTGTCATTGCAAATGGTATAGGTAAAAGTGCTCCTACAATAATTAGAAAACCACCCCATTTTCTAGTATTATTTACGTGTTTAGCCATCTTAACCTCTAAATACTCGTGCATTGCAGGAATTTTAGTGATAAGAACACCTTGAAAGTAAGAAATAATACCTCCTAAATAAGATAATAATGCAATAATAGATAAGTATACCAATGGTGCATCTGTCTTATCGCTCCAAGCAATAAATATTTCTGGAGGAATAATACCTAAAATAGATTCTGATATAAAAAACACTGTAAGTATTACAATGGCAGAATACGTTTCTGTCATCTTAACAAGTAATTCATTAATATCAATAACGAAATAATGTATACCCATTAAAATACCTATAAATATTAATATAGGTGGTAATGCCTTCTTTAAGCTGGTACCTAAAAATTTATAAAATCCCGTATAGCTATAATATTGGTGTAATAGTCTAAATCGAGACTTTTTAGGTGTAGATCTTTTATGTTTTGAATCTTCAGATTTCATTTATAAATTTAGTGTTGCAAAGGTAAGCCTGATGGGACATTTAAGCAAAGAAATTGCTGTTAGTTTGGTAGTAAATCTGCATACCAAAACGAAGTATCCCAAGTTGTATTGTCTTTGTGACAATTACTGCCTTTAGAAACAGGTTTGTAGGTTTTATTTACAATATCTCCTACATTAAATTTTATGCTGTTTTTAAATAATGGGCTCTCATAAACAAAGGTGTGAAACTCTCCATTTTCTCCACAAGGATCTACTTCTTTCGGTAAGTCTTCTAAAAATTTTTCATTGTATTCCCTACCACAAAAAGACTTGTCTAACACGTTAGCATTTACACAAACTACAATTGCTTTGACGCCTGAAGCTATAATTTCTTTAGAAAGTTGTGTGGTACTCTTTTTCCATAATGGGAAAACGGCAGAAATACCAACGTCCTGTAATTGCGCTTCTCTGTAAGATTTTAGGTCTTCTAAAAAGATATCCCCAAACACACTATGCGTAAATCCTGATGTTTTTAAAGCTGAAACAGCATCTTGCATAGTCTTATTGTAGCTTTCCATAGAAACCTGGCCATGCAACGCAATAGTTTTTAATTTTAACCCCAATGCTTCTGCTTGTAGTTCTAAAAACTCAGCGCGTAAACCGTGCATAGAGACTCTGTTATTTTCAGAATTTACGGTAGTTACTAAAGCTTCAACTTTATATTCTTCCAAGGTATTTAAAAGTTGTAGTGTATATGCTGCATCTTTACCACTACTCCAATTTAAAAACGCTTTAGCCTTCATCTTCAACTGTATTTAAAAAGCTTTGTATGGCCAATTCATAACTTTGCATTCCGAAGCCTAATATAACACCTTTTGCTGCAGGCGAGATAAATGAATTATGCCTAAATTCTTCTCTAGAAAATGTATTCGATATATGAACTTCGACCACTGCGGTCATAATACCTTTTACAGCGTCTCCTATTGCAATTGAAGTATGTGTGTATGCTGCTGCGTTTAATATAATGCCATCAAACTCTGTATCTGCATCTTGAAGTTTAGTTACCAACTCTCCTTCTACATTAGATTGAAAATGAGACAACTCTACATCTTTATATTTAAATTGAAGGTTTACAAAAAAACCTTCAAAAGATTGAGTGCCATAAATACCTGGTTCACGTTTGCCTAATAAATTTATATTAGGGCCATTTATAATGAGTAATTTCATACTGTAAAGGTATTAAAAAAGCCACATTACAATGTGCAACGTGGCTTTTTGAACGAATTTATAATTAATTAAATTATAGTTCTATTCCTAAGTAAACTTGAAACACGCGGTTATTAAATTCAACATCTTCATAAAGTTCACCTAAACCAATATTGTAGCGTGCACCAACCATAAGACCATTAAATAGTTTTATACCACCACCAAGTCCTACACCATAATCAAAAGAATCTGGGTCACGTTCTGTCTCAGATGTAAAGAAAGGACCATTAATTTCTTCTTTATCGTTAATGGCCAATCCAATTTGAGGACCAGCTTCTACAAACAATCCTGGAATAACATAAACTTTAAGCATTACCGGAAGGTTTAAATAATCTACCTTTTGCTCGCGTTCTGATGCTCCGTTAGATTCTGTAAAACCTTGTTGTGAGTAAATTAATTCTGGTTGTATTGCAAAAACATCACTCAATCTATTTTCAGCATATAAACCTACGTGAAAACCATTTCTTGTTTCAGTTTCAAAGCCTGAATCTGTTTTTGTATTTGCAGCGTTAAAACCTCCTTTTAAACCAAAAGAAACTTCTTGTGCCTGCACTGTAATTACGGAGAACATAAATAATGTTCCTAATACTAATAAACGTTTCATATGTATAAATTTTGTTATTCCTATAACGAGATTCGTGCCAAATGGTATAATTTGAACTTTAAATTTTTCTTAAAATAAAAAAGGGAAGCTATAATAGCTTCCCTTTTAATAATACTTTCAATACTTTATTAGAACTGTAAACCTACAGAAAATTGTAAAGTAGAGTTAGTTAAGTCATCTTCAAAAGCACCTTCTTCTTCAGAATCGTCTACATTAGATAATCCTAATACGTAGCGACCTTGTAAGAATAAACCGTTTGTGAATTTATAACCTAAGCCTAAAGCAGCACCTAAATCAAATGAAGCTGCGTCTAAATCTTCAACTTCAATTGAGTTTCCGTTGCTATCTTCAATTTCAAATTCGTCGTTTACTAAGAATCCAAATTGAGGACCACCTTCTAAACTAAGTCCATCTGTTAAATAAAACTTAGCTAATACTGGTACATTAATGTAGTCTAGCTTAATCTTAGACTCAATACCATCTTCTTCACTCTGTAAACCTTGTCCTGAATATAATACCTCTGGTTGTACAGAAAAACGATCTGAAACAGGTATTTCTACAATTGCACCTAAGTGAAATGATGTTCTACCATCTGCATCTTCTACATCATCACCAGTTAACTTTGCAAAGTTAACACCACCTTTTGCACCAAATGAAACACCGTCTTGTGCTTGTACACTTGTGAAACCGAACGCAGCGATTGCTGCAAATAAAAATAGTTTTTTCATAATTTTAGTTTTAGTTTTAAGCGAATTTAGAAGTTGTTTTCCTACAACTATGTTATTTGATTCTTAATCATAACTTAAAAAACGTTAAATAAATTGACTTGGTTACAAGCGCTTAAAGACTACCAACACTACCTTAAGATTGAGCGTGGGCTCTCCAAAAACTCAATTAAGAGTTACTCATATGATGTTGAAAAGCTTATGAAGTTTTTAGAGACCAACAACCTAAAAAGCTCTCCTCTTAAAATAGATGCAACCCTAACTAAGGCATTTGTATATGAGGTTGCCAAACATATGAATGAGCGCTCTCAAGCACGATTAATTTCTGGATTAAAAAGCTTCTTCAACTATCTGGTCTTTGAAGATTATAGAGAAACAAATCCTGTTGATTTAATTGAATCTCCTAGAATAGGTAGAAAATTACCAGATACATTATCCTTAGAAGAGATAGACAATTTAATTGCGCATATAGATCTTAGTAAGCCAGAAGGCGAACGTAATAGAGCTATGATTGACACTTTATACAGTTGCGGGTTACGTGTAAGTGAATTAATTACTCTTAATCTTTCTGATCTCTTTTTTGAGGAAGGCTTTATAAAAGTAACAGGAAAAGGAAACAAGCAACGTTTTGTACCAATTGCAGAACATACTCAAAAGTTAATCTCTATTTATAAAACCGAAATAAGAAACCATCAAGATATTAAGAAAGGCCACGAAGACACTCTGTTTTTAAATCGTAGAGGTCGCGGATTAACACGTGCTATGATTTTTACTATTGTAAAAAACTTGTCTGAAAAAAGTGGTTTACAAAAAACTATAAGTCCACATACGTTTAGACATTCTTTTGCCACTCACCTATTAGAAAATGGAGCTGATTTAAGAGCTATACAACAAATGCTAGGACACGAAAGTATTACGACTACTGAAATTTATATGCATTTAGACCAAACACATTTAAGAGATGTGGTTAATCAATTTCACCCAAGACGATAGCATTTTTTTATTAAATTCTAATCTACTCCCAACGTCCAGATGTTGTGCTGTCATTATAGGTTGCATCTGTATCCATCATTTCTTTAATCTTACGTTCTTCCCATTGTTTTCCAAAGAACACACTACCATAAAATGTCTTAAATGCGTGACTTGCCAATCCTATACCCCAACCAAAAGCCGTCCATAAAAACCAAGCATATCTAAACTCGTTAGTGTAGTAATTTAATCCTGCTAAGCCAACTATTACAACTATATATGCTATTAAGTGATTATAAAAGCCTTTAAGTTCATTTACGCGTGCTTTTGCCTGCTCATATTTTGTTGTGTACGTATTTTGTTCTGGTCTTTCCATCTTAGTAGTTTTTAAAATTATCTTTATTCATTAATTCTTTAATTTTCTTCTCTTGCCAATTAGAGCCTAAAAAAGGGTTCCAATCAAAGGCATCCATAGCGTGAAACATTAAGCCCAATCCCCAACCAAACATTGGGAATAAAAACCACATAAAGCCCCAACCCATTGTCGTATAATTAATAAATGCTAAAAATGGTATTACAAAGCAATAACTTACAAGGTTTCCGTAAAACTCACGTTGCTTCTTTACTTGCTCCTTTGCGGCTTTAAGTCTGGCTTGATTGTCTGTTTTAGAAATAGTATTCTCTTCTAAAAGTTGTGTTGTCATAGTAAGTTGTTTGGTTAATATTGGTAATCTTGCTTCAAAAGTGTTTGGTGTTTTAATAATCTTCATAGCGCGTTCTGTTAAGAGCGCATATCTAGATTTTATGTTAGATAAGCCAACACCTTGACGCTTGTTTAAATGTTCTTTTGCCTGAAGGTTGTTTTTAATGACTAAAAATCCTGCTTCTTCATAAATACTAATTCGCAATGGTGTTTTAACAGATACCACATTATGTTTAACAGCATTTTCTAACAATAACTGTAAAGATAATGGCACCACCTTAGCATTAGGGTTGGTTGAAGTTTCTGGGATATCAAAAATCACACTGTCCTCAAATCTCATTTTCAATAGGTTGCTATATGTTCTAGCAAAATCTAACTCTTCATCTACACTTACTAATTCTTTATTTTTCTGCTCCAACACATACCTATACACTTTAGATAATGACGTGGTAAATTTCTGTGCGTTTCTTGGGTTCTCTTCAATTAAAGAAGACAATACATTTAAACTATTAAATAAAAAATGAGGATCTAATTGATTTTTTAGAGCATCAAACTTTGCAGATGCTGTTCCCGCTATTATACGTTCTGTCTTTACTGCAATTTCCTGCTTTTGTTGGTTGTAGTAAACAATATAAAATATACTAGTTATAGTAATCGCTATAGTTAAGGACAACCAATAAGTAATAGGATTTTCTGAACTTAAAAACTGCACAAGAGATTGGCCGCCAACAAATACCTCTGTAAATAGCCTTAAAAAGAAAATACCTATTGCTGTTGCTAAAACATTAAGAACTATACCTAAAACTATATTCTTAAGCTTAAACAAATGCTTACCAAACCTATCTATTAGAAATTTTACGGTATAATAATTTATAAGGTAAAGTATGATACTGTACGCTTCTGTATATAGAAAATTTAAAAGCACATTTTTATTAAGCACAAATACAGAACCTGTCCAAATTTGAATGCTAGTGAGAATAATAAACACAAGTATCCCAACAAAAAAGGCTCTTATTAAATGTGTGAAAAATGATGACATAGGTTTGTTTGTTTTACTGAAGCAAATGTATTGGCTATTCCTAAAGTTACACAATTAGATATACCGAATTGTAGTTTTTTAATACCGAATTGCAATTGGTTATTCTTTAGTACTGTAATTTTGTAGCTATGAATAAAACTTTTACTGCAGAACAAAATTTACAGCAACAATATAGAGGTTTTATAAACACACCTCAACTGTGGTGTGGGCAGTATGAGTCTCTCACACAATTTGAGCTGCCAGAATTACAAACTGATAGCTATGCTGGTGAACCTATACAAGACAATTTATTTTTAGGCAAGCGTTCTGAACGGTTTTTAGAAAACCTTTTGCAACAGTGTTCACGCTATGAGGTTGTTGCAAGTAATTTGCAAATAAAAGATGGCAAGAATACTATTGGCGAGTTAGATTTTATAGTTAAAGACATTAAGACAAATACACTTATTCACCTAGAACAAGTTTGTAAATTTTATCTTTATGACAGCACTTTTAATACAGAACCAGAGCAATGGATAGGTCCTAATCGTAAAGATTCATTTAGGCAAAAACTGGATAAGCTTAAAGCTCATCAATTACCTTTAATACATCAACCTGAAACCCAACAAGCATTAAAAGCATATAACATTAACGCTGCAGATTGCGTACAACAGGTTTGTTTTATGGCGCATTGTTTTGTTCCGTTTTCTTTAAATAACAAAACGCGATTTACCATTAATTCCAAAAGTGTTTCTGGTAGTTATATGTCACTAAAAACATTTAAAGACTTTTATTCTGAAGCATATGCATTTGCGATTCCAAAAAAAACAGATTGGTGTGTTAGTCCTGAACATCATAAAGAATGGTTGTCTAAAGCTGTAGCTATTTTAACTATCGAAACTCATTTAAAAGAAAACCGCGCGCCATTAATTTGGGTTAAACATAAGGACACATTTTCAAGAGTATTTGTAGTTTGGTGGCCAAACGCTTAATTTAAGTGCAATTGCTTATGCAAGTCCCCTATTTTTCTATTTTTGTCATCTAAATTTTTGTCCCTTTGAAGTATTTAAAACTCTTCCGCTACCAAAACCTCATCTTTGTTATTTTAACACAGGTCTTCCTGCGTTATTTTCTTTTTGAACCTTTTGGTATAACTATTACTCTAAGTGATTTTGGTTATGCGCTTTTAGTACTTGCAACAGTATGCCTTACTGCAGCAGGTAATGTAATAAACGATATTTATGATGTAGAGACAGACCAGATAAACAAACCAGAACATGTGTTGGTAGGTAAATCTATTTCAGAGCAAAGTGCCTATACACTCTTTATAATTTTAAATGTTATAGCTGTAGGGATAGGTTTTTACTTATCTAATATTATAGGCAAACCAGGATTTTCTGCTTTATTTATAAGTATTTCTGCTATTCTTTATATATATGCCTCTTACCTAAAACGTACTGTGCTTGTTGGTAATTTAGTTATTAGCCTGCTTGTAGCATTTGTTATAATTGTAGTTGCCATTTATGATTTAATGCCAGCTATAACACCTCAAAATAAAGCTGTACAAACATTAATATTTGGATTAATGTTAGACTATGCAGTATTTGCTTTTGCAGTTAACCTTATTAGAGAAATGGTTAAGGATCAACAAGATGTAAAGGGAGATCATAATTCTGGTATACAAACACTTCCTATAATTTTAGGAAAAACAAGAACCAACAAAGTAATATTTGCGGTTACAGCCTTATTAATTATTGGCTTGGTATATTATTTATACACCTACATGTTTCAAAATCAAGTTGCTGTTTTATATGTTCTTTTTCTTATTCTAGGTCCTTTATTATATGTTTTAATAAAAATCTGGAACGCAGATACTAAACACGATTATCGCAAATTGAGCGGTATTTTAAAACTTGTTATGTTGTTTGGTGTAATTTCTATGGCGTTTTATCAATTCATGCTTTAATTATGTTACAAGATCATTTAAAAGATTTCAATATTATTTTGGCATCTGGTTCACCTAGACGTCAGCACTATTTTAAGGAATTACAGTTAGATTTCACTGTACAACTTAAGCCAGTCGAAGAAATTTATCCGCCAGAGTTAAAAGGTGTAGCTATAACAGATTATTTGGCAGAACTAAAGGCTTCAGCATTTAAAGACCTTAACGATAAAGATATTTTGGTCACTAGTGATACTATTGTTTGGTTTGAAGGTGAAGCTTTGGGAAAACCTACATCTCCAGAACAAGCTAAAGAGATGATATCTAAAATGTCTGGCAAATCTCATGAGGTTATGACCTCTATTTGCTTTACTCAAAAGCACCAAAGCAAAACTGTAAATTACACAACCAAAGTAACCTTTAATCCTATTTCTCAAGAAGCCATTTCTTATTATGTAGATACCTTTAAGCCTATGGATAAAGCTGGTGCTTATGGTATACAAGAATGGATTGGGTTAATCGCAATAAAATCAATTGATGGCAGTTATCCCAATGTTGTAGGAATGCCAATGCATTTGGTTTATGAGGAGTTAATGGCCATTGCCGCATCTACACGTTAAAGATATTTCAGTTTTAATACTTATATTATTACACTTTTATAGCTGTATTAAACCCTTTTAAAAAACCTTAACTGTTATGCTGAAATCCTTAAGACTTATACCCTTTTTTGCTCTTTTAACATTAGGTTGTAACCAAGATTATAATACACCCAATAGTACTTCAGATACTTCAATGAAGAATGCTCAAGAGTTGTCTGAAGCATTTAAATCTTATTGGTATTCTGGTGAAGCAGAATTAACAAGCTACAAACTTTCTCAAGCTCGCTATGGTGAATTAAGAGAAGGAATGGCTATGATGGTGTTTGTAACAGAACCATTTTTACCAGAAGTACAAGTAAAAGCAGATGAGCAAAAGGATAGTAATATTTCTGTTCTTAAATTAAATGCCACAAAAACGTTTAACACAGGAATTTACCCTTACTCCATAATGACGAGTACATTTTATCCTGTAGCTAATAATCAATCGGCTTTAAAGGTTTCTACATCTGTGCAAGAATGGTGTGGTCATGTGTACACGCAGCTAAATAACAGAAACAGCTATGAAATTACGTCTCATTCCTATTTTCAGGGAGAAGCAGATCAAAATTTCACATTGGATAAATCTGCATTAGAACATGATCTTTGGACACAATTACGTATAGATCCCACAACACTAAATCTGGATACTAAGCGTATGATACCATCTTTAGAATATTTAAGATTGAAGCATAAAGATTTAAAAGCCTATAATGTAGATCTTTCACAAAGTCAACTACAAGACACATTGGTTACTGTTCTAAAGTATCCAGAATTAAACAGAACTCTAAAAATACACCAAGACCCTAACTTTCCTTTTGAGATTTTATCGTGGTTTGAAACCTATCCAGATGGTAATACTACACTTACTACAAAAGCTATTAGGATGAAGCGTTTAAAATCACCATATTGGAATAAAAATGCTAACAAACACGAAGTGCTAAGAGATTCTCTAGGACTTTAATTTCACAATATATATGACCTACCCAATTATCATATCTGCAATTGTAATACTTACACTAATTATTATAAGATTAGTGCTCATTAAGATTATAAAGAAATACGCACGTAAGTTTGAGCGTATGGAACACCGTACAGGACTTATAATTAGATATGTAGATTTCTTTACCATTTTCTGTACAGTGTTAGGACTTATTATGGTTTGGGGTGTTCAAATAAAAGATTTAGGCTTAGTATTTTCTTCAGTCTTTGCTGTTATTGGTGTTGGTTTTTTTGCCCAATGGTCTATTCTTAGTAACATCACGAGTGGTATTATTATGTTCTTTACATTTCCATATAAAATTGGAGACTACATTAAAATACATGATAAAGAGTATGATTATGAAGGTTATATAGAGAATATTAAAGCTTTTCAAGTAGTATTAAGAACTAATACCAATGCTATAATCACCTATCCTAACGCTATGTTTATGCAAAAAGGTGTTAGTATTATAGCTTTTGAAGATATTCCTAAACCAGAAGATCCTACTACAGAAACTCCTAAAGAAGATCAGTTTTATTAACTGTGCGTTCTTTTCGATTTTGGTATCTTTGAGAATACCCAAATTGAAACTACGTTAATGAAACAATTTTTCCTGCTAATAGCTTTAGCAATTGCAACAACTGTATCTTCTCAAGCACCAACAAAATTAAATTCGGCAGACATTTATCAGGCAATAAAAAAAGCCAATGTTCTTGCTTCTGTTCTTTATGTGGCTGCGCATCCAGATGATGAAAATACAACGCTTATATCATACCTATCTAACGAAAAGCATGCTAGAACAGCATATTTATCATTAACACGTGGTGATGGCGGTCAAAACCTTATTGGCCCAGAAATTAGAGAGTTATTAGGAGTAATAAGAACACAAGAGTTATTAGCTGCCAGACGTACAGATGGCGGTGAACAATTATTTACACGTGCTAATGATTTTGGATACTCAAAGCATCCAGATGAAACTTTAAACATTTGGAACAAAGATGAGGTGCTCGCAGATGTGGTGAAGATGATTAGAACGTTTAAACCAGACGTTATCATAAACAGGTTTGATCATAGATCTCCTGGAACAACACACGGCCATCATACATCTTCTGCAATGTTAAGTGTTGAAGCCTATAGTTTGGCAGGAAAAGCTACTGCGTTTACAGACCAACTAAAAACAATAGAACCTTGGCAACCAAAACGTCAATTTTTCAATACATCGTGGTGGTTTTACGGAAGTCAAGAAAAATTTGATAATGCAGACAAATCTAAATTATTAGAATTTGAAACTGGCGTGTATTACCCTTCAAAAGGCTTATCCAATTCAGAAATTTCAGCATTAAGTAGAAGTCAGCATAAATCTCAGGGTTTTGGTCGTACAGGATCTCGTGGTAGCGATGTAAATTACCTTGAGCTTATTAATGGCAATATGCCAAAAGATAAATCAAATCTTTTTGAAGGCATTAACACCACTTGGAGTCGTCTAGAAAATGGAGAGACTGTAGGAAAATTACTTAAGTCTGTTGAAACCAATTATAATTTTAAAGATCCTTCTGCCAGTATACCAATGCTAATGCAAGCTTATACGGCATTGCAAAAACTAGATGACTCTCATTGGAAAACCACAAAGTCTAAAGAGTTAGAGCAAATTATAACGGCTTGTGCAGGTCTTTATCTAGAAGCTGCTGCAACAACACCTACAGCAACAAGAGTTAGTAATATTCCTTTAAATATTGAAGCAATAAATAGATCTCCTGTTAAAATTAGAGTAAATAGTATCCTGTTTCCGGCAAGTAACCAAGTTATTGAAGACACTTTAGAACTTACTCCAAACAATGATATTGAACGCCAGTTTAATTATAGTATATCAAATTCTGCAGCATTCACATCGCCGTATTGGCTTACAAAAAAAGGAACATTAGGAATGTACGCCGTAGACAATGAAGCATTTATAGGAAAGCCACAAACGCCATCTCCACATAATGTACAATTTAAGCTAACCATAGCAGGAATGCCTATTACTATTACAAGACCAATAGTATATAAAACAAGTGATCCAGTAAAGGGAGAAGTTTATATGCCTTTTGAAATTGTTCCAAAAGCTAGTGTAAGTTTAAATGATGATGTCGTAATCTTTGAAGATGAAGCCTCTAAAACCATTGCTGTTAATGTTACAGCCCACACAGCATCTTTAGATGGTACTTTAAAATTAAATGTTCCTAATTCTTGGAAAGTTTCTCCAGAGAGCGCTGCTATTTCCATAAAACAGAAAGGCGCTACACAATCTATAAATTTTAAAGTTACACCACCACAACAACAAGATGAAGGTTATGTCTCTCCAATACTAACTACAGCAACTAATACGTATACCAACGCATTAGAGGTCATTGAATATGATCACATACCAATACAACGTGTTTTACTGCCTTCAGAAAGCAAAGTTGTAAGGTTAAACATTAAGAAAAAAGGAAATAATGTTGGTTATATTGTTGGTGCTGGTGATGTTGTTCCAGAAAGTTTAAGACAAATAGGCTACAACGTAACATTATTAAATGTAGATAACATAACTGCTGAAAATTTAAAGATATACGATGCTATTGTTGTAGGAATTAGAGCTTACAACACGGTTGATGCACTTAAATTTAAACAGCCTATACTCTTAGAATATGTAAACAATGGTGGTAATCTCATTGTACAATATAACACCTCACACAGGTTGTTAGTTCAAGAGAATTTGGCACCTTATAAATTAAATCTTTCTAGAGACCGAGTTACAGATGAGTTTGCTAAGGTTACATTTTTAAACCCTGAACATCCAGTGTTAAATACACCAAATAAAATTACCCAAACAGATTTTGAAGGTTGGGTACAAGAACGTGGTTTGTACTTTCCTGATGATTGGGGTAAAGAGTTTACACCACTTTTTGAAATGAATGATAGTGGAGAATCCCCTAAAAAGGGAAGTTTACTAATCGCTAAATATGGCAAAGGACATTATATATATACAGGCTTAGGTTTCTTTAGAGAATTTCCTGCTGGTGTATCTGGAGCCTATCGCCTATTTACTAACTTAATATCTCTAGGAAAGTAATGGAAAAACCTGAAAAGTATGTTAGGAAACCTATTTACACAGTTATACTAGTAGCTAATGCTATCTATATCCTGTTGTTTTACATTATAATGAATCAATTTAGTTAAAATGGTTTCATTAGAATCTTATATTTTGAGAAGTGATCCTTTATTAGAATTTATTCTATATCAAGACAATTTTAAAATTATAAGTGCTTATAATGGAAACCATAACGGAAATTATAATTACAATGATTTAATTAAAGTCTATATTATAGAGGAAGAAAAAAAAATATTAAGCTCTATTTTGAGTTTTGTATTTTCAATATTCACATCAATATCTTCTACTGGAGAAATTATATTTAATGATGGTGTTTATAAGACCCGAAAACGACTAGTTATCAAAATTAAAAACAAACACTTGGATATTTTACTTACCAATTGTGATATAGACAATACTAAAAATCTTGTGAATTACTTAAAACATAAACAAAACTAAATGTCGAATATAGATTGGGTCATTTTATGTTGTACGCTACTTTTTATCGTGGCTTATGGCGCTTATAAAACTAAGGGCAGTAAGAATGTACAAGATTATATAAAAGGTAATAATGAAGCACAATGGTGGACCATAGGTTTATCTGTCATGGCTACACAAGCAAGTGCCATCACATTTTTATCTACACCAGGACAAGCCTTTCATAGCGGTATGGGTTTCGTTCAATTTTATTTTGGTTTACCTATCGCCATGGTAATTATTTGCTTGGTTTTTATTCCTATTTACCATCGCTTAAAGGTATACACGGCTTATGAATATTTAGAAAGTAGGTTTGATCAAAAAACCAGAACGCTTACAGCAATACTATTTCTTGTACAGCGTGGTTTAGCAGCAGGTATAACCATATTTGCTCCTGCAATAATTTTATCTGCAGTATTAGGTTGGGATTTACTCACGCTTAATATTATTATTGGTGTTCTTGTTATTATCTATACTGTATCTGGCGGAACTAAAGCTGTAAGTATTACACAAAAACAGCAAATGGCCGTAATCTTTGCAGGTATGTTAGCTGCCTTCTTTATCATTGTAAGCAAACTACCAGAAGATATTACTTTTACTAAAGCCTTAGATATTGCTGGTGCAAGTGGAAAAATGGAGATCCTCGATTTTTCTTTTGATCTTAGTAATAGATATACTATTTGGACAGGATTTTTAGGAGGTACCTTTTTAATGTTATCTTATTTTGGGACAGACCAAAGCCAAGTACAGCGCTATTTGTCTGGTCGATCTGTTCGTGAAAGCCAATTAGGACTATTATTTAATGGTCTTCTTAAAGTACCAATGCAATTCTTTATTCTATTGGTTGGTGTTATGGTATTTGTGTTTTATCAATTTAACGCATCACCTATAAACTTTAATCCAGCTGCTCATGAAGCTGTTCAAAATTCTGAATATGTACAAGAATACACTGCACTTGAAAATCAATTAAAAACAATTCAAGCAGAACAGAATATTACCAGTTTGGCGTATGCAGAAGTTTCAGATCAAACTAGTTCTGAAGACTACAAGGCGTTAAAATATCAATTGGCTCAATTAAACAAAGAAGAAGTTGCCGTACGCGAAAAAGCAAAAACAATAATCACGAGTGCAGACGCTACAATTGAAACCAATGACAAGGATTATATTTTTATAAATTTTATACTAAACAATCTTCCAAGAGGTCTTATTGGCTTGCTTTTGGCTGTAATTTTATCTGCAGCTATGAGTAGCACGGCATCAGAATTAAATGCATTGGCATCTACCACAGCAATGGATTTGTATAAGCGTAACGTTACTACAGAAAAAAATGACATGCATTTTGTGAAAGCCTCTAAATGGTTCACATTAGGTTGGGGAGTTTTAGCCATATTAGTGGCTTGTGTCGCAAATTTATTTGACAATCTTATACAGCTCGTAAATATTATTGGTTCAATATTTTATGGAAATATTCTTGGCATCTTCCTACTTGCCTTTTTTGTAAAGTATGTAAAAAGCAAGGCAACATTTGTAGCTGCCATACTTACACAAACAATTATTGTGTTTGTGTGGTATATGGATTACCTGCCTTACCTATGGCTTAATGTTTTGGGTTGTGGTATTGTAATGGCAATTGCTATCGTATTGCAAACAACTTTTAAAGCTAAAGAACATTAAATAAAAAACTCCTCGAAACATAAGTTTGAGGAGTTTAAATAGTTGGTTAGGTTCTAAATTATTTAGCGCCCCATTCTTTTAAAGACTCTTTATTCATCTTTATATAATCTGCATTTCCAGCTTTTTCAGCACCTTCTAAAGATTTCTTAGCAGTTTCAATAGCCATTTTCTTGTTTCCTGCTTTTGCATAAATTAAAGATTGTTGGCGCAGTTGCCAAAATGCAGGCTGCTCCATCATACTCATAGCTTTTGTCATCCAATCTTGAGCTTTGTTTATGTCTTTATCGTTCGCTGAATAATAAACCGCTGCTGCGTAATAATCTGCTGGAGATGGTCCATTTAAAGTAGCTTCAATATTTGCCATTACTGTCTTATCTGTATGTGTTTTTATTGGTAAGGCTACATACACGTTTTCCCATAATAAACCTAGGTTTACAGAGTCACTCATGACATCGTCAAAAGTAATGGTAAAGCTCTCTATATCCATTGGCATTTCTTGTACTTTAGCAGTAGCTTTTGCAGCTATCTTGCTGTCATCCCATTTTTGTGGTACACCCCAATTGTTAGTATCGCTATATAAAAAGAACTCCCAATCTGTTGCGTTTGGTTTAGTATAAAGTGCATAAGTTCCAGCAGAAACTTTTTCATCTCCAACTATAACATCTTCACTAAATGTAATTGTAGTGTTGGCGTTAGCACCTGTTCTCCACAGGTTATCAAATGGTACAAGATTTCCGAAAATTTCACGATCTCTCATTGCTGGTCTTGAATACTCAACTGTCATATCTGTAAGACCTACAGTCTGCATTACTTTTGCTGCAGGACTTGGTGCTGGTGTTTTAATTTGTGCTTGAGTAGCTACAGAAAATGCTAAAGCACTCATAAATAATACTATACGTTTCATAGAATGTAATTTTTAGTTGCTCTCTAAAGTACTATTATTAAGCACCTTGAAATGTTAACGAAATCTTAAAAGGAATTGAATTAAAATATCTCATCACTGAGTGATTATTAACTTTGTTTATTATTTTTAATAAATGATTAAACAATATGTTATCTTTGTGATATGAAGATATATAGACTACATAGATTTCAAAAATTACCTATTACAATTGATGAAGCTTGGGAGTTACTGGCTAATCCTAAAAACCTAAAATTAATTACTCCAGACTATATGGGGTTTCATATTTTGAGTGGTGCAGACAGACCTATGTATCCAGGACAAATAATACAATATATAGTAACTCCAGTATTAGGAATTAAAACCAAATGGGTAACTGAAATTACCCACGTAAAAGACAGATCTTATTTTGTTGATGAACAACGTTTTGGTCCCTACGCATTATGGCATCACAAGCACTTTATTAAAGAGATAGATGGTGGTGTTGAAATGGAAGATATTGTAGATTATAAAGTACCGTTTGGTTGGTTAGGACAACTTGTGCATCCATTTTTAGTAAAACCTAAATTAGAGGAAATTTTTAAATACAGATATAACAAACTAATTGAGATGTATGGAGAGTTTGAAGAATAATTTAATTAATTCTTAAAAGGCATCTTTGTAGGAAAACCTTCTACACCATATGTGTCATATAAATATACCAAGCTTGTCATAGTTGCTGCACCTAGCTCTAGTTCACGTTTATTAACTGCCTCAAATGTATCATTTGCAGCGTGATGGTAATCAAAATAACGTTGTGAGTCTGGGCGTAATCCTGCCAATACAGAGTTTCCGTTTTTAAGAGGTCCTATATCTGCTCCGCTTCCACCTTGCTCGAAAAAGTGAATTAAATAAGGTTTAAATAATGGCTTCCAAGCTTCAACTTGTTTAAATTGAGCATCTGTACAATCAAATGAAAATCCACGTGGTGTAAATCCGCCAGCATCACTTTCTAATGCAAAAATGTGATTTTCGTTTTTCTGTTTTGCAACATCTGCATATTTGTTTCCGCCACGTAACCCATTTTCTTCATTCATAAACAATACAACTCTAATAGTTCGTTTTGGTGTAATGTTAGACTCTTTTAATAATCGTAACACTTCCATAGATTGCACAACGCCAGCACCATCATCGTGTGAACCATCGCCTAAATCCCAAGAATCTAAGTGACCTCCTACTACAATTATTTCATTAGGAAACTCACTTCCTGTAATTTCTCCTATAACGTTATGAGATTGTACATCATCAAACGTTCTGCAGCTCATCTTAAAAAAGAATTTAGCATCTGGCGTTAATTTTAAAAGGCTGCTCAAATATTCAGCATCATTAGTTGAAATTGCAGCAGAAGGAATCCTATTATCTTTTGGGGTGTCTAAATAGCTCATAGATCCAGTATGTGGATAATCATCTAAGCGCAAATTCATAGAGCGCACAATAACACCTACGGCTCCATATTTAGCAGCTTCTGCAGCACCTGCATAACGTTGGTCTACACAACCTCCATAAGCTTCAAACGTCTGTATAAGGTTGGCGCGCATTGGTCTGTTATAAAATACAATCTTACCTTCTATCTGCTCTTTTCCATATTCTGCTAAATCTTCTAGACCTTGCACCTCGATAACCTCAGCTTTTAATCCATTTACTGGTGTTGGTACAGAGCCACCAAGCGCACAGATGTTTACTGTTTTACTCTCGCCAGGCTTAGTTTCTATATAAGCGTATTCTTTAGTACCTCTTGTCCATTTTGGAACCATTACTGGTTGTAACCAAACCTTGTCTAAGCCTAATTTTTCTAATTCTTTTTTAGTGTATTGCACTGCTTGTTCTGCTTGTATAGATCCAGATAACCTACCTCCTATTTGATTAGATAAATGGTCTAGCCACTCATAACTTTTGCCATTAAGCAAAGACATATCATAAAGCTTACGTAAAGCTAAAGAATCATTTTCTGCAGATGTATTTTGTGCGAATGTGGTTAAAGAGATTACTAGGGCAAATAAAAAGGTAATATATTTCATTGTATGTGTTACGTTTATACGTTAATTACGGTAGTTTTAAACTGTTGTTACAGTTGTAATAGGATTTATTCGTTATTTAATTCTGCTTTATAACTATCTATTTCAGCTTTAATTTCGGAATCTAATTCTGGTTCAACAACATCGTCAAGTTGTGTTAAGCAGTCGTGTAATATTTTTGCAACCAAATAACGTGCCGTTGGTTTATCATCTGCTGGTATTATATACCAAGGTGCGTGTGGTTTAGATGTTCTGTTTATAGCATCTTCATAACAACCCATATAATTGTCCCAAAGTTTACGCTCCTTAAGATCTCCTGGTGAAAATTTCCAGTTCTTACTCTTTTTGTTTAAACGTCTTAGGAGTCTGTGTTTTTGTTCTTCTTTAGAGAGGTTAAGAAAAAACTTAAAGATTAAAGTTCCGTTTTCTGCAAGATGCTCTTCAAAATTATTTATTTGCTTAAAGCGTTTATCCCAAAACTTATCATTTACATCATCTAAAGAGGTGACATTAGGTAGCTGCTCTCCCAAAATATATTCTGGATGTACTCGTGTAACCAATACATTTTCATAGTGTGTCCTGTTATGAACACCAAATTTTCCTCGTGCTGGCAACGCCAAATAATGGCGCCAAAGGTAATCATGATCTCGCTCTAAATCTGTAGGCACCTTAAAACTATGCACCTCAACACCTCTTACATTAAAATCTTTAAAAACTTCTCTTATTAAACTGTCTTTTCCAGAAGTATCCATCCCTTGTAAGCAAACTAGCACAGCATACTTATCATGAGCATAAAGCGTATCCTGCCAATCTCCCAAATCTTTACGAACATCTTTTAAAGCATCCTTTACTGTATCCTCATCTGCTTGCAAGTCTATTTTAGTTGAATGTTCTTTTAAAGTAGTTGAATTTGTAATCTTAAATTGGTCTGCAGAAATTTGTCTCATGGCTTAATTTTATTCGGATTTTAAATATACAATCTTTAGGATAACTATTTTTTTATCTTTGTCGAAATTTATCTGCATTGAACAAAGCTCAAATTATTGAAAACGTTGCTACAACGTTAAAAGATACGCCTAGCGCACAGGAAATTGTTAAGAAAGGTGGAAACCGTGATAAACGCTTTCATTACCTAGCAACGCATATGGTCGAAAAAGCCATAGCTAAAGACGCACTTATAGTTTCAGAAAATGGCGCTGGTACTGCTATTCTCTTTAAGACTAACGCTAAAGAAGAAAACTTCTGGAAAGATCTTCCTAAAGAATTAGCATTGGTACGCCACGTAACAGGCATAAAAAATGCACTTAAAATTTTAAAGAAACAAAAGTACATTAAAGCTCAACGCCCGTTAGAAGGTGATTATTTATACTGTTGGTTTTGGGGTATCTTACCAGATACAAGAGGTTTTGGAGACGAAACCCAAACGGCAAAAGAAATGAAAGATAAAATGATGGACGTTGCAGATAAACTACAATTACCATTATATGCCGAAACCAGAAAACGTAAAGTAGTGATAGTATATCGCCGTTATGGATTTGATATGTTTCACGAATGGGTACAACCAGATGGCGAAAAAATGTGGTTCTTAAGATATATACCAGTAAAAGGTGTACCTCATAAATAGATTTTCCTACTCAGGTAATTTTTCACTTAAATACTTCCAATATCGCTTTGGTACATGTTGAATATGTAACCTCATGTTTTTGCGAGATTTAATATTGGTGCTTTTAAAATAATCACGCCATAAGGTTTGAAATACTAACTCATCCTCATCAAACATATCTGAAGATGCTTTAGTGGGATCAAAGTTTTTATCAAACTGAAAGTTTACAATATCTACTTTATGCAGATTATAATACAAACCATAATCTCTCTTTAAATCGTATATAATCCATTGCTGATCTGCGTAGCGTTTTAAAAAATGCTTACGTATTAATGGGAGTACATTAAAATCTGGATCACAATTGGCAAAATATACGCCGTTTTTGGTAAGCCGGAATCTAATAAAAGCTTCCATACGGTGCTTTTCCCTATTTACCATTTTAGCTAGTTGTGCTACTTTTAAAACATCATCATCAGAAAAATCTGTAGCTATACTTCTCTTACTTTTTAAAGACTTTTGTATGTAGCGTAACATTACATCTTCTATACCTGTACGCTCACTTAAAAATGCACAATATAGTTGGTGGCATGCTTGCGGTGTTAAGCGTTTTTTTAAAGAAGACCATACACGATTAGCTTTTACCTCTTCTGTCTGTACAGCATAACTTTGCGCAAACAAAGAATCTTGCGCCACTGCAATATTCTGAATATTAAATATTTTAATTTTCTTTTCATACACTTCAAACACACACGTTAAGAAGCCATCAAAAGTGCCATCGTAATTTAGTGTGAAACGTGTTGTCATGAGAATAGGCTTAATTGTGCTTGCCTAGCACTATTAAATTTAGTTTTAGAGTTTTGTAATATATAGCCTTTAATACGCTCTGGAGTAAGGTCTCTCGTTTCAAAATCTTTAGAATCGCAAGTAATAAAGTATTGCGCTCTATTTAGTGCTACCCCAATTTTTTTGAGATGATCCCAATTAAGCGCTCTAAACTTTCTAGCCTTAAGTATTTTATATACGCTACGCATTCCTAAACCAGGAATTCTGGCTAACATCCTGCCATCTGCTTTATTTATATCAACAGGAAACTCATTCATATTCCTAAGTGCCCAACTTAATTTTGGATCTATATCTAAATCTAAATTCATATGATGTTCATTTAAAATTTCAGTAATATCAAACCCATAAAAACGCAATAACCAATCTGTTTGATAAAGTCTATTTTCCCTAAGCATTGGGACTTCTGCACCTATCTGTGGCAAACGGCTATCATAACTTATTGGCACATAGCCAGAATAGTACACCCGTTTAAGGTTAAAATTTTTATAGAAGTAATTAGACGCATACATAATATCCTTATCTGTCTCACCACTTGCACCAATAATCATTTGTGTACTTTGTCCTGCTGGCGCATATTTTGGTGTGCTTTTTATAAGCTTCTTTTCTGCTTTATATTGAATGATCTCATTTTTAACCTTTACCATTGGTTTTATAAAATCTTCGCGTTTTTTATCTGGTGCCAATAACTTTAAGCCGCTTGTGGTAGGAATTTCTATATTCACACTTAGCCTGTCTGCATACAAACCGGCTTCGCGCATTAACTCGTCTGATGCACCTGGAATAGATTTTAGGTGTATGTAACCATTAAAGTTTTCTTCCAACCTTAATTTCTTTGCTACAGCAACCAAACGCTCCATAGTGTAATCTGCATTTTTAAAAATGCCACTACTAAGAAATAGTCCTTCTATGTAATTACGCCTGTAAAAATTTATGGTAAGATCTACCACTTCTTGTACTTTAAACGCAGCTCGCTTTATATCGTTACTCTTTCTAGTTACACAATACGCACAATCGAAAATACAGTGATTGGTAAGTAATATTTTTAATAATGACACGCAACGGCCATCTTCTGTATATGTGTGACATATTCCTGAAGCAGATGCATTTCCTAAACCTTTGTTTTTATTAGTCCTATTGCTTCCGCTGGAAGAACAAGAGACATCATACTTTGCAGCATCTGCCAGAATATTTAATTTTTCTTTAAGTCGATCAAAAGACATGTACCTCTAATTTATACACAAATATAATTCAGAAAATCATAACTTGGAAATATTCCATACAATAAATTGGATTATTTCCAATGTTGTAAGAATTTAAAAAAATGCCGACTTATATAAAAAGAAACAAAGCGATTGCTTAGTTTTGTATTCTCTTAAAATTATGGCTAGAACAAAACAATATAACGAACACGATGTGATCCAAAAAGCAATGAACCTTTTTTGGAAGAATGGTTACGAAACCACATCTATACGTATGCTGGAAAAAGAAATGGGAATTAATCAATTTTCTATATACTCTAGTTTTGGAAGTAAACATGGTGTATTTGTAGAAAGTATTAAGGCGTACAAAGTTCAGTTAAATTCTATTAGACATAAATTAAGAGATTCTAACTCTGGTACAACTGGAATTAAACAGTTCTTTTATGATTTTTTAGAATTCACAAAAGACAATACCTCTAGAAAAGGATGCTTAGTTTGTAACACAGTAAGTGAGCTTGGCAACAATGCAGAAGAGGATTTAATGAAAGAGTTATTAAAGTTTACAGAAGAGATTAAAGTTCTGTTTATAAACAACTTAAAACAGGAAACTACAAAGACAAAAGAAGATATTACAAGAGAATCTAACTACTTAATGACATCTATGCTAGGATTGTCGTTAGGTTCTAGAATTCTTAACGACGAACAACTAGACGATTATATAGAAACAACATTTAAAAATATATAATCTATTTTTTTACCCTATAACTAAGCAGTTGCTTAGTTTAATAATTACTAACATTAAAATTGAAAATTATGAGTACATTAAAAATTCACAACGCAGAGACAGCTCCAGAAGAGAGCAAGCCTTTATTAGAAAAATCTCAGAAAGCATATGGTATGATTCCAGGATTACACGGTGTTTTAGCTGGTGCTCCAGGTTTATTAGAAGCTTACCAAACCTTACATGAGCTATTTACAAACTCATCTTTTAATAATGATGAGCTTACGGTTGTTTGGCAAAGTATTAATGTAGAACATGGATGTCATTACTGTGTTCCTGCGCATACAGGAATTGCAAAGATGATGAAGGTAGATGATGCTATTACAGATGCCCTTCGTAATGAGACAGAATTACCTAGCGAAAAATTAGAAGCATTGCGTACAATGACATTATCTGTTGTTAAAAATCGTGGTAATGTAAGTGATGAAGAACTAAAAGCTTTTTACGATGCTGGTTATGGTGAAAGACAACTCTTAGAAATAATCTTAGGCCTTTCACAAAAAGTAATTAGTAATTACACTAATCACATTGCAGAAACTCCGGTTGATGATGCTTTTGAGAAATTTGCTTGGGAGAAAACCTCTAAGTAATAAAAGTATACATATACAGAAGCCTAAGCTAATTAGGTTTCTGTATTTTTAAATAAAAAAATATGTCAAAACAACTTAAGATAGATATTGTATCAGATGTTGTATGTCCTTGGTGCATTATAGGCTACAAACGCTTGGAGCAAGCTATTAAGGAATTAAATGTAGAAGAACAAGTAACTATTGAGTGGCAACCATTTGAGTTAAATCCAAATATGCCTAAAGAAGGACAGCTTGTACAAGAACATATTTCTGAAAAGTATGGTGCCTCTTTAGAAGATCAAAAACAGTCTCAAGAACGTATGACACAGTTTGGAGCCGAATTAGGGTTTACATTTAATTATCACGACGCCTTGAGAATGGTTAATACAAGAGATGCACATATTGTGTTAGAATATGCAAATGAACAACACAAACAAACCGAATTAAACCTAGAGTTAGTCTCCTTATTTTTTAGCGAAGGAAAAGACATCTCAGAAAAAACTATATTATTAGATGCTGTTGAAACTGTTGGATTAAATAAGACAGAAGCAGAACAACGCTTAGACGATGTAAGTTATAAAAATGCAGTTGTTGCTAAAGAGAAAAAATGGCAAAATTTAGGTGTGACTTCTGTTCCTACAATGGTCTTTAATCATAAAAGTGCTTTATCTGGAGCGCAACCCGTTTCAGTTTATAAAGATGTGCTAAAAGAACTTTTAGAATTGTAGTAAAGTGGAGTTTATACTTACAGTTTTAAGTGCATTATAAATTTAAAGGAGCTACTGTTTATTCAGTAGCTCCTTTGTATTTATCGTTTCAGTTTAGCGGCCTTTGTAATGGGCTCATCTATCTGTTCTTGGTCTGCTTTAAACGTCTTTAAGTCTTTTTTAAAGTGCTTGGCAAACCCAAAAGCAAATAGGCAAAGTGCTATTACTATAAAGAGTCTTCTCATTGTTTTAAAACTAAATTCTTACTTCCTTTTCACAGTGCAAAGTTGGCACCGATTTTAAGAATAACCTAATAAAAAATGAAAAGTTGCAAAGACTTAATTGTTTGCTAACATTATCTTCTTAATTTGTTTTAAAACAGATAAAACTGAAAGTTAGTCGCCTAATTTTAGTGCTTAAATTTATGTTTTAAAACTCCTAAAATTCAATGTGCTTTCAATGTGAAAAATAATTCCTAATTAGGTTTAAATTTTCAATCCTATTTCTAAAAATTCAGCTTGCTAAACTAAAGTTGTATGTCTTAGGTCTTCCTTATCTTTGCCAAAAAATATGGCTATGGATAAAAAAGTAATGTTAATGATCTTAGATGGTTGGGGAATTGCAACAGATACATCTGTCTCTGCTGTCGATGCTGCAAACACACCTTATATTGATGCATTGTATACAAAATATCCAAATGCTACATTACGCACAGATGGTATGAATGTAGGATTACCAGAAGGACAAATGGGAAACAGCGAAGTTGGCCATATGAATTTAGGTGCAGGACGCATAGTTTATCAAGATCTTGCTAAAATTAATAACGCTGTAGCTCAAAACACCTTAAAAGATGAAGAGGTCCTACAACGTGCTTTTAGCTATGCAAAAGAGTTTAATAAACCTGTACATTATATAGGATTACTTTCAGATGGTGGCGTACATTCTCACACATCTCATTTAAACGGACTTTTAAGTTCTGCAAATGCTTACGGTATTTCTAAAAATTACATACACGCTTTTACAGATGGCCGTGATGTAGACCCACAATCAGGTAAAGGTTTTATTGAAAACTTAATAACCACATTGCCAAAATATAATGCAGAGCTTGCCACAGTTACTGGCAGATATTATGCAATGGATAGAGACACACGATGGGAGCGCACCAAATTAGCTTATGATGCACTGGTAAATGCAGAAGGACAACCAACAAATAATATACTTAAAAGTATACAGTCTAATTATGACGACGGCATTACAGATGAGTTTATAAAACCGCTTATCTGCACAAATAATGATAATCCAGTTGCTACTATAAACCCAAACGATGTTGTTATATTCTTTAATTTTAGAACAGATCGTGGTAGGCAATTAACAAATGCACTAACCCAAAGAGATTTTGTTGAAGAAGGTATGGCTAAGCTACCATTATATTTTGTTACTATGACAATGTATGATGAAACCTTTAATGATATTAAAGTCATTTTTAAAAAAGAAAATATTAAAGAAACCTTAGGCGAAGTTTTAGAATGGAGTGGTAAAACTCAATTACGCGCTGCAGAAACCGAAAAATATCCGCACGTTACATTTTTCTTTTCTGGCGGAAGAGAACAACCTTTTAAGGGTGAAACAAGGATTATGGCAAAATCTCCTAATGTTTCCACTTACGATTTACAACCAGAAATGAGTGCTTTTGAGTTAACAGAACGTGTAAAAGCTCACATTGAGACAACTGCTAGCGATTTTATTTGCATTAACTTTGCAAATCCAGATATGGTTGGTCATACTGGAGATTTTAATGCAGCTATAAAAGCCTGTGAAACTGTAGATTCTTGTGCACAAACACTAATTGATGCTGCTAAGTTACAAGGCTACACAACTATTGTAATTGCAGATCACGGTAATAGTGAGGTAATGGTAAATCCAGATGGCTCACCTAATACAGCACATACAACCAATCCTGTGCCAATGCTATTGGTAGATGATTCTCTTAAAACTATTAAAGATGGTGTATTGGGAGATATAGCACCTACAATATTACATTTAATGGGAGTTGCAAAACCTAAATTAATGACTCAAAATTCATTATTATGAGATTAACATTTTTTATCCTTGTTTTATGTGTAACCCTTATGTCTTGTGGTCACCAAAAAACTGCTGTAGAAAGTACAGCAACTCCAACAGAAACTACAGCTAAAGTAGACTCAATTATGGTAAAAACACCATCTAGTATTCTTACAAAAGAAGACTTTATGAATGCGCCCTATGGAGATTGGTTCTCGCCAAGATATGAAGACTATAGTATAAATGCAGAAACAGCTGCTGCCATAAGCAAATACATTAATGATTATGATATTAAGGTGTTTATGGGCACTTGGTGTAGTGATAGTAAGCGAGAAACACCTAAACTCTATAAATTACTAGAAGAGTCTGGTTATAATATGGCCAACCTAGAAGTAATATCTGTAGACCGTAAAAAAGTAACACCTAATAACCTCCAAGAAGGTTATGATATTATAAAAGTACCTACAATTATATTTAGTAAGAACGGCAAAGAAGTAAATAGATTTGTTGAGTACGCCCAAGAAACATTGGCAGAAGATATTTTAAAAATAGTATCTGGCCAACCATACAAACACAGTTACGCAGAGTAATACCCAATTATGATTATAGCAAAAACAAGAGAAGAAATCGCTTTAATGCGAGAAAGCGCACATGTAGTTTCTAGAACCTTAGGTATGTTGGCAAAGGAAATTAAACCAGGCGTTACAGGTGCAAGGTTAGATGCTCTAGCAGAAGCTTACATTAGAGAAGAAGAAAACGCAATACCAGGTTTTAAAGGTTTATATGATTGTCCTTCTACTCTACTTATATCTCCAAATGCTGAAGTAGTACACGGAATCCCAAAAGACATTCCCTTTAAAGAAGGTGATATTATTTCTGTTGATTGTGGTGCAATTAAGAATGAATTTTACGGAGATCACGCTTACACCTTTGAAATTGGTGAAGTAGATGAAGCCACAAAAAAACTAATTAAAACTACTAAAGAGTCTCTTTACGTTGGTATTAAACAACTTAAGGAAGGTAATAGAGTTGGTGATGTTGGTTTTGCAATACAAAAATACTGCGAACAAAGAGGTTATTCTGTAGTAAGAGAATTAGTCGGTCACGGTATTGGCCGAAAGATGCATGAAGATCCAGAAATGCCAAACTATGGTAAACGTGGTCGCGGTAAGAAATTTATTGAAGGTATGACAGTTGCTATTGAACCTATGATAAACATGGGAGCAAAACGTATAAAGCAATTATCTGATGGTTGGACAATTCTTACAGCAGATGGCAAACCAAGTGTGCACTTTGAACATGATGTTGCCATTGTAGATGGTAAGCCTGTTTTATTATCTACGTTCGATTATGTTCACGAAGCTCTAGGAATTACCACAAATGAAGAGGATGAGTTTAGGTTAGACTTAACTACACTTTTACAAGAATCATAAGTTGAAAACTGTTTTTAGTAGCATTCTTAATGTGGTGCCTAGACCATTACTAATAAGGTTAAGCTATATTGCGCGACCAATATTAGCAAGGCTTTATAAAGGTAACACCTATACAGATCCTATAGATGGCAAATCGTATAAGAAGTTTTTACCATATGGCTATGAAACCCAACGAGAAAACGTACTATCACCTTCTACGCTTTCTTTAGAAAGGCATAGATTACTTTGGCTATATCTTAAAAACGAAACTACATTTTTTACCACACCACAAAAAGTGCTTCATTTTGCTCCGGAACAAGCATTTTATAAAAGATTTAGGTCTCTAGAACACTTAGACTACACCACTACGGATCTTAATTCGCCTTTAGCAGATGTTAAAGCAGATATTTGCAACCTACCTTTTCAAGATAACGCTTATGATTTCATTTTGTGTAATCATGTATTAGAGCATATTCCAGATCATCATAAAGCTATTTCTGAATTGTACAGGGTTTTAAAACCAGGTGGAACTGCAATACTACAAGTTCCTCAAGAGACAGAAAGAGCTACTACTTTTGAGGATGACAGCATTAAAGACGCCAAAGAGCGAGCAAAGATTTTTGGTCAATATGACCATGTAAGAGTATATGGGTTAGATTACTTTGATATATTACGTTCTCACGGTTTTAAAGTAGATGCCATAGATTATACAAAAACTATAGGAAAAGAGGCTTCAGATAGGTTTAGACTGGCTTGGGGAGAACTTTTACCTGTATGTACTAAACCTTAATTTATAAAAGGTTCTATGCCTTTTGTTACATACACTTCTATCTCATTATCGGTATTTAAATACATAAGATAAGCATCTATACTTTGTAAAGAATCAAGTAGTTGTTTAGATTTTTTAAAACCCATTGTCATAAACGTGGTTGCATAGGCATCTGCTTCTGCACAAGTTTGAGCAAATACAGATGCACTTAACATATCATTCTGCTCAGGAAAACCACTTAAAGGGTTAATTGTATGTACATATTTTTGACCAGAAAGACTGTCTATTTTATATTTTCTATAGTTTCCAGAAGTTGCCATAGCTATATCTTTTAGCTTCACAGTTTTTGCAATTGCCCTTGAGCCATCTTCCAAAGGCTCTTCTATACCAGCTACCCAGAGTTTGTTTTCAGGTTGCTTACTTCCACTTGCTACTAGTTCTCCTCCTAATTCAATTAAGAAATTAGATATATCCTTTTCTTTTAGATAAGTTGAAATTCTATCTAAACAATAGCCTTTTGCTATGGAGTTAAACTCTAAGTAAACTTCTGGATGTTTTTTAGATATAGTTCTATTTTTGTTAAGTACTACTTTATCTAATCCTACATAGGTAGTTAAGGAATCAATTACAGTACTATCTACAACTGTTGTAAATTTCTTAGAACCAAACCCGTAAGCATTTACTAGGTTACCAACTGTAGGATCAAAATAACCTGAACTTTCTTTATGTATTTTCTTAGAAAGTTGAAATACTTCAGTAAACATATCATCAATAACAATAGTAGTGTCTCCAGCATTTAATTTTGAAATATCAGAATCTGATTGGTATGTGCTTAGTGATGAGTTAACAGCATATAATAGAGAATCCATGTCTTTTGTAAACACTTCTTCATCTAAATCATCAAAATAGATTATTTGATAGGTAGTTCCTAAAGCGTTACCACTAATGCGTTTCTCATTTTGATCATTATTATTACAAGACCAAATAAAAAATATAACTAATAAGAATAAACACTTTTTCATACCTCTTGTAAACCATTATATATAACCGCATACGCATCACCTTGCTCTAACGGTTGTTGGTAGTTATTTGAGTTCCCTAAACCTACACCAGCATAATATGTTTTGGCTTCAAATTTTATGGCATGATCTTTTATGGTTTGCATAAAGTCCTTGTCATAACTATTGGCATTATCTGGAAAAGTAATAGCTCTTACTACTACAAAATGAAGAATTTTATCTTTAAGAGCTACAAATTGAGGGTCCTTTTTTAATTTAGAATTTACCGCAAGAAACTCAAACCCTTTAGATTCAAGGTCTTTTCCTACAATATTCATAGCTAAATTATGAAGTTCCTGCTCAGTTAATAGTGCCATTTTACAAAGGTAAATAAACCCCTAAAATAACTAAGAGTTTGCACTTAAGAAAGTAACTAAAAACTAGGTCTTCTTTATAGGTTCATCACTAGAAAAAATAAGTTTGAGAAAAACTTCTTTGTTAGGGTTCACTATAATCCAATCATCGTATGTGGGCCTATCGTAATAAGCCAAGGTTTTATCTGAACCAGAAGATAGTATGATTCTGTAATAAGTATTTCCGTTTACCATCTTTGTGATTGGTAATGATGTTTCTTTATCTACAGCAATACCCCAAAAGCCAGGCACTTCTTTAGTAATGGGTTGCTTATCTGCAAAACCACTATTATACCAAAGTGTATTGCAAGTTCCATCTTTAAGTAGTGAAATTTTGACTTTTGTTTTCCAAGAATAACCGTCTCTTGTATATTCATTAAGTTTTTCAAAACTTCCCACAAATTCTAGTGGATGAGTTTTAGAATATGAATATTCTTTTAGCTCAATAAGATCTTGAATAGAGTAAATTGTATCATTCTCTATATTAATATTTATTTGTGCGTTAGTTGTATACCAAAATAGCATACAACAAGCTATAATAAATAGTTTCATAGGGCAGACATTTAAGTTATATACAAGTTTAAAGAATAACCTAAAGACTCTAAATACCTAAAAATGGGTATTTTAAGCATAAAAAAAGACGCTCATAAGAGCGTCTTTAATATGTTGAATTAAAATGGATTATCCTCCGAAATCATCGAATCTGATGTTTTCATCTGGAATACCAAAGTCTTCACCCATTTTTTGAACGGCTTGGTTCATTAATGGTGGTCCACAGAAATATAACTCGATATCTTCTGGAGACTCATGGTGATTTAAGTAATTATTGATTACCACTTGGTGAATAAAGCCTACAAAGCCATCTCCTTCTGCATCAATATTTTCTTTTACTTTCCAGTTATCTTCTTCTAACGGTTCAGATAATGCTAGGTAAAATTTAAAGTTTGGAAAATCTTTTTCTAAGTTTCTAAAGTGATCTAAGTAAAATAACTCTCTTTTAGAACGACCTCCATACCAATACGTAACTTTACGACCAGTCTTAAGTGTACGGAATAAGTGATAAAGATGAGAACGCATTGGCGCCATACCTGCACCACCACCAACATAAAGCATTTCTGAATCACTTGGATTAATAAAGAATTCACCAAATGGACCAGATATAGTTACTTTATCTCCTGGTTTCTTTGCAAAAATATAAGATGAAGCAATACCAGGATTTACATCCATCCAAGCATTTTTGTTACGATCCCAAGGTGGCGTAGCAATACGTACGTTAAGCATTATCTCACGTCCTTCTGCAGGATAAGAGGCCATTGAATAAGCTCTTTCTACAACTTCGTCATTCTTCATTGTTAAAGGCCATAGACCAAATTTATCCCATTCTGCTTGAAACTTATCTGGGCTATCATGTTCCTCTGGGTGAGCTGTAATGTCTATATCCTTGTAGTTTATTTCACATTCAGGAATTTCAATCTGGATGTAACCTCCAGCTTTGTAATTCATATCTTCAGGAATTTCAACTACAAATTCTTTAATGAAAGATGCCACGTTATAGTTACGTACAACAGTTGCCTCCCATTTTTTAATACCAAATACCTCTTCAGGGATTTGAATATTCATATCATTCTTCACTTTTACTTGACAAGATAAACGTGCACCGTGTGCTAATTCTTTTCTTGTAAAGTGTGGTGTTTCTGTAGGTAATGCTTCACCACCACCTTCAAGTACGTGACACTCACATTGTATACAAGTACCACCACCACCACAAGCTGATGGTAAGAAGATTTTTTCTGAACTTAATGTTGTAAGTAAAGTACCTCCAGAAGGAACCTCTATTTCTTTCTCACCATTAATGGTAATCTTTACAGGGCCAGATGGAGATAGTTTTTGCTTTGTAAATAATAATAATGCTACTAATATTAATGTTAATGCTAAAAAAGCAATAACTGTTGCTGCAACAACTCCTAATGTGCTTGCTAAAAACATATTATTTTATAGTTATGTTAGAAACCTCTGCGGTTTCATTAGTTTTTACACTCTCTTCTATCTTTACTCCTAAATCGTCTGGAGTACCTTCAGTAGATGGTGTTTCTCCATCGCCACCAGTAAGCATTCCTCCAAAACTCATAAAACCAATAGCCATAAGACCAGTGATAATAAATGTAATTCCTAATCCACGTAATGGAGCAGGTACATTAGAGTATCTAATTTTTTCGCGAATAGCTGCAATAGCAAGGATAGCTAAAAACCAACCAATACCTGAGCTAAAGCCATAGTTAAGCGCTAAAGTAAAAGTTTCTATCTCTCTTGATTGCATAAATAAAGAACCACCTAAAATAGCACAGTTTACAGCAATAAGAGGTAAGAAAATACCTAATGATGTATAAAGTGATGGTGAAAATTTTTCTACAACTATCTCAACTAACTGAACCATTGTAGCAATGGTAGCAATAAATAAGATGAATGAAAGGAAACTTAAATCATAGTCTGCAAATTCTGGTCCTAACCAAGTAAGAGCACCTTCTTGTAGTACATATTGATCCAACAACCAGTTTAACGGTACAGTTACAGTTAATACGAAAATAACAGCAGCACCTAATCCTACAGCTGTGCTCACTTTCTTAGAAACGGCAAGGTAAGAACACATTCCTAAGAAATATGCGAATACCATATTGTCAACAAAAATTGACTTGAAAAATAATTCTAAATGTTCCATTGTTTAAGTAATAAGTTTTCAGTTAACAGTTTATATAAAACTGCTCACTGCTATTAGTTTTCCTCTATTAATGCTTTGTTCTTACTACGTTGTACCCATATAATGATTCCAACTACGATAAGTGCCATAGGAGGCAATACCATAAAACCGTTATTTTCATAACCAATAGCATAAAGTCCTGTTTTCTCAACAGAATCACCAAGAACTTTAAATCCGAATAGAGTTCCAGAACCTAAAAGTTCTCTAAAGAAACCTACTATAATTAATATTAAACCGTAACCTGCAGCGTTTCCTATACCATCTAAGAAAGATCTCCAAGGGCCATTACCTAAAGCAAAAGCTTCAAAACGTCCCATAATAATACAGTTAGTAATTATAAGACCGATAAATACTGATAGCTCTTTACTTAATTCGTAAGCAAAGGCTTTTAGGACCTGATCTACAATAATTACTAATGTTGCTACTACTATAAGTTGTACTATAATTCTAATTTTAGAAGGAATTATATTACGCATTAATGAGATTACAACATTACCCACACCTAATACAAAGACTACCGAAATAGCCATTACAATAGATGGTTTTAACTGAGCTGTAATTGCTAATGCAGAACAGATACCAAGAACTTGTATTGTAATTGGGTTATCATCTGCTAATGGGTCTAAAATTAAACCCCTATCTTTTTTTGAAAGAAGAGCCATATTAATTATTTAAAGTTTTAAAATAAGGAACATACATACGTACATCCTTCTTTAACATTGCTGTTACACCATCTCCTGTAATAGTTGCTCCTGCAAGGGCATCTACTTCATTATCGCTAGTGTCTGTATTTTTTGGATCGTTGTTACCTTTAGCAACTGTAATACCTTTAAAAGCACCTCCATCTAAGAAAGACTCACCAGTAAAATCGTCCATAAAGTAACGCTGTTTAATTTCTGCTCCTAAACCTGGTGTTTCACCTTTATGATCAAAGTAAACTCCAGTGATAGTCATAGATTTATCTACAGCAACATATCCCCAAATAGCATCCCAAAGACCTTTACCTCTTACAGGTATTACAAACAACTCTTTACCATCCTTTTCTGCAACATATAATGGCAAAGCTCTTTCATAATTAGGGTCTTTCGCTTTTGTTTCTTCTTTTTTAATATCTACAAGTGTATCTAAAGCTATTTCCTTTATCTCACTTCCTTTTATTAAAAGTTGTTTTTTAACAATGCTCTTAAATTTATCTTCAACAACATCTGTCCCTAGAAATTTGACATCTCCTGGACCTTCGTTATCATTTACTCCTAAAGCGTAAAGAACGTTTTGCTGTTTCTCGTATTTTTCATTGGCTTTAACTAAAGGTTTTAAACCTGAAGCTAAACTTGCCAAAATACCACCTACTACAACCACCATGATAATGGCGAATATTATAGTGTAACTATTTTTATCTGTATTTGCCATGATTAAGCAGTTTTAAGTTTTAAACGCTTCATACGTTTCTTCACATTTCCTTGAACAACATAATGATCAATTGTTGGTGCGAACACATTCATTAATAGAATTGCTAAGAATACACCTTCTGGATATGCTGGGTTAAATACACGTATCATTATCGCTATGAAACCTATAAGGAATCCATAAATCCATTTTCCTTTATTGGTTTGTGATGCAGACACAGGATCTGTAGCCATATACACCGCACCAAATAAAATACTACCAATAATTAGGTGTTGCCAGAAAGGAACGCTCATTAATCCGTAAAATTTGCTGCTTTCAGAAATCCAATCTAAATTAACAACTCCATTAAATATTAAGCCCATCACTAAAGCTCCTATTAAAGTACTAAGCATAATTCTCCAGCTACCTACTTTAGTAAAGATTAAAAATAATGCACCTATTATAATAAGTAACTTAGAAGTTTCTCCTACAGAACCTGGTATATAGCCATAAAACATTTCTGCTATTGAATAGGTATCTAACACGTTTTGGTTTTGTGCATACATCCCTAACACAGTTTCTCCAGAAATAGCATCGACGTTTGCGCCACCAGCAATTTCTTTAGCACGATCTACAGCACCATGAACCCAAACTTTATCACCACTCATCCAGGTTGGATAAGCAAAGAACAAGAATGCTCTAATTGTTAATGCAGGGTTTAGAATATTCATTCCTGTACCACCAAATACCTCTTTACCTATTACTACACCAAATATTACAGCTACAGCAAGCATCCAAAGTGGAATATCTACAGGTACAATAAGTGGTACTAACATTCCGGTTACTAAGTAACCTTCTTCTACTTCGTGTCCTTTAATAACAGCAAAGATAAATTCAACTAAAAGACCAACTCCGTAAGACACCACTACTAATGGAATTACAGTAATAAATCCTAACCAAAAATTATCCCAAGTAAGAAAGTTTCCAAAAACAGAAAGTTCTCTTGCTACACCTGCAGCAGCATCTATAGCTGCATAATGTTGGTAACCAGTATTAAAAACACCAAAGATTAAACACGGCACTAAAGCTATGATAACCGTATTCATTGTTCTCTTTAAATCATCTGCTGCACGAACGTGTGAGCCGTGAGATGTGGTTTCGTTAGGCGCATATAAAAATGTATGCAATGCATTAAATGCAGGCGCCATTTTTTTGCCTTGATACTTAACCTTTAAATCGTGTAATTTACTTTTTAAGCTCATCCCTTATCCTATTTCTTTATACATAACATCCAAGCCTTTTCTGATAATTGCTTGGTGTGGTTGTTTAGATACACATACAAACTCTGTTAATGCAAAGTCTTCTGGTGCTACTTCGTACATTCCTAATTGCTCCATTGCATCTAAATCTTCAACTAGGCAAGATTTCATAATTTGTAATGGATAAATATCTAAAGGAAAAACCTCTTCATACATACCTGTAACAACAAAGGCACGATGTTCTCCGTTGGTATTGGTATCTAAATCGTATTTCTTGTTTGGTTGCATCCAAGAGAATGTTAATGCTCTTGTAAGAGATATTTTATTAAAAACTGGCTTATTCCAACCAAAGAATTCATAATCATCTCCTTCTGGGATTACAGTAACAGTGTTATGATAATACCCTAAGTTTCCTTTTGCAGTTGTCTTATCTCCTGTAAGAACGCTACCTGTAATTACTCTTGAATTAGCCTCTATACCAGCTTCATTTAAAATTCCTTCTAAATCTGCTCCAATATGAGTTCTAAAGTATTTAGGCGCCTTTACAGATGAACCTGCAACAGCAATTTGACGTTCTGAGTTAAAATGACCCGTAAGTAAAGACTCTCCTATCACAATAAGATCTTGAGCATTTACTGTCCAAACTACTTCTCCTTTATTTACTGGATCTATTTTAGAGATTTGTGTCCCTACATTTCCTGCAGGATGCGGTCCTGTTATCTTATGTAAAGTAATATCCTTTAAATTTTCAAAAGGAGACACAGAATCTTTACCTATAGTAACATGAACTTGCCCTTTAGTCATTTTGCTAAGTGCTGTAACAGCAGCTTGCAATTTCTCTTCTTGCTTGGCAAGTGTATAGTCTAAATCTGCCACCAATGGTGCACTGGCATAACCAGAGATAAAAATGGCTTTAGGCTCCGAAGTTGGATTCGCAATTACATCATAAGGACGCTGCTTAATAAATGGCCAAAGACCACTTTCTAAGAAACGAGCTCTTAACACCTCTGCATCTGCGCTTGCTACATTTACTGCACCAAAGTCGCGAGACTCGTTAGAGCCATCTGCTTCTATAACAATATGAGTAATTACACGCTTTGCACCACGTCTAATTTCTTTAAGTGTACCTGCAATAGGAGACACTACTTTTATACTGTCTTGTGTTTTTGAATAAAATAATTCATCTCCAGCACGTAATTTAGCGCCTTCTTTAACGACCATTTTTGGAATGGTGAGATGAAAATCTGCGGGTTGTATCGTACACGTCTTAGATTTAGGAGCATCAACAAGTACTTTGTCTGCACTTCCTACTAAGCGTATATCGAGACCTTTTTTAATGGTAATGTCTTTTGACATACAATAGCTATTAAGTTCTCAATTAATACCGAACAAATTGAGTATTTGAAACGGTGTGCAAATTTAATAATAAAACTGTTTTTAAATCACCTAAATCGTCTTGTAATTTTATTTATAACAATTCTAAATTAAGAGGCTTCAGTATTCTTATACCTCTCATATAATGGGCATCATATTTGTTTATATTTGTAAAAACTCATTATAGATGATTAACAGATTAGTCTTAACGCTATTTATTGCAATATCTTTCAGCGCATTAGCTCAAAATCCTGAATGGGAAACAATTCCTCCAGATTATATAAGAACTGTAAATTTTAAAGGCTCAAGCTCAGAATTTAGTGGTACTCCTATTATAAGACTCGGCGAAAGATTAACTCTTGAATTTGATGATATTATTGGCGATGAAGAGGATTACTACTACGTAATAGATTATTATAATTTTGATTGGACGCCAACAACCATATCTAAAAATGAATATCTTGAAGGTTTTGACAATGTAAGGCTGGTAACCTACGAAAACTCCTTTAATGCTTTACAACTATACAGCCACTATACGCTCCAGATACCTAATGAAGACACTAAACGTATTGAGAAGAGCGGCAATTATATGCTTAAGATATATAATGACTCTAAGGAGTTAATGTTTAGTCGCAAGTTTATTGTTTATGAAAATTTAGCAACAGTAAAAGCACAGGTAAAACGTATGAGAGACCAAGAGTTTATAAATACGAAGCAGTCTGTACATTTTAGTGTCTCTTCCGACCAATTACTTATCAAGAACCCAGATATTGCTTTGAAAACGCTTGTTATTCAAAATAACGACTTAAATACTGCAATAAGTAATTTAAGACCACAGTACAATATAGGTAACGAATATGTTTATAGATATGATACCGAATCTTCCTTTTGGGCAAGCAATGAGTTTTTAAATTTTGACAATAAAGATGTTAGAGCTGCAACCATAAATATTAAGAGGATTGAAAAACGTGACATTTATCACAATTTTCTTTATACAGATGGCATGAGAGCCTTTGAGCCTTATACCTATTATCCAGACATTAATGGCAGTTACAGAGTTAGAACACTACAAGGTCGTGATGAGGATATTGAAGCAGAATACGTATGGATGCATTTCTCATTACAATGTTATGAAGATTTAAATGGCGGCCAGCTCCATATATATGGTAACTTTAATAATTATATATTAGATGACACTACTAAGCTTACTTATAATAAGGAACGTGGTGTTTATGAAAACGAACGCTTATTTAAGCAAGGTTTTTATAATTACAAGTATATTTTACTTAACCCAGACGGCAGTATTAATCCAGGATTTATAAGTGGTAATTTTGATAAAACAGAAAATGAATATACTGTCCTAGCCTATTATAGGGATATTGGTGGTCGTTTTGATCGTGTTATTGGGATTGGTTCTGCAAATAGTGTAAACATTACTAATTAATTATTTTAATTAAATCCCTAACTTTATAGCACTCTAACCAAACCTTATGAGTGACTCTCGCCTACTCCGTAAATATCGCGGTGAAACCTGTTTAAACTGTAATCATCCTCTAGATGTTAGCGACAAATTCTGCGCACAATGCGGACAACTAAACACACTTAAAAAACTTAAAGTTGGAGATTTTGTAAGAGAGTTTTTTGCAAGTATTATTTCCTATGATTCCAGACTAAGGAATACATTAACCGCCTTGCTCTTTAAACCTGGAAAAATTAGCGAGGAATATATTAAAGGAAAGCGAAGAAGCTATGTAAATCCGTTTCGGTTTTATCTTAGTGTGAGTATTATATTTTTTATAATTTATGGCTTTAGTTTAAATTTTGATGCTATAGATTATAACATCAGAAAATTAGACAACTTATCCGAAAATACTTCAAACACCTTTAAACAAGAATTAAGCGAGATTCCTAAAGAAGACCTTGCTCATCTGGATAGCTTAGGTTTAAATAAGTATTTAAAAAACGACACCATAACGTCTTACAAGGATATTTATATTTCAGAACAAGAATTAGATAGCCTTAGTTTTTTCACAACACTAGACAAGCGCTTAGATTTGTATCAGCAATTTTACGAAGACACAAGCATCACAAATGCAGCATTAGGTTTAGACAGTTTAAAACATACAAAAACATATTATCACAGGTATCTTTACCACAAAGGCGTACAACTAAGTGATGTTACCTCTAACCTATCTTCTGTATTGGGCTATTTTATAAACAAGTTGCCTATAATTATTTTCTTTTACCTTCCTGTTTTTGCATTATTTGTATGGTTACTATACATTAGAAATCCTTTTAGTTATGCAGAACATATCGTCTTTTTGTTTCATATACAAAGTTTGTTTTTTGTACTGTATTCCTTTGCATTTATATTAAGTTATATAGGAGTTGGTCAAATTGTATTTTATGGTGCCACACTAATATTCTTTTTTTATCTCTATAAGGCCATGCGAAGGTTTTATAAGCAAAGACGATTTAAAACTATTGTGAAGTTTATTATCGTAAATTTTGTATTTTTAATCTTAGCGTTTGTTGGTGCTATACTCTCATTTTTAGTATCCTTCGCTATTTTTTAAAAAACGTATGGTTACAAAAGTTACAAAAGGAATTAAAATTTCTGTTGAAACAAAGTTTGAAGGCTCTATTTATAGAGAACACCAACTGTTTCAAGCTTTTTCCTATACAATTACAATCGAAAATTTAAGCAAGGACACCATACAGTTACTTAATAGGTTTTGGGAAATTAGAGACGCTTTAAAATTACCTGAATATGTAGAAGGAGAAGGTGTTATAGGTAAAAAGCCGGTGATACCGCCACAACAAAAACACAGCTACTCAAGCGGATGTTTATTATCCTCGCCTATAGGTTCAATGAATGGATATTACGAGATGCTAAATTTTTCTACAGGAAAAACATTTAAGGTTAGTATCCCGAATTTTAAATTGAGTGCTCCGTTTATATTAAATTAAATCTAAAGCGTTTGCCTTCCTGTTCTATATGGCAATACAAACAATTACTATCATAAACAAACTTGTAAGGTTTAGTAATGCTGAAACCTGAAGTAGTTGGCTTAAACCTTCCTTCAAAGTCTTTCTTGCCGTCCTCGTTATACCTTGTAATAAGATACTCATTGCTCACTTCTGAAGCCTTCAGCTTAAAATAAGCACTACTTCCTGTACCTTTTAAAAAACAAGAATCTTTAGGTTTTATAACCTTAATTCCAGAGGTGTTTAAAACGTGTTTTTTGTCAAAAAAATTTACAATATTTTCTTTAAATGCTGTGCTATTAAACTCAGATACAATACCGTGCTCTACACAATAAATATTAGAGCTATTGGCTGCAGATTGCACATTACCAATAGGGCTTGGCGTAAACTGTTTATTAAGTTTTAATTTTCGCTTTACCTTAGGATTAGAAATTCCTTCTATTATAGTATCTGTAACTAATCGAGAACAATTAGATCCAAACTCCTTAGTACCGGCACCAAATGCTTTGTAAGGAATGCTTCCCATTTCTTGCAAAGTTTCGACGTAGGTGTAAGCTTTTACAAAATCTATATCTGCTACAGATGCTACTAACCTACCATAACCATGTGTGATTTCTGGTTTAGACTGCAACCAAATTAAAATTTCATCTAAATTAACAATAGTCTTCTCTGCATCAAATTGTGCGGTAAATGGAATCTTAACTTCAACATCTGTGCGTTTACTTCTTACGCGACCTTTTCCTTTTGGTGTTATATATCTTCCAAAATCATAATAATGCAGTTCACCATTAGCGTGGTCTACCAAAACAAGTGATGCGTGTCCTGCTTTTATATGCGTTTTTGTGCCTAAGCCAAACCAATGTAGATAGGATAATCGTTTTTCATCAGATAATTTTACAAATTGATCTGGAAACGCAATTGGTATTATTTTACCTGAAGATTTCAAAGTGTTGCAGGCTCAAATTTTGTAGCTAGCACATTTTTAGTGTTTAGGTTTTCATAACGCATAGTAGGCTCTTCATCTATCTTTACAACTTGAGTTATGCTAATAGTTTTGAGCATTCCTCTATCAATTTGTAAATCTACATTAGAGTCACCTTCTCCTGCATTTAAATGGAAATCTAATAAGTTTTCTGGAGTTAATTTATGTTGTAATTGGTATTTAGCAAACCAATGTCTTCGCTTTGCTTTCATCTCATCAGTATATAATGTTGAAGATGACCAAATATGGGTAGTTAATGGCAATTCTTTAAAATGTGCTTTTTTACCATCCCAAACCATTTCATAAAATCTTAATCCTTGGTTCCAGTCTGCTATCACCAATGTAAATGGTTCAACATTATCAAAATTATAAGATTGCAAAGTTTCTTCTATATTTTCACAGCCTAATACATCTTTTACAACTATACCTCTACTCATTCTATAAGGTAGTTGTCTTTCGTGAACCTTAAAACCTCCATTCAACAAGCAAACTACTCGCTTTTTTTCACTAAGGCCTATCCAAGTGCCACCAGCTATAGCATCTTTAGGAAATAACATTTTCACATCGTTAATTTCGTAAAACTCTGGTGCTATAGTTTCCCTGTTTATAGCTTCATCTCTATTTGAGGTGAGCGTAAAACTATCTTTTCTTGCTTTATTTGGTACTAAAGTTACCGTGCACATAGTGTATCTGTCTAATTAAGGGCGACGAAATTACAAAAAAAAGCTTCCTAATGTTATGTGTGGAGTATGTTTCGCTATTCCAAATTTGATAAAATAGTTACGAAAAAAAAATCTCTACAGTTTTAAAACTGTAGAGATTCACTTGTATCTGTGTTTTTCTATGTAATAATTACTCTTTTAGCAGCTTTTTAGTAGCAATAGCTTGACCTCTTGTGGTTGAAATTCTCAAAAACACCATTCCATTAGAAATTGTTGTGGTATTGATTGTAAAAGAACCCATAACAACTTTTTTAGTTTCATTTAATAATAGACGACCATTAATATCATATAGTGAAATATTAACTTTCTCTAATATACTAGGTACTTCAACATTAAGTATGCTATTAAAAGGATTTGGATAAACAGCTACATTAGTTTTAACAAAATCTGGATTAGACAACGCTTGATTTTGAATTACTAACACTTCACCAATACTCTCTGGATTCCATAATTCAATATTATCTGGCTCTTCAAATATATTGTCTCCTAAACTTGCTACTTCTTCGGCATTATCTGTCATTATAGTACGCATTTCTATACGTTCACAGTCTACCCAAACCCACTTTATTTGATTAAAGGAACCAGATGCTAAAGTCCACTCCTTATCATCATCATTATTTCTTGTTGGTGCTCCCCAACAACCTTCTCCTACATAATAGGTTCCATTTAAAGGATCTTCACTAAAACCTAATTCTCCGTTTACGTCTGGTTTTAATGCTTTGGTAGTTTTAACCATATGAGAATCAGATTCGAAAACTAAGTCGACACCATGTTCATAAAACAATCCTGCCCAAGCATCATATTGATCGTCATTTTCAGTCTTGCCAGATTCGTGTGGTCTTATTGGTGTGTGGTATTGAGCAAAAGTCCAGCATTGATCTGCATTGTTTTCTTGTAAATCATTTTCTAACCACAACGCTTGGTCTCCTGCAACAGAAATTTCTGAGTTAAGAGTGTATGCTCTTACAAGATTATTTCCAAATGTTATTGCGTAATATGAGTCTGAAGTTGGTACATCAAAAAGATCGTAAACAGTAGATGGATTAAATTCATGATTACCTCTAGCTGGTACAATACCAAATAATTGACCTTCATCTGATATTGTTAGCTGCCAATCATCTAACCAATAATCCCATTCTGTTGGTGTGTCTGCAAACGTAAAATCGCCACCAAAAAATATGCCGTGAGGTTTAACTTTAGCTACCATTCTATTGGCATTTAACCTAGCATCTCTATTTGCAAAAACATCTGGTGTTCCATCTGTTCTAGAATCTCCTCCAGCAACAAAAGATAACCTACTTTGGTCATTTGGTAAGGTCTTAAAAAACATACGCTCACTGGTTACATTTGTAATAGGATTTCTAAGAACAAAGTAATAAGCAGTATTTGGTTGTAGGTTAGTTAACCTAACAAATTTAGTATGCATTTGTTGTGCTAAAGATGTTCTGTCTGCTTCTTGAGAGTTTGGATAAGAATTCCAATCTGAACCAAAATCTTCAGTACCATAATATAATATAGAAGATCCTATTGAAGATATTGGCTGGTGCCACGCAATTGTTCCAGAAGTGGCAGGGTCGTCGTTTATAATTAATCTGTATTTCTCAGATTGCGAAAAAACAGATAAAGAGACAAAAAAAGCGATGAAGGTAATTTTACACATAATTAATTGTTAATGAAAATGTTAAGATGTTACACATGCAATATTAACCTTGCTATGTTACCTTAAATACCTTTTTATTTTATTAAAAAGTTACATAATTGTTAAGTGGTCTTGTTTGTAAATAAAGCCTCTATTTTTGCTGAAATTTTAAAAATGCCAAACTCAAAACTGATTACGTTTTTAAAAATTTCTGTAATTCTTGTATTACTAGGAAGAGCTTACCAATTTATTTTCTTCTCGGCGCCATTTATAAGTCTATATTATTATGCAGAATATTTTAAACCGTATGTAGAAAAGCAGTTTAAAATGACTTGGCACGAGTTCTTGTCCTTACCAGAAATAGATATTTACACAGATTATATTGTATACTGCTTTGGAACGTTATTTATCTTAACTATACCATTTGTCATATGGTTACGCCAAAAAAATTATAAAGCCTTTCAAATACCAATCTTACTTTCTGGCATTGGCCTCATATTTCTAGCTGTGTTACTTACAATTACCAAAAATTATAAGATTGGACAATTTATAGAGTACAGTATTCAGTTTACAACTCCTTTTATTTTGTTAAGCTACTTGAGATTTAATTTGAGTTATAAAACGCTTCAATTTATATTAAAACTAATTACAGCATTAACCTTTATTGGTCATGGACTTTATGCATTAGGATATTATCCTGTACCTGGTTATTTTGTTGATATGGTTATACGCATTTTTAATTGTTCAGAAAGTTTTGCAAAATCATTCTTACTTATAGCAGGTATTTTAGACTTTGTAATTGCAATTGGCATTTTTCTTCCAAACAAAACCATTGTAAAATATTGTCTTATATGGGCTGTAATCTGGGGATTCTCCACAGCAATGGCTAGATTACTCGGTAATTTTTATTCAGATTTCATAATAAGATCTTTACATCAAAACACATTTGAGATGTTATATAGATTACCACACGGTTTAATACCCTTACTACTATTATATATGCACAATAAAGGCAGCATTAGCAAATCTTAATAAGTGTTGTATTTAAGTTAAACCTCCTTAAAATATTGATAGGAAAGGCAAATAATAGTAACTTGGTATTATAACCATACAAAACGAATTAAAGATGAAAAAATTAAGCGTATTAGCACTGTCTACATTATTATGTTTTGCAGTTGCTTGTAAGAAAGAAAAGAAAGAAGATAAAATGTCTGAGGACACTACAGAAGTAACTGAAGCTCCTAAGGAAACTATGGTAAAAAAAGCCAAAGCTACCCTTGAAGCCAAAAGCGAAAGTACTGTAAGCGGAAGCGTTGTTTTTAAACAAGAAGGAGACAATGTAACTATGACAGCCTTAATCTCTGGATTAGCAGAAGGTAAACATGCCATTCATATTCATGAAAAAGGAGATTGTAGTGCAACAGACGGCACAAGTGCTGGTGGACACTGGAATCCTACTGGAGCACCACACGGCAAATGGGGAAGTGAAGATGGCTACCATAAAGGTGATATTGGAAACTTTAACGTAGATGCTAAAGGTAATGGTACAGTAAACTTAACTACAGATGAATGGTGTATTGGCTGTGGAGATACAAACAAAGATATTTTAAACAAAGCTATTATTATTCACGATGGTGTAGATGATTTCACAAGCCAACCATCTGGTGCTGCAGGTACTAGAGTTGGGTGCGGTGTGATCGCAAAAATGTAGATTTCATTGCTAAAAATCATAAAGCGACCTAATGGTCGCTTTTTTTATGCCCTTCTTCCATTTTTTTATTTATTTTTAGCTGAACTAAAAAAGCACTATGCAACCAGACAGTTTAATTCTTCAAATGCAACGTAGAGACGAAAAAGCATTTGAAAGACTTTACGAACTATACTCCGAAAGCACATTTGGTATTATTTATAACGTGGTACAAGACACAGCTATTGCAGAAGAAGTTTTGCAAGATGTCTTTATTAAGATATGGGACAATGCCAACTCTTATTCTTCAACTAAAGGTCGATTTTTTACTTGGGTTCTTAACATTGCTCGCAATGCAGCTATAGATAAAATTAGATCTAAAGACTTTAAGAACAAAAAGAAAAACCTAAAGGCAGAGTTTTTCGTAAATATTCTTGAAGATCAGAATAGTTTCTCTAAACGTACAGACACTATCGGAATCAGAAAATTTGTAAACGCTCTTGAGCCACTTTGCAAAAAAGTTATTGAAATTTTATACTTCAAAGGGTTTACACAAAAAGATGCCGCAGTCGAGTTAGATATGCCACTTGGTACTGTAAAAACCAGAAATAGGATTTGTATTAACAGGTTGAGGGAATTAATGACTGAATAGTTACACATGGATATTAATAAATATATAGAATCTGGTATACTTGAACTTTATGTATACGGCGCTTTAACTCAAGCAGAGGCAGAAGAAGTGTCTAAGGTATTACACCAATACCCAGAAGTACATAAAGAAGTAGAAGAAATTGAAACTGCCTTAAAAAGCTTATCTACTCATGTTGCACCATATAACCCAGAAACAGTTCTGGCAGATATAAAACGAAAACTTAATCATACAGGCAAAGTAGTTTCTATAGCTCCTAAAAAGAGTTATAACATGCCTGCAATTATTGGTTGGGCTGCAAGCATAGCTTTAATAGGTGGATTATTTTATACACTTAACGAAACTAATAAGTTAAGAGAAGACTTAAGATATCAAAAAACTCAAAATGTACTTGTAAACAGTAAATATGAGCAAGCTGAACTTGAACTTACTCAAACCAAAGACTTGCTTACCATTGTAAGAAGTAATGAGTATATAAAAGTTCCTCTGGGAGCACAAGCTGTTGATAAAGATGCTTATGCTTCTGTGTATTGGAATACAAAAACAAATACAGCCTATATTGATGCCCAAGGTTTACCAACGCCTCCAAAAGGTAAGGTTTACCAAGTATGGTCTCTTAAATTAGATCCGCTTACGCCTACTAGTTTAGGTTTGCTAACTGAGAATGAGTCACAATCTTCTCAAATATATAAATTAGATAACAGCAATACTTCTGAAGCTTTTGGTATTACATTAGAGCCGGAAGGCGGAAGTGAATCTCCAACTCTAGAACAACTATATGTTTTAGGTGCCGTTGGTGCATAAAGATAAACCCCTTTCATTATTACAAAAGCAGCTTAAATAGTTTAAGCTGCTTTTTTTTATATACTAATTTGCTTTGCAAATAACTCTAAATAAAAATACCTGTCTATTTCTAGACAGGTATCCTACTAACAAAAAACTCTGAAAAAACTCTAAGCTAAACTAGCTTATACAAAAAGCTCTCTCGAGCTTTTATTTTTTTGAAAATCACCTCTTACTTTGAATTTCAAACTTTCTCTATACTATCACTTACGAGAAAATATAGACGATGGTTTTCTCAGATTTAAATTTTTTAAAGATTTTTTATTTTTTCATAAGTTACTGGTCCCATTTCATAGGCTGTACCTAATAACTCATCATTTTTTAAAGTTTCGACTTGTTCGGTCATTCCGTTGGCTTTATAAATTATTGCTGAATGATATAGGGCCATTGGCTCATATGTTTTTCCTTTAACGTGATCTTCAATAAGCGCTAAAGCTTTTTCATTATTACCGGCTAAATGGTGTACATAAGCTAAGTTATGATAGGTTTCTGGAGTAGGTCTATTGTTTACATCTCTTTGTGCAATTTGTAGGGCCTTGTCAAAGTCTTTAAATTCTTCAGCGTACACCACAGCATTGTATGCATTGTACATTTCGCCGTAAGCAGGATTGTTCACTTTATCTTTATACTCTTGTAATTCTTTTTCCTTTTGAGCATCGTCTCCTTTATATTCTGCAATTTCTGCTCTTAGTAAATGATAATCTGGTGTATTATAATTTACATTTATGCTATCTAATATTCTTAAGGCTTCATCTGCATTTTTCTCATAAGAATAGGCAATCCAAGCCAAACCTTTCTTTACGTATGCATTATCTGGTTGCAACTCAAGCGTTTTTAAATAACTATTATAGGAATCTTCTATTCTTCCTGCGTGACCATAAAAATCTCCAAGATTAGAGTAAATCCAAATTTGTAAAGTTGGATTTTTACGCTTGTCTGCAATTTCTCTAGCTTTTTCTAATAGGTTAATAGCGGTATCTAAATCGCCTTTATGATCATTCCATTTAGCTGCTCTTATTAGGTAATCGTAATCCTTATTATTTTTTAAAGAATCTAATATGGTTTCAGCTTTGTTATATTCACCAGTTTCCATAAAAGCATCGAACAACATAAGGTTTGTTTCAGACTTACCAGATAAATTTTTAATTGCCAACAAACTATCTCTTGCTTCTTGAAATCTATGCTGAGAAATGAATGTTGCAGCTCTTGCACGCATCTTGTCTGCTTTAAAAGTTTCAGAAGAGACATTTAAAGCGCGGTCTTGCAATAGTGCAACTGTATCTAAATAATTTACATTGCCTGTTGTATTAAAAAGCATATTGTAGGCACTGGCTAAATAGCTTAAGCTTGCAATAGCATTACTATCTTTAGCCACATTTGATGCCCATTTTTTTTTATTCTTTAGTGCAAAATCATAAGTGCTTGTATTGTTGCTCGCTAAATACGTATTATAATCTTCTTTGTTTAAAACAGTTGAAGTTTCTTCTTTTGAATCTTGCTTTGCATCCTGTTTACAAGAAATAAACAGAAAACTGGCAATAAAAATGTAGGCTAAATATTTCATTTTAAAATAGGTTTAAATAAAGAAGAGAACACATATATGTGTTCTCTTCTACAAATTTACTCAATAAAACTCTTAATTATTAGTTTGCTGGAGCCATATATGGGAAACTAGTAGTAATTGCATTTGTAGAGTCAAACCCAACATTGTCACTTACTAACTCTGGTAAACCATCGTCACCATCAAATCTATCTCCGTTAGCACCACCAAATAATAATACTAAAGAAACATCTACAACATCGTCTGTTAAGTTACGACCTGTAAGAACATTTTCTCCGTCAAAATATGTAGTTGGCGCGTTAGGTGCTACTTGTAATACATCTAAAGCTAAGATAGATCCCATTTGGTCTGCAGTTAAGTTAAGAATATTATTTTCATATTCTGCACCATATGCAGTATGGTAACCATTAATCATATCTGTAAATTCAGCTGCAAAGTTTGCACCTTGTTCTGCTGGAGTAGAGTCATTAAAATCGTCTTTTCTCTCATCACTAATACCTAATACAGTATTAATACCTGGACGTCCCATAATATCTACTTGCGTAAAAGTACCTGAGAAATCTACTGTACCCATATCTTCACAAGGTGTACAAGGACCACCACAGTCTACGCCTGTTTCTCCTTGGTTTTGGATACCATCGCTACAAGTAGGGTCTGCAGCTACAACGTTTCCATTATCATCATCATCACCACAACTAGCTAATACAGCAACTGCAAAAAGTGATAAGATTGTATATTTAAATATTTTCATAATTATTGTCTTTTTAAAAATTTACGTTTTCTTTTATTGTCTTTTAGTTTCAACCCAAACGTTATAAACGTCTACGCCTGTACCTGCACCGTGTGGAGCACCATCACCTAAAATAGAGTTAGGAACTTCTACAACGATAGCATTAACATTTAAACCTGAGAATAAATCTGAAGCTTCATCTGCTTGGTCAAAACCATTAGGTGCTACGTCTGGACCTTGCTTCACATTGTTAAATTGCTCAAAGTCGAAAAAGAAAGCATCATTTCTTGTACCTGCATAATAACTAAGACCGTCTGTACTAGTTACAGGAGCTCCGTTAATATTTACAGAAGCTTGGTACTGTGCATTCGTGTCAATAGTACTTACTTTACCAGTAGTATCTGCAGTAGTTGCATATGGTCCAAAGAAATACATTACACCATCTCTTGGGATAGCTTGTAATACGAAATCCTCAACACCATCACCTGTGGTATCTATGTTAAACTCAACAAGAACACTCTCGTCAAAATCTATTGCTGGAGAACCTGCTGGTAATGTCATAGCTGGCAAAGTCGCAATAAATACTGTGTTATCAGGATTTTCTCCTTCAAAAGCGTAAAGGTCTGCAATGTCTGCTCCTCCGTTTAAAACAGATGGAGAGTCAATGTGGTCAGCCGCGATAAATACTGTCGCAACCGCAGCAAGCGTAAGACCACCTATTGCTGCTATTAATTTTGATTTTTTCATAATTAGAATTTAAAAATTTTATTCGTTCACCTAAACTTACGGGGAATTAGAAGCTACAGTTTTATAACAATCGTTAATGTTGTGTTAAACACATATAAAGAAATATTAAACAGCTAAATATGATAATAGATTAACATATTGTTTTGATAATATTTTAACTTTACCTGCATAATCTTAAATTATGAACCCTTCTGCGAAAGGCTGGATTAAGAAGCACTTACCTCATTTTATAACAGCCACTCTTCCCTATTTAGGCGAAGAGAAAGATGTTTATACGCAGTTTAGAGAATCTGGTTTCATTTATGGTACTTCTGTAAAAACTTTAAATACCGAAGAAACTAAACGACTTAAGTTAACAGAGGAAGAACTTACAAAGGTTAATTTATTTGATGCCTTATGTTATATATACTTTCAATCTATTGAAAATGCATCTGAAGAAGATTGCGTTCTATCTATAATTGAATTTTACAGAAGCTTAAATAGTAAAACGTATACATTTTTGAAATTACCTAGTGTTTCTAAACTTTCTAACTATGAGACCTTAGAAAACTTACTTCAGCAACGTATACAAACCAATGAATCTTTTATTAAAAAGAACTTTAGCCATTTAGTAACCAATGCGCTTTTGTTTATTGATGTCTTAGCTTTCGATCATTTTTTAATGTACAGTAATGATACTTTAAAATACGCAAAGCATATTGAAGCTACTGTTGTTAAATCTATATGCTTGTCCTTAAAGCAAAAGGAAAATAAAGAAGAGTATGATGAACTATTACTAAAGCTCTTTAAAAGCTCTGTTCGTTACAATACCATTGTACATGATAATGCTGCAGACTTGTCTGATCTTTCTATTGATTCTCTTTCTGAAGTTTTAGAACGTTATTACCTTTTAGATATGTCTTGCCTTGCGGTTTGGGATGACAATAGGCTTGACCAAACAGAATTTCAATTTATTTATGATCTAGGAGAAGCTTTGAGCATAAGAAAGGACTTTGTTGAGCAGGCTTTAACTCATGTTCATTTTTTTATAGAAACGCATAAAAATAAGATTGCATTTTTTCAATACAGTAATCCTGTAAAACACTTTTACAAACAAACTAACCGTACTGTAAAAGTATTAGTAATAAGAAATAGAAAACGACTCCTAAAAGAATTATCTGAAAGTAAAGAGTTGGTTATCCTCTTGGGACAGTCTACAGTGCGAGATTTAAATGATGTGGAAAAACAAAAGGTTAAGGAGCAGCTATTAGATATTTGTAAATCTATACCATCTCTGGCTATTTTTTTAGTTCCTGGCGGAAGCATCTTGCTACCTATCCTCATTAAGTTTATTCCTAAACTATTGCCAAGTGCATTTAATGAAAACCTAAATTAAAGTTATCTGTTACGCCAGAAGAATGGTGTAAGTATAATAAGAACTGTAAACAGCTCTAGCCTTCCTATTAACATAAGAAAACTACACCACCATTTTCCAAAATTAGGCAAACCATTAAAATTGTTTACAGGTCCTAAGTCACCAAATGCAGGTCCTATATTACCAATTGATGTTGCTGCACCACCAATAGCTGTTTCAAAATCTAACCCTAAAGCAGCTAATCCTATTGCACCAATAATAAATGCCAACATATAAAGGATAAAGAAACCAAGGATATTAAAAACAATTTCTTTAGGAATAGCTTTTTGTCTATATCGTACTGGTAAGATTGCATTTGGATGTAAAGTGCGCTTAAATTCTGTTATACCGTTTCTAATAAGAATAAGGTGTCTCACAACTTTCACACCACCAGAAGTTGATCCTGCAGAACCACCCAAAAAGAACATTCCGAAAAAGAAAATGGTTAAGAATGGTGTCCATAACGTATAGTCTGCGGTTACAAAACCCGTAGTGGTTATAATTGCCAACACCTGAAATAATGAATGTCTAAAACTGCTTTCTGCTTCACCCCAAACCATTGGATGAGCTATTGAGGATATGCTTACATCTGCAAATAAATAAACCAAAACAGAAGCTATTAAGGTAAAGCCAGTTATAAATACAAAATACCAACGCAGTTCATCATCTTGTAAAAGCCTACTAAATTTCCCTTTTAATGCAAAGTAGCTCATGACAAAGTTCATACCTGCCAAAAACATAAATACAATTACTATATATTGTATAATTGGCGTATCGTTCCAATAAGCTAAACTGGCATTTTTAGTAGAAAAACCTCCAGTGGATAATGTACTTAAGGAATGGTTCACAGCATCAAACCAACCCATTCCTGCAACTTTTAAAAGAATAGTTTCAGAAAAAGTGAAGCCAACATAAATTAACCAAAGACGTTTTGCTGTGTCTGTAATCCTAGGTTTAAGTTTATCTGCACTTGGTCCTGGTGCTTCTGCAGCAAACAACTGCATACCGCCTATTCCTAATAATGGTAAAATGGCAATTGCTAGTACAATTATACCCATACCTCCTATCCAATGTGTAAGGCTACGCCAAAACAAAACACCTTTAGGTACTATTTCTATATCGCTTAATACTGTAGAGCCTGTTGTGGTATAACCAGACATGGTCTCAAAAAATGCATTCGTAAAACCTGGAATAGCTTCAGAAAGCAAATAGGGTATCATACCACTAAGAGCCATAAAAATCCAACCAAAAGTAACTATGATATACCCTTCACGTTTATCTATACGTTTACTATGGTTTCTTGTAGTGAACATTAATAATGTCCCTATAATTAGAGTAAGTAATGAAGAAGAGAATAACTCTAAAGTAACACCATCATTATAATACCAACTTACAATTACAGAAAGTAACATAAAACCACCATTGCAAAGCAATAGTAGTCCCATTATATATAAGATGATTTTAAAGTTTAACCTTGGCATTATAAAAAGAGTTTTTCAACCTTTACTATGGCTCTTGGTAAACAGCAAACTACTATACGGTCTCCACTTTTTATAAGAAAATCTCCTAAAGCTATAATACCCTTTCCATCTCTTATAACACCACTTATAATAGCAGCTCTTGGAAATGCGACATCTTTAATTAATGTATTACAAACCTCTGATGTAGATTTTACTATAAACTCTAAAAGCTCTGCATTCATATTGTTGAGCTTTGTCATAGCAACAACATCTCCTCTACGTATATATCTAAAAATATTATTTGCAGCTAATAGCTTTTTGTTTATCAATGTATCAATCCCGATAGAATGGCTCAATTGAAAATAATCCATATTCTCAACTAGCGCTATAGTTTTCTTTACACTCTTACTTTTGGCAACAAGGCAAGACATGATGTTTGTTTCGCTATTACCTGTTACGGCAATAAAAGCATCCATATCCTGAATGTTTTCCTCTTCTAAAAGTTCGACATTACGACCATCGCCATTTATTACTAAAGCTTTCGGCAAATCGTCTGCAAGGTCAAAAGCCCTATCGCTATTGTTTTCTACAAGCTTAACGTTAAATTTAGTAGAGCATAATTGTTTTGCTGTTTGCTCTCCAATTTTACTACCACCAAGAATCATGACATTCTTAATCTCCTGCTTAATTTTACCAGTTAATTTGTAAAGCTCTTCAACGCCACCTTTTATGGTAGTAAAATATACTTGATCTCCTTCTTTAAACTGAGTATCTCCGCGAGGAATTAAGGTATACTGAGTCCCAAATCTCTGTATGGCAATAGGTTGAAAGTGTAATTCTGGAAATATCTTAGCGGCTTCCTTAACTGTTTTACCAACAAAAGATGCTGTTCTAGATAATGTTACTCCTATAAGTGTAAGTGCGCCTCCTTCAAATTCATAAGTGTCACTAAATGCACTTTGATTAAGCAGTAACCCAATTTCTTTAGTAGCTAAGGCTTCTGGAGAAATTAGCTCATCTATTCCAAATTTGGTAAACCCTATTTCTTCTTTAAAATCTATAAACTCTGTGTTAGAGATTCTTGCAATGGTTTTCTTAGCACCTAATTGCTTTGCTAACACACAAATTGTAATGTTTGTATTTTCACTTTCGGTTACACCTATAACAAGGTCTACACCTTTTATTTGAGATTCTCTTAATATACGTATAGATGTAGCATCACCTTTAATTGTCCTAATATCTAAGTGCGTATCGGCGTAATTAAGACTTTTCCTATCATTATCTATCAGGGTAATATCCTGAGACTCGTAAGAAAGTAGTTTTGCAAGGTGGAAGCCTACTTCGCCAGCTCCGGCAATAATAATCTTCATAGTTTATAAAAAAGTGATACAAAGATACTTCAAATTTAAATTCTTAAAGAATTATAAGGGTTATTTAGACACCAAACACGTTAAGCCAAATTTCGGAAGGTTTTTAACCTTAAGACTTTCAGAAGTTTAAACTGCTTTAAAATTGTTTTTTGTAATTGTAAAGTGTAGCTATTAATTTTACTTATCTACAATTCCGCAGGTATCAATTTAGAAAGTTATCTTTGCAAAAAAAATTAAATGTCTAAGAAAGTTACTCCCTATAAAGATTCTCAACTTAATAAGAAGCAGCAGGTTGAACAAATGTTTGACAATATCTCTTCAGATTATGATGGGCTTAATCGTGTCATTTCATTTGGTATCGATGTAAAATGGCGTAAAAAGGTGATAGACATAGTGGCTTCTACCAACCCTAAAAGCGTTTTAGATATTGCCACTGGTACTGGAGACCTTGCTATACAAATGGAACGCACCGGTGCTTCTGAAATAATTGGTGTGGATATTAGTGAAGGAATGCTTTCTATAGGTCATAAAAAGGTGGCTCAAGCAAATCTTACAGATAAGGTTATCTTGCAAAAAGCAGATAGTGAAGCCTTACCTTTTGAAGACAATAAATTTGATGCTATAACGGTATCTTTTGGTGTTAGAAACTTTGAAGATTTAGAAAAAGGACTGTCTGAAATATTACGAGTACTAAAACCTTCTGGAACTTTTGTGGTATTAGAAACCTCTGTTCCTACAAGATTCCCATTTAAACAAGGTTATAATTTATATAGCAAGTTTATCTTACCAACCATTGGAAAAATGTTTAGTAAAGACAGAGTAGCTTATAAATATTTAAGTGAAAGTGCCTCTAAATTTCCACATGGTGAAGCTTTCAACAATATTTTGAGAAAAGTAGGGTTTATAAATGTGAAGAATTTACCACAAACTCTAGGTTCTGCAACAATTTATACTGCTTCAAAAACATCTTAATGGGAAGACTTCTTATCATCTTAATAGCCTTAGTATCATTTCATAATGCCCAAGCCCAATGGCCTTTTGGCAAAGAGAAAATTAGAAACCTTGACAATTTTGATAAATCAAGATTATCTTGGGGATACACCTTAGGGTTTAATAGTTATGACTTTGATTTTGATTACAAAAACCAAACAGAAGATATCATAGTAGAAAAAAGCGTTGGTTTTAATGTTGGGCTTTTAGGAAATTTAAGACTTAATGATTATTTAGATTTAAGGCTTGAGCCAATGGTTGCGTTTAGTAGCCGAAACTTAATATTTCCGTTTGCAGGTGAAGATGATCAAGATAGATTGCGAGAAGTAAAATCTACCTATGTTCATATTCCGCTTCTATTAAAAGTTTCAACAAAACGCTTAAATAACTGGAAGCCATTTATTGTTGGTGGCCTTTCAACAGCAATAAACCTTTCTAGTAACCAAGATAATCCAGATGATAATAGTGTTGGCCAGTTTAGAATGACCAATAACAGTTATTATTATGAGGTAGGCTTTGGGATTGACCTGTACCTTTACTATTTCAAATTTACACCTTCAATACGAGGTGTTTTTGCTCTTAATGATGAATTGGTAAGAGATGCGGACCCTAACAGTATTTATACAAGTAATATTGAAAAAATGTCTTCTAGAGGCGTATTTATAAACTTTACCTTTCAATAAGACGTCTAGAAAATTCGCTCAATATAATTGCAGTAGCAGTTGCCACATTTAAACTTTCTGTAGGTGCACCACTACCAAATTGAGGTATGGCAATACGATGATTACATAGTTTCTCTATTTCCTTAGTAACACCATTAGCTTCGTTACCCATAACAATAACAAAATCTTCTGGCAATGGTTTGCTGTAAACAGATTCTCCATTCATAAATGTTCCAAAAATTGGTAAATCTAAAGTACTTAAATGCTTATGTAAGTCTGTATAAATAACCTCTACTCTAGTTAATGATCCCATAGTGGCTTGCACAACTTTAGGGTTATAACAATCTACAGTATCCTTAGAGCAAATAAGACTTGGGATATTAAACCAATCACATAACCTAATAATAGTTCCCAAATTTCCAGGATCCCTAACACCATCTAAAGCAAGAAGTCTATTTTGTTTAAAGTCAGTTTTTGGAGCAGGAATCTTAAACACTGCTAAAGCAACTTGAGCTGTAGACAAATGAGATATTGCCTGCAATTCTTTTAAAGAAATAAGCTGAGTTTCTTTAGAATGACTTAAAAAAACATTTTCTGTTGAGAATAAAGAATAGAGCTCTAAACTTGAGTTTAAAAATTCATTTATACTCTTAACACCTTCAACAACAAAAAGCCCATGTTTTAAACGGAATTTTTTTTGGTTTAGACTGCGTATTAACTTAGATTGGCTTTTGCTAACCATGTAAAAATGGTACTTTTGAACGTTTAATATTAGATTATACTATAGGCTTGACCGTACAGCACGTAAAAATAACACTTATTCTTTTAATCCTTGTGGTGTTGAGCTCTTGTAATGCTGTAAAACGCTTAGAAGCAGATGAGCATTTACTTACTGAAAATACTATTTATCAAAACGATGAAAAAGTTTCAGATCCTCGTATAAGAAACCAATTATATCAAAACCCTAACGTTAAACTACTTGGCGTTCCTTTGCGCTTGCACATTTATAATATGGCAAGACCAAATATAGATTCTATTCTTACTTCTAGAATTTATGACAACCCTAAGAAACTAAAATTTCTGAAAAAATTCTGGTCAGAAAAGCAAATTATCAAGCGCATAGATGCTGGAATTAACTTTAACGAATGGATTAAACGTACAGGACAAGCACCAACAATTATAAATGAAGAAAAAACCAACAAATCTAAAAACAGATTAGAAGCTTGGTACTGGAATAATGGCTGGTTTAATGTTGATTCTAAATATGAAATAAATTTAGAAGACAACAAACGTGGTACTGTAGATTATTTTATTACTACAGGCAAACCCTACATAGTAGATAGCATTTCAAGAAAAATAGAGTCCCCAGTTGTAGATTCTTTATATCAAGCCCATAAAGATAAAAGTCTTATTAAGTCTGGAGTACAATATGCTACTAAAGATTTTGGGAATGAACGCGACCGTCTTACAACACTGTTTAGAAATAGTGGCCTTTATCATTTTGAGCAAGAATTTTTAAATTTTGATGCAGATACTGTAAACACTAACCATAAGGTTAATGTAAATGTACTTATTGGTGACAGACCTGTAAAACTGGGAGATACTGCTATAAAGGTTCCCTTTAAAATTCATAAGATTAGTGAGGTTAATATTATTACAGACTACACGTATCAAAATAGAAATAAACCCATTACAGATACCACTAGCTATGACGGTTATAACCTCATGGCTTTCGATGAAATAAAGTACAGGCCCAAATCTTTAACAGATAATATTTTTATAAAAAAGGGCGATGTTTTTAAAGACATAGACAGAACTTTAACATACAATCGAATTTCACAATTAAGGATTTTTAAATATCCTAATATTAAATATGTGGAAGATCCTCGAGACAGCACAAATACTAATTTAATAGCCAATGTATTTTTAACGCCTAGAGAAAAATACAATGTCGCCTTTAACTTTGATGTCTCTCAAAGTAATATACAAGATTTCGGAATTGGTTTTGGAGGCTCTTTACTAATTAGAAACATTTTTAGAAGTGCAGAAACTTTTGAAATATCTACTAGAGGTAGTATAGGTTCTTCCAGTGATGCTGCAGATAGCGAAGATCGTTTTTTTAATATATCAGAAGTTGGAGCAGATATGAAATTGTCTTTCCCAAAAATACTGTTCCCAATAAACACAGAAAAGTATATTCCTAATTACATGTCACCTTTCACCACATTAAGCGTAGGTGTAAGCACGCAACAAAATATAGGCTTAGACAAACAAAATGTCACAGGTGCTTTTTCATACCGTTGGCAGCCTAAAAAAACATTAACACATCAACTAGATTTACTTAACGTTCAGTATGTTAGAAATTTAAATACAGGAAATTATTTTAATGTTTACAGAAACTCTTTTAATATTCTAAATGACATTGCTCAAAACAATAATGATGTAAACCCTGCATACTTTAATACTAACGAAGACGGCACATCTACATTAATAATTCCCGAAGGCGCCAATAGCTTTATTAATGATGCTTTATCAAACAATATAGATAACTTAACTACAGATGAGCTTCAGGACATAAATAATATAAATGAACGCCAAGACAGGTTAACAGAAGACAACCTGATTTTTGCCTCAAATTTCTCCTATGTTTATGATAATAGAGACAACCTTTATGATAATGATTTTTCAAGATTTAGAGGTAAAATAGAATTTGCAGGAAATACACTGTCAACAATTGCCAGTAGTATAGGTCTCGAAGAAAACAATACTGGTGGTTATAATATCTTTGGTGTACGATTTTCTCAATACGCAAAATTAGAGCTAGATTACATCAAGCATTGGGATTGGGGAAACAAGAATATTTTTGCAATACGCACTTTTGGTGGTATAGCCATTCCTTATGGCAACTCAGAAAGCATTCCTTTTTCTAGGTCATTTTTTGCAGGAGGCACAAATGATAATAGAGGATGGCAAGCATATGATCTTGGACCAGGAAGTACAGGTGGCCGTAATGAGTTTAATGAAGCTAATATGAAGTTGCACTTTAGCGGTGAATACCGATTTAATCTTTTTGGACAATTAAACAGTGCTTTATTTGTAGATGTAGGAAATATCTGGAATGTACTAGATAATGTAGATGATGAAGATGCAAGATTCACCTCACTTTCAGACCTTAGTGAGTTAGCTGTAGGTTCTGGTTTTGGTTTAAGATACGACGTGAATTTTTTCGTAATACGATTTGATATCGGCTTTAAAACATACAATCCAGCATTAACTGAAGGAGACAGATGGTTTAAACAATATAACTTTGCAAATGCCGTATATAATGTTGGTATAAACTATCCTTTTTAAGCAGGCATTTTTTACTACTTTTGTAACCTAACAAACTAAAAATTATGAGTCACACAATAAAACCTGGAGTTGCTACAGGCAAAGAAGTTCAAGATATTTTTAACCACGCTAAAAAACACGGCTATGCTTTACCTGCCGTAAATGTGGTTGGATCAAGTACTGTTAATGCTGTTATGGAAACAGCGGCAGAGTTAAACTCACCTGTAATTATTCAGTTTTCAAATGGTGGCGGTCAATTTAATGCTGGAAAAGGATTATCTAATGAAAATGAAAAAGCTGCAATAGCAGGATGTGTAGCAGGTGCTAAACACGTACACGAGCTTGCAGAAGCTTATGGCGCAACTGTTATTTTACATACAGATCACTGTGCTAAAAAGCTATTACCTTGGATAGATGGTTTGTTAGATGCTAGTGAAAAGTTTTATAACGAAACTGGTAAATCTCTATACAGCTCTCATATGATAGACTTAAGTGAAGAGCCTCTTGAAGAAAATATTGAAATCTGTAAAGAATACCTTGCTCGCATGAGTAAGATGGGTATGACATTAGAGATTGAGCTAGGTATTACTGGCGGTGAAGAAGATGGTGTAGACAATACAGATGTAGACGACTCTAAACTATACACACAACCAGAAGAAGTTGCCTACGCTTATGAAGAGTTAAGCAAAGTAAGCGACCAATTTACAATTGCAGCAGCTTTTGGAAATGTACACGGAGTTTATAAGCCAGGAAATGTAAAGCTTACTCCAAAGATTCTTAAAAATTCTCAAGAATATATTTCTAATAAATACAATGTAGAACATAACCACATAGATTTTGTATTTCACGGTGGTAGTGGCTCTACAGTCGAAGAAATTAGAGAAGCTATAGGTTACGGCGTGATAAAAATGAATATTGATACAGATTTACAATATGCATTTACCGAAGGATGTAGAGATTATATTTTAGACAAAAAAGATTACATCTCGGCACAAATAGGAAATCCTGAAGGAGATGATATCCCAAATAAAAAATATTACGACCCAAGAAAATGGGTACGTGAAGGCGAATTAACTTTTAAAGCTAGACTAAAGAAAGCTTTTGAAGATTTAAATAATGTGAATACTTTATAAAGATTGAAATTGAATTTAATTTCAACTTAAAAAAACCCAAAAATATGGCTTGGTTTAAAAGAACCCAAAAAGGGATACAGACAAAGACAGAAGACAAGAAAGATGTCCCTAAAGGACTTTGGTACAAAAGTCCTACTGGTAAGATTGTAGATGCAGAAGAGTTAGAAGAAAATTTTTATGTTAGTCCAGAAGATGGCTATCACGTAAGAATTGGTAGTAATGAGTATTTTCAAATACTATTTGATGACAATAAATACAAAGAGTTAGACGCTAACCTAACTTCTAAAGATCCACTTAAATTTCAAGACAAAAAGAAATATGTAGATCGTCTTAAAGAAGCTGAAAAGAAAACAGGTTTAAAAGACGCGGTAAGAACTGCAGTTGGAAAATCTCAAGGTAAAGATATAGTTATTGCCTGTATGGACTTCAGGTTTATTGGAGGATCTATGGGTAGTGTTGTAGGTGAAAAAATTGCACGTGCTGCAGACTACTCACTTAAACACAACATTCCATTTTTAATGATATCTAAATCTGGTGGTGCTCGTATGATGGAGGCTGCTTTGTCTTTAATGCAATTAGCTAAAACATCTGCAAAGATTGCTCAATTGGCAGATGCAAATATTCCTTACATATCTTTATGTACAGATCCTACTACTGGTGGTACTACAGCATCTTTTGCAATGTTAGGAGATATAAATATTAGTGAGCCTGGCGCCTTAATTGGTTTTGCTGGTCCACGTGTAGTAAGAGATACTACAGGTAAAGAATTACCAGATGGTTTCCAAACTGCAGAGTTTGTACAAGAACACGGTTTCTTAGATTTTATAACTCCAAGAAGCGAGTTAAAGAAAAAAGTAAACTTATACCTTGATTTAATTTTAAATCAGCCGGTAAGAAACTAAAAAAAAGCCTCCAATAATTGGAGGCTTTTTTTATCCTTTTTTTTTAAAAGCTCTTAATTTCCAATATAGATTTCATAATCTATACCGTTAAAGGTTAAAACAGCTATCGAGTCACAAGTGCCATCACCATAGTCTAAACTAGCTGTACCTATATTCTGAGTAATTTCCACAACACCACTTACCACTACTGGGCAGCTTAGCTCTCTACGTAAGACTGTTGTTACATTTCCAGATCTTGAAAATCCATTACTTAATTCCGTATCCCAGTTTCCTGAAACCTCATATACGTTATCAGTCCAGGTTCCAGAACCTACACCTTCAACCCATACTACAGTACGATGTGCAACTCTTGTACCTGTAACATCTGTATTAGGAAAAGATGCAGAAATAGATTCTGTAGCTACAGATTGTGGTAAACCATTGTTGTTAGATAGGGTTCTTACTGCTGTACCACCACCGGTAATTTCAATTAAGTTTACAGCATAGTCTTCATAAGTATATGTAAGATTTCGTGTATTTTCATCTACTGTCTCATAATCTATTATAATAGCACCTTGTACATAATTGCCATCATTTAAGGTACAACCTTCACCAAAATCAACAGTTATTGTACCGCTACCGTCACCATTTCCATTTAAAGTAATTGTTGCACAAGTAGGAAAAAATGTTGTGCTAGAGACTAATTCACTTGGAGCTGTTTGTTCATCGAATGCATTTTCTACAACGCTAAAGCTTAAATCTGAACTTGTACTCATTTGAGCAGAACGTTGTTCATTTTCGACAGAAAAATTAGAAGGTGTTTCATTTTCTGATTCGTTATCATCATCAGAGCACGATACTATTCCTAAAGTAATACAGCAAATAGCTAAAAATTTTAATTTCATAAGTTTAGTTTTTGAGTTTTTATTAGTTTATGAATAACGAGAAATTAATTGTAATCGTATGTTTAAATAATTTTTCAAACTGAAAATTAATTATCTAAATAAAAAGTATATCTTTGCGGCTTGGTAGAACGTCTACCATGTACATGATATTCATTGAAACAATTTTGGAATGTATTTAACTCAAGAAGAAAAAGGAAACCTTTTCGCAGAACACGGTAAAGATAAAAATGATACTGGCTCAGCAGAAGGACAAATCGCATTATTTACTCACCGTATCTCACACATGTCAGATCACCTAAAAAACAATCGTAAAGATTACGCTACAGAGCGTTCTCTAGTACGTTTGGTAGGTCGTCGTCGTTCTTTATTAGATTACCTAATGAAGAAAGATATTGTACGATACAGAGAGATTGTAAAGAAATTAAATTTACGTAAGTAAGTTATATATAAGGGGACGTCTAGGCGTTCCCTTTTTTATTACAATGTTTGGTTGGGCATTTAAAACTACAACTATACAAGAAAGCTAAACTCTAGTTTTTCATTGGTCAATTTTCGGCGAAAGCCACACTACTACTACACACAACCCTGTATCGTCCAGGAAAGACGAAGACCAATTTTAACAATGAGAGCAGTATTTGCTCTCAACAAACACAATTTATGATACCTCAAGTATTTAAAGAAACCATCGATTTAGGTGATGGTAGAGAAATTACTATTGAGACTGGTAAACTTGCTAAGCAAGCACACGGTTCGGTAGTGGTACAATCTGGCAAATGTATGCTTCTTTGTACCGTAGTGTCTAACTACAAACAAAGTGATGTGGACTTTCTTCCATTAACGGTAGATTACCGTGAAAAATTTGCAGCTGCAGGACGCTATCCTGGTGGTTTCTTCAAAAGAGAAGCAAGACCAAGTGATGGTGAAGTATTAACAATGCGTCTAGTAGACCGTGTTTTACGTCCTCTTTTCCCAAAAGATTATCATGCAGAAACTCAAGTGATGATTCAGTTAATGTCTCATGACGACGATGTAATGCCAGACGCAATGGCTGGTTTAGCAGCATCTGCAGCAATTCAACTTTCAGACTTCCCTTTTGAGTGTGCTATCTCAGAAGCACGCGTAGGTCGTGTAAACGGTGAATTTGTAATCAACCCAACAAGAGCACAGTTAGCAGAATCTGACATCGATATGATGATTGGTGCATCTGCAGACTCTGTAATGATGGTTGAAGGTGAAATGGATGAGATTTCTGAAGAAGAAATGACAGAAGCCATTAAGTTTGCACACGAAGCTATTAAAGTACAATGTGAGGCTCAAGTAAAATTAGCTGAAGCATTTGGTAAGAAAGAGACTCGTGAATACGCTGCAGAACGTGAAGATGAAGATCTTGCTAAGAAAGTGCACGATATGGCATACAATAAAGTTTATGCTATTGCACAAGCTGGATCTGCTAAGCACGAACGTAGCCAAGCATTTTCTGATATTAAGGATGAAATTATTGCTACCTTCTCTGAAGAAGAACAAGAAGATTTTGGTAGCTTAATCTCTAAATATTATTACAAAGCAGAAAAAGCTGCTATTAGAGATTTAACGCTTAATGAAGGTTTACGTCTTGATGGTCGTAAAACTACAGATATAAGACCTATTTGGTGTGAGGTAGATTATTTGCCATCTGTACACGGATCTTCAATATTTACCAGAGGAGAAACTCAAGCTTTAGCTACAGTAACCTTAGGTACATCACGAGATGCAAATATGATTGATATGCCTTCTCATGAAGGTGAAGAGCGTTTTTACTTACACTATAACTTCCCTCCATTTTCAACTGGTGAAGCACGACCTATTCGTGGAACATCACGTAGAGAAGTTGGTCATGGTAACTTAGCACAACGTGCATTAAAAGGTATGGTTCCTGAAGATTGTCCTTACACTGTACGTGTTGTTTCTGAAGTATTAGAATCTAATGGTTCTTCTTCTATGGCTACAGTATGTGCTGGTACAATGGCAATGATGGATGCTGGTGTACAAATGAAAAAACCAGTTTCTGGTATTGCAATGGGATTAATCTCTGATGCAGAAAGTGGAAAGTATGCTGTACTATCTGATATCTTAGGTGATGAAGATCACTTAGGTGATATGGACTTTAAGGTAACTGGTACTGCAGATGGTATTACAGCTTGCCAAATGGATATTAAAGTAAAAGGTTTATCATATGAGATTTTAGTAAATGCGCTAAAACAAGCTCGTGATGGTCGTTTACATATCTTAGAGAAGTTAACAGATACTATTCCTCAACCAAATGAAGATGTAAAATCTTATGCTCCTAAAATGGTTTCAGTAAGAATCCCTAATGAGTATATTGGTGCAATGATTGGACCTGGTGGAAAAGTAATTCAAGAACTTCAAAAAGAAACAGGTACAACTATCGTTATTAACGAAGATCCTGTTACAGAAGAAGGTATTATTGAAATACTTGGTACTGGACAAGAAGGTATTGATGCTGTACTAGCTAAGATAGACTCTGTAACGTTTAAACCACAAGTTGGTAGCGTTTACGAAGTTAAAGTTATTAAAATGCTAGACTTTGGTGCTGTTGTAGAATACACAGAAGCTCCAGGAAATGAAGTATTACTACACGTAAGTGAACTTGCTTGGGAACGTACAGAAAATGTTTCTGATGTTGTAAAACTAGGTGATATTATTGATGTTAAGTACTTTGGTATAGATAAACGTACACGTAAAGAGAAAGTATCTCGTAAAGCACTTTTAGAAAAGCCAGAAGGTTATAAAGAAAGAGCTCCTAGAGAAGACAAACCTCGTGGCGACAGAAACCGTGATAGAAATCGTGGTGGTGATCGCGATAGAAACAAAAGCAGAGATTAATTCCTGTTTTGTATAAACTAAAAAGCCTTCCAGTTTTGGAAGGCTTTTTTTTTATCCTCAAATGTCAGTTCGAGCATTATTTGAAGAATTATGTTAATAATTCTGAGAATACCCAACATAAAGAACAGTTCAGAAGTCGATAACTTTAAAATCTTAAAAACCATTAACCCAATTGACGCCAAATGACAAATAGTTTAATTCTATATCTTTACTGGATATCGACGATAAAATAGATTATTTAGCGAGTTGTGTGCAATTTGAAAGAACTATGTGGAAACCAATAACAGAGATTGAGATACTGGTCAAAATTCTGAAAACAGAAACTGACCTGAACGGAGAATTATGGAATTTCTGGCAACTGATAAAAATTAATCCTGAAAAATGGACTGAACCGGACTATGGGAGCGAAGGTGGTGGATTTTGGGTCGTAGGAATCTGTGGCAAGAAAGTGATTTGGTTTAATGACATCGAAGACGGTTTTAATATATCAGATTACAACGAATATGGAAAGATTGAAGGCTACTACTGCAATCAAGATGAATTAAGATGGACGGTAACTCATCTTTTTGATTTAATTAAGTTTGGTGGAGATGCAATTGCACAAGCAGGTCCTCCACAATCAATAAAAGAATGAATAAAAACTGCACACAACAAAACATATATTTTATAGCGGGTGAACGGCTGTCAGCTAGATTTTCGCTACGTAGCAAGCCTTGATTTCGGTGGACAGGAAAGTGCTTCGAAGCAGCCACTAGCCATATGCAAAACGTAATTCATTTAAGACGTGAACTTCGTATTTAATTTTTGAACAATTTCTTCTATCTTTTTGTTTCTAGCAACTTTATCTAATATAGTTGGTGGAACTTGTCTAACCTCACAGTTTTTAATTGCACAACGCTCGCAAGTCACGCCTACATTCTGATTTTTTATTTTTGGGTCTTCTAAAAAACTGAGCTTTCGATGCAAATGTTTATTAATTAACATTCCAACACTTATACTCCTGTAGTGGTTATCTTTAAATGGATCTTTAGTAGCAGAAGATATTACTAAATACTTTGCGCCATCCTCATACTCAGAAATCTGAATATCAAATTCGTGCTCTTTTTTACTTTTACTTATATCTTTTAAAGCTTTTAAAGACACCCATCTTCTACAATAATGTTCATTAGTTTCATTGGCACGTGGTGAATGCTGGTGTGACAGATGTAACTCTTTTTTAAGATGAAATTTATTACTTGCAGCTTTATGAGTAAATCTTAAAAAAAATAAATTTTGGATATTAAAGGCTTTCGGTAATATATTAGTTAAGCGTTGATAAAAAGATTCTGGAGAAGCATTAAACGCATCTATAGCTTCTAAAAAAAGAGATGTATCAAAAGTTTCCTTTTTGAAGATTTTAGTCAATTTTGCTTTAATTTGATCGTTAGGTATTATCAATGCACCTGCAAAATAAGACGCATAAAAATTATTTAATACCTGATCAAAAGAATCAAACTTTATCCAAGGAAACGTAAATAACCGTTCATTTATCTCAAGAAAATTATAAGCCAATTCTTTGGCGTAAATAAAGGTGCGTTGCGCATCATCTACCTCATCTGTAAGTAATAAAGTATTAGTCTTTGGAATAAAAACAGATCGTAAATTACCTAGAGCTTCATATTTACTTAACTCATTAGCTACAATACTATAGCCATATTCCTCTATTAGAATATCTTCTAGATCTTTAGCGGTAATTTTTTGATTCAAATCCAAGTGATAAGCTTTAGCAAACTTTAAAACACTTTGTTCTAAATCTTCAAAATAATTTTTGTTCGCCTCTTGAAATGAACGCACTGAAGCGAGGTAAAAATTCTCCTTACCAAAATTATAATGCTGTGCAATTTTGATAATTGTACTTATAAACGCATTCACTTTAGTTGGTGCGTTTGCAACAATATCAATTAAATTACTTTCTTTAATACCAAAAACCTCGAGCGGTATTTCCTTGAGTATTTTAGACTGTAAAATATCTCCAATTGGCGCTAAATTTTTATCTAATTTTAGTGATACCATTTGATCAAAAGGCACGTCTAATTTTTCAGACAGTATGGCGATTTTATCAGGTTTGGGATATTTTTTCCCATTTTCTATTTCATTTAAATACGACTTAGATAAACCCGAAAGTTTAGACAAACCAAACAATGACAAATTCTTGTCAGTCCTTATTTGCTTTAACTTCAAGCCGAATATAAGTTTAATATAATCTTCTTCCATAATAGCAAATATAAACTTTTCTGCGAACACTTAATTTTTTGCGAAAATACACTTTTAGCGAACGTTCGCTTGTTTTATAGCAATCTTTATACTAATATTGCTTCATAAAATAATCACAAGATGGAACACACGCTTTTAAAATTACCAAAAATCACATACTCCAAAGATGTCAATAATTATTATCCAGAAATTTTAACTGATGAAGCTCATGATTTTTTGGCTGCACTTCATGAAAAATTTAATGGAGAGCGATTAAAATTGTTAAATAGACGTTTACAACAGCAAAGTGTATTTGACAACGGGCAATTTCCAGAATTTCCTAAAGAAACGAAAGAGATTAGAAATACCGACTGGACAGCAGGTAGCATTCCGGACGACTTACAGGATAGACGCGTAGAGATTACTGGTCCTGTCGATAGAAAAATGATTATTAATGCTTTAAATTCTGGTGCCAAAACGTTTATGGCTGACCTAGAAGACAGCAATGCCCCTACTTGGAGAAACAGCATTCAAGGACAGCAAAACTTAATGGATGCTAATAAGAAAACAATTAAATTAGTTGACACAAAACGTGGGAAATCTTACAAATTAAATAATAAAACAGCTGTTCTTCTAGTAAGACCAAGAGGCTTACATTTAAACGAAAAGAACATATTAATAAATAATGAAGAAGCTTCAGGAAGTTTAGTAGATTTTGGGTTATACGTATTTCACAACACAAAAACATTGTTAGAAAATGGTACAGCTCCTTACTTTTATCTACCAAAATTAGAGCATTATTTAGAAGCACGCTGGTGGAATGAAGTTTTCACTTTCGCTCAAGACTATTTAAAAGTTCCAAAACGAACTTTTAAAGCAACCGTTTTAGTAGAAACAATTACTGCAAGTTTTCAATTAGATGAAATAATTTACGAGCTTAAAGACCATATTGTTGGTTTAAATTGTGGTCGTTGGGATTACATTTTCTCATACATCAAGAAATTCAGAAATCACCCAAATTTTGTAGTCCCTAATCGTGACCAGGTAACTATGACGACACCATTTATGGATGCTTATTCAAAATTAGTGATCCAGCGTTGTCATAAACGTGGCATACTTGCCATTGGTGGTATGGCAGCGCAAATTCCTATTAAAAACAATCCAGAAGCCAACGCGGTTGCGCTAGAAAAAGTTAGAAAAGATAAAGAACGTGAAGTAAAGAACGGTCACGATGGTACTTGGGTTGCGCATCCTGCTTTAGTTGAAATAGCAATGACAGAATTTAACAAGTTTATGCCAACACCAAACCAGTTACACGTAACACGTAACGATATACACATCACCGAAGAAGATTTAGTAGAAATTCCAAAAGGTACTGTGACAGAAGCAGGAATTAGAAAAAACATTAACGTAGGTATTTTATATACAGAAGCTTGGCTAAGAGGACATGGAGCTGTAGCACTATACAATTTAATGGAAGATGCTGCTACTGCCGAAATTTCTAGAACACAAGTTTGGCAATGGTTAAAAAATGAAGTCATACTTGAAGATGACAGAAAATTTGACCTTACACTCTACAAAGCGTTGTTTAATGATGAAGTTGAAAAAATAATAAAAGAGTATGGCGAGTCTAACATTAAAAATACCAAGTTTGAACTGGCGTTTGAGCTATTTGATAAAATAGTAATGTCAGAAAAATTTGAAGAATTTTTAACGCTTCCAGCTTATCAATATCTGTAAAAAACAATCCTGCGATTGCGGCAACAATCAACAGGACCTAATTATTAATACTAAATAACATATCACAAAATTATGAAAAATTTATCACAAGCTAATTATAGTTCTGCACTGCAAGCTGTAAGAAACCTTAAAGAAAAGTATGGAGATACTTGGAATGCAATTGATCCAGAAAGTGCTGCTAGAATGGTGACTCAAAATCGTTTTAAAACAGGTTTAGATATTGCAAATTATACGGCTGCAATAATGAGAAAAGATATGGCCGAGTATGATGCAGATTCATCTCAATACACACAATCCCTTGGTTGTTGGCACGGTTTTGTTGCTCAGCAAAAAATGATAGCAGTTAAAAAACATCATAAGACCACCAATAAAAAATACTTGTACCTTTCTGGATGGATGGTTGCTGCATTACGTTCAGAATTTGGACCATTACCAGATCAATCTATGCATGAAAAAACTGCTGTTCCGGCATTAATAAAAGAAATTTATGACTTTTTAAGACAAGCAGATGCAATAGAATTGAATGATTTGTTTAACAGACTTGAAAACGGTGAGGATGTTCAGGATCAAATAGACAATTTTGAAACACATATTGTCCCAATCATTGCAGATATAGATGCAGGCTTTGGTAATGAAGAAGCAACCTATTTACTGTCTAAAAAAATGATAGAAGCTGGAGCTTGCGCTATCCAAATTGAAAATCAAGTTTCTGATGCAAAACAATGTGGACACCAAGATGGAAAGGTTACAGTACCACATGAAGATTTTATAGCTAAATTAAATGCTATTAGGTATGCTTTTTTAGAATTAGGAGTCGACGAAGGGATCATTGTGGCAAGAACAGATTCTGAAGGTGCTGGCCTTACCCAAAAACTGCCAGTTAGCCAAGAACCTGGAGATTTAGCATCTAAATATTTAGCCTTTGTAGAAACTGAAGAAATAGCGATTAATGATGCTAAAGAAGATGATGTGCTGCTTAAAAGAGATGGTAAATTAGTTCGCCCTGTGCGATTAGCAAATGGTTTATACAAATTTAAAAACGGCTCAAATATAGATAGAGTTGTGTTAGATTGTATTACAAGTCTTCAAAACGGAGCAGATTTGTTATGGATTGAAACACCTACGCCTAATGTTAAGCAAATTGCACACATGGTAAACAGAATTAAAGACGTTATGCCTAATGCAAAATTGGTTTACAATAACTCACCTTCTTTTAATTGGACATTAAATTTCCGTAATCAAGTATTTGAAGAAATGCTTTTGGAAGGTGAAAACATGACTGCTTATGATAGAAATAATTTAATGGATGCTCAATATGATAATTCAGAACTATGCTATCGCGCAGATGAGAAAATTAGAACATTTCAAACAGATAGTGCAAGAGACGCCGGAATTTTCCATCACTTAATCACATTGCCTACATATCATACAACCGCATTACACATGAATGATCTTACCAAAGGTTATTTTGGAGAGTCTGGTATGTTGTCTTATGTAAAAGAGGTACAAAGACAAGAAATTCGCAAAGGTGTATCTTGCGTAAAACATCAAAGAATGGCAGGTTCAAATTTAGGAGACGACCATAAAACATTCTTTTCTGGCGATAATGCACTAAAGGCTGGAGGTGAAAAAAATACTTCAAATCAATTTGAAGTTAAAACTGATGATAGTAAGGTTGAAGTTAAATTTAATGACCATAAAGTCGAAGTAAAATTAAGTGTACCTGCATAAATGCCATAATCTTCATTATGCAAATTTTTAAAGAAAATGCGTTAGCAATTTTAGTTAACGCATTTTTTATATTTATAAATCTAGTAAATTCTCCTTCGGTATAAACGTCTACAACATGCGTATATGATTAATAATCTTTCCTCGTTACACACGAACGATTAAAGATCAAATAAGTTACTAAAACAAAGTCACTTATTTATTCTCTTCAACAAATGCCTCCCAATCTTTAAATTTCTCCTCACCCATCACTTTTTCCATTTTTACTTGGCCACCTTTCTTTTTGTTGGCTCCACTCCATTCATAAAAAACATCTGGAGATACGGAAGTAACTTTTACGCCTTTTAAAGATTTACCTCTTGCAACTTTATAATTCTTATTAGCGTTTTGCAATGATTCATCTAAAGCTTCAGCAAGTTTCGCATTATCTATTTTAGCATTGGTTCCTAAATACCAACTATGGTAAAATTCGCCATCAAATCGTTTTGCAGATATGGTGTATTCTGGTATTTCTATATCAAAAGTTTCTTCAAGGTCTCTAACAGCAGCATTCATTTTATTAACTGAAAGCTGTGATCCCACAACATTTAAGAAGAACTTTGTACGTCCAGTTATTTTAATCTCTGCTCTCTCAACATCTGTAAAAGCAATGGTATCTCCTATTAAATATCTCCAAGCTCCAGAAACTGTACTCATAATTAAAATGTAATCTTCATCTGTTTTAACTTGGGATAAATTGAGAACTTCTGCGTCTTGAGAAATACTACCATCCTTAAGGATATACTCTTGTTTAAATGGCACAAATTCAAAATAAATACCATTATCTGTTATGAGTTTCATGGCAGTTGTTTCTGGTCTATTTTGAAAAGCGATAAAACCTTCTGAAGCCAAATAAGTATCTATTACTGTAATGGGATGCGCTAATAATGCGTTAAAACTTTTTTCATAGGGTTGAAAAGCTACACCACCAGAAGTATACACTTGTAAGTTAGGCCAGATATCATGAATATTATCTAGATTATGATGTTCAATAACTTTTTTCAACATTAATTCAAGCCAAGATGGAATACCGCTTAAGGCACCTATATCCCAGTTTTTAGCATTTTCTGCTATATGTTGTACGCGCTCATCCCAATCGTCTATTTTTGCAATATCTTCTCCTGGTTTATAATATCCTTTAAACCAGAACGGAATTCTACTTGCGCTAATTCCACTAATTTCACCTTCTAAATGATCGTCTTTTTCCACAAGGTTTGTAGAGCTTCCAAGCATCATAAACTCTGTTTCAAAAAAATCTGAAGGAAGATCAAAATTACTTAATGCACCAACTTGCTTAATTCCTGCTAACCTAATAGCTTCAATCATATCATCTGTTACAGGTATACGTTTGCTGGTTTTTCCTGTAGTTCCAGAGCTTAACGCAAAGTAAGATGGCTTTCCAGGCCAAGACACATCGGTTTGGCCTTCGTGTAATCGTGACCACCATTGGTCATTCATTTGGTGGTAATCAAAAAAAGGCACTTTTTCTGCAAATGTTTTCTGAATATTATCACTCTGCAAAATATTATCAAAGAAATAATATTTACCAAAAAGCGTATCCTTTGCTTTTTTAAGTAGCTCTTCTAAAACTTTCTCTTGCTCCTGTATTGGTTGAGACTCTGAAGTAAATTTTTCTCTAAACTCAATTGCACTCTTAATTAAACTACCAAATATTGCCATGATTATAAAATTTGCTCTGCGTGAGATTTGGTTTTCACTTTCTGTATTACTTCTGAGATAACACCTTCTTCATCTATAACAAATGTTGTGCGGTGTATACCTTCATACTCTTTACCCATAAACTTCTTTGGACCCCAAACACCAAATGCATTTATTACAGATTTATCTTCATCTGCTAATAAAGGAAACGGTAATTCGTGTTTAGTTTTAAAATTACTTTGTCTTTTTTGTGAATCTGCACTAACACCTAATATTGCATAATTTTGAGATTGAAATGTTGTCCAATTATCTCTTAAGTTGCAGGCTTCTGCAGTACAGCCTGGTGTGCTTGCTTTAGGGTAAAAGAATACCACTAATTTTTTGCCTTTATAATCTTGTAATGTATGTGTGTTGCCGTCTTGATCTACAGCTTTAAAATCTGGAGCTTTATCTCCTGCGCTTAAGGTTGTCATAGTAATATATTTTGTTGCTGTAATATGCTTTAAAACTTCAACAAATACAAATTTGAGATGTTATAAAACCCATAAATTTAATCGTCTTGGTTAAGTAAATCTTATAGTTTATATGAAGTCTTAACCTAAGTTTTAGAAACTTATTAATTAGTTTTATTAATTTTCAAGTCTAAAGCATACTTACCTATGAAGCTTTTTAAACTTTTACTTTCTGTTTTAATTTTATCCAATTTTAGTAGTTGTAAAAATGAAGAGAAATCTTCTGAAGATACAGCACAAACGACAACCACAAACGAACAAACTATACCACAAGAAACACTAGATTTAGTTGATAATACCTCTTATACAACAGAATTAGTGGTAGACGGAATAGATATTCCTTGGGGCATAGATTTTCTTCCAGATGAAAGTATGTTGGTTACTGAAAAAAGTGGAACTCTATACCATATTATAAATGGTAAAAAGACAGCTATTAAAAATGTTCCTGCGGTTTATAATAGAGGTCAAGGCGGATTGTTAGATATTCAAGTACATCCTGATTTTAAAAACAACAATTTTATTTTTATTACATATGCTTCTGAGGAAGGTGAAGGCAAAGGTGGAAATACTGCATTAATTAGAGCTGAGTTAAAAAATAATGCTTTAGAAAATATTAAAACATTATATAAGGCTACGCCTAATACAACTAGAGGTCAGCACTTTGGAAGTAGAATTGTGATTGATGATCAAGGTTTTATTTTCTTTACAATTGGAGAACGTGGTAATAGAGATGAAAATCCACAAGATATTACAAGAGACGGCGGAAAGTTATATAGACTACATATAGATGGTTCTGTACCTAAAGACAACCCTTTTGTTGGTAAAGAAAATGCAAAAGAAGCCATATGGTCTTACGGACATAGAAATCCTCAAGGTATGGAGATAAACCCAGAAACAAATACCATTTGGTTACATGAACATGGTCCTAAAGGTGGCGATGAAATTAATATCCCTAAAAAAGGGTTAAACTACGGTTGGCCATCTATTACTTACGGTAAAAATTACTCTGGAACAACAATCACAAAAGATACAAGCAAACCAGGAATGGAGCAACCTGTTTTTTATTGGGTTCCTTCAATAGCACCTAGCGGTATGTCTTTTGTAACTTCAGATAAATACCCTAATCTAAAAGGAAACTTACTTTCTGGATCACTTAAATTTCAATATCTAGAACATAATATATTAGATGGTGAAAATGTAACCAAGAGAGAACGCTTACTTAAGGACATTGGTCGTGTTAGAAGTGTAGAAGAAGGACCAGATGGTTTTATATATATAGGTGTAGAAAGTAAAGGAATATTAAAATTAGTAGCAAAACAACAATAATGAAATATAGTATTTTAATCTGTGTAACAGTATTCTCACTGCTTTCCTGTAAAAATGAAACTCAAAAGACTGAGACTTCATTAATACCAGAGTCTGAAAAAACATTTTCTCAAGAATCACCATTGGAGCAAAGTATAAAAAGAGGTGAAGCTGTATATATAGATTTTTGTAAGCGTTGCCATATGCCTAACGGTAAAGGTGTTGGCACTACCTATCCTCCACTAGCAGGCTCTAATTGGTTAGAAGAAAAACGCAAGGAAAGCATACATTCTGTAAAATTTGGACTAAACGGTGAAATACAAGTTAATGGCAAAACGTATAACAATGTTATGACACCGCTTGGCCTATCTGATGATGAAGTTGCAGATGTTATGAATTACGTTATGAATTCTTGGGGCAACACCCAAGACACAATGGTTACAGAAGACGAAGTTTCTGCTATAAAAAAATAGATTTTAATTTATACTGTCTCTAGCTATAGCCTGTAAAGCTTCTTTAATAGCTTTAGTATTAGTAATTGTATCTGTTGCTTTAACTTCCAAGCTGTTTTCTGTCTTAAGGTTTAAACCTTCTGCTGTAGACCAAACCTCAGCCATTTGGTTGTAAATAGTTTTTTCCCAAGATGAAGGATGTTTAGCATCTATCCAGATAACATCTCTATATTGAACATCTACCAAAGCTAAATCTGGTGTTGCAGAGCCATCAAACTTCTTGCTGTCTTTCCGTTTTGCTGTAACTGTACCTAGTACAAACATGCGCTTACGTTCTCCTATATGCTTAATGTATGGTCTAAATTCAACTGGTCTATTATTAACCCAATCGTATTCTTTTTTAGATTCAATGACTTTTAAAGGCATTGCAGACACACCTGCTAAACCTTCTTTTTTTGCCGCATGATTATAATAATATAATTTTTGAGTACCATCTGCAGGTACAAACACACTAAAAGCTAAACTTGTACGCTCCTCACCTATTGGCTCCAACCCAAACCAATGGTATAGACCATTAAATGCGGTATTATCTACATCATCAAATATAAAATCTGTTACGTAAGGTTGAGTATTCTCATCATCCTTAAGATCTGGAATTTTAACAGCTGTTTCCATATTCCAAGGTAATGGATCAGAAAAACCTGCTAAGAATTTTAGTGATTCTGCTTGCAACTTTGAAATTTGCTCTGCTAATGTATTTTGCTTTCTTAAAAAAGGATAGTTGTCCATTTGGTCTGGGCTAACATATAAGCCTTTTCCTATTGTCATTCGCTCTACATAATCATTAAAGTTATGCTCTCCAGAATCTATAATCATAACACCTCCAAAAGTAGGATAAGGAAAAAAGAAGCCTTTCCATTTTATAAGACTTACAACTTGCACCCAAGCACCAGTGTCATTTTTCATGTAAAAAACTTCACTTGGCTCTAAATTAAAAAGTTGAAAGATATTGAATCGTTGTACTACGGCATTATATGTATTTCGGCTAAAAGCTAAAGATTCTCCTATTGAAAAAGTTACAGGAATTCTGTTTTCATTTGAAAACCTTGGAAAAGGAGATGTACTTTCAACAGAAAATATCTCTTCGGTATTATCATTTACACGTTGCCACGTGTATTCTTGTGCCGGTTGCACAGCCATTGTCCACTTGTTTTCACTATCCACCCTAACCAATTGTGGCAGAGACACTTCTTGTGTTTCAGAAATACTCTCGTAGGCCATTGTAAGTATGTTATTATAAGGCTGTATACGCTCATTTGTTGTTAATGGCAATTCATCTATTTCAACTTTATCTAGATTGTTATAGACATTGTAGGTTTGCATATATTCGTATAGCTCCAATTTCCAACCAACATTCCATCCCGCAAAAAAAACTCCTGCAATTAGCGCCAAATATGCAATGCGTTTAAAAAATGTTTCTGAATGCCTAAAAGCTCTAAATGCAAATGCTAAGAATATACCTCCAAGAAGAATGAGGAATATATATTTCCTTATAAATAATAAAATGGGTTGATAATCATCTCTTAGGAAGAACAAAAGCAATAGTAGTAACACGCTTCCAAAAACAATTATTAGCTTTTGTTTTCGGCCTTTCTTCCAATATGATTTCATAGGTTATGGTTTTCTATATAAGTAGTTTATAGCGGCTGTTTGTTACACTACTTAATTTTTACCTCCTAAAGGTTATAGTTGAAGTGTTTTAGTTGGCTACCTCACTAATAAATTTTATTCGGTAAAGCCTAAGTTCTTCTTCATCATAATCACCATCAAATTCTTCTAAGGCATCTTCAATCTTATCGGTCTCTGCGTCTTCTAAAAAGTAATCGTGTATTTCCTCTTGTTGGTCTTCATCTAACAAATCATTTACAATGTATGAGATGTCTAATTTTGTTCCGCTATAAACAATAGCCTCAAGCTCACCAATAAATTCTTGAGTGGTCATACCTTTAGAACCTGCAATGGTTTCTAATGGTAATTTCCTGTCTATGTTTTGAATGATGTAGAGTTTTAAACTACTGTTAGAACCTGTTGTTTTTACAACAAAATCATCTGGCCTGAAAATATCATTCTCCTCTACATATTCAGAAATTAGTTTTACGAACTGAGCTCCATACTTTTTCGCTTTGCCTTCTCCTACACCATGGATATTACTTAACTCTTCAATAGTTATAGGGTATTTTACCGTCATATCTTCTAAAGACGGATCTTGGAAAATCACAAATGGAGGCAACTCCTTTCGTTTAGCTACAGACTTACGAAGATCTTTAAGCATCTTCATTAACTTTTCATTTGGCCCCGTTGATTTAGATTTAGTGGCTACAATAATATCTCCTTCTGCGTTACTATCATAAACGTGATCTTCAGACATCATAAACGACTGCGGATTATTTAAATAGTCTTTACCTCGTTTGGTAAGTTTTACAACACCATAGCTTTCTATATCCTTCTTTAAATAACCAGCAACAAGCACTTGTCTTAATAGCGCCATCCAAAAGCTGGCATCTTTATCTTTTCCTTTTCCAAATAGCTCGTGAGCATCTGTTTTATGAGACTTTATTAATGCGTTAGATTTTCCGATTAAGGTATTTACAATTTCTTTAGACTTGTAAAGCTCATTAGTATCTTTAATAGTCTTTAATAATAATGTAACCTCATCTTTGGCTTCAGTTTTAGTTTTTGGATTCCTGATATTATCATCCATATTACCACCATCTCCTGTTTCAGTTTCAAAAGACTCACCAAAATAATGAAGCAAAAATTTTCTTCGAGACATAGAGGTTTCTGCGTATGCAACAACTTCCTGCAATAATGCATGACCAATTTCCTGTTCTGCAACAGGTTTACCGCTCATAAATTTCTCCAGTTTCTCTATATCTTTATAAGCGTAAAATGCTAAGCAATGCCCTTCACCACCATCACGACCGGCACGACCAGTTTCTTGATAATAGCTTTCTAAACTCTTAGGAATATCGTGATGTATTACAAACCTTACATCTGGTTTATCTATACCCATACCAAAAGCTATGGTTGCTACAACAACATCTACATCTTCCATAAGAAACATATCTTGATGCTTTGCTCTTGTCTTAGCGTCTAAGCCAGCGTGATATGGCACTGCAGATATACCGTTTACTTGTAGTGTCTGTGCTAGTTCTTCAACACTTTTTCTGCTTAAGCAATAAATAATACCGCTTTTTCCAGTTCGCTTTTTTATAAATCTAATAATATCTGAAAAGACTTCCTTTGTCTTTGGGCGTACCTCGTAATACAAATTTGGCCTGTTAAAAGAAGCTTTAAATGTATTGGCGTTAGACATATTAAGGTTCTTTAATATATCTTCCTGCACTTTAGGAGTTGCGGTTGCCGTAAGTCCTATTATTGGAATATCATCTCCAATACGTTTAATAATTTTTTTAAGGTTTCTGTATTCTGGCCTAAAATCGTGTCCCCATTCACTTATACAATGTGCTTCATCTATAGCTAAGAAAGAAATGGTTTGTTCTTTAAGAAAATCGACATACTCATCTTTTGTTAAAGATTCTGGCGCAACATATAATAGCTTGGTCACACCATTTGTGATATCTAATTTTACTTGATTAATTTCAGTTTTATTTAAAGAACTATTAAGGACATGAGCAATGCCTTCTTGAGAAGAAATGCTTCTTAAGGCATCTACCTGGTTTTTCATTAATGCAATTAACGGCGAAACCACAATTGCAGTACCGTCTTTTATTAACGCTGGCAATTGATAGCATAAAGATTTTCCGCCACCAGTTGGCATAATTACAAATGTATCTTCGTTTGAAACTATGCTCTTAATGACCTGTTCTTGAAGGCCTTTAAATTGGCTAAAGCCAAAGTACTTTTTAAGCTGCTCGTGTAAATTGATTTCGGTTAATCCCATTAAGCTTAATTACATTTTTACATTACCTTTGTATTTTAAATATACAGATTTCTAAAGGACTTACAAGTCCAAAAATTCATAAAATTGACACTTCAGAATAAAATTCTTTCCGTAGCAAAAGACACCATTTTAAATGAAGCTAAAGCCGTTGCTCACCTTGAGAGCCTGCTAGATGATTCATTTTCTAATGCTGTTGAATGTATTTATAACTCAAAAGGGCGTGTAATTATTACAGGTATTGGCAAAAGTGCCATTATAGCTACTAAAATAGTTGCTACCTTAAACTCTACCGGAACTCCAGCAATCTTTATGCATGCTGCAGATGCCATACACGGTGATTTAGGAACTATTCTTGAAGATGATGTGGTTATCTGTATTTCAAAAAGTGGTAATACACCAGAAATTAAAGTCTTAGTACCATTAATTAAGAACTTTAATAATAAACTTATTGCTATTACAGGTAATAAGGATTCATTTTTAGGACAGCAAGCAGATTATGTTTTAAACGCATTTGTCGAAAAAGAAGCTTGCCCTAATAACCTTGCACCAACAACAAGTACAACGGCACAATTGGTTATAGGTGATGCTTTAGCAGTTTGCCTTTTAGACCTACGCGGATTTTCAAGTAAAGACTTTGCCAAATATCATCCTGGTGGTGCATTGGGCAAAAAACTTTATTTACGCGTAAGTGATATTACCAAAGCAAACCAAAAACCAGAAGTATCTTTAACTACAGATATAAAGAAAGTAATAGTAGAGATTTCTGAAAAAATGTTAGGTGTTACTGCTGTAACTAAAGACAACAAAATTGTAGGTATTATTACAGACGGAGATTTAAGACGTATGCTCGCAAAAACAGATAATTTTGAAGCGCTCACTGCTCAGGATATCATGAGTGCATCTCCAAAAACTATAGATAATGATGCTATGGCTGTTGATGCTATGGATGTTTTGGAAACCAATGGCATCTCACAACTACTTGCCGAAGAAAACGGTACATATAGCGGCGTTGTACATTTACACAATCTTATTAGAGAAGGTATTATATAATGGCAAAAAAATCTGTTAAAGAAGTCGTGAAAGAAATGTCTTTCTTAGATCATCTTGAAGATTTAAGATGGCATCTTATTAGGTGCGTTATTGCTATTTTAATATGTGCTACTGCAGCGTTTCTCTCTTATAAATTTTTATTTGATGTTGTTTTACTTGGCCCTAAAAAAGCAGATTTTGTAACCTATGATATTTTATGCCAATTAGCACAACTTGTTCATTTAGATGATAGCTTTTGTTTTGAAGAATTACCATTTAGAATACAAAGTAGAAAGGTAGCAGGACAATTCTCTGCTCACATTTGGATGTCTATTACCGCAGGATTTATAGTAGCCTTTCCTTACATAATTTATCAATTCTGGAAATTTATTTCGCCAGGATTACACCATACGGAACGCAGACACGCACGAGGCTTTATAACGGCCTCATCTATGCTATTCTTTTTAGGAGTACTATTTGGTTATTACGTGATCACACCATTATCTATAAACTTTCTTGGTAGCTACCAAGTAAGTAAAGAGGTGTTTAATGATTTTGATTTAAGTAGTTATACCGGTTTAGTAAGAGCTTCAGTTTTAGCTAGCGGATTAATATTTCAGTTACCAATTGTCATTTATTTCTTGACAAAAATAGGTTTGGTAACTCCAGAATTCTTAAAAACCTATAGAAAGTATGCGTTAGTTATCATCTTGGTAATCTCAGCAGTTATTACGCCTCCAGATATAGCCAGTCAGGTTATTGTAGCAATTCCTGTACTTATTTTATACGAAGTAAGTATCGTAATTGCAAAATGGGTTGTGCGTAAACAACGAAAAAAAGAACAACAATTAAAAAAGACCTCATGATAAATATGGTTGATGAGTTCAACTCTTACCGTAGTAAGATGAACGACAAAATCCTTAATGAAGACAACAAAGTCATTAAGAGAATTTTTAACCTAGACACCAATGCTTTTGCAGAAGGTGCTTTAGATGTAAAAACAAAAGAGTTATTAGGATTAGTAGCATCTTTAGTTTTACGTTGTGACGATTGTGTAAAGTACCATTTAGAAAGTAGCTTTAACCAAGGCGTTACCAAAGCACAAATAATGGAAACATTAAGTATTGGTACATTAGTTGGTGGTACAATAGTAATTCCTCACTTAAGAAGAGCTTATGAGTATTGGGAAATTTTAGAAACCTCTGAAGCATAATCTAATTGCTATCTTTACGTTTAGTTAGTGATTTAATATAGACAACAATGAAATTAAGAGCAGACAATTTAATGAAAGCCTACAAAGGCCGTAAAGTTGTAAAAGGTATTTCTGTTGAAGTAAACCAAGGAGAAATAGTTGGTTTATTAGGACCTAATGGTGCCGGAAAAACAACCTCGTTCTATATGATAGTTGGCCTTATTAAACCTAACGGCGGAAGCATACATCTAGACCAACAAGATATTACTAAATACCCAATGTATAAACGTGCGCAGCACGGCATTGGGTATCTAGCTCAAGAAGCTTCTGTATTTAGAAAGCTAAGTATAGAAGATAATATTATGAGTGTCTTACAACTCACAAAGCTTAATAAGCAGCAACGTGAGGAGAAAATGGAAAGCCTTATTGATGAGTTTAGTCTTAATCATATTAGGACAAATAGAGGCGATTTATTAAGTGGTGGTGAGCGTAGGCGAACAGAAATTGCTCGTGCATTAGCTACAGATCCCAGTTTTATACTTTTAGATGAACCCTTTGCAGGAGTAGATCCTGTAGCTGTTGAAGACATACAGCGTATTGTAGCGCAGCTTAAAAATAAAAACATAGGTATTCTTATCACAGATCATAATGTTCAAGAGACGTTAGCCATTACAGATAGAACTTATCTTATGTTTGAAGGAAGCATCTTGAAACATGGCGAACCAGAAGAGTTGGCAGAAGATGAAATGGTACGTAAAGTATACTTAGGGCAAAACTTTGAGTTACGTAAGAAAAAGTTGTTTACTTAATAAACACAACTACAATCAAAATTCTCTTTTTTTTAAGACATCTAAGTGAGTAAGATTTAAATAAATAATATTACTCATAGCAAAATGTATAATTACTTTTTACGGTTCTTCTTAGACAAAAAGTAAAGTACAGCTCCAGAAAACAATCCAGCGACTATTGAAGTAATTAAAATTGCAGGCCATTTCTCTGCAAAGACTTCTCGTTGTAAAAAGTAATTAAATCCAAAATAAACTACTATAAATATAACAACGTATAGGACTAAAGATTTTTTAGGCATGAGATGGTTTTTTAAAGAATGAAATTAAAATATAGCTTAACATAATAATTGGAATAGCTATAAACTTTAAAAACACAATTAGCAATATACACAATAGCAAGAATCCAAATCTTGTTTTATTTCCATCTAACTTGAAGTTCTTAAATTTAAGAGCAAATAATTCTAAATTAGCATTTAATAAAAAGCAGCTTAAAACTGTAAAAGCAAATAAGAACCACATATTAGTAAATAGCTCAACAAATATTTCTACAGGTTGGTATTCTAATATTAGCGGCAAACTTAAAACTAACAATGCATTGGCAGGTGTTGGTAATCCTATAAAACTATCTGCCTGCCTATCATCTACGTTAAAATTAGCTAACCTGTAACAAGACGCTAAGGTAATCGCTAAGCCGGTAAATGATAACATCGGGTATTCGAAAATATGATTTTCAACATCCCAACTTCCATAAAAACCATCTTTAGATACCAAAGCGTTATTTAATAGTTGCACCATTACAATGCCTGGAACTAATCCACTTGTAACCATATCTGCCAAAGAATCTAACTGTAAACCTAATTCACTTTTTGCATTAAGAAGTCTTGCTGCAAGACCGTCAAAGAAATCAAAGAAAATACCTATAGCTACAAACAAAGCTGCAAGCACCAAATGGTTTTGTACTGCAAGGATTGTTGCAATGCTTCCGCACAATAAATTTAATAGTGTAATTAGGTTAGGTATTTGCTTAGTCATTTAGGATAATTATAGTTACAATGTAAAAATAGCAAAGTATTTTCGTCTTATAACAACCAAAGGCAATATTGCCTCGTAATTAGAGTTATAGAATTGTATTTTTTTCAGCATATTTGCCTAAAATCATCATATTGCGCCATAGTTTTACTTTCTTTTTAATTTTAGTATCTGTTACACTTAGTGCACAGACCACACGTAAATACTCCAATGAATTTTTAAATATTGGTGTTGATGCTGCTGCTTTTGGTATGGGTAATGCTGTTACGGCACTTAGTAATGATGTAAATTCTGGTTATTGGAATCCAGCCGGCTTAGTTAATATTGAAGATTGGGAAGTTTCTGGAATGCATGCCAGCTACTTTGCAAACATTGCTAATTATGATTACCTGGCGGTTGCAAAACCTTTAGATAATGAAAGTGCAATTGGGTTTAGTGTCATACGTTTTGGTGTTGACGATATTTTAAACACCACACAATTAATAGACGACCAAGGAAATATAAATTATGATAGGATAAGCTTATTCTCAACTGCAGATTACGCTTTTACGTTTTCTTATGCAAGACAGCTAAAGATACCTGGTTTTAGTTATGGTGTAAATGCTAAAGTAATTCGCCGTATCATTGGCGACTTTGCAAATTCTTGGGGTTTTGGTTTAGATGCAGGTATTCAGCTTGAAAGAAACAACTGGAAATTTGGTTTTATGGCGCGTGATATTACAACAACATTTAATGCTTGGAGTATTGATGAAGAAGAGTATGCTAATGTACAAAATGCTGTAGAAGGCCAAAACCAAGAACTTCCTGAAAATACAGAGATCACGCTTCCTAAATTACAATTAGGTATTGCAAAAAGCATGACGATTAGATACGATTTTGATGTAAAAGCAGAATTAGATTTAAATATGCGCTTTGCAGAAACTAATGATATTATTTCAACCTCAGCATTTAGCATCTCTCCAGCATTTGGTTTTGAAGTTGGCTATATAAACCTTGTTTACTTAAGAGGTGGCGTTAATAATTTTCAAAATATTGAAACTTTAGAAGGCGCACCAAATGATCCAGATTTTGAAGGTGAGTTTCAAGGTGACGAACGTATTGGATTTCAGCCAAGTTTTGGTGTTGGATTTAAATACAGAGGTATTCAGGTAGATTATGCTTTTACAGACATTGGTGATCAAAGTGCTGCTCTTTACTCTAACGTTTTTTCTTTAAAGGTAAGTTTAGATTCCTTTAGGTAATGGGATTACCTTTTGCTATTTTTGAGAGGATTTCAAATTAAATAGATGAGACACCTCATACTTTCTCTACTCTCTGGAGTTTTGTTAGCTTTAGCTTGGCCAACATACGGTATACCACAATTACTATTTTTTGCTTTTGTACCATTACTCATTGTAATTCATGAACGCAGTGCATCTCAAAAAAAATCTGGCTGGTTAATTTTAGGTTTGTCATACCTATCATTCTTTATTTGGAATATTGTAAGCACGTATTGGCTCTACTACTCTACGCCTTTCGGTATGTGGTTTGCTGTATTAGTAAACACACTTTTAATGGCTTTGGTGTTCTTAATTTATTACAAAATAACCAAACGATTAGATTTTAAGAAAAGCGCACTATTTCTCGTACTGCTTTGGATATCATTTGAATACCTTCACCTACAATGGGAATTTTCTTGGCCTTGGTTAAACTTAGGAAATGCATTTGCAGAATATACATCGTGGATACAATGGTATGAGTACACAGGTGCTTTTGGAGGAACGCTATGGGTTTGGATAGGAAATTTTATTGTCTTTAAAGCAACGTTGCTTTACCTTAAATATAAAGAGACTAAACTTATCGTTAATGGTGCGATAAAGTTAATGGCTTGTATAGGTTTACCATTACTTGTATCTGTAATCATTTTAAAAACTTACAAAACATCGACTAAAACTGCAGAGGTTGTTATTTTACAACCTAATATAGATCCTTACAACGAGAAATATAACATTACAGATAGCAACATACAAACACTCCTTACAACTTTAGCAGAAGAGCGAGTTACAGATAGTACGGCTTTAGTTTTAGCACCTGAGACAGTATTTGCAGACAATACACCACTTTCTAAAATAAACTATTCACCAGCTTATCAATTTGGGAAAACAATGGTGAGTAAGCACTATAAACTAAGCATACTTTCAGGCATTTCTATGTATGATTATTTTACTGAAAGTTCTAGAGTAACACCACAATCTAACAGTCATCCTAAAGGTGGTTGGTTTGATGATTATAACTCTGCTTATATGATGAATACAAGTAAAGATATTCAGCTTTATCATAAATCTAAACTTGTAGTTGGCGTAGAGAATTTTCCTTATCAAGGACTATTAAAACCGCTACTTGGTGATGTTATGTTAGATTTAGGCGGTACAGTAGCAATGAAAACGACACAAGAAGACAGAGAAGCTTTTACTTTAAATTATAATATAAAAACAGCTCCTATAATTTGCTATGAGTCTATTTATGGTGAATTTGTAACGGGTTACGTAAGAAACGGAGCTCAGTTTTTAAGTATCATAACCAATGATGCTTGGTGGAGCAATACTCAAGGTCATAAGCAGCATTTTAATTACGCAAGATTAAGAGCTATAGAAACTAGACGAAGTATTGCTAGAAGTGCTAATACTGGAATTTCTGGTTTTATTACTGAAACTGGAGAGGTTTTAGAAACTTTAGGATATGAGAAGCAAGGAAGTATTAAAGGCACTGTTACCCTAAATGATACTATGACATTTTATGTAAAATATGGTGATTATATAGCACGAACATCTGCCTTTGTCTTAATTTTCCTTTTCTTATACGCTATCACAAGAAGGCGTGGTGAAGTCTAAATTAGCAACCTATTGTCCTCTATAAAATATTATAGTGCTTAACGTTTTAAGTACAATGCTTATATCTAAATACACACTTCTGTGTTTTATATAATAAAGATCATACTGCAGTTTTTCTAGACTGTCTGCATAAGAGGATCCGTAAGATGTATTTACTTGGGCCCAACCTGTCAAACCAGGTTTTACAACGTGTCTTGTTTCATAAAAAGGGATAATGGATGATAGTTCTTTCACAAACATTGGTCGTTCTGGTCTAGGACCAATAATACTCATGTGCCCTAATATAATATTATAAAACTGAGGAGTTTCATCTATTCTTGATCGTCTTAAAAACTTTCCAAATGGAGTTGTTCTAGTATCATTTTTTTTTGCCCATTGTGCCCCAGAAACTTCAGCATCTACAACCATAGTTCTTAATTTCATTATCTTAAATGGCTTTCCATTTTTCCCTATACGTTCTTGTGTGTAAAATAAAGGACCTCGATTGGCTACTAAATTTCCTATGAGGATAAAAGGCAATAATATAGTAGATAGTAAAATACCTAAAACTGAAACTAGAACATCAAAAAGGCGATGATAAAACAAGTAGAATTTATTTTGATTACTTCTACTAAAAGGGAAAAATTTATAAAAATCTTTATCTATATGCTGTACTGGTATTCTATGAGTTACTTCTTCATATACCTGTGTATATTCTCTAATAGGGAAACCATCTTCTAGGAGAGTTATTAACTTATTATATAGCGGCAACATTACACCTTCTGTATAAGAACTTGCTACTACAATTTCATTTATATGATATTGCTTTATGGCATCATCTATAACGTTAACATCTATCTGAACTAAATTATTAAATTCTGATTGTTCGTCATTATTAATATCTGTATTTACATATCCAATTACTTGATAATTAGGATCACTTTTTTGTAATGCCTCAGCAATTAGCTCTATATCAAAAGAATCGCCTACCACTAAAATACGCTTGAAAAACCTAGGTGCAGAAATTAACTTTATGTAAGCCAATCTCCATATAAAGAGTGTAAATGTTATAATACCGAAAAACACTAAAATTTGTAATCGGTTACTAGGAAGTTTAGGTGTATAAAAAGGAGTAAAAAGATAAAGTAATACTGTTAGTGAAACAGCTGCAAATATATTCTTGACGGTTTTTTGAAGATTACTTGCTTTTTGAAGGTTGTAGAGTTCAAATATAGTAGAAAATACAAGTAAATAAACACACAGTACAATAGACCACACCCAATGTTCTTCACTTATATTAAAATACTCTAAATCAAACAACTCACTAACCAAATAAAGACTAGAAAGTACTAAAAGAACATCAAATATTCTTAATAAAACTTTACGCTCAGATATTTCGAAATGAATAGTTGTAGGTTTAGGCATTTCATTTAGTTGGGATTCAAATATAACATTTTAAGTAAAGAGTTTTTGCCAATTAAGCTTAACGATTTGCCAATCATAGTTAGAAACTTTTTCTCTTGCGTGTATTGATAATTCCTGAGCTTTTGTTGGGTTTTCAACTAAGGAAATAATTGCATCTATAAAATGTGCGGGGTTATTAGCCGGAACTAATATTCCATCTTCACCATTATTTATCAAATAAGGTAATCCTCCAACATTTGTCGAAATTACGGGTAAACCAAGAGCCATAGCTTCAATTACACTTACTGGTGTATTGTCAAAATTTGTAGTGTTTATAAAGATGTTATAATTATTAGAAAGCTCTCTCCATTCTTGCTTTGTTAATTGTCCTGTAAATTTCACATTTAAATTTAACTGCTCTGCATAGGCTTTACAGTTTTGCAAACTACCATCTTTCTCTGGCCCAACCATACACAGTGTAGCTTCTGGATATTTACTTTTAATAGCACTAAAAATTTTAATAGCAAGTTTGGGATTGTAAATTTTCACAAAAGATCTTACCCAAAGTAATTTTGGAATATCAATTGGTTTAGGAGTGAACTCATAATCTTTTAAAGAAATACTATTAGGAATGTATAAGACATTATTAAAATCATGAACGTTAAAAGCGTCTTTTAAATATTTTGATGGCGCTATATTTATGTGAGCATTTTTAAATAATAAATTAGAAAGTTTTTTAGATTTTACAAGCCTTTGTGGTAGGTTGCCACCTCTTAAAATAGGAATGTATTTTATCTTTAAAAGCTTAGCTAATAGACCACATAGAAAAGCAAAATAAAAATTTTGAGTACTGTAGGTATCTATTAAAATAAAATCAACACTATTTCTATATCTAAGTATTGAAAAAAGCATTTTTAAAAGTCTTAGATATTTATTTTTTATTGAAGAAACTGCAGTTACCTTAAAGCCTAATTCTTCAAATTTTTTAGAATAAACATCTACACCACTAGGTGTGTAACCGTGCTGCTGAAGTTTGTTTCCTACGTAAAGGAGATGTTTCATAGGTTACATTTAATAAACAGAGGCCATAAATAAATGCTGGTGCTGCAATCCTCATGGAAGAGTGACTAATAGTTAATGCCCAAAATAACAAAAATGCATAAAAGTAATTATTACGCCTATTCTTAAACCTGTAAAGTAACGGAGTTAATACTAAAATAAGAAGTATTACAATACCTAAAATACCATGTTCAGATAATAATCTACTAAATTCATTATGTGTAGCTGCAAGAATTTTAGTTTTCTCATAGCGATACTCTCTAATTTTACCAATACCAATACCAGTAATTGGTTTATCATAAAACGCTTCAAGTTCCGAAGTAATAAGCTCTGCTCTTCCAGTGGTAATATCAGCTTTTAAACGACCAGCAGCATCTTTATTTGTGTATCTATTCGTTATTAACCCAGAAGTTTTAATAGCCGTAAAAGCAAAGGTACTTGCTAGTATAATAGCTATTATAGATAGCCTCGGTATTAAAAACGCTTTAGTTTTTATATTTCCTCTTAAAAAATAAATACCTACAAAAGCTATAGCACAAATTAACCCTGTAATTATACCTCCACGCGAAAACGTAACTAAACCTCTATATGTAACTAATGCTAGCAATATGAGATCTAAAATATTAATGAACTTATTCTTTATATAAAATAAGCGGGTAAGAAGTACAAATATTCCTATCCCTAAAGTTGTAGCAACCTGGTTAGGACCGAAACCTCCAGAAGCTTCATGATTAGATTGTGTACTTCCTAAAATATCTCCAATATCTGGAGTATTAAAAAATAAGTAAACGGTCATAGTTATTACCGGAAGTAACAGCGCAAGAATAATATGCTGTAACCTACGCGTACTAATTGAACGCCTATAACAGTAAATTGCACTTAAACCAAGACAAACAGGTCCTGTTAAATTAAATAAAACTGTATTCCTAACATTTGTTTCTGGATTTAAATACATTGCTGCAAATAAAATTCCAGGTGTTAATAGGATAAGATATAACCAATATGGGCCAGATCGAGAAGATGCTCCTCTATAAAAAAGACCTATTAGTAATAACCCAATAACAACATATTTACCAAACTCATAAGCAATACCACCATTGGTCATTCTCAAGAATACTTCACAAGATGTAAAATATGCTGCAGCTACTAAAACCTCGTTATTTTTGTTTTTATTTTTTACAACCAGAAATAATAATATAAAAAGCGACGCAAGAGAGTAAACCTTAGAAAGAACAGGTAAAATTGTAATAAGTAACGCTATTACTACATGTAATATAATTAATTGTAAATACGCTATTTTATTTAATGGTTTGATATGGCTTTAGTATATAAATTTATTAATCTAGGCATTATGTATGAGCCTGAATAGTTTTTAATAATATGTTTCTGAAGAGATTTCCCTAATTGTATTCTAGACTCTTTATCTGAAGCAAGCAAAGTTAATTGTTCTGAAAAATTTTGTATGCAATCTACTTCAGCTACTTTACCATAATTCAATATCACCTTAGGTATTTGACCTACGCGTGTTGATAAAACTGCCAATCCTGCTAATCCATACTCTAAAATTACCATTGGTAAGCCTTCATCCTTAGAAGAAAGTACACCAATATCATAATGCTTAAGTTGAGAATTTATATTAGTTTGCATTCCTAATATAAACACAGAGTTTTTTAAATTATTTAGCTCTATATATTTTTGTATTTCAGCAAAATACTCGTCTTCATATACAGCTCCAATTAAATGTAAAGACCATCCTGTTTTGGCTAAATTAGTTTTAGCAAAAGATTTTAATAAAAATATATGATTTTTTGGAGGCCTTAAGTTTGCTACACATACTATTCGTTTATCATCTTCACCTTTTAAATTTAATTCTTGACGAGTGTTCTCTTGCAATTGAACAAAATTCGGCAAATACGTAACACGTTTACAATTTAAATTAATTTTAGACCAAGTGCTCAACGTTTCATTAACGCATAATATTTGTGAAAATTTAAAAGAGCAAAGTTTTAAAATTAGATGTTGTTTTTTATTATGATTAACTCTTTGCCCATTATGATCGTGCCAAATAATTTTTAGATGTGTGTAAAAAGCCTTTAGCTGCATAGCAAAGAAAAAGGACATTCCATGTGCATGCAAAATTTGCACTTTATTTTCTTTACAATAACGCAAAGCCGTTTTCAATGATGGTATGTCAAATTTATACTTACGATTTAAAGATAGTAACGAAACTCCTTCAGAAATTGAATCTTTCAACACACCTTCTTCACGAGTGCAGCATAGTCCTGAAAAGCCAGTCTTATCAACTAAACCATTAGCTATTTGTACTGCCATGCGCTCTGCACCACCTGCATTTAACGTATCTATAATTTGAAGGACTCTTAAAGATTTAGACATATACTTACTCTAACCAAGCTTTAAATTCTTTAACACGTTCTCGACTTACTATAATTTCTTGCTCATTGTATGTTTTTAGCTTCACCTTTAACCTTGAGTTAGAATAACTAACAATATCTTGTATTGCCTTAAAACTCACGATAAACTTTCTACTAACTTGAAAGAATTTTTTTGGATCTAAATCGGTTGATAGTTCATCAATTGTTGTGTCTACTAAATAACTTCTTCCTTCAGTATTAAAAAGATAGGTTCCTTTGTTTTCAGAATAAAAACACTCAATTGCAGAACTGTTAAATACTTTAATATGTTGACCAACTTTAGATGTAAATCTTGTTTTGTAAGAAGCAGTTTCAGCAACATTTAATAATTGTCGTATCTCAGACATGTTTATTGATGCAGATGATACTGTAGAAAATGTTGTCTTAAATTTCTTAACTGCCACTTTTAATTCATCTTCATCAATAGGTTTAAGTAAATAATCAACAGAATTTAATTTAAATGCTTTTAACGCATACTCATCATAAGCCGTAGTAAAGATTATTGCACTCTTAAGGTTTACCACATCAAAAATTTCGAAAGATAAGCCATCACTTAGTTGAATATCTAAAAACACAAGATCTGGATGTGCATTCATACTCAACCACTCGATTGATTCTTCTACACTATGAAGCATTGTTAATGCAGAGATTCCAATTTCGGCAAGCATACGTTGTAAACGCCTTGCAGATGGTTTTTCATCTTCAATAATTATAACATTCATAAGGAATCTTTTAGAGGTTACTAAACTACAGAAAATTGCAATTACACGAGTAATAACTTAGAAATAACATATTTTAAAGTAGTTTTGCCCTTAAACATTTTATCCTTTGAAGATTGCAGTTGTCATATTAAATTGGAACGGTAGAGCGCTCTTAGAAAAGTTCTTACCATCTGTTGTTAATTTCTCTAAAGAAGCAACTGTGTATGTGGCAGATAATGCCTCGACAGATGATTCTATCTTATTGATAACTTCACTATTCCCTTCAGTAAAAATAATACAGAATGCTGTTAATGGCGGTTATGCTAAAGGGTATAATGATGCTTTAAAACATCTTAACGAAGATATCCTTATTCTATTAAATAGTGATGTAGAGGTGACAGAACATTGGCTCACTCCTATTTTAACTTGTTTTAAAAGTAACCCTAACGTAGCAGCGGTACAACCAAAAATATTAGATTATAAAGATAAATCTTACTTTGAATATGCAGGTGCAGCTGGTGGTTATATTGATGCTTTAGGTTATCCCTATTGTAGAGGTCGTATTTTTAATAGCTTAGAAAAAGACCATGGACAATACAATGACACTAAAGATATATTTTGGGCAAGCGGCGCTTGCCTTGCAATTAAAAATGATGTATTTCATGAGGTAGGCGCTTTAGATGAAGACTTTTTTGCTCACCAAGAGGAAATTGATTTATGCTGGCGCATTAAAAATGCAGGATATAACATAGTTTATACTGGGCAAAGCACTGTATATCATGTTGGTGGTGCTACATTAAACAGTATGAATCCTAAGAAAACATTCTTTAACTTTAGGAATACCTTATTTGCCCTAATTAAAAACGTTGCTGGACCTAAAGTTTATGGCTTCATCTTAATTCGTTTAATTTTAGATGGGGTTGCAGGATTTAAATTTCTACTTGAAAAAAAACCAAAACATTTTATTGCTATTCTTAAAGCTCACGGTAGCTTTTATGCCCAACTACCAAAATTTTTAAAGAAACGAAAGGCATTAAAAAGTAGTATTAAATATCATCAAATTAACTCGGTAGTTTACAAACACTTTATTCTGAAAAAACAATCCTTTAAGGAACTATAATCTTTACTTAAAGTATTGTTAATACTAAGAAAGTCGGCATTCTTTTTGATAATTTTGATGTACAAATAACGAATTAAAACAATTATGAAAAAAATAATGATTATTGCTGCATCTGCAGCGGTTTTATTGTCTTCTTGTGTTTCTCAGAAGAAATATGCTGATTTAGAAGCTCAGCAACAGGAAACGCAAGACAGGTTAAATACGGCTACCGTAAAATTAAACTCTTGTTTAGAAGAAAAAGCTGGAGCAACTGCTAAGGCAAATGCTTTAGAAGATCAGGTAGCAGACTTAAGAAGAACTAATGCAGATCTTATTGAAACAAAAGGTAACTTAACTACCTTGACAACTAAGGGTGCTACAAACCTTGAAAAATCTTTAGAATCTTTAAAAGAAAAAGATTTACAGATTAAAACGTTACGTGATGCTGTTACAAGAAAAGATTCTGTAACTCTTGCATTAGTAACAAGCTTAAAAGGTGCTTTAGGTAATATGGCAGATGAAGACATTGAAATTAATGTTGAAAAAGGTGTTGTATATGTATCTATCTCAGATAAATTATTATTTAAGAGTGGTAGCTACAACGTAACTAGCCGTGCTAAAGAAGTTTTAGGTAAAGTTGCTACAGTTGTAAATGCTAAACCAGATATTGAATTTATGGTAGAAGGTCATACAGACAATGTGCCAATTAAGAATGCTGTTTTAGAAGACAACTGGGATTTAAGTGCTAAACGTGCAACAAGTGTTGTAAGAATTTTACAAGACGAGTATGGTGTGCCACCTCAGCGTATGACAGCTGCAGGACGTAGCTACTACATTCCTGTTGCTAGTAATGACACTGCAGAAGGTAGAGCTAAAAACAGAAGAACTCGTATTGTAGTACTTCCTAAATTAGACCAATTTTACAGTATGGTAAAAGAAGGTATGGATGAAGCTTCTAAGAAGTAATTCTAAATCCTAATATTATTAAAACCGACTCATTAATTTGAGTCGGTTTTTTTTATGCTATAATATTTGTGTTTAAGATTTAATGCTAATTTAAGTGTAACTAATGTTGTTAAACTTAAAATACTTAGAGACAGTAATTAGGTATTTAAAGTTGAATCAAGGCTCTATAAAACATTACTTGTATATTTAAAACCAATAATAATTAAGGTATAAAAAAAGCCGATAGAGCATATACTCTATCGGCTTTTTTAAAATTATAGGTAAAACTTAAAAGCTTACATCTATAACAAATTCTCCGCTTGTAATTACTATTACATCTTCTGGGTCACCATCATTAACGACATCAAAATTAAATGATCCTGTAACTACATCATTTTCTACATTTGTAATGACAATGCTTCCACTATTTTCAACTCCTGTATAATCCACATCATTTTCTGTATACGTGGCACTATAAATTTCTGGAGTAGCAGCTAAATCATATGTTCCTTCTGTAATGTTATCTGGGAAAATAATTCGGATCTGTCTTCCCATATCATCATCAAAAGTCACCTGTATTGTTTCTTGTACAAATACTACTGGAAATAAACTTGCATTAAATCCTGCACCATCTATTGTTGCTGTACAGCTGTTTACTGGTTCTTCTACAGAAAATTCAATATTTTGAAAAATTCCGTTTTCTACAGTAATTGTAGACTCTGTAAAAAATTCCTGCATTACACCAGAAAAACTACCTCCAGCTATATTTGTATTAGTATTATAAGTACTTAATGTAAGTGATCCAGAAATAGCAAAGAAAACGTCAGACTCTTCATTTGAAATATCTGTATCATAAAGTAATATAGCTTGATCTGGGTCAGACAGATCATATGTAGTGCCTTGTACTGGGTTAAATATTTGGAATCCTGCTTGTCTTGTTCCTACTGTTGCATCAACTAACAATCCGTCTTCATTGCTAACGGCAGAAATTGAAACACCTTCAAAAGCATCACCATCTACAATATCAAAATCGAAGATCCCAGATGTACTTCCACCACCACCAACAAAGGCAGAGCAGTCTTCAATACTATCTAATAATTGTTGTAAAACACCTGTTTCATCTCCACAAGATGTAATTTGTTGTTCAATAGCTAAGCTATAAGTGTTACAAAGTTGATCTACATTTTCTGTTGTAGCATCAGAAAGTGCAAGTCCTGCAGAAACAGTTGCCTGTGCTGCTTGCTCACAGGTAAGATTTGCGCCGCCACTAGCTGCAAATTCTCCTTCTAAAGGTTCATTTTCGCAAGCTGAAAAGCTAACTACAATTAGGGCAATAAAAATACATTTTAAGTTAAGTAGGTGTTTCATCATATGTTTTTTAGTCATAACAAACATAATTAAAAAATATTAAGATGATTATCCCAAAGCTTTAGGAATTCTTAAGAGCAAAATAATACCAATTAGAAAATATACAGTTAATGTGATAATGGAATACCTAATATCTCCAGTAAGCTCAGCAATAAAACCATAAGAAAACATTCCTATCACGATTCCTATTTTCTCTGAAACATCATAAAAACTAAAGTATGATGCTGTGTCTATAGCGTGTTCTGGAAGCAACTTTGAGTACGTAGATCTAGATAAACTTTGTACGCCACCCATTACAAGACCAACACAAGCTGCTGCAACATAAAATTGATTTGGAGTAGTTACTGTATATGCATATATACAAATTGCCATCCATATAATATTTATTACAATTAATGTTGGGATATTACCAAATTTACCTGAGGCTCTAGACGTTAATGTAGCACCAACTACAGCTACTAATTGTATAAGTAGAATACTAATTATTAATCCTGTTGTAGAGTTTTGTTCTCCCCAATCTAATTCTTCAATTCCAAAATAGGTGGCTACTAACATTATTGTCTGCACAGCCATACTATAAACAAAAAAAGCGCCTAAAAATCGTTTTAATCTTATGTTATCTCCAAGTTTAATCCAAATGTGTTTTAGTTCTTTAAAACCATTAAATAACACGCCTCTAGTTAATTTTTTTTCAGCCTTATTCCCTTTGGGTAAGTATTTATAGGTGTATTGGCTAAATCCTATCCACCAAACTCCAGTAAGAATAAAAGATAATCGGGTAGGTAAGCCTTCATCTTCAAATCCAAATGTGTCGTAAAACATTATCATTGCTAAACAAATAACTAATAATATAACACTACCTATATAACCTAATGAAAAGCCTTTAGCACTAATTTTATCTTGTTGTTCTGGAAAAGCGATGTCTGGTAGGTATGAATTGTAAAATACTAAACTTGCCCAAAATCCTATTAAAGCCAAAAAGTAACATAAAAAACCAAACCACAGATAATCTATATTAAACCAAAACAAACCTATACAGGATATAGCGCCTAAATAGCAAAAGAATTTTAAAAAAGATTTCTTATTCCCTACATAATCGGCAATACCACTTAGAAACGGACTTAAGAAGGATACCACTAAAAAAGCTAAAGCTGTAATATAACTTATTAGACTATCGTTATTAAAATTGATGCCTAAAAAGGTAACGGTATCATCTAAGATTTTACCTGTTTGTTCATCTTTTACTAATGTAATGGCGCCGTAGAAAATAGGAAAGACTGCAGAAGCAATTACTAAACTATATACCGAGTTTGCCCAATCGTAAAACGCCCAAGCATTGAGCAATTTTTTACTTCCTTTTGGTAGGTTTTGCATGTTATAAAAATAAAAAAGCCGCTCAAATAGAACGGCTTTTATAGATTATATTTTTAAGAATTAACGTTTAAAGCTAGAAACTCCAAATCGTCTAGCTTCTGCCCTAGCGTTATCTGCATTGGCTTGCAAATTGTTAATTCTGGTATCACTGCTTGGGTGAGTACTCATAAACTCTGGTGGTGCTTGTCCTCCAGAATTTGCTTTCATACGTTGCCATAGCTCTGCAGCTTCTAATGGTTCGTAACCTGCAATGGCCATAATCTGTTGTCCTATAATATCTGCCTCTGTTTCGTGGCTTCTGCTAAATGGTAACATGACTCCAAATTGAGTCCCCAAACCATAAGCTGTACCAAAGATTTGTTGTGTTTCTTGGCTACTTCCGCTTACAGCAATAGTTCCTGCAACAGCTCCTATTTGTTGTAATTGTCCTGCACTCATACGTTGCTGTCCGTGATTTGCTAATGCGTGAGCAACTTCATGACCCATAACTGCAGCTAAACCTGCTTCATCTTGAGTAATTGGTAATATACCAGTATACACAACAATTTTTCCACCTGGCATACACCAAGCGTTAATTTGATCATCTTGCACTAAATTATATTCCCAACGGTAATCTGAAGTGTAACCTGAATATCCATTTGCATTAAGCCAAGTTTCAGAAGCATTTTTAATTTTCTCTCCTACTCTCTTAACCATTAATGCCTCACTTGTATTTGTCACAACATTGTTTTCAGACAAGAAAGCATCATATTGCTGAAATGCCATTGGTAAAATTTGTGAATTAGGCACAAGCGCTAATGTTTTTTTGCCAGTAAAAGGATTAGTTGTACACGCAAGAAATAATCCTACAGCTCCTAATAATATTAAAGTTGTTTTAGTTTTCATAGTTGATTTTTTATAGGCTTAAAATTACAAAAACGATACCAATAACACTTTGTAAGAAAATCATAAAAAGTCATAAAAGACCTTAAAACCGGCGAAATACAGAGCGTATCGACAAATAGTAGGCTAAAATTTGAGAGTCACTCCCTATTTTATTAAATTAAAGACACTTATAAAATCAAAATATTATGAACCCTTTAAAAACACCTACATCTTACAAACAACATATAGAAGATAGATTTGGTAGAAAAGGAACACCTAAGCGAGATGAGTTTGACAAGAAATCTTTAAAATTTAAACTCGGAGTCCTTTTTAATACTACTAGAAAAAAAGAAAAAATAAGCAAAGAAGATATTGCAGAAAGAACTAATACCAAACTAGAACTTATTTCAAAGATTGAACTAGGCTTAGTAGATATTACACTTTCAAAATACAGGCAATTAGTTGAAGTTGGTTTACAGAAAAAGTTAAATATAACTATTGAATAAGATAAATTTAAGACTTGGTCACAATGCAAATAAGTAAATTTGTTAGGATAAAGTATATCCATGACCACAACAAAAAAAGACGCGGTTCCTGTTCAAGCATTACTCATGCCAAAACAGTTTATAGCTATAGGAAAAACAATACAATTTTTTTCTCCAAAATTAGCAAGCAGGTTTGCAGCTAAATTATTTCTCACGCCATTTAAATATCCAATGCCTGAGCGAGAAAAACACATGTATAATAATTCTAGGATTGAGCGACTTACTGTACCTTCAATTAATCGTGAAATTGTAGTTTTTCATTATGGAACCTCTCCTAAAAAAGTATTATTGTGCCACGGTTGGTCTGGAAGTGGTACTCAATTAGCTAAAATTGCAGAGTCTTTAGAAAAGAAAGGATATTCAACTATTAGTTTTGATGCTCCAGCTCACGGTCGTGCTCCTGGAAAAATAAGCATGATGCCATTTTTTATAGAGTCTGTAAAATACCTTCATGAAAAGTATCCTTTTCAACTTGCTATAGGACACTCACTTGGAGGCATGTCTCTACTTAAAGCGGTAAGTGACGGCTTGCCTTTAGATAGACTCAGCATTATTGGCACAGCTAACAGCATTACACATATCACCAAAGATTTTGTGAGAAATATGAGGTTAAAACCTGAAGTTGCTACTCATTTAAAGTCTTATATGGATGGTAAATTTGGTGAAGACTTAGATAATTATTCTGGAGCTGTTTCAGCTAAAAATGTAAACATTCCAACTTTGATAGTTCATGATAAAGACGATGTAGATGTACACTATTCTTCTGCACAAGAAATTAATTCGGTTTTAGATGAAGGCACTTTGCATCTTACTGAAAAATTAGGACACAGACGAATTTTAGGTCATCCTGAAACCATTGAAGAAATTACATCGTTTATAACGGAATAGTTCTTGAATGATAATCCTTAAAACGTAAGTATCATAGTCATTTCACGACTTAACATACAACACTTAAAAACAAAAAAAATACTATGAAATATTTATCATTAGTTGCGCTTTCTCTATTTATAATGAGTTGTGGCAATGCACAAAAAAAAGATACTGCTAAAACAGAAAATACCTACGAGGTTTCTAAAACCAACGCAGAATGGAAAGAAGTTTTATCTTCAGAAGAATATCATATACTACGAGAAGCAGGAACAGAACGTCCTTTTTCTTCAGAGCTATTAGATATTAAAGAAGAAGGTACTTATGTGTGTGCAGCATGTAAAACACCAGTTTTTAAAAGCGAACATAAGTTTGATAGCGGTACAGGTTGGCCAAGTTTTGATAGAGAAATAGATGGTAATGTTGCCTTCTCTACAGACAATAAAATTGGCTATACACGTGTAGAAGAGCATTGTGCGGTTTGTGGTGGTCACTTAGGACACGTTTTTAATGATGGTCCAAAAAACACTACAGGTAAACGCCATTGTATAAATGGTGATGCTTTAGATTTTATTCCTTCAACTAAATAAAAAATTATATGTCTACTAACTATAATATAAATAAGACAGAAGAAGAATGGAGAAAAGAGTTGTCTCCAGAGCAATACCATATTCTTAGAGAAGCAGGAACAGAACGACCACATACAGGTAAATACAATATGCATTTTGAAGATGGTGAATACCATTGCGCTGCTTGTAACACTAAATTATTTGATAGTGACAGCAAATTTGAAAGCGGTTGTGGATGGCCAAGCTTTGATAATGCTATTGATGGCGCTATTGAGTACAAACAAGATAAAACTCTTGGTATGATTAGAACCGAAATTTTATGCGCTAACTGTGGAGGTCATATTGGGCACGTTTTTGATGATGGCCCTACAGAAACTGGACAACGTTACTGTGTAAATTCTGCAAGTATAAACTTTAATAAGTAATAATTTAACGAGTCTTTGGGAAGCGCTATCTTTTTCTAATAATAGTTTTGGCATTGAATTTGATTTCAATTTAACTAACACAAAACCTTAGAGATGAAAAAAATATTAGCTTTATTAGCATTTACAGCCGTTTTATTTACAAGTTGCGAAGGAGATCCAGGATCTCCAGGACCATCTGGAGAGCCAGGTGTTAATATCCTAGGTCAAACTTTTGAAATAGAAAATATTAATTACTCTTATGATGCAAGTGCAAACTTGTGGTCTACAATTATCGATATCCCTTCAGACATTGAAGTTTTTGAAAGCGACGCTATTTTAGTGTACCGTTTTGATGGTCAAATTGGGTTAAATGATGGATCTACTGCAGATTTATGGAGTCTTATACCTCAAAACTTTTTTACAGATGAAGGTACAATACAATATGTATCTGCTCACACATTTATAGATGTAGAATTGTTTATAGATGGTAATTATGACCTAAGTAACTTAGATTTCGGTTATACAGACGATCAAATTTTTAGATTTGTTGTAGTCCCTTCAGACTTTGCATTAACAGTAGATGTTACAGATTACAATGCTGTAATGAATGCTTTAAACGACAGAAACAATACAACAGAAGGTTTAGAAAACTAATTTCTAAAAACATCTATTATATTAAAAAGCGATGCTCTAACTTACAGAGCATCGCTTTTTGTTTCTCTTAATATTGCGTAAATTCGTAGCCTTAAAATCAGACTAAAAAATCAGAAAATATGAGTAAGTACGATGTTATTGTATTAGGAAGCGGTCCTGGCGGTTATGTTGCTGCAATACGCGCCTCACAATTAGGCTTAAAAACTGCTGTAATAGAAAAAGAAAATCTTGGAGGTGTATGTTTAAACTGGGGTTGTATCCCTACAAAAGCATTGTTAAAGAGTGCTCAAGTTTTTGACTATTTAAAGCACGCAGAAGATTATGGTCTTAGTGTTGAGAATCCAGATAAAGACTTCACTAAAGTTGTAAAACGTAGTCGTAATGTGGCAGAAGGAATGAGCAAAGGTGTTCAATTCCTAATGAAGAAAAATAAGATTGATGTAATTGATGGCTTTGGGACATTAAAAACCGGAAAGAAAATTTCTGTTGAAGGTAAAGATGGTAAGAAAGACTATGAAGCTAATCATATAATTGTTGCAACTGGAGCTCGTTCTAGAGAATTACCAAACTTAAAACAAGATGGTGAGAAAATTATAGGATACCGCCAAGCAATGAACTTGCCTAAGCAACCAAAATCTATGATAATTGTAGGTTCTGGAGCTATTGGTGTTGAGTTTGCTCACTTTTACAATGCAATGGGTACTGAGGTAACAATAGTAGAGTTTTTACCAAACTTAGTTCCTGTTGAAGATGAAGATGTGTCTAAGCAATTTGAGAAAAGCTTTAAGAAAGCTGGTATAAAAGTAATGACCAACTCTTCTGTAGAAAGTGTAGATACTTCTGGAGATGGTGTTAAGGCTAAAGTAAAAACTAAAAAAGGCGAAGAAACCTTAGAAGCAGAAATTGTACTATCTGCTGTTGGTATTAAAACAAATATTGAAAATATTGGTCTTGAAGCTGTAGGCATTAAGACAGACAAAGATAAAATCTTAGTTAATGACTGGTACCAAACCAACATTCCTGGATATTATGCTATTGGAGATGTAACGCCAGGTCCAGCATTGGCTCACGTTGCTTCTGCAGAAGGTATTATCTGTGTAGAAAAAATTGCAGGAATGAAAGTTGAAGCATTAGACTACGGTAACATTCCTGGTTGTACATATGCTACTCCAGAAATTGCAAGTGTTGGAATGACCGAAAAGCAAGCTAAAGAAGCTGGTTACGAACTTAAAATAGGGAAATTTCCATTCTCTGCTTCTGGTAAAGCTAGTGCTGCCGGAACAAAAGATGGCTTCGTAAAGGTAATTTACGATGCTAAGTACGGTGAGTGGTTAGGTTGCCATATGATTGGTGCTGGTGTAACAGATATGATTGCAGAGGCTGTTTTAGGACGTAAACTAGAAACTACAGGACACGAAGTTTTAAAAGCAGTGCATCCTCACCCAACTATGAGTGAAGCTGTCATGGAAGCAACTGCTGCTGCTTATGATGAGGTTATACACCTATAAGCAAAACACTTAACATATTTAAAACCGCTTTCAATCTTGGAAGCGGTTTTTTTTATGCAAAAAAATTAATCTTTTTTGTAACCTTTTTTTCTATTCTTACGTATAACCTGTACAACAAGATGTCATCAATCATCTAAAAAAATTACATGAGACAACTAAAGATTACAAAGCAGGTTACCAATCGTGAAACCGCTTCATTAGACAAGTATTTACAAGAAATTGGAAAGGTAGACTTAATCACTGCCGAAGAAGAGGTAGAGTTAGCACAGCGTATTAGAGCTGGAGACAATCGTGCATTAGAAAAACTAACAAAAGCCAATTTAAGGTTTGTGGTGTCTGTATCTAAACAATACCAAAACCAAGGACTAACATTACCAGACCTTATTAATGAAGGTAATTTAGGACTAATAAAAGCTGCAAAACGCTTTGACGAAACACGTGGTTTTAAATTTATCTCGTATGCCGTATGGTGGATTCGTCAATCTATCCTACAAGCATTAGCAGAACAATCTCGTATTGTAAGATTACCTCTTAACAAAATTGGATCTATTAATAAGATTAACAAGATGTATGCGTATTTGGAGCAGTCTAACCAAAGACCGCCTACACCAGAAGAAATTGCACAAGAATTAGAAATGACGATTTCTGAAGTAAAAGAATCTCTTAAAAACTCTGGTCGCCACCTTTCAATGGATGCGCCTTTAGTAGATGGTGAAGACTCTAACCTTTATGATGTCTTAAAATTTGGAGAATCACCAAACCCAGAAAAAGACCTTTTAGTTGAGTCATTACAAACAGAAATAGATAGAGCATTAGAAACACTTACACCTAGAGAGGCAGATGTTATAAGACTGTATTTTGGTTTAGGACAACAGCAGCCGCTAACACTTGAGGAGATTGGAGAAACCTTCGAGCTTACTAGAGAGCGTGTTCGCCAAATAAAGGAAAAAGCCACAAGACGTTTAAAGCATACATCTAGAAGTAAGATCTTAAAAACCTATTTAGGCTAAATTCCTTATCTTCGCTAAATCTAAAATATTTAACGATACGACAGTATTCAGTTTATTGTTTCTACAATAACATACTGTTCGTTTTTTGATTGATGAATGACCTCCGGCTGATTACCGGAGGTTTTCTCATTTTAAGAGTATTCTTAAACTCACAACAGCTTCAACATTTATATTATTGGTTACCTTTGCAAAAAACTTATAACATGTCTCAAAAACGTATTGCTCCTTCAATTTTAGCTGCAGATTTTGCTAACCTTCAACGTGATATAGAACTTGTAAACAACTCAGATGCAGATTGGTTTCATATAGATATTATGGATGGTGTTTTTGTCCCAAACATATCATTTGGTATGCCCGTTTTAAAAGCAATTAATAAACACGCCAATAAAACTATTGATGTGCATTTAATGATTGTAGATCCAGATCGCTATATTAAAACATTTGCAGAACTTGGTAGCAATGTACTTACAGTGCATTACGAAGCTTGTACCCATTTGCACAGAACACTACAAGCCATTAAAGCCGAAGGCATGAAAGCTGGTGTTGCAATTAACCCACATACTCCTGTAGATTTATTAGAAGATATTATAAACGATATAGATGTTGTTTGTATTATGAGTGTAAATCCAGGTTTTGGAGGACAAAGCTTTATTGAAAACACTTACAAGAAGGTAACAAGGTTAAAAGAAATTATCCTTAATAACAATGCCGAAACTCTTATAGAGATTGATGGTGGCGTTACTAATAAAAATGCCAAAGAATTGGTAAATGCAGGCGCAGATGTACTTGTGGCAGGAAGCTATGTATTTGGATCTTCAGACCCTTTAAAAACTATTAAAGATTTAAAAGCTCAGGTAAATTAAAACAATGGTTAACATACCTAGATTATCTATAATCATTATTGCTATGATGGTTTTTGGTAATGTAGGTATGCTACATTCTCAACATACAGATGTTATTTTAGATGTTAACTCTGGCAAACTACATTATCAAATTTATGGTGAAGGTTCTCCAATTTTAATAATTAATGGAGGACCAGGAATGAATTCAGAAGGATTTAAACCTTTAGCTGAAGAACTTTCCAAAACCAATTCTGTTATCCTTTACGATCAAAGGGGTACTGGCTTATCTACCTTACACGACATAAATTCAGAAACCATAACCATAAATGCTATGGCTGAAGATATTGAGGTATTACGCTGTCATTTAAATATTAACCAATGGACAGTATTGGGCCATTCCTTTGGTGGTATGTTGGCATATTGTTATACAGCAAAATATCCTGAACACGTTACTGCATTAATACAATCTTCATCTGGAGGATTAGATCTCACTATAATAGAGCATTTAGATATAAGAGGTAGTCTTTCCCAAACACAAAGAGATTCATTAGATTATTATACCCTTAAGATTTCTAATGGTGATACGTCTTATGCAACAGCATATAACAGAGGTAAATTTTTAGCACCAGCATATGTATATAGTTCAACTTACATACCTATTGTAGCTAAGAGACTAACACAAGGTAATAGAGCAATAAACAGTTTGGTCTGGCAAGATTTAAGGCGTATTGAATTTAGTACAGCTTCATTTTTTAAAACATTTAAAAAACCAGTGTTAATACTGCATGGTAAGGATGATGTTGTAGGACTATCTATACCTGAGCATGCCCATAATCTTATACCAAATTCTGAACTAGTAATTTTAGAGAATTGCAAACATTATGGTTGGTTAGATGCTAAGACAGCTTATTTTAACGCTATTAATACTTTTACAAAAAACTTATAATTTTGCAAGACACATATGACATTATAATTGTTGGTGGTGGTCCCATTGGTATTGCTTGTGGTTTACAGGCCAAAGAAAAGGGATTGTCGTATTGTATATTAGAAAAAGGACCCTTGGTAAATTCTCTTTACCACTACCCTACTAATATGACATTTTTCTCAACGTCTGAAAAGCTTGAGCTACATAACATTCCATTTATAAGTGCTAATGCAAAACCTACCAAAGAAGAAGCCTTAGAATATTACAGGCGCATTGCAACTTCAAAAGAGTTAACTATAAATCTTTTTGAAAGGGTCACAAATATTACTTCAGGCAAATTACATACTGTAGAAACTACAAAGGCAACATATATTACTAAGCATGTAATTATAGCAACTGGTTTTTATGATATCCCAAATCCTCTTAATATTCCTGGTGAAGACTTAAATAAAGTTTCTCACTATTATGGAAACCCACATTTTTATGCAGCAACAAATACTGTTGTTGTAGGTGCCAGCAACTCTTCTGTAGATGCAGCGCTAGAGATTTACAGAAAAGGTGGCCACGTTACTATGATTGTTAGAGGAGACAGTATTGGCGACCGTGTAAAATATTGGGTAAAACCAGATATAGAAAACAGAATAGAAGAAGGAAGCATTACCGCGTATTTTAATGCAGAACTTACTGAGATACGAGAAACAGAGGTTGATATAAACCACAACGGTACTCATAAAACATTAAACAATGATTTTGTGTTAGCACTAACTGGTTACCAACCAAACTTTAAGTTTTTGAAAGATGTAGGTATTAATTTATCTAATGATAAAAGACGCATTCCTGAACATAATCCAGAAACTATGGAAACAAATGTAAAAGGCGTTTATCTTGCAGGAGTTATCTGTGGTGGTATGGAAACTCATAAATGGTTTATTGAAAACTCACGTATACATGCAAAGATGATTGTAGAAGATATTATTAAAAAATAAGATTAATAACCTGCAAAATTATAATTAAGCATTTGTCTAACCTTACTATATAACTGAGGAAAGTTCATTTTAAAATCTTTAGGTGTTTCAATAAAATTTTCAATGAGAACAGCTAAAAACTCGTATTTGTTGGTATAAGCATAATTCCTAAAGTAGTCTGATGCCATTAAATTATTACGGTATAAATCATCTTTTAAAATTTGTTCTATTTCGGTATAGCCATCACTAAAGATTGAAGCACTTACATCTCTAAATTTTTTACTATTTAACTGCAAAATATGTGTAAACTCATGTATACCTAAGTTTAAATTATCTGTAGTATCTGCATAACCTTCCTTAAAATCTTTCCAAGAAATAACCAACGCCTTTAACCTTGGATTAAACTCACCTTTATGATATGCAGCAGTAATGTTAGAGTAATACGTATTAGGATAAATTATAACGCGATCTAAAATACCTAAGTAATAATTGCGCATCCCAAAAGTTAGCATAATTGCTGTAGCACCAATTAAAACTTTCATTTCCTCGGTAACCTCTAAATCTTCGCGTCCAAAAAATTCTTTATCTGCTAAAAATGTAGCCAACCTATGTTGAAAAAATGTTTTCTGAGAAGTATTAAGTAAACCATAAAATTCAAACTGGTTTTCTAGTATAGTGATTGATGATTCTGGTAACTTCTTTTTAAACAGATAAAAGTGAGTATATATAGGCTTTTTAAACTTTATCACATAAAGTGTTTCGGCAGATTTTACTAAGTAGTAAATAATAATAAGAATGATTGCTATTGCAAGAAATTTTCCAAAAACCATATAATAAAAGTAGAGATAAAAATAAATGTATGGATAGTACAACCTATAATTTTCAATAATAAGAAGTAGTTCTGTTATTTTAATACATTTGTGTAACTAATCATTTAAAAAATAAATTATGAAAAAGGTATTTTTATCAATTATGGCTGTAGGTATGTTAATGGCTACTACATCTTGTAGAGAAACTACAGAAGACAAAGCAGAAGATGCTATGGAAGATGTGAGTGATGATGTTAGCGATGATATGGATGAAGCTGAGAGCACATTAGAGAGAGCTGCAGATGAAACTGAAGACGGAATTAAAAGAGCAGGCGAAGAAATAGAAGGCGCTGCTAAAGATGTAAAAGAAGAGTTTGATGGTGAAACAGATGACAACTAATTAGTTACACAATTAACACTTATAAAACAAAGGCTCCTAATTTTAGGAGCCTTTTAAGTCTTAATTATTCTTACAACTTCAAGATATTATTATATTTGTGCCTTACTAACCTTATAAAATTTATTAAAATGAAAAAAGTAATATTATCTGTAATGGCTTTAGGTCTTCTTTTAGGAACTTCTTGTAGAGAAACTACTGAAGAGAAAACTGAAGATGCTATCGAAGCAATGGGTGAAGATATCGAAGCTAACGCTGAAGAAGCTGGTGATGCTATTGAAGCTGGTGCTGAAGAAGTTGAAGCTGAAATGAACGAAGCTGGTGAAGAAGTTGAAGCTGAAATGAATGAAGAAATGAACGAAGAGATGAAAGAAGATGCAACAGACGATAACGCTGCTAACTAATCTTTTTCTTTTATAGAATAGAAAAAGGCTTCCAATTTATGGAAGCCTTTTTTAGTATATAACAGTTTCCTTAAAACGTGTTAGTTATTAAAGTAAACATTATTAGGTAACACGCCTACTGTAAAACTAGTTGTTAAGCTATTATCGGTTAAGTCATAAATATGAACCGAACCATTACTAGAAAAGTCATTAGGATCACAAGCGTATAGTGTATTATCATTTACAACCATTCCATATAAGTTAAGACCCGTTAATTCTGCATCTGTAGGAATTGTAAAAGATGACGTTGCGCCTTTATAAACATTCCCGTTTAAGCCATAGTAAACTGCATTATTATCTATATTTAAATAACTTGGGTGCTCTGTTTGATTAAATGTATATGTAGTAGTAACTGTATTGCTAGAAGTATTAATTACAGAAATACTTCCACCTTCTTCATCTCCTTGATATGAAAATTGTCCAGAACTTAAAACCCAAAGATTACCGCTGGCATCTAACTGCAAACTGTTTGGTGCCTTACCAACTGTTATTGTATTAGTAACAGCATCTGTTACAGGACTTATAACACTTATTTCATTATTAACACCAAAACCACCTTGATGTGCTACATAAATATTTGTTCCATCAAATAACAACTCTTCTGGACCTTCGCTTACAGGTATTGTTGTTGTAATAGTATTTGTATCTAAATCTATAACTGCAATATAATCATCTGTAGCATCACTACCACTACCCCAATTGGTAACATAACCTTTGTTGTTAGCAGTAATCATAAAACGAGGATTCATTAAACCTGTTTCTATTTTCGTAATTTCTTCAAAAGAAAAACGATTTACTACAGTTATTTTATTACCAACGTTTGCTACTACATAGGCATTTGTTTCAGAAAACCCGATTGACTGTACTATGTTACCTAAGTTGTCATTATTTACATCTTGATAAATATCATTATCTACCGCAGTGAAATTTGCATCAATATAAGATACTGTTCCAAAACCACTTCCAAATGGTCCTTCATTAGAAATTAATATTCCTGCTTCAAAAGCAAAACTATCATTATCTGTAATGGTCACAGTTTCAGAAATTGGATTTGTTAGCGACTCACCATTTTCAGAAATTACAGAAATCTCGATTGTTTCAGCCTCTTCAACAGTTGTATCATCTATAATATTAACCGTTATAACTGCTGTAGTTTCTCCTTCACTTATTGTAAAATTTGTACTGTTCACGGTATAGTCTTCCGTTTCTAAAGCTGTACCCATAAGGGCAATTTCATAAGTAGTATCTACCAGTACAGCATCTGTAGTTGTAACTGTAAACAATAGCTCACCAGCATCTTCAGATACTGTTGTGGCATTTGCAGAGATAGTTATGCTACCATTGCTATTATCGGTATTCATACCGTCATCATCAGATTCACAACTAACCGTAAAAACAGCAGTTAAAACCAAAAGCATTAATAATTTAAGTGTCTTCATTATTTAAAATTTAGAAGGATTGAGTTAGTAAAATTGAATAGTGGCGTCCAGGATTTGGCCTAAACGCTATATTTTGATAATTTTTATTGAAGATATTATTTACAGATAATTGTATTGTAAACCAGTTTAACCCTTTAGATTTTGGCTTAAATGAAAGGTTAACATTAGATACTGAATAACCTCCAAGAGTTTCAGAATTGTCTGTCTTTGTAAAGACCTCACCATTGTATAAAAATTGATACAGAAGGTGTAATGATTTATAGTTGTAACCTAAACTTCCAATAAATTTATGTTTAGGCACATATATAAATTGTGCATTGGTTGATAAATCTTTGGCCTCAACATACGTGTAACCTGTTGTAGTAGTAAACTTATGTGAGCCAAAATTATAATAAGCCTGAAATTGCGCCTCTATACCGTAGTTTCCAGAGTCCTTAATATTGTTTGGCATAAACAACCCTTGTTGGTTGGGTAGCCATTGAATCAAATTTTCTGAGTAACTAATAAATTCAGCTAGCTTAAATGTTCCGAAAGAAAATTTTAATGTTTGGTTTAGTTCTCCTTGATATGTTATTTCTGGCAATAAATCTGGATTTCCGATAGCGCCGGCACCGTTCCAATTTAAGTCGTTAAACGTTGGTGCTCTAAAATTTTTGGATGCATTAAAGCCAATACCAAATTGGCGAATAGTGTTTTCCTTTTGAAAAGCCGAAAGATAGTCTGCAGAAATACCATATAACAATGGGCTTTCATAATCATTAGAAAACTCCTGTTTTAGTTGAAGTGTACCAATAATAAATTTACTCAACTTATGCTCTAACAGTGCAGTGCCAGAAATTACATCTCTATTACTTTCTTCTATGTTAGATCCTTCTGCACTTGTAATATTAAGGTCTGCAATAGTTTTTAAACTTGTCTTAGTATTAAATTGATATTTAAACTCGTTGTTTAAAACATACCTAATCGCTTTTCCATAAAAATAAAAATCGTCTACATTTTTGTCTGGAAAGTATTTATAAGACTCAAAGACATGAGCTAACCTGGTTACACTTTCAAAAGCTTTTTCTTTTGCTGTCCAAGCTAATAGGGTTCTTGTATTTTCATCTTCATAACCATCAAAAGTAACAGCAGTTAGTGTTCTACTAAATTCTCTATCACTTAAAAATGTATTATGATAAACATTTAATTGATGGTGCTTATTCAATTTAAATCCAAAATTTAAATTTCCATTTATAGTTTTATAAGCACCATTATCATTCCTAAGGTTAGTATCTAAATATTTAAAATCGTTTTCACTTTGCAAACCATCTAATGCAGTTTCTATATAAAACTTTTTAGTACCATAACTTAATTTAGCTTGGGCTGCATAGGTTTCAAAGCTTCCGTAGCTTTCTAACAATTTTGTTTTAAAACCAGTGTTGTATTTAGTGGTGTTATTTAAATGTATACTACCACCAACAGCACCACTGCCGTAAGGAATGCTTCCGCCACCATGTCTTACTACAAGATTATCATAGTTTCGAGTACTTATGGTATTAAAATCGGTTTGCCCATTTAACTGAGAATTTATTGAAATACCATTCCAAAGCACAGCAGTTTGAGAGGCATTTGTTCCTCTAAATGATGGAGAAGACACACCACCAGGACCATTTTCCTTAAAATATATTAAACTGTTATATAGTAAAGTTTGCTGTAAAGGTGTTGCTTGATTGTAAAAAACACTATCTCTTAATGTTGTGGTTGTAGTACCAGTAGAAAAATCTGTCAAGCTTACATCACTAATGATAACCTCAGGCAATTGTTGGAGGCTATCCAATTGCGAGTGTGCAGTTGTAGAAAAAATCCACATCAATAAGATGAAAACGATATATCTCATAAGTCTTGAGATGCTTTTCCCGAGCATCATTAAGATGATTAAGAACTTGGCAGGTCTCCTGACTTGTCTTTAATGTACATACCTTCCCATATTGCTACAGTGGTTTTAAGATTGTACAAGCTCAAATAAATGAGTGACTTACAGTTGCGGGTACAGTTGCCGATTTTAACGGCATTCCCATTTTAAGGTCATACGTTTGTAATACGTATTTCCACCAAAATTCAGTGCAAAAGTAGCTTTTTTAAATAACCGCACAATGAGTTTTAAAAAATACTTAGTTTTGAATATTCTTACGCTTTTTAATTAACCTACTAATACATAACTATCTTTTGAAATATTTAGCTTCACTTTTACTCTTATCTATACTATTTACGTCTTGCAAGAATCATGACAAAGAGCTAAAATCTTTATTAAGCAAAGGTGATACGCTTAAGATTGAATATGCCAAAGGTTTTGAAGTGGTTTCTTATGAGGGTTTTAAACTTATGACTGTTAAAAGTCCTTGGCCAGATGCAGAAAAAGATTTTATTTATGCCTTAGTTAATGAGGGCAATACACTTCCTGAAGGACTAGAGTACGATCAAAAAGTAAATTTACCTATAGAGCAACTTGTCGTAACTTCTACCACTCACATACCATCTTTAGAAGCTTTAGGTGAAGAGCATGCATTGGTTGGGTTTCCAAATTTAGATTATATCTCTTCTAAAAAAACCCGACAACTCATTAACAACAATAAAGTTAAAGAGTTAGGAGCCAACGAATCTATAAATACAGAAATCCTATTAGAGCTACAGCCAGATGTAGTAATAGGTTTTGCTATAGATAACGAAAACAAAACTTTTAATATCATTCAAAAGAATGGTACTCCAGTTATTTTTAATGCAGATTGGCTTGAAACACATCCATTAGGAAAAGCAGAATGGTTAAAATTCTTTGGTGTACTTTTTAATAAAACCGATGAAGCAACTCAATTATTTAACGAGATAGCAACCTCTTATGAAGAGACCAAAAAACTTGCCAAGTCTGTAAATAAAAAGCCTACCGTTTTGTGTGGTGCTATGTATAAAGATGTATGGTATCTTCCTTATGGCAATAGTTGGCAGGCAAAGTTTATAAGTGATGCTAATGCGAAATATGTGTACGGATACACCAACGGAAAAGGCAGTATTTCTTTAGCTTTTGAAAAAGTATTAGATAAAGCTGAAAACTCAGAATATTGGTTAGCACCTGGAAGTTTTTCTTCTTACGATGCTATGTTAGAAGCCTCTTCTCACTACAATCAATTTAAAGCTTTTCAAGACAATACCATATTTAGTTTTGCAAGTACTACTGGAGAAACTGGTGGTGTATTATACTATGAACTTGGTCCTAACAGACCAGACTTAGTACTAAAAGATATGGTATCTATTTTACATCCAGAATTACTTAAAGACTATACGCCTACATTCTTTAAACCACTAAATTAAATGGTTAAGCAAAGCACATATCTTCTACTAGGGATAGTATTGCTATTAATAGCTTTTCTAACTAATATTAGTTTAGGTTCTGTAAGCATTCCTTTAGACGATGTGCTTGCCGCACTTTTTGGTGGAGATGTAGACAAAGAATCTTGGCGCTATATAATAACAGATTACAGGTTACCGAAAGCATTAACTGCCATTTTTGTTGGCAGTGGATTAGCGTTAAGTGGTTTATTAATGCAAACATTATTTAGGAATCCGTTAGCTGGTCCATACGTCTTAGGAATTAGTAGCGGAGCCAGTTTAGGTGTTGCTATAATTATTATGGGAGCAAGTTTGTTTGGTGGTGTATTTGCAAGCTATTTAAATTCTGGTTACAGCATAGCCGTTGCGTCAAGCTTGGGTAGTTTTTTAGTATTATTAGCTGTAGTAGTAGCTTCGGCAAGATTAAGAGACACCATGGCAATCCTCATTATAGGGTTAATGTTTGCTAGTTTAACAGCTTCTGTTGTTAGTGTGTTAGCTTACTTTAGTTCTGCTGCACAATTGCAACAATATATGTTTTGGTCTTTTGGTAGTCTAGGTAATTTAGGGTGGCAAGAGCTTAGTATTTTAGGTGTCACAGTTGGTATAGGAGTTATAGTTAGCATTTTCTGTTTAAAAAATTTAAATGCCTTGCTTTTGGGTGAACATTATGCTAAAAGCCTTGGTGTAAATATTAAAAAAAATAGATTTTTAATAATTGTAGCAACTAGTTTATTAGCTGGAAGTATTACAGCTTTTGCAGGACCAATAGCGTTTATAGGTTTAGCCGTACCTCATTTGGTAAGATTAGTAATAAAAACAACTAATCATCTCATATTAATGCCTGCGGTACTTTGCTTTGGTGCCATTTTAATGCTTATCTGCGATGCTATTGCACAATTACCAAATAGTGAATTTACATTACCAATTAATGCTATCACCTCATTAGTAGGAGCACCTGTTGTAATTTGGCTATTGGTGCGTAAACGTAAACTCATGTTTTAGCAAACAAAACAATTAAACTTCATAATTTTACACATTGATAATTATAGGTGAAATTCCTATTTTTACGCTTTAACAAAAATAATTTATGGGAAGAGCATTTGAATTTAGGAAAGCGCGTAAGATGAAGCGATGGTCTGCAATGTCTAAAGCCTTTACGCGTATTGGTAAAGATATTGTAATGGCTGTTAAAGAAGGTGGACCAGATCCAGACTCAAACTCTAGGCTACGTGCTGTTATACAGAATGCCAAGTCTGTAAATATGCCTAAAGACAATGTAGAACGTGCTATTAAACGTGCGAGTGATAAGTCTCAAGGTGACTATAAAGAAGTAATCTTTGAAGGCTATGCTCAACATGGTATCGCTGTTTTAATTGAAACTGCTACAGATAACAATACAAGAACTGTTGCCAATGTAAGAGCTGCTTTTAATAAAACAGACGGAAATTTAGGTACTTCTGGCTCTGTTGTCTTTATGTTTGATCATACCTGTAACTTTAAAATTAAAGGTGATAATTTAGACCTAGAAGAACTTGAATTAGAATTAATTGATTTTGGTGTTGAAGAAATTTTTGAAGACACAGATGAAAATGAGCAAGGCGAAACTCAAAAAGTGATAATGATTTATGCACCTTTTGAAAGTTTCGGAAACATTCAAGGATATTTAGAAGCTAATAATATTGAGATTATTTCTTCTTGCTTTGAGCGTATACCACAAGTTACTAAAAAGCTAACTCCAGAACAGCAAGAAGATGTTGAGAAGCTTTTAGAGAAATTAGACGACGATGATGATGTACAAAATGTATATCATACTATGGATGAGAGTGAAGACTAACAGTTCCATCCAATTCATATAAAAAAAACCTCCAAATTAATTTTGGAGGTTTTTTTATAAATATAGTTTATTTGAAAAGTATTATTTCGTTGAATTTAATCCACAAAAAAAGCCTCATCATAAGATAAGGCTTTTATTTTGGGTGGAAGACCGGGTTCGAACCGGCGACTTCTGGTACCACAAACCAGCGCTCTAACCAGCTGAGCTACAACCACCATTTGTAATCGGACGGCAAAGATAAGATATTGTCTTATTTTGAGCAAGATAATTTTTAAATTAAATCAAAAATTGAATCTACAGCTACATAACGTTCTGAGGTAAAACCTTCTGCGTGCTCTACATTTATTAATCTTCCTAAATCTTGAGCTCTGTACGTAATACTTTGAAGAAAATTATTTGAAGAAATTGGTGTTTGTGGCTCATCACTCTTTAAATTAAAAAACTGACTTTCATACGCCTTTACAGAAGCTATCTTTTTATCTAAATACCCAGAAATATCTACCACGACATCTGGTGTTAAATTTTTCCATTGTATGTAATGATACACGTGTTTAGGTCTCCAAGCTTCTTGAGGTTCATCATCTAATTTAGTTTCTATTCGCCTTAAACCACTAAGAAAACAAGCGTCACTAGCTAGCTTGCTACCTTTACCATGATCAATATGCCTATCATCAACAGCATTGCAAAGCACAACTTCTGGTTTATATTTTCTTATGATTTTTATTATCGCTTTTTGGTGTGCTTCGTCATTTTTAAAGAATCCATCTTTAAACTTTAGGTTCTCTCTTACTGCAACTCCTAAAATACGAGCAGCATTTGCAGCTTCAACATCTCTAATTTCAGCTGATCCTCTAGTACCTAATTCACCTCGTGTAAGGTCTAAGATGCCTACAATTTTTCCTTTAGCTATTTCCTTAGCAAGAGTTCCAGAACAACTTAATTCTACATCATCTGGGTGTGCTCCTATTGCTAATATGTCTAACTTCATTTTTTATTTTTTTCAAAGATAATCAACAATACATCAACACAATTGCAAATAAATAATTGAATAGTTTTAAAATACCCACTAATGGGTATATCTTAGTAAGGTAAAATCCTCTTATTTTGATTAAATTAAAACCAAATCTACTTAATGATCTATAAAACAAACCTACTACTGTTATGTGTTTTCTATGCATTTACAGTTGTTTGCTCCTAATAATAAACTAACTCAACTCTAAAAACTCAAAACACAACTCATGCAAGAAAACTCTACAACTCAATATGCTCCCTTTAATTCTTATAATACGTGTTATAGTCCTTCAACGGGATTGTTTAAGCAAGATATAGCTGTACCTAAAAAAACTGTTACCATTAATGGCAAGCCAGTGGAATTAACTTTTAAAGTTGCTGCCAGTTATGATATCTCTGGAAACAATGTATCTTCAATGTTACAAATAGTAACACATAATGAGGATTATGTTGGACCTGTTATTAGTAATGATTACAATTTAATAAATCCGCCAAACAATGATCTAAATCAGGTTATTTCAAACTTTAAGCCTAGTGACGAAAATGACGTTACAGTTTTTACGGTTCACGATGAAGATTTTTTAAGTTTAAGTCCTGCTACCATTCAAAGTATTATAACAGAATTAAGCAATAGCCAACCCTTAACTATTGAAGAGGTTGAAGAAATTTTAGATCAGCATTTAAGCTCTAAATCATCTTTAACACAACCAAGAACAGTTGGAACTGGTGTAATTCCTCCAAAAGTAAGCTGCTAATTCCATTGATTAAAAAATTACCATTACTACTAGGATTACTGTTGTGCTTTACTATTAAAGCACAACAGTATAAAGTTATAGATAGTTTGTTAAACGACTATAACATAGACGGAGCAAGAGCTATAATTTCAAAAACATCTTATAAAGATTCTTCTGAGAAATTATTAGATAATGCACAATATTATGTATTTACCAATCAATTAGATTCTGCTTTCATTAATTTATTTAATGTAGATACACTCTCACTATCACCAATTAATAAGGCTAGGTATTTAGATTACTTGGGTAAAACACATATAGCAGATGATGATATAGATAAAGGTTACCTATATAGTATAAGAGCAAAAGAACAGTATTTAAAAGTAAAAGAGCTTTATGATGCAAATGCTTTTAACCTTACACTTTATAATCTCTTTGCAGATCAGGAATACTATAACTATGAACCAGATCAACTTCTTGAACTTTTTGGAGAACAAGCTATAGAGAATGAATGGAATGATCAAGTTGCAGATTATTATATTCAAATTGCATTACTCAACTTTAATTACGACAATAAAAAAGAGGTCATGCAAAATCTTGACCTTGCTCTCGAGTATTTAAAAGACGATAACTATGCACTAGAACGTGCAAGAATTTTTGCAATAAAGAGTGTGTATTATGCACAAATAACTCAGGAATTAGATTCTGCAGATTATTATATAGAGAAAGCAGATGTTATAGAAAAGCGCTTTAATATTCCTTATAAAACTTACTATACATTAATTAATAAGGCAGCAATTACACGGTTAAGAGGTAACTATAAGGAAACTATAAACCTTTTAAAGCAAGCAGAAACTCTAAAACATAACCTTTACAAAAAGAGTAACTTAAAGTTTTTGTACAGCTTATTAGCTAATGATTATGAAGATCAAGAAAACTATAAAACGTCTTTAGAGTACCTTAAAAAACACATTAATTATAGAGACAGTGTTAATATAGCAGATCAATTTGTAAACCTTACCAAATACCAAACTGTACAGAAAGACAAACAAATTCTTTTAGAGCAACAGCAAAAAACAAAAAATAAAAACTTAGCCATAATATTTGGTGGATTTTTAATTGCCGTTTCTATTATTGGATTATTAGTTTACAAAAACACCAATAGAAAGAAAAAAATTGCAGAACAACAAAGTGAACTGGAGAAGCAAAAATTACAAACTTTCTTAAAAGAGCAGGAACTAACAACAATTGATGCTATAATAGAAGGCCAGGAAAAAGAACGACAAAAGCTTGCGGGAGATCTTCACGATAGTGTTGGTGCAACACTTGCTACTGCTAGGCTACAATTTAGCCATCTTAAAAAGCATAAAAATAGTCTTGATAATTTAGATGATATATTTAGTAACACAGAAGAGTTACTATCACAAGCCTACCACGAGATAAGAAATATGTCTCATCTTAAAAATAGCGGTGTCTTAGCTAAGAAAAGTCTTGTGCCAGCTATTGAAAACTTAGCAAAAAATGCATCGGTTTCTACAAGTTTACAAGTTGAAGTAAACCATTATGGGTTAGAAGATCGTTTAGACAATAACTTAGAGATAAGTATTTTTAGAATCATACAAGAACTAGTCACTAATATTATCAAACACGCCAATGCATCTGAAGCATCAATTACATTAACGCAACATGATGATGATTTAAATATTATAGTTGAAGACAATGGGAAAGGGTTTAGCCTTAGCGCTATAGACAAGCAAGGCTTAGGTTTATCTAGCATTGAGAAACGTGTTAATTTTCTTCACGGTGACATTAACATAGATTCCACAGTAGGAAAAGGAACCACTATAATTATAGATATTCCACTAAAAACTAATGCATCATGATAACAATAGCAATAGCAGAAGATCACCAATCTTTAATTGACGGTATTGAGTTGTTAATTAAGGCAGAAGAAGATATTTCACTTGTAGGCTCGGCCAATAATGGTGAAGAGCTTTTAAAGATTGTTCGCTTAAAACAACCTAAAGTTATCATTATGGATATTAGGATGCCAAAACTAGATGGCATTGAAGCTACAAGAGTAATTAAAAAAGAGTTTCCGCATATAAAGGTAATTGCATTTACCATGTTTGACCAAGAAGATGCTGTAAAACAAATGATAAACGCTGGAGCTTCTGGATACATCTTAAAACATTCTCCTTTAGAAGAAATTTTAAATGCAATTAGAACTGTAGCTAGCGGTAAGGATTTTTACGATAACTCTATTAACTTAGAAAGCATAAAAGATGCAGAATCTTCAAACAAAAAACTATTACTCTCTAAAAGTGAACGACAAATACTTAAAATGGTAGGTCAAGGAAAATCATCTTTAGAGATTGCACAGCTTAGGTTTACATCTGTTTCTACTGTTGAGAAACACAGAAAGAATATGATTAGAAAACTTAACTTAAGTGGTAAAGGTGAATTGTTGAGATATGCATTGGAAAAAAAGTATGATTTTTAAAATATACCCGTTAATGGGTATGTTTTGGCATAAACATAACTTTTAAGTTTACATATAATTAAGTTAGTCGAAAATTGGGGCTTTAGGCTAGTCTTAAGACAAAAAGGGATCTTTAATTAGATCCCTTTTTTTGTATTCTTTATTTAGAAAAAAATTATTAGATACTTACAGTCTTCTTTCCTGTTTTATCTTTTCCTGTTAATTGTCTAATCTTAATATTAAAAGCTGCAAAAAACAATGTCATAAATGGACTTAACCAGTTAAATATTGCATATACAAAGTAGTCTGCCACAGAAACTCCTAAAACACCACTTTGATAGGCTCCACAAGTATTCCAAGGAATTAAAACAGACGTTACAGTACCACTATCCTCCAATGTTCTTGATAAATTTTCAGGAGCTAAACCTTTATCTGCAAAGGCTTTACTATACATTTTACCTGGAACAACTATAGCTAAGTATTGGTCACTCGCTGTTACATTTATAGCTAGACAACTTGCTACAGTACTAGCAAACAAACCAAAAGTTGTGTGGAATAATTTTAATAATGCCTTACTAATTGTTGCAAGTGCTCCAATTGCATCCATAACACCTCCAAATACCATTGCACAAATTATTAACCAAATAGTACCTAGCATTCCACTCATACCTCCAGCAGAGAATAACTCATTTAAAGCTTCATTATCTGTAGCAACAGCAGTATCTACTGTTATAGCATTCATAACGCCTTTATAAGCGGTTTCAAAAGTTAGACTATCGCCACCACCAACAGCTGTTACAATTTCTGGTTGAAAGATTAACGCTGCTGCACCTCCTAAAAGTGTTCCCAATAGCAATGCAATTAACGGAGAGGTTTTCTTTATAATTAAGGCAATAACTATAATTGGCACTGCAAATAACCAAGGTGAAATGTTGAAGGCGGCATCAATAGAAGTTAATATGCCTTCTGTATCTGTTGTTCCTGTAGTCTCTAAATTTAATCCTATAATTATAAATACAATAAGTGTTACAATAATCGTTGGCACTGTAGTAAGCGTCATATATCGTATGTGCGTGAACAAATCTGTACCAGCCATAGCAGGTGCTAAATTTGTGGTATCACTTAAAGGCGATAGTTTATCACCAAAATAGGCTCCAGATAATACTGCACCAGCTGTCATTCCTAAAGATATTCCTAGTGCTTCTGCAATACCAATTAACGCTATACCAACTGTTGCAGAAGTTGTCCAACTACTTCCCGTTGCAATTGATATAATTGCACAGATTATTACACAAGCTGCCAAGAAAATTGTAGGATTTAAAATCTGCATACCATAATAAATCATAGTGGGTATAATACCACTAATCATCCAAGTACCAGCCAAAGAACCTACCATTAGTAAAATAAGCAAAGCTCCTGTTGTAGATTTAATATTCTGTGCCACTTCCTCGACCATGGTCTCGTAGCCCACTTTATTAAAGTATCCTACAATTGCAGCAACAGCAGCACCTAATAAAAGAATAAATTGATTAGAACCACTTAAAGCATCGTCTCCAAATGCAAATAATACATTATAAAATAACATTCCAACTAATGCAAATACAGGAATTAAAGCTTCCCATATATTTAATTGATTATTATCTACAATATTTTGATTATTTGCGTCTTTAGATTGGCTGTCCATAGCGTTAGATTTTTAAGCAACCAATGTTACGATTTTGTTAAGAGGTATGCAAGGTAGATTTACAAAACGCCTACTTGCTTCATACAGCTCACCATCATCTCATAAGTTCTTTCAATATTATTATCTAAACCTATTGAAAAACGAATTAAGCCATCACTTAGTCCCATTTCCTTTTGCTCTTCTTCTGGAATCTCAGAAGAGGTTGAACTTCCTGGTGCGCTAAATAATGTTTTATAAAACCCCAATGATACCGCTAGATAACCTAAATTTTTCTCCTGCATAAGCTCCATCAACGTATTTGCTTTATCTAAGGTTCCAGCATCAACGGTTAGCATTCCTCCGTAACCATACTCTTCATTCATCATACTTTTAAACAAATCATGACTAGGATGAGATTGCAATCCTGGATATACAGTTTTTAACCCATCGTTTTCAAACTTTTGAGCTAGATACAATGCATTTTTACTGTGTTGTTTCACTCTAATATGAAGTGTTCTTAAATTCTTTAAAATAGAAGACGCTCTTAAACTGTCCATAGCCGCTCCTAAAAGCATACTCGCGCCATCATTTACATTTCTTAGTGTATTTATAAACTCAAGGTCTCCGCAAACTACGCCACCCATAGTATCGCTACTTCCATTTATAAATTTAGTAAGACTATGTATAACATAATCTGCACCTAGTTTTGCTGGAGAAATATTTAAAGGTGAAAATGTATTATCCACCACAAGTTTTAAATTGTATTTTTTAGCTAAAGCTGCCAATCCTTTTATGTCTGCCACTTCAAGTAAAGGATTACTTACAGATTCGCAATACAACACTTTGGTGTTTTCTGTAATTGCAGCTTCTACCAGATCTAGTTTTGTAATGTCTACAAAAGACGTTTCAATACCCAACCTAGGTGTAAAGTTTTTTAAAAATGCATATGTACCTCCATATATAGTTCTACTTGAAACCACGTGATCACCTTGTTTACAAAGCTGAAGTAACACAGGTGTTATTGCTCCCATTCCAGTAGCAGCAACATTAGCAGTCTCTGTTCCTTCCATAGCCGCAAGAGCTTCACCTAAATATAAATTAGATGGTGTTGAGTGTCGAGAATATAAATAACAGCCTTCTGCATTGCCTTCAAAAGTATCGAACATCGTCTTTGCTGATAGAAAGGTGTAAGTAGATGAATCTGAAATTGAAGGGTTAACTCCTCCAAATTCTCCAAAATATTGTAAATCTTGTATGCGGTCTGCTGGGTTGAAATCCATAACTATAATAAATTAAAAAATAAGCTTCAAATCTAAATGGCTTATGAATATAAGTCAATCATATCAATTAATTATAGATTTTTTTTCTACATATATAATAATAATCAAACTTTTAATCTAATTTTACTACTAAATACGATTACTTTTCAATAAAAATTACATTATGACTTTAGATGCTACAGACAAAAAAATACTACAAGTTTTACAAGAGGATAGTAAACAAACTACAAAAGCGTTGTCTCTTAAACTAAATCTGTCGGTAACTGCAATTTATGAGCGTATTAAAAAACTGGAAAGAGAAGGGATTATTACAGACTATGTAGCATTAGTAGATCCAGAATTATTAAATGCAAAGCTTACAGTATTTTGCCAAGTGAGTTTAGTGCAACATACAGAAGATATTGTAAAAGCTTTTGAAACAGATATCCTTAAATTTCCTGAAGTGGTATCTTGCTTTCACGTTAGTGGTGATAATGATTACTTAATTAAGGTTTTAGTTCCCAATATGAAAGCCTTTAGACAGTTCATGGTTAAGAAATTAACATCTCTTAAATATTTAGGGAGTACTAAAAGTAGTTTTGTTATGAACACTGTAAAAGATTCTACTGCAATTCCTATTACTTAAAAGCCTTATAATTACCTATGGTATTTAGTAACAAATGCTGTTATTTTGTGTTAATAACTCTATGTTGATTACATTCTGTTTTACATACAGAAAAGATATATTTGTTAACATTTAATTTTCTACATTAAGCACATGAAATTTATCGTTTCCAGTACCTATTTATTGAAACAACTTCAAGTTTTAGGCGGCGTTATTAATACTAGTAATACTTTACCTATCCTAGATAACTTTCTTTTTGAGTTAGACAACAACTCATTAAAGATATCTGCATCAGACCTTGAGACCACCATGGTTTCTACTATAGATGTAGAAAGTGATAGTCAAGGAAGTATTGCCGTTCCTGCTCGTTTACTTTTAGATACATTAAAAACGTTTCCAGAACAGCCACTTACCTTTGTTAAAGAAGATAACAATACTATTGAAATAAGCTCTAACCACGGTAAATACGCGGTTGCTTATGCAGATGGTGAAGAGTTTCCTAATGCAGTTGCTTTAGAAGACCCTAGCCAAACAGTACTAAATGGAGATGTACTAGCAACAGCAATAAGCAAAACTATCTTTGCATCTGGTAATGACGATTTAAGACCAGTAATGAGCGGTGTCTTTTTTCAGTTTGCTAAAGATGGCTTAACGTTTGTAGCTACAGATGCCCACAAGCTTGTTAAATATTCTCGCACAGATGTTTCTGCTACAAATGAAGCTGAATTCATTATGCCTAAAAAACCTTTAACTTTATTAAAAGGAATTTTAGCAGGAAGTGATAGTGATGTTACTGTTGAGTATAATGAAAGTAATGCACGCTTCACTTTTGATAATGTAGAGCTTATCTGTCGTTTAATAGACGGTAAGTACCCAAATTACGAAGCTGTAATACCAAAAGAGAACCCAAACAAATTAACTATAGACCGATCTCAATTTTTAAACTCTGTAAAACGTGTGTCTATTTTCTCTAACAAGACCACTCACCAAGTACGTTTAAAAATTGCTGGTAGCGAGTTAAATATTTCTGCAGAAGATATAGATTACTCTAATAAAGCAGAAGAGCGTTTAACTTGTGCTTATCAAGGAGATGATATGCAAATTGGTTTTAATAGCCGTTTCTTAAGTGAAATGCTAAACAATCTTAATGCTAACGAAGTTCAGTTAGAAATGAGCTTACCTAATCGTGCAGGTATCCTAACTCCAGTTGATGGATTAGATGAAGGCGAATTAGTTACAATGCTTGTTATGCCTGTTATGCTTAACAGCTAACCTAACTCACATTATCATAGTATAAAGAATCTGCTTTTAGCAGATTCTTTTGGTTTAAGACCTTATCTTTATTAAAAAAACTGCTTAATGATGCGCCACCTTTTAGTAGTGCTTAGCTTTTTTGCAATAGCTACCACTTACGCCCAAACCAACAATACTGAAATTCTTATAGTTTCTGAAGATAACATACCTCTCGAAGATGTAATAGCCTATAAATCTTCTAATGTAATTGCCACCTCCAACGATAAAGGCATTCTTTCTTTCAAAAATCCGTCTACTGATGAGTTTATTTTAAGATTAACTTTAAAAGACTTTAAACCTGTAAGCCTTAAAATTTCACCCAATACATTTAAATATACTGTAGTTCTTTCAAAAGCTGAAGAGGAGCTTAATACAGTAATTCTCGCATCTACCTATCAAAAAGAAAGTAAGGTTTTAATACCTACAACATCTGTTACCGCAGAAAGTATTGCCGAAGGCTCACCAATAGATTTAGTAGATGCCATAAACGAAACAAGTGGTGTTTATATACAACGCGGAGCAATTAACACAAATAGAATCACTATTCGTGGTATTGGTTCCAGAACATTATTTGGCACCAATAAGATTAGAGCCTACTTTAATGGGTTTCCCATTACTAATGGTGTAGGCGAAACAGCTATCGATATTTTTAACACGCAAGATATTGCTAGTATAGAAATTATTAAAGGGCCAAAAGCTACCCAATATGGTGCTAATCTTGGAGGTACATTATTATTAAACTCTAAAGACCCCAAAAAGGATGGTTTAGCTATAAAAAATACGGTAACTATTGGCTCATTCGAGTTGTTTAAAGAGAGTTTATCCTTAAACTTGAAGGAAGACAAACTATCATTACATCTAAATGCAGATCACCAAGAACATGAAGGTTATAGAGAAAACAATCGTTATAATAGGAATGCATTATTTATAAACACGTCCTACACTTTAAATAAAACATTTACCATAAATGGTTTGGTGCAACATATAAATAACTTTGCCCAAATTCCTAGTTCTCTAAATCTTACAGATTTTAATGAAGACCCGACGCAAGCTGCATTTACATGGGCACAATCTCAAGGTTTTGAAGACAATAGGCAAACATTAGTAGGACTCGGCCTTTCCTCTAATATTTCAGATTCTTGGAGTAATGCCACTAATGTATATTATAGTTATTTAGATCATTATGAGCCTAGACCTTTTAATATACTTGCAGAAATAACAAATACTTATGGCGTTCGAACAGTTTTTGCAAATACATTTAACCTTAACAAGAAAAGTGCAAATTTAAGTTTTGGAGCAGAGTTTAACCAAGACCACTATGTAGTGACTACAACTGAAAATTTATATGAAGACAATAATGGTAATGGAAGCTTAGAAGGTAGTTTATTAAGTGATAATACAGAGATTAGATCACAGCTTCAACTGTTTGGAACAAGTACTTTACCAATTACAGAAAAACTAACGGCAGAAATAGGTTTGCATTTAAATAAAACTTCTTACAACTTAGATGACAATTTTAATGAAGCTGAAGCTAACACAAGTGCAGACAGAGAATTTGATATTATTGTTGCTCCAAATCTTAGTTTGCTTTACAAGCTTAATAATACTGTAACTACGTATTTAAACATTAGTAGAGGATTTAATTACCCAAGTTTGGAGGAAACTCTTACACCAGATGGTATTATAAATACAGATATAGGTCCGGAAATTGGCTGGAATTATGAAGTAGGCACAACATTGTCTTTACTTAAACAACGCTTACAAATTAATGCTGCTGCTTACCTCCTATCTGTAAATGACTTACTGGTTGCAGAACGTGTGGGTAACGATCAATTTATTGGCAGAAATGCAGGACAAACAGACCATAAAGGCATAGAAATATCAATAGACTACAAGCAAAATATAGTTGAACAGTTTCAATTTAAAATCTTTTTAAATGCGGAGTTTAACGCCCATAAGTTTATAGACTTTGTAGATGGAGACTCAGACTTTTCTGGAAACGATTTAACAGGAGTACCATCAGAAAAAATAAATGCTGGTATTTCTTTACAACATACAAGTGGTTTTTTCTTCTCTTCACAGTTACAATATATTGGAGAACAACCAATAACAGATGCTAATACACTTTATGCCGAAGATTATACAACTCTAAGATTAAGTGGTGGTTACAAACAATCTTTTAATGAAAAATTAAGTCTAGAAGTAAAAGGAGGCGTTAATAACGTGACAGATACAGCTTATGCATCTTCCATATTAATTAACGCCTCTTCTTTTGGAAATAGCCTACCTAGATACTACTATCCAGGTTTGCCTCGCCATTATTTTGCTAGTTTATCTTTAAACTATAATTTTTAACTTATTTAAGAATTTGTATAGTTAATGGGTACTTTACCTCTTCGCCATTACTAACCCTAATTGCATTAAGTATAGGAAAAATTAGGGCGATTAAACCTATTCCTATAAGACCTAAAATACCTAAACCAAATAACAGAATAAGTGGAATACATATAATACTGTAAATTATAATACTTATTTGAAAGTTTACTATGTCTTTTCCCTGTTGGTCTAAAGCAAATACTTCATCTTTCTTAAAAGCCCAGATAATAAGTGGCACAATTAAACCGCCAATACCAGTAATATAGGTTAATAATTGACTTAAATGTGTAATAACGAGTAATGATTTGTCTTCTCTCATGATAGTTGATTTTAATTGATTGATGTACTTATATGACGTGCTAATCTCTATTTTGTTACACTTTATCTTGACTTCTAATTTAGTACTTTTGCAAGATGAAAATTAATGACACCATTGTAGCATTAGCAACAGCGTCTGGCGCAGGTGCAATTGCCATTATAAGAGTTTCAGGTAAAGATGCCATAGAAATTGTAAACCCGTTATTTTCTGCTAAAAGTGGGAAGCAACTAAAAGATGTAAACTCTCATACAATACATTTAGGTGATGTTAAAGACAACGCAAAAATTATTGATGAGGCCTTGGTTTCTGTCTTTAAAGGAACCAAATCTTATACTGGAGAACCTACTGTTGAAATTTCTTGTCACGGTAGTCATTATATTCAACAGGAAATTATTCAACTGTTATTAAGAAAAGGTTGTCGTGCAGCTAATCCTGGTGAGTTTACCTTGCGTGCATTTATTAATGGCAAGATGGACCTTAGCCAAGCAGAAGCTGTAGCAGATCTTATTGCAAGTGATAATGAAGCGTCTCACCAATTGGCATTACAACAAATGCGAGGTGGCTTTTCAACCGAAATTGCTAAGCTAAGAGAAGAATTATTAAATTTTGCCTCATTAATAGAACTTGAATTAGATTTTGCTGAAGAAGATGTAGAGTTTGCTAATCGAGACGAATTTCAAAATTTGGTAACAAGAATACAGACCGTTCTAAAACGTCTTATAGACTCTTTTGCAACTGGAAACGTTATTAAAAACGGGATTCCTATCGCAATTGTTGGAGAACCAAACGTAGGAAAATCTACATTACTTAATGCACTTTTAAATGAAGAGCGTGCCATTGTTAGTGATATCGCTGGAACCACCAGAGATACTATTGAAGATGAAATAAGCATTGGTGGTATTGGTTTCAGGTTTATTGATACTGCTGGTATACGTGAAACAAAAGATGTGATTGAAGGTTTAGGTATTAAAAAAACCTTCGAGAAAATTGAAAAAAGTCAAGTAACCGTCTATTTGTTCGATGCGAGTTTAATTAAAAATGACGCTATAAGGATTAAAAATCTTAAAGTTGAAGTTGAAAAGATAAAAAATAGATTTCCGCAGAAACCACTTTTAGTCATTGCCAATAAAATTGATGCTTTACAAGATAGCGAAATTCAAAATTTAATAGACAATTTAAAACCGCATACTACGCACCTACTTCCTATATCTGCTAAAACAGGACAAGGTATTGAAGAGTTACAAACAACACTGTTAGATTTTGTGAATACTGGAGCATTAAAAAACAATGATACCATAATAACCAATTCACGCCATTACGACGCTTTATTAAAAGCTTTAGAAGAAATAAACAAGGTTCAAGATGGCTTAAATGCTAATTTACCAAGTGATCTTATGGCTATTGATATTCGTCAAGCATTATTTCACTTTGGAGAAATTACAGGACAAGTTACCAATGACGAATTGCTAGGTAATATATTTGCAAATTTCTGTATCGGAAAGTAGGCTATTATTGTATAAAAGATAGTTTTTACCTTCATTTATTACTTACTTGTTAAAAAAAGGACTTTAATTAGTTAAGTTTTACCCAATTCCTCAAGATTATTGGCTAAATACTTTCTATTAGAAATTAAGCCCTTAGCTTTGCACAACTTATAAACGATAAAACAAACGACATGAGTCAAGTAAAAGAAAATGATACTGTAAAAGTACATTACACAGGAAAGCTTCAAGACGGACAAGTTTTTGATAGCTCTGTAGAGAGAGAGCCTTTAGAATTCACTTTAGGTCAAGGTATGCTTATTCCTGGTTTTGAAAAAGGAATCATTGACATGAAGGTTGAAGAAAAAAAGACAATAAATATTCCTAAGGATGAAGCTTATGGAGATATTCAGAAAGAATTATTTCAGGCAGTTCCTAAAGACCAACTTCCACAGGAAATTAAGCCAGAAGTAGGAATGGGATTAGTTTCTAAGAACCCTGATGGTTCTGAAAGACAACTAAGAGTTGCAGAAGTAAACGATGATCATATCGTTGTTGATGCAAATCACCCACTTGCTGGTAAAGATTTAGTATTTGATCTTGAATTAGTAGAGATTAAGTAATTTACCTTTACAATTATATTAGAAAGCTCAGATATTTTATCTGGGCTTTTTTAGTTTATTTATAATCTCAACATTAAAAGAGTTAATTTTACAACATGTCTAAAAAAGGTAAAATTAAGAACGGGAAAAATAAAGCTCTCCACACCAAACTCCTAAAGCAGAAAAAGGATAAGAAACGTGAGAAGGAAGATGCTCGTAAAGCACGTTTAAAAGCAATAATTAAAAGCGCTAAAGAAGAATAGCAAACTTTATTTAAAAATCACTGGCTTCTAATACAAATAACGATTCGACCGTAGTCTCAAAACACTTGGCAATTTTAAGTGATAGAACAGTTGAAGGCACATAACGACCAGACTCTATTGAAATAATAGTTTGTCGTGAAACACTAAGATACTCAGCCAAATCTACTTGAGTTACCTTTTTTGTTTTTCTTACCTCCTTTACATTATTTTTCATACCTAAAGATTCTAAAATGAATAATGTAGTTAAAACGAAGTATATAAGTAATCCAAAAAAAGAGGATTGCAATACTAAGAAATAGCATTACACCAGCATCTTTTGGTGGGTTGTTCATAAAACCAATAACCATAATACCCAATACTAAAGCTATCATTTGTAGTAAGGCAGCAAACTGAAAAGACTCTAACCTTACATTCTTAATCATTTCATCTTCTACTTTTTCTTTTGAAAATGCTAAAGCATAAGTTCCAAATAAGAAGGTAAAAAAACCAAGAATAGCAACACTCATATTTAAAATAGTGGCGTCTGTTATTCCTAATAACTGTGAAAGTTTTGAAACAAACCCCAATTGCATAAAAACCCAAAGGCATAAACCAATAGGCGCTACTTTTAAACCAATCTTTTTATAGCGGTGTGATAACAATTTGAACATAGTAATATTTTGTAAAGTTTACTTTACGTAAAGCTAACTTAACATTTTATATATTACAACTATTTATCATCTTTATTTTCAACACGTTCCCAAATAGAGTCTGCATTTAATTTAAAACTTCCCACAAAATCAAAATTACATTGGTGTGGCGCAATGATAGATAAAAAAGTTTCTGAGTTTTTACGTCTGTATAAGTGGTACGTTTCGCCAACTACAGGTTCAAAAGAAAACTTAGATTGGTAAATTAATTGATTGTACTCATATTCCTTGAGCATAGCTTCGTAAGCATTCTGCAACTCAGAGAATTTTGTCTTAATCTTATGGTTAACTTTATTTATGCTCCTGTTTTTCCAAGCTGTGGTATCGAGTGAAGTTATTTGGGGAGCACCAAGATTTGTTGCATAGGTTTTTAAGCTGGCATCATATTTTTGATCTGCTTCATTAAATACAACATTATCTGGTTTCTTTTTTTTAGACATCCTTTAGCTTATTCTAAATTTTCCATTTTATGTAAAAGTTCTTCAGCTTCAGCAACTTTTGCATCACTTGCCCTTCTATTAGATTTAGATAGCTTGTGTGCTTGCTCCATTAGCTTTGCATATTTAGCTTGAAGCTTCTCTTTCTCAGTCGATTTCTTAAATAATCCAAACATAACGTATCTTTTAGTAAAGATACAGTTTTGTTTATTTATTATCTAAAAAGGCTAAACAATATTATAGTTTATAGAGTTTTGCAATTGCATCAACACAATTAATTCCATCAATAGCTGCAGAAATAATGCCACCTGCATATCCTGCTCCTTCGCCACAAGGATATAAACCGCTTATTTCAATATGCTCCAACGTTTCCGTATCTCGAGGAATTGAAACCGGTGAAGATGTTCTACTTTCTGGTGCGTGTAATACAGCTGTATTTGTATAATATCCTTTCATCTTTTTGCCAAATGCCTTAAACGCTTTTTGTAGTCGTACAGATAATAAATCTGGCAATACTGTATTAAGATCTAAAGATGTTAATCCAGGTTGGTAAGACGTTTTAGGCAAATCTTTAGACACTCTACCTTCAACAAAATCTACCATACGTTGTGCAGGTACTTGCTGTGTTTTTCCTGCAGCTTCCCAGCAAGCTTTTTCTACCTCTTGTTGAAACTCCAAACATACAAACGGGTTGTCTTTGGAATAGTTTGGAAGATCTTTAGGCGTAACACTTACAACGATACCAGAATTTGCATAGGGATTATTACGCTTGCTAGGACTCCAACCATTAGTCACAACTTCACCAGGTTCTGTTGCACAAGGCGCTATAATGCCACCAGGACACATACAAAAAGAGTAAACGCCCATACCGTCTATTTGTTCTACTAAAGCGTAAGATGCTGGTGGTAAATACGGGTTATCTTGATCTCCGTGATATTGTATCGTATCTATTAATTCCTGTTGATGCTCTACACGTACTCCTATAGCAAACGGTTTTGCTTCAATAGTTATTTGTTTATCGTGTAATAAGTAGAAAATATCTCTGGCTGAATGTCCAGTTGCAAGTATAACATGAGCTGCATTAAACCAAGTATCATTATTAATCTCGACAGATTTTATTGCTTTATCTTCAATTAAAACATCAGTTAGTTTAGAGTTAAAATGAACTTCACCTCCAGCATCTACAATAGCTTCTCGCATAGCTGTGATAATCTTTGGAAGCTTATTTGTTCCTATATGTGGGTGCGCATCTACCAAAATATCTTCATCTGCTCCAAAATGTACAAACCACTCTAATGCCTTAAGAACATTACCTCGTTTTTTTGAGCGCGTGTACAATTTACCATCTGAATAGGTTCCTGCACCACCTTCTCCAAAGCAGTAATTACTTTCTGGATTTACAAGGTGCTCTTTGTTGATTTTAGCTAGATCACGTCTGCGCTCTCTTACATCTTTTCCTCGTTCGAAGATAATTGGTTTTAAACCTGCTTCAACAGCTCTAAGACCAGCATACAATCCTGCAGGGCCAGCGCCTATTATAATAACCTCAATAGCATCTGAAACTGCTTTAGGAGTAAATGAAGTAATCTTTTCTTTAACTTCACCTTTTAGCCAGAATTCTATCTGAAGATTTAACTTTACAGGTGCTCTTCTTGCATCTATAGATCGTTTTCTTATTCGCCAATCACTAACTTTACTCATTTGTAGCTTAGCTTTTTCTAAAGCTAATTCTAAAATATAGTTATGATCGTCTTGCTTTTCTGGAGCTAATTGAATTTGTACGAGTCTGCTCATAATTACTGCAAATATAAATTAAATAGCTATTGAAACATTTTGAGCACAGAGCATAGAAAATGTATTTTCGATTCTCTTGATATCTTTTAAATAAAATTTTAACATTTGTGGAGTTGTAGGAGTATCTTTACAATATATGAGAGACATAATTACCAAACATTTTAAGTCTGTTTTTGAGGCGGAACTTCTTGAGGAAATTATAAAAATAGGTGAAATTAAAACCTATCCTAAAGATACGTTACTTATGGACTTTGGCGAATATATGCGCCATATGCCTTTAATAATTGATGGTGCAATAAAAATCTCACGTATAGATAAAAATAATGATGAGTTGTTTCTTTATTTTTTAAAACGAGGTCAAAGTTGCGCTATGACATTGTCTTATTTTATTGGGCATCATAAAAGTGAAATTAAGGCGGTTTCAGAAACTGAAACCTCAATGGTATTATTACCAGTAGATCAAATTGAAATTTGGATCTCAAAGTATAAATCTTGGCGAAAGTTTGTATTTGAAAACTATCACGAAAGATTTATTGAACTATTAGATACCATTGACACTATTGCATTTTCTAATACAAGCGAAAGATTGTTACATTACTTGAGCAACAAGGCGAAAGTAAATAAATCTAACACCATTAAAATTACTCATCAAGAGATTGCTTTTGATCTTAATACCTCTAGAGTTGTAATTTCTAGACTTTTAAAAACACTGGAGCAAGAAGGTGAAATTAAGTTAGAACGCAATAAAATTTATATTTTAAGTAAATAATTCACCTAAGTAACTAATGTTACTTACATCTTTAAATTAAACCTTTAGTTTTGCAACTTTAAATTGCTACTATGGATGTATTACAAATATTAGGTTACTTAAGTGCATTGCTTATAGGCATTGTTTTAGGTCTTATTGGTGGTGGTGGCTCAATTTTAACTGTTCCTATACTTGTTTATTTACTTTATATTAACCCTGTAACAGCTACTGCTTACTCTTTATTTGTTGTGGGTACAACAGCATTAGTTGGCGCTATTAAAAACTTGAAAAAAGGGTTAATAGATATTAAAACAGCTATTGTGTTTTCTATTCCTGCTTTTATAGCAGTGTATTTAACTAGAAAGTATTTAGTACCAGCAATTCCAGACACATTATTTAGTTTAGGTGATTTTATAGTGACTAAGAATATAGCTATAATGATATTCTTTGCTCTAATCATGCTCATTGCGGCAATAACTATGATTAGGGATAAAAAGAAAACAACAACGAAAGAAGAAAAAATTAAATTTAATTATCCTCTTATTTTAATTGAAGGTGCTGTAGTTGGAGTGCTTACAGGAATAGTTGGTGCTGGTGGCGGTTTTTTAATTATTCCAGCATTAGTATTATTTGCTAAATTGCCAATGAAGAAGGCCGTAGCTACCTCATTACTCATAATAGCCATAAAGTCTTTAATAGGATTTATTGGAGACATTCAAAATTTAGATATCGAATGGAGTTTTCTTATCCTATTTTCAAGCTTATCTGTCGCTGGTATTTTTATAGGCATTTGGCTAAATAACTTTATAGATGGCAAAAAATTAAAAAAGGGATTTGGTTGGTTTGTTCTAGTTATGGGAATATATATAATTCTAAAAGAATCTATATTCAAATAAATCTAAGTTCTCTGTAACAAAAGTTACAAAAATGTCAAGATATGAACTGTATTTTTGCATAAAATCTCTTGCATGAATATTATACAATTTACATACAAACCGCTTTCTCATTTTTCCTACGCAATTATAAGCAATGATGAAATTGCCATTGTAGATCCAGAAAGAAACCCATACCAATATTACGCCTTAGCAAAAAAGCATAATGCTAAAATTGTGGCTGTTTTTGAAACTCATCCACATGCAGATTTTGTGAGCTCTCATTTGCAAATTCATAAAGAAACTGGAGCTACAATTTATACCAGTGAAAAGGTAAACGCAGATTACCCACATAAGACTTTTGATACTGGAGATACCGTTACAATAGGTGATATTGAATTTTCTGCAGTAAACTCTCCTGGCCATTCTCCAGATAGTATTACAGTAATTGCTACACAAGGTGAAGATGTTGCTTTATTTACAGGAGACACACTTTTTGTAGGCGATGTTGGGAGACCAGATCTTCGAGAAGGTTCTGGCCATTTAAAAGCTACACGAAAAGCAATGGCTAAAAGCATGTACAAGACTATTAACAAGGTATATGCAGAACTGCCAGATCACGCCTTAGTATATCCTGCTCATGGTGCAGGTTCACTTTGCGGAAAAGGGATGAGTTCCAACTCTACTTCTTCTACATTAGGAAATGAAAGATTAAGCAACTGGGCCTTTAATGTAAAAAACGAAGGTGAATTTATGTCTGAATTATTAGACGATCAACCATTTATACCAAAGTATTTTAACAAGGCGGTTTCTATTAATAAAGATGGTGCATCAAATTATGATGAAAACTTTAAGGGTGTTATAGAGTATTATAAAACTAAAGTTGCTCCAACAGATGCTCTAATAATAGATATACGCGATGAGAAAAACTTTAAAGACAATCATTTAAAGGGAAGCTATAACATCATGGCAATGTCACCAACTTCTAAATTTGAAACTTGGTTAGGCTCCATAGTTAATCCTGATGAAGAGTTTTATATTGTTTTAGAAAATTCTAATCAAGCAGCTTCAATTTACGAACGTGTTACCAAAATTGGATATGAAAAGCAAATTAAAGGCTTTATAACCCTAGCTAAAGAAGACTTCTCTACGTCTAAAAAATTAGATTTAAAGCATTTTAAAAAATATCCAGACACGTATACTATTGTTGATATCAGAAATAAAAGCGAAGTCGCAAATCAAAAATTATTTCCTCAGGCTATTAATATTCCATTACATGAATTAAGGGAGAATATTAAGGCTATACCTACTATAAGTCCAATTATAGTTCATTGTGCTGGTGGTTATCGTAGCGCTGCAGGAAGTAGCATCATTTTAGCTGAGTTAGATACAGATGATATAGCTGTATATGATCTTAGTGATGCAGTAAAAGATTTTAGTTAATATGGATTTTATATATGACACTTGGCCTTGGTATGTTTCTGGGCCTCTTATAGCATTGGTGATGTTTTTATTACTATTTGCAGGTAAATCTTTTGGGATGTCTTCTAATTTAAGAACAATGTGTTCTGCTATGGGTGCCGAAAAATTTGCTGACTTTTTTAAGTTTGATTGGAAAGCAAATATTTGGAATCTTACTGTCGTCCTAGGAGTTGTAATTGGTGGTTTTTTGGCGTCAACATTTTTCTCGAATAATGTAGTTACAATAAACCCTGTAATTGCTACACAACTGCAAGAAGATTACAACTTTAATAGTGTAAACAGTTCTTACTTACCAAAAGAGATTTTTTCAGCTGAAGCTTTAGACAATCCATTTAACATCCTAATTTTATTAATTGGTGGTTTATTGGTTGGGTTTGGCGCAAGGTATGCTGGTGGTTGTACATCTGGACATGCTATCTCTGGGTTAAGCAACTTACAAACACCATCTCTAATAGCTGTAATAGGGTTTTTTATTGGTGGTTTACTTATGATTCATTTACTATTTCCATTAATATTTTAAGTTATGAGATTTATTTCATTTTTAGGTATAGGTATTCTTTTTGGAATAGTTCTTTACAAGTCTGAAGCTGCGTCTTGGTTTAGAATCTATGAAATGTTTCAATTAGGATCATTTCATATGTATGGCATAATTGCATCTGCAGTTATACTTGGTGTTGCTGGCCTTTATTTTATAAAGAAGAAAGAAATTAAAGCTCTTAATGGAACAGCAATAAACCCAACACCTAAAGAATTTAGCGTTACAAGATATTTAGTTGGCGGTATCTTTTTTGGTTTAGGTTGGGCTTTGGTTGGCGCGTGTCCAGGACCAATGTATGTTCTTATAGGCGCAGGATATTGGCCTATTCTAATTGTAATTGTTGGGGCGTTATTGGGAACTCTTCTTTATGGTGTATTAAGGACTAAGTTACCTCATTAAGTTGGCAAAAGAAATTTCATTAAAATCTGAAATCACTTTGTCTGCTAAACTGTAGTCTTGGTTTGTAGAGTGTTTGCTATCGTAACCTACGCAATAAATACCAGCACCTTTTGCTGCTTTAATACCGTTAGTTGAGTCTTCGATTACTAAGCAATTTTCTTTGGGTTGTCCAGATGCCTCGGCTGCCTTTACAAATATCTCAGGATTGGGTTTAGACTCTTTAAGGTCTGCACCACTTAACTTGGCTACAAAATATTGATTTAAATTGAACCTTTCGAAAATCCTGTTAATATTAGGCATAGATGCTGAAGAAGCTAATACTAAAGTAAGACCGTTGGCATAATAATCTTTAATTAAGTCTTCTACACCAGAAATAAGCTGAAGGCTCTCATCATTTTCAAATAGATACTTAAAATGAAGGCGTTTTTTAGCAACTAATTCTTCTGGAGCGTGATCTACTTTAAATTCATCTACCAATCGCTTACAGATATTTAGGGTAGATTGCCCTGTAAACGACTCATAAAGTGGTTTAGAAACGGGTAGGCTAAAATCTTCAAACATCTTGAAATAGGCTTTTTTATGTAGAGGTTCTGTATCTACAATAACACCATCCATATCAAATAAAATTGCCTTGATCATTGCTTAAGTTTTACGCAAAACTAAGATTATTTATTAAGCCTTAAGCTTAAAATGGAAAGTACTTCCTACGCCAGGTTGAGAATCTACCCAAATTTTACCATCGTGCAGTTTTACAATCTTGTCACAATGGGCTAAGCCTATTCCTGTACCTTCAAAATTATCGTTTCTATGTATTTTATTGAAAATTTTAAATATGTTTTCTAGATCTATTTCTTCAATACCAATACCATTATCATTCACAGAAAAGATGTAATGATCATTATCTTTAAAAGATGAAATTCTAATATCTGGAGTAACACCTTGTTTACGATACTTAAAAGCATTAGAAAGCAAGTTTTGAAATAGTAACCTCAACTCTACCTCATACCCTTTAATAGTTGGGAGTTTACCGATAGAAATTTTTGCTTTACAGTCACTTATACTTTTAGCAAGATCCATAACAACAGTATCTAACACTTTTTTTAAATCTACATCTTGCTTTTCACTGTTTTGCCCTATTCTACTATGCTCAAGTAGGGCATTTATTTGATTTGCCAAACGTCCGGCAGCTTCATGAATATACCTTATGTATTCTTTACCTTTTGTTTCGAGTTGGTGGCTAAAGTTTTTGTCCAGCATTTCACTTCCAAATCGAATAGTTGCTAGTGGTTCTTTTAAATCGTGTGAACAAATAGACACAAATTGCTCCAACTCATTGTTAGCCATCTCTAAATCTAATTGTCTCTTGGCTAACTTATCTGCTGTTTCTTTAAGAGCTGTAATATCTAAGAGTGTTCCCATAGTTACTGTCTCTCCGTGAATATTTTTTGTAAGCTTGGAATTCAGTAACACATGTATTTCTCTGCCATCTTTAGAAACCAAGGTCATGTCTTCATTTTGAACCTGACCTGTGTTTTTTATTTCAGTAATTAAATCGCTCGCCTTTATTTTAGATTGATCATTATAAAATTGAAAGATAGATTTGTTTAAAATCTCTTTTTTGTTTTTAAACCCTAAAGTTTTATAAAATATTTTATTGCAATCCACAATGTTTCCGCTATCTGGACTTATGCTAGCATGCATTACAGGATCATTTTCATAAAAATCTTTAAACTTAGATTGACTTCTTCTTAGTTCTTCTTGAGATTTATGAATACTCTCTATATCTATAAATGTGATTACTGCACCATTAGCTTCTCCAGCGGTTGTAATAAATGGAGATATGCGTTGTAAAAAGTGACGTTTGCCTTTGCTTATTATTTTCTTTTCAAATACTTTTCCTGTATTAATAACACGTTCTGCATTAGTTACAATATTGTTTGTGTTGTTCTCTCCAAAACTTACAACAAAATTATCTATGTGCCTTCCTACATCTGCTTGGTATAAATCAAAATGTTCTTTAATAGCTGGCGTAAACTTTCGTATTCTTAACTTAGAGTCTAAGAAAATTACGCCTAAATTGGTACTTGTTAGTAAGTTATTAATATCCTCGTTTAGAGCACCTAATTCGTCAAGTTTTTGAATATGCTCTGCATTTACGGTATGCAATTCTTCATTTACACTTTGTAGCTCTTCATTTGTACTTTGCAACTCTTCATTACTAGCCAATAACTCTTCATTAGTAGCTTGTAACTCCTCGTTACTCGTCTCTGTTTCCTCTATAGCTTTATTTAATTCATCTTGAACATGATCTATTTCTTCCTCGAGATCTTTTATTCGTAATGAGGCACTTTCACTAATACTTGTGCGCTCAATAACAGTTTCATTTACACTCTCAATGTTTTGATCCATTAGTGAAACCACAAACTCTGTTACTCTATTTGAGTTATCATCTGATATTGGAAGTACTCTTAGATCTACAGCTGTTTGACCATCATCATTTACAAAAATGATTCGCTCTGAAATGACATGCTTATCCTTAAGGCGTTTAGATCGTTTTACACTAGTTGTTAGTGGTATTTTAAATTCTTCAGGAAGCATTTTAAGCAGGTTAGTTGTAAAACCTGAGTTAGGTAGATTTGCAAATTTCCTAAAGTTACCACGTGCTTCTAAGATGTTATAATCTTCATCTATATAAATACTCGTAGCATTAAACTGTTCTAAAATAGATGAGCTTAATAGTTCTTCTATTTTTCGTTGCTTCATATTAGAATTAGCAACGATATCTGGGTTTGTTCTTCTTTTGTTTCTAAACTTTCTGTCACTAGAAGAATGTAAAGTTTCTGTTCTTAAGCCTCTGGAAACTTTTAGGTTTTTGAAAATTTTCCACTTTCTACTAATAGTGTCAAAGTTATCGCCTTCATTACCTAAACTTTCGCTAGATCCTAAAACTAAATAACCTTCTAGTTTTAAGCTAAAGTGCAATACTTTAAACACTTTTTGCTGTACATCATTCTGAAAATAAATTAATAGGTTTCTGCACATTACCATATCTACCTTATTAAAAGGTGGATCTTTTAGAATGTTATGATTTGAAAATATTGCGGTGCGTCTTACAGATTCTGCTATTTTAAAGGTATCATCATCCTTTTTAAAATATCTGGCTAGATATTCTGGATCTACATCTACCAAAGTGCTTTTGCTATATTCGCCTTTACTGGCAATATCTAAATGAAATTGAGAAATATCTGTTGCAAATATTTTAAGCTCTATGCGTTTTTTCTGTTTAGCAATTTCTTCTAAGAACAAAATTGCCAAAGAATAAGTTTCTTCTCCAGTACTACATGCTACATCCCAAATTTTGAGAATATCATTATCTTGTTTATCTGCTACTAATTTAGGTATCACATTATTTTCAAGAAGACGCCACATTTCTTCATCTCTGAAAAACTTTGTAACTCCAATTAAAAATTCTTTATAAATAATATCTACCTCATCTTTACTGTCTTTTAAATACTTGTAGTAATCTCTTAATGATCCTATTTGTAGCATTCTCATTCGCCTAATAATACGACGTAATAATGTTGGTCTTTTGTAAAGATTGAAGTCTAGCTCTGTCTTGCTTTTAAGTAAGTTTAATATATCTCTTAGTGCAGAGTCATCTATATTAGTGAAATCTTGTGTGATGCTTAAGATGTTACTACTGTCAAAATAGCTTATAATTTCATTACTCATATCCTCCACAGGCACTACAAAGTCTGGAAATCCAGTATTTATAGCACTTTGAGGCATACCATCAAATTTTGCTTGTTCTGGCTGTTGTACCAATACTAAGCCACCTTCTTCTTTTATATAACGAATTCCTCGAGAGCCATCACTTCCAGTACCACTTAATATTACACCTACAGCATTTTGCCTGTATTCTTTAGCTAAAGATTCAAAAAGTATATCAATAGGTAAGTTAAGCTGTTGCCCTTTTGGTTTGTCTAATAATTTAAGGTGTTTATTTTCAATTACAAGATTCTTAGATGGCGGAATTACATAAATATGATTTCGCTCTATCTCTGCATCATGCTTTATTTCTGTAATTGGTATTTTAGTCTTTTTAGCTAACAACTCTGCCATAAGACTTTTATGGTCTGGAGACAAATGTTGCACTATTAAGTACGTATAGTCACTATCTTCTGGGACATTATAAAAAAAGCTGTTTAAAGCTTCTAAGCCACCTGCACTTGCACCTACAGCAACAAGTATATGATTATCTGGAATATTATTCAATGGAAGACTTTGATTATCAGTTAAAATAAACTAAATTATAACAATTTGAAAACCAGCACATTAAAATAAATAATGTGAAATTTTTAACATTAATAAATTCAATTTACAATTTTTTTAACAAATGTAAATGATTAATTCATTTTTCGAGAAAAAAGGCATTTAATATAACTGTAAAGAATAAAAGGCATCAAGAATATCTTGATGCCTTTTATACATAATTTTAAATGAGACTAAACTCTTACTTGTCCATCTCCAAATACATAATATTTATTGGTTACCAATTGTTTAAGACCTAGTGGTCCTCTGTGGTGCAACTTGTCTGTACTTATTGCGAGCTCTGCTCCTACACCCATTTGGCCGCCATCTGTAAATCTAGTTGACGCGTTATGGTATACTGCAGCGGTATCAATATTTTCCATAAAATGCGCAGCAACGGCTTTATCTTCAGTTAGTATTGCACTTGAGTGTCCACCACTATAGGTGTTTATTTTTGAAATTGCATCTTCAATTCCATCTGCTTCTCCTATAGCAATTTTCATAGCTAAAAACTCTTCAAACCATACCTCATCTTTAGAAATTAAATCGCGCTCTGATAAGATAGTGTTTACATTTTTATCTACAATTATCTCAACACCTAAGCTAGATAATGTTTTATCTAAATCTTTTAATTTAGACTCGTAGTCTTCTATATTCTTATCTACTAAAACTTTATCTAAAGCATTACATCCTGAAATTTTATCTGTCTTAGCATTAATAATAACTTCCAGAGTTTTTTTCCAGTCTGCATCTTTATCTACATATAAGAAGTTGTTACCTCTACCACTTACCAATACAGCACATTTAGCATGTTCTTTTACAAATGCAATTAGGCGTTCACCACCTCGTGGTACTATAAGATCTAATGGTTCAGTTGGATTTTTCAAGAACTCCTGAGTTTCTGTGCGGTTCATTACCAACATTTTAATCCAGTCTTTTGGTAATTTGTTTTCTTGTAATGCTTGGTGCCAGCACTCAACCAAGACAACATTACTTTCATGAGCTTCTTTACCACCTTTAAGTAATATCTTATTATTGGCTTTAAATGCAAGTACTGCAGCCTCTATAGTTACATCTGGCCTAGATTCATAAATGATCATGATGGTACCAAATGGTGCAGTTTTATTTACAATGTTTAAACCATTGTCTAACGTTGTATTAGAGATCTCATTACTCACAGGATCATCTTGAGACTTAACTTCGGCTATTGCCTGTATCATCCCATCAATCTTTTTGTCATTAACAACTAACCTGTCATATAAGGCTTGATCGTCTTTATTAAAAGCATCAAGGTCTTTCTTATTTGCAGTTAGTATATCCTCGCGTCTTTCATCTAAGATTCTCATCATAGATCCTAAAACGTTATTCTTTAATTCTGTGTTTATCAATTTCATAGTCGTTCTTTCTAATTAAATTTTCCTTGTTTATGCGTAAAACTTGGTTCCGATATCTTTTCCTTCCAACAGCTCTACTATTACATTTTTACGCTTTCCGTTTGCTATAAATGTTGGAATGTTTTTCTTAGCAGTAGCCTTAGCAATCTTTAGCTTAGACTTCATTCCGCCACGTCCTTCGCCTTCAGATTTTTCTGAAGCTTGCACATATTGTTCTACATTTTCTTCCACATTTACCTTATCTAACTTTTCAGAATCATCATCATCTGGATGACCTGTATAAAGTCCGTCTGTATCTGTTAATAAGATTAAGGCATCTGCATTTGTAAGCTCTGCTACTAAACTTGCCAATTCATCATTATCACTAAACATTGACATTTTAAGTGATACTGCGTCATCTTCATTTGCAATAGGAACAATACCTTCATTAATTAATCCTTCGTAACAGTTTATCATATTTTCTCTATGCTTACCTGGTGCAAAATCTCGCTTGGTTGCTAATACTTGTGCACAGCGCATACCGTAATCATGAAATAAACTATAGTAATGGCGCATCATACGAGGTTGACCAACAGAAGAAAATATTTGTCTTCTTGTTGATGGGTCTGTTGCTTTACAATCTCCTAACACTTCCATTCCTGCAATGGCAGATCCAGATGATACTAATATTGGTGAAATATTATTCTCATATAATTCTGCTATTTGTCTTACGAGTTCGTTCAATACAGGACCTAATATGCGATTGTCTTTGTTGGTCATCACGTTAGTTCCTACTTTTATAACTACTCTCTTATTGTCCATGGTGTTTTTTTGAGTTTTCATGTTTATTTTCCGAGTTCTGTTGCTCGATCGAATGCTGCATATGCAGCTTCCTTAATTAATTCTTTTACGTTATTATCTTCCATTGAGTCTAAAGCTGCACGTGTTGTACCGCCTTTAGATGCTACGCGTTCCATCCAAGAATTTGGAGAAAGATCTGATTCATTAAATAATTTTACAGCGCCTTCAAAAGTTTGTGCTACTAATACTTTAGAATCGTTTGTGGTAAAGCCCATTTTTAAAGCAGCTTCCATCATAGATTGCATAAAATAAAATACATATGCTGGACCACTACCAGAAATACCTGTTGAAGCATTTATGAAACGTTCATTTTCTACATGTATAGCTTCACCAGTTGTATCTAAAAGGTTTCTTACCATTAGCAACTCAATTCTACTTACCTCTTTGGCTTCTGTAAAAGAGGTCATACCCAATCCAACTTTAGCTGGCAGGTTAGGCATAGCTCTTACTACTTTCTTTATACCTAAGTTTTCTTGTATACTATCAATAGTAATACCTGCCATTAGAGAAATAAAGATTTGGTCATTATTCACCTTGTCTTTCATTTTTTCAAAAAGCTCTTCACTATGGTAAGGCTTTACGGCAATAAATACTACATCTGCTTGTGGTAGGCAATCTTCTAGATTGTTATAGGTGTCAAAATGTGGAAATTCACTTAGCTCTAACATTTTTTCTGTTGAAACATCATGAATCATTAAATTTCTTCGGTTAAGGTATGGCGATTTTGCCATGCCCTCTGCGTAGGTTAGTCCCATATTTCCTGCGCCTATTACTAATACTTTCATATCTATTTTTAAAAGTTCAGTATATAGGGTGCAATGACTGTGCGAGGATGCCAAAACCACCATTAATAGGAGGTTATCAAATTATGACTCGCGCTTAGACTATATATAGCTACTGCTAAGGACAAATGATAAAGAAGTGTTAAATTATATTGCAGAATTGCTATAATGGCACATAATTAATTATGTGCCATATTTAGCTGAAATTATGGCAGAAAAAACCCGATACTATATTTATAAACTTAGTATCGGGCTTAACGTATAATGTTTTAAGAACTTATTTTACAGGTATTTCTTTTAAAACTTGTAATACCAATTCCCAATATTTCTTTGTTGAAGAAATACTAGCGCGTTCATCTGGACTGTGTGCACCTCTAATGGTAGGCCCAAAAGAAATCATTTCCATCTCTGGATAGTGCTGTCCTAAAATACCACATTCTAATCCAGCGTGACAAGCTGCAATATGTGCTTGCTCTCCATTATTTAAAGACTTGTATGTTTTGTCAAGCACTTTTAAGATATCTGAATCCATATTTGGTTGCCATCCTGGATATTCTCCAGAAAACTCAACTACAAATCCTGATAGCTCGAATGATGCTCTTAATGCATTAGCCAAATCTGTTTTTGATGACTCCACAGAAGATCTTGTAAGGCAAAGCACTTCTACTTCACCGTTTCCTAAGGTTATCCTTGCTATATTATTAGAAGTTTCAACAAGGTTTTCAATATCTGGACTCATTCTATAAACACCATTATGTGCGGTGTAGATACTTCTTAAAAATCCTTCTTGCACACCTAGATCCATAATTGTCTCAGGTGTTTCAATAGCTTCGATAACAACTTCTAATTCTGGCTCAAGAGTTTTATACTCAGTTTTTATGGTGGTTGCTAAAACATTTAGTTCATGTTCAAACGCATCTTTATGTATATTCTCAACAGCTACTTCTGCAACGCTTTCTCTTGGTATAGCATTTCTAAGACTACCGCCATTAATACTATGTATTCTCAAGCCTACATTTTCATAAGCATCAAACAAGAGTCTGTTCATAAACTTATTAGCATTTCCAAGCCCTTTTATAATATCCATACCGCTATGGCCACCTTGTAATCCTTTTACGGTAATCTTAAATCCAGACATATGCTCTGGAGTTTGTTCTTCACTATAAGTGCGTGTTGCTGTAACATCTACACCACCAGCACAACCTACGCCTATTTCATCATCTTCTTCAGTATCTAAGTTTAAAAGTATTTCACCTTGCAATACACCTGGCTTTAAACCTTGTGCACCTGTCATTCCTGTTTCTTCATCTATAGTAAACAGTGCTTCAATTGGTGGATGTGCAATTGTTTCACTTTCTAAGATCGCCATAATCGTAGCCACACCTAAACCATTATCTGCGCCTAATGTTGTGCCCTTTGCTCTTACCCAATCTCCATCTACATACATTTCGATACCTTGAGTATCGAAATTAAAGTCTGTATCATTATTTTTTTGATGCACCATATCTAAGTGGCTTTGCATCACTACCATTTTACGATCTTCCATTCCTTTAGAAGCTGGCTTTCTAATTATTACATTTCCCACTTCATCTTCTAAGGTTTCTAAGCCTAAGCGTTCTCCAAAATCCTTCATAAATTTAATAACGCGTTCCTCCTTTTTAGAAGGTCTTGGAACAGCATTTAGGAATGCAAAGTTTTTCCAAACTGGCTTAGGATCTAAGTTTCTTATAATATCACTCATGGTTTTCTGTCTTAATTTTTTGCAAAGGTATAGGTTATAAGATAAAAGAGATCATACTCACTTTAAAATTAAGGGTAGTTTGGTCTTTTAAAGTACAAGTTACTTTATAAGAATTCGGTTAATATTACGTTACTTTGAAAAGTTATGAAACGTCATCCCAAATTAATATTAGCCCTGTTTTTACCTATACAAATACTAGGTATATTTATACTTAGTAAGTTCCCTAACAGTGTAGAGCAATGGTATAGTTTAGGTCTTTACCAATACTTGTCGTATTTAGAGCGTAGCGTTTTTGGCCTTCTTCCATTTTCTTTTGGAGATCTTATTTATGCACTTTTTATATTACTCTTACTACGCTGGTTTTATCTGAGAATTAAGACAAAATTTAAACATATAAAAGTGTGGTTTATAGATGCTGTAGCTACACTTTCTGTTATTTACTTTATGTTTCAATTGTTTTGGGGATTTAATTACTACAGAGAACCCTTACATATTAGCTTAGGTATTGAGGATAATTATACAGACGAACAGCTTATTACGCTTACCAATATTTTAATTGAACGCTCTAATGAGCTTCAGCTAAAACTTGCTAAAAACGATTCGACAGCCGTAGCTTTTAACTATTCAAAAGATACAATATACGATTTGGCAATTTCTGGATATTCAGACTTAAAAGAGAGTTATCCAGAGCTTAAGTATAATGCGCCAAGTGTAAAAACTTCACTATTTAGTGTACCGTTAAGTTACATGGGCTTTAATGGATATTTAAATCCACTTACAAATGAGTCTCAAATAAACAGCAATGTTTTACCCTATAAACTACCTACTACAATAAGCCATGAAATAGGACACCAATTAGGGTACGCTAAAGAAAATGAAGCCAATTTCATTGCCTGTTTAAATACTTTAAACCACAATGATATTTATATGCGATATTCTGGGTATACATTTGCTCTAAGATATTGTTTAAATGAAATTTTTAGGAGAGATCCTGCTGTTGGTGTAGACTTGCTGTTTAAAGTAAATTGTGGGATTATGGCTAATTATAATGAGGTTAGAAATTTTTGGCTGTCCTACGAAAATCAATTAGAGCCACTTTTTGCTCTATTTTATGACGGATATCTAAAAGCAAATAACCAACCAAGAGGTATGGCTAGCTATAGCTACGTTGTTGCATTATTGGTGAACTATTATTCTGACGAAAAAAATCTTTTATAGAACTTCTTAACGCTTGTTAAAAAAATCTTAACGTTTCGATAATCGAAAGTGTATCTTCTATCTTTATTGCAATTCAACTAAATTAAATTACCTAATGAAGCTACCTTTCCTTTGTAGTCTTATGCTGTTAGTATCTGTAACCATCTCAGCACAAGATTATTTCCCAAAAAATGACGGTGTAAAATCTGACAAGAACACCAATTATACTGTTATTAAAAATGCAGTTATTCACACAAATCCTTCAACAACACTTAAAAACGGAATGCTACTCGTTAAAGATGGCAAAATTGTTTCTGTTGGCAAATCTGTAAACATTCCTCAAAATGCTGTGCAGGTTGATGCAGAAGGTAACCATATCTATGCGTCATTTATAGATGCGTATTCTAGTTTTGGTATAGACAAGCCAAAAAGAGGAAGCAATAACTCTAGCCAACCCCAATATGATGCCTCAAGAGAAGGCTACTATTGGAATGATCATATAAGACCTGAAACTAATGCAGTAGAGCATTTTAAGTATAATACTAAAGACGCTAAAGAATTGCAGGATGCAGGATTTGGAGTTGTAAATACTCACGTACCAGATGCAATTATTAGAGGTACAGGTATGCTGGTAGCTTTAAATGATGAAGGTACTCAAAACGATAGATTGCTAGTAGATAAATCTGCTCAGTTCTTATCTTTTGACAAAAGCGTAACCTCAAGACAATCTTACCCAACATCTATTATGGGAGCTATGGCACTACTACGCCAAGTATATTTAGATGCACAATGGTATCAAAATGGAAATGCTACTACTAAAGATTTAGCTTTAGAAGCATTAAATAACAACAAAAATCTTCCACAAATTTTCTTGGCAGAAGGTTATTTAAATGATTTAAGAGCAGATAAAGTTGGTGACGAATCTGGCGTTAACTACATTATAGTTGGTGGCGGCGATGAATATAAAAGTATTGAAGCTATTAAAAACACCAATGCTAAATATATCTTACCTATAAACTTTAAAGATGCTTACGATGTAGAAGATCCTTATTTAGCTGGAATGGTAGATTTGGAGTCTATGAAAGAATGGAACCAACAACCAAGCAATCCAAAATGGTTGGCAGAAAATAACGTGATGTTTGCCTTCACAACGCACGATTTAAAATCGCCTAAAGAGTTTCATAAAAACTTAATGATGGCTATTAAAAGAGGCCTTTCTAAAGAAAAAGCTCTAGAAGCTTTAACGACAATACCAGCTCAAATGTTGGGACAATCAGGGAAATTAGGTGAGCTTAAACAAGGTGCACACGCTAATTTTATAATAACATCTGGTGAATTATTTGAAGAAGACACAAAAATATTTGAAAACTGGGTGCAAGGACAAAAACACGTAGTTAACAAGATGCAGGTTAATGATATTAATGGCGATTATAATTTAACTATTGATAATACTTCTTATAAACTTACTATTAGTGGAACTTCAGAAAAACCAAAAGCTAAAGTAACAACAGGAGACAAAAAACTAGGTGCCAAACTTACATTTGCAAATGATTGGATGACACTTGTATTAACATCTCCAGATGAAAACAAAAAAGAATACACGCGCCTAATTGCATCTGTTCCAAGAAATCCGAATTCAATTAGTGGTAAAGCAATATTGTATGACGGTAGCGAAGCACGATTTACAGCTACTAAAACAGCTACTACATCTCAAGATGAAAAGGAAGATGACAAAGATGATGAGGAAGACTCTAAAGAAGAAGAGTTTGCAGTTATGCCACTTACCTATCCTAACACTGCATATGGGTTTAGTGAACAACCAAAGCAACAGGATATATTATTTAAGAATGTCACTGTTTGGACAAATGAAGATCAAGGTATTCTAGAACAAACCGATGTTTTAATTAAAGATGGAAAAATTGCCAAAATAGGAAATAACCTATCAGCAGGTAGAGCTATTGAGGTAGATGGTACTGGTAAACACCTTACATCTGGAATTATAGATGAGCACTCACATATTGCAGGAACTGCTATAAATGAAGCTGGACATAACTCTACAGCAGAGGTTAACATGGAAGATGTTGTAGACCCAAGCGATATAGATATTTACAGAAATCTTGCTGGTGGTGTAACCTCTATACAGTTACTACACGGTTCTGCAAACCCAATTGGTGGGCGTTCTGCAATTTTAAAATTAAAATGGGGAGAAACTCCAGATGCTATGATTTATGACAATTCTCCAAAATTCATAAAATTTGCTTTAGGAGAAAATGTTAAGCAAAGTAATTGGGGTAGCCGTTCTCGTTTTCCACAAACACGTATGGGTGTTGAGCAAGTGTTTGTAGATTATTTTACAAGAGCTAAACAATACGAAAAAGATAAAGCATCTGGAAATTACAGAAAAGATTTAGAGATGGAAACCATTTTAGAGATCTTAAATGGTGAGCGTTTTATTAGCTGTCACTCTTATGTACAGAGTGAAATAAATATGCTTATGAAAGTAGCAGAGCAGTTTGACTTTAACATTAATACGTTCACACACATTCTAGAAGGTTATAAAGTAGCAGATAAAATGGCAGAACATGGTGTTGCTGGTTCTACATTTAGTGATTGGTGGGCATATAAATATGAAGTAAATGATGCTATTCCTTACAATGCATCTATTATGCATAATGCTGGTGTGCTTGTAGCTATTAATAGTGATGATGGCGAAATGAGCCGTCGTTTAAATCAAGAGGCTGCCAAAACTGTAAAATATGGTGGCATGAGTGAAGAAGAAGCGTGGAAATTTGTGACTTTAAATCCTGCTAAAATGCTTCATATAGATGATCGTGTCGGAAGTATTAAAGTGGGTAAAGATGCAGACGTTGTACTTTGGTCTGGACACCCAATGTCTATTTATTCTAAAGCTGAAAAAACAATTATAGAAGGTAAAGTTTACTTTGATATTGAAGAAGATAAAGCCTTACGTAAAGAAAACCAACGTTTGCGCAATGTCATTACCACACAAATGCTTCAAGCTAAAAACAAGGGCCTTAAAACACAACCTGTAAAGAAAAAAGAAGAACAACATATGCATTGTGATACTCTTGAAGTATTTGAAGATTAATGTAATCTAATGCCTAAATCTTTTATTACAGTTAAAACTAATTACATGAAAACATATATAAATTTAATACTTGCCACCTGTATAAGTATTGCAAGTTTTGCACAACAAACACCAGCACCTAAACAAACTGAAACCATAATGATTATGAATGGTACAGCCCATTTAGGAAATGGCGAGGTTATTAAAAATAGCGCTATTGTTATTAAAGATGGTAAACTATCTGTTGTGGCAGATGCTAAGGTTGTAAAACTAGCACAAGAAGGAACTGTTATAGATGCTTCCGGAAAACATATCTATCCAGGTTTTATTGCACCAAATACTTCATTAGGTCTTGTAGAGATAGATGCTGTAAGAGCTACAGATGATGAAGATGACATTGGTACAATGTTGCCTCACATAAGAAGTCTTATAGCTTATAATGCAGAAAGTAAAATTGTCGAAAGTATGAGACCTAACGGTGTACTTTTAGGACAAATCACACCTCGTGGAGGTCGTATTTCAGGAACATCATCTATTGTACAATTTGATGCTTGGAACTGGGAAGATGCCAGTGTAAAGACAGATGATGGTATTCATTTAAATTGGCCAAACCCATTTTCTAGTGGCCGTTGGTGGTTAGGTGAAGATCCAGCAGCAAAACCCAATAAAAATTACGAAAGCGATATTACAACGTTAGAGACATTTGTTTCAAATGCCAAAGCCTATAACGGTAAGGATACGCAAGTAAATTTACCTTTTAAAGCTATGCGTGGTCTTTTTGATGGTAGCCAAACATTATATGTTCATGCAAATGATGAAAAACAAATTATAGATGCAATTTCATTCAAGAATAAATTCAATATCGAAAAAATGGTATTGGTTGGAGGCTACCAAAGTCATAACCTTGCTAAAGAGTTAAAAACAAATAACATCGCTGTGTTAACAGGACGCACACATAGTCTACCAGATGCCGCAGATGATGATTATGATATGCCATACAAACTACCTAAATTATTAATGGATGCTGGTGTATTAGTAGCGATACAGAATGCAGGATCTATGGAGCGTGCCAATGCAAGAAACTTACCGTTTCAAGCAGGACAAGTGGCACAATTTGGCTTAGATAAAGAAGATGCTCTTAAACTAATTACGCTAAATGCTGCTAAAATTTTAGGAATTGATGACACTTATGGCACTCTAGAAGTTGGCAAAAGCGCTACCCTATTTATTTCTGAAGGTGACGCTCTAGATATGAGAACTAACATTCTTACTAAAGCTTTTATAGATGGTCGTGATATTAGTTTAGAGACCCATCAAACTGAACTTTGGAAGCGCTATCAAAATAAAGTTGATGCTAATAAAGCGAAGAAGTAATTATAATTAAAAAACTATTTCTACCTCATGAAATACCTTATCACCAGTTTTATACTATTACTAACAATTCAAATTAACGCCCAAAAACTAGACTTATCACTAGTTAAAAACTTAGAGCCTCGAGAAATTGGCCCAAGTGGTATGTCTGGTCGTATTACAGCTATAGATGTTGTTACTAGCAATCCAGATATTATGTATGCAGGTTCTGCATCTGGAGGTCTTTGGAAATCAACTTCTGGAGGCGTTAAATGGGAACCAATTTTCGAAGACCAGCCAACAGCATCAATTGGTGCAGTTGCTATACAACAGTCTAATCCTAGTGTTATATGGGTTGGTACTGGAGAAGGTAATCCACGTAATAGTTTAAATGGCGGTTATGGTATCTATAAATCTTTAGATGGCGGAAAGTCTTGGCAGTCTATGGGATTAGAAAACACACGCCACATTCATCGTGTGGTTATAGACCCTACAAATCCTAATATAATTTACGCTGGAGCTATAGGTTCACCTTGGGGAGAACATCCTGAACGTGGTGTATTTAAAACTACAGATGGCGGTAAGACTTGGAAAAAAGTTCTTTTTGTAAATAATAAAACTGGAGCTGCAGATTTAATTATGGATCCTAGCAATCCAAATAAACTTATGGCTGCAATGTGGGAACACAAACGCGATCCTTGGTTTTTTAAATCTGGCGGTGAAGGCTCTGGACTTTATATAACATATGATGGTGGAGACAACTGGAAAAAGGTAACCGAAGAAGATGGCTTTCCAAAAGGCGACTTAGGTCGTATTGGTGTAGCTATTGCACCTAACAAACCAAATATTGTATATGCTTTAGTTGAAGCTAAAAAGAATGCCCTTTATAAATCTGAAGATGGTGGTTTTAAATGGAGAAAAATTAATGATAAGAGTGACATAGGAAATCGTCCATTTTACTATTCAGAAATTTATGTAGATCCTCAAAATGAAAATCGTGTTTATTCTGTATTTACTTATGTAAATGTATCTGAAGATGGCGGAAGAAATTTTGAGCAACTCATGCCTGCCTATGGTGTAAGTAATGGTGTGCACCCAGATCATCACGCTTGGTGGATTCATCCAGAAGATGGGAATTTCATGATAGATGGTAACGATGGTGGCTTAAATATTACCAAAGATGGCGGTAAAACTTGGCGATTTGTAGATAATATTCCTGTCGGACAATTTTATCACGTAAATGTAGATAATGAGTTTCCTTACAACGTATATGGAGGTATGCAAGACAATGGCAGTTGGAGAGGTCCTGCATACACGTGGCGTTCTCAAGGTATACGCAACTCATACTGGCAAGAAATTTCTTTTGGAGATGGTTTTGATGTTATTCCAGACCCAGACAATAGCCAATACGGCTGGACAATGAGCCAACAAGGTTATGTAAGCCGTTACGACTGGAAAACAGGAAATAATTATGGTGTAAGACCAACACATCCAGATCCAGATGTACAACTTCGTTTTAATTGGAATTCTGCAATAAACATAGATCCTTTTGATAGTAATGTGGTTTATTTTGGTAGCCAATTTGTACACAAATCTACAGACAAAGGTGAAACGTGGAAAGTTATATCACCAGACCTAACTACTAACAATCCAGAAAAACAAAAACAAAGCGAAAGTGGTGGTTTAACTTTAGATGCCACTGGTGCAGAAAACCATACTACAATTTTAGTAATAGAACCATCGCCTATCGAAAAAGATATGCTTTGGGCTGGTACAGATGATGGCAGGATTCATTATACCAAAGATGGTGGCAACAACTGGATAGAAGTTTCTAATCTTCCTGGCGTTCCAAAAAACTCTTGGATAGTTCAAATTAAAGCAAGTAATAAAAATAAAGGAGAAGCTTTATTGGTTGTTAATGACTACAGAAGATTTAACTATGAACCGTACGCGTTTAGAACAACAAACTATGGTAAAACTTGGAAACGTATTGTAGATGCAGAAGATGTACAAAGCTACACTCTTAGTATAGTTGAAGATCCTATTGAAAGAAACCTATTGTTTTTAGGAACAGATGACGGTCTTTATGTAAGCATAGATGCTGGAAACAACTGGGCAAAATATACAAATGGTTTCCCTACAGTTCCTGTAAAAGATATGGTAATTCATCCTAGAGAACACGATTTGGTATTAGGAACCTTTGGACGTTCTTTCTGGATTTTAGATGATATTAGACCATTAAGAGCAATGGCAAAAAACAACAATCTCACTAAAGAGCGTGTGGTATTATTTGAGCCACCTACAGCCTACCAATCTTCTTACCAACAAGCTACAGGAAGCCGCTTTGGTGCAGATGCTATGTTTAGCGGAGACAACAGAGCATTTGGAGCACGTTTATCTTATTACATTACTAAAAAAGAAGAAGATAAAGCGTCTAGAGAAGATGACAAAGACAATGACTCTGAAGGTGATGAAGAACAAGAAGAAACTTCAGATATAGAAGAACAACCAGAAGTAGTTTGGGATTCAATCATTTTAAATGTTTATAACGGAGACAAGCTTATAAGAACATTAAAGCAAAAAACTCCAGACTCAACTGGTTTATATAAAATGCGCTGGTTTATGGATGAAAAAGGTGTAGATAGACCTTCTCGTTCTATAAGAGAGTCTAAAAGAGAACCTAGTGGCACCACTGTGAAACCTGGGAATTATACTTTAGAGATGGTTTATGGTGATTCTAAATCAACTCAAACTATATCAGTAAAGTCAGATCCTAGATTAAAAGTTTCAGAAGCTAATATAAATGAGGTGTACAATGCTTCAAAAAAATTAGAAGATTATACAGAAACTGCAGCAAATGCTGTAAGACAATTGGTTGAAAGTAAGAATACAGCAAAAGACTTTCAGAAACGACTTAAAGATTTAGATAAGGACAAGTACAAAGAAACACTTAAGGAGATTTCTGATATTAATAAAAAGATAGACAGTCTTGTCGCGCTCTATTTAGGTAAGGTTGATAAAAGACAAGGAATTACCAGAAATCCTGAAGTTACAGTTATGCAACGCATAGGCTTAGCCAATCAATATGTTAGTGGTAGCCAACAAGGATTAACGGCTACAGAAGAGCAATTAATTTCTCAAGCAAAAGCACAGTTAAATGAAGCTTTATTAGAGACTAATAAGTTTTTCTCTGAAGAATGGAGTGATTTTAAATCTAAATTAGAAACTTTAGAACTAAATCCTTTCAAAACCACAACTACCTTTAAAACAGTAAATTAATGCTCAAGAACTCATTTAAAACCTTTGCTTTTCTAAGTCTGTTCGTTTGCTTTTCTATGCAAAGTAAAGCTCAAGATTATTTAGATACCATTGCATTAGAAACTTGTAATTGTATGACCTCTCTAGATACAGATGATAAGAGTGAAGACGCAATAACTCTAGAGCTTGGCGTGTGTATGCTTAAGGCATCTAACCCTTACATGAAAAAGCTAAAAAGGGATTTTGATATCGATTTTGATAATCTTGATTCGGCTGGAGAAAAATTAGGTGAAGTTGTTGGTTTAAGAATGGCAACTCAATGCCCAGACGCACTTTTAAAAATAACAAACCTAATGTCTGATGAAGCTGATGAGCCAGAAATGAGATACGTTGTGGGTGAAATTACTGAAATAAACACCTCAGATTTTATCACATTTTCTTTAAAAGACGACTCAGGTAAAACAAATCGTTTTTATTGGATGTCTTATATAAATTCAAATTACGATTTAGAGGCAGACTATAATAGTTTAAAATCTAAAACTGTGGAGGTTTCTTATACGACATCTCAATTTTATGATCCTAGGATAGAAACTTACAGAAACATTTATATAATTAAAGAATTAGTTGTTATTGAATAACACATTACGAAGTAAAAATAGAAACTATATCCTAATACCTATGGTAGTAAAATTACTACACCATAAAATCGACTCATCTTTAAACTACCCAACTATGGATTTCGAAAAGATTACGTTTATAAACGCAGATGGTCAAGAGTTATCAGGAAGGTTAGAGTTACCTGTAAACAAACAGCCTCATAACTACGTTTTATTTGCGCACTGTTTTACGTGTACAAAGAATTTTTCTGCAACCAAGAATATCTCCAGAGCATTAACTAATGAAGGTTTTGGAGTTTTACGATTCGATTTCACAGGCTTAGGAGATAGTGAAGGCGATTTTGAAAACACAAATTTCTCAGGGAATGTAGAAGATTTAGTATGCGCAGGCAATTGGTTAAGAGACCATAAACAAGCACCTACTCTATTGGTTGGTCATAGCTTAGGTGGCGCAGCTGTAATTTTTGCAAAAGAGCAATTGCCAAATGTAAAAGCAGTTGTTACAATTGCAGCACCTTCTAACCCAACTCACGTAAAAAATCTTTTAAAAAGTAATATTGAAGAAATTGAAGAACAAGGTGAAGCAACAGTAAATCTTGCAGGACGAGATTTTAAAATAAAAAAACAGTTTTTAGATGATTTAGAATCTAAGTCTTTACCACAAATAGTTAGTAAATTAAACGCGGCACTATTAGTATTACATTCTCCTCAAGATACTACTGTAGGTATTATTAATGCTGAAGAAATATACAAATCTGCCAAACACCCAAAAAGTTTTATCACTTTAGATGGTGCCAACCATTTGTTAATGGAGAAAGAAGAATCTACTTACATTGGGAAAGTTATTGCAGGTTGGTCTAGCAGGTATTTAGATATTAAACAGGAAACCTTTGTAGTTAACTCTACACACCAAGTAGTAGCTTCATTAGATGCAGAGTCTGGATTTACAACACAACTAAAACTAGGCAATCATTACTCTCAAGCAGACGAACCAAAGACTGTAGGCGGTAAAGATTTAGGACCAACACCATATGATTTAGTTTCTGGCGGACTTTCTGCTTGCACAGCTATGACTATTCAAATGTATGCCAAGAGAAAGAAATGGCATGTAAGCAACGTAGAGGTTCATACAAGTTACAGTCGAGATCACGCTATAGATTGTGAAACTTGTGAAGCCGAAGATATGAAGATAGATACTTTTAAAAGAGAAATTAAGCTTGAAGGAGAATTAGACGACAAACAAATTAAAAGGCTACTTCAAATTGCAGACAAATGTCCCGTACATAAAACTTTGCATTCCGAAACTCAAGTGATAACAACCTTAATAGAGTAATAAAGCTGTAAATTTGCACTTTAAACAAAGAGAATCTTGTTATGCGAATTGATATTATAAGTGTTGTTCCAGATATTTTAAAAAGTCCGTTTGAAGCTTCAATCTTAAAACGCGCTATCGAAAAAGGTCATGTAGAAATACATTTTCACGATTTACGTGATTATGTAACAGATAATTACAGACAAATAGACGATTACCAATTTGGTGGTGGTGCTGGTATGGTTATGATGATTGAGCCTATAGATAAATGCATAACCCATTTAAAATCTGAACGTGATTATGATGAAGTTATTTATATGACTCCAGATGGTGAAACACTTAAACAAGGTATTGCCAACCAAATATCTCTTCAAAAAAATATTATCATTCTTTGTGGTCACTATAAAGGAGTAGACCAACGCGTAAGAGATCACTTTATAACTAGGGAAATTTCTATTGGAGATTATGTATTAAGCGGTGGAGAGCTTGGTGCGCTAATACTATGTGATGCCGTAATAAGACTTTTACCTGGTGTATTAGGTAATGAAACCAGTGCTCTTACAGATAGCTTTCAAGATGGATTGTTAGCGCCTCCAATTTACACAAGACCAGCAGACTATAAAGGATGGAAAGTCCCAGAATTACTTACCAGTGGCAATACACCAAAAATTGAAGAGTGGCGAGAAGACCAAGCAGTAAAACGCACTCAAGAATTAAGACCAGATTTATTAGAAGATTAGTTTTTTAAGCATATATACCGTACAAGAATAGTGACCTGTATTTCCTAAAGGTTTATCTATAATCTCAAATCCGTTTTTGGCATAGAGAGCTCTGGCAGCATCCATATATGGCATTGTTTCTAAATAACAGGCTTCAAAACCAAAGTCTTTTGCATACTCTAAGCACTTTGTGATCATTTTGGTACCTAAACCTCTTCCTCTAGCTTCTGGAGCAAAATACATTTTTTGCAACTCGCATATATTTCCATTGTGATTATCAAGTTTAGCAATACCTGCGCTTCCAATAATTTTAGAATTTTCTTCTAAAACCAGGTAAACCATTTTTGGATGATTATAAGTTTCATACATACAATCTAAAGAAGCATCTTCGTAAGCAGTACCAACTTTTGGAACTCCAAATTCAATAAGAACATCTCTTACATACTTTGCAACGTGTGGATTATCTTCAATATTTATTTCTCTTATAGTAGGAGTTGGCATAGCGTTATTAATCTTAAATTTGTGTGACCAAAGATACTTAAATACCTATTTTGAATTCTCATAAAACCTATATAAAACGTTGTCTACAACTTGCAAAAAAAGGGCTAGGCACTACCTATCCTAACCCAATGGTTGGTAGTGTTATAGTATATGATAATAAGATTATTGGAGAAGGATGGCATCAAAAAGCTGGCCTTGCGCATGCAGAGGTTAATGCAATAAATGCCGTAAAAGACAAATCGCTTTTAAAAAAATCTACCATTTATGTTAGTTTAGAACCTTGCTCGCATTATGGCAAAACACCACCTTGTGCAGATTTAATTATTGCCAATAATATTCCTAATGTTGTAATTGGAACTGTAGATCCTTTTGCAAAAGTAAAAGGGCAAGGCATAAAAAAACTATTAGATGCTGGCTGTAAAATTACTGTTGGCGTTTTAGAGGATGAATGCCAAGAGTTAAACAAACGCTTCTTTACATTTCACAATTCTAAAAGACCATATATAATTTTAAAATGGGCAGAAAGTAATGATGCATTTTTAGCGCCTAAAACAAAACATAAACAACAACCAGTATGGATAACAAACTTGGTATCTAGGCAACTTGTTCATAAATGGCGAGCAGAAGAACAAGCTATACTTGTGGGAACAAAAACTGTAAAAGATGATAACCCTAGTTTAACCACTAGAGATTGGAGTGGCCCTAATCCTACTCGATTGGTTATCGATAGAAAAAATGTACTAGACAAATCACTTTCTGTATTTAATAATAAAGCTGAAACGGTAGTATTTACAGAAAACACTAGTAATTTTAACAACCTACCACAACATATCTGTGAGTACTGCCATACTAATAATTTGCAAAGTATAATTGTTGAAGGTGGCGCACAAACGCTACAGCATTTTATAACCGCAAATCTTTGGGATGAAGCCAGAGTATTTAAAGGAGATGTAATGTTTAACGAAGGAACAAAAGCACCTTTAATTACGGGAAGTATTACTCATAAAGAAACACTACAAAACGACACGCTAACAATTTATACTAATTCATGATTAAAAACCTACTCTTCGATTTTGGAGATGTCTTTATAAATTTAGACAAGCTTAAGCCCTATAATAAGTTTAAGAAATTGGGGTATGGTGAGCCTACAGCAAAAATGCTTCAATTTAATAAAGACTATGAAATTGGTGCTGTTACCACTAAAGAATTCACAAGCTTTTATGTTGAAAATGCACCAACAACTATTAAGCCTCAAGACGTAAAACAAGCGTGGAATAGTATGTTGTTAGATTTTCCACAACATAGGCTAAACTTCATAAAGGAGCTAGCAAGTGTGAAAAACTTTAAATTAATATTACTTAGTAACACTAATGATCTTCACATAGATTGGATTAAAGCTAAAGTTCCACATTATTTAGATTTCAAGATGTGTTTTGATGCTTTTTATCTTTCACAAGAACTTCATCTAAGAAAGCCAGACGCTTCTTGTTTTAAGCATATTTTAAAAGAAGAAGATATTATAGCTGAAGAAACGTTATTTATTGATGATACCAAGGAAAATACAGACGCTGCAAAAGCTTTAGGTTTTAAGGTTTGGAACATAAACCCTAAGACAGAAGATGTTGTAGATTTGTTTACCATTAACGAGAATTTATTTTGATTTACCTTTTTCTTAGCATCCTGGCAAGCAGCTTACTGTATGTCATTTTCAAACTATTTGATGTTTACAAAGTAAATACCGTACAAGCTATTGTAATGAACTACATTGTTGCTGGCTCTTGTGGTTTAATTGGTTATAGTGGTAAGGTTTCAATTTCTAAAATCCCAGAATACGATTGGTTTTATGGTGCTATAGGATTAGGAGTTCTGTTTATAATTGTCTTTAATTTAATGGCAGTTACCACTCAAAAAAGTGGCCTTTCTGTAGTCTCTGTTGCAAGTAAGATGAGTGTAATTGCACCAATAATATTTGGCATTCTGTATTATAATGAAGGCACAAGTGTTTTAAAAATACTCGGTATTTTACTAGCACTTTCTGCAGTTTACTTCTCGTCTATAAAATCTAAGGATGGTATTTCCATTAAAGCAAAAAACCTAGTATTTCCAGTGCTTGTTTTTTTAGGAAGTGGTATTATAGATACATCAATAAAATTCTTAGAAAACGAATATGTTGCACAAGATGATGTTCCTTTATTTTCAAGCGTGTTATTTTTCATGGCATTTATTACAGGCCTTTTTGTTTTAGGGTTTCAAGCCGTAAAAGGAACGCTTAAAATTACTTTTAAAAATATTATTGCTGGTGTTGCTCTTGGCGTACCAAATTATTTTTCTATATATTTTCTCATACAAGCTTTAAGAGGAAACGGTTTAGAAAGCTCTACAGTATTTACAATAAATAATGTAGCCATTGTAATGTTTTCAACCATATTAGGAATAGTCATATTTAAAGAAAAACTTATCCCTAAAAATTGGCTAGGTGTTGCATTGGCAATAATAAGTATCATCTTAGTAGCTTCAACTATTTAATGCTATGGAAGAAGATGTTTATAAAACCATATTAAAAGGAAATGAACCTGTTTTATTTAAGGATAGAAACAGTAAGTTTTATGGATATGCCATCCCTGTAAAAACTGAAGAGCAAGTACAAGAAGCTATTCAAAACCTAAAGCAAGAACATCATAAAGCAAGACATTGGTGTTATGCTTACCAGTTAGGGAAAACTTATAAGCACTGGCGCGCCAATGATGATGGAGAACCCAGTAACTCTGCAGGAATGCCAATATATGGCCAATTACAATCTTTTGAAATTACCAATTGTTTAGTTGTTGTAGTTAGGTATTTTGGAGGTACTAAATTAGGCGTAGGCGGTTTAATAAATGCATATCGTACAGGAGCACAAATGGCTTTAGAAGCATGCACAATAGTGACCAAAACTATTAACATAGATTATGAGGTAAGTTGTGAATATGCAGATTTAAATAAGGTTATGCGGGTTATTAAAGAACGAAACTTAAACGTTACCAATCAAGTAATGGAAATGCGTTGTGCTATAACAATTTCTGTACGAGAAAAAGAAGCAGAAACCATTCATACTGTTTTCGATGGTATTTATGGAGTAAAAATTAAAGAGCTAGAAGATTAACTCAATAATTTAAAAAGATCTTCAGGGCATCTTGTTGGTCGTCCAGTTTTCATATCAACAAATACTAAAGTTGTAAAAACTTGAGCTACCAACTGCTTATTAGAATCTTCAATTCTATAAGCAAATTCTATACGTGCACCTACCAATTTTTTTAATGAGGTGATAATGAACAATTCATCATTATACTTTGCTGGTTTCTTATAGTCTACATTGAGATTAGATAAAGGTAACATGATACCATTTTCTTCCATTTCTCTATAAGATACACCAAAGGTTTCAAGCCACTCAGTACGCGCTAATTCACAGTAAATAGGATAGTTAGAGTGGTGAACAACTCCCATTTGATCTGTTTCTGCATACCTAACTTTAACTTTTGAAACGTGTTTTTTTTGAGTCAATTGGGTAATCTTTTTGATTATAATTTGTACTTTGCAAAGTAACAGAATATGAGAAAAAAATAGTTAGCAATCAACCCTTATTCAATTTTTTTATTCTCTTTTTTGTTCACATATTTGTTGCTCGAAAAAAGCAAACTGTGAACCACACAGTTTATTTTTTCTTCAAGAATAGCCTCTTAATATTTTGTTAAAAAACGATTAATCTAACTATGCAGAAAACTGCCGAAACCATCTGGGGAAATTGCTTGTCCTTCATAAAGGATAACATTACACCTCAAGCTTACAAGACATGGTTCGAGCCAATTAAGGCAGTAAAGTTGACAGACAATGCTTTGAGCATCCAAGTTCCGTCAAAATTTTTCTATGAATGGCTTGAAGAACATTACGTAAAACTTTTAAAAGTTGCACTTAATAAAGAATTAGGTGATACCGCTAAGTTGGTGTACGTTATACGTATGGAAAACACTTACGGCAATAAACAACCGTTTACAGAAAGTATTCCTAGTTCTCAAAGAGCACAGATGCAATCCCAACAAGTTGATGTTCCTACAAAATCGAAAAGTCCAGAATTAAAAAATCCGTTTATAATTCCTGGTATTCGTAATGTAAAGATAGAGTCTCAACTTAACCCTAACTATAATTTTGAGAGCTTCCTAGAAGGAGATTCTAACAGGTTGGCACGTTCTGCCGGTATGGCTGTAGCCAACAAGCCTGGTGGCACATCTTTTAACCCATTACTTATTTTTGGTGGTGTTGGATTAGGAAAAACACACTTGGCACACGCCATTGGTGTTGAGATTAAAGATAAATATCCAGAAAAAACAGTGCTTTATATTTCTGCTGAAAAATTTACACAGCAGTATATTGAATCTGTAAAGAAAAATAATAGAAATGATTTTATCCATTTCTATCAGATCATAGATGTTTTAATTGTTGATGATATCCAACTATTATCTGGTAAAGCAGGTACGCAAGATGTATTCTTCCACATCTTTAATCACCTACACCAAAATGGCAAGCAGGTTATCTTAACAAGTGATAAAGCTCCTGTGGACATGCAAGATATTGAGCAACGCTTACTATCTCGTTTTAAATGGGGACTATCTGCAGAGTTGCAGCACCCAGATTTTGAAACTCGCATTGCTATAATTAAAAGTAAACTTTATCGTGATGGTGTAGAGATGCCAGAAGATATCGTTGAGTTTTTAGCAAACAATATTAAAACTAATATTAGAGAGTTGGAAGGCGCAATTATTTCTCTTATTGCACATTCTTCTTTTAACAAGAAAGACATCACCTTAGAGCTAGCGAAAAGTATAGTTGACAATTATGTTAAGAATACCAAGCGAGAAGTTTCAATAGACTATATACAAAAAGTTGTTGGTGATTATTTCCAAATGGATGTTGAAACCTTACGATCTAAGACACGTAAACGTCATATTGTACAAGCTAGACAATTGGCCATGTTTTTTGCTAAAAAACTTACAAAAGCATCTTTAGCCAGTATTGGATCACAAATTGGAAAAAGAGATCACGCCACTGTCTTACACGCTTGCAAAACTGTTAATAACCTTGCAGCTACAGACAAGCAGTTTAGAAAATTTGTCGAAGATTTAGATAAGAAATTAGCAGTTTAAGTTATTATGACTAAAGTTATCATGGTATGCCTTGGTAATATTTGCCGTTCACCATTGGCAGAAGGCATTTTAAAGCATAAAACTCAAGGTAAAGACGTAACAGTTGAATCTGCAGGAACAAGCGATTATCATATAGGCAGTTTACCAGATAAACGCTCTATAGAAGTTGCTAAGAAAAACGGTTTAGACATTACAGACCAACGCGGTAGGCAATTTAAAACTTCAGACTTTGACACCTATGATTATATCTATGCCATGGATAACTCAAACTATAATAATATTATAGCACTGGCTAGAAATGAAGCTGATAAAGACAAAGTTCATCTTATTTTAAATTCAATTTTTCCTGGTGAAAATGTTGATGTTCCAGATCCTTACTATGGAGGTGACCAAGGTTTTGACCACGTTTACAATATGTTAGACGAAGCTTGCGAGGTAATTGCAAAGAAGCTTACTTAAAATTTTAGTGCATTTATAGTATATTAGTAGTAAATACATATGCTATGAAAACACACCTACCTATCACATTAGTATTTATCCTACATTCTTTCTTTATTCTGCAAGCGCAAAATTTTGAAATCGACACACAATTATTTGCTTCAGGATTAAACCAACCTTTAGGTATAGAAAATGTTGGAGACTCGCGTTTATTTATTCCAGAGAAACCCGGAACAATATCTATAGTTAATGCAAATGGTTCTGTAGAACCCACACCTTTTTTAGAAATTACAAACTTAGTAACAACTAATGGTGAAAGAGGCTTACTTGGCTTAGCATTTCATCCTAATTATACTACCAATGGTTACTTTTATGTAAACTATACCAATACGTCTGGCAATACAGTAATTTCTAGATTTAGTGTAAGTGCAGATAATCCTAATTTAGCAGATGAAAATTCAGAATTACAACTACTAACCTATAACCAGCCATTTGCTAATCATAACGGAGGTGATCTTACCTTTGGTCCAGATGGTATGCTCTATATTGCTAGTGGTGATGGCGGAAGTGGCGGTGATCCTGGTGAACGAGCTCAAAGTTTAAATACGCTATTAGGAAAAATTTTAAGATTAAATGTAGATATTGCTGCTCCTTATATTCCAAACAACAACCCTTTTGTAAACGATGGTGATAACCAAACATTAGGTGAAATTTGGGCCTACGGCTTAAGAAACCCATTTAGAATTTCGTTTGATAGTGCAAACGGTGACTTTTGGATTGGTGATGTTGGGCAAAATGAAATTGAAGAGATTAATAAAGTAACACAAAATCCTGCAGCAGTGAATTATGGTTGGCGTTGTTTTGAAGGCAACTCTACTTATGATGATACTTCAGACTGTTTAAACAGTTTCTCTCCTCACACACCACCAATAATAGATTATACACAAACAAATGGGCGTTGTTCTGTAACTGGAGGAAGAGTTTACAGAGGTCCAGATTTTTCAAATCTAACTGGTGTATACATTTTTGCAGATTTTTGTAGTGGTGAATTGGCAAGTATAGACTCATCACAAAATGTCAACTTCACAACTCCTACAAATGGAAGTTCTTTTGTAGGTTTTGGCACAAATGACACCAATATGTTATTTGTGGCAGACATTGGAGGGTCAATATATAAAATTGTAGACAACATAGCTTTAGGTGTTCATTATCAAAATGATACATCTGCTATAACTATTACTCCTAACCCAACGCAATCCTCGTTTAATATTTCTCTATTAGAAGATTTTGCACAAGTTGAAATTTTCAATATAAGTGGACAACAGGTTCTTCAAAAACGCGTTAATAAAGATGAAGCGATTCAGGTTTCAAACTTAGCAGAAGGTTTGTATATTGTAAGGATTATATCGCCAACTGGTAAACATTCAGTAAAAAAACTAATCAAATATTAAAACATATTTTAATGTCCCATACCTATAAATATCCTGGTATTATTTACTTAATTCCTACGCGTTTAGGAATGGACCAACCACATCTAGAAGTTTTACCTATGTCAATTAAAAGAACAGTGGGAACTTTAGATTATTTTATTGCTGAAAATGAGAAAACTGCTCGTAGGTTCATAAAGGCTATTGCTCCAAAAAAATCTCAACCTTCATTAAATTTTGAGCTTATAAACAAGTTTACAAATGCTGAAGACATACCTAGCTTTTTAAACCCATGTAAAGAAGGTCATAACATTGGGCTTTTAAGTGAAGCTGGTTGTCCTGGTATAGCAGATCCTGGCGCAGAGGTTGTAAGAATAGCACACCAGATAGGTGTAAAAGTTGTGCCTTTAGTAGGACCTTCTTCTATCCTACTCGCTATGATGAGTAGTGGTATGAATGGGCAAAACTTTACTTTTAACGGGTATTTACCAATAGATGATAAAGAGCGACAAAGTGCTATAAAAGCTCTGGAGCGAATGAGTGCCTTAAAAGATCAAGCTCAAATTTTTATTGAAACACCTTATAGAAATAATAAAATGCTTGAAACTTTGGTGAATTCATTACATCCAAATACAAGAATTTGTGTAGCTTGTGATATTACATTAAACACAGAGATGATATTGACGAAGACAGCAGCAGAGTGGAAAAACACAAAAGTCGATCTCCATAAGAGACCGACTATTTTTATTGTTCAAAAAGATGGTATGTACTAGTTAACTTTGGCCATTTTGTCTTGCTTGACAAAAGACATATCATAACCACCAAATTTTTTCATATAATAATCTATCGTAGTTCCAAATGCATCACTAAATCCTGTTGCACCACCACTACGTAAGTATTTTTTTACACTTCCTGGACCAGATAAATGTGCGGCAGCAAGAATTCCAGACTCTGTTATCTTAACGCCATTAATAACTTTACCAACACTACGTTTTATATCTCTTCGTAACACCCATTTATTGCGAGATGTATACGCTAAGAATGCTTTTTCTTGTAACTCAGGATTATTCATAAACTCATTGGTATCATAAACACCTACCATTTTTAACGTGTTTTTGTTAAACTGGTATTTCCCTAAATAACCAAATTGATTTATAATTGAGTAGTCTCCTCTAGATTCTTTAAATGCTAAAGCTTCTTTAAAGCCTAAATAACCCTTACCTAATTCTGGATAAACGTTAAGGTTAGAAGCACCCTTAACCATATCAGACAGGTTTGGCACTGTGTAAAAAAGGTCTAAACCTTGGGTAGAGTAATTATAATCGAATGATGCCTCTTCAGTTGAAAAACTAAACAGGATCGTTGCGCCAATAATTGGAATCGCACTTAATCTTAGTAACTTCCTTTTCTTCATAAGTTTTGTTTTCTTGAGCAAACACTAAAAAACTGCGTGCTTTTGAAATCGAGTGCAAATATACGACACAACTTAACTAACTAAAAAACAATAGGTTAAGTTTTGTGTTTTTAACAGACTTTATTACAATTTTATGAGAATGAATTCCTTTTTAAGATAATTCATCTGCTAATTAATCTATTAAATTTGCAAAAAATTATGAATAATTTAAAAACGGACTAATTTTTAAGAATATTTCTTATAAAATTCGTTATTTTTAGGAATACACTATCTGTTTATTCCTTGCTTATTTATCCACCTTACATACTCCTGTTTATTGCGATTATGCTGCATTAATGTTTTTGCAAATTTATGGTATCCTATATTTTGCACATTAGCAACAAAATAAAAATAGTCGTGCTTTTCATAATTAAGCACAGCATCTATAGATGTTATATCTGGCATAGCTATAGGACCAGGTGGTAACGCTTTATTTTTATAAGTATTGTATGGAGATTCAATTTCTAGATCTTTATATAGTACTCTCTTAATAACAGTATCCCAAGAATTGTTAGATTTTTTAACTGCATAAATTACAGTAGGATCTGCATCTAATTTCCATCCGTTTTTATATCTATTAAGATAAACACCAGCAACCGTAGGCCTTTCATCTACTTTAGCAGTTTCTTTCTGTACAATTGAAGCTATTACAGTTACCTGTTGCGGTGTAAGACCAATTGCCTCTGCCTTTTTGGTGCGGGTTTCATTCCAAAAGTTTCTGTATTCTCTTAACATTCTTGCCCTAAAGTCTTCTGCTGTGGTATTCCAGAAAAATTCATATTGGTTAGGAATATACATTCCTAAAGCAGACTCTTGAGTAAAGTTATGCTCATCTAAAAAGGCTTTGTCTTTCATTGCTTTTAATAATGATATACTATCTGCCTCAATTTGTGATGCTATTCTTCCTGCTAAGTTTTCAATACGCTCTTGATTGTTGAATCTTAATTTTACAGGTTTATTCTGGATTCTAAGAGTATTTACAATTTCATTATTGTTCATACCAGATGTAAGCACATATTTACCTGCCTTTACATTACTTATATAACCTTTACGTTTAGCTATAGCATCAAAACTTTCAATATCTTTTAGAACCGGTTGTAATTGAGATCTTACATCTTTATACGTAGAACCAGTTTTTACATATACAGTGTGAGTATCTTTTGAAAAAGAAGTGTTTGCTGAAAATACAGCAGTATATATATTGTAACTAAATATTGAAAGTATTACAATACCTAGTAAAGCCGTTATAGCCAAGAGTTTTTTAATGTACATTATTTTGTATTATCTGATATAATAATTCATCCTTATAAGTTCCTGAAACAAAAGTCCAATCTTTCTTAACACCAATTTTCTCAAATCCACAAGTTTCGAACAAATGCTGTGAGTTTATATTTTCTGCAGAAATATTAGCATAAAGTTGATGAAGGTTTAAGTGGGTAAATGCATACGTAATTAAAAGTTTTAGAGCTTCTTTTCCATAGCCTTTACCTCTATCTTCTTTCTCCGCAATTAAAATTCCGATGCCTGCACGCTTGTGTACTGGATCAAAATCAAACAAGTCAATAAGACCTAATAAAGCTTCATCTTTTCCACAAATTGCTAAACGTAATTGCTTTACCTCGTATATATCGCGGTGTGCATTTTCAAGATATTGTCTAATTAAAAATTTAGAATAAGGTGTTTGTGTGGTGCTTAGTTCCCAAAACGTTTCATTATTTTCTATATAATAAATGAAATCTAAATCTTCTGGCTCTAAAGCTCTTAAATCTATATTAGTGCCAGAGAGTGTTACCATGAGACTTCACCTTTAAATACCTGTTCTGCAGGACCTGTTAACCATACATTTGTATACGTGCCATTTTTTGCACTAAAAGCTACATTTAAACTGCCACCTTGAACTTTTAAGTCAACTGAATTTTTGTCAGTTTTACTTAACGCATGCATTGCAATAGCAACTGCTGTAACTCCTGTACCACAAGAAAGTGTCTCATCTTCAACACCACGCTCATATGTTCTAACTCTATATAAATTAGCTGTAATAGGCTCAACAAAATTTACGTTAGTACCTTCTTTCTTAAACCTATCGTTATATCTAATTGCTGCACCATCTACTTTAATGTTTTTATTTAAAATATCACTAGTTAAAGTAACATAATGAGGTGATCCTGTGTTTAAATACAACGCATTCTCTAAAGTTTCAATATTAGAGACATCCTGCATTTTTAATGAAACAACACCATTTGAAATTGAAGCTTCATGTTGCCCATCTATTGCAGAAAATAAAGTTTCCTTTTCAAATATATTTAGGTAGTGAGCAAAGCTTACTAGACATCTGCCACCATTACCACACATTGTGCTTTCATTACCATCAGAATTAAAATAAACCATTTTAAAATCTTCACCTTCTATTTCAGAGTTTTCGAGAAAAATGAGACCATCTGCACCAATACCAAACCTACGATCACATAATAATTTAATCGTTTTGGTATCATTTTTGGAAAGATTATAACGTCTATTATCTATAATGACAAAATCATTTCCTGTTCCTTGATATTTGTAGAATTCTACAGTCATATTTGCTTTAAAACAGCCACAAATATACAATATTGATGCTGAAAAGAAGTTATGAATTTACGCTGTAAATTTTGCAACATTACTTTACAGGAAGAGTATATAATATGAACACTAAATTTTAAAACTTATGAAGAAAATTGCAAGTTTATTAGTCGTTTCTATTTTAGGTGGAGCCTTAACGCTTGGCGCCTATAAAGTATTTTTAGAAGAAGACCCTATGATAGTTGAGCAACACGCTCAAAACGACTTTAATGTTATTCCTACCAATTATACCAACACCTCTAACTTTGGTATGAATGCAGATTTTACTGCCGCTGCAGAAAATACAGTTAACGGTGTGGTACACGTTAAGAATCTAGCTGTTTTTAAACAGCCTCGAAACTTAAGAGAATATATGTTTGGTAACGCAACTGGAGAGCAAAGCAAAGCTATTAGAGGTGCAGGATCTGGAGTTATTATTACACCAGATGGTTATATAGTAACTAACAACCATGTTATTTCTGGTGCTAGTGAGGTAGATGTAACACTAAATAATAATGAAACCTATAAAGCAGAGGTTATTGGTGTAGATACAAAAGCAGACATTGCACTTATTAAAATTGACGGAAAAAACTTAGACTATATTCCTTTTGGAGACTCAGACAACGTAAAAATTGGAGAATGGGCATTGGCAGTTGGTAATCCCTTTAATCTAACATCTACTGTTACAGCTGGTATTATTAGTGCCAAAGCAAGAGATTTAGATGTTAGAGATAGTAACTATCAATCTTTCATACAAACAGATGCGGCCATAAATCCAGGGAATTCTGGCGGTGCTCTAGTTAATGTAAATGGAGAGCTTATAGGAATTAATACTGCTATAACATCACAAACTGGAAGCTATGTAGGTTATGCTTTTGCTGTACCTTCAAACAATGCCAAGAAAATTGTAGAAGACATCTTGGAATTTGGAGACGTACAAAATGCAATTTTAGGTATTAGAGGAACAAATGTAAACTCTGCCATTGCTGGAGAACTTGGTTTAGATGTAACTCAAGGATTTTACATTGGTGGTACAGAAGCAGGTAGCGGCGCAGAAAAAGCAGGACTAAAAGAAGGAGACATTATACAAATGATTGATAATGTGAAAATAAGAAAGTTTGCAGACCTCACTGGTTACGTTAGCTCTAAACGTCCTGGAGATATCGTGGCTGTAAAATTATTAAGAAACGGAAAAGAACGTAATATTAATGTTACGCTTACAAAGTATGAAGTCTTTCAGATTAAAGATGTTGGTTTAGAGGTAAGCAACGCAAATCCACAAGACCTAAAAAAGTTTGACGCTAAAAATGGAGTGAAAATTAGTAGAGCACTAACTAATGATATGGCTTATTATAATCTAGTTGGTGGGTTGCTTGTTGAAATTGACAACACTCCTGTAAATAGTGTTTCAGATGTTGAACGTATTATAAATGAAAAATCATCAAATGAACCTATTATCATTACTTTAATAAATACTAAAGGAGAAAGAGAACGTTATAATTTCAGGTAACAATATTTTAATCGATTTATAAAAGCACATTTGTCTTATGATAAATGTGCTTTTATATTTTTTGCCAGATCGTAATTTCTGTTTTAGAATATTTTCATGACATAAGTCTTTACGAAAACGTTTGAAACCTTTACTTTTGCACAAATTTTTAAAACCAAAATTTACACCTTAATCGTTTCAATATGAGTTTCAATACCGTTTACGAAAAAGAATTAGCATTTCAAGCAGACCGAAGACGTGCCACAGTTGAGTTTATTAAAATTGTGAGTGACCTTTGGTACGACAAGTCTATAGAGCTTGTGTTATTTAGAAACCAATTGATAGATCGCAATGTAAGCGAGATATTAAACCTTCATGAATATGCTGGAGAGTTTGTACAAAAACCTATTTCTATTTTCGATTCTGTAGAAATTGCACAAGCTATTAAGGATATGGATTTACCTCCTGCAAAATTGGATATCGGTAAATTAACATTTGAATATCATTTAGAAGATAATAAGTTTACTAATGCTACAGCCTTTGTAGCAGATAAACTTGCTAACGCAAAAGCTTACAAAGAAATAGAGCCTAAAGACGTAGTACTATATGGTTTTGGTCGTATTGGTAGGTTGTTAGCTAGAGAGTTAATGACACGTACAGCAAGCGGAAGTCAAATGAGACTTCGTGCAATTGTAACACGTGGTGAGATTACTCAAAATGTTTTAGAAAAAAGAGCATCTTTATTAAAAAGTGACTCTGTTCACGGAGATTTTGCCGGAACGGTAGCTATAGATTTAGAAAAGAAAGCACTAATAATAAATGGTACAACAGTACATATTATTTCTGCTAATGCTCCAGAAGATATAGACTATACAGAATACGGTATTAACGATGCTTTAATTATAGACAATACAGGTGCGTTTAGAGATAAAGAAGCACTTAGCAGACATTTAGTTCCTAAAGGCGCATCTAAAGTATTATTAACTGCACCAGGAAAAGGTATTCCTAATATTGTGCACGGTGTAAACCAGTTAGAAAACAATCCAGATGAATTAGATATTTTTTCTGCAGCATCTTGTACAACTAACGCTATTACACCTGTACTTAAAGCAATTGAAGATAGCTTTGGTGTTAAACAAGGACACCTAGAAACTATTCACGCTTATACAAACGACCAGAATTTAGTAGATAATATGCACAAGAAATACCGAAGAGGTCGTGCTGCTGCTTTAAACATGGTAATTACAGAAACTGGAGCAGGACAAGCTGTTTCTAAAGCTCTTCCTGTTTTCGAAGGCAAACTTACATCTAACGCAATTAGAGTACCTGTTCCTAATGGTTCTTTAGCAATCTTAAAGCTTGAGCTTAATACAGAAACATCTGTTGATGGTTTAAATGCAGTAATGAAGAAATATGCGCTAGAAGGAGATTTAGTTGAACAAATTAAATACTCTATAGATAATGAGCTTGTAAGTAGTGACATTGTTGGATCTTCTGCTCCATCAATTTATGATAGCAATGCAACAATCGTAGCAAAAGACGGAAAGAATGTGGTAATTTATGTATGGTATGATAATGAATACGGTTATAGCCATCAAGTTATAAGACTTGCAAAATATATCTCTAAAGTAAGACGTTTTAGCTATTACTAGACAATAGTTTACAATTATATTTTTTTCAAGCCAGAGCTTTTGCTCTGGCTTTTTAGTTAGAACGTTTAGCTAATTAAAACCAAAATGTTTTTTATCTATACGTTAACATAGGCTAAATCATATACTCACGACCTTTGCTTTAACTAAAAGAATATGACAACAGAAGCAAATAAAAAGAAGAAAAGACGACACTTAAAGAAAAAACGTCTTTGGTTACCTATAACAATTATTGTTTTATTAATTGTAGCAAGACTGCTACTACCCTACTTTGTAAAAAATTATGTAAACAAAACACTAGCAAATATTCCTGGGTATTATGGACAGGTTGAAGATATAGATATTGCGCTTTGGCGTGGTGCATATGTTATACACGGTTTATACCTAAATAAGTTAGATGGTGTAACACAAGTTCCGTTTCTAAACTTTGAAAAGACCGATATCTCTATTGAATGGGATGCAATTTTAGATGGTAAAATTGTTAGTGAAATAGAAATGACAAACCCGCACATAAATTATGTTTTTGAAGATCAGCAAGCAACGAGTGAAGATGGTGATGCAGATATAGATGATTGGACCAAGGCCTTAACAGATTTGGTCCCAATTGATGTTAACAGATTGCAAGTAACAAATGGTAAATTAGCATTTGTACAATTAGCCACAGAGCCTAATATAGATTTATACTTAGATCAAGTTAACTTAAGTGCTACAAACTTGCGAAATGTAAAAGAAAAGCAACGCATCTTACCTTCAGATGTTACTGCCAATGCGATATCAATAGGACAAGGAAAAGTAGATTTAAAAGGAAAGATAAATTTATTAAAGCAAATACCAGATATGGATATAACGCTTTCCTTAAAAGATGCAAATTTACCCGCAATAAACTCCATGACTTCTGGACTTGCAGGTATCGACTTTGAAAGTGGGACTTTTGATGTTTATAGTGAATTTGCAATAGCAGACAGCTATCTTAAAGGATATGTAAAACCGTTAATTAGAGATGCAAAATATATAGGTAAAGAAGATGGCTTTTTTGAAACTATCTGGGAAGGCTTTGTAAGCTTTTTCGACTTTATACTTACCAATCCTAGTACAGACAACCTAGCTACAAATGTGCCTTTTGAAGGAGATTTAAGTGCTACACAAGCAAATGTCTGGGCAACTGTATTTAATATTTTCGAAAATGCATGGTTTAATGCATTTAAAGGAGAAACAGACGGAAATATAAATTTTGAAGACACTGCAAAAGAAGCAGATAAGAATGCTGAAAAACTATCTAGAAAAGAAAGACGAGAAAAACGTAGAGCAGAACGAAAATTAAAGCGTGAAGAACGCCAAGATAATGAAGAGAATTAACAATATTCATTTAACAAAACTTTATAGTTTTAGTGCACAATACCAACAATAAGGCTAACTGCGCCACGTTGTCCTATAAACCCTAACAAAAGAAGAATAGAATGAGAATATTTATAACAGTACTACTTTTAAGCCTCGTCAGCTTTAGTTATGCTCAAGACAGCATACAAACCGACCAAAAAAATCCTATTGATGCCCAATTTGAATCAATTATAAACGAATCTAATAATTACCAAGATTACAAGGTTGTTAAAAAGGTAAGATTAAACGAGCTTCAAAGAAATACCGAAAACCATATTAATGGACTAAATGAAGAAATTCAAAATTTAGAGAACAATATTAATTCTCAAAAAGCATCGATAGATTCTTTAGAAGAAGATCTTACAAACACTCAAAACGAATTGGCTAAAGTAAATGAAGAAAAAGGGTCTATATCATTTTTAGGAATACCTTTAGAAAAAGGAACTTACAATGGTATTGTATGGTCTATTATCGCCTTGTTGGTTGTTGGTTTAGGTTTCTTTATTATGCAGTTTAAAAATAGTAACTCACAAACACAGGTTGCAAAACAAAATTTAAAAATTGCAGAAGATGAGCTTGAAGAATTAAGACGTAAAGCTTTGGAAAAAGAACAGAAATTAGGAAGAATGCTTCAAGACGAACGTAATAAACTAACCCGCATAAAACAGTCTTAGTTTTGGTATCTTTACCTCTCTAACACTGTAAAGATGATTACCAGAAGAGCATACGTAGAAGACATTAATCAACTGGCACCATTATTTGATGCCTACCGCATATTCTACAAACAAGACAGCGACATTAAAGGTGCAAAAGCATTTTTAATGTCGCGTTTTAATTTAAAAGACTCTGTAATTTTTATAGCAATTGTAAACCAAAATATTGTTGGTTTTACACAGCTTTATCCGAGTTTTTCATCTGTTAATATGCAGCGTACTTTTATTCTTAATGATTTATATGTTTCAGAAACACATCGTAAAAATGGTGTAGGAGAACTATTGCTAAATACTGCAAAGAAATTTTGCGAAACAGAACAGGCACGAGGATTAACTTTAGAAACAGACATTAACAATCCGGCTCAACATTTATATGAGCGATTGGGTTGGAAAAAGGATACAGATGTTCTTCACTATACTTGGGAGTTAAATAAAGAGGTGTAATGATTAAAAATAAATCAATATTAAGTGCATCTAACTTGTCTGTCGGCTATCTTTCTAAGCAGGCAGAGACAACTATTGTTTCAGATATTTCAATTTCATTTAATAAAGGAGAACTCATAGGAGTTATTGGTGTAAATGGCTCAGGAAAATCTACGCTATTAAGAACATTAAGCGGCTTACAACCGCCTCTAAAAGGCGATATTTATTTAGATAATACAGCGCTTCAACATAAAAACCCAAAAGAAATAGCAAAAGCAATAAGCTTGGTTTTAACAGATCAACCTATCTCAAAAAACCTAACAGTTAAAGAATTAATTGCTCTAGGAAGACAACCCTATACCAATTGGATTGGTAAACTTTCAAATGAAGACAAGACTGCTATAAAAAAAGCTATGCAGTTGGTAGGTATTGAAGAGTTAGCAGATAAATTTTGCTATGAGTTAAGTGATGGCCAGTTACAAAATGTTTTAATAGCAAGAGCACTTGCCCAAGATACCAAACTTATTATTTTAGATGAGCCCACATCTCACTTAGACATGTATCATAAAGCATATGTACTTCAATTATTAAGTAAACTGGCTAAAACAACAGGTACTTGTATTGTCTTTGCTACTCACGAAATAAATTTAGCGTTACCGCTTTGTGATAAGCTTTTATTAGTAAAAGCCGGCAAGGTTTGCTTTGAGACACCAGAATATCACATTACTAATAAACACTTAAATACATTGTTTCCAGAAGATCTTATAAGCTTCAATGAAACATCAAAACAATTCATCATTAATTCAAATTAAGTCTGTAATTTACTTGCTAACTTTACACAGAACACAAGTTATATTTATAATGGATCAAAACTTTTTTGTATTTCTCTTAGTCGGATTAATTTCTGCACTTTCTGGAGCGTATTTGGGTAATCTTTTTGCGCGCTTAAAAAATAAGTCTGAAACTAGCGCTTTACAGGAACGCATAAACCAAACAGAACACCAATTAGAACGTGTTGAAGAAAGTTTAGGGCGTACAGAAGTTGAAAAGCAAACAATACGTTCTGAAAAAGAACAACTTAATGCTACTATGCAGGTAATGAAAGTTGAGTATGAGACTCTTGAACGTAAAACCAAAGAGCAAAAAGGTGAGATGGAGCAACTTCAAGAAAAATTCACCAAAGAATTTGAAAACCTTGCCAATAAAATACTAGATGAGAAATCGACAAAATTCACCGAGCAAAACAAAACCAATATAGATATCATCTTAAAACCGCTTCAGGAAAAAATTGAAAAATTTGAAAAGCGTGTAGAAGACAGTAACAAAGAACAGTACGGAAGACATAGCGAACTAAAGGAACAAATTAAAGGTCTGTCTGAACTTAATCAACAAATGAGTAAAGATGCAGACAATCTCACAAAAGCACTTAAGGGTGATAGTAAAATGCAAGGTAATTGGGGAGAATTAATTCTTACCCGTATTTTAGAAAAGTCTGGTCTCGAAAAAGATAGAGAATATACAGTACAAGATAGTCATGACAACCCTGAAGGCAGACGATTACAAACCGACGTACTAATACATTTACCAGATGGCAAAAAAATGATCATTGACAGCAAGGTATCCTTAACAGACTTTGAACGCTTTGTTTCCTCTGAAAATGAAGATGATAAACGCAAACATTTAAAATCACATATAGCTTCAATTAAACGTCATGTTGAACAATTAAGTGCTAAAAATTACCAATACCTTATAGATGAAAGCCCGGACACTATATTTATGTTTATTCCTATTGAGCCTGCATTTGCAATAGCATCTGCAAATGAGCCTAATTTGTATGAAATTGCTTTTGATAAGCAGGTTATAATTGTAACTCCTTCAACATTATTAGCTGCATTAAGATTGGTTGATAACCTATGGCAAAATGATAGGCAAAAACAAAATGCTATTGAAATTGCAACACAAGCAGGTGCTCTATATGATAGTTTTACAAACTTGACAGATGAATTAATTAAGGTAGGAAAGCAAATTGGTACGGTACAGAACAGCTATGAAGGTGCAATGAAAAAACTTACCGGAAGAGGTAATTTAATTAAGCGTGTTGAAAAGCTGAAAAAATTAGGCGCTAAAGCAAGCAAAGCTATTGATGCCAAATTATTGAGCAGAGCAGAAGACAGTGACGAGGATTAAATTATAATAACACTGAAATTAAAACAGATGAAAAAACTATTAGGAATTATAATTGGAGGCATTTTGGCTATTGCAATTTTGTGGTATGCATTTTTATACTTTGTGCCTTATAGTGAAGGTACTCGTGCTGGTGAACTTATAAAGTTTAGCAATAAAGGAGTCATTATTAAAACATGGGAAGGTGAGATAAGCCAAGGTATAAGTGGTGCACAGATATTCTCTTTTAGTGTGTTAGATCAAGAAGAAGAGGTTATAGCAAACCTTAAAGATTTTCAAGGAGAATACGTAGAGCTAACCTATATAGAACGCTTTGGCACTATATTCTTTTGGGGAGATTCTAAATATTTTATTACAGATGTTAAACTATCTGAATCACCTCACTTTAGACGATAAAAAAACGCCCAAGCAATTTGCTTGGGCGTTTCTTCAATTGCGTATTAAAAATTTATTTCTTCATAACTCTAAGTACAGAAGTTTCTCCACTTTCTGAAGTTACATTCACGAAATAAAGACCATTTTGTAAACCTCCCATTTTAATGTTGGTCATATTTACACTACCTGCTTGAGTAGTTAACACCTTTTTACCTAACATTGAGAACACCTCAATTTTAGAAATCTTTAATAAAGATGTTATTGTTAACTCATCTTGAACCGGATTAGGATAAGAATTAAGGTTTAATCTAAATTTATCTTGTGTGCTTAAAGTTTCAACAACGGTTATTGTTCCGTTCATACTTGAAGGGTGAATAGTACAACGATAATCGTTAGTTCCTAATTCATCAAACAAAACACTAAACATAAAATTACTATCACTAGTTTGCTGGCTTTGAAAAGATTGTTGAGATCCTGCATCTGAGACTACATCATGAAAACCTCCATTCCAATCCCACTCTACCGTATCACCTAACTCAACAGTTAGAGATGCATTATCTCCAACAGATGTATTCCATTGAATAGTATAAGTAGTTTGCGCTGAAATTTGAAATGCAGCAAAAACTAAAAGAATAAGTAGATATTTTTTCATAAGCTTAAATAATATATTGTACGGATATAAAATTAATTAAATTTTAACACTTTTCATACAATAATTAGATTTATTTACTCAAATACATCTTTCTTCTAGAATATAGGTCATAAAATTGATCATCTCTTAAACTATCAATAAACAAGATGCTTTCTCCTGTACTCTTCATTTCTGGTCCCAATTGCTTGTTCACGTTATGAAATTTATTAAAAGAGAATACAGGTTGCTTTATGGCATAACCTTCTAATTGAGGTTTAAAATCAAAGTCTGTTACCTTTTTAGCACCCAACATAACTTTAGTTGCATAGTTTACGTATGGCTCTCCATATGCCTTTGCAATAAAAGGAACAGTACGAGATGCTCTAGGATTTGCTTCAATAATATAAACCTTATCTTCTTTTACAGCAAACTGAATGTTTATTAAACCTACTGTATTTAATGCTAAAGCAATTTTCTTAGTGTGATCCTTTATTTGCTCTAATACCAAATCTCCTAAATTAAAAGGTGGTAGTGTTGCGTTAGAATCTCCAGAGTGAATACCACAAGGCTCAATATGTTCCATTATTCCAATAATGTATACATTCTCACCATCACAAATAGCATCTGCTTCTGCTTCTATGGCACCGTCTAGATAATGGTCTAAAAGTAATTTATTGTTAGGTATTTTTCTAAGCAAATCAACTACGTGCTCTTCTAATTCTTGTTTGTTAATTACAATCTTCATGCCTTGTCCTCCAAGTACATAAGATGGTCTTACCAAGATTGGAAAATCTAATTTATCTGCTACTGCTAAAGCTTCATCTGCTGTCTCTGCAACATCAAATTCTGGATAAGGGATATTATTTTCTTGTAATAATTTAGAGAAGCTTCCTCTATCTTCTGCCAAGTCTAAGGCTTGATAAGTAGTTCCCATTATTTTTATTCCGTAGCGTTCTAGTTTCTCAGCTAGCTTTAACGCAGTCTGACCACCTAGTTGCACGATTACTCCTTCTGGCTTTTCATGACGAATAATGTCATAAATATGCTCCCAGAATACAGGTTCAAAATACAGTTTATCTGCTATATCAAAATCTGTTGAAACAGTTTCTGGGTTACAGTTTATCATTATGGTTTCATAACCGCACTCGCTTGCAGCAAGAACACCGTGTACACAACAATAATCAAACTCAATACCTTGCCCAATTCTGTTTGGTCCAGAACCAAGAACTATAATTTTCTTTTTATCGCTTACTACACTTTCATTATCTACATAAACGGTACCATCTGCTTTTTCAATTGGCGCCTCAAACGTAGAGTAATAATATGGTGTTTGTGCTTTAAACTCTGCAGCACAAGTATCAACTAATTTGTAAACTCTATTGATATTTAATTCGTCACGCTTGTTGTATACTTGACTTTCCAAGCAACCTAACATATGTGCTATTTGACGGTCTCCATATCCTTTTTGCTTTGCTTCTAAAAGTAGTTCTTTAGGTAGCGTATCAATTTTATATGTAGAAATTTCCTTTTCTAAGAAATATAACTCCTCATATTGTTTAAGGAACCACATATCTATCTTAGTAATTTCTTGAATTCTGCTTAACGGAATTCCTAATTGTATTGCATCATAAATTACAAAAACACGATCCCAACTTGCATAGGTAAGTTTCTGTATAATCTGATCATAATCTTTATAACCTTTACCATCTGCACCTAATCCGTTTCTTTTAATTTCTAGAGATTGAGTGGCTTTATGTAACGCTTCTTGAAAAGAACGCCCTATTCCCATAACCTCACCAACAGACTTCATCTGAAGCCCAAGTGTACGGTCTGATCCTTCGAACTTATCAAAATTCCAACGTGGAATTTTCACAATCACATAATCTAATGTCGGTTCAAATAACGCAGATGTTGTTTTGGTAATTTGGTTATCTAATTCATCTAAATGATAACCAATAGCTAATTTTGCAGCAATTTTTGCAATTGGGTATCCTGTTGCTTTAGATGCTAACGCAGATGAACGTGATACACGAGGATTTATCTCAATTGCTATAATGTCCTCATTTTCATCTGGACTTACTGCAAATTGTACATTACAACCTCCTGCAAAATCTCCAATACTACGCATCATATGTATAGCCATATCACGCATTTTCTGGAAAGTTTTATCACTTAAGGTCATTGCTGGCGCTACAGTAATAGAGTCTCCAGTATGGATACCGATAGCATCCATATTTTCAATAGTACAAATAATAACAACGTTGTTATTATGATCTCTTAAAAGCTCTAATTCATATTCTTTCCAGCCTATTAAAGCCTTGTCTATCATCACCTCATGAATTGGAGATGCCTCTAGACCACGCGTTAACATTTCATCAAAATCTTCTTCTTTGTATACAAAAGAAGCGCCTGCACCACCTAAGGTAAATGATGATCTAATAATTAATGGAAAACCAAATTCTTGTGCTATTTCTTTTCCTTGAAGGTAAGACGTCGCTGTTTTTTGAGGCGCCATTGGCACACCAATGTCTATCATTAACTCTCTAAACTTTTCACGGTCTTCGGTGATATTAATAGCGTCTATATTTACACCAATAATTTTTACATCAAAGTCTTCCCAAATTCCTTTTTCGTCTGCTTCAATACATAAGTTTAAAGCAGTTTGTCCTCCCATTGTAGGCAACACAGCATCAATTTGAGGGTGTTCTTTTAAAATCTGAATGATAGATTTTGTTGTTAATGGTTTCAGATACACATGATCGGCCATAGACGGATCGGTCATGATGGTTGCAGGATTAGAGTTTATAAGAATGGTCTCTATGCCGTCTTCTCTTAAAGAGCGTAGGGCTTGCGTTCCTGAATAATCAAACTCACAGGCTTGTCCAATAATAATAGGTCCAGATCCTATGATAAGTATACTTTTAAGGCTTGTGTTCTTTGGCATTGTATTGATTTATAAGGTGGTATAAATTTAAGCTTTCTTACCAGACTATTGGGTATAAAAAAAGGCGTTACTTTAAAAAAGCAACGCCTTGATATTTTTAAACTAAAGGCATAATACCTTAGTGTTTGTGTCTCATCTCAGATGATACTGATAGTTTCTTACGTCCTTTTGCTCTTCTTCTAGCAAGAACTTTTCTACCATTTACAGAAGCCATACGCTCTCTGAAACCGTGTTTGTTCTTTCTTTTTCTCTTAGATGGTTGAAACGTTCTTTTCATCGTAGTATAATCTTTATCTTTAAACTTCCGTTAGGAATTATCTCTTTTCAAAACTGCGTGCAAATATACAATATTATTTCGCTTCAGCAAGCCTCAATATCATTTTTTTAAACTTTTTTACACGAGTGTAAAATTCTATTCAAATTTAAGGTTTTCAATAAGAAATCTTGTTAAAAAGAGCATTGTATTTGTAAGCATCAGCCTTAATAAAAGATATGAAATGTTATCTTTGCAATCTTAAAATTTAAATATAAGCAATGTTCAATAAAAACATTAAACTCGTTATAGCAGCTGCAATTGTAGCTTGGGCAATTTGGCAAATGGTTGAAGGCAATATTGGTAATGGTATACTATTAATCTTACTTGCTGGTATTTTTGTGTTCTTATATTTTAAAAATGAAATGATTCTGCTAGCATTTTTAAGGTTACGTAAGCAAGATTTTCCTGGCGCTAAAAAATGGCTAGATAAAATAAAGAATCCTGAAGCTGCTCTTGTAAAGAAACAACAAGGTTATTTTCATTACCTACATGGGTTAATGATTTCTCAAACTAATATTACAAAAGCAGAAAAGTATTTTAAGAAAGCAATAAAACTTGGTTTATCTATGGATCAAGATTTAGCTATGGCAAAATTAAATCTTGCAGGAATAGCTATGACTAAACGCCGTAAGCGAGAAGCACAACTGTTAATGACAGAAGCTAAGAAACTAGACAAACACGGTATGCTTGCTGAACAACTTAAAATGATGAAACAGCAAATGAAACGCATCTAATTATTGCGTTTCTTATTTTAAAATTTTGTTAAGATGTTTATATATCATAGTTTTATGCTATAAAACCTAGTATATGAACAGAGCATTACTTTATGTATTGATAATTTTATGCTCACATTTTATTGCCGCTTCTCAGACTAGAAACAATTTATTTTCTGAAGCTATTGCTACTCACCTCACCAAATACAACAAGAAAATAAACAAAGCCTACGAAGCTAAAGATTACGAGCGTGCAGAGTTTATGTTTGACTCTCTTGTTAAACATCATTTACGCGGTACTTATCTAGATAATTTTAAGGTAGACTGTCTTGCTAAAAGTATAGATTGCTTTGATGATTATAAGAAGCCTATGTTTTTAGTTACATACGCCTCTTGGTGTGTACCTACAGAAGGTGAAATTCCTGCAATAAATGAACTTGCCAAAAAATATAAGAAAGACATAGACTTTGTTGTCCTATTTTGGGATAAGAAAGCTAATGTTAGAAAGTCTTCAAAAAAATATAATAAACATGTAGATATTTTATATGTAGACGAGCTGGAAAACTCCAATGACAATATTGTAAAGAAGATGAAACACTCTTTGGGCTTTCCAACTTCTTTTTATTTAGGATCTGATAAAAAGATAATCGATATTAAGAGAACTGTATTTCATCCGCTTCATATTAGTTATTCAGAATCTTATAACCTAAACTACAACACAATCTCGCAAGGTTTGTCTTTATTACTTTCTGAAGAAGCTAAAAAACAAGACCAACCACTTTATGGGTATTAACCTTTAAAGCAATCCCATTCCCTTATTAAGCTAATACTACTTATTAGTTAAATCATAAATTTATTATAATGACCTAACAACTAATTGAGATACCACGTATTTTTAATAGGTATTTAAACAAGGGTTTTAGTGGAATTAGACATTATCTTAGTATTCAGCATCATATTTATTACTATAGTATTATTTGTAACAGAATACTTTACTGTAGATAAAATTGCGTTTTTCTTAATTGCCTCTCTTACGCTGTTACAACTCGTTTCTCCAGAAGAAGCTATTAGTGGCTTTTCTAACTCTGCCACCATTACAGTACTATGCTTAATGATAGTTGCCATTGGTTTAGAAGAAAATGGCGTTATAAAATGGCTAAGCGAAGGCCTAAAAAAACTTAGCATACTACCGTTAATTTTAATAGCCCCAATATTTATGGTGGTTACTGCTGGAATTTCAGCATTTATAAGTACAACAGCAGTAGTTATAATCTTTATTAAGATTGTGTTCCAGCTATCCGAACGTTTTAAAATACCATCTGGAAAACTACTCATGCCAATTTCTTTTGCAGGAATTTTAGGTGGTAGCTGCACCCTAATGGGAACCTCAACAAACTTAATTGTAAATAGTTTAGCTCAAGAATATGGCGCAGAACGCTTGGGCTTTTTTGAGTTTGCTATTTATGGTTTATGTTTTTTAGTGATAGGCATTGTGTATATGGTGTTTACTTCAAAGTTTTTGCCGAAAACAAAACCTGAAGAAATAGACTCCGAATACGGTCTAGATTCTCTAGTGGCAACTGTTGAAATTGCTCCAGATTCTAAATTGATTGGCAAACGTATTGAGGACACTATCTTTTATGGTGATAAAGATCTTTCTGTCTTAAAATTAATACGAGAAGACAATGTTATAAATGAACCTGGAAGGTATATCTCACTAAGAGAAGAAGACAAATTAATTGTGATGTGCGATTTTGAAAATCTTGTAAAATTATCTGAACAAGAGGAATTTATAATCCACGATAGCAAATTAAAAACTACAGAAAAAACAAACGAAGACAACCAGGACAAAGTAGAACTAAAAAAACCTAAAACAACCTATGCAGAGCTTTTGTTATTACCTGGTTCAATTTTATTGGGAAAAACGCTAACGGACCTAAGAAATTATTCACTTAGAGGTGCAACACCGATAGCTATTAAAAAACGTAAAAACTTAAGAAATACAAAGGAGCGCCTTATAAGAAAAGACTTTAATGATATAAATTTAAAACCAGGCGACCGTATACTTATTGAAACATCAGACAAATCGCTTTCTGAGATAGATACTATTGAAAATGTTGCTGTTATAGATAGACATGATTTTGTAAACAGCGCTTCAAAACAAAAAAGAATAACAGCATTTATAATTTTCTTATTAGTTGTGGGCTTAGCTGCATCTGGTGTTCTTACAATTTTAGCTAGTGCTATTACTGGTGTTGCACTAATGCTGGGAACAAAATGTCTTGACTTAAATAATACCTATAAAAAAATTGACTGGCAGATTATCTTTCTTCTAGCAGGTATGATTCCACTTGGTGTTGCTATGAGCAATAGTGGTGCAGATATGTGGATTTCTGAAAACCTTATAGCTATAATGGTTGGGAAAGGCGATGTATTTGTACTAGGCCTTATTTTTCTTGTCACTATGTTATTAAGTGGTACAATCTCCAATAATGCCACAGCAATTATCATGTTACCTATTGCAATTTCTGTTGCCAATGGCTTAGGCTTATCTTTAAAACCTTTTATTCTTGCTATTATGTTTGCTGCTAATTTTAGTTTTTTCACGCCCGTTGGTTACCAAACAAACACACTAATTTACGGTTTAGGTATTTATAAGTTTAAGCACTTCTTAATTGTTGGAGGTATTCTTTCTGTAATATTATGGGTGTGCGCTACTTTACTTCTATCTACATTATTATAAGAGTGGAGCCCAAAGACGATTAAATGATTCTTTAAGTTTTTCTGAAAGTGCTCTGTCACGCCACTGCTCAAGATTTAACTCTTCTGTATCTTCCAAGTCTCTCTCAAACATCTCTGTCATTTGCTTACCAAAGTCATCATTAAAGAGTAAAGCATTTATCTCAAAGTTTATATTAAAGCTTCTATAGTCCATATTACTTGTTCCTATACTGCTTAATTGCTCGTCGATAACAATGGTTTTGGCATGCACCATACCTTTGCAATAACAGAATACTCTAATTCCAGATTCTAAAAGTTCTTCTATATAAGAATAGGTTGCATATTTAGCTGCAAAAGAATCGCCTTCTTTAGGAATTATTATCTGTACATCTACTCCACTTCTACTCGCTGTTTTTAAAGCCGTAAGAATTTGATCATTAGGTATAAAATATGGCGTTGTAATTTTTATACTTTTTTGAGCATTATTTATAGCCATAAAAATAGCTTCCATAATATATGGCCATCTTGAATCTGGACCACTAGCAACGATCTGTATTGGCAAATTTGCCTTAAAGTTTACAGATGGAAAGTATTTCTCCTCTATATCTATTTCTTGATCTGTCACAAAACTCCAATTTAATAGAAATTGCGATTGTAAGGACTTTACAGCATCACCTTCAATTTTTAAATGGGTGTCTCTCCAGTATACATCATTCTGCCCGTTACAATACTCGTCTGAAATATTTACGCCTCCCAAAAAACCTACAACACCATCAATAACTGTAATTTTTCTATGATCCCTATAGTTTAATTTTCTAGTTAGGTTAGGAAACCAAACCGGCATAAATGGGTGTATTTCTACACCACAGCTTTTTAACTGCTCTACATTTGGAGATTTTAATTGATTACCAACGTAATCATACATGACTTTAACACTTACTCCTTCATTAGCCTTGTCGCAAAGTATGTTTATAAGTTGTTTCCCTATCTTATCTGCAGAAAAGATATAGTACTCTAAATGTATATGATCTTTAGCTTGTCTTAAAGCTTCAAAAATAGCATCGAAGGTGTTATTACCGTTAATTAACAGTTCTACTTTATTATTATATGTAAGTGGCTTTCTTGGTTTGTTTTGAATGAGTTTTATAAGCTTAGACTGCTTTTCTATAATATCATTTTTCTCTCCTTCAATATCTGTATCATCTACTAAAAGGCGCTTTTCCCATTTTTTAAGAATAGAGTTACTCATAACTTTTTTCTTATCAAACAGTTTTTCCTTTCTGTACTCTTGACCAAAAAAATAGTAGACAAAGATGCCTACAAACGGCAACACAATTAATATTAGGAAATAAGATAACGTCCTAGAAGGATTACGGTTATGCAGCAAGACAAAAAATGCTGTAACCAAAGCCACAGCATAATTTACTATTAATAAAATAATCCAAATGTTATCTTGTATGTATTGCATATAGTTAAGGCGTTGTATAGTATCCTTCTTCTGGAATATCTATAGAGTATTGTTTGCGAGAAGAATTATTTAAGTGTTTCTCTCTAAGCCAAGGATTGTGAATCTTTAAGATTTTGTAGTTTATACCAAAACCTTCAGCAAATTTTGTAAAATCTGAAACTGCAGTATCTACTGAAACTTTGTACGTAGGCACTTCTGTATAAAGATCTTTTTCTTGAAAATTGAAACCATATTTTCCTGGGTTGCTTAAAATTTCTTTCAACGCTAAAATTCTAAAAACGTAACGTCCCGTTTCTTCACCAAGTAATAAGTCATAATAACCATCTACATTTTGACGCTCCATTTCTCTTGAAACACCATAATTACCTGCATTATATGCTGCAGCTGCAAGTGTCCAAGATCCAAAACGTTCTTTAGATGCTTTTAAATATTTACAAGCAGCTCTTGTAGATTTTTCTATATGGTAACGTTCATCTACATTATCATTTACTTCTAAACCGTATTCTTTACCTGTTTCTTTTAAAATTTGCCAGAACCCTGTTGCTCTAGCAGGAGAAACAGCCTGTGTTAATCCACTTTCTATCACTGCCAAGTACTTTAAATCTTCTGGCACACCTTCTTCTTTTAATATTGGTTCTATTATAGGAAAGTATTTATTAGCTCTCTTAAAAAGTAAAAGACCGTTAGACTGCCAATAAGTATTTACTAAAAGTTCTCTATCCATACGCTCCTTAATATCTGGATTTTGAACCGGAACAGGTTCTCCCGCAAAATTTAAATTATCTGGAAGTGGTAGAGCGTATACATTATAATCATTTACAACTTTTACTTCTGTATTTTCATTCTTAGGAGCTGTAGGCGCATCTTGAACAGCTTGTATACTTACACCAATTACTGCTATTACTCCTATTCCTGTTAAAATTGATTTTAAAATCTTCATCTGCTTACTTTTTTTGATAAAATTAATGATAATTAAGCACAATAGTACATTAGCACTTGTGTTAATGTCTATTAATTTTTAAGTCTATTTATGCTATTTTCGTGACTTATAATCTGTACTATGAAACTATATACCTCTTTTTTATTTTTATTGCTATACACGGTAGCTTCTTCTCAGATTATTGGTAAAGTTACAGATGCCAGCGGCGAGCCACTTCCTTTTGTAAATATTTATATCGATAACTCCAGTACAGGCACAACTACCAATAAAGATGGTAATTATGAATTAAATATAGATGCTCTTGGCACATATACCATAAGTTTTCAATTTATAGGATATACTCCAGAAAAGAAAACTGTACAAGTTTCTAAACTGCCATATATTTTAAATGCTACATTACAGGAAGAAACTACAAGTTTAGATGAAGTTGTTTTAAACTCTAGCGAAAATCCTGCCTATAGGATTATTCGAGAAGCTATAGCAAACAGGAAAACAAACCTTGCTAAAACAGATGAATTTACTGCTGATTTTTATTCTAGAGGCTTATGGCGAATTGAAGATGCTCCAGAAAAAATACTTGGTCAGGAAATTGGTGATTTTAATGGTGGCTTAGACTCTACAAGACAAGGCGTTATTTACTTAAGTGAAACCATTAGTGAAATTAAATATAAAGCTCCAGATAATTTTAAGGAAAATATTGTGGCCTCTATTGTAAGTGGAGATGACAATGGATTTAGTTTAAACACTGCTCAAGAAAGTAATATTTCTTTTTATAACAATACTATAAATCTTAACACACAAGTAATTTCACCAATTGCAGACTATGCTTTTAACTATTACGACTACAAGCTAGTTGGTGTATTTTATGACGATTTAGGACATTTAATTAATAAAATAGAAGTTATCCCAAAACGCCAAAATGACCCTGTATTTTCTGGGTTAATTTATATTTCTGAAGATACTTATGAAATTTATGGTACAGCATTAAATATAACTGGAAAAGCAATTCAAATTCCTTTTATTGAAACCCTTGTGTTTACACAAAATTTTAAATATTCCACTATTGATTCGCTTTGGTTAAGAACGTCTCAAGTAGTCGATTTTAGTTTTGCTTTTTTTGGGGTTAAAGGAAATGGAAGGTTTACCGCTGTTTATAGTAATTATGATTTTTCACCTCAATTTGATTCTAAAACATTTGGTAGTGAAATATTAACATATGAATCTGAAGCTAACAAAAAAGATTCGATTTTCTGGAAAGGTGTAAGACCAGTACCGCTTACAGATGAAGAACTAACAGATTACATTAAAAAAGACAGCATACAAGAAATACGTGGTTCAAAAACCTATTTAGACTCTGTAGATCGAGCAGAAAACCGTTTTAAAATTTCAGATGTACTTTTTGGATATCACTATAAGAATTCGTTCAAAAAATATGATTTTGATATAAGTGCTCCAATAACAAATATACACTACAATACAGTGCAAGGTTGGAATGGCTCACTCACAGCTAGCTTTCAAAAAAATCAAGAGGAATTTAATCGAAAATATTGGCGTTTGTATACAACTGGTAATTATGGTACATCAGATGAGAAACTTAGGTTAAAAGCAGGATATCAACAAAAATTTAATAATACATCGAGACCTATTCTTTCACTTGAAGCAGGAACAGAGACACAACAGATAAACTCCGAAGAGCCTATTAAACTTATAGTAAATGATGTTGCTAGTCTTTTCTTTGAACGCAATTATTTAAAAATATATGAAAGGCAATATGCACAAATTGGTTATTCTCAAGAATTAATTAATGGATTAAGATTTTATGGAGGCGCTAGTTATGAACGTAGAATACCTCTATTTAATACTACAGACCAAACATTTTACCCAAGAGAAGATGAGCAATTTACAAGTAACAATCCATTACAACCTTTAAATGAAGATTCCGCTCCATTTGTTGAACATAATATTGTAAAAGCAAGCCTTAATGCCCAACTAGTTTTTGGACAGAAATACTACAGCTATCCTGATGGCAAATACAATACTAGACCAGACAAATATCCCGTTTTGTTTCTTGGCTACGAAGGTGGTTATGGAGCTACTGTAAGTGATTATAATTTTCATCATCTTAAAGCCAGACTTGCACAAGCTTTTAATATTGGAAATAAAGGTAGATTTGGATATAACCTAAGAACAGGTACATTTTTAAATGGTGAATCTATAAGTTATTTAGATTTTAAACATTTTAATGGTAACCAAACAAGAATAGGTACCAGTAATACATATCTTAATAATTTTAACCTATTACCATATTATGCTTTAAGCACTAATGATACATATTTTGAAGGTCACTTAGAGCACGATTTTAAAGGCTATATTTTAAATAAAATACCTTTAGTAAACACGTTAGGTTTTAGCTTGGTACTAGGCGCACATACACTAAATACAACTCAAAATAAACCTTATACAGAATACTCTGTTGGGTTTGATAATGTTGGTTTCGGGAAATTTCGTTTTTTTCGGGTAGATTACGTTACTAGCAATATAAATGGTAATAAAGAAAGTGCCTTTATCTTTGGACTTAAAGTTTTAAATTTATTGGGAATAGACTAGCGTTTTTATGATACACCAATCTAAATCTTACTTAAAGTTTCTAAGAACATCTAGAAATCAGCACGGCGTTCATTCACCATTTGTGTATCAATTAGTAACACAATGCTTTTATAAACGCCAACAGCATACAGCTTATGAAATTATAAAGTCTTACAAAAAGCGTATTCGAAAGAATAAGGCAACTATAAACGTTTCAGATTTAGGTTCAGGATCTCGCATATTTAAATCTTCAGAGCGTAAGGTTTCTAAAATAGGAAAGTTTGCAGGTACAAAATTAAAACGCGCCAAATTATTAAACAGGATAGTTAGGTATCTTAATATTTTAAAAGCGTTGGAGTTAGGCACATCAGTTGGCTTAGGTTCTGTTGCTATTGCAGCAGGAAATGAAAATACATCTGTATTAACTATTGAAGGTTGCCCAGAAACTGCCAAACTAGCGAAAGACAACTTTAACAGCTTTAACTTTGAGAACATAGAGTTAATAAATGGTGAATTTGATTCTGTGTTACCAAAACTACAATCCACATTCGATTTAGTTTTTATTGACGGCAACCATACCAAAAGTGCCACACTACGTTATTTTGAAGCACTTTTACCGCTAAGCCACAACGACACTGTATTTATTTTTGATGATATTTATCTTAATAAAGATATGACAAAGGCTTGGGAGCTTATTAAAAATCATGAAAGCGTTACAGTAACTATAGATACGTTTAAGTGGGGATTTGTATTTTTAAGAAAAGAGCAAGCTAAGGAGCATTTTGTAATAAGGGTGTAACTATCTAGCCCAAATATTATACTTCAAAATGCACCACAATGCTCTTATACCATCCTTCCAATTTATCTTTTTACCTTCTTCATAAGTTCTTCCGTAATAGGAAATTCCAACCTCATAAATCCTAACCTTAGGTATTCTAGAGATTTTAGCGGTAACCTCAGGCTCAAATCCAAATCGTCTTTCTTTCAGTGTTAAAGATTTGAGCATATCTGCTCTAAAGAGTTTATAGCAAGTTTCCATATCTGTTAAGTTAAGATTGGTAAACATATTGCTTAAAAATGTGAGAAATTTATTACCTATTGTATGCCAAAAGAATAAGATTCTATGCGGATTACCACCCATAAATCTAGAACCGTATACAACATCTGCATTACCATTTAATATAGGCTTAAGTAATTTATTATACTCTTCTGGATCGTATTCTAAATCTGCATCTTGTATAATGATAAAATCACCATTAGCCATTTCAATTCCTTTATGAAGCGCTGCACCTTTCCCCATATTTTTAGGTTGGCTAAAGAATTGAAATTTTGTCTGCGGGTTGTTCTCTATAAATTCTTGTATCTTAATAGAAGTATCATCTGTAGAAAAATCATTCACAATTACAATTTCTCTATCTAAGCCTTCCGGAAGAGATACATTAACAAGAACGTTTAAAATTATATCTATGGTGGCAGATTCGTTGTAAGCTGGTACAACTATAGAGAGTGTATTCAAAATTTACTAAGTTTTACAATTGCTAAAGTAAGTGTTTTTTTATGAATAATTTTTACACCTTATACAGAAGTAAATTCTGAATCTTCAAACCTGTTTGATAGCTTAAGCCAAGCAAAATTAAATCAAAGAGATTTAAAAGAATAAAAGAAAGCTTTAGCTCTAGACCCAATTACGAGCAATGATAAATAAATGATTGCAAAAAATGCAAGTAAAATAAAAGCGCTCTTAAAGATTAACTTCTAATAGTTTTCCTTTCCCGTCAATTTCTATTTCTGTTATGCAGGCAGGAATTAATAAGGTCTCACCAAATTTTATAGAATAGTTATATTCTTTATAAGTAACTATAAAAGAACCTTCAACACTCATAAGTATTACAAAGGAGTCTAAATTAGAGAAATCTCTCTTTAGATTTCCATTCATTGCCAAGATGTTGGTTTTAAAGTATGGCGTATGTATTAATTTAGAAGATGCATTTTCTTTAATTGAATAGCTCGTTTTATAAGAGTCTTTTACATCAAAATCAATAGCATCCAAAGCTTGCTCGGTATGTAATTCTCTTAGCTCTCCTGTTTTAGCATCTACTCTATCGTAGTCATAAATTCTATAGGTAACATCAGATGTCTGTTGAATTTCAGCTAACAATACACCTGCACCTATTGCGTGAACACGACCAGTAGGAATATTAAATACATCGCCTCTAGTAACAGATTCTTTATTTAAGATTTTAGTTATGCTAGATGATTTTAGAGCATCTTGATACTCTTCTTTTGTTACTACTTTACTAAAACCTACTATTATTTCAGCATCATCCTCGGCATCCATAATGTACCACATCTCATTTTTCCCAGAAGAATCATGACGGTTTTCAGCAAGCTCATTATTAGGGTGCACTTGTATAGACAATGGTTTTTTTGCATCTATATATTTTAAAAGTAAAGGGAAGTTTGTTCCAAATGTTTTATATACATGAGTTCCCATAAACTCTGTAGTAAAGGTTTCAGCAAGTTCTTGAAGGCTCATTCCTTTTAGGCTTCCATCTTTTACTAAAGTTTGATTATTCTTAATATCAGAAATCTCCCAGGATTCGCCAATATTTGATTCCTCAAAATTTTTATTTAATGTAGTTCTTAATTTTTCACCACCCCAAATTCTATATTTATAAAGTGGTTTAAATTTAAGTGGATAAAGTATTGAAGAATCCATAGTAGCTAAAATAGTTTTGCATTATGCAGAAGTACAAATATACAGTATGATTATTGAAAGCTGTAAATTTACTTACATCCTATTGTAACAAATATTATAGGCTAGCGTCCTATTAAAAAACTAAAGCATGTCCAACGTCATAGAGATTAGGAATATTATTAGAGATTTTCAATTAGGTCAAGAAACTGTTCACGTTTTAAAAGGCATAGACCTAGACATAAAGAAAGGTGAATATGTAGCGTTTATGGGACCTTCTGGTTCTGGAAAATCTACACTTATGAATCTTTTAGGCTGTTTAGACACTCCTACAGATGGTTCTTATACACTTAACGGAAAAAATGTAAGCCAAATGACAGATGATGAGCTTGCAGATATAAGAAATAAAGAAATTGGCTTTGTATTTCAAACTTTTAATCTCTTACCAAGAACCACTGCTTTAGACAATGTTGCATTGCCAATGGTTTATGCAGGCGCCACAAAATCTGAACGAAATGAACGCGCTAGTGAGGTTCTTACTGATGTAGGTTTAGCAGACCGTATGGATCATAAGCCTAACCAACTTTCTGGAGGGCAACGCCAACGTGTTGCTGTTGGTAGAGCCTTAGTTAACAAACCTTCTATTATACTTGCAGATGAGCCTACAGGAAACTTAGATTCTAAAACTTCTGTAGAAATCATGGCACTCTTTGATGATATACATAAAGCTGGAAACACAGTAATCTTAGTAACTCACGAAGAAGATATTGCAGAACATGCGCATCGTGTTATAAGACTTCGTGACGGTATTATTGAAAGTGACACAAGAAATAGGTAATTTAAACCACATCATTTTAATTTATAGTTCTTAGGTTGTACTTTTAATCTATGTTAGATTTTTTTGAAAACTTATCGCCACTTACCCAACTCATCATAGTATTTGTTGGTCTTGCATTTTTATTCCTAATCATATTAGCCAATAATAGAAAGAACAAAAACAAACTAAGCCAAACTAAAAACAGAACCTTTAGAGAGCGATACAAAGAAAGAAGAAACAAAAATCTTTAGAGATTTATACTAGGCTTAACAATTGGTGTTAGTCGCATTTACGTTCTTTGTAAAAACTCTATAACCATATCATGCGCACTTCTCTACTCCTTTGTGTATTAGCTCTTATTATAACTTCATGTAATAACGAACCAAATTATACCGCTCAAGAAATAATTGATAAAACTATAAAAGTTTCTGGAGGTGAGCTTTATAAGAGTGTACAGATTACATTTAACTTTAGGGACAAAGTGTATAAAAGCACAAGACAATGCAACAAATTCATGCTAGAGCGTTTTGCTACAGACTCTACAGGGCAAATCACACATGATATGCTAGATAATGATGGTTTAATGCGTTTAAGAGATGGTAAACCAGATAAAGTTCACGATACTCTTATAGCAAAAATTAGTGACGGTATTAACTCAGTTCATTACTTCGCACACTTACCATATGGCTTAAATGATGCTTCAGTTAATAAAAAGTTGGTAGAAGAAACTAGTTTAAAAGATACAGAGTATTACAAAATTAAAGTTTGGTTTAATCAAGATGGTGGCGGTACAGACTACCAAGACGTTTATATGTATTGGATAAATAAAGAACGTTTTACTATAGACTATTTAGCGTATACCTATGAGGTTAATGGTGGTGGCATTAGATTTAGAGAAGCATATAATGCAAGGACGGTTAATGGTCTTAGATTTGTAGACTACAAAAATTACAAACCAAAAACTAAAGACTACTCTATTACTACTATAGATTCTTTATTTAAAAACAACCAATTACAACTTCTTTCTAAAATAGAGACTGAAGATGTTTCAGTTGAGCTGTTAGACAAAGATTGTTAAATTTATTTTAGTTGATCTACAGAAATACTTTGGTGTGAAGCGTGATTCTTAGTTTGTCCGTTTTCAAGTACAATAAATTGTGGCGACTCGTGAAACACCTGAAATTTAGCAGCAATTTCATTAGAGATAGATCTGTAGTTTAACAGGTCTAACATATAGATGCTTGCTTTCTCATCATCTAAATCATACTCACGCTCAAATCCTCTAAGAACCATTTTACTAATACCACAACGTGTAGAATGCTTAAAAATGCCTACAGGTTTCGATTTAGATTCCTCTAGTATTTCATCCAATTGAGAAACATCAGAAAGTAGTTTCCAAGGCACTTCCTTAATTTCTTCTTTTGCAATATCTCTTGAGCTTTTAAATTTATCGAAGAATCCCATAGTCGTATTTTTATGTAAAATTAATAAATGATTTCCTGGTCTCAACTTTTAGACCTGTAAATTCTTGTTAAACACTAGTGTTTCTATAGTAAACAAGTTCAAATCCTTACATTTGTAAGAGATAAAGAATAACCAATAAAATAGATATATTATTATGGGAAAAGGATTTTTTCATGTGCCGCCAGCGGTAAATGAACCAATTAAGAGTTATGCTCCTGGATCGCCAGAGCGTGAAGAGGTTTTAAACACCTACAAAGAGTTATACAACAGTACTATTGAAGTACCTTGTTATATAAACGGAAAAGAGGTTAAAACTGGAGATACTGCTACTATGCATCCGCCTCACGACCATAAACATACATTAGGCACCTATCACAAAGCAACAAGGGAAAACGTTGAAGAAGCTATTGAAGGTTCTTTAAAAGCTCGTCAAGAATGGGCAGATCTTCCTTGGGAACAACGTGCAGCTGTATTTTTAAGAGCAGCCGAGCTTATTGCAGGACCATATAGAGCAAAAATAAATGCCGCTACAATGCTAGCGCAGTCTAAAACAATATTTCAAGCAGAAATAGATTCAGCTTGTGAGTTGATTGACTTTCTACGATTTAACGTAGAATATATGACACAGATTTTTGACGATCAACCAGAATCTACATCTGAGGCTTGGAATCGTGTTGAGTACAGACCATTAGAAGGTTTTGTATATGCAATTACACCATTTAACTTTACTGCTATTGCCGGAAACCTTCCTGCAAGTGCAGCATTAATGGGTAATGTAGCTCTTTGGAAACCAAGTGATAGCCAAGTATACTCTGCACAAGTTGTGATGGAAGTATTTAAGGAGGCTGGCGTACCAGATGGTGTTATTAATATGGTAATGGGAGATCCTGTTATGATTTCTGATGTTGCAATAAGTCACCCAGATTTTACAGGCCTACACTTTACAGGAAGTACTAATGTTTTTCAAGATTTATGGAAAACAATTGGAAACAATATACATACTTATAAAACATACCCAAGAATTGTGGGAGAAACTGGTGGAAAAGATTTCATCATGGCTCACAAATCTGCAGATGCTAAACAAGTTGCAACAGCAATTGCAAGAGGTGCATTCGAATTTCAGGGTCAGAAATGTAGTGCATGTTCAAGATGTTACATCCCTAAGAGTTTATGGGCAGATGTAAAAAAATATCTTGTTGAAGATGTAAAATCATTTAAAATGGGATCTCCGGAAGATATGGGGAACTTTGTAACTGCGGTTATACACGAAGGCTCTTTTGATAAACTAGCTAGTTATATAGATAAAGCTAAAGAAGATAAAGATGCAGAGATAATTGTTGGCGGAAACTACGACAAGAGTAAAGGTTGGTTTGTTGAACCTACAGTAATTGTAACAGACAACCCTAAGTATACAACAATGCAAACAGAATTATTTGGACCTGTTGTTACCATTTATGTATACGAAGATGAAGAGTTTGATGACACTTTAAAGTTAGTTGATGAGACATCTATCTATGCTTTAACAGGATCTATATTCTCTACAGATAGACATGCTGCAGCACACGCTACTAAAGCATTACAAAACTGCGCAGGTAATTTCTATATAAACGACAAGTGTACTGGTGCTGTTGTTGGGCAACAACCCTTTGGTGGTGCTAGAGCAAGTGGTACTAATGATAAAGCTGGTAGTAAGCTTAACTTATTACGTTGGGTATCTCCAAGATTAATTAAGGAAACTTTTGTTGCTCCTAAAGATTACAGATATCCTTTCTTAGGTGAAGATTAAAACCTAAGCTTCTTAAATACAAAAAGAGCCTTCAAAATTTGAAGGCTCTTTTTTTATGTTTCATATTCTAACTAAATAGAATAATAGAGATTTATTTTTTCTCTGCTGGCGGCGCATTAAGCTTTTGGCTTGCTTCCATTGAAATTGCAGAGCGGTCAAAAGTTATTTTACCTGCACCGGTTTCTATGACTACAGCACCTAGCTTATCACTAAAATCTAGAATCTTACCGTGCATACCACTTTTAGTAACAATACGGTCTCCTTTTTTTAATTCTTTAGCAAATGCCTTTTCTTTCTTTTGTCTTTTCATCTGTGGTGCAATCATAAAGAAATACACTACAGCGAACATTGCCAATATTGGCAAAAAACTTCCTAAATCTCCCATTTATAATTATTTAGCTTCTGGAGTACCAGCTGCTTTTTTCTTAGGCGTTACAAACGCTTTAATTTTAATTAATTCTTTACCTGCTTCTGTGTTAGCAGTAATGTTAACTGTCTTAACTTGCTGGTTAGGCTTTCCGTTAGAGTTAAACTTTACTAACATTTTACCTTCTGCACCTGGAGCAATAGGCTCTTTAGACCAAGTTGGTACAGTACAACCACAGCTACCTTTAGCGTTTGTTACTACTAATGGTGCTTTTCCTGTGTTAGTAAATGTAAACTCATGCTCTACCACATCACCTTCGTTTATAGTACCAAAGTCGTGCTCAGTTTTAGAAAATTCCATAACTGGAAAATCTCCTGCTTGTGCATCACGCTCTGCTGCTGCTGCAACGTTCTCTTCGTTTACTTTGTCTGCTGCATTTTCTTTACAAGATGTAAACACCATTGCTGCTGCTGCAAACATTACTAAAATTCCTTTTTTCATAATTAGGTATTCTTTTAATGATTAAATTAAGTTTGTTTAAGATGTAAAAATACTAAAAATATCAGACTACATTAAACCGCGTCCCATTTTATTCAATTTTCCATCTGCTTTAAACTCTTTACTTATTTTATCTAAAATTCCGTTTATAAATATGCTACTCTTTGGAGTACTATATTCTTTGGCAATTTCCAGATATTCATTTATTGTAACTTTTACTGGTATCGATGGAAATTTAACAAACTCGCATATTGCCATTTTCATAAGAACAGCATCTAGCTCTGCTATACGTTCTTTATCCCAATTTGGTGTTTTTTTAGAAATTTCTGATGTGTATTCACCATCATTAAGAATGGTTTTCTGCATAAGCTCCACTGCAAAATCTCTATCTTCTGTATTTCTAAACAATCTTGGGATACCAAAAGCTACATCGTCTTTTTTAGCTTTTTCTATAAGCTTATATATGGTAGTGTTTACAATTGGTAAATCATCTAGCCAAGTAAGTTTATGATCTTCTAGATAATCGTATAGTTTTTCATTAGGCGCTATGATTTCACTAAAAAACTCTGCAACAAAATTTCTATCTTCTTTAAAAGACTGCTTATCAGAATCAATATAGTTTTGATAAATCTGGCTATTTCTTAGAGACTCCCAAATAATGGTTTTATACTCATCATCTCTTGACCAATTGGTAAGTTTTCTGTCTGTAATAAGATTGTTAAAATACTCACTAGCATCTAAGCGCTTTAAAAGTTCATTATTAATAAACTTTCTGTTTGGTGTTTTCTCTTCCTCTGTCGCCAAGTGCATTTTAGAGGTTTTTTCTAAATAGGATTCTGCGTGGTTTCGGGTTTCAATCATTAAGTTCAACATAAGAAGAAAGAGGTCGTACATATCCTCCATACTTTTCTTCAGGAACTTTTCTTCAGCATTTAAATTTTGATTTTCAGACTGCTCGTATGCATATAAGGATTGCATAACTTTTACCCGAATGTGACGTCTTGTAAGCATAATAATTCAAAAGAGCATTAATAAATAAAAGGGCGAAATCCTTAGTGAATTTCGCCCTGCAAAATTATGTATTTTTAGAAGATTTTACCCTTCGTTTTCCATTTTTCTAGTCGCAATTCTTTGTTGCGCTATTTGCAATGCAGCTGTATGGGTAGTTATCTTATTAACATCTGCAGAGTTAAGTATTTCTAATGTTGTATTAAAAATGTTTTCTGTCTTACGAATAATTTCTTTTTTATCGTACCCTTCTAGTTCTGCATACACGTTAATAATACCACCAGCATTAATTAAGAAATCTGGAGCATAGACAATACCGCGATCTTGCAATATCTTACCATGCTTATTTTCATCTTCAAGTTGGTTGTTTGCTGCACCTGCAATTACCTTAGCTTTTATTTTATGAATAGTTTCATCATTAACAGTTGCTCCTAAAGCACAAGGTGCGTAAATATCTACGTCTTCACTATAAATATCTGAACCACCATAAATTGAAGCACCATAAGTATCTCTTACATACTCCAAGCGTTCTTGGTTAATGTCACTTATAATTACTTCTGCACCTTCATTGGTAATGTGCTCTACTAAAGATTCTCCAACATGACCAATACCTTGAACAAGCACGCGCTTACCTTCTAGGTTATCATCTCCAAATTTATACTTTGCAGCAGCTTTCATTCCCATGAATACTCCATATGCAGTTATAGGAGAAGGATTACCAGCTCCACCTTTACTTTCTGAAATTCCAGTTACATAAGGTGTTACTTCTCTTACTAAATCCATATCGGCTGTTTCCATACCAACATCTTCTGCAGTAATATACTTACCACTTAAAGAGTGAACGTACTCTCCAAAACTTTTCATAAGTTCTGGTGTTTTCTGAGTTTTAGCATCGCCAATGATAACCGCTTTACCTCCACCTAAATTAAGGCCTGTAATAGCACTCTTAAATGTCATACCACGAGATAGTCTTAGTACATCGTTTAGGGCATCCCATTCGCTTTCGTAATTCCACATTCTAGTTCCTCCTAATGCAGGACCAAGTACCGTACTATGTATCCCGATTATTGCTTTTAAACCCGTATCTTTGTCATTACAGAACACGATTTGTTCGTGATCGTCAAAAGAAAGTTGTCCAAATACTGGTGCGACTTTTTGTAGGTCGCTAGCAGAGATGATATCGTGAGTCATATATAGATATTAAATTATTGTATTTAAAAAAATAGCACGCAAAAATAATGAATATTTCAATGTATAGCTTTATTTGATGTGTTAATTTACAATATTCTCATTCTGAATTCGTTTCAAATCCTTTCATGAAAGAACTTCAACACCTTAACAAGTATTTTTACAAGTACAAATGGCAGCTTATTTTAGGCCTTATAATTACTTTGGTAGCTAAAGTCTTTGCTGTATTAGTCCCAAGATTTATCGGTAATATATCTAATGTTATTGAACAACGTATAAATGGTGGCTTTTCATCAGACTCAACCTATTATGATGCGCTCTTAACCAATATTCTTTTAGTTATTGGCGTAGCATTATTATCTGCTCTTTTCACATTTTTTATGAGACAAACAATCATTGTTGTGTCTAGGCATATAGAGTATGATTTGAAAAATGAAGTTTTTAGACAATACCAAAATCTATCCTTAAACTTTTATAAGAAAAACAGGACTGGAGACTTAATGAACAGAATAAGTGAAGACGTCTCTAAAGTAAGAATGTATGCAGGTCCTGCTTATATGTATAGCGTATCTACATTCGGAATGTTTTTAGTGGCTATTCCTTATATGATTTATCTCTCTCCTACACTTACCTTATATACTATAATACCACTACCTGTCTTATCTTTTGCTATTTACAAATTAAGTAAAGCAATTCATAAGCGCAGTACTGTGGTGCAACAATACCTATCCAAACTAAACACTTTTACACAAGAAAGTTTTAGTGGTATTTCTGTGATTAAGTCTTATGGATTAGAGGCGCAAACCAATACAGGCTTTACAACTTTAGCAAATGACAGTAAAGAGAAGAATATAAACCTCGTTAAGGTACAAGCCTTCTTTTTTCCGCTTATGGTATTGCTAATTGGCGTAAGTAACATATTAGTGATTTATATTGGTGGCCGTATGCTTATTAATGGCACTATAGAAAATTTTGGAATCTTAGTTCAGTTTCTTCTATATGTAAATATGCTAACATGGCCTGTGGCTGTAATTGGTTGGGTAACTAGTATGATACAACAAGCAGAAGCTTCACAAAAACGTATTAATGAGTTTTTAGTTGAAGAACCTGAAATTAAAAACCTTAATGAAGCACCTTCAACAATTACAGGCGCCATTGCGTTTAAAAATGTATCCTTTGTTTATGATGATACTGGGATTGAAGCATTAAAAAATATTTCCTTTAATGTTAGTCCAAATGAGACACTAGCAATAATTGGTAAAACCGGATCAGGAAAATCTACTCTACTTGAACTTATAGGAAGACTATATGATGTAACAAGCGGTGTTTTAACCATAGACGGAACAGATATAAGACAGCTTAACCTTAATAGTTTACGTAAATCTATAGGGTATGTACCACAAGATGCATTTCTATTTAGTGAATCTATTAAAGAGAATATAAAATTTGGTAAAGCCGAAGCTACAGATAAGGAAGTAATGCAAGCTGCTAAAAATGCGAGTGTACACAAAAATATTGTAGGCTTTAGTAATGGCTATGATACTATTCTGGGTGAACGTGGTATTACACTTTCTGGTGGCCAAAAGCAACGTGTCTCTATAGCAAGAGCTATTATACAGGATCCTAAAATTTTATTGTTTGATGACTGCCTTTCTGCGGTAGATACAGAAACCGAAGAAGCAATTTTATCTAACTTATACGATATATCTAAAGATAAGACTACAATTATAGTAAGCCACAGAGTATCTTCAGCAAAAAATGCAGACCAAATTATAGTCTTAGAAGACGGCAAAATACAGCAACAAGGCTCTCACAGTGAGCTAATTAACAAAGATGGCTACTACAAGGAGCTTTATGAGAAACAACTAAGCGAAAAAGAAATCTAAGTTTTTTTTTGCACGTTAGCTTTTTTTTAAGATTTTTGAGACAAATAAAACAATCCATACTATACTATGAGCGATTTCGGAAAGAATGACCATGAAGACATTTATTCTAAAGTATTAAGAGCAGGAAGACGCACTTATTTTTTTGACGTAAGATCTACAAAAGCAGACGATTATTACTTGACTATTACAGAGAGTAAAAAATTCACAAATGACGATGGCTCATTTCACTACAAAAAACACAAAATTTACTTGTACAAAGAAGATTTTGATGGGTTCCGTGAGAACTTAGAAGATATGACAGACTATATTGTACGTGAAAAAGGTGAAGAAGTAATAAGCGAGCGTCACCAAAGTGATTTTAAAAAGGATTACGAAGAAGATACAGAAGTTGTTGAAACCACTTCAAATTCAGAGTCTACAGTAAAGAATTTTACAGACGTTAGCTTTGATGATATTGCTTAATTGCAAAAGGCTATAAAATATTGAAAAACCGCTTCTGCTACAGAAGCGGTTTTTTTTATCTTTAAAGTTCATAAACCTATTATATGCGCTCAATCCTACTATTAGTATTATTTACATCAATTACTCTACAAGCCCAAAAGGATCAACTTTCATTAGATTATTATTTACCTGAAAACGTTACATACAATACGGCAATACCTACACCAGAAGACGTTTTAGGCTATGTACCTGGCACTTGGCATGTAAGTCACGATAAGCTTGTGTCTTATATGAAAGTCTTGGCAAAAGCTTCAGATAGGATTCAAATTGAGCAACAAGGTCTCACCTATGAAGACAGACCACTTCTTTTATTAACCATTACTTCACCAGAAAATCATAATCGTTTAGAAGCTATAAGACAAGACCATTTAGCATTAACTGAAACAGCTTCGGAGCGCCTAAACACTAATGAGTTGCCTGTAGTGGTGTACCAAGGATTTTCAATTCATGGTAATGAGCCAAGTGGTAGTAATGCAGCTTTAATTGCCGCCTACTATTTAGCTGCAGCACAAGGCCCTAAGATTAATGAGCTTCTTAAACATACTGTTATACTTTTTGATCCTAGTTTAAATCCAGACGGTTTACAGCGTTTTGCGTATTGGGCAAATACCAATAAAAGCAAACATATAAATACAGACCCTCAAGATAGAGAATATGATGAAGTTTGGCCTGGCGGACGTACCAACCATTATTGGTTTGACATGAATAGAGATTGGTTACCCGTACAACTTCCAGAATCTAGAGCACGCATTGCTACATTTCATAAATGGCATCCTAATATACTTACAGACCATCACGAGATGGGAAGTAATTCATCATTTTTCTTTCAACCAGGTATCCCTAGCAGGACACATCCACTCACGCCAGCATTAAACCAAGAGCTCACTAAGAATATTGGTAATTATCATGCTAAAGCATTAGATAATATTGGTTCTTTATATTATACCGAAGAGGATTATGATGACTTTTATTATGGAAAAGGCTCTACATTTCCAGACATAAATGGTAGTATAGGTATATTGTTTGAACAAGCAAGTTCTAGAGGGCATGCACAAGAAACAGATAATGGTGTCCTAACGTTTCCTTTTACAATAAGAAACCAATTTACTGCAGCCTTATCTACTTTAGATGCTGCTGTTGGCATGAGAACTGAACTTTTAGATTACCAACGTGATTTTTACAAAACCGCTAGATCAAAATCTACTAAGGGTTCTTATGTTTTCGGGAATGAAAAAGATGCTGCATCTGCCTATCATTTGGCTGAAATATTAAAACGTCATAACATTGATGTTTATGAACTTAAAGAAAACTTTTCTGAGAACGGCAAAACCTTTAAAAAAGCACATAGTTATGTAGTCCCTAAAAATCAGCGACAACAACGCTTGCTTGAAGCTATGTTTGAAACGCGTACAACATTTCAAGACAGCTTGTTTTATGATATTTCTGCTTGGACATTTCCGTTAGCCTTTAACTTAGATTTTATTGAAGAAGCTTCAACCTCTCGTTTGGGGCGTAAAATAGATAGTTTAGAAATGCCAAAAGGTGTAGTTACAAAAAGTAACTATGGCTATCTTATGCAGTGGCATCATTACTATGCACCAAAAGCGCTTCAGCAACTATTAGATAAGGACCTAAGAGCGAAAGTTGCCATGAAACCATTTAGTCTAAATGGCAAAGACTATGATTATGGTACCATTTTTATTCCAGTTCAAAATCAAGAATTAAATTCAACAGAACTCTTCACATTCCTTTCAGATGTTTCTAAGAAAAGTCACCTAACAATAACAGGAGTACCTACAGGATTAACTGAAGGAATAGATTTAGGCAGCAGACAATTTAAGCCGATTTCTAAAACTAAGGTTGCCTTACTTGTAGGTGAAGGCATTACTCCTTATGATGCTGGAGAGATTTGGCATTTGTTTGATACGCGCTACGCTATGAACATCACAAAATTAGATGTGAAAAATTTTAACCGCTATGATTTAAGTAGCTATACCGATATTATTTTACCAAATTCTTGGGGTCGAGCACTAACGCCTAAAGATGCACAACACCTTAAAGATTGGGTTAAGGATGGTGGTACGTTAATAGGATTTAAAAATGCGGCTCGCTTCTATAATTCTGAAAAGTTTATGTCTATTAAGTTTAAACGTGTAGAAGATACAGCAAGCAATATTTCATTTGAAGACCGTAACAATTATTTTGGAGCAAAAGGAATTGGCGGTGCTATCTTTGAAGCTAAACAAGACAGAAGTCATCCTATAAATTTTGGATACAAGAACACTACAATTCCATTATTTAGAAACAGCACTATTTTTATTGAAGCCGATAAAGACAGCTACAACAATCCGTTACAATACACCAAATCGCCTTTATTAAGCGGTTATATTAATGATAAGAATTTAGATGCTTTAGCAGAAACTGTCCCATTTAAACACAATAGATTAGGTAGTGGTCACGTCATACTTTTTACAGACAACACTAATTTTAGAGCATTTTGGTACGGAACAAACAAACTATTGATGAACGCTATCTTTTTTGGTAACCATATGTAAACCCTCACTATGACAACTCAAGACCCACCAATTATCACCACACAGGAATTTAATATCCCTACGGAAAAGCTATGGGAAATTATTACCACCCCAAAACTTATGAGATCTTGGTTTTTTGAACAGATACAAGATTTTAAAGCTGAAGAAGGGTTTAGCACCACATTTTTAATTGAACATGAGAATAGGCGTTTTACACACCAATGGACAATTATCTTAGTGGATAAGCCAAACACCATAGTTTACCAATGGAACTACAAAGAACACCAAGGCGACTCAACCGTAACCTTTAATATTACGCCCGCCATAACAGGATGCAAGCTTACAGTAAATGCAAAAACACTAGAAGACTTTCCACAAGACATTCCAGAATTTAAACGTGAAAGTTGCATTGGAGGCTGGCAGTATTTTATAAATGAGCGTTTAAAAGCATATGTAAGCCAATAGTATACTTAAACCTTATCTGTAAGGACTTTATACGTAGGATCTTCTAACACATTCACTTCAATAAGATCTTCTGCGTTTGCAAGAAGTGTTCTACAATCTTCGCTAAGATGCTTAAGGTGTACCTTTTTCCCTACCTTTTGATAACGCTCTGTAATTTTATTTAAAGCTTCAATAGCCGACATATCTACAACTCTACTCTCTGCAAAATCTATTACAATTTGCTCAGGATCATTAAGAATGTCAAACTTATCATTAAAAGCTTGAACGCTTCCGAAGAACAGAGGTCCATAGATTTCATAATGTTTTGTACCATCATTAGCAATGTGCTTTCTAGCTCTAATACGCTTTGCATTATCCCAAGCAAACACTAGTGCAGAAATAATAACGCCAATAACAACAGCAAGTGCTAGGTTGTGTAAAAACACAGTAACTAAGGTTACTAATACCATCACGAAAATATCTGATTTTGGCATACGTCTAAATGTTCTTAAACTGGCCCATTCAAAAGTTCCTATAGATACCATAATCATAAGTCCTGTAAGAGCTGCCATTGGCAAACGCTCTATAAGACCTGCGCCAAACATAATAAATATAAGCAGCATCACAGACGCTACAATTCCAGACAATCTTGCCCTTGCACCATTAGAAATGTTAATTAAACTTTGTCCAATCATAGCACAACCACCCATTCCTGAGAATACACCAGATAATATATTTGCAGCACCTTGCGCTACGGCTTCTTTATTTCCACTACCACGAGTTTCTGTAATTTCATCAACGATATTTAGTGTTAATAGACTTTCAATAAGTCCAACGCCAGCAACTACAGCAGCATATGGAAATATAATAGCTAAAGTTTCTATATTGAAGGGAACTGCAGGTAAGTGAAACGGCGGAAAACCACCTTCAATTGATGCAATATCACCAATAGTGCGCGTATCTAACCCAAACACCACCACTAAACCAAAGACTACCAAAATAGCTACAAGTGCAGCAGGAATAGCTTTACTAAGCTTAGGTAGTCCCCAAATAATTAGCATTGTAAGTAGTACCAATCCAAGTAATACATATAAAGATGTTCCTGTAAGCCAATCTCCGCTAGCATCTTTAAACTGCGTAAGCTGAGACATAAATATGATTATAGCTAAACCATTTACAAATCCAAAAATTACAGGATGCGGTACTAATCGCATTAGTTTACCTAATTTAAAAACGCCAGCAAGAACTTGTATAAGACCCGCCAAAACTACCGTAGCAAAAACATACTCTACACCATGAGATTGTACCAAGGATACAATAACCACTGCTACTGCACCTGTTGCACCAGATATCATTCCAGGTCTTCCTCCAAAAATTGAGGTTATTAACCCGAGAACAAATGCTGCGTATAGTCCGGTTAGAGGAGACAGTCCTGCAATAAGGGCAAACGCTATTGCTTCTGGAACTAGTGCCATAGCAACTGTTAAGCCTGAAAGAATTTCTGTCTTATAATTTACCTTCTGTGAAAAATCGAATAAATTGATGATTTTTTTCATGATGCGTTATCTTAATTCTAGCCGTAAATAAGGGCGCGAAATTACAGCATTTTATTCGTTTTAGGTCCTTTTGGCTATTAAATTATTTTAAATTAAGACATAAAAAAAGCCAGACTTATGTCTGACTTTTAGTTTGTTAAGCGTTTACCTTATGACTTTAAAAAATCAATAAGATATGAATTTAACTCTTTAGCATGTGTAAGATTTAACCCATGCGGACCATCTTTTACAACTTTAAATGTATTATCCTTAATACCTTTTGCTGCTTGATTTCCAGCAGTTTCAATAGGAACTATATTATCTGCATCACCGTGAACAATTAACGTAGGCACAGTTACATTTTTAAGTTCTGATCTAAAATCTGTGTCTGCCCAAGCAATTGCTGCTTGTATGGTTGCTCTAGGAGACGCACTGCTTGCTATGTTAAAATCATAGCCTAAGTTTTGAATTTTCACAGTGTCTTTATTATCTTCATAGTTGTAGAAGTTTTTATGAAAATCGTTCAAGAATGCTACACGGTTGCTTTGCAGAGCGTCTAAAATTCCTTGAATATCTTCTTCTGGAACACCATCTGGATTATCGTCTTTTTGCTTTACCAACGGAATGATAGAACTTATTAATGCTGCTTTCGCAATTTTATCTGAACCAAAGTCTGTAAGATATCTTACAACTTCTCCGCCACCCATAGAAAAACCTACAAGTACTGCATCTTTTAAATCTAATTGATTGATTAACTCAGCTAAGTCTGATGCTAGTGTTGAGTAATCATAACTGTCCCAAGGTGCAGATGATCTTCCGAAACCACGACGGTCATAAGATATACAACGGTAACCTTCTTCAATAATCTTCCAACGTTGTTGTTCCCAAGCTTTGCTACTTAGAGGCCAACCGTGGATTAATATTACAGGTTGTCCTTCGCCGTAATCTTCATAAAATATATCTACTGTTTCTTTTTCGCGTTTGTTTGTTATATATGGCATGTTTAAAAATTTTAGTTCGTTAATTATTGTTTAACATCTAATTTAAATGAATAAACAGCACGCCCCAAATATGTGTTTCACTTTAGTAAGGATTTAACGCTTAGTTATAACACATGTTAATGTGTAAATCTCTAACACGCACCACTTTCATTATATTTATTTAACTTACTCGTAAGACTTTTCTTTAAGATTTATTTTAAATTTATGTGTTAACTATTATTATTTTTAAAATGAAAAACGGCAGAGTAAAATTTTTTAACGATACCAAAGGTTTTGGATTTATTACAGATTCTGAAACTAGCGAAGAGTATTTTGTTCACGTTTCAGGTTTAATAGACCGTATTAGTGAAGGCGATCACGTGGCTTTTGATCTTAAAGACGGCAAAAAAGGGTTAAATGCTATAGATGTTCGTGTGGTTTAAAGACTCACCTCTTTTAATTAACAAAGCCCCTAACAGTTGTTAGGGGTTTTGTTTTATCACTTTATTGTTAATACTAACTATAAGTAATGGGCAACTTATATTACAATGTCACCCATAAATTATAATTCCTGATTTACACAATTTCAATTAGCTGCACAGCATTATAGACACCATTGTTAAGTGGGTACTGTGTGGCATTAATAGTTTGAAAGAATGCTACTTTTAAAAAATAGAAGTCATTACCTGTACCTCCAGGAGTATTTGGAAATGTAAATACTAATGAGGTTTCTATATTTTCAATTTGCAAATTCTCTACATTAGAGACAACCACATCACCTACTCCATCTTCAAAATTAAATTTGAGGTGTGCTGCGCTTATCTCCACGTGGGTTGCGCCTTGAGGAACTCCCAGATGTTGTAAGGGATTGAACTCTGGAATTTGCACCTCAGATGTAGCGGTATCTAAACTATAGTTAGTTCTGAGGATGCTATTCAGCTTTGCATTTTTATTGAAGTCAAAGAATTTTAATAGCTCTTTACCTTCTGCAGTCTGCAACCCGATGTTAACTTTACGCTCACCTCGAACAGATGTGGTGTCTAAGTTCTTAACCTTAGCCAATACTTGTGTTAATCTAGACGATTTATACCTGTCTTTAACATCGAACAGTAATGTAGCTATTGCTCTTCTAAACCATTTACCGCTTGTGGCCACATGCCCAAACTCTTGCCCGTTTTCACGTGTTCTTATGAATGCCGGATCGTTTGCGATTCTATTTTTAGAAACACCACTTTTGGTTTTTACTAAGTAACTTCCATCTGGTCCTTTGTAGAAGGTCATTCCATCTAACGTGCCTTCAATTTTTAATAACGATTTTAACTTTGCCATGTTTTTGTGTTTTATGAGACTTTTGTCTCTAATTATTAATCAACTCTAAAAGTTTGCCTTAGCTTTAGCTGTTTAAAAAGTGGTATACCTAATTCGTCCTTTTAAAACCGCCTAAGCATTTTTAGACTTACTTCTTGTTTACAAACTTAGGGGTATTTTTTAGTGCCATATTCGCTTATTATACTGACCGCTAAACTTTTATAATCTTCGAACTATTTTAGGTTTTTACCATTTCTGTACGTTTCTAAACACTTGAGTTCGTTTTATTACAACTTCACGCCTATGTCTTATATACAGTTCCCATACTTAAGGTATACTTGAGATAGGGTTGGGATTAGGGAATAGGGATTAGGGAATAGGGATTAGTTGATTGGTGATTGGGGTTAGAGATTGTTGATTGTTGAGTGGTGATTGTTGATTGAGGATTGTTGAGTGGTGAGTGGGGATTTGGGAATAGGGATTTGTGAATAGTTGATTGTATTATTTATAAATGTTAAGTGTTGCTAGTTTTCAACAGTCTAGTTAATAACTAATTTTGTATTTTATTCATTATTAGTTGTTTATGAATATTATACAATGTAATCTTCTATTTTTCATAAATACCTGTAATTCTACGACTTGTTGATTTTGAAGGGGATTTGTAGGTTTGAAAAAACAACTGATATGGCATCTAAATTGCGTTTAATTACCACCCACGATTTATGCTTATACAAGCACGTTAAATTACGAGCCGCTCAAAAAGAAATGGTTCGAATAAAAGATTTTCATAATAAATTAAAACATCAGCAGGTTACTAACCTTGATGCCGCAGATTATTATGGTATACCTCTTTCCCTTTTTGAATCTTCTTTAGATCACTAACCCTATTGTATGGCAACAACAACTGACATTGCACTACGCATTATAGATGCTCGAGATTTGGCTGACTTGACCAAATCTAGCATGTCAACTGCCTATACGCTATTAAAATCGATAAGAAAGCATTATGGTAAAGAATCACATCAGCTTGTATTGAATACTGAAGCCGCTGCATATCTTGGAATTGAAGTTAGAGCGTTTGAGAGTATTATAAATGGGCTGTGAGCTGTTAGTGGGGTTTGGGATTAGTTGGTTGTTGGTTGTTGGTTGGGGGTTGGGGATTTGGGATTAGTTGAAATATAAAATATAAAACTCAAAATATAAAATGTAAAAGAAGATTACATTAAGGATCTGAAGTAAACAGTGTTTAGGTTGTGGGATATAGCTCTTCTATAAGGGATTTGATGATTTTGTAATTTTGTTGGCGTTCTTTACTATTTACTTTACTTAATGGTTGATTGATTTGAAAAATGTTATCGTGTTCACGTTGGCTATTATACCACTCTAAAAATGGTGCAGGATCTGCCAAAATTTTATACTCCTCTCTTTCATTACTTCTCATATTTCTATAAATAAAGGTTAACATGGTTTGGTTGTAAATGCCTTTACTATAATATTCGAATAATTTATAGCCTTTAAACCCAGAAAATATATGTTTTGGGTATTGATAGTATTCTGGGCTGTCCTTAATTAAGTAGTCTCTCTCAGCAGGATCCAGCAATCGGTTGGCAAATTTTGTTATTTCTAAATACGGCATTGGAATGTAGCCTTCTTCCCACATAAACTGCCGTTTGCGCTTTTCCACTTCCATTAACAACCAATTTTTAATCAGTTTTTTATATACTACCAATTCCTTTGGGTACTCAATAAAAATAATTGGAGATGCCAACTCCTGGAGGTCGATTGTTTTATTAATCACAACCAGGACTTCTTCACTATTAGGTATTTTTTTTTTTAATAAACTTTCATAATACTGTTTATCGATGTCTATTAAAACCGTATAGAATTTTTTTTGATAGGTATCAATATTTATAAAATCGCTGCCAATTTTAGGGGTAGCATAATTTTTAAAATCAATATTTGATTTTTTGTTTTTATAGGAATTGTTATAAAAGAAAAAGCTAATGTTTTTAATTTTAACATCACTCATTACCAAGAAATTAAAATAAGAGTATAATTGGTCACTCTTTTCTTTTAATAACTCAGCTTGCTTTTTTTCATCTTCATAAAATACATCCCAGAATCTAAAACTAGCGCCTTCATCATCTCTATAATAACGGAAATACTCTACATTTCTTCGGTGCATTAAGCTGTCAAAAAGTTGCTGAACGATCTTATTATCTTCTAGCCCAAACCTCCCTATGTCTTTGTAATCTTTAAAGTATTTTTCGAAATCATTTTGCTTATATGCCTTATTTACAAATGATATCATATAAAATGACCAGAATTCATTACTATTCTCCGGCAAGTATTTTAAGCGGTCCTCAAGAGTTAATTCTTCAATGTATTTTATTTCCATCGTAAGCTAATTGCGTGTGTCTTAAAACGTAATATTAGTACTGAAGATACATTATTTCTACAAAACTCTAGGTTTTAGGTTTTCGCAACTACTTTAGAATATTATTTAGAAATAAGCTTTTAGATTGGGAAGATTGGGGATGGCTAGGTTTTCTTAACACTAGAAATTTTATACCATTATAATTTATGCTATTTCTGTAATGGTTTTGCTGGATTTCCTATCACAGTGCTATAATCTGGGACATTTTTGGTTACTACAGCTCCTGCCCCGATAGTAACCTTTAAAAGTTTAAGGTTTGCCGTTAGAGTATCATTAAAGCCTATTTGATAGTTTACAAATAATAGTTTTATTTTTTAATAATTGTTTTGCTTGGTAATCTATAACGAGAATCTGTTAAAAATATAATTTAACGACTCATAAGTCACAGTTCTATTTTTGATGCTTTAAGCTCCTCTTTTAATTTCTGTGAGAATTTTACAGCACCATCATAGTTTAAATGACTTGTGTTTAAAAACAAACTGTCATTCTTTATAAAATTTCTTAAGTCAATTACTTTTATATTATTTTTTTTAGAAAGATTACTTAAATAATTATCGACCTCATTTATATTTTTAAATTTATTAAAATATGAACTATGATAAGGAGAAACAACCAATATAATTGTTCTATTTGTAGTATTTATCAATTGATTAAATTTAGATAACAAACGGTTATTTTTAGTAAAAGAAGATACTGTATTCTTTCTTTTCTCAACCAGCTTATCAAAATTATATTTGGTTAATTTATTTTTTTCAAAACTACCTCCATTGTCAGTAATCTTAGTTAAATTAAATTTCTCGTTTATGAATAATTTAAAGTAACTTTCGTACTTCCCAAAATATTTTATAAATGGTACGTTAAAGTAAAACTCACCATCTTCTACAAGAATATCCTTTGTATCATTCCAATTAGGTATATAATTACCGATGTCGCCATCTGAATAATTAAACCCTCCTAAATCAAAATTTATAAGTATTGGTGTGTTTTTTTCTTTTTTTAGTTCTTGCTCTAGAAAAAACAACCAAATATTTGCTTGACCACCAGATATCCCATAATTATGACTTTTTTTTTCAAAAATTATAGAAGGCACATAGCTTCCATCTGCTCTTGAAGAGCCAAATATAGGAACTTCATCAACTATCGTTTTAGTTAATATTCTATTAACTTTTGACGCCCCACTTATTTGACTATTAAAAATAATACTCTTCTCAAAAGCAAAACTAAAACTAAACCCTGCGACTGCAACAATAATTACAGTCTTTAACAAGAATACACTAAAATTGAAAATATATAAATTCTGCTTTTCCATTTATTCCAATCAAAAATATTAATAATATCATAATTACGTTGAACGCAAGATGTGAAGAGTTTTTTTTGAATCCTAGATTTTTTGGCAATAAATAACTAAAATAAAGTAATATTATAACGGCTAAGCTAATAACTAAGTTTAAAGGTCCTTTTTGTGCTGATACCTGTACCAAGTTAAAACTAAAGTCGAATTCTAATATTTTTGTAATATAGGCTATAGCTTGGTTTAGACTATTTGCCCTAAAAAAAATCCAGGCAAAAGTTACAGCTATATAAACCATTAGTATATTTAAGAGACGTCGTATCTTATTTTCTTTAATTGATGGTTTTATAAATTTTGAATATTCTAAGTATAGTATTTGATATACACCATGAAGTGCACCCCAGATAACAAATGTCCAATTTGCACCATGCCATAAGCCACTTATTAAGAACACAACAATCAAATTATAGTAATTCCTAATCTTTGACACTCTATTTCCTCCTAACGGAATATATAAATAGTCTCTAAACCAGGTTGACAATGAAATATGCCAACGCCGCCAAAAATCAGGAATACTACTCGCTAAATAAGGTTTTTTAAAATTGACCATTAAATCAAATCCTAATAATTTTGAAATACCTCTTGCAATTAAAGAGTAACCTGAAAAATCTGCATATATCTGGAATGAAAAAAATACTATACCCAATATCAAAGAAATAGTGTTTGCATTATCAATATCCTTAAAAATACTATTTACATAAATTGCTAACCTATCGGCAATAACAAGTTTCTTAAAGAAACCATATGTAATCAGCGAAATACCTGTAATAGCAACATTATAATTAAATTCTCTTTTTTTTAGGAACTGAGGCAAGAGGTGGCTTGCTCTTTCAATAGGCCCTGCAACTAATTGGGGAAAAAATGAAACAAATACGGCAAAACTAATGAAGTCATTTGTATGCTTTATTTTTCCTTTATAAATATCAATAGAATATGATAATGTTTGAAACGTATAAAAAGAAATTCCTACTGGTAGTATAATGTTTAAAGACCATGTATCAAAAGTTAAACCAAGAAAACCAATGCTTTCTATTAATGAGTCAATGAAAAAATTAAAGTATTTGAAAAATCCTAATAAGCAAAGGTTAACTAATAAACTAACTATGAGAAAAATTTTCTTTAATCTATTTGTACTAGCTTGACTTATTCTTACTCCAATAATAAAGTCTACGATTGTACTAAACGCAATCAAACTTAAGAATCTCCAATCCCACCATCCATAAAAAATATAGCTAGCTGTGAGCAAAACTATATTTTGATATAATAATGGTTTTTTTCTTAGAGACCAATAAACAATAAATACTATTGGTAAGAATATTAAAAATGCAATTGAATTAAATATCATTTCTTATTTTCTTTCAAAGCTATTTTGTTAACTTTATTAAGGGTTACATTTTCTTTTTTTGTAAAATTTTGCAGGGATTACCTACCAATGTTACATTATTCTCAGTATTTTTGGTTACTACAGAACCAGCTCCAACAATAACATTTATACCTATATTTAGGTTTGGTAACACAACTGCTGCAGCTCCTATTTGAGTGGATTTTTCTATGGAAACGCCACCTGTAATTGTTGCATTTGGTGATATATGCACAAAGTCATTTATGACCACATCATGCTCTACAATTGCTCCCGTGTTAATAATACAATGCTCTCCAATCACAGCAGAAGGATTTATAACCGCATTAGCCATAACAACAGTACCATTACCTATTTGAACAGTTTTAGATATAATTGCAGTAGAGTGAATAAGTGGTTTTGAGAAAATAAAATTGTACTTCTCAACGAGGCTTACTCTAGTACTATTCTTTCCAATAGCAAAACATATCGGATATTCTTGAAGCTTATCAACTTCATTTGGAGAATACACTTTATAACCTAACACACTATTGGTAAATGGATCATCATCAAAAATATAGCCTAACTCAACTCCATCCATAGATTCAATAATATCTATCACCACTTTAGCGTGACCACTTGCACCGTAAATATTTATTTTTTGATTATTCAAAACAATGTTAATTAACTTTAATGAGTTACAACTTCTGAGATATAATTTATATAATCGTGGGCTAACTTTTTTCTATTAAATTCGTTCATAGCAAATATATAGCCATTTTCACCAATTAAGTATAAATTTTTTGTGCTTAGAGCTTGATTTACTGCCTTTTCAATAGCCTTAACATTTTCTGGCTCTGCATAAAAGCCACAATTTGCACTTTCTACTAATGTTCTTGAAACACCGTCTATAGCTAATAGTATAGGTTTTTTACAAGACATATAATCAAACGTCTTATTGGAATATATCGTTTTAAATGTATCTACATTTTTAAGAACAGAGGCACCCATGTCTGAAGCCAATATGAACTTAAACACTTCAGATTTTGGAACAGGATCTCTAAAAATCACATTATCTAAGTTCTTTTTCTTTACCTCTTCTTGAAGCATTTTTTTCTGCATACCAGATCCTATGAGTTGAAAAACAACTTGAGTATCTCTAAGCTTCTCAGCTGCCTCAACCAATTGAATTAAATGATTTGCAACACCGTGTGCACCGACATATGTAATTACAAATTTATCTTTAAACCCAAGTTCTTCTTTAAATTTCTGAGCATCAAACTTATTTTGGACAGCTTCTGCTAAAGAAAAATCTGCTGCATTTGGTATAAAACAAATTTTCTCCTTCGGTACGCCTTTTTCTATTAACTTATCACGAAACGCAGGTGTTAATACGTTAATTAAACTCGCTTTCTTATAAATAAAATTTTCAAACCAATATGCAAGCTTAATAATTAACTTGTTTTGTAGCACACCTGTATCAATAGCTGATTCTGGCCATAAATCTCTTACTTCAAACACAAACGGAATACGCTTAAATCTTGATAAGATAAACGCTGTAATCCCAACAAATAATGGTGGTGAGGTTACTAAAATTACATCGTGTTTACCTTTTACTTTAAACAAGCCTGCATAGGTTGCAGAGAAAACAAAAGAAAAGTATCCCCAAAGTCTCCCTAAGAAATTAACGTTATAGGCTTCAGATACATGACTTCTAATAACATCTACATTATTGTAAAAATTTTTATCTTCATAAAAATACTTACCCTTATAACGTTCCGGCTTAAGTCCTGTATTATAATTAACCATACCAGACAGTACCGTTATTTTATGATTCTGATCACCCCAAACCTTTGTCATTTCATTAAAACGTGAGCCGCCACCTTCGTTTTTTTCTAAGAAATATTGATGTAATAGAAGTATTTTCAAACTTTTAATTTCTAAGATTTATAACTGTAGTTATCTCTTGTGTAGATGTTGTAAAGGTAATTCTTTTAGATGCTATTTTCTGACCATAATAATTTGAGACAAAAACATCATCTACAATAGCATTTAGCTTATTATTATTCGCATCTTTTGCAGACACTTCAACTTTATCATATACTTCGGGGTTTATTTGCCAAAACGCTTGTTTTTGTCTTCCCTTGGCATTATCATCAAAACTGTCTACCACATTCCAAATAAGCTTATCATTTAACTTTTCAACAGTACGCGTATGCTTTATACCACCTAACTGCCTAAACGCATTAATACTACCTTTAAACTGTTTTGAATTTTGATCTTTTGACACAGTTGCTTCTGCTCTATTTACCCAAAAGTTCCAAATAAATCGACCTTGTTTAAGCATCTGGTTTTCTTCTGAAATAGACACTGTATTGTGAGATTGTATCCCTACATAATAATTTAGAGTTTGCGTATCTGTATTATATTTATAGCTTCCTGAATCCCACAAATAATTAATACCATTATGCCAAATATCTATATGAAGATTATCAGACTGAAATGGTCTGTCTTTATAACTACCACACCTTATAAAGGTTTTTGTAGTATCTTCTTGAATAATATAATAACCACTTTCCTTAAAACTCTCTAGCTCGTTCCATTGTGAAGCTGCAGGTTTAATATCTGTTACACCGTACCAAAATCTACTTAATGTGTTGTAAGCTGTTGTGTGTTGCAATACAGCTCTAAGATCATCTAATTGAGATTTATATACTCTATAGTCATCATTTGTTAAAGGGAAAAACAAAGCTCCATCATTAGACCCGTAGTTAGGCAGTTGTCCCGAAACTGGATCCATACACGCTTCTAAAAAATTTAATGACTTTTGAGCTTTCTCATATACAACAGGCTTAAATGTATTGTTATGTAATTCTGAAAGACGTATTCCCCAAGTTAATAATTGTACCACAACACGGTGGTAGTTCATTGAAAATTGTAAGAATGTACCATCATCATAAATTTGATAATCTACTTCTTCTTCAAACCAAAATTTTCCTTTTTTACTCCATAATTTTGTGTCTTCCATAAAAGGAAACATTAAATTAGAGAGGTAAAGCATTAATGTTTCTGTAATCGCATGATTATTACGAACCGCTATTCTTGAGAAGTTTATATTGTTATATACATGATGCAATTGCCAGTATATACTGTTGAGTATTGTTTTAAAACGCTCTTCTGTTAAGGCTTCAGAATCTTTGTAATAGTACAGTGCAAACGTCCAATTTAAAACTCTTAAACTAATCTCTTGGCTACAAACATAGTTTGGGCCTTGGTTTAATGGATTTTTAGTAATGAAATCTTCAATTTCTGAAAGCACAAACTCAGCTTGGTCATCTTGGTAATGAAAATCATATCGTATAACATGGTATACATAACTAAATCTCGCTTTTTCCCAAACATATTTTATATCTCCAGAATCTTTAGATAAGCTTTCAATCTCGGACCAATGCTTAGCTATATCATATTTAAAATTAGTTTCTGGATTTGTTATCCAATTAAAATCAACGCCAAGATCTAACCACGTGTGGCTAAAAAATTGAACCTTTCCAGATTTAATTTTTTCAAAATTATCTTTTAGAATTTGAGTAGGTTTGGGTGTTAACCCCTTAATATTTTTTCCTTGAAAGAAAAATTGAGGCGTTTTATTACGCCATTCTGTTAATGATATAAATGTCTTAAAAGTAGGCTGTGTAGGAAATTTAGCTTTTAATCGTCCTGATTTTATTTCAATTAAATACTTAATCCTAAACGCTATATAACGCCAACCCATGTTTTGAATAAAATCTAAGGCTAAACGACCTTTTTTGATTTTACTCCACATTTATCCAACTGTTATTTTTTAAACTTTCAATTGCTGCAAAAGAGGCTTTGGTGGTATTTATTAATTCTTCAAACGGAATTATAGCTTTGCCTCCATTATTAATTTGGTCTGTTAATAGTGAGAATTGAGCTTTATGGCCTTTATCCATTTTAGATTTCATTTTCTTAAAGCCTTTAAATCCATACCCTTTTAAAACTCTCCAATTATCTAAAACAAGTGTTCGTTCTTGAGAATAAACCTCTACACGTTCTTTAGCGTAAGATTTGCTACCATTTGCAAAATAGTTAATTACTCCTGTTGAACCATTTTCATATTTAAGTAATAAGGTTGCGTTATCTGTAGACGCTTCTGGATCTGTACCCATTGCATTCATACAAACAGACATAACTTTACTTCCTGTTAAATACGTTATTAGATCTATAAAATGACAAGCTTCGCCTATAATACGACCGCCTCCAACGGCTAAATCGTGTACCCATACATTTGAAGGTATCATACCAGCATTCATAGTTGCTATGACATTTATAGGGGTTTCAGATTGACCTAATACAGCTTTCATCTTAGTTGCAAATGGAGAAAAGCGCCTGTTAAAACCAACTGTTAGTGTATTATTAGCTGATTTGTATGCATCAACTATGTTTTCAAGTTCTTCGTTATTTAATGCCAAAGGTTTTTCAACAAAAACATTTTTACCTGCTTTTAATCCTTTAATAACCATTGGTGCATGCAAGTTATGCCTTGTGGTTATTACAACAGAATTTATTGATTTGTCTTGTAAAACATCATCATAATTTGTGGAACTTTTAGAAATAGAGAACTTTTTTGCTAAAGCCGTTCCTGATACACCACCTGAACTTATTATAGTTTCTAATTGAGCATTTAGTCCTTTAAAGGCAGGCAACATTGTCATTTTAGTAAAATTACCTGCACCTATAATTGCTATACCTTTATTTGCTGAAGTATTTGTTTTGCTTTCAGGCTTTGTAATTGAAACTGTATTTGAATACTCTGAACCTTTATAGTTCAAGATAGATGCAATGGCTTTAGAGTTGCCAATTTCACCATAAATTTCTTTATAATTTTCTAAATCTACAATTTCGGTAATTAGAGATTTTACATCTATAGCCTGTGTTGAAATTGCATTTAGTATCGCTTCAAAATTTCGTTTTTCTGTCCATCTCACAAAAGGTAATGGATAATCTTGGCCTTGTTGCTCGTAGGTGTCGTCATATCTTCCTGGACCGTAAGAACAAGATACCTTAAATGTTAATTCTTTTTCATAGAAGTCTGCTCTGCTAATATCTAATCCTATAACTCCTACTAAAACTATACGACCCCGCTTTCTTGACATTTGCGCAGCTTGGGAAATCACATCATTACTCTTTGTAGATGCCGTAATAATAACGCCATCTGCTCCAATTCCATTAGTAAGTTCATTTACCGTTTTAACTGGATCATCTCCAGAAGCAGGATTTATCGTTTGGATTCCAAATGTTTCAGCTATATCTAGTTTAGATTGGTCAAAATCTATCCCAATAACATTACAACCATTTGCTTTTAATAACTGAGCCGTCATTAAACCAATTAATCCTAATCCTGTTACAACTATAGTTTCACCTAATGTTGGTTCTACTAAGCGTATTCCTTGTAAACCAATACTTCCTATAACAGTAAAAGCAGCTTCTTTATCTGTAATTGAATCTGGAATTTTTGCTACTAAATTTTTAGGTATAGAGACAAACTCAGCGTGCTGCCCATTAGATGCTACTCTATCACCTACTTGAAACTCTGCAACATCATCTCCAACTGCAATTACGTGACCTACATTACAGTAACCTAACGGCAAAGGCTCTCCTAATTTATTAAAAACTGTCTCTAAAGTTGGCAATAAGCCATCAGTTTTAATTTTATCTAAAACCATCTTAACCTTATCGGGCTGCTGTCTAGCTTTAGAAATTAAATTAGATTTCCCAAACTCAACTAACATACGCTCTGTACCAAGAGACACTAAACTTTTAGTCGTTTTTATAAGCACTTGCCCACGTTTTACTAATGGTGCAGGTACATCTTCTAATATAGTTTCTCCTGTTTTAAAGGATTGGATGATTTGTTTCATTATGCTAAGCTCTTAATAAAGTTAAAAGTTTGATTTGCTGTTGTGTTCCAAGAAAAATCTTGTGAATATATATAAGCTTTTTCAGAAATCTTTTGTCGTATTTCAGTAGAATCCAATAGTAACTTTAAATTTTTGCAAATATCGACAACATTAAGCGGATTCATATACTTTCCTGCATCTTTTAGCACTTCAGGCATTGGCCCATAATTTGAGCATAAAATAGGTAAGCCGGCAGACATAGCTTCAACCAAAATATTTGGCATATTCTCACAAGTCGAAGCAAATACAAATAAATCTGCAGATTTATATGAATTTGAAATTTCTTCATAAGGTACTTTACCCTTATACTCTACAAAATTGTCAGTACCTATTAAGGACTCTTCAAGTTTTTGCCTAACTGGCTCATACATTGGTCCAATAAGTTCTAATTTGATTGGATATCCTTGTTCTACTAAGGTTTTTACCGCTTCAATTATATTCCATTGGTGCTTATAAAAATTAACTATAGAAATATAGGTTATGATAAATGGGTTTTCTTTTGAATAGGTATTTATAGGTTTTTGAATTTTAGGTTTTTGCCTAAAATCAGTAGAAATACCATGATAAATAACTGTTGATGGTTTTTCTTTAAGGCTTGGGTATTTATTTTCAATATAATCTTTAGCATAATTTGATATGTAAATTATACCTTTCGAGTTTTTAAAGGATCTTACCTGTAGCCTTTCCAAAGCTTTATATCTCATCCAAGTCAACGACTTTGGAAATCTATTTCGCTCTTCATCTTCAAATACAAGCATATTTTGAGACATGCTAACATAAGGCACCTTTTTTGAAAAAAAAGTACCTCCAGGAATAAAAGCTATGTCGCTTTGTTTTAAAATTGATTTAAGCTTAAATAATTTAAATAATTCTTGCTTAAGAATTGATTGAAAATCTGAAGCGAATATTAATTTTTTAATATTAGGTTGGTCGTTAATTTTATTTAACCATAAACCCCCAACCAACAATAACAATTCATTTTCCTCATTTTTAACAAGGTTTTTCAAATGAGTTAAGCCACCACCAGCTTTAATATTAGTTGCATCTATTGCTATTTTCATATCGAATATTTTATAGCAGCCTTAAACCCATCAACCATGTTTATCAAGCTACAATTTAAACTATAGGTTTGATAAGCGTTGTGACCAATTTCCGAATGGTTTATAATAGCTAATTTTAACTTTTCAACTAAATCTTTTTTATCTGTAGCAAAATACCCATTATAACCATCTTTGAGATTTTCTATTTCTGGACCATGCATTTTATCTGGCATACTAATTACTGGAGTCCCAAATGCAAAACTATGAAGTAAACCTAATCCAACTGCACCTGGTGATATGTAAGCGTATGATTTCTCGAAATAAGAAATTAATATTTTGTTATCTGAAGTACCTTTAACAAACTCTATTAAGTGTAAAATATTTAATTGTTTAGCTTTATTTATAAGAAATTGTTTTTCTTCCTCTCCATCTCCTATTATTATAATTTTTATGTTTTTCTTATCAAGAACAGCATCTTTATAGGCTTCAAAAAATATATCTAATTTTTTTCTTCTTTGTAACCTACCTAAAAAAATAAAAGAGTTTTTACTCAATTCACTAGAGGTATCTTCTGAATTACCAACGTGCAGAGTATTGGGTGCAACAAATATTTTTTGTTTTTTTATACCAATATCAATATATTTTTTTTTTCCGATTTCACTATATGTTATAATACTGTTTGCATTATGAGCAGTAAGGAACCTTAATGGTTTTAATAATTTAGATCTTCCTGGACCATGAGACCAAAATATAATAGTCTTATTGGTCAGTAAGGGTAGAAAAAACAGATTAATCCAATGAAAATCATGACCTAAAATGATTACATCAAAATCTTTAATTATTTCTTTTAAATTAGGTACAATCTTAAAAGATTTAAAATTTATGATTTTAATGTTTTTTTCATTAACTAGATTAGAGTTTTCAAAGACCAAAGGACCATTATGGAATAAACTAAAGCTACCTATTTCATTAGATAATTTTTTAAAAAAATCAATTCTATAACTTCTACAATCTGGTTGTATAATAAGCAACTTCTGATCAGCCATAATTTTTATTAAAAACTCCTAAAACATTTAAACTTCTAAAAAACAAAAAAATTAATAGAGCAGCCACTGTACTTCTTATTAAATAGGTTTGAGCACCTCCCCAAATAAATTCTGGCAATAAACATAAATAACAAATAGCAATTAAACTATTACAAAGGTCTTTATAAGTTAAAATATAAGTATCCTTATTTAGTGAACGCAGAATGACAGATATGATAATAAAGATTAGAAATGGTGAAAATAAAATACCTAACACACCAAAATTTGCATAAGCTTCTGCAATAAAAGTTCCTGCTAAACTATGTCCAGTTTCAAATAACCAAGGTTGATACCACTCCACTAATTGTTTGCCAAAACCAATGGGTTTATTAGACCATAAGTCTCTAGGAATAAAAAACAAAAATGCAGCTACATAAGACTCTCCATTTAATTGAATTATTTTATTGCGATTTATATCTCGTATGACTCTTTCAGATTCTCTATAAGTAGAAAAAACGCTTCCTGCTCCTTCTCCTTCTTGAATTGTAGAAGAAATTGTAGCTGTGTCAGACCTTAACATTCCTCCCACTGCAATCATTAATGGAATTGAAACAAAAAATAAAAGTTTTATTTTTTTTAAATTCCCAAAAACACAAGTGTAAAAAAACAAGCTTATAGAAACAAACTGAAATAAAATTAATCTACCAAATCCTGACCAAAGGAAAATAGCAAAAAATAAAAATAATGAAGTCCCTAAAATTATGAATTTCATCCACTTATTACCATATACAAAACGTTTTAGATACAGATAAGCTGTAAAATATGCTATTATACAAAAAAGACCAACTGCAGGAAAACGAAGTTGGTGGGATAAACCAACAAAACTTAGTATCATAAGTATTATAAATGCAAAAAAAAGATATTTCGTGATCCTATTTATAATTTTTATCTCAAAGTTAATTTCAAAAATTCTTTTAATTTTTGAATAATCTGCTTTTTTAAATAATACAACTAGAGTACATAAAAATGCTATAATATGAAAGTACCATGAAATGGAATAATCCACATAAATTAAATTAAAAGATCTATAAAATGTTGGAATGAAAACAAAAATTGTTAAACCAATAACGTAAACTGATTTTAAACCATAAATTGGCTCTTTGAAGTACATTTTCAAGCATAAAAAGAAATGTAATAAGAGTAAAATGTAAATCATCGTTTTATTTAGTTTTCACAATATAGCACTAACTACATAGAAATAATATTTATTAATTATTCAGAATTTTTTTACTTTATAATAAGTACTTAAAAATACAGATTGTCTAACTTTTAATCCATTTTTATGGTAGTAAAGTAATCTCTGGAAAGTTTATTTAAGAGTTACATACAAATCATTTATTAAAAGCATAGTAGTTATATCTAACTACAAAACCTGTTGCAAAAATAACGATAGGTAATAATGAATACAGTGCTATTTCAACATAAGGTTTAATTACGGTTAATAAATGATTTAATGCAAGAATGTATATCATTTAATTACCATTGATAAATTTACAAATGTACCATATTATAAGAATTTAGACATTTCAAAAATTAATATAATTTTAAACATTCATGTATATTCTTACAAGGTCATTTGTAATAGTCTCCCAAGAATATAATTTAGATAATGAGATGGCGTTATGTTTCATAATTTTTAATTGAGTGGGGTTTTTAAAAATCCATCTAAGTTCAGGTTCGATCGTTTTGGTTTTTAGTATATCGACAATAAATCCTTCTTTCCCAGGTGTTATCATTTTTTCTATCCCGCTACCTTTTGCACCTAGAACAGCCAATCCACAGGCCATAGCCTCTATATAAACCCTGCCAAAAGTTTCTGGGTAACTCGGCATTAAAAATACATCGTAAGTAGGTAATACCTCAGGTAATTTATTATTAGGAATTCTACCTTTCATATATACTTTATTACATAGTTTTAATTTTTTTATTAATGATTCTAGATACTCAAACTCTGCACCATCTCCGTAAATATCGAAAATAAAATCTTCATCCAATTTAGATAAAGACTCTATAACTATATCTATATATTTTAATTTCATTAATCTTGCAACAACAACAAAACGTATGGGATTATTAACCTTAAGTTGTTTCTTAGAATTTAAGAAAGATTCAGAAATACCGTGGGGTATTAAATCGATTGATTTAGTAACGGATTTATAAAAAAAATCTTTTTGTAATTGTGTTATTGCAATAAATGAAGAAGCCTCCATTAAGTTTGTTAAACTTAATTTATCTAAGTATTCGTTGCTTCGTAGAGTAATAATATAAGGGATATTAAAATTTCGCTTTAAATATCTCGCTAATAAAGCATCTCCAAGTGTATTATGAGCATGTGTAACTGTAGGATTATATTTATGTACAAATGATTTTATAGCCTTTCGGTTTATAAGTAATGATAGCTGAAGTAAGAATGTATTTAATATCTTAAGTTTAGGAAACAAAAAAATTGGAAAAGGTATTATAGACTTATTTTTAAGCCTAACCTGCTTTTTTTTAGATAATTTATAATACGAATTATATTTTGACGAAATATAGTTTAAAGGAAATATAATTCTAGGAAATGGGAAAATGTATAAAAATGAAATATTATTGAATCTTTTATTTATTTCATCTTCAGTTATTAGTAATATATCATTTTCAGTTTTCTTTACCTGTATTTCCTCGATTGGAAGAATACTAGAAATTACTAAAACTTTAGTTTTACCCTTACTCATATTAATTTTATTCAGAAAAAAATAGATTATTAGCTGCTAAAAGGCTTAAGATTTGATTTTTCTCTATGGCGTTACCTACTGCATATCGATTAGTACACTGTTCTATTAAAGATTCACTTTTTAAGTTTTTAATTCCATTGTTGAAATACTCATCTTGAAATTTTTTTAAATTGGAATTAGTGTTGTACCAATAATCTAATGGATTCATATGACTGGAGCTTGATAATCCTACTTTTCTAATCCCTATCAATTGTAAAAGTTTTAGTGGTATTTTTCTTAACGGAATTTTTCTACCCTTTAAAGTAATACTCATGTAGTTTCTACCTGGTTTCAATTTAGTTGATTCCCATATATATTCACAAGCATCTGGATATTTATTGTTTATCCATTTAAAATATAAATTATGTTTCATTCTTGATTTAATAGGTATTGAAAGACAATACTCAAAAAAGTCTATATCATAGAAAGGTGATGCTGTTTCTGTAAATGCTTGATAAGACAACAACCCATTATTTATACCATTAAGACCACGTTGGTATATCATTGCTAATTCTTTCTCTTGAAAAGATTTAAAAGACTTATTTGGAGATTTTTTACTGATTTTTGAATAATTACCACCTAAACTTTCTAAAGATTTTGGATTTAAGTTTTTTATATAAGAAGAGATTATAATATCACCTAATTGACCAGTATGTACAATACCAAGCCCCCTGAAATTAATATTATTTAAAAGACTATAACTATGAGCTAAACCATAGTATAAGACATTACCACCAGAAAGTTTTGTTACTTCTTCAATATCTTTGAGAAAAAGACCATTATCTAAAGTTTTGAAAATCCATTCATGTTTTAAATCTGAAGCAATTTGTTTTGGAATTGTTTCATCTAAATAATTACTTTGAGAAAATGTAAAGTTAAGTTGGTTTTCATAACCCATTTGATGTGCAACCCAGCTAGTCATCCTAGAGTCTAAACCACCACTTAAACCTACGAAATGCTTGTAATTATATTCTATATCTTTATCAAATTGTCTTGATAATGCTAATTTAAATTTAGCATCTAATGTATCAATAACTTCACTTTCATTAATAGAGCCTTCTAAAGTAGATAATGGTAATTTATAATAAAGTGTTTCTATTAAGGAATTTTGATTATAAGTTAGAACAGTGCCTGGTCTAACTTTTTTTATTTTATCACATAATGTGAAATCCTCTAACATATAACCATAAGTTAAAAGCATTTGAGAAGCATTCTCATCTAAGTGATATTCAATATTATTGGATTTTAAAGTTTTATATATATCCCTAATCTCGCTAGATACAATGAAAGATTCATCATCCTTATAATAATAAATATTCTTTGTCCCTAAATGATCTGTAAATACATAAGACTTATTGTTCTTTTTGTCTATTAATACTCCTGAAAAGCTACCTCTAAAAGTTTTAAAAAAATGTTCACCTTTAATTTTATATAAATTAATTAAGCTTTCTGCCCAGGTTAAGGAGTCTATTAAAATTTCTTTTTTATTATATATAACTCCCTCCAAGACAATTATAAAATCTTCAGTCTCAACAAAACATTTATCATTTAAGAATCTATTCAATGTAAATTGTTGAATATTTATACCCTCATATATAATATCATCATATACGATATTTGGAGTATTTGTTTTTTTAGTATTAAACTTTAAAGGACCGATAGATATATTAAAACCTGGCATAATTATAGTTTCAAAAATTGTTTAACATCAACCTTAAAAAATGCATATACATATTCTTTAAGAGTTGCATTTATTATTCTTTTTATTAAGTAATAATAAGAAGGTATGAAAAGTGCAATTGAACTTAAAGTTATCATTATCGCTACTATTTCTATATTAAAATATGCGCCTATTAATACAAATATTGGTATAATTAATAAAGTTAAAGCATTCCATTTTAAATCCAAATCTGTTCTTCCACTTGCAATAATTAAGTTGCCAACATTCCCTCCTACTACTCTGAAGATCATGTTCACACAAAGTATTTGTACTATAAATGTTATTCCTAAAAATTCTTTGCCGTATAATATATATACTAACGGGTATGAAAATAATGCAATTACTAAGTACATTGGTATCACAAAAGATGCTAAGAGATTTGTCATTTTTAAATAATATTTTTTTAAACCAATTGTATCTTTATTAAATTTTGAAAGGGTAGGCGCACCTACTTTATTTACAATTGGCAATATGAAGCCAATAGGCCTTCTAACTAACTCTCTTGCTAAGCTATAACCTCCTAAAATATCCGCAGAAAAAAATTTACCTATAATTAAAATATCCAAATCTCTATTAAAATAATTAAGGGTTTGAGCCCCTACTTGGTATAATCCAATTCCCAAAAAAGGTTTTGTTTCATTAAACTTATATCTCAATTTAAGTCCATATTTTTTTATACCAATTATTAATAGACTAATATTTGAAATTAAAAATTGTACAATTAATGAATATACTAAGGAATAAACACCAAAATCATATACTGCTAAACAAATTGCTACTCCAAATGCAATAACTGTACTTATTATATCTATTACACTTATAGCTTTAAACTTTAAGTGTTTCATTTCAATAAATCTAAAATGACTTCCTATTCCAGAAATTATTAAATTTACACCTATTAACGGGATCAGTGATTTCAATAAAGGTTGAGAATAAAATGATGATACTAGAGGTGTAACTAATAATAGTAACACAAACATTAGAATACTTATTAGCATATTAAACCAATACAAGCTTGCATATTCTTCTTTAGTTATTTCTTGTTTGTGTAGTATTGCAACCTTAAGCCCCATGTCATTAAATAACGTCATAAAACCCATCACAAAGGTTACTAAAGCCATTAATCCAAATTCAGACTTCTCAAGATAGCGTGTTAAAATTGAAATCTTAAGAATCGCTGTTATAGACAAGACAATAGTACTTAGGGTTGTCCATTTTGTTCCAGCATAAACTTCCTTCTTAATGTTCATATTAATTAATCATTTATCATATTAATTAATTCAAGAACATTATCCTGCTGTGTTTGTTTTCCAAAAACTTCTAAACACTTTTGTTTATTGTGAATAATTTCATCTTTATTTAATGGAAATAAACACTCTAAATCATTGGTATGGTTTATAATAAAGTCATTTTTCACAAGATAATCATAAATTGTAGATTCTTTATTAAGGATTATCCTAACCCCAGAACAAAGAGCTTGAATAATATTACCAAGACCTTGTTGTCTTTTGTGATTCATTATCATCACACTACAACTTTCAATAATTTTTTGATACTCATCAAATGGTAAAAAGTCTATTAGTACAAAAGCTTTTTCGCCTAGTTTAACTTCAGAATAATGCTCAATAAATTTCGCATATTCTTTATCACCATAATTAATAGGTATTACAACTTTTCGGCCAGATAAATCAATCTCGCTTAAATGATCAATAATTTCGATGTGGTTGTTTGTATAGGAAGCAGAATTTCCTAATAGTATATTATTACCAAATGATTGATTAGCTGTCTCTATATTACTTAAAAGTGTATTCACATAATTTATGTGAAACATTTTATTTTGTAAGTTATATTTTTGTTTAAGCAAATAATAATCTCCAGGCATAATTGGTACAATAACATCAATTTTTTTTATCAATTTTAAAATATCCTTACCAGATGAAAATTTATCAATAATAAATGGAAAGTTTGTTTTAAAGAAAACATTTAAACCCCTCCGAAGTCCTTTTTTAAAAGCCAACTTCATCCTTAAATGTTTCGTTTTTTTAGATAAAAATATATTGTAAAACTTTCCTAAACCAAAGCCATCACCTCCCCAAAAAAACCAAACAATCGGAATAGACATGCCAAGTAATTTGTCTTTAATGTTTAATCTTAAAAAGTGGACAACTATTATATCTGGTTTATAATCATAAGTATTAAATTCATTTGATGTAATAAAAGTATTTTTGATACCTTTTACATCAAATGTATCAGCGCACATTTCAATAAATTTAGAGTCATCAATAACATGTAATATCTTTGTATCATTTATCATATGAAATCATTCTTCTTCTAAATTTATACTGATAAAAATTTTTTTTCCACTGTTAGGGTCTAAGAAAAATGCATTTTTATAAGCCCCATGAGTTAGTGCTCTAAGCTTGTCTATAAATTGTTTGGCCGTCAAAGTTTCTTCTAAATCAAGTCTACATAGAGCGTTGAAATCTTTTTTTAAGTATAAGTCGCCTTCACTCTCAGGTTTAATAGTTGTATATGTATTGTTTATAATACTTTTTATATTCTTTTTAAATAGCAATAATTCTTTTTCTACAATTTTATTATAAAGTGATAATGAAGTATCTGTTGATTTTTTATCTACAAAAGCTCTTGTAATAATTGCCCCATGATCTATCTCTTCATCAATTTCGTGAATTGTAGCTCCAATTGGCAAATCATTAATTATTGAAAAAACTTGTGGGTACCAACCTCTATTAATAGGATTATAACCTGGATGAATATTAATACACTTTATCGTATTTACTAACCGAGGAGGAAATATTTGTTTACAGTGAACTGAAAGTATTAAATCAAAATTTGCAATTATTTTATTAATATCACTTTCAAGTCTTAAATCAAAAACTTTTACTGGTTCGAGTGAAAATTCGTCAAAATCTTTTGGAGAAGAAAATGGACTTATTGAAAATGTAAAATTTGTATTCTTTAAATTAGCTTCAGATAATATCATCATCATAGATTTACATATATATGTATTATCTGATATTACAAGTACATTTTTAAACATTGTTAAGTATTTTTACGATTAACTTTAAATACTTATAATCTAAACCTTTATATAATGGTAAACAAAGTACTCTTTTTGAAACACTTTCTGAAATGGGCATTTCAACAGCATCAACGTAGTTAATTCTATTTAAAGATGGGTAAAAATATCTTCTAGGAAATATTTCATTTTCATTTAACAATTTTTGCGCTTTTAAAAGTTCTTTTTCTGTATTAAAAATTATTGGGTAATATGAAAAATTCCATTCTGTAAACTCTCTGATTTTAATTTTACTAATTTTTGAAAAATTCAAATTATGATTATAATAATCAACTATTTGTTTTCTAGCCTTCAGTATATCTTCCATAAATGGCAATACTGCCAAACCCATTGCAGCCTGTAGTTCAGATATTTTTGCATTTATTCCTAATCCATGAAAGTTTAAAGGGCCATCGTGCCCGAAATTATGTGAATAGTAAAGTTTATTCATTAAATCTTGGTCATTACAGAACAAGGCTCCTCCTTCTCCTGTATGAAATAGTTTTGTGGCATGAAAACTACAGGTACTTACATCTCCATATTCAAAAACAGATTTTCCCTTATATGTTACACCAAAAGCATGAGCTGCATCATAAATTATTTTTAAATCATGTTTATGTGCAATATCTTTAATTATATCTAAATTACAAGGGTTACCAAACACATGCGTAGCTAATATAGCTGTTGTTTTATTTGTAATCGCCGCTTCAATTTTACGTTCATCTATTGTTAAGTACTCAGGATGTATATCTACAAAAATAGGTTTACAATTTTCCCAAATTATTGCTGATGTTGTTGCTACATAACTAAAAGGTGTCGTTATAATTTCACCTTTATTCCCTAAAATTTTTAATGCAATTTGAATTGGAAGGGTTCCATTTGTCATAGCTAATATTGATGTAGTGTTCAGATAACTCTTAAGTTTATCTTCCAATTCATTAACTAGCTCTCCTCTATTTGTAAGCCATTGATTATTCCAAATTCTCTCTAATTGCTTCTTATACAAATTTAAGGGAGGGAAAAAAGTTTTGGTTACATTTACCATTATTTCAAATTAATTATTAAAGTTGCAATAAGTATTTACCATAATCACTCTTAGATAACGGCTCAGCTAATAATTTTAGTTTTCCAAATGAGATAAAATTCATTCTGTATGCAATTTCTTCTAAACATGCTATTTTTAAACCTGTTCGTTTTTCAACAGCTTTTACAAATTCTGTAGCTTCTGTTAATGCTTCATGAGTACCTGTATCTAGCCAAGCAAATCCTCTACTAAGTATTTGCATTTTAAGATTTTTTTGCTTTAAATAAGCTTGATTTACTGAGGTGATTTCTAATTCTCCCCTATCAGATGGTTTTACTTCTTTAGCAATATTTATAACAGAATTGGGGTAGAAATATAAACCTACAACTGCATAATTAGATTTAGGTTGTTCTGGTTTTTCCTCTATACTAATCACATTTTTTTCTTCATCAAATTCTGCTACGCCATACCTTTCTGGGTCGTTTACATAATTTCCAAACACAACAGCCTTTTGCTCATCTTTAACTGTTTTTACAGCATCAAATAATATTTTCTGTAATCCTGCTCCGTAAAAAATATTATCTCCTAAAACTAAGCAAACATCGTCTTCACCTACAAATTCCTCACCTATAATAAAAGCCTGTGCTAAGCCATCTGGTGAAGGTTGTTCAGCATATTCTAATGTAATTCCAAAATTACTACCGTCTCCTAATAATTTTTTAAAATTAGGTAAATCATGAGGTGTAGAAATAATTAAAACTTCTTTTATACCAGCTAACATCAAAACAGATAGCGGGTAATAGATCATTGGTTTGTCGTAAATTGGCAATAATTGTTTACTTACCGCTATAGTTAATGGATGTAACCGTGTGCCTGAACCACCTGCTAGTATTATACCTTTCATATTATAGTTTATTATCTGCTTTCCCGCCTAAAATACCTTTAACATCATATACAACAGCGTTATTTGATTTATAATCATCTAAATTTAAATCTATAAATTGATTATGTGCAACTGTGAGTACGATCGCATCGTAGGCTTTATGAGATGCTGAATCGAGTTCAGCATGACATTTTATATTATATTCGTGTTGTACTTCTTCTACATTTGCCCATGGATCATAAATTGTTACGTTAGTTCCATAGTCTTTTAAATGTTTAACCACATCAACCACTTTTGTGTTTCTTACATCAGGACAATTTTCTTTAAACGTAATTCCTAACACTAAAATTTTAGCATTCTTTACTTTTAAATCATGTTTTAGCATCAATTTCACCACTTCACTTGCCACATATTGCCCCATACTGTCATTCATACGACGGCCTGCTAATATAATCTCTGGATGATAGCCTAGTTCTTGTGCTTTTTGTGCCAAATAATACGGATCTACCCCTATACAATGTCCCCCTACTAAGCCTGGTTTGAAAGGTAAGAAATTCCATTTTGTACCTGCAGCTTCAAGAACATCATGGGTGTTAATATCCATCATATTAAAAATCTTAGCCAGCTCATTTACAAATGCAATATTAATATCACGTTGTGAGTTTTCAATTACTTTAGCCGCTTCTGCTACTTTGATTGTAGGTGCAAGGTGCGTTCCCGCAGTAATCACTTCTGCATAGAGTGCATCTACTTTTTTTCCTATCTCGGGTGTTGAACCTGACGTTACTTTTAATATTTTTTCGACTGTGTGCTCTTTATCACCTGGATTAATTCGCTCTGGTGAATATCCTACAAAGAAGTCCTCATTAAATTTAAGATTGCTAGTACGTTCTAACACTGGCACACATTCTTCTTCTGTGGCACCAGGATATACTGTCGATTCATAAATTACAATATCGCCTTTCTTTAACACGCCACCAATAGTCTCACTTGCTTTGTATAATGGTGTTAAAATTGGTCTGTTATTTTTATCTACCGGTGTAGGTACCGTTACAATAAATACATTACAGTCTTTAATTTCACTAACCTCAGAAGTACACAAAAGCCCTTGGCCTTTGTTTTCTAATTGACTCTTGTTTTGAACCAGTACCTCTTGCAAAATATCATCTTCAACCTCTAGTGTATCGTCATGACCCTTGTTTAACTTAGCTACTCTATTTTTATTTATATCAAACCCTATTACAGGATACTTAGTACCAAAAAGTCTTGCTAATGGTAATCCTACGTAACCTAATCCAATAATAGCAATTGTTGTTTTTGCCATGATTATTTATTTAAATTATTCCAATACCAGTCTACAGCTTCCTTTAACCCGTCATTAAATTCGTGCGTTGGTTTGTAGTCTAATAATCTTTTTGCTTTATCTATAGAGGCCAATGAATGTGGAACATCACCTTTTCTAATTGGGCCATTTAATATTTCTACTTCTTTTATTTTAGTGTCAAAATTTGATAATTGTGATCTTAGAAGTGTTGCTACATCTTTAATGGTTGTTCTGTCTCCTACAGCCGTATTGTACACCTTATTTAATGCGTCTTCATTATCAGTTGTAATGGTTAACATGTTCATTTGTATGACATTATCTATATATGTAAAATCTCTAGAAAATGTACCGTCTCCGTTAATGGTTGGGCTTTCATGATTCATAAATTGAATGACAAACTTAGGAATCACTGCTGCATATGCACCCTTTGGATCTTGTTTCCTGCCAAACACATTAAAATAACGTAAACCAATAGTATCTAAATCATAGGTTATTTTAAAATTAGCTGCATATAACTCATTTACATATTTTGTAATGGCATATGGTGATAATGGCTGCCCTATTTCTTCTTCTATTTTAGGTAATGATACAGAATCACCATACGTTGATGAACTTGCTGCATATGTAAAACGTTTCACCTTTTGATCTCTTGCAGCAATCAACATATTTAAGAATCCACCAACATTTACATCGTTAGACGTAATCGGATCATTTATAGATCTTGGTACCGAGCCTAAAGCTGCTTGGTGTAGAATATAATCTTGACCTTTCGCAGCGTTTTGACATGTTTCTACATCTCTAATATCACCTTCAATTAATGTGAAGTTTTCATGAGACATTAGATGTGCTATATTGTGTTTATGCCCTGTCGCAAAATTATCTAAACACGTCACTATAGCATTTTGTTTCAAAAAGAATTCGCATAAATTTGACCCTATAAAACCAGCACCGCCAGTAATAAGGATTTTTGCTCCTTTAAGCTTTTCTTTTTGTTGGTTAGTTAATTTCATTTTTAGTTTATTTTTCAAGAACTCCACAAAAATCTAAAACTACCTTATTGTGTAAGCTTCCTAAATTTTTAAATTGATTATGGGCTACTAAAAACACAATTATATCTGCATTCTCTGCTGCTGTATTATACTCTGTTAATTTAAATACTTTGTGCTCTTGAATGTTTGGTTCCACAATGTAGTATTCTTCATCTTGGGCATCTTGTAATACTTTTTGAGCTATATATTTAGCTGGAGACTCTCTTAAGTCATCTATATTTGGCTTAAACGCCAAGCCCATTAACGCAATTTTAGGCTTTTTACCATGGTCCAATTGAAATTGCAGTTTAGCATTTTTTACTTGCTCTGCACACCAAAATGATTTGTAGTTATTTATTTCTCGAGCTTTACCAATTATTTGAGATTCCATTGGAAAATCTGCAACAATAAAATAAGGATCTACTGCAATACAGTGACCTCCTACTCCACTTCCTGGTTGTAAAATATTTACCCTAGGATGTTTATTTGCCAGTTTAATTAATTCCCAAACATTTATGCCCGCTTTGTGACATATTAAAGACAATTCATTAGCAAAAGCGATTTGCACATCTCTAGACGAATTTTCTACTAGTTTGCACATTTCTGCGGTACGTGCATTTGTCGCGTGAAGCTCACCTTTTACATAGTCTTTATAAAATGCCAAAGCACGCTCTGTACTTTCTTTATTCACACCTCCAATGACGCGATCATTATGTACCAACTCATGCATGACATTTCCAGGCAACACACGTTCAGGACAATATGCGATGTGTAGTTTCCCTTCAAGTTCTGGACGTTCTGCGTATATATAATTCATCATTTTTTCAGTAGTCCCAACTGGCGATGTTGATTCTATTATATATAAGTCATTCTCCTTTAACAATGGCAAAATACCTTTTGTAGCAGCCTCGACAAAAGAGATATCTGGCTCATTCTTGTCTTTAAATGGGGTAGGTACTACAATTAAATACGTATTGGCTTCTTGTGCTTTAAGACCTGCTTTTAAAAACCCATTTTTTACAGCATTCGCCACTGCACTATCTAATTCTGGTTCTACAATATGAATCTCTCCTCTATTGATTGTCTCTACTACATTTGGGTTAATATCTACCCCAAATACATTAACTTTATTAGATGCAATAAGTGCTGCTGTAGGTAGACCTATATAGCCTAACCCAATCATTACGACTTCTGGTTTCATGATTCTAAAGATTGAATATGGTTTACTATACGCTCACAAGCCTTGCCATCTCCATAAGGATTATGTAGTGTACTCATATGCTTAAAACGTTCTGTATTATTTAGCAAATCTAAGGTTTCTGATACAATTAGCTCGGTATTTGTACCTACTAAGATCACGGTACCAGCATCGACTGCTTCAGGACGTTCTGTTGTATCACGCATAACTAAAACTGGCTTTCCTAAACTTGGCGCTTCCTCTTGTACACCGCCGCTATCTGTAATAATTAATTTTGAGCGATTCATCATCCAAATAAAGTCTTGATATGCCAACGGGTCTATTAACATAATATTACTTATTTCGCCTAATATTCTGTTTACTGGCTCTTTTACTTTAGGATTTAAATGTACCGGATATACAATTAGTAGCTCTGGCTTTTGAATCGCTATCGTTTTTAATGCCTTACAAATCTTCTCAAAACCATCGCCATGATTTTCACGTCTATGTCCAGTCACTAAAATAATATCTTTCTTTCCTAAGGTTTTTTCTAAGTCTTGAATTGTTTTTGAAGGCTTTTCTGTTACTTTCTCCACACTTTCCATTAGGGCATCAATAACGGTGTTTCCTGTTATTACTACAGAATCCTTATTTATATTTTCTAACAGTAAATTTGCCTTAGACGTTTCAGTTGGTGCAAAATGAATATCTGCAATCCTGCCCGTTACTTGTCTATTAATCTCTTCTGGAAACGGCGACCATTTGTTATGCGTTCTTAAGCCTGCTTCTACATGACAGACTTTTGCACCAGAATAAAACGCTGCAATACTTGTGGCCATAGTTGTACTTGTGTCTCCGTGTACATACACATAATCGGGCTTAAACTCCTCTAGAACCTCTTTTAGCTGCACAATAATTTCAGCTGTAAGATTGTATAAGTTTTGATTGGGTTTCATTAAGTCTAAATCGAAATCTGGTGTGATTTCAAAAAACTCTAAAACCTGATCCAGCATTTCTCTATGTTGTGCTGTTACACACACTTTAGTCTCAAAATGTAAATTATTCTTAAGAAATTCTTTTACTAAAGGTGCCATTTTAATAGCTTCAGGACGTGTACCGAAGACTATTAAGTGTTTTGTTTTTGCCATTCTATTTTATATTTACCAATAGGTTATTGCCATAACCACTTTTTAATAGGGGCTCTATTAATTTTTTAAGTTGTTCTTTATTTATATAACCCATTTCATAGGCAATAGCCTCAATAGCTCCAACTTTTAAACCTTGTCTTTCTTCTATCACCTCAACAAATTGAGAAGCTTGCATTAATGATTCGAATGTTCCTGTATCTAACCACGCAGTACCTTTATCTAGAATACTTACTTTTAGTTTTCCTCTTTTTAGATATTCCCGATTAACATCTGTAATTTCAAGCTCTCCTCTTTGGCTTGGCTTAATACTTTTTGCAATGCTAATAACTGAGTTGTCATAAAAGTATATTCCAGGAACCGCATAATTACTTTTAGGAGATTTGGGCTTTTCCTCGATAGACACTACGTCTCCATTATTATTAAAATCTACTACTCCATAACGTTCTGGATCATGTACGTGGTATGCATAGATAATACCGCCGTCTGGCTCTAAATTACTTTGTAATAGTTGTGAAAGACCAGAGCCATAAAAAATGTTATCTCCTAAAATAAGTGCTACAGTATCATCTCCTATAAAATCTTCTGCTATGATAAAAGATTCTGCTAAGCCGTTGGGATTTTCTTGGGTTGCGTAGGAAAACTGACATCCTAATTGCTCTCCATTTCCTAAAAGTTCTTTAAACTGATGTTTGTCTCTTGGAGTCGTAATGATAAGAATTTCCTGTATTCCTGCAGACATTAATGTAGACAATGGATAATATATCATCGGCTTATCATAAACAGGTAATAACTGTTTTGATGTCACTTTTGTTAGTGGATGTAAACGTGTACCAGAACCACCAGCCAATATAATTCCCTTCATTTTAAATAATTTAAAGTCACAATTTGACCTTATATTGTTATTCCTTTAAGATGGCAAATGTAAGATAGTTAAACGACTTATTCTTTTAATCTTAGTATGAAATCTCAAGATTACAATTAACTTATAATCGACTAAGCATCTCTTTTAAAGCACTTTGCCAATTCCTAATATCAATATTTAATGTTTCCTTAACCTTTTTAGTTTCCAGAACACTGTATTTAGGACGTATTGCTCTGCTTGCAAATTGCTTAGATGTTGTTTTATGTAAGCGTATATCTTGATTTTGCAACTTAAAAATTTCTGCTGCAAAATTATACCACGTGGTTGCTCCATGGTTTGAAAAATGATACAGCCCATAGCTTGTTGAAGATGATGCTATAAACTTAAGCATTATATGCGCTAAATCTATTGCATAGGTGGGTGATCCGTATTGATCTGCCACAATGCTTAATTTTTTTTTTTCTTGCCCTAATCTCACCATTGTTTTCACAAAATTATTTCCAAATTCTGAGAATAACCAAGACGTCCTAATTATAACATATTTACTTAATGCTTGTTGAATAATTTGTTCGCCGTTTAGTTTTGACGCTCCATAATAATTTAAAGGGTGCGTATTATCTTCCTCTAGGTACGGTGCATTTTTTTTTCCATCAAACACGAAATCTGTCGACACATGAAGTAGTGTACAGGAAAAACGCTTGCATGCAATAGTTAGGTTTTCCACAGCTTTAGCATTAATCTCAAAAGCTTTTTCTTTGTTATCTTCGGCCAGATCAACTGCAGTGTAAGCTGCGCAATTTATAATATAGTCAAATTGTGAATTTGACATGTATTGCAATACTTGATTTCTGTTTGTAATATCCAAACTGGAACTGTCTTCAAATACAACGTTACAAGAGGGATAGTTATTAGCTATTGCTTTAATACAGCTTCCTAATTGACCATTAGCTCCTGTTACTAAAATTGTATTTGCTTTGGAAGACTTCATTAAAAGTAAATTGCGCTTTTGAAATCAGGTAAGTGTTTATCTTTATCATTAACTATAATCTCACCATCCTTTAATTGCCAATCTATATTTAAAGTTTCATCATTATATTTAATCCCTGTTTCACTTTCTTTGTTATAGTATGCATCACATTTATAAAAGAAACGTGCTGTCTTACTTAATACCGAAAAGCCATGAGCGAAGCCTTTTGGTACAAATAATTGTTTTTTATTTTCAGAAGTTAAAAGTATAGAAAACTGCTTGCCAAAGCTTGGTGAGGTTTTTCTTAAGTCAATAGCCACATCTAAAACTTCGCCTTCTAAAACAGTCACTAATTTAGCTTGCGAATGTATTCCTTGTTGATAATGCAACCCTCTAATTACTCCAAATTTTGATTCAGATACATTATCCTGAACAAACTTTACATTCAATTTAGTTTCGGCTTGAAATATCTGCTCATTAAATTGCTCATAAAAATAACCTCGTTCATCATGAAATACTCTCGGCTCGATACTGTAACAGTCTTTAAGTGGCGTTTTATTAATTATCATACACTAAAATTATCCGTATTGTTCTTTATAATAGTTTTGGTAATTTCCTGACGTTACATTTTTAAGCCATTTTTCATTATCTAAATACCAATCTATTGTTTTGGCTAAGCCTTGCTCAAATGTTACACTTGGCTCCCAACCTAATTCTTCGTTGATTTTCGAAGCATCAATGGCATATCTTAAATCGTGACCTGGTCTATCTTTCACAAAAGTGATAAGCTGTTCTGAGGTTCCTTTATCACGCCCTAATTTTTCATCCATCTGTTGGCATAGTAATCTTACAAGGTCAATATTTTTCCATTCGTTAAAACCTCCAATATTATACGTCTCATGGTTCTTACCTTTATGGAATACCAAATCAATTGCAACTGCATGATCTTCAACAAACAACCAATCTCTTGTATAATTACCATCGCCATAGACAGGCAAAGGCTTTTCCTGAATAATATTATTGATGAATAATGGGATTAACTTTTCTGGAAAATGATACGACCCATAATTATTTGAGCAATTTGAAATGACATAAGGCAAACCATAGGTCTCTCCATATGCTCTTACAAAATGGTCTGAACTAGCTTTTGATGCTGAATATGGTGAGTTAGGATCATAGGCTGTATCTTCTGTAAATAATCCAGTCTCTCCTAATGCTCCATACACCTCATCTGTACTTACATGATAAAAACGTTTGTCTGCAAAATTATCTTTCCAGATTGATTTAGCAGCATTTAAAAGCGTCATTGTCCCTATAACATTAGTTTTCACAAACGCTAATGGGTCTGTTATAGATCGGTCTACGTGTGACTCTGCAGCTAAATGTATAACACCATCAAATTGATGTTTCTCAAATAGCGAATTAATAAAAGGCTCATCTGTTATATCACCTTTCACAAAGGTATAATTAGAGGCCTCTTCTATATCCTTAATGTTTTCTAAGTTTCCCGCATAGGTTAAGGCATCAAGGTTATAAATGTGGTAGTTAGGGTAATTTTTAACAAACCTCCTAACAACGTGAGACCCTATAAAGCCTGCGCCTCCTGTGATTAAAATTTGTTTTTTACTCAAAATACTATTGTTTAGATGTTACAATAAAATTAGGATTATAAAGATTCTCTTTATTATACTCTAATTCATTTGTTGAATTTACTTGCATTACTTTGATATTTACAGCGTTGCAAATAGCATGTCCTGCAGCAGTATCCCATTCCATGGTTGGTGCAAATCTAGGATAAAGATGTGCGTTTCCCTCGGCGATTTGACAAAATTTAAGAGAACTCCCAATAGATTTTAATTCGATAGGTTGCCCTGTCTTTTGCAAATTGTCTATATATTTTTTTGTTTCATTGCTTGCATGCGATCTACTTACCAACACCTTTAACGATTTATGGGCTCTCTTCGGTGACAATTCCCTTACATCTTTTAATAATCTATTAGACAATTGATGGTTTGTTAACTGTAGTCTAAATGCAAAATTTTGACTTACATCACCAACATATAATAGTTGTTTAACTGGCCAATATATGACACCGAAGGTAGGCACGCCTTCATTTACTAACGCAATGTTTACCGTAAATTCTCCATTTCTATTTACAAATTCTTTTGTACCGTCTAAAGGGTCGACAATCCAGCACTTTGTCCAATGTTTTCTAATCTCAAATGAAATATCTTCGTTTTCTTCAGAAATGATTGGTATTTCAGTTTGCTTTAAAAGTTTATTAATACAATCATTAGCTTTATTATCAGCCTCTGTAATTGGGGAATTATCAGCCTTTTTAGAAACTTCAAACTCCTGATGATACACTTTCATAATTTCCTTACCAGCCAAAACAGAAGCTTTAACTGCCACTACAAAATTTGCTTCAAGATTACTATTCATTTTACAAAGTTCTTAAATTTTAATGTATATGAGTCTTTAATTCTTCCTGTTGTGCCTCAGCTTAAAAAAATAACTACTTTAGCTTTTGAAAAGTATATATTTTTATGATTCTATCTGCAATTGACTGGGCATTAATCATCGGCTTCTTTATAATTAGTTTAACCATTGGTATTGCCGTTGCTAGGCAAAGTGGAAAAGATGCCAAAAGTTTCTTTCTGTCTGGGCGTAATATGCCTTGGTGGCTATTAGGGGTTTCTATGGTAGCTACAACCTTTGCTGCAGACACACCAAACTTTGTAGCTGGAGTTATTAGACAAGATGGTGTTTATGGTAACTGGATATGGTGGAGTTTCCTATTAACTGGTATGCTCACCGTTTTCTTTTATGCACGATTGTGGCGCCGAAGTGGCATAACAACAGATCTCGAGTTTTACGAACTTAGGTATACGGGAAAGTCTGCTGCTTTTTTACGTGGGTTTAGAGCTATTTATCTCGGTGTGTTTTTCAATATTGTTATTATGGCCAATGTTTGTCTTGCTGCCATAAAAATAGGTCATGTCATGTTTGGCTTTTCTGAAAGCGAAACGTTAATTGTCGCATCTATCATCACAGTATTATATTCGATGTTGGGCGGATTGCGAGGTGTATTACTTACCGATTTCATACAATTTATTATTGCTATGGTAGGTAGTATTTGGGCTACTGTTTATATCGTTAATATGCCAGAAATTGGTGGCTTAGATGCTTTATTATCTCACCCTGTTGTTTCTACCAAGACATCACTATTCCCTGATTTTACGAATCTCGACATTGTTATTCCACTACTTATTATACCGCTTGCTGTACAATGGTGGAGTGTTTGGTATCCAGGTGCAGAACCAGGTGGCGGTGGTTATATTGCCCAACGTATGCTTGCCGCAAAAGATGAAAAGCATGCTACTGGTGCAACGTTATTTTTTAATATTGCGCATTATGCCCTTAGACCTTGGCCTTGGATTATAATTGGATTAGCATCTTTAATTGTTTTTCCCAATCTAGAAAGTTTACAGGCGGCATTTCCAAATCTTAGCAGCTCTTATGTAAAAGACGATTTATCTTATCCTGCGATGCTTACATATTTACCTGCAGGATTATTAGGATTGGTCATCACCTCTTTAATAGCTGCTTTTATGAGTACAATTTCTACGCATTTAAATTGGGGAAGTTCTTACGTTGTTAATGATTTTTATGCACGCTTTGTAAAACCAAAAGCATCTGGGAAAGAACAAGTGCTTGTAGGACGTATTTCTACAGTAATTATGATGGTGTTAGCAGGCTGCCTTGCTTTAATTTTAGAAGAAGCAAGAGACGCCTTTAACCTCTTATTACAGATAGGTGCCGGTACAGGTTTACTCTTTATTATGAGATGGTTTTGGTATCGTATTAATCCATTTAGTGAAATAACTGCTATGGCAGTTTCATTTCTTATAGCTGTATTCTTTTTTATTAATGGAAAATTAGAAACCCCAATTGTTGAACTTGCCTCGCATTGGCAACTTGTTTTTGGAGTAGTTGTCACTACTATTGCGTGGGTTGCAGTTTCTTTACTAACCAAACCTAGTAACGCAAAGACTATAGCACATTATGAAGACACTGTATTTAAAGGCGACTCAAAATTTCATAACTTCGGTTATAAGATCGTTGCTTTTTTTGCAAGTATAATTGGCGTTTATAACCTTTTGTTTACCACAGGATTCTTTATATATGGTGATTTTATTTACGCCTGTATAAGTTTAGCAGTTGTTATTCTTTGCGGTTGGATCATATGGACATTCTGGAAAAAAGTGGTTTAATTACCGCCATCGCCTCCAGGAAACTTAATATAATCTGGCGCTAAGGTTTCAGGTTGCTTTTCTGTCTGTATGTCTGCGTCTATCCTAACCTGTCTGTTTGTTATTTTATCAATCAATTCTTTAAATGTATTAAAATCGACATTATAAGATAAGCCTGCACCTTGTGTGTACCCTAATTCTTCACCAATGTATTGAATATTATTTTCTCTATTAAAGATGCTTGCTCTTAAGGTACCTTCTTCATTTAACAGAAATTCTATTTCCACATCACCTACCACCACACTTTCACTAACACCACCAATTGGCACCCCAACCTGACCATTTATTAATACTCTATTAGAAATTTGTGTTGTTATGGTAAGTCCAAACCTGTCTGCAGTTTCTTGGTCTGGTGTACGATCTCCAGTGGTGTAATTTAAGCCTACTTGAAATTTACCATTTTCATCTGAAAAAGCATCATTCACCAAACTAGAAGCACGCTCTGCCAGTGTTCCTGATACAATATTATTACCTAATGCAAATTCACTATAAAAAGTTCCTTGCGTTACTAAAGACAAGGCTTGCAGTTCTCTACTTGCTCTATCATCTATTAAATAATCTAACTCTGATCTTACAACTGAGCTAACGTTTGGATAATTAATATCAAAACTAATGTCTGGCTGAACAATTTCTCCATTAAGCGAAATAACCACCTCAACCGGAATCTTTCTGTTTATAGAAGGATTTTCGAGAATTATTGAAGGGTTTGCCTGTACTTTATACACTGCTTGCACATCTAACTGAGCTCTAATAGGACTACCATCCCAGTTTATACTTCCTCCTGAAACCACCTCGAATTGCTTTTGTACCAATCCGCCATATTTAAAATTATAAACTCCTTCATAGGCAACAAAATCTCCCCACATATTAAACTTGCCATTGGTATCTATTTCAATGAGTAATGTTCCTGCACCTTTTCCTTTTAATGTGCTACCACTAACTTGGTCTACAACAATTTCAACTTCAGCATCTTTATCTATATCTAAATCAAAGTTTATAGAGAGTCCTTTTACCTCTTCAAAAATAACTTCTTCTCCTGCTAAGCGTGCTTCTTTTTCTTCTGGACTTAAAAAGTGAATAAATGAGTTGTCTCCTATACTTTCTGTATCACTTAATGGTATTTTAAATATTGTACCAGGTTCTGTTTCTGCAATAACATCTATCACCAACTCATCTGTTGGCCCTACGATGGTAGCTTCACCATCTATAAATGCTGTACCATAGTATAATGCATCTTCCTGATAATCTGTATTTAAGACCAATAACTGGTTACCTCGTATACCCAAATCTAAATACCAATCACTAAAACTTTTATGAGAGATAATACCATTTAATTGCCCTTGGGTTTTATACTCGGTATCTTCAATTTTTACTTGATTAAATTTAAATTGCTGTTTGGTAAGCGTAATTATTGCTTTCTCTTTAAAATCGAAATCTGTATTTAGATATGGCACAAGCAAGCCACCTTTATCTAATATAATTTTACCGTCTATATCTGGGTTTTTATAATTACCCGTAACTTTTGCCCTTCCATCTGCTATACCTCTTAAATCACTAATAACAATACCTCCTAATGGGCTGAATACAGAGATGTCCAGCTGTTTCATCTCTACATCCATATTTATGGTAGGTTCTTCTCCTACAACATCTATAGTTCCCACTGCAGAAAAGGAATCGAAACCATCATCCCGCAACAAGGCATTTATAGCATATTGTGACAAATCTTCGTTACCATCAATATCTATGGATAAATCGCCTAGCTTTCCTTTATTAATAGAAAGTGCATCAATTGTTAATTCTGATTTTGGATAATACGCGCCATCTTCTTCTTTAAAGTTTAAGGTACCATTTACATTTCCGGCTAGTGCTAAGCTGTCTATATCTGGTGTGATTTTACCTAGATCTACATCTTTAAACGCAATATTGAAATCTTTATAGGTACTATCTCGCATTTGTCCTGCAAGCCTTATTTCTTCACTTTGATGACTTAATACTAAAGAGTCTATTTTGAGGTCTTTAAAGTTATTCTCAAAGATTATTTTATTCGATTTATTTTCTTGGGCATTTAAATACCAAACCTTCTCTTTAAACTTAACATCAGATTTTTGAATACCCACAACAGAGTTTCCATTTTCATTTATGGTATGATATAAGTTTAGGTTAAATGCATCATCATTAGATTTACCGCCAACAATTTCGGAGCGTATAAATAACGTGTCCTTTAAGGTTACATTAATTAAATTGAATTCTGATACATTGTAATAGTTTGTGCTTATGCTATCTGCTTCGACATAGGTATTAAATAACGGGTTTTTATTATCTACTTGAATGTTTACTTTTTCTACACGGTTACCAAATGCTTCAATTAAAGGAGACCTGAAGGTGAGCTTAAATTCACTTTCATCACTCTCTACTCTACCACGAATAAAGGTTTCTGGGCCAAAATTTATTTCAGGATAAAAGACCTCAACAATTTTGTTGTAAATATCAAAATCGAATTCTAAGAATTGATTAGTCGTTATAGTATTTGGCGTATAGTTGGTATACAAACTACCTACCGCATTTTCAAACAAAGCTGGCACCTCTTCAACAGCAAAAACTCCTACCACTTTTCCGTTTATAACATCTGGAGAGTTTATATCTATTGTTCTTACACCATTATCAAAACTGGATTGAATCCTTAAATCTTCGAATGCATAAATATCATTCTGATTTTCGTAGGTAGCATTAGATAGTGAGATGGTTCCAAAGGCGTCATTAATGGTTGTACCCTTCATCCTCATGAAGACATCACCCTGAAAATTGGAAATACTGTCTCTGCCTACAAAGTTTAGTGCATTAAGATCTGCGTTTCTTACAGAAGCCTCAAAATCATAAATATTTATATCTTTTGAAACATCTGCTAAACCATTAAACTCCATTTGAAGATTAGGATCATCAATAAGTAAGTTTCCATTAAAAACAGGGTTTCTTAACGTTCCTAAAACCTTTATGTTTTTATAGGTGTAATTATTAAACTTTAGCTTTGTAATGGTTCCCTTTACATTGGTATTTAAGCTTTCTGTGGTAAAGCCTTTACCATCTACATCTAGATTAAATGTGGTTGTTCCTAAATTAGTGGTCTTTGCCAAACGCCCTACATTAAAATCTTTAAAATTTAAGTTTCCTTTATAGGTGGCATTTTCAGAATCGTTAAGCCTGGCAAGGTCAATATCAACTTTAGCTGTTCCTAGTTGAGAAAATAAATCTGCTTTAGTTGTTACTGTTGTTGGTGTTACTCTTGCCGTACCTGTTAGCCTTACGTTTCCTAGTTCTTTTAAACTCTCTGGTAAATTAGGTCTTAAAATATTTGGTAATAGAGACACAAGGTCATAGTAATTTGTTGAAAGGTTGCTTAACGTACCATTAATAATTAAATCTTCAGGATTGGTTACAGCATCTCTTATTCTTATTTCACCGTAAATCTCGCTACGGTTCATTCCTTGTAACTCAAGATTTGTAAGCTCGAAGTCATTTAGGGTTCCTTGCATATTGGAAGCCATTACAAACTGAACGTTATTTCCAAACTCATTATAAAATGGCTTTAGATCGTTTGTATTTATGACGCTTTCCTCCAAAGTGAAATCCCATTTAACTTTATTTACAAAGTCTGAAAGATCTTCAATAGTATAGTTAAAATAAAGTGTTCCTTTTATATCTGAGTCTTCTGTAACAATTCTCAGTTCTTCAAAACCCATTTGGGTCGGAGAATATGTAAAATCTCCATTAAGGTTTTTAATAGTTAAGCCTCGTTCTTCTAGAAAGTCCAATGTGTTAATACTAACACTTACGTTCTTATTATTTACAACAAGATTATCTGCGTTTATATCTACATCATTTAAAAATAAGGCTCTAGGATCTGAAATATTTTCATCCTCAAAGCTGTATTTACTGTTTGTTACATCTATATGGCTTACAGAAAGGTGAAAATCTGAACTTGGTTTAGGTTGTTCTGGTTCAAATTTTTGAAGAAACACTGCAAAATTATCTAACTCTTCACCCTTATAACGTTTCATTCTAAAGGTTAAACTATCTATTGATGAATTTCCTAACGTGGAATGATTGTCTAAAAGACCCGATAAGCTTAGAATCGATGTTTTTAATTCATTCACATAAATTAAAGTATCTTGATGATGATCCTCGACAAACGCTTTTTCTAATTTAACATCACCAAAATACGTAATGCTTACTTTATCTATTTGTATATTGGTATTATACGTGTCATTAATACTGTTTGCCAGCTTTTTAGCCACAGTAGTTTGCACCCAAGGAATGGAAAATAAAACCACCAAAATGATAAAAAGCAGCAAGATGGCTACTATGGTTTTCTTTAGTATGTTCCAAAACTTTTTAATAGGCGAGCTTATATTGTAACTTTGCTCAAAATTATACAATTTTTATGCCCTAATTCTTTAATGAGTTCACAAAAAATATACATTCTTGGCATTGAGTCGTCTTGTGACGATACTGCAGCAGCTGTGATTTGCAACGGAGAGATTTTAAGCAACGTTGTAGCCACACAGCAAATACATATTAAATATGGTGGTGTTGTACCAGAACTTGCTTCTAGAGCACACCAACAACATATTGTTCCTGTTGTTCATCAAGCTTTAGAACAAGCAGGAATAACAAAAGAAGATTTGCACGGTATTGCGTTTACCAAAGGTCCTGGTTTAATGGGGTCACTTTTGGTAGGTGTCTCATTCGCAAAGTCTTTAGCAATGGGATTAAATATTCCGCTATTAGATGTTAACCATATGCAAGGTCATATTTTAGCCCATTTTATAGAAGAAGATGGCTATACCTTACCAACATTTCCTTTTTTGGCCATGACCATAAGTGGAGGTCATACTCAAATTGTAAAGGTTAATGATTATTTTGATATGGATGTTATAGGCCAAACACTTGATGATGCTGTAGGCGAAGCTTTTGATAAAAGTGGAAAACTTCTTGGTTTAAAATATCCTGCAGGTCCAGAAATAGACAAACTTGCAAAACAGGGCAATCCTAAAGCATTCCCTTTTTCGAAACCCAAAGTTGGTGGATTAGACTTTAGCTTTAGTGGCCTAAAAACTGCCATTCTCTATTTTATACAAAAGAGGGTAAAAGAAAATCCAAATTTTATTGAAGAGAACCTAGCAGATATTTGTGCCTCTATACAATTTACCATCATTAGCATATTAATGGCTAAGCTTAAAAAAGCTGTTAAAGACACTGGAATTACACAAGTTGCAATTGGTGGTGGTGTTTCTGCAAACTCTGGCATTAGAGATGCCCTAAAGCAAGCAGAACATACGTTAGGTTGGACTACGTATATTCCGAAGTTTGAATATACCACAGATAATGCCGGAATGATAGCCATAACTGGATATCATAAATATTTAAAACAAGATTTTGCAGACATTACAGTGGTTGCAAAAGCGAGATTAGCCATATAATGCAGCTATTTTATCAAGAACATATAGATAACAAAAGCATAAACGTTCATTTTGAAAGAGATGAAAGTAAACACATTGTAAAAGTTCTGCGCAAAAAAGCTGGAGATACTCTACATGTAACCAATGGCAAAGGATGGTTGTTTACTGTAGAAATCATTAGTGATAACCATAATAAATGTGTTGGTGTAATTACAGAGAAAAAATATCAGGAACCACAACAACTGTATTTACACGTTTTAATAGCGCCTACTAAAATGAACGATCGTATGGAATGGTTCTTAGAGAAAGCTACCGAAATAGGTATTTCAGAAATAACGCCAATTATTTGTGACCATAGCGAACGAAAGACTATTAAGACTGATAGATTTGAGCGTGTCTTACAAAGTGCAATGAAGCAATCTTTACAGTTTCACCTACCAAAATTAAATGCACTTACTCCATTTTCAGAAGTCATTGGCCAGAATTTTGAAGGACAAAAGTTTGTAGCACACTGCGAAGACGATAAGAAACGATTGCCAATGCAAAATGAAATTACTTCAAACCGTCTTACAATTCTTATAGGTCCAGAAGGCGATTTTTCTTTAGAAGAAATACAGCAAGCGTTAGATTATAATTGGTTGCCCGTAACTTTAGGAAACACAAGGTTACGAACAGAGACTGCAGGAATTGTTGCAACAACCATAGCCAACCTAAAGTTTACCGATTAAAGCTCGTATTGTGAAGCTGCATTAACACGTAGGTCTTTATCTTGAGAAAAAGCAATTAACATCACCTCATCTTCTTCAGTAACAATTTCAGGGATCTTTAAGGCTACTGTAGCATTTTTAGAATTAGAGATTACTTCTCTTGCCACCACGATATTTGTGTTTAATAGCGTTCTATCACGGTTTTCTCCTCTTGGTATTTTAGTTTCACGTTCTTTAATTACTAACACAACCGTTAATAATTCTGCTAGAGCCTCAGTTTCTAATGACAAATTAATACTGCCATTTACGCTTTCAACAGATTTAAATGTGATGGCATTTGAAACATAATTACTTTCCTCATTAAGTTTTCTATTTAATTTTAAAGCATCACTTCCTGTAAAATGTGAGCTACCATTAACAACCAATTGAGGCGTGTAAATTGAAGAAGACTTAAACTTGCTTCCATAGGCACGTTGGTAGTTAGAGTAAACTTTAGAACTAAACGGATCTTTCCAACCTATATAATTCCAATAATCTACGTGATAAGACAACCCTATTACATTCTTATGATTAGCTAAAGTTTTATCTAATAACCTATCTGCTGAAGGACAGCTCGAACAGCCCTGAGATGTAAATAACTCCAATAATACAACTTGGTCTGTACGCGTGTTGGACGTCGGATTTTCTTCTGAAACTTTAGTAGTTGTAAACTGAAATGCGAGAACAATACCTATTGCCAAAAGTATTGTGAACAATATCTTTTTCATAACTAATTTCTTTGTTACTTTTAGACGATGAAATGCCTAAAACTTACACTTATTGCCCTATTCACACTTGGGTTTTGTAACGCACAAGACATTGCTACCCTAAAATATGGTGGCGGTGGAGATTGGTACGGAAACCCAACAGGATTACCTAATCTCATTGCGTTTTGCAATGCACAGATAAACACATCTATCTCCGAAAAACCCAATGTGGTAGATACTGGCAGTATTGATATTTTTCAATACCCTTTTCTTCATATGACAGGACATGGTAATGTTTACTTTTCTGAAGAAGATGCAGACAACTTAAGAAACTATCTTATAAGTGGAGGCTTCCTGCATATAGACGATAATTACGGTATGAACGAGTTTATACGTAAAGAGTTGGTAAAGGTATTTCCAAATAAGGAGTTGCAAGAGTTACCAGCAAATCATCCTATTTTTTCAATAGCATATCCATTTCCTAATGGCTTGCCAAAAATTCACGAACATGATGGCTTAAGGCCGCAAGCGTTTGGAATATATCACGAAGACAGATTGGTGCTTTTATTTACGTTTGAAAGTGATCTTGGCGATGGTTGGGAAAATCCTGAAATACATAACGATCCAGAGTCTGTTAGGCTTAAAGCATTACAAATGGGTGCCAATATTATTAAATACGCTTTTGAACATTGAGCCAACTTACACACCACCAAACCGAATTTCCGAACACACAATTTCCTATTGTTCTTGTTTTAGATCAACTTACAAGTCCCGCAAATCTTGGGAGCATCTTTAGACTAGCAGATGCTTTTGGAATAACCAAAATTGTGCAATATCGCTGTGATATTGACATGAATAGTTCCCGCTTTAAACGAACCGCTAGAACTACCAATACAACTGTGCCTTCTGAACCTATTGATGACATTAGTAGCTATATAACCTCTCTAAAATCTGATGGATATACAACAATAGCTCTAGAAATAACAGACTCCAGCATACCTATAGATGCTATACCATTATCATCAGAAAGCAAACTTATTTTAATTATAGGTTCTGAACGTAAAGGTGTTTCTGAGCAACTTCTTAAGCATTGTGATTTTGCTACACATATAACCATGTTTGGTAAAAACAGTAGTATGAATGTTGCGCAGGCAACTGGTATTGCATTATTTCAAATTACCAAAACCTTAACACCAAAGCTTTAATTTTAAAATATCTTTGTACGCAATGACTTACAAAACTATTTCTTACGGGATATTAAAGGCCTTAGGTATTATTCTTGGTATCTTAATACTACTTTTCTTTTTGTGGGAAATACAATCGGTTATTATTTATATAGGTATTGCCGCTGTACTTTCATTAATAGGAAGACCAGCAGTCTTATTTATGAGGCACAAATTAAAATTGCCAAACCTTGTGGCAGTTATCATTGTACTCGTCATATTCCTCAGCATATTTATTGGTCTTATCTTGTTATTTGTCCCCATAATTGTGGAGCAGAGCCAAAATCTTAGCCAAATAGACATAGATGCTTTTAGAACAGATTTAAATGACTTAAACCGACAAATTAATGAGTTCTTAGGGGTAAATCAAATAAACATTGTTGAAGGCTTTAAACAGTCTGATTTTGTCAAGAATTTTGAAATCACATCTGTCCCTAAGTTTTTAAATAATGTCTTTGGTAGTTTAGGGTCAGGTTTAATTGGGTTGTTCTCAATTATTTTTATTTCTTTCTTCTTATTAAAGGATAGCAAACTGCTATTAAACAGTGTTTTGGCATTTTCTAACAGAGGAGATGAAGATCGTTTTAAACGCGTGTTTCATACTATTAAGATATTACTTTCTAGATACTTTGTAGGATTAACGTTTCAAATAACGATATTGTTTCTATTATATGCCATTATACTTATGTCCTTTGGTATAGATAACGCTATTGCAATTGCATTTATCTGTGCTTTCCTTAATTTAATCCCGTATTTAGGCCCCACTATTGCTGGAGTTTTAATGATGATGTTTGTTATCTCAAGCAATTTAGGATCTAATTTTTCAGCTATAATTCTACCTAAATTAATTAAAGTTGGGTCGTTGTATATTGCGTGTCAAATACTAGATAACTTTATATTTCAGCCATTAATTTTTGGTAAGAGTGTACGCTCACATCCTCTTGAAATATTCTTAGTTATACTTATAGCAGGTTTGGTGTTTGGAGTACTAGGAATGGTAGTAGCTGTACCAGCTTATACAGCCTTAAAAGTAATTGCAAAAGAATCTTTGGGTGAGTATAAAATTGTTAGAAACCTTACCAGAAACCTTTAGTATTGTCTTATATAAATTTAGCCTTATTAAATGCTGAAGTTGTTAATTATTTAAAAGACAACGCCTCATTATCTGCAGCAACTATTGTTTTAAAGGGTAGCCCATTTAAAAATATAACTGCTCAAGAACTGGCACAGCAGCATACAGGTTTATTAAAAAGCAAAGACAAGCTTCCTTTATGGTATAATACAGAAGGCATTTTATTTCCTCCAAAAGTTAATATAGAGCAAACGTCCTCTTCTAAAACAGCACGTTATAAAGCATCTTTAATTTCCGGAAAAACCATAATTGATATTACTGGAGGTTTGGGAATAGATGATTATTATTACTCTAAAGTTTTTGATACTGTAACACATTGTGAACACAATAAAAGCCTAAGTGCATTAGCCGCTCATAACAGTAATGTTTTAGGAGCTCACAATATAACATTTAAAGTAGGTGATGGCATAAGTATTCTTAAACAGGAATCAACTAAATTTGATTGGATTTACAGTGACCCTTCTAGGCGTGACGATACTGGTGGTAAAGTATTTAAACTAAGTGATTGCGAACCAAACATCCCTAAACATCTAGATGTATTACTAGAAAAAGGGAAGCGTATTCTTTTAAAAACCTCACCACTTTTAGATATAACTGCAGGATTAAGGGAGCTTAAGTTTGTCTCAGAAATACATATTGTAGCTATTAACAATGATGTAAAAGAGTTACTCTGGATTATAGATCAAGAACACAACTCACCTACAGAGATTATAACAGTAAATTTTAAAGCTGATTATATAGAAGAATTTAAGGCCAAGCTAACCTATGAGTCATTAGCACGAGTTAATTACAGTAAAGCCTTGAGCTATCTTTATGAACCAAATTCTGCACTTATGAAATCTGGGTTATTTAACACCATAAGTGAACAATACGCCCTTTTTAAACTTCATCAAAATAGCCACTTATACACCTCTAAACGATTGATAGATTTCTCTGGAAGGCGATTTAAAATTCTTGAAACTCTTCCATTTCACAAAAAATCATTGAAGCGAGTTTTTAAAAACACAAAAGCTAATATTACAACGCGTAATTTTCCGCTTACAGTATCGCAGCTAAAATCTGCGCTTCAAATTAAAGATGGTGGTACAACCTATTTATTTTTCACAACGCAAAACCAATCTGATAAAGTAGTCTTGGTCTGTGAAAAAATTTAAGTGAATTTTAAAACTATTCGCCTATCGCAAAATGTTTAAACCCTATTTCTTTCATTGCAGAAGAGTCTAATATTTTACGCCCATCAAATAAGAAAGCTGGTTTAAGCATATTGTTGTAAATAGTTTCCCAGTTGTAAGTTGTAAACTCATCCCATTCTGTTAATACAGCTACTGCGTGCGCATCTTTTGTAGCTTCTTCTGGAGAACTAACAACAGTAACTAGTCTTCTATTTTCTTCTTCAGATCTTGTGTTAAGATAATCTAGATCTGCGTAAATTTGTTCTTCTTTAACTTTAGGATCATAAACAACTATTTCTGCCTGCTCATCTAAAAGATAATCTGTTACATATATTGCTGCAGATTCTCTTGTATCATTAGTATCCTTTTTAAAAGCCCAACCAAAAAGCACAATTTTTTTACCTGCAACAGTATTATACATAGAAGCAATCATCTTCTCTGCAAAACGCTTTTTTTGATGATCGTTCATAATAATTACCTGTTCCCAATAATCTGCAACCTTATCTAAACCGTAAGATTTCGCAATATAAACAAGGTTTAAGATGTCTTTCTGAAAACAAGAACCTCCAAAACCAACTGATGCTTTTAGGAATTTAGAACCTACTCTACTATCTGTACCAATAGCTCTGGCAACCTCATTAACATCTGCTCCTGTTTCTTCACACAACTCACTAATTGAATTTATGGAAGATACACGCTGTGCTAAAAAGGCATTTGCAGTTAGTTTAGAAAGTTCTGAAGACCAAACGTTGGTCTGTAAAATACGATCTCTATCTATCCAATTGGCGTAGACGTTAGTTAATGCATCTTTTGCTTCTTGGCCTTCTGGAGTATTATCACCACCAATTAAAATTCTATCTGGATTTAATAAATCTTGTACGGCGGTACCTTCTGCTAAAAACTCTGGGTTAGATAATATTTCGAAGTGAACACCATTACCGGTATTATGCAAAATACTAGTAAGAGTTTCAGCTGTTCTTACTGGTAGTGTAGATTTTTCAACAATTATTTTATCAGTAGTAGAAACTCTTGCAATTTGCCTTGCACAAAGTTCTATATACTTTAAATCTGCAGCCATACCTTTACCCTTACCATAAGTTTTGGTAGGTGTATTTACAGAAATAAAAATCATATCCGCTTTATCAATTGCAGCATCTACTTCTGTAGTAAAAAATAAATTTCTACCTCTAGCTTCTTTAACAACATCTGCTAAGCCTGGCTCATATATAGGAAGATTATCAAAATTTTCATCATTCCAAGCAGCAATACGCTTTTCATTAATATCAACAACAGTTACTGTTATATGTGGACATTTTTGTGCAATAACAGACATTGTTGGTCCTCCAACATAGCCAGCACCAATACAACAGATATGAGAAATAGATTTCATAGAAATATGTAAATAATCTTAAAAATTGATTCTTAAAAAAATTAAGAGTACAAATATATAATTTCAAATGGCAGTAGCACTGCATAGCTAAGAACAAAAGCCATTTGCATTATTTTTTTGTTTAAATTAGAAGATAATTCCTTAGACGTTAAAGTTATATTAAACCAAATTCAATAGTTGCTATTCCCTATTTATCATTGTATTTTTGAATAGAAACAATACAGAACAATAAATAAAAACTATGAACTATCTCAATCTTGATAAAGAGAAAACACAGAATACAGTTAACGAGCTTAACATTCTGTTAGCCGATTATCATTTATACTATCAAAAACTTAGAAACTTTCACTGGAACATTGTCGGAAAAAATTTCTTTGATCTTCACGAAAAGTTTGAAGTGATGTATGATGATGCTAAAATGAAAGTTGACGAAATTGCTGAGCGCATCTTAACGCTTAGGTATCAACCAGTAAGTAACTATTCCGACTATCTAAAGCATAGTAATTTAAAGGAATCTGAAAGTAAATTGTCTGATACCAAAATGATAGATATTTTACTTGATGACCACGGTAAGATTATTAAGCAAATGCGTAAAACTGTAAATGTTGCAGACGACAATGGTGATGAAGGTACCATAGATTTACTAGGTGCTTACATAGGTGAGTTAGAAAAGACAAGTTGGATGTTAGATGCTTGGCGAATGAAAACTAACGACACACACCCAACTGCATAATTATGATATTTCTACAAGACGACACCACCAAAACTGCCGAAGAGGCCATAGTTAATAATGAACCTTTTAGCTGGAACAATGCCGGAGAGTTAATCTTAGGAAAACTTGGGCGTTGGTTAGATTCTTTTATAACCAACCTACCAAATATTGTATTAGCTATAGTAGTTTTTATTTTATTTATAATTGCCAGCAAGTATATTGGTAAACTTTTTAATAAAGTAATATTAAAGCGCGTAAAACAAGACTCTATACGCTCTATGACCGTACGTGTTATAAAAGCTCTAGTAATTCTTGTTGGGTTTTTCTTTGCGCTAGGCTTATTAAACTTAGATAAAGTGCTTACTTCTGTTTTAGCTGGTGCTGGTGTTGTAGGTTTAGCAATTGGTTTAGCCTTACAAGGCACATTAAACAATACCTTTTCGGGTGTCATCCTTAGTTTTTTACCTAATATACAATTAGGAGATTGGGTTGAGACTAATGGCTTTGCTGGATCTGTTGTAGATATTAACTTACGAAGTATAATAGTTAAAGGATCAGACAATAATTTAGTTATGATTCCTAACTCAAAAATTATCGATGAACCTTTTAAGAACTTCTCACAAACACCAAGATCTCGTGTCTTTGTAAATTGTGGTGTTGGTTATGAAAGTGATTTAGATAGTGTAAGAGATATGACTATTGAATTAATTGAAAAAGTGTTCCCTCAAAAACCTGGTGAAGAAGTAGAGTTCTTTTATCAAGAATTTGGAGACAGCTCAATTAACTATGTCTTGAGATTCTGGGTAGATGTTACTAAGAACAGAGACAACCTTGTTGCGCAAAACAAAGCCATCCTAGAAATTAAAAGGCTTTATGATGCTAACGATATTAACATTCCTTTCCCAATTAGAACTTTGGACTTTGGAAAAAATAAATTTAGATCTGAAACATTAACTATTTCAAACAAAGAGTAACCGTTTTAGACTTAATTACAAACCGAAGTGTTTTACATACTTCGGTTTTTTTATACCTTAAATTATGAGACTGCTTTATATATTATTTATCGCAATACTTTCACAACAAACCTACGCTCAAGAGTATGGCAAACTCAAAAAGCTACATCATCTTTCAGACTTGATGATCGAGGTTAGTGGCGTATCTGTTATTGAAGGCAGTAACCTTATCTGGATGATTAATGATTCTGGAAATACTAATGTGCTATTTGGTTATAATACCAATGGTAGTATAGAGCGAGAAATAGTATTAGATAATGCTGAAAATATAGATTGGGAAGATTTAGCTACAGATGCTTCTGGTGCTTTATATATTGGAAACTTTGGAAACAATAAGAACGATCGTAAAACTCTATCAATATACACAGTGTCCGGAATAAGTACTGCAGAAGATACGTATCTTGAAGCCCAACAAACAGAGTTTTATTTTGAAGACCAAAAGGAATTTCCTCCTAAGAAAACTGAACGTAATTTTGATGCTGAAGCCTTTATTAAGCTTGGTGACTACTTTTACATCTTCACGAAAAACCGATCTAAAGATTTTAATGGCGTTACTAAAGTATATAAAGTGCCAGCTAAAAAAGGAGATTTTAAAGCTAAGCTCATTGCATCTTATTCTACCTGTAATGATCCAGAAGATTGTTTTATAACTAGTGCTACTATTAGCAAGGATAATAAAACACTTGTGCTGTTAACTTATAATAAATTATTTGTGATCACAGATTTTAAAGGCGACGATTTCTTTAATGGCATAATTAAAACAATAGATTTAGAACATACAAGCCAAAAAGAAGGTGTTACCTTTAAAGAAGATAACACCCTTTATATAACAGATGAACGCCGTAAAAAAACTGGCGGTAATCTTTATGAATTCACTTTAGAGTAGCTTAAAATTTAAATCCGAAACCAAACGAAAATCTTAGTCCATCTTCTCCTGTAAAGAGGTTAAATGTACCGTTAATGGCATCTGCGCTATTTACCCAGAAACCACCACCATAACTTGAGTGCCACTTGTCACTATCCTCACCATCAAACCATACTCTACCAGTATCTATACCAGTAAACACCCCAATTTGAAATGGCAAGAAGCTAGTTTTAAATTGGTCAAAGCTATAACGTAAATCTCCACCGAAAGTAAGTGCAGATTCACCAGAAAAACGTTGTGTTCTATACGCTCTGTTTCCAGTGTTTCCTCCAGAATGTGCTGCTTGATAAAACTCAAACTCATCACCTAAGTTTACATGTCCTTGTGCTTTTGTCTTCAATACCAATTTACGATTGTTTGTAAGCGCATTAAAAAAGCCTAGGTAAGGTTTTATATATGCATAGGCATTTTCATCTTCTAAGCTATACTTACCACCTCCAGACAATTCAAACTTCATACCTCTTGTTGGGTTTAATGTGTTGTCATAACTCTCATAACGAAACATTGCTTCTGCTCCTAAGAAAAACTCTCTATCATAAAAACTAGCACCTGCAGGTATAAACTGGTCTGTTACAAATCTGTTTGCAGTATCTTCAATTTCAATACCTTCAATTGAGGCAGTATATTTTAATGTACTACCAAAATCTCCTCTTTTTATGGCTCCAACTTTACCAATTAATTTACCAATTTTCACGCGGTTATAATCCATTGAAAGATCATCGTCATTATTTACAGTTTCGTTTCCGAAGCCAAAGAAGTTTTCAGAGAAATTCTCACTAGTAAACTCTCCTCCAACAAAAAGATTGAAGTTTCCTAACACATTTGCAAACTCACCAGTATATTTTACATCAAAACCACTTGTTGCAAAATAGAAGCCTCCAGAAATAGTATGCTGTTGCGTAAATGGGTTTCTTCTAAAAGAGTTTATGGTATAAATATTTTGTAAGCCTAACCTAAACCCATCATCTGGATTAAACCCGAATCCTGGCAACAGTACATTTTGTCTTACAATCTTCTTATCCTTGTTATAATTGTTTACTTCGTAATTATCTGAGAAGCTAAAATTAGCACCACCTTTTTCTTTTACTGTATTAGGCTTAGACTTATAATCATAAACTTTAATACGTTTACCTTCTTGAATATCATAAATGTCATTATTCTGACCTCCAATTATTCTGGTAAAAATTGGTCTGTTTCCATCTCCGGTAACCGTAAAGACATCATCATCATCTAAACCATAAATCCACAATTCTTTTGTTTCGTCTTTGCTGTATGTTTTATCACTTACAACATCTGCTCTCTCACCATCTTTGTTACGGGTAATCTTAACACGAGTTTTACCATCTTCTAAACGTGTAATATCTATATAGTCATCTTTATCTGTAGCAGTAATGATAGCTAATTGAGATACATAGTTGTAATAACGTTCTGTAATATTTACAATGTTATCTCTTCTGCCCTTCATCTTTTCAACAAGACTTTCTTTAGTAAGCTCTTGTGCTTCTAAAGGCATTTTAGAAAAAGCCTCTTCAATAACCTCATCTGTAATATTTTCTTTAATATATCTTGCTTGTGCAAGCCACTCTTCTTTTCCTTTATTCTGAATTAAAGAACGGTCTAAACCTACAGCCGCAGAGTTAAACCACTTTACATTATCTACATTTTCTCCGTACTCAGCAAATTGATTTGTAAAGCCTATTAAGCCTCTTAATGTTGAAAAGAATGCGCCATCAAAGTTTGAAAATACTTGATCTCTATCTCTAGGAATAGGTTGGAACACATGTGTACCATCTTCTTTTTCAAACTCACTCCAACGCCATTGGTCTTGGTGCCTGTCCCAATCTCCAACTAGCATATCAAAAATTCTTGCCTTAATGTAAGCAGGCTCATCTATCTTATATTTTTCATCTCTACGCAAACGTTCGTAAACATCTGCTGTACTTTCAATATCGTTAGGCTTTCCAAAACTTTCTACATCGGCGTGATTTTCTTCAGGACGCTCAACAATCATATAGATTTCATCTCCATATTCATTATTGTACTTACCGAGAGCTTTTTGCTTAGGCACATAAAACAATTTTGGATTTGTATGATAAAGTCCTATTGCATCAGACAATGTTGGTATTGCCATAAACCCATACGGATGTGCAGCCGTATAAAAATCATATAAAATATCTTCTGCAATTGTATTCTTAAAGTCTTCTTCTATATAGCTGTTTTTAAATGCCGTGGTTTGTAAAAACTGTACCGCACTCTTCCTAAGCGCACGCATATTAAAATCTCTTCCGTCTTTAGTTTTTAAACGTAAAGAACGTGTTTGGTGACCACCACCTTTTCTATCAACAGTCATCCCACCATAAAGTGTATCTAAATTTACAGTTTGCACATCTATGTTAGCGCCATAAACATCTCTGTAACGATCTCCCCAAATACTTTCATACGTGTCAGACCTATCTGTATCTTCACTCCTATAAACAGAGGCTTTTGTTACTGGGTTAAATGTGTCTGGCAGTGTTGATACGTCAAAATCTTTAGGAGCTTCATGAACTTCTTTCTGATACAGTAATACTGGTTTACCTTTTTCACTGCCATAAAAACTAGCCCAAGAAGAACCGTCCTTAAAAACATCTAGAACAACAAAACCTTGTCCTGGATGAGAAAACAATCCGTCGTTACTTAATACTGCATAAGAAGCCTTTGATCCAGACCCTGAAACTATTTGCTTAATATTTTCATTAATAATATACTGTAAACTATGTTCGTGACCAGATGCGAAAATTACGCGATCGTTATCTTGAGCAAGCGTAGCTAAACGCTTTACCAATCCTTTATACTTATCATTTTGTCTATCTTGTTTAGACACACCACCACTAGTTCTTATTTGCATAGCTAAAGAACCCAATATTGGTAACGGTATTTTTTTCTGGCTAGGATACAAGTGCTTTACTGGTGCATATTGGCCACCGTGAACACCATTGGTATATAATGGATGGTGTAAGGCAAAGATTATAGTTTTGTCGTTATTCTTTTTAAGCTCACCTTCAATTTCTAAAAGCACAGCTTCTCTAGATTTAAGTTGAGGACACTTATCATTAATTGTAGGATGCTTATCCCAATCTTCTAAATACCATTGAGAATCTAAAACTAGCAGCTGTATGTTATCTCCTATCTCAAAACTTTCAAAAGCACAACCATCTGTAGGGTGAAATACTTTTTTGTCTTTTAGGCGTTCTTCAAAGTATTTTTCTTGACGCTCTAATCCTTCTAATCCTTCATTATACCAATCGTGATTTCCTGGAAGGAAAATAACTTTACCATCAAAATTTTCAACAGCATCTAATTGGGCATCTAACCTGTATTCTGATTGCGATCTTAGTTTGTCTCCTTTAGGAGGCATTCCTGCAGGATAAATATTATCTCCTAAGAATACTGCATAATTATCTTTAGATTTTACAGAGTCTAGAAAGGTTTTAAATGCCAATAAGCCTAAAGAGGTTCCGCCTGGCTGGCTATAACCAGCATCTCCAATAAGAAAAAAGGATTTATCCTTTTCTTTTTGTGTAGGATAATCCCAATTGCTTGTTTTCTCGTCTTCTTTATAAGTAGTTTGAAATGGCGCACAACCTAAAAGTATTGTAAACACTAGTGCTAGGCAGAGAAGTTTATTGTATTTCATATAAATTTTATCGTTCTTTTTTTTTGTAATTTGCAGGCAATAAATTATCTTATAATTATGTCTGAAGTCGCTGAAAAACCATCTGAACTTGTTCAAAAAGCCGATGAATTTGTCCTTAAATTATTTAAGGAAAAACTTCCTAATACCTTTTTGTATCACAACTACAATCATACTTTAAGAGTCGTTAAAAGTACAAAAGAAATTATTGAACACTCTGAAATTCATGTTAAAGACAAAGAAGCTCTTTTACTTTCAGCTTGGCTGCATGATACTGGTTATGTGGTTAAAGTAGATGGTCATGAAGAAGAGAGCGCTAGGTTTGCAGAAGAGTTTTTAAAAGAAAATAATGCAGACAGTGAACTTATTGAAAAAGTTAAAAAACTCATTTTAGCTACTAAATTCGACTTTGAAACTTCAGACGATTTAGAGTCTATTTTAAAGGATGCAGATGCTTCTCACTTTGCTAAAGATTATTTTGAAGAAACCAGCGAGTTTTTAAGACAAGAACTACAATTACAAGGTATTGCCAATTACACGCCTACAGAGTGGATTAATGAAAACATAAAAATGTTTACAGAGCAGCATAAGTTTCATACAGATTATGCGCTTAAAAACTGGAAGGAGCAAAAAGACCAAAACCTTCTAGACTTATTAGAGTCTAAAAAGAAGAAGGCTAAAAAAATAAGGAAAGAAGAAACTAAAGCACAGCTTAAGGCAAAATACAAAAATGAAAGCCCTGAACGAAGCATACAAACACTTTACAGAGTAACGCTAAGAAACCATATAAAACTAAGTGATATTGCAGATACTAAAGCCAACATATTACTTTCTGTAAATGCTATAATTATATCTTTAGCACTTGCTAACATAATTCCAAAATTAGATTCTGTTACTAACAGACACCTTATGATCCCTACACTTATTTTAGTTTTATTTAGTGTAGCTTCAATCATACTATCTATTATGTCTACAAGGCCTAATGTCACTAGTGGAGAGTTCACAAAAGAACAAGTGAAGAAACGAGAGGTGAACATTTTATTCTTTGGAAACTTTCACAAAATGGCTTACGACCAATACCAATGGGCAATGAATGAGATTATAAACGATAAAAATTACGTTTATGAGTCTCTTACAAAAGATTTGTATTTATTGGGTGTTGTTCTTAATAGAAAGTATAGGCTTTTAAGACTAACCTATACTATATTTATGACAGGTATTATTGTTTCTGTGATAAGTTTTGTTATTGCATTCTGGTCTATCTAGACTGTATTAATCTAGTTAATCTAGCTGTTGCATTAACTCCTCATAAGTTATTGTGCTCTTATTGCCAGACTCATCATCTGAAGATGTATAGAGGACATTTACTCGTATAGCTTTTAAACCAACAACACCTTGTACATCTTCTAATTCTAGGATTTCAACTTGATCTCCAAGGTATTTTTTACGCTGTAAAAATTTAATATAGCTTAGGTATTCTCTTTGTTCTGCATCTTGAGTGTATACTATTGCTATTTTACCTTTTTGAGTTACACGCTCTTCTGTGTTTTTCACAAAGGCTTTATCTATACGTTTTTTGATAATCTCATAGCGTGCATTATAAGCACCATCTATATCAAACTTCTTCTCATCCATTCTATATCGTATGGAAAGTGTACTGCTAAACACCAATATTAATGACGCAGCATCTAACTGTAACGGCATACTTTCCTGTATACGGTAAAATCTGTTTTCCATCTCACACATAGTGCTTAGCTGCCACAATCTGAGATTAGATAGGTAAAGCTCATCAAAAGGCTTATTCTTTTGAGTCATTGAGTTTCCTATATAAATATTATGATCTACACCATCTGTTTTATAGCGTTCAAAATAATGAGGATAAATTTTTTGAGCATCTAACTGCTTATTATCTATATATCTTGCTAAGTTCTTATTTATACGCTCCACAGTAAGATCATAATCCTTACGGTGATGATAAAATAATCCTGTATCTGGATTAATTGATGTTCTATATTCTAAAATTGCAGCTTTACAGGACTTAGAGCGTTTAGAAAGATGTTTAAACAAGGGTTTTATTTCGTGCTTAAACATATTAGAAATATTTTGCTCTGTAGAGGCATTTAAAGAATCTGACAATTCATCTTTAACCTCTATAATCTTATATTTTAATTGCTCATAAATAGGCAGCTCTTCTTCAGAACACGCAAGTTCTAAAATATCTAATACTGCATTTAGTTGTTCATCTAAATCGCGTTGAATGCCATCATTTCGAGCATCAGAAGATCCAACAATATCAATTTGGCCGTATAATGGATACACATCTTCAAAAGCTATATCTCTAAAAGATGCAATACCATCATCATCTAAATCTTCAATAAATCGTTTTGCTTCTTGTTCAAAAACCCAATGTACGCTAGGATGTATAGATGTGCATTCGTTTTGTATAACAGCTTTTATTCTATTTTCATAATCTCTTTTGTTACGCTCTACCGCAGTAACAATATATGGTAAGATGTCTTCTAACTTAATTGCATTAATGCTATTTAGCTCATATGGCTTATCAGACACTAGTTCTAATATTCCTAAAAGTTCTCCATTTTTAGCAATAGGAGCCAAAATACAGCTCTTTATATTGTTTTTTAGAAGGTTTTTAGAGAGTAGGTTATGATCGGTTGCATCTGCATATTTATCTACATCTACAATTGTAAAGTAAGACTTATCTTCTACTAAGTTTTTATATGAACTCTCACAAAGTACAGTACCACAATCTTGATTACTCTTTGAATCTAATATATAACTTCTTGCAGACTTGCCTTCTAAATAAGATAGGGTTTCATCTGTTTTATTAAAAGCTGTAAATCCAGCTCTTAAATCTCTTAGTCCGAAAATAGATCTAAAGATACTTTGAAAACGTTGCATCTCTTCGTCTGAATTATTTTCACGACTTAGAAGTGTAGTTTTTAGATTAGAAATTTCATCATCTATAGTTACATCAGTAAGGTTTACAATTGTAAAGCCTTTTAAAATCCAGCTCTTAGGAGGAAATTTAGATTTCCAAAGATCTATATCATTATAGTTCTGAATAAGAAGTTCTATATCATCTTTAGAAATATCTATAGAGCGATCTGTTGGTTCAATATCTATAAAATCTGCATTCATCGCGATGCGATAATGCCTCATTAATCCATCTTCATCGGGTATATCATAATAAAGCGGTCTAGAAAAATCAATAGGATATTTGTAATACTGCTTTATAATTATGATACAGGCATAGATGTAATATAAGTTCTCATCAAAGTTCCTTGCATCTAACTGAAAGTCTTCTCCTGCGTTATTAATTATACTTTTAAAACGTTTTGAAGCATTAAAGATAATATCGTGAAATGGGATTGATGCAGCCTTAATCTCATTGTCTGTTAAGATAGACGGAAAAAGATCATCCAATAAGATTTTAATAGCAGCTTGGTGTTTTGTAAGCTCTTCTAAGTCATTAATACCTTCTGTAAGCTTAGGGAATGAAGAGGCATACTTAAGTATATTCTCCATATTAGCTTTAGCAATACTGCTCGTTACAGAGCCAATCTCAGACTTGTATTGCTCTATAACTTTGTGAAAGCTCACCTTAATATCTAATGGAAACTCTTCTAGTTGCTGTTTCATATTCTAATTCCCTTGGCATTACACCAAATGTTTATAACTACATTCATTTAAAAATAAAGATTTACGTAAATCTTCTGTAAATAGATGTCTTCTCCTTATTTTTGTTTACAAAATTACACAAAATGAAAAAGATACTACTTATTGCAACCATAGCATTATGCTTTAGCTGTAAAAAAGATACAGGCTATGCCGTTAATGGTACTATAGATGAGTCGTTTAATGGCAAAAAAGTTTACATAAGCCACTTAGAAGAAAATAATGCTACTACAAAAATTGACTCTGCAGTAATTGCTGAAGGTAAATTTAAATTAGACCCTCAAGACACAGAGAGACAATACCTTGCTTTCTTAAATATTGAAGGTATTAGCCTAAACTTACCATTTATAGCAGAAAACGAAGCTATAAGTATGACTGTTTATAAAGACAGTTTACGCCAATCTGTAATTAAAGGTGGTGCTCAAAATAAAGTCTTCAAAGATTACCTAAATCATTTAACAGAAACTAATAAACGTATTTCTGAAGGCACTCAAAAAGCAAGAGAAGCTATGTCTCAAGGAGATACTGCTACAATCTCTTCTATTAAAATGGAACGTGAAGAGATTATAGAAAATGACAAGCTTTATAAAATAAACGTAGCTAAAGAACACAAAACATCTTTAGTTGCTGTTTTGGCGCTTACAGATTTAACTAACCTTAAAACTATTTCGAGTATTGAAGCTAAGGAGATGTTCGATGAGCTTTCTGATGAAGTTAAAACCTCTAGCCTTGGTAAGAATTTGTCTAAAATGTTATCTGCTCGTAGCGCTACAGATATAGGTGCAAAAGCTCCAGATTTTTCTGGTCCTACTCCAAATGGAGAAACGCTTTCTTTAAAAGATGCGTTGGGCAAAGTTACTATATTAGATTTCTGGGCATCTTGGTGTAAACCTTGTAGAATTGAAAATCCTAATGTTGTAAGGGTGTATGAAAAATATCACGATAAAGGTTTAAATATTGTTGGAATCTCTTTAGATAAAAGCACTCAAAAAGAGCGTTGGTTAAAAGCTATTGAAGATGACAACCTTACTTGGCAACATGTTTCTAACTTACAGTTTTGGCAAGAACCAATAGCACAACAATACGGTGTAAGATCTATTCCAGCTACATTTATATTAGATGAAAATGGCGTAATTATCGCAAAAAATTTAAGAGGCAAAGACCTTGAAGATAAAATGGCAGAGCTTTTAAATTAAGCACTTACGATTGATAGTTATCAAAATAAAAAAACGCCTAAGTTTTAAACTTAGGCGTTTTTATTTGCGACAATTTAAATATTAGTTGAGTGCAAAAACAACATTAACATCAATCTTAATTGCAATTTCTCCTTTAGCTAAAGTTTCTTGAGGTTCACTTCCAGCAAAGTCAGACTCCATAGCCATCATTCTTACTTTAGGAACTATAGGATTAGCTGTTCCCTGTTCAGAAATACTTATTGCCTTACCTATTGTTTGGTTTAATGTACTAGCATACTGCTCTGCTTTATCTTTTGCATTAAGCATTGCTTTTTTACGAGCTTCTACCTGCAAGCTTTCTAAGTTCTTTGCGCCAAATTCAATTCCATCTATTCTATTAATACCAGACTGCAATAAGCCACTCATTGTTGCATCGTATTGCTCTAAGTCTTCAATCTTTATACTAATAGATTGGTTTGAAGAATACTTATATTCTTTGGTGTTGTAGTTGTAGCTTTTATCTAAACGTACAAAGTTGGTTTGTATGTTCTTATCTTCAATCTTTAGCTTTCTCAAAAATTTAATGACATTATCTACAGAGGCATCTGTTTTAGTTTTAACATCAACTGCAGATGTTCCTTCTTCTTCTACCCTAACCTTTACAATGACGTGATCTGGAACAACATTAATTACACCTTCTCCTTTTACAGAAATTGTAGGTTGTGGATTTTGTTGAGCTGTCATCATAGTTGTGGTAAAAATTAAGGCTAATAATACTGTTAGCTGTTTCATAGTTTTTGTTTTCTTTGGTTAATTACAATAAAGATACCAAAGTTAAAAACCTGAACCAATTTATAGCTTACAAGAGTCTCAACTAAACTGCACTTAAATAAAATAATCTATATTTTACCTGTACGATGAAGTAGGTAAAGCACAACTATAGGTAATGCTAGCAACACAACCATTAATAAGTTTTGGCTTAAAACCCATGGCGCAAATGCTAATGTCATGATATAACCACCTACTGCGCCGCCAAAGTGAGCATCATGACCAATATTCCCTACTTGTTTTTTCATTCCATAAATAGAATATAGTAAATACCCTATACCAAAAATATAAGCTGGAATAGGAATTGGAATAAAGAAGAAATACAGGCTCATCTCTGGATATAATAATATAGAAGCATAAATTACACCAGACACTGCACCACTTGCGCCAACAGCACTATAATGGTATTCATCCTTATGAAAATAGTAAGACAATAAGCTACCTAAAGCAAGACTTACGAGGTAAATGATTACAAACGAAAAAGTCCCTAGCCTATTAATTACAACATTGGCAAAAAAATATAACGTTATCATATTAAAAATAAGATGCGGCACGTTGGCGTGCAAAAACCCAGAAGTAATCATTCTTACCTTCTCGCCTCTCTTAATAGCACCAATATTAAATTTGTATGATTCGAAAAACTCAAAATCATTAAAGCCTTTATAAGACACTAATGCATTTGCTGCAATGATAATAATAGTAACTATGGCTATATCGCCCATAAATAAGTAATTTAAGACTCAAAAATACATTATTTTTGCCGAAATCTTTAACATGCAAAGACTAGCCTTTATACTTATTTACCCTTTACTTTTGGGGTTATCCAAACTTCCGTTTTGGTTATTTTATAGAGTTTCAGACTGTTGTTATTTTATTGTGTATTACATTATAAGATACAGACGAAATGTTGTAGACTCTAATCTTAAACGCGTTTTTCCTAACAAGACTAATTCTGAAATAGCTAAAATTAGAAAAGGGTTTTACAAACATATGTGCGATATGTTTTTAGAGATGATTAAAACGCTTTCTATCTCAGACAAAGAATTAAAAAAGCGTTTTGTTTACACCAATCTTGAAGCCCTAAGAGAGTTAGAAAACCTTAACAAAGGAAATATTATTATGTGTGCACACTATGCAAGTTATGAATGGATACTTTCTGCAGCTTTTTACAACTTTAAATACAAGACTTACGGTATTTATAAAAAAATTAAGAATCCGTATTTTGATAAACTAGTTAAAGACATAAGAAGCAGATATGACTCTACCATTATCACAACATTAGAGACACCTAAAACTATGATGCGTAACAAGGCTAAAGGTACATTAGCTAGTTATGGTATGATTGCAGACCAAGCTCCTAAAGGTGGTAAAACAGATTATTGGAGAGAATTTATGGGCATAAATACACCTGTATTTGTAGGTTCTGAAGTTTTAGCCAAACGCTTAGACCTTGCTGTTACATACCTGCATATAGAAAAAGTGAAACGCGGTCATTATGAAGCTACATTTAAAACTATAACAACAGAACCAAAAACCGTTGAGAATTATAAAATTACAGATGCTTATTTCAATTATTTAGAAGACCAAATACGAGAAAAACCAGAGCATTATTTATGGACTCATAAACGCTGGAAGCATAAAAGACCAGTTAATAGCTAAACTTATATTTATGCCAGCAAGCTCTAAAATAATATTAAAAATTACCTGCATTTGCGTAGTCGTGTTGTTTTTTGGTTGTAAAAACAAAGACCTCAGCAAGATTGATACCTATACTTCACAAGGTTCAATAAATGCAGTTATAGAAATTCCTGCAGGTACCACAAAAAAAATTGAGTACAATAAAGAAACACTTGAGTTTAATGTAGACCAAATTGATGGTAAAGATAGGATCATTAAATTTTTACCATACATAGGTAATTATGGTTTTATACCTAGCACATTAAGCGATACCGCCAAAGGTGGTGATGGTGATCCTCTAGACATTATTGTCATCTCAGAAACTAAGTCAACTGGGACAATTTTAAGCGTTATTCCTATAGCTGTTATAAGAATTGTAGATGAAGGTGAAGAAGATGATAAAATTATTGCTGTTCCTTCCAACAGCTCAGATCGTATTTTAGATATAGAATCATTTAAAGAATGGAAAGATTGTTATCCAGCAAGTATAGAGATGCTTTTAACTTGGTATAACAATTATGATTCTTCTGGGCAAAATGTTATATTAGGCATAGAAGATGAAACTGTAGCCAAATCTATAATCAAAAAGTGGCAATTGTAACCGTATAGCAGTATCACGTTATTAAAACAAGCATCATGAAAATCTTAATTAGCTTTATACTATTTATCTGCATAAATATGTCTTTGTTAGCGCAAGACAATTTTAATAATGCAAGAGCAGATGCCTATTTTAATTTATTAGATAAGCATAACAAATTTATGGGTGCTGTAAAAGTGACAAAAGATGGTGAAAACCTTTACAGTAATGCCATAGGATATGCTTCTGTAACAGATAGCATTAAAAATAATGTAGATACAAAATTTAGGATTGGCTCTATTAGTAAAACGTTTACTGCTACTATTATTTATCAACTTATCGAAGCTGGGAAATTATCATTAGACACAAAACTCTCTACATATTTTCCTAAAATTAAACATTCAGAAGAAATAACCATAAAAGAGCTGCTAAATCATAGAAGTGGTATTTATAATTTCACAACTAGTCCTGCATTTCCTTATATGATGTATAATGAAACTTCTCACGAAGATTTATTAGAGTTAATTTATAATTTAGAACCTGCTTTTTATCCAAACGATAAGTCTGAATATAGCAACACCAACTATGTACTTTTAAGTTATATAATTGAAGAAATTGAAGGCCAAGACTATGCAAAAAGTTTACAGTCTAGGATTGCAGAACCTTTGGGTTTAAAAAACACGTATTATGGTAAGGAAATAGAAATAGCAAATAATGAAGCCTCATCATTTCAATATGTTTCATCTTGGAGTAAATTAGATGATTCTCATTTAAGTATTCCTAGCGGTGCTGGAGCAATAGTTTCTACAGTTTCAGACTTAACTGTTTTTATAAACTCACTTTTAACTACAGAGAAACTTATTACAAGTACATCATTAGATCAAATGAAAACTACTATAGATCATTTTGGTCACGGTTTATTTAAAGTTCCTTTTTATGAAGATTCTGGTTTTGGCCATGGCGGCTCTATAGACGGTTTTAAATCTGAGCTATATTATTTCCCTACTTCTAAAATTGCAGTTTCAATTTTATCTAATGGCTTAGCACTTAATTTAAATGATGTTTTAGTTACAGTGTTAAATATAGCTTACAATAAAGACGTTGAGTTGCCAGATTTTTCAGAATTCAATATCTCTTCAGAATTATTATCACAATATGAAGGAACATTTAGCTCACCGAGTTTTCCTCTTAAAATTACTATATCTTCAGACGGTAATTCACTTAAAGCCCAAGCAACAGGGCAAGGTGCTTTTCCTTTAACCGCAGTATCACAAACTCAATTCGAGTTTTCTGGAGCAGGTATTAAAATTATGTTTGATAAACTAGAAGAAGGTACTTACAAGGAGTTTACCTTTACCCAAGCAGGACAACAATTTACACTTACAAGAGAAGACTAATTACTAAACATTTCATGGAACCAATTAGAATTAATAAATACTTTACAACAATTGGCTTTTGCTCTCGCAGAAAAGCAGATAAGCTTATTGAAGCAGGCTATGTTACCGTAAATGGCCAACGTCCAGAAATGGGCCAAAAGATAGATCCTGCAAAAGATAAAGTACGCGTTAATGGAAAGCTTGTTGGACAAGAAGAAGAAAAACCTGTGTACTTAGTTTTTAATAAACCCGTTGGTATTGTTTGTACCACAGATACACACGTAGAGAAAGATAATATTATAGATTACATTAATTATCCTAGCCGTATATTCCCAATAGGACGATTAGACAAACCTAGTGAAGGTCTTATTTTCTTAACCAATGATGGAGATATTGTAAACAAAATATTAAGAGCAAGAAACCACCACGAAAAAGAATACATTGTTACTGTAGATCGTGTTATTTCTGATGATTTTGTAAATAGAATGAAATCTGGAATTCCTATTTTAGATACTGTAACACGTGAATGCGAAGTAGAAAAAATTACTGATTATATGTTTAAAATTGTGTTGACTCAAGGTCTTAACAGACAAATTAGACGTATGTGTGAGTATTTGGGTTACGAGGTACTAACCCTTAAACGTATTAGAATTATGAATGTAACTCTAGATATTCCAGTTGGAGAATATAGAGATTTTACAGATCAAGAATTTAAAGAGCTGCAAGATTTATTAGAAGACTCAGAGAAAACCGCTCCAGAAAATAACTAAAATGCTTAATTGCTAAAGACATATTGGTTTTAAGTTATTTTTAAATATTTTTTATTTTGAAGCACTTATCTTTAAAATTAAAATGGCAAAGAAGAACGATATACCTAGTGTTAAGAATGAGGAGCAATATGAAGCACTAAGAGACAAAGGCTATAGTAAAGAAAAATCTGCACGAATTGCCAATACACCAGATTCTGGTAAAAAAGGTGGTAAAGCAGATACTTATGAGGATAGGACAAAAGACGAATTATATAAGCAAGCCAAAAAAGTAGGTATAGATGGTCGATCAAACATGTCTAAAAAAGAACTTATTAAAGCATTAAGAAATAACTAACCAAACAGTATTAAATGTCTAAAATTAACCCTTTTCACTTAGCAATACCAGTACACAACCTTCAGAAAGCGCGTGAGTTTTATAGAGACGTTTTAGGTTGCCAGGAAGGAAGAAGCTCAGACCATTGGGTAGATTTTAATTTCTTTGGGCACCAATTAGTTATTCATTATAAAGAACAATCTAAATCTGAATCAAGCAATACTAATCCTGTTGATGGTAAGGATGTACCTATACCCCATTTTGGCGTTGTGTTACATTGGGCTGTATTTCAAAAATTTTCAAAAGACCTAAAGAGTAAACATATTGATTTTGTAATTGAGCCCTATATTAGGTTTGAAGGAAAAACTGGTGAACAGGCGACTATGTTTTTTTATGATCCTTGTGGCAATGCATTAGAATTTAAAGCCTTTAAAGATATGTCTCAACTTTTTGCATCCTAACAACCCATGAAAAAACTTTCTCCAACACTTGTAAGACAACTATTTGTTATTATTGTCATTCTCTTCTTACTCATCTTAATTTTTAGAGAGATTATACCTTATCTAGGTGGCGTTTTAGGTGCTATTACCTTTTATGTCCTATTAAGAAAATGGATGGTAATCTTATTACGTAAAGGTTGGAACGAAAACCTAGCAAGCGGTTTATTAATGCTTGGTTCATTTGTAGGGATCTTAGTCCCAATTAGTTTAATTATCATTATGCTAACCTCAAAGATTGGTAAAGCTGTAGATAACTCTGAACGTGTTATTGAAGCTGTAAAAACACAAGTTGACAAATGGGAGTTAAGCGTTGGTTATGACCTAAGCTCACAAATAGATACTGGAAAAATAGCAAGTTGGGTTGGAGATAATCTAAAGAATTTAGCTGGAGGTACTTTTGATGCTTTTATTGCAATAGGTATATTATATTTTATGTTGTATTATATGCTTACCAACCGTAGCCAACTAAGAGAAGCTTTAGATGAATATATACCAATTGGTCACGATAATTTAATTCTTATTGGTAAGGAAAGTAGTGATTTGGTAAGAGCAAATGCAATTGGTATTCCATTAGTTGCAATTTGCCAAGGTATTATAGCTCTTATTGGGTTTTTAATATTTGGTGTACCAGATCCTTTCTTTTGGTTTGTTATAACTACCATAGGATCTATGATTCCTTTTATTGGTACAGCAATTGGTATCATACCTGTCACAATTTTACTTTATGCACAAGGTATGCATTGGCAAGCTATAGCTATATTTATTTACGGTATGGTAGTCGTGGGTGCTACAGATAATTTTATACGTTTATATATGTTACAAAAGCTTTCTAATGTACACCCATTAATTACATTATTTGGAGTAGTTGTAGGTGTACCACTTTTCGGATTTATTGGTTTAATTTTTGGACCATTATTAATCTCTCTTTTCTTGTTAATTGTGAAAATTTATAAGAATGAGTATGGAAAGAATGAAGCTCGTCTTTAAAATTTGATTCCTCAAAAAATCAATCTCTCAACGAAGTATTTTACCTTTCATCAGTAAGTTTAGTTGTATTATATTAAATAATATTAAATTATTATTATGTTAATCAGATAATTAATATCATTGATAGTTATTAAAAAATCAATAGTATTATGAACTTGAAAACTACCTTACTTTTCTCTGTGTTAGCCTGCTTATTCTTGTCAGGATTGCACGCTCAAAACGGGAACGATTGGTCTAGATCGACTAGACAAATTACACAACAAGAAGTTGGCTTTAGAAATGATCATATGCCAACAACTTTTGAGCTTTTCAATTTAGATATTGAAAACTTAAAAAGCAAATTATATAACGCGCCTAAACGAGGTGAGTTTTTCGGAAAATCTAATCATATTATTAGTGTTCCTACAACTGGAGGAAATTTTGAAAGATTTGGAGTTTTAGATACTCAAACATTACATCCAGAGCTACAAGCTAAATATCCAAACATAAGAAGTTATGTTGCTCAGTCTTTAGACAATCCTGGTAACTATATGCGTTTTAGTGTTACTAATAGCGGTTTACATGCTAGTATTTCAAGACCTGGACAATCTACAGTTTACATTGACCCTTATACAAAAGACAAGTCTGTCTATATGGTTTATAAAAGAGACCATTTGGTAAACTTGTCTGTAGGAGAATTTTCTTGTGAGACAGACAATTCTTTTGTAGAAGTAGATAGAGGTTCTTTCCCTTCTAACACGTTAAGAGCTACAAACGACACTAAAATTAGAGTGTTTGAGCTAGCATTATCTTGTACTGGAGAATATGCTCAACTTTTTGCAGGCACTGGTGATGAAGCTACACAGAAAGCTAATGTACTATCCGAAATGGTGGTTGCTATGAGCCGAGTAAATAGTGTTTATGAAAAAGAAATGGGAATTACATTTGAGTTGATACCAAATACAGACCTAATCATTTATTTAGATCCAGAGACAGATCCATGGGATGGTGAGTATAATGACAAAACTCAAGAGGTAATAGATATGGTAATTGGTGACGAGAATTATGATATAGGTCATAATTTTAATACTTCTGGTGGTGGTAATGCTGGATGTATAGGGTGTGTTTGTAATTCAGGAAATAAAGGTAGTGGTTATACAGGTCTTCCAAACCCAACAGGCGATCCTTTTTATATTGATTACGTAGCACATGAAATGGGACACCAAATTGGAGGATACCACACCAACAATGGAACACTAACGTGTTTAAAATCTGGTAATAATACTGAAGTAGAACCAGGAAGTGGCTCTACAATAATGGGGTATGCTGGGATTTGCCTTGGTCAAAATGTTCAAGATCAATCTGATGATTATTTTAACTACGTAAACATAAGAGATATAAGTGCTAATATACAATCTGGGGTAAGCTCATTTTGTCCTGATATAATAGAAACATCTACAATTAACAATGCACCAACAGCAGATGCTGGCGCAGATTATACAATTCCTATTAACACTGCATTTCAACTTACCGGTGTTGGTGAAGATCCAGATTCAGATGATATATTAACTTACACTTGGGAACAAAATGACAATGAAGACATGCAATCACCATTACTTCCTATAGCTTTAGCTACAGCTGGACCTATGTTTAGATCTAGAAGAGGTACTGTAGAACCTTTTAGGTTTTTTCCTCAATTAAGTGATATTTTAGACAACAACCTTACTCCTACTTGGGAAGTAATCCCTAGCAACCAAAGAGATTTTGAATTTGCATTAACTGTAAGAGATAATGTCATGTATGCAGGGCAAACGGCAGATGATTTGATGACCTTATCTACTGATATTTTAGCTGGTCCTTTTGAAGTTTCTTCTCAAAACAATGCAACAACTTGGATACAAGGAGAAACAGAAACCATCTCATGGAATGTTGCAGGAACAGATGGCACATCAGTAAATTGTCAAATTGTAAACATCCTGTTTTCTGCAGCAGGTGATTTTTCTGATACTGTTGTTTTAGCTTTAAACACCCTAAATGATGGTGATGAAGACATTACTGTGCCGCCAACTTTAACTACTACTGGAAGACTTATGGTAAAGGCAGCAGATAATGTGTTTTTAGATGTTAATGATAGTGCTATAACTATTGAGGAATCTGTTGAAGCTACATTCTTTTTAACTGCAAATGAGGTAGAAAAAGACGCTTGTTCTAATGCTGGTTCAGAAACTCTTACATTTACTTACACACCTTCATCATCGTTTACAGAAACTGTAACATACTCTGCAACAGGATTACCTACAGGAGCTTCTGCTACATTTTCACCAGAGACTTCTAGTACGACTACAGAAACTGTAACAATGACAATAAGTGGTTTTGAGAATGCTTCTTCTGGAGATTATGTAATTACATATCAAGGTGATTCTGGTAGCTTATCTAAAACTCAAGATGCTACAATTTCACTTATAGGTACAAACTTTGACACACCAAGCTTAAGTGCTCCTGCAAATAACAGCGAGAACCAAAGTACTTCTCCACAATATATGTGGTCTGAAGATTCAACAGGTGCTTCAGAATCTTATACTATTGAAGTTTCTACAAACGAAACTTTTACAAATATTATTGAAACAGCTACAGTTGAAACAACAATGTACAATTCTTCTATAGTCTTAAATGAATCAACTAACTATTATTGGAGAGTAAAACCATTTAATGATTGCGGTGAAGCTGAGTTTACAAACTCAAATCAATTTACAACTGGTGTTTCAACATGTAATAGTGAAGAAAATACATCTGCAACACTAACAAGCTCAATAGTTTCAGTAACAAGTTCTATAACAATAGATGATGATTTACCTATCTCTGATATTAATGTTTTAATAGATTTAAAGCACACATATGTTTCAGACCTTACTTTAGAACTCGAAAGCCCTTCAGGTACAACAGTAGTATTAATTAGTGGTGCTTGTGGAGAAGAAGATGATATTTTAGCAACATTTGATGATGCTGGTAATGTAAATTCATGTTCTGGAACACCAACAGTAAATGGTACTGTAAGACCACAAGATGCCCTTTCTGCTTTTAATAATGAAAGTACTCAAGGAACCTGGACATTAACTATTTCAGATTCATTTATTGGGGATGATGGTACACTTGATTATTGGGCTATTGAATATTGTGGCATTGACGAAGTGTTGACAACAAATGATGTAACATTAACTAATGATATCATCATGTACCCTAATCCTTCTAATACAACTGTAAACTTTAGTTTCTCTAATTCTAAAAATTTAGATGTGAAATTATTTGATATGTTAGGAAGATCTGTTTTAAAAACAACACTATCTCAAGCTAACAATACGGTTAATGTTTCTAACTTAGCAACAGGTGCTTACTTAGTGCAAATTAAAACTGATAATGGTAAGACTACTACTAAACGATTAATTGTAGAGTAATTAATTTACCAAGCTCAATACTAATGAAAGCCAGCTAAATAGCTGGCTTTTTTTTATACTAAGAGATTATATCTGTATTTTTAAACCTCAGTTAAACCTCACTTTAAAGAACCTACCAGCATTGCTTAATGTTACTTAAACTTGAAAATACATACTAATTTATTATATATTTTTTTGTAAATAAAATTTTAAAAACTAAACCCAAAGGCTCCTGTAACACCAAAACTTCTGGCATCTGTATTATCAAAATAGTTCCCTCTAAAATGAAAATCTAACCTAAATATTCTAAAAATATTGCCTACTCCGAAACTGTATTCATAGTAAGGTTCTAGGTCTGGTGCTTGTAAAAATATACCTGAAGCATCTAATGCTCTATTTTCATCAGATAGTGTTCCGTATACACCTCTGACTCCTACAATCTCTCTCAAGTTTAAATCTCTAATCAATGGAATTCTAGAAAAGAACCTTCCATTAAAATTATGTTCTAAATGAAATGATGTATATGTATCTGTTACAAACTCATAAAAGTTTAATAGCGGAAAGGAATTAAAAATTGAAAATAAGGTTTGGTTACCTGGCACAACACTTAAAAGAGCTAATGGTACTTCTCCGTATGTTTTTCCTGCTTCTAATGTCGTGGTCATTCTTCCTAAACCACCTATTTTCCATGGTTGTCTATAATATAATTGTACTTTTTGGTAATCAAAGTCACTATCAATTAAATTTTTTACACCTAAAGTATAGTTCAAAAATACATTAGCATATTCACCTTCATTAATAAGCGTGCGCTCCACTCCGTAACCTGTAGTTTTTCTTCCTGGCGTATAAGATAGCTTTGTAGAAATCTCTGCTTGTTGTAATTCTGAGGCTATCTGTGTTCTTGCTTCATCTATAAAGTAATCCAAACTAAACGTAGGTGATGCAGATTTTAAAGTTTTATATGTAAAATCTGTCCTGAAGCTAAAATTCTTTTTTGGTTCAAACTCTATGGCAACATTGGTAAGATTAATAGAACTTAACCTATCATTACTACCAACTGTAATTAAAGATGATGATGCCAAACTTCTCCCTAGCACATCTGTACTGTTGGTCAAGCTAGCACCTAATTGCTCTATATCTCGCCTATTACCAGCAGATAGGATAAGCCTAGATTTTCTATCTAAAAGTACTTTTCCAGAAACACCATATTTAAATTGGTTGTCCTTAAAGCCATAAGCACCGTAACCTTGAAAACGCCAAAGGTCATTAAGTGTTCCATAAGTTCTACCGCCAAAACGTACCCGTAAGCCTTCAACAGTGTTATATCCAAATGTTGAAAATACAGGACCATAATCCCAACCATCATAATCTATATATCCTGTTGCTAGTATAGTTCCTATATCATAAAGTCTTTTAAATGCTTTTACAGTTTTTAAGGTATCTAACATTTTATATACACCCTTTTCATCTTTATTAAGTGCTTCTTGACGCTTGTTATGCCAAAAGGCATCATCCCTATTGTAAATAGCTTCATTAAAAGGGTCTACCTCATTATCATAAAAGTCTTTTGGTTTCTTTATATCGAACTTATAATTATCATATAAGGTTGTTCGTTTACCATAAATACCTCTAGCCTCTTCTTTCTTTCTAAAAGAAAAGTCTGACATAAAGTAGTCTCTTGTAATAAGGAATGTTGAATCATTTAAAACATCAAACTCTTGCTCAATATAAACCTCTTTTACCCAGTTTATATTAGCACTTTTTGATACTCTTAAATTAATATCCTTAATCGCCCAAGTAGAATCATTTACCCAAAAATCACCTTTAAAGGTTAATTCATTTTTACGTCTAGGATAATATACAATATTATAACACCATTTGTTATCTATATATGCGCTATCTGAAAGCACATAATTATATACATTAACTCCTGTTTTTGATAATGGACTCGTAAAACTTTTATCGAAAAATTTTATATAATTATCATAAACATCATAATCTGCATAAAGATCTTTTATAAAAGCAATTAGGTTTTGGTTGTTACTAAATCCTGAGTTTTTATTTCCTAAAAGATCTTTTTTCTCTTCATTAAGGGTATTATCTCCAAAAATTTTAGAGGACTCTTCGTTTATAAAAATAGGTAGGTAAGTTTTTCCAGTAATGCTATTGGTGTCTGTTTCTTCAAAAATAAACTCCATACCATTAAAAATACGGCTCTCAATAAGTGTACTATCTATAGTGTTTAAATCAAATTCTAGCTTTTCGTACTTATCGTATTGGTATTGTTTAAATTTCTTTACACCATTTTCTCTTCTGTTTTCCCAAATTTTCTTGAGAATATCTATTGCAGGATTATTCTTTTTAGAAGTTTTACCTTGATAAATAATAACTTCACTCAAAGAGTTTTCTTCTTCTTTAAGTGTTATTTTCAAGTTGTAATTACTGCGTTTTTCAAGAACAAATCGCTGAGTTTCAAACCCCACAAAACTAACTGTTAATGCGTCGTAATTATTATCAGACTCTACATAAAAGCGACCTTCTTCATTGGTAATTGTACCAACAGTTGAACCTTCTAAAATTACATTAGCAAAAGGGACAGGTTCTCCGTTAGAGTCAAAAACCTCACCACTAGCTTTAGTTTGAGCTAACACAGACAGTGTAAATAAACTAAAACAAAAAAATAAACTGTATCTCATCATTACTTTTAGAAGGTTACTTGGTCTTTAAATATTAAAAACCTTTCACCTTTATAAAATTCTTTATTTACATACAGTAAAAAACAACCTGTGCTTTATCCCTAAACAGAACGCCAAGATTTAAAATCTTGAATTACTTGTACATCACTTTTTTAACAGCCGCAACAACATCGTCACTATTTGGCAACCATTCTTTTAAAAGAACTGGTGAGTATGGTGCTGGTGTATCTGCTGTATTTATTTTTATGATTGGTGCATCAAGGAAATCAAAAATTTCTTCTTGCACTCTGTATGCAATTTCAGAAGAAATATTACCAAATGGCCAAGCTTCTTCTAGAATAACTAATCTGTTAGTTTTTTTAACAGACTTGTATATGGCATCAAAATCTAAAGGACGAACCGTTCTTAAATCTATAATCTCACAAGAAATATCTTCTTTAGCTAAAACCTCTGCTGCTTCATAAGCCTGCTTTATAATCTTACCAAAAGAAACAATAGTTACATGCTCTCCTTCACGCTTAATATCTGCTTTCCCTAACTCGATAGTGTATTCCTCTTCTGGAACCTCACCTTTATCACCATACATTTGCTCGCTTTCCATAAAGATAACTGGATCATCATCTCTTATAGATGCCTTAAGTAGTCCCTTTGCATCATAAGGATTAGATGGCACTACTACTTTTAATCCAGGACAATTAGCGTACCAGCTTTCAAAAGCTTGTGAGTGTGTAGCGCCCAATTGCCCAGCAGAAGCTGTAGGACCTCTAAATACAATAGGAATATTAAATTGACCGCCAGACATTTGTCGCATCTTAGCAGCGTTGTTTATTATTTGATCTATACCAACCAAAGAGAAATTAAAGGTCATAAACTCTACAATTGGCCTATTACCATTCATTGCAGATCCTACTGCTATACCAGCAAAACCAAGTTCAGAAATTGGTGTGTCTATAACGCGCTTAGCGCCAAACTCATCTAACATGCCTTTAGAGGCTTTGTAAGCACCATTGTACTCTGCTACTTCTTCACCCATTAAAAAGACGCTTTCATCTGCACGCATTTCTTCGCTCATTGCTTCGCAAACGGCTTCTCTAAATTGTATTTCTCTCATATTATATAAATGTCAAATTGAGATAGTAAAACTATCATGCATTTTAAGGTCAACAAAAATAGCAATAACAATGAATATCGATGTATTATAAAATAGAATATTTTATTATGCGCGCATAGCATTTTTCATTTCAATTTAGTATATTCGCATCACAATAAAATTAGTTTAAAAAACAGTCTATTATATATGAAAATTCTAGTATGTATAAGCCACGTGCCAGACACTACGTCTAAGATCAATTTCACAGATGGCGACACAAAATTTGATACCAATGGTGTTCAATTTGTAATAAACCCTAATGATGAATTTGGTTTAACTCGCGCAATGTGGTTTAAAGAAAAGCAAGGTGCCAGTGTAGACATTATTAACGTTGGCGGACCAGAAACAGAACCTACATTAAGAAAAGCTTTAGCAATTGGTGCAGACACTGCAATACGTGTTAACACTCCTGCTTTAGATGGTTACCAAGTTGCTAAAGAAATAGCTGCTGTAGCAAAAGATGGTGATTACAACCTAATTATTGCAGGACGTGAGTCTATAGATTATAATGGTGGAATGGTACCAGGAATGTTAGCAAAATTATTAGATGCTAACTTTGTAAATACCTGTACTGGTTTAGAAATAGATGGCGAAACTGCAACTGCTACAAGAGAGATAGATGGTGGTAAAGAAACACTTTCTGCTAAATTACCTTTAGTAGTTGGTGGCCAGAAAGGTTTAGTTGAAGAAAGTGATTTACGTATTCCTAATATGAGAGGTATTATGATGGCTCGTAAAAAACCATTAAATGTAGTTGAACCTACTGGAGCGTCTAAAGAAACTCAAGCCGTAAAGTTTGAAAAGCCTGCCCCTAAAGGTGCTGTTAAACTTGTTGAAGCAAACAACTTAGACCAACTTGTAGACTTATTACATAATGAAGCTAAGGTGATATAATTGTAGTTTACAATTTTATCATTATTCATTTTAACTTATAAAATAAAAACATGTCAGTTTTAGTATATACAGAATCAGAACAAGGTCAATTTAAAAAGACCGCTTTAGAAGTAGCTTCTTACGCTAAAGGAGTTGCTAAAATGTTAGGCGTATCTGTTACAGCCGTAGCATTTAATGCCGAAGATACTTCTACACTTGCAACTTATGGTGTAGATAAAGTATTAAATGTAAAAAATGACAAGCTAGAAAAATTTAATGCAGAAGCTTATGCAGATGCATTAGCTCAAGCAGCTAAGAAAGAAGATGCTAAAGTCATTATTGTAAGCCAAAGCGCTAATGCAAAATATTTAGCACCATTATTGGCTGTAGATCTAGAAGCTGGATACGCATCAAACGTTGTTGCTCTTCCAGAAAACACATCTCCTGTAACAGTTAAGCGAACTGCTTTTACAAACAAAGCGTTTAATATTACAGAAATTACTACAGACAGAGCCATAATCGGTGTTTCTAAAAATGCTTATGGTTTACATGAAACAGAAGCTAGCGGAACAAATGAAGATTTTATTCCAGAATTAGGCTCAGAAGATTTTACAGTTAATGTAGAAAGTGTAGATAAAGCTACAGACAAAGTAACAATTGCAGATGCAGAAGTAGTTGTTTCTGGAGGTAGAGGACTTAAAGGCCCAGAAAATTGGGGTATGATTGAAGAGCTTGCAGACGTTTTAGGTGCTGCAACAGCATGCTCTAAGCCAGTTTCGGATATGGGATGGAGACCACATAGTGAACACGTAGGACAAACTGGAAAGCCAGTTGCATCTAACCTATATATCGCAATAGGAATCTCTGGAGCAATACAACATTTAGCAGGTATAAATGCCTCTAAAACTAAAGTAGTAATTAACAACGATCCTGAGGCACCATTCTTTAAAGCTGCAGACTACGGTGTTGTTGGAGATGCTTTTGAAGTTGTACCAAAATTAATTGAGAAGCTTAAAACATTTAAAGCAAACCAATAAAATAAAGATAATATAAGTCTTTAACGCATAATTTTTATAAATTGTGCCACAAATTAAGGCTGTTTAAACTTAGGTATAGCCTATCTTTAAACAGTCTTTTTAATTGAAATCACATGAGTTTAGTCCGCTTGGACATTAAGGGTATTTCCTATAGCCAAACACAGAATGGTGCTTATGCACTTATTTTAAACGAGCAGGAAGGCAACAAACAGCTACCAATAGTTATTGGTGCTTTTGAAGCACAATCTATAGCTATAGCTTTAGAAAAGGATATTAAACCACCAAGACCACTTACACACGATTTGTTTAAGAATTTTTCTGAACGTTTTGAGATTAATATTAAACAAGTTATCATTCATAAATTAGTTGATGGCGTATTTTACTCTAGCCTAATTTCTGAACGCCAAGGTGTAGAGGAAACAATTGATGCCCGCACAAGTGATGCCATTGCATTAGCACTTAGGTTTGATGCACCTATTTTTACATATCAGAATATATTAGACAAAGCAGGTATTTACCTGAATGCAGAACCAAAATCTGCAAAAGAACAACGTGAAGAAGCAGACACTATTTTAGACAGTGTAATGCCAGATGAACCTTTATCATCGAGCAGCTCTTCAGATTATTCAAATTTATCTCTCAAGGAATTAAACAAGATGCTCGACCAAGCTGTTAGCAAAGAAGACTATGAACAGGCTGCGCTATTAAGGGACGAGATTTCTAAACGAAATTAAATTTATGTTGAAACACTACATCTCTTTAAGCATTATTTGCTTATGTCTGGCCTTTTCTAATCTTACATCTGCACAAATACAAAACACTTGGGAGTTTACAAGTGTTACCAATGCACAAGGAGAAGAGCTATTTCAAATAAACAGCGAAAACGACATCCTAACAATAAAAGAAGGTCGTTTTAACTACAGCCTTGAGGCTAATAATATAGAAGCAAGTGGAGATTATATGCTCCAAAACGATTTGTTAGTTTTCTTTTACTCTCAACCAAAAGATACAATTAGAAGATTTAGAATAACTTACGAAAGTGACTCTGAATTATCTTTTAAGGAAAATGAGAATACCTATAACTTTAAAGCGACCTCTCAAAATGTAACAGAAGTTTTACCGGTTAATACCTCTAAAGAATTAATACCTAATGGAGGCTTTACATTTAATAGCTTTTGGCGTGGCGCTATAGGTATGCTATCCCTACTTATTATTGCTTTTATATTTAGCAGCAATAGAAAAGCTATTAATTGGAAAACTATTGGTGTAGGATTAGGCGCACAACTTCTTCTTGCAATTGGAGTTTTAAAAATATCTTTTGTTCAAAGTATTTTTGAATTTGTAGGTAAGATATTTGTGAAGATTTTAGATTTTACTGCTGCTGGTAGTGAGTTCCTTTTAGGAGGAATGATGGATGTAGATAGCTTTGGCTTCATCTTTTTGTTTCAAGTACTTCCAACAATTATTTTCTTTTCAGCGCTAACCTCTATCCTATTTTATTTAGGTGTTATACAAATAGTAGTAAAAGGTATGGCTTGGGCCTTAACAAAATTATTAGGTATATCTGGAGCTGAGAGCCTAAGTGTTGCTGGTAATATATTCTTAGGTCAAACTGAAGCACCTTTAATGATCAAGGCTTATTTAGAGCGTATGACCAAGTCTGAAATTTTATTAGTCATGGTTGGCGGTATGGCTACAGTAGCTGGTGGCGTATTGGCGGCTTACATAGGGTTTTTGGGTGGAGATGATCCTGCATTACGTTTAGAGTTTGCTAAACACCTTCTCGCTGCATCTGTGATGGCTGCACCTGGTGCAATTATTATTTCCAAAATACTTTTTCCACAACAGGAAAAAGTAAACAAAGATGTAGAAGTTTCCTCAGACAAGATTGGATCTAATATTTTAGATGCCATAGCAAATGGTACTACAGAAGGCTTAAAGCTTGCAGCAAATGTTGGAGCAATGCTATTAGTATTCATAGCTCTTATAGCAATGGTAAATGGTATTCTTGGATATGCAGCAGGTTTTGATGGGTTTACAATTGCATTTTTAAATATAGATTGGCACTTTACTTCTTTAAATGAAGTCATAGCAAACAATACAACCTATAATGCGTTGTCTTTAGAGTTTATTCTAGGTTATACATTTGCACCACTTATGTGGTTAATTGGAGTAGCTACAGATGATATTGCTCTAATGGGACAATTGCTAGGTATCAAGTTAGTTGCAAGTGAGTTTGTTGGGTATATACAATTAGCAGATCTTAAGAATTCTGCAAATGCATTAAGTCTCAATTACGAAAAGTCTGTAATCATGGCAACGTATATGTTGTGTGGTTTTGCAAATTTTGCTTCAATAGGTATACAGATTGGTGGTATAGGATCACTAGCGCCTGGACAACGAAAAACCTTGTCGCGATTTGGAATGAAGGCACTTATTGGCGGTACACTAGCATCTTTACTTTCTGCAACAATAGCAGGAATGATTATAGGTTAACCATAGCGCTCAACAAAACTTTCAGCCCAATCTTTAGCTTCATCTACCGTTTTAAAAAACGCAAAGGAGTTTTTAAAAAGACGCTGTTCTTTAATTAGCTGATCAAATATTTTCTCTGCTTTAGAAACTATGGCTATACCAATTACCTGCTTAGGATTAGCAAGTTTATATGATTTTAAATCTATAGTTGTTTCCTCTTTTCGGTCTACAATAATTACATATTTACGTTTACCAAAATGATTAAGCACGTCTTTAAGCATGTCTTTAGACTGCTCAAGCGTCATATTACAGTTTTCATTTAAGTTTACAAAAGAGTAATGCTCTGTAAGCTCAAGTGTTGCGAAGCCGTAATCTATCTTCTTAAACATAGCTATTATTTAACTGCATAGGCCACAAAAGATGCCGCCCAATCTTTTGCTTCTTCTAAACTTTTAAAGAATGCAAAAGAGCCTTTATACATTTCTTGTTCTTTAATTAAGTCTTCACTAGCATTTTCTTTACTAGTCACAATAGCTATTCCTACCATACGTTTATGGTTTACATACTTGTATGCATCTATATCAATTGAAGATGCAAACTTTCTGTCTGAAATAACTACGTGAGGGTTCTTCTTATAAAAGTCATTAATATCGTTCATAACGATTTTGCACTCTTCTAACGAAAGAAATTTATTCTCAACTAAATCGAGATGACAGTAAGTTTCATATAAATGAAAATTCCCGAATGGATATTGTATTGTTTTCATAGCATTAATTACAATTCAACAAAATTATAATATTTTCCTAAACAATGTTAAGATAATCCTAAAATATATTGGTTAATAAGTAAATAATATTTTTTAGGACTCTAATTAAATCCTTGAAATTTAATTTAATACTTTAGCCTCATAACTAAAACTTAGACTTTAAAATGAAGCAATACCATGATTTAATGCGCCATGTATTAAAAGAAGGCGTACAAAAAGGAGATCGTACTGGTACTGGTACCAAGAGTGTTTTTGGTTATCAAATGAGATTTAATTTGAGTGAAGGTTTCCCTATGGTTACCACTAAGAAACTTCACTTAAAATCTATTATATATGAGCTATTATGGTTTTTAAATGGAGATACCAATATTAAGTATCTGCAGGATAACGGCGTACGTATCTGGAATGAGTGGGCAGATGAAAATGGCGATTTAGGACCAGTGTATGGCCACCAATGGCGTAATTGGAACTCTGAAGAAATAGACCAGATTAAGGATATAATAGATACATTAAAAAATAACCCTAACAGCAGACGCATGTTAGTTTCTGCTTGGAATCCTAGTGTGATGCCAAATACTTCTGAAAGTTTTAGTGAAAATGTAGCTAAAGGAAAAGCTGCATTACCACCTTGTCATGCTTTCTTTCAGTTTTATGTTGCAGACGGAAAGCTGTCTTGTCAATTATACCAACGTAGTGCAGATATATTTTTGGGTGTGCCTTTTAATATAGCCTCTTATGCCCTACTTACTATGATGATAGCTCAAGTATGTGGTTATGAAGCTGGAGATTTTATACATACTTTTGGTGATGCCCATATTTACAACAATCATTTTGAACAAGTTGAGCTGCAACTCTCTAGAGAATGTAGACCATTACCAACAATGCAAATTAATAAAGACGTAAAAGATATCTTTGGCTTTAAATTTGATGACTTTACGTTAACAAACTATAATCCGCATCCGCACATTAAAGGTGCTGTTGCCATTTAAAACTTTACTATGAAAAACCTACTATTACTAGTTGTATTTTTAATTAGCGGCATGAGCTTTGCCCAAGATGGTGTTAGTGTATCTGGAAATACAGTTTCTATGAGAGAAATTCCACCTACTTGGCCAGGTTGTACTGGAAGCGAGTTAAAAAAGAAAAATTGCTTCAATCAAAAGCTAGCACAACACATTGGTAAAAACTTTAAATTTCCAAAAGAATATAAAGCAGAAGATAAAGGCACTAAAGTAATTGTAACTTTTATAATTAATGAAGAAGGGAAACCTGAAATTAAAGAAGTTACTGGCGGAAAACCTTATTTACAAGAAGAAGCAAAGCGTAATATATTGCAAATTCCTGAAATGAAACCTGGAATGTTAGGCGGAAAACCAAGAGCTATTCAATACAAAGTTCCTTTTAACTTTTAGTTTTTGTTTAAAACTGTCTTGAAAAATATTTAGTAAATTTGAGTGTAAGCCTAAAGCTTGCACTCTTTTTTTTATGATAGCTACAAATACAATCCTAGATTTCTTCCTAGAAACTAGACATACAACAGAAACCATTTGCAAGCCACTTGAAATTGAAGATTATGTGGTGCAACCCATTGTAGATGTATCTCCACCAAAGTGGCATCTAGGTCATAGCACGTGGTTTTTTGAAGAGTTTATTTTAAAATCTTTTAAAGATAACTACGAATGCTTTAACGATAGTTATGGTTTTGTTTTTAATAGCTATTACGAAAGTTTTGGTAAACGTGTTGTAAGAACAAATCGAGGTAACCTCTCAAGGCCAACTGTAAATGATATTTATAAATACAGACATTATATCACCAAACAAATGGAGCTTCTATTACAAGACAATGACTCCGAAGAATTAATTGAACTTGTTGAAATTGGTATACATCACGAAAAGCAACATCAGGAATTATTAATTACAGACATAAAATACATTTTAGGTAATAACCCCTTATTGCCTAAATACAATGATACATTTACAGAGCATACAGCAGAAAATCACAATAGAGAATGGCTTTCTGTAAATGAAGGGTTATATAACATAGGTCACAACTCTAAAGATTTTTGCTATGATAATGAACTGGGCAGACACCAAGTATTTATTAACGCCTTTCAGGTTTCCAATAAATTAGTTACCAATGGTGAGTTTATGGAGTTTATGGAAGCAGATGGTTATAAAAATGCATTGTTATGGCACGCAGAAGCTTGGGATTGGCTTAGCACAGAAAATATTTCAGCACCACAATATTGGCATTTTGATAATAATACTTGGCAACATTATACCCTACAAGGCTTAAAGGAGATAGATCCAAATGCACCACTTACACATATTTCTTATTATGAGGCATTCGCGTTTGCTCAATTTAAAGGCTTAAGACTACCAACAGAGTTTGAGTGGGAAGTCTCTCAACATTTATTTAATTGGGGACAGCGTTGGGAATGGACAGAAAGTGCTTATTTACCATACCCAAACTATAAAAAAGCAGATGGTGCTTTAGGCGAGTATAATGGTAAGTTTATGGTTAGCCAAAAGGTGTTAAGAGGTGGTTCTGTTGCTACATCATCTAAACATACACGACCAACATACCGTAATTTTTTTCATCCAAATTTAAGATGGCAGTATACAGGATTAAGGTTAGCTAAATAAACACGACTACTCTTTCTTTTTACAGACCACAACAAAACATATGACAAACTCTAATACAAAAACCTTCAACTCTACATTTGAGAAAGAAGTTAATGAAGGTTTAGTTGCGTTTCCTAAGTACCTATCTTCTAAATGGTTTTATGACAAAAAAGGAGATAAACTTTTTCAAGATATCATGGCTATGCCAGAATATTATCTCACAGATTGTGAGTATAATATTTTAGACACTCACACTGCTGCTATTGCCAATCAATTTAATAGCCCAGAAGGATTTGATTTAATTGAACTTGGTGCAGGAGATGGCAAGAAAACTAAATTGCTTTTAAAATATTTATCAGACCAAAATGTAAATTTTGATTATCTGCCAATTGATATAAGCCAAAATGCTTTAGATCAACTTGAAGAAAGCTTAACAAAGGAATTTCCAAAGGTTTCAGTAAAAACTCAACAAGGTATTTACTTTGAAGTTTTAGAAAAGATTTCAGAATACAATAAAAGAAAGAAAGTTATCCTTTTTTTAGGCTCCAACATTGGTAATTTACTTCATGAACAAGCTATCAACTTTTTAACGAAAGTAAAAGATGTTATGAGTGGTGACGATATGCTTTTTATGGGCTTTGATCAAAAAAAACATCCTCAAACAATCTTAGATGCCTATAATGACAAAGCTGGAATTACAGAGGCATTTAATAAAAACATACTTCATAGAATTAATAATGAACTAGAAGCTAATTTTAATGTGGACAACTTCTTACATTGGGAAGTATATGATCCTGAAAGCGGATCTGCAAAAAGTTATCTAGTAAGCAAGGAAGCCCAAACTGTTTATATAAAAGCTTTAGATCTTACTGTAAATTTTAATGCTTGGGAAAGTATACATACAGAAATATCGCAGAAGTATACAGATGCTGTTGTAGAGTGGTTAGCTGAAGAATCTGGACTTAAAGTTGTCACTAACTTTACAGATGAAAACAAGTATTATAAGAACTATATTTTTAACGCCAACTAAATCTTAGTATATGTCTTCAATAGCTACAGAACGTCTTGTATTAAAGCCTACAGCTGTTGAAGATGCAGCATTTATTTTAGAACTCTTAAATTCTCCTAAGTGGTTAGAATTTATTGGAGACAGAAATGTAAAGTCTATTGCAGAAGCAGAAGCATACATAAAAGAACGAATGCTACCACAATTTGAACGTTTAGGTTTTACTAACAATGTAGTTATACGAAAAGCCGATGGTAAGAAAATTGGTGCTTGTGGTCTTTATGATCGTGATGGTTTAGAAGGTATAGATATTGGCTTTGCTTTTTTACCGGGTTTTGAAGGGCAAGGTTATGGTTACGAAAGTGCTAGTGCGTTATTACAAACAGCATTTAAGGACTATAAATTAAACCGTGTTATTGCTATAACCTCCAAGCATAATATGCCATCTCAAAATTTATTAATAAAACTAGGCCTAAATTTTGAGAGTATGATTACCTTACCATATGAAAATGAAGAGCTTATGCTTTTCTCTATTGAAAACTAATCTCAACATTTAGATTATGAAAGCTATTTGGAATAACACAGTAATTGCTGAAAGTAACTCTACAATTATTATAGAGAATAACCATTATTTTCCTCCAAGCTCAGTAAATAGTGCTTTCTTAAAACCATCAGAAACTACAACAGTATGTCCTTGGAAAGGAGAAGCATCTTATTACACTATTAAAGTAAATGAGGACATCAATAAAAATGCTGCCTGGTATTATCCTAACCCAAAAGAAAAAGCTTCAGATATTAAAGATTATATAGCCTTTTGGAAAGGTGTAAGTATTACAGAGTAGTTGTGATAACACTCATTAATTTTTCTAAATCTTCCTCAGTATTAAAGTAATTAAAACTAACACGTATACCATTACCTCTTTGCGAACATAGTATCTCATTTTTAATTAGCGTATTGTATAGTTTATCATCACCTTTAATATTAAAGATTGAAGAATGCGCATTTCGTTTTATAACAGCTTCATCTAATAAATGATGCTTTTCAAATTGATGTTTAGCAGATGTAGACAAAACTTTTATTGAACGTTCTATAGTCTCTACACCAATTTGATTACTAACATTTAATGCAACTTTTAAGCTTCCAAAGTTTAAAGTATCTTGATGACCAGGCTCAAACCTTCCTAAAAAACTATTATCCTGTTGTTTGTATTTACCAAAGCTAGAGTTAAAACCAATAGTTTTAGGAAAGACCTTATTAGGTATCTCATCTTTAAATAATAAAAATCCGTTACCATAACCCGCATTAAGCCATTTGTATGCACTGGCGCCCAAAACATCAATTCCAGAATCTTTAAAATTAAAAGACTCAGTACCGCAGTATTGAGTACCATCTGCTACAAATAAAGTTTCAGGATATTGCGCTTTTAAAGTATTTATAACTTGTAAGTCTATTTTTATACCAGAAATATATTGCACAATACTAAATGCAAACACGTCTGGTTGTTGGCGCTTAAATTCGGCTATTAAATCTTGTTCTAAATTTGCTGAAATAGAAATATAGTTTCTTTTGAAATCTCTAGTTTCAACAGGCCAATTTATTGAAGGATAATCACCTTTTAAAAGCAAAAACAAACTCTTTTTTGGCAACCCTTCTAAAAAGGTATTAAAACCTAGAGAGAAATTTTGAACCAAAGCTATTTGATTAGGCTCACATGTAAAAAAACTACCAACTGCTTCTCTTGTTTGTGAGAGCATTTCACTTTGATAGTCTTTAAATTTACTACCATATTTAAAGAACTGCTCATCATGATCTTTCCTAAAATCTAAGACAGATTTAGAGAGTAACCCAGATGCTGCTGTATTTAAATAAGTAGTGGTCTTTAGTATGGGAAATTCAGCTTCTATCCTATTTTTCATTATATCTAAGGTAAAAATTGGTACATTTGAGTAGTGTTATAAAAGTACTCATAATATGTTTTCTAAAAATACCAAATCTAAAGACTTAGACAGAGATCAACGCGAGCTTTTTGAACATGCTCAAGATCGCATAAAACAGAAAAAAAGACTTACACAACACTTTGTTATTTTCTTAGCTGGCTCTATTTTACTTATAGTTATTAATGTGGTGTTGGGCTATGGAAAAGATGTAAAGCTTTTTGGAGCAGATTGGTTTGTATGGGCTATTTTACTCTGGACATTCTTCTTCTTGGTTCATGCATTAAACGTAGTGATCACTAACAAGTTTATGGGTAAAGATTGGGAGCAAAAACAAATGGATAAATTAGTAGAAAAGCAAAAGAAAAAGATTGAAGAAATGCGCCAAAAGGTTGCTGTAGATATGCCTGTTCCAGAAAAAAAAAGCAATCTTCAAAACCAGAGGCCTACAGATCCCAACCTACCTCTAAACTCATAACGCATCCTATGCTTACCATGATTGCTGCAGCAGCAGAAAATAATGCCCTAGGCAAAGACGGCGACTTAGTTTGGCACTTGCCAGACGACTTTAAAAGATTTAAAAAGCTTACAACTGGTCATCACATTATTATGGGCAGGAAAACCTTTGAGTCTTTTCCTAAACCTTTACCAAACCGAACTCATATTGTAATTACTAGAAACAGAGATTACACTAAAGAAGGTTGTATTGTTGTTCATAATTTAGAAGATGCCTTAAAAATTGCCGAAGGAGACACACAGCCATTTATTATTGGTGGCGGAGAAATTTATAAACTTGCTCTAAATGCTTCTGAAAAAATTGAACTTACAAGAGTTCATGATACGTTTGAGGCAGATGCCTTTTTTCCAGAAATAGATCTTTCTAAATGGGAGCTCATAAACGAAGAGTTCCACGAAAAAGATGAACGCCACAGCGTTTCTTTTACATATCTTACTTATGTTAAGAAAACAGCTTCTTAACAATCCTTAACACTCATTAGAAATCATTTAGCAGGTTAAATACTACACAAGTTAGTCATCCTAAGTATCTTTAGTTAAAAAGATACTATTATGAGCAATACACAAGAGTTTGACAAAGACACCAAAGCTAAATTTAAAAATCTTGTCACAGAGATAACAGTAGCCATGATGGCTACAAAACTAGGAGAAACACCGCTTCATATTGTTCCTATGATGACTAAAAAGGTAGACGACTTAGGTAATATCTGGTTTTTAAGTGGTGGTCATAGTGATCATAATGGGCATATTGTAAATAACCCAAAAACACAGTTGGTATATAGTGATCCAAAGCAAATGGAATTTATAAGCGTCTATGGTAATGCTTTTATCTCTACAGATCAATCTATTTTAGAAGACTTATATAGCAAAGACGATGATCGCTGGTTTGATGGTGTTACAGATCCAAACCTTACCGCAATAAAATTTACACCTAAAGAAGCAGAGTTTTGGGATTCAACACAGAATAAATATATAAATCTATTTAAAGTAAGAGCAACATCTTCTGCAGAGTCATAAATACCATAAATTAATTAAGAGGGTTTTTAGGCACACGCATAACGGTTCTTTTTTAAACCCTGTTTTTTATTGCTATTTTTGAACTTTAAAAACCAACCTATGCACGCATTTATATTTCCTGGACAAGGTGCCCAGTTCTCTGGAATGGGATTAGATTTATACGAAAGCTCTAACGAAGCTCAAGACTATTTTAACAAAGCAAACTCAATATTAGGATTTAACATCTGTGATATTATGTTTGAAGGTTCTGCAGAAGATCTAAAACAAACTAAAGTTACACAACCAGCTATTTTCTTACACTCTACTATTTTAAGTAAAGTTATGGGTGATAAATTTAAGCCAGATATGGTTGCAGGTCACTCATTAGGTGAGTTTTCTGCTTTAGTAGCCAATAAAACTTTAGAGTTTGAAGATGCTCTTAAATTAGTATCTCAACGCGCTCAAGCTATGCAAAAAGCCTGTGAAGCTCAACCAAGTACTATGGCTGCCGTTTTAGGATTAGACGATCATGTGGTTGAGGCTATCTGTGCAGATGTTGATGGTACTGTAGTTGCTGCAAATTATAATTGTCCTGGACAATTGGTAATCTCAGGTGAAATTGATGCTATCCACACAGCTTGTGAACGTTTAAAAGAAGAAGGTGCAAGACGTGCATTAGTATTACCTGTTGGTGGTGCTTTTCACTCACCACTTATGGAACCAGCAAGAGAAGAGTTAGAAGCAGCAATAAAAACAACTACATTTAATACACCTATTTGTCCTGTTTATCAAAATGTGACAACATTTGGTGTAACTAACCCAGAAGAAATACAAAAAAACTTAATCTTTCAACTAACAGCTCCTGTAAAATGGACACAAAGTATGCAACAAATGATTAAAGATGGTGCTACTAAATTTACAGAAGTTGGACCAGGTAAAGTCTTACAAGGATTACTTGGTAAGATTGACAGAACTGTTGAAAAAGAAAGTGGTACTATTTAGTAATTGCTTAAACCTATATTAAAAAAGCGTCTTAATTAAGACGCTTTTTTTGTTCATAGTTAATAACTAAAATTATTCTTTAATAAATTGAAAATGACGAATGCCTTCTAATGTAGTTAGTTTTACAATGTACAATCCAGAAGCTAATGACGACACATTTATAAATTGGCTCTGTTCACTTTGTCTTAAAAGTTGTCCACTTAAATTATATACAGCTAAATGTTGTAATGGTTGATTTGATTGAACAAATAATCTATTTGTGACAGGATTAGGATATACCTTTAGTTCTTGCAAATAGTTTTCTGAAACAGACAAGACACATTCTGTATCTGAAAACGAAGTGACCTCTTCATCATAAATCCAATTTGCATAATTTCCGGTACCAGATGCTGCTTGGTCTTCATTATCTACAAGAATACAGTTTAGGTTAGGGTTTACATCTGCTTTTAAAACTTCAATATTATCAGTATCCCCATTTTTTAAATTGAGCGTATGAATATTTGTATTTTGCATCTGTACCTCAATTAAATCAGGATTATTGCTAAGGTCTACAGTTTCTAAATTATTAGAAATACCAAATATGTAATCTGGAACTTCATATCGTCCTAAAATTAAATATTGTAATTCAGTATTTTGAGAGACATCAATAGTATTTAATTCTGAAAATACAACGCTTATAATTTCAAGGTTAGGAGACATAGAAAAATCTATTGAATCTATGTTTCCACAAAATTGACAACTAAAATGACGTAATAATGTATTCTGAGTAATATCAATATTTGTATATGAATTAGCAGGAATTATATCTATTGTATGGTTTCCTAAAATTAACTCTTCAAGTAGAATATTTTGACTTACATCGATACTCGTTAATGAATTCTGCTCTAGGTTTAGATAAACTAACGCTGTATTTTGTGTTACATCTAACGAAGTAATATTAGTTAAATCCATTTCTAAATGGATTAATTCTGTATTTGAAGTTAAGTCAATAGACTCTAACTCAGAAGCATTTATAATTATTAAGGTTTTTAAGCTTGAAAACTCTTGAAGTCCTGAAAGATCAGATATATTAGAATTAATAAGATTAAGTGTTTCAACATTAATAATATCCTCTGTTAAAATTAAACCATTTAAAGTCTCGTCACTATCAATACCAAGGTCTATCAGTTCTTGTTCAAAATACTCATCCGGAATACTTGTAGTTTGTCCAAAAGCTAAAAAGGATATGAATAGAATAACAAGAGTAATAGTTAATTTCATAATAGTGATGTTTTAGCAACACTATAAAGCTAAACAATTATTAACCAACTGCTTAAAAAATATTAATCCTTCTTATAAACAGTGCCACCTTTCATAACAAAACTAACATTTTGCATAGCGGTAATTGTTTTAGTAGGATCTTCGTTTACAGCAATGATATCTGCAAAAGCACCTTTTTTTAATTGCCCTATTTGAGATGGCATTTCTAATACTTCTGCATTTATAAATGTAGCCGTCTGTAATGCTATGTGTTCGGGCATACCAGCTTCAACCATGTACATAAACTCTTTAGCATTTTCACCATGAGGAAATACACCTGCATCTGTACCAAAGGCTATAGGCACACCTCTTTTATAAGCACGACCAAACATATCTTGAATTTTTGGCCCTATTTCTAAAGCTTTTGGGACTATAATTGCTGGATAATAGTCTTTAATTTTTGCCTTTTCTGAAACATATTTCCCTGCAGAGATTGTAGGCACTAAAAAAGATTTTTTTTCTTTCATAATATCCATAGTTTCATCACTCATTAATGTGCCGTGTTCAATAGTTTTTACGCCATTATTTATAGCACGTTGCATACCTTTATCACCGTGTGCATGAGCCGCCACTTTCATACCGTAATCTGCAGCAGTATTACAGATTTCAGCAATTTCTTCATCTGTAAACTGAGGGTTTTTACTACTCTTGGCTACACTTAAAACACCACCAGTTGCAGTTATTTTTATCCAATCTGCTCCGTTTTTATAACGTTGCCTTACTGCTTTACGAGCATCTCTCACACCATTTACAACTCCTTCTTTAGGACCTGGATCTCCAATAAGTTCTTTGTTCCTGCCATTTGTAGGATCTGCGTGACCGCCAGTTGTTCCTAAAGCTTTTTCTGCAGTTAAAATTCTTGGGCCTTGTACCTTTCCTTGATTAATTGCATTTCTTAAAGACACATTTACGCCTGTGCCACCTAAATCTCTTACAGTTGTAAAACCAGCCATTAGCGTTCTTTGTGCAATTTCTTGCGCATTGTAAGCTACATCTGCTTCATTTAATACAAATGGCTCTAAATATTTATTGGCACCAGTTTCACTTTCAATATGCACGTGCATATCTATTAAACCAGGCAATACTGTTTTATCTTTTAAGTTAATTATGATGGCGTCTGCATTTTTTGGTTGTGCATAACCTTGTAAAACTGCATCTATTTTATCGCCTTTTACAACTATCGTTTTTTCAGTTTCAATTTTAGCAGTTTCAGAATTAAACAACTTACCACAATGAATGTAAGTATCTTGCGCAAAGATTGATGCACAACTAAAAATTAATAGTAGTAATATGAGACGTTTCATAATTGGTAATTAATCGTTTAAAAACTCTTTAATGGTCGTTGTGATAAATTCTATTTGGTCATTTTCTAATTCTGTATGCATTGGTAACGACATAACCTCTTGAATTAATTGATTGGTAACTGGGAAATCTGCTTCGTTATAACGATCATCTTGATACGCTTTTTGTTTATGCAACGGTATAGGATAATATACACCACAAGGAATTCCTTGTTCATTTAAATGCTTTACCAACTCATCTCTCCTTCCATTGGTTATTTTTATAGTATACTGATGAAATACATGACAATCGCAGGTATCACAAATAGTATCTACGCCATCACATTTTCCTTTTGGCACATCTATATACTTATGATCTTTTAAAGCTGCGGTATATTGTCTCGCAGCATCTTGGCGTTTTGCATTATAAGTGTCCAGATGTGGTAATTTTGCTCTTAACACAGCCGCTTGAATACTATCTAATCTTGAGTTTACACCAACAACATCATGATGGTAACGCTCATACATACCATGGTTAACTATACCTCTAATAGTATGTGCCAAATCATCATTATTTGTAAAGATTGCACCACCATCACCATAACAGCCTAAGTTTTTTGAAGGAAAAAAAGATGTTGAAGCTACATGACCAATAGCACCAGCTTTAGTTTTAGTACCATCTTTGTGAGTGTAATTTGCACCTATGGCTTGTGCATTATCTTCTATAACATAAAGATTATGTTCTTTAGCTATCGCCATAATCTCATCCATATTAGCACAGCGACCAAATAAATGTACAGGTACAATTGCTTTTGTTTTTGGAGTAATAGCCTTCTTAATGGCGTTAATATCTATATTAAAATCAATAGGATTTACATCTACCAATACTGGTGTTAGTTTAAGTAATGCAATAACTTCTACTGTTGCAGCAAACGTAAAATCTGCAGTAATCACTTCATCACCTTGCTCAAGACCTAAGCCCATCATTGCAATTTGAAGTGCATCTGTACCATTAGCACAAGGTATAACGTGTTTTACACCTAGGTAATCTTCTAATTCTTTTTGAAAACTGTGCACTTCTGGTCCATTTACAAATGCTGTTGTATCTAAAACATTTAATATTGAAGTATTTACAGTATCTTTTATGTGTTCATACTGACCCTTAAGGTCAACCATCTGAATTTTTTTCATTGTCTATAATTTGTAACCCAACGAAAATACAAAAAGTTGCATCGAAAGTCAGCATTTTTATAGAATGCCTTACATTAGCAGAAACTACAACCCAAGCTTTTGAATTTTATATATAACAGTCTCATAATTTGTGCGTCCTATCTCTTAAAACTAGTAGCGCACTTTAACCCCAAGCTGAAACTTTTTGTAACGGGCAGGCAGCACGTATTTGATACTCTTGAAGAAAAGATTGCGGCAAACGATCATATAATCTGGTTTCATGTAGCTTCTTTAGGTGAATATGAACAAGCTGTTCCTATAATAAACGCTCTTAAAAAGAGCCATCCTATTCATAAAATTTTAGTGAGTTTCTTTTCTCCTTCTGGCTATGAAGTGAAAAAAAACAACAGCATAGCAGATGTTGTAGTTTACCTGCCATTAGATAGCATAAAAAACGCAAAACAATTTATAAAATTAGCACATCCAGATATTGCAGTATTTATTAAATATGAGATTTGGCCTAACTACCTTAGGCTATTAAAGAAGGAAGGTATACCAACTATTTTAGCTTCAGGATTATTTAGGTCTTCTCAAATATACTTTAAGCCTTATGGTGGTTTTATGAAAAATGCACTACGTTCTTTTGATTATTACTTTGTTCAGGACAATGCTTCTAAAACCTTATTACAATCTATAGGCATAGATCAAGTTAGCGTTAGTGGAGATACAAGGTTTGATCGTGTATCACATCAAATTGAGATGAACAACACATTGGCATTTATTGAAGAGTTTTTAGATGAGCACCTTTGTGTAGTTTGCGGCAGCACTTGGCCGGAAGATGATGCTATCTTAATAAATTACATAAATAGCTTTAAGGAGAAAAAAGCAAAACCTGTTAAGTTTATAATAGCACCTCACGAGATTAAACCTGAAAAAATTAAAAAACTAAAGGAAAAGCTTAAACTACCAACTGTAATGTATTCAAACAAGGATGCATCTAATTTAAAAGACCATCAAGTTTTTATAATAGATACTATTGGCCTACTTACAAAAATTTATAGCTATGCAAACATTGCCTATGTTGGTGGTGCTATGGGCACTAGCGGTTTACATAATATCTTAGAACCTGCAACTTTTGGTGTTCCAATTGTAATTGGCTGTAATTATGAAAAATTTCCAGAAGCAAACCGATTACGACAACTTGCAGGATTATATAGTGTTAAAAATGAAGACGATGTAGCTTCAATTTTTAACAAACTAATCTATGATGATTCATTTAGAGAAACAACAGGTTTAATAGCCGAACATTTTATAAATAGTAATACTGGTGCTACTAAAATTACTGTAGATTATATTAATAACACCTTAAGACCTAAAACATAAAAAGATTAAACTGTTGTCGCTTGATTTAAATATCTTCTAAACGGTAACATTTCTTTATAAACAGAAATAACTTTCTCTTTAAAACCACCTCCAACTACTTCTTGTTGTGACACATCATGAGACACCGCAAACGTACGATGGCGCAATAAGTTTATATACTTATGATCTTTAGAAAATCCTTTAGGAGCTGTTTTTAAAGGATCTTGATTTATTATGCTTCCAAACATAGCTTTAAAAGAAGGCTTTTCAATTATAGCCACAAACTCTTCGCCATTATAATCTAATGCTTCCCTAATACTTGTAAGTGTATTAGTTGGAGGTTTCCAATAACCTCCAGCAATAAAAGATTCTGTTGTACCTAAATGAATATAAAAATCTCCTTGTTTACCTTCGTGATCTAAACCTGCTCCAAAATGATTTTTGTAAGTTGGTTTTTCTGGATGAAACATAAGATTATTATTAATTCTATTTATTGCTTTCCTGCCTGGTGTATACGTATAGTCTGGATCAATTTTACCTAGCTCAATATCTAAACCATTTAACCAATCTATATACCAATCTCTAACATCATGATAATAAGATCTATTTAGGTCCATCCATTCCTTCGAATTGTTTGCTTGTAAGTCATTCAAAAATTGATATAATGTTCTGAAACTCATATATGTCGAATATTTCTTAGGTTTTATATAAAATCTTTAGAAAATTAGCAAAACTTTAATAATAACCATACATAAGTGCATATAAAGAATCCCTAATTTTGAGGCATTAAATAAAACTATCAATTATGAAAAAAGTAATCTTATCACTTGCATTAGTACTAGTTGCAGGTTTAAGCTTTACATCTTGTAGAGAAACAGAAAAAGAAACTGAAACTATTGTAAAAGAAGTTGAGGTTGAAGCTGAAGAAAAAAAAGGCGTTTTAGAGCGTGCGGCTGAAGAAGTTGACAAAGAAGTTAATGAAGAAATTGACGAGGAAATCGACAAAATCGGAAACGACGACTAATAATAAACTCTTAAAAGCCACTTTAAAAAGTGGCTTTTATTTTTAAAACTTAAAATTATGAAAAAGTATATAGCAACAATCGCATTTTTAGCTGCAATTACTGCATCTGTTACATCTTGCAGAGAAGCAAAAACAGATGATGATGCAGATGATGAAATTGAAAACACCATACAAGAAGGTGTAAATGAAGTTGAAGAAAACACTGGTACAGGTGGTACCGATGATAATTAATCTTAAAAAAAGGATTTATGAAATCTATTATATATAAAGGCTTTCTTTTTGCTTCTATGTTTGCAATTGTAGGATTAGCATCTTGCAGAGAAGAACAAACCGAAGAAGAAAAAATCATTGAAGAAATGAAAAATGAAGGCGCAGAAATTGAAAGATCTTCAGACGACGGTGACGTTAAAATAAAAATGGAAACCGAAGAAAAAGAAGTGAAAATTAAAAAAGACGCAGATGGCGACACAAAAATTAAAGTCGATACAGACGGAAATTAGGTCATCATCTTAAAAAAGTTAAGCCGCTCAAATGAGCGGCTTTTTTTATGCACTAAATTTATTTATCTGTTTTTTAAGATCCTCCATACTTTGTTGCAGTTCTCTCATTAATGTACTTTCTGAAGTGTTTTCAACTCCAAAAGTTAATCTACTACTTACTTGCCAAAGTTCTTGTATATCATCTACATTAACGGTAATTGGTAAATACTCTTCATTAAAAGATACAAGCAATACTTTTTTAGGGTCTGGTAATTTCTGAAGTTTCTTAACAAGAACAGAGTCTTGTAATACCACAACGTGTACTTTATTAATATTATAATCTGTAATATTAGATACTGCCTTTGCCAACACCCAATCTTCAGGCTGTAAATTTGGAGTCATACTATCTCCTTCTACCTGAAAGCCTCTATAGGTTGCATTTCTATATTGTGGTAATGGTATATTAAAGGCTGGAAGCTTTTGATACCACTCTACATCGTGAATATTTTGTGGATATCCGGCAGCTGCTTTTTGGTTAACAAAAACCATAGCATCTTCGTTATCAAAATCTACAGTTAATACACGAGGACTAACATCACCATTTGTAGTTGTTAAGAATTTTTTTGTGCTGTCGCCAAAAATCCATAACGGATTAACATTAAACTGCCTTAAAAGTTCTGCAATCACTTTTCCCGATAACTTGGTACGTCCTCGCTCTATATCTGCAGTTGTATTCTTAACCCCTAAGAGTTCTGCAAACTCAGTTTGGGTATAATTATTTTCTTCGCGAATTTGTTTAAAACGCTTTGCCTCAAGTGTTGGTGGTAGTCCCATAAGGTAAATATACGTAATTATGGAAATATTCCAAATTTAATTACTAAGAGTTGCCTTAAACACATTTGCTATAAATCTTTTATTGTAATGTCTTTGATTACTTTGCATTGTATTTAGGTCTATGTAATCTATTTGCTCAAGGTTATAATTTTCAAAAAAAGCATATAGTTCTTCATTACATTCAAAAGGACTAATAATTATAAACTTAGTTTCTGTGGGTAGATTTATCATCCCTTCGTGATAAACAACAGGAATATTTTCACCATAATTCCATAATATCTCTACCATTTCATTATTAAACACATAAACTGGTAGCTGTGTCTGTTTTATTTCAGGTTGTACTGTTTCGGGCAACCTCATATTGGTATTTACACTTAAGGCTGTTGCTAATGGCAAACCAAATGTTGTTATGCATAGTATAAAAACAATACTTAAATAGAACACGGTTTTAATCTCTCGTTTATATAGTGCTCTTAACAAAAAAATGCTGACTCCTACCAAACTTAAAGATGCCAATAAAAACCAGAACCAATAACCACTTAAATCGTCTATAATGATAATCCCAAGTACGGGAAACAGTAAACCAACACAACCTATTATCGTGTAGTTAATATATATTGGTAGCACCTCGTATCTAGACTTTAAGGTTTTAAAATTTTTAAATAAATATTGAATGTAAAAACTACAGTTAAATGCAAGCGGTATTAATACTGGTAAGAGATACCGAGATTTCTTTTCTGGGATCACAGATAATAAAACAACTGAAAAGACCGTCCATAGCAACGTAAATTTATAAGCTTTTAAATTGCTTACTCTATGTTTTAAATACGGATAAAGTAAACTTATAAAAGCAGGAATTGTCCACAAACCAGATTGTGTAAAAAAGCTCCAATAATAATAAAATGGCCTTATGTTTTTATGACTCCAAGCGTTAGTCTCTTTATTTGCTATTTCTAATAATGTTTCAGCATCATTACTATTTATATAGATATACCATGACATAGATATGCCAATAGCTAATACTAATGCAACCACAAGACCAATTGCAAGATTCTTTTTCAACTTGAATTTATATACGACACCATAACTTATTAAAAATGGAAGTAATAAACCGTACATAGAAACTGGTCCTTTACTTAATGCAGAAAAACCAATAAAAATTCCTGCTAATAATGCATACTTCAAATTAAATTCTTCTGAAAGCAAATAACTATAGAGCGCATATATAGCAACCATCATAAAACTATGCGTGTAAATATCCCAAGTACCTTGACGACCAGAAAAAACTATATAAAATGAAGTGGCCAGTATTAAAGAAGTTATAAAGGCTTGTGTTCGTAATTTGGTAAGTTTAAATATAAAATTGTAGCTTACTAATACCAATAGTAGCGAGACTAATGCAGAAGGCAATCTAAGAGCTGCAACATTCTTTAATCCAAAGATAGCTCCAGAAATAGCCGTTAGCCAGGTTGGCAAAGGTGGCTTCTCATATCTTGGCAAAGCGTTCATGGTTGTAAGCAGCCAATTATTTTCTCTAAGCATATCTCTAGCAGAAAGAAAATTTCTGGCTTCCATAATATTTACATAGAGCACATCTAAGTGAACAAAAAACACCAATAGGCATACCGTAACTAACAGTATGATATGCGTGGTTTTATTATGACTTAGCATTTCTTATAAGTATTATATTTCTCACATAAACTATGAGTCCAAAAAAGTGACCTACAAACAATACAGGATCTTTTCTGAATAATGCATAAAAAATTACAATTACAGAACCTATTAAACTAAGTAACCAGAAGCCAAATGGTAAAGATGATTTTTGTCTTGCTTCAGAATATAACCATTGATATATAAAGCGTGTTGAAAATACTATTTGTCCAACAACACCTATGGATAATAACCAAAAAGGAATGTCTTCATTTTTAAACAACATTTCTGTATCCATAGTTCCAAATAGCACAACTCCTAACACACATAAAACTGGAAGCGCTAAAATTAAAACTTTAAAAAAATTATAAAAACTATCCCAAACTTCTTGAATCTGTAGGTTTCTTACATAAATGTAGTACATAAAAAACTGTCCTAGGATTATAGCAAAATCTTGTCTTAAATACCCATAAATTAAAAGTATAAACGCTGCTAAAAGTCCTAATTTCCAAAAGAGACTCGGAGTAACAACTTTTTTCTTTTTTTCTGAAGTTAACCATTGGTGTAACGTACGTCCTGAAAATAAAAGTTGTGCAAAAAAACCTACTGCATAGATTAACCAATCATTCATCCGCGTTTATTTATTCTGTAGTTTATATATTTCCACTTCATCCAGCTAAAAGCAAAGCAATCTAATAACGGACTTATTAATCGATTCCATAACCCAAATTTAGCTTGTCCTGCCATTCTGGGAAAATGTGACACTGGCACTTGCTTAATTGTCCCTTTTTGTAGCAATACCATAGCCGGTAAAAACCTATGCAAACCTCTAAACATAGGAATACGTCTTGCAGTTTCAGTTTTTAAAATTTTTAATGGACAACCCGTATCATCCATACCATCTTTTGTAAATAATCGTCTTACAGAATTTGCTATGAAAGATGAGGCATTTTTAAGAAAGCTATCTTTTCTATTAGTTCTTGTACCAGTTACCAAATCATAATCTTCAATATATTCTAGTAAAATATCAAAATCGTTAGGATCCGTTTGCAAATCGGCATCTATATAACCAGTTAAGGTAGTTTCAACGGTATCAAAACCAGCTTTAATTGCCGCACTCAAACCATAGTTTGTGTCAAAAGCTATAAAATTGAAAGCTGAATTTCTGTTACAAATTTCTTCAATTTTAAATAAGCTTCCATCCAAAGAACCATCATCAATAAATAAAACATTACATGGGAATTTAGAGTTACTTATATACGTTGAAAGCTGCTCCTCTACCCTATCTAAATTTTCAATTTCATTAAAAACAGGAATAATTATGGTTAATCCTTTTGTCATATATCGTATTTGAAGTAGCAAAAATACAATGTCTTTTATGTTTTAGGCATCACTAAACTCATTTTTAAACTAATAATTTTATAATGAAAACATGAAGTCCGAAATTAAAAAAGCTAACTAATAAATTATCAAAAACACCCTATCACTAAGACACTTACCGAAAAAATATGCCGTTGCTCCTAAAACTGTCACTATTAACATTCAGGTAATCTTAAAAACATAAATTGCAGGTTTTAACTGTTTAGTTTAGTGAGGTTTTTTTATGAAACATATTCTACAATTAGTTCTAGCGCTTTTTATAAGCTTTTCATCTTTTTCGCAGGTTTGCGTTCACTCCATTACAAATGCCACTCCATTAGAAGGTACAAATGGTACACAAGTAACAATTACTGGAACAAATTTTACAGCGTTTAGCACAGTTTCTATAAATGGTAATCCTGCAAGCAGTGTTACATTTATTGATGCAAATACACTAATTGCCTCAGTAGCAAATGGAACTACAAGCGGTCCTATAGAAGTAACAGATTCAAGTTGTACTACCACATTTGGAACGTTTACAGAATTAAACGATTCTAATAGTTGTAGTGTAATGTTTTCAGACATTATAATCTCAGAAGTTTTTGATAATAATGGAGGTTCTCTTGGTTATATCGAAGTATTCAATGGCACAGGCAGTCCTGTAAACCTGTCAAACTATACTATAGATCGTTATGGTGATTTAAGTACTACAACAGTTACTCATACGTATACGTTTCCTAATGGGTTAATAATTCAAGATCAAGAAGCATTAGTTGGAAGAATTAATAGTGGTGGATCAGGTATTGAAGATTTTGATTATGAAAATACAACCAATGGTTTTAACGCAGATGATAGATTAGAACTTTTTAATAATGGAACTCTAATAGATGATTTTCACGATGAGATCGATGGTACAGTAGGTTATGTGTACCGAAGAAACACAGATATCTCAGGACCTAACCCTAATTTTACAACTTCAGAATGGACAACCTTTACAGAAGGCGATGAATCTGACTTAGGTATTTACAATGCTTCTAGTATACCACCATTAATTAACACACAACCTAGTGACTCATCAGACTGTACCGCAAGTTTTTCAGTCTCCGCAACAGCTTCAAATGGAGGTATGCTTTCTTACCAATGGTATTTCAATGAAAATAATGGAAGTAATACAAATTTTATTGAAGTTAACTCCACCAATTTACCAAGTGTGACCATAAGTGGTGAAACTAGCACAATGTTAACACTTACAGGAAATACTATTAGTATAGATAACTATCAGTTTTTTGTTTTGATTACTGAAGTTGGTGGTTGTAGTAGTTATAGTGATACCGCAATATTTACTTACCAAGATATTATAGCTCCAGTTCCAGATATAACTCCATTGGCTACGCTTACAGATCAATGTCAAATAGATATGCTGACTGCACCTACAGCAACAGATAATTGTGTTGGTTCAGTAACTGGAACTACCACTACTACAACGCCTATTACAAGTTCAACTACCGTGACCTGGACCTATACCGATGCCAATGGAAACTCATCGACGCAGGATCAGGATGTGGTCATCAATGATACCACTGCGCCTGTTGCAGACAACGATCCTCTACCGACGATCAATGAGGAGTGCCAGGTCAATTCAATTGCTGCTCCGACGGCGACGGATAACTGTGATGGGCAGGTTACCGGAACCACATCGACGCCATTCCCGATCA